>Ga0180434_10000003_pt1 | contig 398071 bp, 547 predicted proteins | sample SS_ome_7_FD_132453 | JGI IMG/M metagenome (GOLD analysis project Ga0180434, IMG submission 132453) | Hypersaline lake sediment archaeal communities from the Salton Sea, California, USA - SS_1_D_2 metaG | ecosystem: Environmental > Aquatic > Non-marine Saline and Alkaline > Hypersaline >... | reverse complement strand
CGCCGCTGGCGAACAGAAAAGCGATTCAAGACCGCTGAGCGTGTGGTCGAACGATACCTAGAATCAATCTAGGTTTCTTCAAATCCTCGAAACGGTCTTAATTATTTGATCTCGGTGGGTGGGAATTTAGCCGGTGGCAAGGTGCGTGGTGGGAGAAGTTTGACGGCTTGCCAGGATGGAGCTTTGCCTGTGGCGGAAACCTGGGCAACTTGCTGGAGCGTGTTTGAGAGATCCAAGGACAGGGAAGTAACCGAGTACTCCCCGCTAACATCAAGCACCTCTCTGCGTCCGTTGTTCATCCTTTCCAGGCGGAAGCCCAGATTGAGACGGTCGCCTATTCGAAGAAAGGGGAGATCGGTTTTTGCACGAGGTTTATCCGGAAGATCGGATAGTTCCAAAAAAGTGAGCGGCATCCCTCTTTTTTACACCAGAAGTCGGAAACGCTGGTGTAAAGCCCGAATAAGGTCCTCAGGCCCCATACTGCTCAGGCAGGCGTTCTCGGCAGGAAAGTTCCCTGACCAAGAGGAAAGGCCAACTGTTCTAGCCAGTTATTTCGGTAGCTGGATGCTTCGACCAGCATTGATCCAGAGCTTTTGGGAAGCTGGTCGGCGGAGATGTGCTTTACAGGTCGGATCATGGATATGAAGTGTAGGGCATATCAGCGAAGTAGGTGCCAGGGAGATCGAAAGCCGATTAAAGATCTCCCCCTTCCACTGGATTGAGTCACTGAAACTAGAAACACCAAAACCGTAAAAACCAAACCCTTAAACCAAATTCTCTTTAACCTTTTCACATACTCAAAGGAATTCAAAGCAATAGGAAAATAAAGTATTCTGATTCTACTTTACCTCAAAAAAGTTCTTTTCTACAAATACGAGAAATCATATTTTTGTTAAATAAACTGTTGACTCCAATACAGGATACAGGTAGTCCTATTAGTCCGCTGTCCGTTTAACCTTTGCCTCGTTTCTCTCTCAAACGAGCTACAATAATGGGGAAGTCAAGTGATGCTCTTGTCATCTGACAGTCCAATTATCCCTAAAGATTACGAAGAGTTGCACCGTCAGTATGGGCCTCTCGTCAAAAACCTGCTTCTTAAACATAATAAAGTTGAAAGAAACTTTGAAGACTTGCATTCCTATGTGTGGGTGAAGATTTTAGAAGCACAAGTTTTGACCCGCTTCATGGAAAAGGTGCAAAGCCAAACACCAAAAGTGATGACGGCTGTGGAAGCTTGTGACTTCCTTGGTGTTTCTTGGAGCCAGTGGGTTTTTGCGATGATGGGTTATCACAAAGGACACTCCAGGAGGAACAAAGACGGGAGTCGGAAGAGAGGACGTCGGAAGAAAAGCCACTGGATGCCAACCCCGATTAATCTTGCTGCTTTTGAAGCACAGGGGCTGTTGGGGTATACCGCGAAGACCGCTCTTTTTGCTTTCGAGGATATAATCCAGTTGACCCTGGAGAGCCGAACGAAGGGCGGGAAGATCAAGAGAGCCTTTCGGAGCATGGGGCGGGATGTCCGGGATGGGGTTGTTGTTGGAGAGAGCCGACCTGAAGGGTATCTGAAGTTCCCGCCTGTGAAGGTGACCCGGACGCAGTTCCAGAATTACCTGACCTTGGCCGTTTTGAACCATTTTGCGAATTTCTGCCGAACTCAGAGTCGGAGACATAAGGAACGCCCACAGACACCCCCGGCATATCTGAGAGATGAGCCTTCGCCAGCCTGGGAGTCCACCTTACCGGACAAATCGACAACGGTGGACACGATGATTGCCCTCGATGAGGCTCGGCAGATGCTCTCAGAGACTCTGCATGAGTGCATGGATGGGGTACAGACCTGTAAGCCGATTGAAGAGCATGAGAGTGAAGTATTTACTTCTCTTGAGAATGGAGCTTCTCTGATGCAGGCGTTACGGAGGTCTGAATTACCACCGAAGGTGCGTAAATCGGTCCTGGAGACCGTCCGACCGCTGATAAGAGAGTATAGTTAGTCTTCTTGTTAGCTCGCTAGGTTGATGTACCGGGTTGCACATCTAATTGAAGCTTCTGGAAAGCTCCGCAGGCAGATCTGGGCTTCTCTGCCCTTTCATTTGCGGTTCGCGGAATTCTGTACCCGATTGGCTGTCTCCACCAGTGACGCTTTCGGGAAGGCTGTCTACGGTGAGTTCCTAACTCACGGAATTACTGAAGGAATGCCGAAAATCAGGGGAAAACCGGCCTCAGAGTTTGATATTACCCGTAAGCCAGTGGCCAACTATCTCCCCCACGGATACGGGCGGAATTTCGGTGGGCTCGCGTATTCCACTCTGATGAAGAAATTTCATAACCCGCACCTGATCGAAGAGGTCATGTCTGATTTCTTGGTTCGCTTTTTGTCTGGTGGATCTAAGAAGATCCGTCCCGGAAGCACCCGCAGACAGGCTGAGCAGTATGTACTGACATCTTTGTCCAATGAGGCTCTGAACGCCATACGCAAGAAAAAAGAGGTCAGTGACGTCTACATTAGTGATGAAGGGGGAGAGCGCCGTCACGAATTGCCCGTTTTTGATGAGGACACAGTAGGGAAGTATGTTAAGCGGATGCTGCCGAAAATTCGAAACCAATTGAAGGCGATCCACCAGGATGCCCCTCTTTATGTAAAGCTGTGGCTCGTTGATGGGTATACCGATCGAGAGATTATAGGTGACGGGACGAAGGCTTTGATTCCCCACCCATACAGCAGACAGGGCAAGCCTTTGAATGAATCCTCCTGGAGTGTGATCTACAAGCCCAAGATTCGCGATGTTTTGAAAGAGGGCTTTGAGGAACTCCGACTTTCAGTGTAATTGATCCGGGTGCTGAACCAGATCTTACTTGGCGACTGCTTAGAAGTCTTGCGGACGTTACCGGATGAATCGGTAGATTCTATCGTGACTGATCCTCCGTATGGTCTTGGTACGCACGAGCCCACGGTTGATGAGATTTTACTTTATCTTCAGGGTTCCCAGTTAAACACAGGCGGTGATTTCATGGGCCATGATTGGTTCATTCCGTCGCCTGCTGTTTGGAGAGAGTGCTATCGCGTTCTTAAACCCGGTGGACACCTCCTGAGTTTTGGGGGGACACGGACTTTTGATCTCATTTCTCTGGGGCTCAGGGCGGCTGGATTTGAGAATCGGGACACGGTAGCCAGCCAGTTCGGGGTTACAACCTTACAATGGGTGCATGGCCAGGGCTTTCCCAAAAGCTTAAACGTAGGAAAAACCTTGGACAAAATGGCGGGAGCGGAGCGTAAAGTTATTGGAAGAAAATCTGACCCAAGGTACCAATATGAATTTAGAGGAACGTCGGCGGCTCCTATGGGTAACGTGGACCCAAGACGAGAACGACAAGATCATGCTTTGCTGACTGAGCCTGCAACTGAAGAAGCCAAGCAATGGGAAGGGTACGGGACTGCTCTCAAACCATCGTGGGAGCCAATATTGGTATTTCGTAAGCCTTTGGAAAAGCCCACGGTAGCTGAGAATGTGTTAGAACATGGGACCGGGGCTTATAATATAGATGCGTGTCGGATTGGAAAAACAGGGGGTATGACGAAACCTACCTTGTCCTCTGGTGAAAAACGAGATCGTTGGGATGGCAACCAACCGGTTGGGAAGGGTGCCTGGAAGGAAACCGGAGGGCGTTGGCCTGCAAACTTGATTCTAACACACGCGGAAGAGTGTAAAGTTGTGGGCACCAAGAAGGTTCAGGCTCCTGTTATCAACCGGTTTACGGATGGGATGAAGCCTTTTGGGGACGGGGCGGGGCACGAATACGAACAAACTCAGACGGGGGATGAAGAGGGGATGGAAGAGATCTCGGTTTACGAGTGCGTCGATGGCTGCCCTGTCAAGATGTTAGATAAACAGAGCGGTTGGCTTCATGCACATGGTAATATTAAAGATCACAAGTCCTTGGACGAAGGGATGTTTGGTCGCGGTAATGTGAAACGACCAAAGGTTGGTTATGTTAGTGACGCTGGCGGAGCTTCTCGGTTCTTTGGACAGATTCAACCGGACGCTCCTTTCAAGTACGCGGGGAAGGTAAGCCCCAAAGAACGCAGCGGGTGGTTGACCAAAAATAAGCCTGAGTTCCCTTTTGTGGCTCTTCGTGAAAATCTATCTGAAGAAGAGAAAGAGCGAGTGTTTACGGAGTGGCCTGATCATTACAATACGAACCCGGAGGACATTCAACCGCAAAACTATATCCCTGAAGAACTGCAAGAGTTCTTTGAGCTTGCCCCGGAGGATACAAACCCACACCCGACCATGAAGCCTCTGAAACTAATTGAGTGGCTTGTGAAGCTGGTAACGCCCAAAGATGCCGTGGTCCTAGATCCTTACTGTGGGTCAGGTACAACGTGTATCGCTGCGCTGGCTTCGGGTTGTAACTATATTGGTATCGAAAAGGACACCCTGTTCCATGAAATTGCAAACAAAAGAGTCGAGTTGATGAAACCGGAGTTGGAGATCAGAGCAGAAGATGAATCGCAACAGCAGGCTTTTGAGTTAATGCTGGGGTTGGGTCAGGAGGAAAAAAGTGGCAACCATTCTTAGTTTGATTTGTGCCAATCCTGATTGCGGCAAAGAGTTTCAAAGGGAGCTTGGACGTGTTCGTTCGGACACCACTAATCATTATTGTTCCAAATCTTGCCTGAATAAGAGAAAAGTAATTTCTACGGATATGATACAGGAGTATCTGAATGGCGCTACGATGAAGGCCCTTGCTGTCAAGTATAAGGTAAGCCCAAGCACCATTAGTAATAGACTCCGAAAAAGTGAGGTGCCAATCAGGGAGCGATCAAGACCAGAAATGCCGCAATTCAAAGCTCCTTACCATGGGTATTGGAATGATTGGGGTAATGTTAAAAAGCATCTTCGTGAATTGGTAACACTTAATGAGGGAGTTCTTCCAGGGAGAGCCGGGTTTATATCTGCGGGGTTGGATAGTTTACATGGTACTATAGTTAAAAAGTGGGGCGGGGTGCGAGCCGTTCGGAAGAAGTTAGGGTTGGATGGCGTCAAACGTTGTACAGTGTGTAAAAAGTTAAAAAACCGCACTGATGATTTTCGGTTAAAGAGGCGGGGGGATCATCATTATTATGACAGCATATGCAAGTCATGTAGTAGTTTAAACATTGAATCCTATCGGCACACATGGGAAGGGCGAGCCGCTGAGTTAGTGAGAAGAGCCAAAGAAAGAGCGTCTAGGTTTAATCTTGAATTTGATATAGATCAACCTTGGGTATTTGATCGGTTAGTGGTGATCGATTTTAAATGTGAGGTAACGGGCATCCCGTTATCGCGTGGGAGAAAAGGCAGCGGGGTTGGATTCGCAAATAGATATGCTGCCAGTCTGGATAGGGTGGATTCTAGCGACGGTTACACAAAGAATAATGTTCGGATAGTATGTAATAGAATTAACACTGCATTAGGGAACCTTACAGATGATCAGTTTGAGGAGTTTGCTATGGGTTTTCTCAAACTACGTGGGTTTTCAATGGAGAAAAAGTTATGATCGATTTAGAAGCACACTCAGGGCGTTATGCGTTAATTTACATGGACCCTCCGTGGTTTTTTTTTTTTGGAGACCCAGACAAACCTCAAGCTGCGGGTAAACACTATAATATGATGAGCTTTGATGAGTTGGCTGAATTGCCGGTTCCCGTAATACTAGCGAAGCCAGGGGTTGTCTTTATGTGGGTTACCAGCACTCACGTAGATCAAGGAATTGATTTGCTGAGAGTTTGGGGGTTACACTATCGTGGTATCGCTTATATATGGATCAAAACGACTAAGGACGGTCAGGTAATCAGGGGTCAGGGAGTACGACCTTCTTTTGTAAAGCCCACGACGGAGTTGGTTATTATAGGCTCCACTGAACCGAGAGGACGGACGTTGCCTCTCAAAACCGAGAGACAGGGACAGTTAATCTTTGCCCCAAGACCGCCAAGGCATTCCGAGAAACCCCTGGAAGCGAGAGAGCGGATTGAAGAGCTTTTTGGAGATATACCGCGCATAGAGTTGTTTGCTCGTTATAAGTATCCGGGATGGGAAACCTGGGGCTTGGAAGCGGAGGGGCCGATGCCAGCGGATCAAGCTGTGTCGCCTAAACTAAAGGAACGCTTGACGGAACTTGAAACTTCCAGGGAAATTATGCGTCTGATGGAAGAGTTGCCGCAGGAGGGGTAATGCGAACAATTAAGAGATTGTACGAGCTTTCTGAAAACGGGGAGTTGACTCAGAGAATTATTGACCAAGAAACAAAAGAACGTTGGGATCTGGTACACGTTATGGTTGGAAGACTTTATCCATCCATAGTGCAGTCAGAAATCGCTGAGATTCAGCAGCTTGCCAAAGCCTCGTTGCCATTGCTGTATGATATTGTGAAAGCTGACGTGGTTTAGTCTAAAACGTACCCGGCTTTTCGGAAGGCTTCTTGAGCATCCGGGACATCCCCACCTTTGGCCAACCATTCAGCTAGGTTTGTGAGGTGTAAAGCTACATCGGATTTGAGAACTTCGTCATCCGGGTCTTCTTGTAATGCTTCCAAACCGTCAAGAATTATACTAAGTACTTCTGTAGAGTCCATAACCTACCTCGTGATATGAGTGGATTACTTTCACAGCTTATGCGTTTTTCCATCGGAACTGAACGATGGCATGGAGCCCCTTTTTCTCTAAAAGTCAAAAAGACAATATGGTCGGTGGCGACTGACAACCACGTTTTATTGGCTGTGAAACAACGAGGGGCGAAGGTGAGCAAGGACTACCCTGAAGATTTGGAAGAGATGCTCACCAAAAAGCCGGTCAATTCCGTTGAGATAGAGTTATCGGAGTTGAAAAAATGGGCCGGGAAACCGCCTGTAGGTCTGGTGCCGCCCGGAGATGTGTTGCTTGAGAGCCAGGGGGTTCTTCTGGATCAGGTCATTGATAGGCGCAAATTGGCATATCTTTTTGCCAAAGTTAACGTTTCGGCTGTGCGGACATGGGTATTTGAGCCAAGAGTCTTGGCTTTTGAGCACCCCAAGAAGCAGTGGCGAGCTTTTTTGGCGGGGTTAGATACCGATGAGAAAGACGAGAGGGTTGTTTTTCCGGTTAAAGCAGATGTGCCGATGTCAGCGATAGAACTTTCGGAGATGATAGACTCTCAGGCGCGATGATATCGGGTTACCACGTGAAGTTTCCCTCTTCTTTTTTCATCCGTAACATTGCCACAATATGAGGACCGAAGGCAGCGGCGGCATAAACCCCACCGGCCCAACGCTTGCGGTCGTAGTCGCTCCCGGTTTTCATGGCGCGTTCCCGGCGTATTGTAAGATTGTCTGCGGCGGCTCTAATCATGTCATTTTTGTAAGGTTCCCAACATGGCGCGTGAGCCATTACCCAGACCATATAATCAACCCAACCTTCCTCATAGAAGGGATCGCCCTCTGGAAATTCTGAGAGAGCGCCGTGGACCATCTCATGTGTAATCTTTTCTAACAGTACGCCGGGTTTTCCTTCAAGAGTGACCGCCAATTTGATTTGCCCGGTCGTAATATTAAAGCTGGCGTTTGCTCCCGCTGCGTGGAAACCATCAGATATTTTTAGGATTGTGGGCAACGGTTCCGTGCCCCAAGATCCCAGAGCGTGTCGGACAAAAGTATGGATTCGAGGTGCCCAGAGTTCTACAAATTGATTCCATTCAGGGCTAAAAACATTACAAGTGAATGGTAGAGTGACCGGGGCGTCAGAGGCTTCCCGGAGCATTCTTTGGACGGGATCTGTGAAAACTGGGTCCATGTCCTATGTAAAGACAAAAGTTCTTTTGAAAATTACTAGGTATGCCCGATACATTTTCTATCCTTTCGCCTGCTGGCTTCATTATGGAAGTAGATGTGGTTCCTCCTCAAAATGGGCCTGGAACCCACGGCAGAAACATCGTTTCCACGCTTTTACCAGGGGCTAATGTCCAGGTTCGAGGCGTCGGAGAGCATACTTTACAGACTCCACGGGGTTTTTCCTTGTCCGGTCGAGTGGGTACAATGCAGATTGATTGTTCTGCCGGGGCACAGGGAGTGGATCAAGCCGTGGCTTTTTTAAGAGCCGGGTCGCTGTATTTGGGAGTCGCGGTTGATGCTATCAACCGGCCTTACGCCTTGATTTATGACCAATTCGGGAATTTGGCAGGCAAGAGTGCCATTTTTACCCCTCCGCCAGTGCCAGAAGGTCAGAATTTGGAGATCACTCTGGCTTGGGATGTCGAAAATGTTGTGTATTTTGGCCGACATGCGGGGTTCCAGTATAATGATTGGGTGGCGTTATGGTATACAAATGTTCCCCCTTGGACTCCATTTCAGCCCACATCTCTCATGGTTGGCACAACTTTTGGGCAATTGGCGTTGGCCGACTTTGCTGGAACCATAGACAGGGTTCAGGTTGGAAACGAGGTGATTTGGGACATAGCCCCAGGAGCGTCCATTGAGGTAGCTGAGCAGCACCAGGGACAGGCTCTGATGCCGGGTGACTCTAGTTGGATTGCAGTTCCAAGCTTGATTCTTGGGGCCGACAGCACCATGGCTGGCGACTCGACAGCTTCCGGGACAGCTACGGTTGCATATGAGGGTGCAGCTACCATGGCTGGCGACTCCAGCGTCACACCCGGAGCCGGGGTGACGTATCAGGTCGATTCCACCATGGCTGGCGATTCCAGCGTGGCGGCTGATATTGATATTTATGATGAGATCGATCTGACATTGAACGGAGACTCCAGCGTGGCGGCAGCAGCGGACGTGGCGCTTGCCGGTGGTTCTAACATGCCGGGTGACTCAGGGTTCACGGCTAATGCTACGGTGACATAGGAGCGTACAGATGGCTTACAGTTATGACTATCGTATGAAGTCTGGCAGTGCTGAGGCGGCTAAAGCACGGAGAATTGTCAAAGAGGTTTTACGTAAGCACGGATTCCGTAACAAGTTTTCTGTAAGGAGAACGGGTTTTAGCGATCTCATGCGTTCTGATGCCATGGTTGCCACTGTTAAGGATTGGGAGCCTGACCCCATTGTGGATGACATAAAAGAAGAAGTCCGGGAAAAAGGTAAGAGGCAGGGAGTGGATATAGTAGTAATGTTTGAGGGCGACTTCATTATGTGAGTTTACGGTCGGAGAATAAAAAATGACTCATAAAGTTCGCAAAGCTTTCGAAGAAGCGGTAGGTCATCAGCGAGTCGCGGTGCCAAGAATGGTAACGAGGTTTGCTACATTTGAGGATAAGTGGAGTGATGCGATAGATGAGTTGGACATGATGGTAAAGGAAGTGCAGGAGTACTCCAAAGATCCAGACATGCCGCCGTTTTTGTGGGACGGGGAAGACGACGATTACCAGAAAATGGAAAAGAAGATGGCTATGGATTTGGCGCACGGGCTGTATGATGTGTGTCAAATGCTCAGAAGACTTAATGAAAAAAGAGATCAGGCGGAGTTGGCGGATCTAAACCACTTCAAGGTCGTGGTGAAAAGGTTGGAAGCGGTAGCAAATCTAATAGATTAGATAGGGAGCAGACAATGGGCCATAAAGTACGCAAAGCTTTTGAAGAGGCTATGGAAAAGCTGGCGTCTACAGGGTTTATAAATGCCGCCAAGAGGTTTGATAACGATTGGCAAGATCTAATGCGGAGGGTGCCTTCTATAAAAGGGGGTGACGAGTTTGACGAGTATGATAAACTCGAACGATATATGATTGACGACCTAAGAAGCACCCTGGCTGTTATGGGGGATATGCTCACAGAGCTTCACGAAAAGAAGCGAGGCCAGACCTTTTCTTATTCAGAGGGTGACAGAAATAACCTCAGGGGGTACGCAAGGAAGCTACGTCAGCTATAGGTAACTATCGGAAGCTCTTGTATTTTTCAGAAAGTTGAATAATTTTCCTTGCACAACGGTCTTCTCAGGTGTAAATGAATAGATACCGGCGTGAGAAGGTAATTACGATGTTTACGAGAATCACATTACAGGGAAAGCCCAAGCAGGCGAAACGGCTTGCGGGGTTGTGGTGCGTCTCGTCATTCCTCCGTCATGCCGCAGTCTATACCCCCACCTCCGAATGTAGCCAAAGTCTAATGAATCTGGAGGTGGGTACATAGGCGGACTTTAGATCACTCGTAAGAGATAGCTTTGAAGCCGCCTTGGAAATGACCTTGGCGGCTTTTGGCGTTTATGGGCCAGAATTTTTAGCGTGGAAAGGAAGTGATTGTGATGAGAAAGAGATTGAAACGAAAGATGATCCTTGGATTATGGGGTCGTCGCTCAATGGTAGAGCACCGGGCTTTTAACCCGTCCAATTGTGGGTTCGACTCCCACCGGCCCTACCACTAGGCATCGCAAGCTCAACGGCTGAGCATTCGGCTCTTAACCGAACTTAACTGGGTTCGACTCCCAGGCGATGCACCGCGATAACGTATACGTGTTCTTTGAAAATTGAATAGAGAATTCGGTGAACGGTTGCTTGCCGCTTGCGGTGGTAACCTGATTCACGGGGATGGGCCTCGAAAGTCCTAGAGGTGCCATCCCACATTTTCCGGGGTAGCTCAATTGGTAGAGCGGTCGGCTGTTAACCGATTAGTAGTAGGTTCGAGTCCTGCCTCCGGAGCCTTTTGGTGTATACTTGGTATATGCCTGATGATCCCGAAGATAATGATCCTCTTTTCATTGACGATTCTGGCAGTCTTGTCTCCGCTAATACTCTTGCCGTCGAGTGGCAAGGCGTAGAACCTGCTGCAATCAGTGCAGTGGGCAGGTTTGATATAGCGAACCACTCTAACAATCAGTTGTCGCTTTATGTTGATGAACGGAATCGGTTATGTGTGAGAGGCCCGGATGGTTCTGTAAGTTATGTGGTTTTGTCAGAGGTAGCTCCAGAGCAGGGAGCGCCAATAGTACCCCCCGCATATTATGGAATCCCGGCAGAGCCATCAGAGCCGGTGGTGGTCGAAAGCCCGGAACCTGATAAGACTTTGTGGGAGCATTTGGAGGACGAAGGTGAGGATGGTCAATAACGAAGGTTCGATTCCTTCACTTACCGCCAAGAGCGTTCATAATATTGGGCATACATGCAAATCGTCCAGTTGGTAGGACGTCTGTTTTAGGCACAGAAAGTCGTGGGTTCAAGTCCCACTTTGCAAACCATAAACTGCTTTATAACTCGAACGCTCTGGATAGGTCAGGGGCTATGGTAGCCAAACAGATTCCAAATCTGTAGGATAGAGTTCGATTCTCTACTGGCCTGCCAGGGATCTTACTGGGCCTGTGGAGTCCGATCTTAGTAGGCTCAATTCCACATGAGCGAAAGGATCGGTGGCCCAGTAAACCCTCTGCCTCGATAGCATAATGGCAATGCGGTCGTTTCGTATGCGGCTGATTTCAGTTCGATTCTGAATCGAGGCTCCGGGTTCAGTCCAGGCTTAAATGACTCGGTGCAGCCTATTAAGCTGTAAGGTAGCGTTCCCGTCGAACGGAAGACTGCCCTGGCAAGTAGTGAGCGTAGCGTCTCACGGAAGCTATCAGAGAGAGGGTTAGTAGCTGCTGACTCCACTGCCGTTAAGGATTGAACCTTTGCTCCCATCGTCTAGTCGGCCAGGACGCCAGATTCTCAATCTGGAAACACGAGTTCAAGTCTCGTTGGGAGCGCCAAGTGGTTGCTGGTAGGCCAGTGAGGGTAGCTCCCTCAAGTGGTTCGACACCACAAGTCCAGGGATATGGAAAGTCGGTTCGACCCCGGCCAACCACTTGAGGCCCTATAGTTCAATGGAAGATCGGTGGGCTTTCATCCCGCAGATCGGGGTTCGATTCCCCGTAGGGTCACCAGGGTGTAGCTTAGTCTGGCCAAAGCGCCTGTCTGGGGGACAGGAGATCGTTGGTTCAAATCCGACCACTCTGACCAACTGCACGTGTATCCTAGAGGTAAGGAGCGGCGTTGCCAATGCCGATACACGGGTTCGATTCCCGTCACGTGCTCCAAGTTCCGGTATAAATATCGGAACTGTAAGGGGGATATTGAGGTTGGTTCCTCACTTCGACTGTAAATCGAAAGCGATAATAATCAGCACTGTATCTCGTTTCTTTAGGGAAACAATCTAACGGCGCTTACATGCATTTGTGGTTCGATTCCACAATCCCCCACCGTAATATTAGGGAACGTTGGAAATGGCAAACCAATTCGACATCCAATCGAAAGCGATAAACAGCACTGTCACTCATCTCTTATATGGGATAGCTCCCTAGAAATAGGAGATACTTCACGGCGCTTACATGCAATCCAGGTTCGAATCCTGGCGTTCCCACCATGCTCGCGATCATAATGATATGATCTTACATGCATAATGTTTACAGGTTCGAATCCTGTTGTTTCGGCCTAGCCGAGATATGGCGGAATGGTAAACGCACTTGTCTTGAGAACAAGCACAAAGCTAAAACAGGTCTTTCTCTCGATCGTGAGCAAAATTTCTTTATACATTATGTAGGTATGTATAGTTACGACCGCCGAAAAAAAGCCGGTGACAACAGCAGACGAGAGCGTGAGTTGGAGAACGAGATATATAGTCTCGAAGAGCTTGAAAGTGATATATCTGACTTTATTCATATGGAAGAGGATGCTGATAAGCTGGTGCGAAAGGCTCAGGCATTAGCGAGAAAGAATCCGGACATTAAGGATGCAGTTCGTCTAATAAGTAACGGCGTTGCAATATTCCATAGGTCATTAGAGGCGTTGAGTGAAGCGGACGATGTAGTCTATGAAGCTGCGAGGAATAGAGAAGAAGAGATGGAAGAATTGGGGTGGGAGCGATAGTAAACCATAAAGTTTAGGGGCTTTTGACGGGAGGCCGTCAAACTGTTCGACGCACGATACTCGCGTCTTTATCAGAGGCATCTGACATAAAGGGCGCATCCTTGTTACGTCTACACGTTCTTTCCGGTTCGACTCCGGAAAGCCCCTCCAATATGTATGTTGCCTGAACGCAAATGGTTAGCGGCAAGATTGTGGATCTTGTGTAGCGGGTTCGATTCCCGTCAGGTAACCCAATGCCGGGGTGGTGGAACTAGGTAGACACGCTGGTCTTAGGAATCAGTGTCCGAGAGGACGTGCAGGTTCGATTCCTGTCCCCGGCACTACTCTTGATTTCAATAGTCTTTGACTACCAACCCCTTCTTTCCCTTAGCTCTCTTTTTTCAAAGTCTTCTCTTCGCTTTCTTTCTTTTATAATGTAGTCCAGAAATTTCTCTGGCGACATTCTACGAATGTCCAGGTCATAAGAGAGAGATCGAGCGTCTCCGAATCGATGGTAGCCAGGGTCAGCAAATGTGTGGTACACGGCTTGGGTTTTGAACCACAGGCGAAAGTTTCCGTCAGGTGAAGTGGCGTGGGGTATTCTAAGGGTTTTGGAAGACAGCTTCCAACCTTCTTTGTCCAGGTAATCTAAGATTTCTTCTCTGGCTTGAGCGTAAGTTCTGGCTCTAGCAGCGTAACGTTCAACAATATGTTCGGCAAGAGGCATCTCCAACTCCTTTTATTTCGAGATCCTATCAGGCAATTATTTGCTGGCGTAGCTCAGTAGGCAGAGCACTGGTTTTGTAAACCAGACGTAGCAGGTTCGAATCCTGTCGCCAGCCCCGGTGTAAGGTCATTGGAGGACTTATGTACAAGCAAGTCGAAACGGCTGAAAGTGTAACATTGACTAATTGTGAAAAAGCCACTCCTGTAGCCTCTTTGAGAGATGAGCATGGGGCCGAATCGCATTTTATTATAGATGACGGTTGTTATGTCCTGGTGAATGTGAACCATCATTTTGATGATTTGGGGCAGATGAGCGCTTGGATTTACCCGGAAGCATTTGAGGTATTGAGAAAATTGCCGCCTTTGTGATTATTTGATATGGCCACAAGTGTATGGAACGGCGCTACAGGTACAAACGGGCAACGCAACTCAGCCCTGAGGACGAAGATCGGACAAGCGAGTTGTACTCCCAATCTGAGGAAATCCAAGCCTTTCGAGAAGAGGTTGATGACCTCCATTCCCTTGATGAATTTGCGTCCGATCTAGTCCATAAAGCACAAGATATCGCTAGGAAATACCCAGATCTTAAGAATGTTTATCATATTTTACGTGACGCTGCTCAGGACTATAATATGATGATGCGTGACGTAGATAAAGCCATGGATGAGCTACATGACGCTGAACAACGCAGGGACGATGAGCGAGACGAAATACTTGAACGGTATTATAAGCGTTAGGTTTTAGGGGAGGAACAGCCAAGGGCGGCGAAGCTGTCTTGCACACAGCTATTTTATGGCGGGTTCGATTCCCGTCCTCTCCACTATTTCTCGTCACCTAGCGGAGACGGGAAGCCGGTGATCCGGTGCTGATGACAGAGAGCGTCCACACTGTCCGGTCTCTTTTAGGGGCCGTCAGGGGAGTAACAGCCAAGGGCGGCGAAGTTGTCTGGCAGACAATTTTTGGCGGGTTCGATTCCCGCACTCTCCACCAAGAGCTTGAAACTGCTATAGTTTGGTGGCGCAACTGCGCGACTTTACAGCCCAAACCGGCGAATTTTCGCGCTAGCTTTTTCATCCTTTTCGGTGTAGTATTAGAGCATGGCTCACGACTCTGAGATAATGAAGTTAGAGGACGATGATTTGTGCCGGGGCATGGTCCTGATCTCCAAGCACCGACTCTTTGAAGAGTTGACGCTGACACCTTGGGAGCGAACTTTTGTAAAGGAAACCCCTGAATGGTGGACACGAGCAGGCGGTCTGACATGGAAGCAACGCCGGGTGGCACGAATTATTTTGAGCAAGACGAAGAGGGAGTTGGAACGTCGGAAGGACTTAGGCCGGTGGGCCAAGCTATATGAGGCGATTCCCAAGCCTAGCCCTCAGACACTTTCTCAAGTTAAAGGTATATGTTAAGGCTCACTGGTGTATAATAACATAAGGCCAACCTTAGAACACGTATCCCGCTTGGCACTGAGTGGGATGAATAAGCACTGAGTGTCCTGAAGGTTTTAACCTGATGGCCGGTTTAGATCGAACTGGCTAGTGCGTTCTACGTTGGCCTTTTTACAACCTTTTGATAAATCGTAGGGGTATGTATAGCTACGACCATCGTATCAAGTGCGGCTCCAGTGCGGGGCGTAAAGGGGCTGATATAATCTTACGGTCGGATGCTCGCCAAGTGGTGGTGGTATACGAGGACAGGGTTAAGGCGTTCCCGAAAAGTCTATATGGCCCTGACCGTAATTACCTTCCTTTGGAAGAGGCTGAAAAAGGCCGTCGAAGAGCAGCCCATGATGTGAGAACCAGCAGTCAGCGGATTATTGGTTCCGTGCAGGGCTTCGGTTTGTTCAACCCACGGTATCTAACATTTGATGTTTATGTCATTACGCCAAGCGACCATTTGCTGACTATGCGGATGGGCGGCGTGTACGACGCTGATGACGTAGAGCGCGTTGTCCGCGAGCAGCAGGCTAAGATCCGGGCCAAGACAGAGGCCGAAACTGTCCGCGAGCTTGAGCAGGAACTTAAACGGCATGACTGGTTTGGAGCCATGAGCGACGATGCCCGGTACTGGAGAGCCTCAGAGCAGCACATGAACGAAGTGATAATGCCGTTGCTAGTGGCCTTACCTGAGGCTGTAGGCTTGCGTATCTGGCGAAAGTACGCTCCTGAGGGGCATATAGATAACCCTTATAGATAACCTTGACCCAAGTTTATATTTTTGTAGGACTAACATAATGATGGACAACTATAGTTATGATCACCGCACACGCACAGCATCCCCGGCTCGTGCTATTCTTAAACGACTCATTGAGGCCGTTTTGGATGACCGGGACAGGCTGATTAAAAGTCTGCTTCAAGCATACATTGATGCTATTTACGATTATGATATCGACAGTGATACTATCGAGAGAGCAAGTGAGGTCGAACGCATAATGTATAAAGTCTACAACAAGACGTTCGCCAGATACTTCCGCTCTGAGGGAGATCCTATCGAAGATAGTTCATTCGACATCCCGGATGCTTTTTACCGAGACGATGTGCCAAGAGACGCTGCTGTGGCTGTGGCCGAAGCCATGGGGCGTCAGGACGCAAGAGACGCTGAAGCCATGCGGCAGATGGCGCTCCGTCAGCGTTAGGGTCAGAGAACCACCTCGCCCACGCACATCCCACAGTTGTAATGAATCCCCGGCGCACAGGTGATTTCAACCCCGCTGTTCCGCTGAAACAGCATTATGATATCAGAGCCGCCGAACAGAAAGTACCCAAACTCCTCACCTTTATCCAGGTACGCGCCAAGCGCGGCTGTCATGTTCACACTGCTCACTTGAGCCATTCCGATAGGTAGAACGGCTACCAAGCCTACAGGGGAGTCAAAAATGATAAGCCCACGGGTCTGGGTGAACTCGTAACCACCACCGTCCGGGGCTATGAAATGGCCGTCTTTTATCTGTACATCCAGGTAGACATTCTGTTGAATCGCCCGACACTCAAGGACGGTGCCTCTGACGGGAGCGCGGAACCGGTGGTAGTCATTTGGACCCAAGAAGCTGTGCATGAACAGCCCGTCCCGGAACGCCTCTTTGTAAGGGCTGCCTTCCAAAAGGTCAATGATCTTGTACCGGTGTGTATATTTGATGGTGATTTCGCCCTTGTCATCTATGTGGAATTTCTCCTTGAACACAGAGTCGGCGGGGCTGGTAATAATGTCATCATTTCTCATCCCGGACACAGGGCGTAAGCCGGGGGTGATTTCCCGGCCAAAGAACTGATTGAAGGTACGCCACCCAGACGGGTTTTTCATGTACTCCCAGGCATTGAAGGCGGGATCATTAATGAAGGTCTGGATTCCAGCAGCCGACTCGTCGGTGTTCAGGAAATTGCCCCAGTCATTGGCAAAGTCTCTCATCCATTTGTTGAAAGCCTTGTGCTTTTGTAAATCGCGGCCTGTAGGCTGGTCCAGGAGCCAATAAAATTTGGCTAGCATATAAAAACACTCTTCGGCATAATTTTCGTAGGGTATCCAGCGGACCATCTTGTTGAGGTAGGCGTAGTAGCCGTGTTTACCCTCTAAGCCTTCAGGGAACTTGTCAGCATCTCTAATCCCGGCTCTTATGGCTTCGTGCTTGGCTTCAGAGATGGAGTCTTTTAGCTTCTCATCCCATCCGGGATTTTTATCCAGCAGTTCTTTGAGTTCCGTGACGGTCGGTTGATCTGACATGGTGGCTCCTGTTGAAAGTGATCGGCTGTACGTACACCGTATTTTGATAGATTATGTTTTGGCGGCGATATACTGTCTAATGTATTTGTATATCTCCTTATTTATGGGTAGAAGGAAAAAAGGGAATTATAAAAGAAAGTATACGAAAGAAGTGCTCAGGGAAGCGGTGAGACACAGCACGTCAGTCGCAGGGGTGCTTAGATATCTAGGTATACACAGTAAAAGCGGAAGCGTCTGGAGTTACGTTAAACGGTACATAGAAGAGTACCATTTAGATACTTCGCATTTTACAGGACGTGGTTATTATATTGGTCAGTACAGTGCATTTCGGCTCACACCAAATGAAATTTTCAGGGTCATAGATAAGCCGTATAGAGAAGCTGCTGCAAGATTGAGACGCGCACTTATTGAAGTGGGGGTGCCATACGTTTGCTCTAAGTGTGGGCAAGGAGATGTCTGGCAAGGATCTTCTATTACATTAGAAGTAGATCACATTGACGGCGATTGGCGGAATTGTTTGCGGGAGAACCTTAGATTTATGTGCCCTAATTGCCATTCTCAGGAGCCTACGTCTAAAAATCGACGTAAATTAATTGTGGTGGTATGTCCGGACTGTGGGATCGAAAGAAAGTTATATAAAGCTCCTAGTGACAGGCGCTGCCGTTCTTGTGCTGCTAAAAAGTGTAACCCTGAGAAGAAAGTTTGGCCGTCTAACACGGAGTTGGAAAGACTGGTGTGGGCTAAACCAGTTTCGTCGTTAGCTATTGAAATTGGCGTCTCAGGTTCCGCTATAAAAAAGCGTTGTAAACAGTTAGGAATAGAGACTCCTCCAAGGGGATTTTGGACGTCAGGTTCTCCATTACGAGGCTCTGACGGCAAATGGGCAAAAGCCGGGTGAGCCAGCTAGTGAAGGCGGCGGTCTTACATACCGTTTTAGCAGGGGGCAGAACCCTGACCCGGTACCAAGCTGGAGTGGTGGAAAGGAATACACGCCATGCTCAGGCCATGGTGGTCGAAAGGCCATGCAGGTTCGAGTCCTGTCTCCAGCACCGTTTCCCGTAGTTCAAGTTGGTTTAGGGAAGGGCTGATCACCTGGATCTGACTGGCAGAGTCGGTTACGGCGAAAAGAACGGTCTGTCCTAAGCAGGCAGATGCAGGTGAAAATCCTGCCGGGGAACTCAATTTCGGTGTAGTATTATACCATGACAGACGCACAGAAGAACTTTGACAACGCTGTTGAGGCGTATCTCCAACATTTACGGGATATGGGGCATGAGGATCGGGACGGCAGGCACGTAGAGGCTGTATTTGAGGCTGCCATGGAGTTGGCGAAAGGCCCAAATATTTGGGATGAAGTTAACGCCTTGATGCGAAAACGCGATGAAGCTGTGTATTAGTTAAGCGAGAGTGGCGGAATGGCTTACGCGGGTGACTTAAAATCATCTGTCCGAAAGGACGTGCGGGTTCGAGTCCCGCCTCTCGTACCATAAATCTGCGGGTGTAGCCCAAAGGCAGAGGCACCTGATTCAAGTCCAGGCCAGTGAGGGTTCGACTCCCTCCACCCGCACCGTTGCCTGTATAGCACAAGGGTAATGCAACGCCCTGGTATGGCGTGGATCTGGGTTCGAGTCCCGGTACAGGCTCTATTGGTGTAAGATTTTAGCATGGATAGTTTGAACGAGTTTCTTGATTTTATGCCTTTATTAGAAGGGGCAAAAACAGAGACGTTTGTAGCTGAGACTCAGATAATAGAGCCTGACGTATATGCCACCTTTGAAGAGCATTTGAAAGCCCATCATAAGTTGACGACGGAAGCCCTATCCATGGAGAGTTTTGAGTACGCTTTGGTGAAGAGCCTGCGTAGGTGTGGAAAACGTGCAAGGCTTTCTCCCAGAGGCACCCCTGGATGCGATGCTATCATTGAAGGCCAAAACTTTTCCTTGAAGACTCAGGGTGACCAAAATATCAAGCTCAGTGAGATACATATCTCAAAGTATATGGAGTTGGCAAAAGGTCGTTGGGGCTCTGACCCCAAGGATTTGGAGGGCCTTAGAGAGCAGTTTATAGCTCATCTCGATACTTATGACCGTTATTTGGTGCTGCGGTCTTTTAGAAGTGAAGGCTGGTGCCGCTATGAGTTAATTGAGGTGCCCAAACGCATCTTTCTTTTGGCAAAGACGGGCAGAGTGTATATGAGTGCAAAAAGTCGTACCGTGCCAAGATCAGGCTATTGTCCTGTTTTTGAGGGAGGCCCACCGCCGATGTATACTCTATACTTTGATGGAGCCGCACGAAAGTTGTCTATAAAAGGGCTTCGTAAAATACTCTGCCATCAACACGCTAATTGGGCGGTTTCAGTAATAGAGGACGATTTACGAGTCTAGGAAGTAGAACTGGCAAGGTGTCAGGCTAGCCTGGAAAGCTATGTGTACTCGTAAGGGTATGGGTTTCGATTACTCCTGCTTCCGCTACGCGGGTATGATCTAATGGCAAGATGGGAGCCTTCCAAGTTCCATATGAGGATTCGATTTCCTCTACCCGCACCGATGGTGTAATGTAAGGCATGGACGAGATTAGACCAAAAGGCACCGTACAGGTGAAGTGTTCAGCACCGGATTGCGAATGGGAGTTTTGGGTTGACTGTTTAGACCCCAAATTACCTGAGGGTCCATTTCTTTGTAGCGAACACGACGGAACAGCGGATAAAGCTCAGAAAAAAGCTGATGACGTGTGTTGGTTTTGTGGTAAGGACGGCTGTGATGCGTTTGACACAGAGTTCGATACTTTCTTACACATTGAGTGTTTGAGGGCAGCATTAGAGAAAGAGCCTGACCACCCTGAAGCTACACATATGAAGTACCTTTTAGATTTATAAATGTACCGGTCCATCTGGGATGGCTGCGGGTTGCAACCCCGTAGAGGCTCTGGGTTCGACTCCCGCCCGGTACTCCAGGAGAATAATGGCTGATCGAAAATATAGAAACCTAATACTTGGGTACGGGACTTATGAAGGATCAAAGGTTCCTGTGATTGTCGTATCGTGTCAGGGCGGTGATTTTGACACTCCAAAAGATATTTTGAATGCGTTTCGAAAAGTTCTCTTAGATGTGGCAGAAGGTCTGGTAAAAGAAGAGGAGGATGCTGCGTGTTCGAATTGCAAACGCAAAACAAGAACAGAGACGGCTCGGTACTGTGAGTTCTGTGGAAGACCATTCCGACCGCCGACCACTGATTTTGGCGAAGTGGCTTACGGTATTTTTTCTGAGTGGTTTCAGATGGAAGCACACGAGTTCAATCTTTGGGAATCTTTGGATTATCTTGGATGGCAGGTAGGGCAAATAACTTCAGGCGGCTTTGTTAGGATCGATGGCTTTGAGCAGATACTATTGGATGATGGCTTCAATGACCGTTTTGATGAATGTGTGTCCGACGCTGAATTAGGGGTCATCGATTTTGACGAAGAATCCAGAAACCGATAAGACGTGGTATCACGGCACAACTTCTGAGTTTTGGGCAATAATCCAAAAAGAGGGCGTTCTGTGGGGCAGACAAGACGGCCCAAGCCGATGTACATATCTGGCGGCTGACAAGGAAGAGGCGGCTTGTTATGGCAATATCGTTCTGGAAGTGGAATATGTGCCAGGGTCCGGGACCGACAACTATGTTCCCGACTGTTGGCAGATGAGGGTTTACGACCCAATACCGCTTGACCGTGTAAAGGTTGTTTCAGATGAAGATTGAAATCGAGACACAAGACAGAATCGACGATTATGAACATGAAGTAGCTTTCATTTTGGAAGCGGTTGGAATGGAAAGAGCCGATGTGTTGGTAACGGACGGCTCTATGATAGGCGATTTCTGCGACGTTACGTTGGACGAAGAGGGGCGGAAAGTCTGGATTTCGGACGTCTCAACCAAGTTGGGAATGAAGGTCTACCGGAACGAGTATATTGTGGACATTGCAGAGAAATTAAGGAATGGCCCCGTAGCCTAGAGGAGAGGCAACCGGCTTCTACCCGGTATCACGTAGGTTCGAATCCTGCCGGGGCTGCCAACCCGCCCTATGGAGATTCGTGTAGGGACAGGACCGGGTTAGTCCCTGGAAGCGGTCTAACGCTATCTGCTGTCTTGTGGCGGTTGTTCGGGGCTTCCAGGGGCGAACGGATCTCATGTCCCTATAGCTCAGTGGAGAGAGCGTCGGTCTCCGAAGCCGAAAACGAAGGTTCGATTCCTTCTAGGGGCGCTAATTATTTCTTGTCTACGGAAATCTATGTTATAATCGTAGACATGGAAAAGAAAATTTGCCCAAGATGCAAGAAGAAAAAACAGACAACTGAGTTTACAAAATCGAAAAGCAGGAAAGATGGATTAAGTGTATATTGTAAGGAATGCCAACGGCGATATGTAAGAAGTCATTATCAAAAAAACACAGAGTATTATAAAAACAAGGCAGAGAAAAGACGAAAAGCGCAGAGGAAAAAGCTTCAGCAGTTAGCGCAGAAAGCTAAGGATGTGCCGTGTGTGGATTGCGGGAAAAGATACCCGTATTATGTTATGGATTTTGATCATGTTCGTGGGGAAAAAATCTTAGAGGTAGCGAAATTGGTTGCTCGAACTGTAAGCGTTAAGCGTTTGCTAGATGAGATAGCTAAGTGTGATGCGGTGTGTTCAAACTGTCATCGAGAAAGGTCTTATGGCCCTAAATCCTAAGCCCCTGTAGCTCAACGGAATGAGAGCACTGGTCTACGGAACCAGGGATAGGAGTTCGATTCTCTTCAGGGGTGCCATCTCGGAGCTAAAGTGAATAGTAGGTTCCTTGTCAGGGCCTGACAACCTAGTCGGTTTGAGTCCGACCTCCGGGTCCAATTTTGACACTTTCGCCAAAACGGTGTAGTAATAAGCATGGTTAATAAGTGTCGGGGCTCTGGAATTATCTTAGGCGGCTATCGTGATGAGCTTGCTGATCTATCCTTTAAAACCAGATGTGTAGAGTGCTGGCGGATGGTTGATGAAGTTCCAGTAGAACCTGAACCTAGAACCGATTTGCGTACCGATGGATCGGTGGTAATGGTGAACCGTAAGCAGATAGTTGATCATGAATTTGGCAGCATATGTGCGATGCGTTTGAGGCGGGACGGTCATAAGTGGCTGTTACTGGTAAGCCTTGCTATGATAGTCACTGGTATCGTGGGCTTTATTTTGGATTTAGTTTGGTTCTAAAATGAAAGATTACATGAACACAGCACCTCCTTTCAGTTAGTGACCCTAACTGAAAGGAGAGGTAATGCACCGAAATTACAGGCGTAAACCCGGTAGGCATAACCCTAAAAGAGAAGGTCGTGGCGGCACTTGGCACCCTCCGTCCTTCGTTTCATACCTTAGAGAATACTGGCGAAAGCAACGGGCCAGAGTTCGTACCCTGATGCACCATGAACGGTACGAGGATATTCAGGACCGGCACCCCAAGACCATGTGGTGGGATTTGTATTAGGCGGCGTTCCAAGGAGGAAGGACAGTCTCATATGCTGGTCCGCAGGAGTTCGAGTCTCCTCGCCGTCACTACAGGCGCGTAGCTCAGTGGTAGAGCGCTACCTTGACACGGTAGAGATCGGCGGTTCAATTCCACCCGCGCCTACCAGGGAAGGTAAATCAGCAAGGCGCTGGACCCGCTTCGAAAGTGGTGGGCACTCGTAAGGGTGTGGGTTTCGATTACTCTGCCTTCCGCCTAGACTATATCTAACATTGGCGGGAACAATCTAATATCCTTGGACTCACTGGGAAACTTAACGTCGATCCCCCGTTTTTCATCAGATCTCCATGCTGGTCGGGGGCTGACGAAGATTATTTTCCCTACTTCTTTGGACAGTTTCAAAAGAAGTTCGCGCCTACCGGTAGATTCTGGGGAGTCTTTGGGCCAGTCGGATATGTTTCGATCCCACCATTTCCATGCATCTTTCCGGACGCGAACTCTCGTTCCTTTTCTAAAGGGGAACGGTTCTTTGGCGGCAGTTTTTTCTATAGTCGTAACTATATTCCACACACAGAATGTTTTATCAAAGGAAGTCAAATCGTACATGGGTGCGAGCCAGACTTGAAATCTGTGCGAGCCTTCGGGCTTGGGGTTCGATCCCTCTGACTTCCGCTAATGGAAGGTGTAGACAAAGGTTTTATGGAAGGTGTAGGTATGCCGACAAAGCATCCGAAACACCCTTGTGACAATTGTGGGACTCTGACTGAGAATAGACGGTTTTGTTCTCGCTCTTGTGCGGCTACGTGTACCAATAAGGAGCACCCAAAACGCAATCCTAACGGAGTGGGTGGTTATAGTATAGTAGTGTGCGCTGAGTGTGGTGTTGAATTTGAGCGTAGAAATGCTGAGATATATCAGTCAGAACGCAAAGGGAGAAAGATGTTTTGTAGTTCTTCTTGTGCGGGGAAAGCTGCGGGGAGAGCTAGAAGATCTAGTCTTGAATTTGTTAAAACACCCAAGGTGTGTCAACAGTGCGGTAGTCATTTTTTTGGACCTAAGAGACAACAATATTGTTCGCCTTCTTGTGCATCTAAATTTAATGCTGATAAAGAGTATTATTGTTTTATTGCATCATGGAAAGAAGGCGAAGCAGAATCAACGAAGCGTGGTTTAGCGGGGCAAATTTCGAATCATATTCGTCGGTACTTGTTTGAGAAGTACGGATCAAAATGTTGTGAATGTGGGTGGGATAAGGTAAACCCGTCCACAGGAAGAACACCGCTGCAAGTTGATCATATAGATGGTGATTGGAGGAATGATTTAGAAGATAATTTAAGGCTTTTGTGTCCTAACTGTCACTCTTTGACCCCAACTTATTGTGGATTAAATAGAGGGGCGGGAAGATCGGGACGTTATCTTAAATAGGTGTTGGAAGACAAATCTAACCGGGTTAGAGCCTCCCTGCTAAGGAGTGCGTATTCGAAAGAGTATGGAGTTCGACTCTTCTGTCTTCCGCCGAAAGGTAAGTATAATGATTGAAGAATACGATGGTTATGATGGATGGTGGTGCCCCCGGTGTGGGGCATTTTGTCGGCGGGGTATTTGTTGTGGCCATAACCACAAAGGGGAAAGGAAGCCTTTGACTGAAGGATTGACACTGGGTGGTCCGAGATCTGGCCCCACGAGAGACAGGCCAAAGGTTAGACCACAGGCAGAGCCAAAGTAAGTATTTGGGGTGTAGTTCAATAGGTAGAGCGTCGGTCTTTGACATCGAAAGTTGCGGGTTCGATTCCCGCCACCCCATCTAAGGAGAAAGCCATGCCAAACCTAACAGAGATAACGGATGAGCAACTCTTTCAAAGATTGAAGGATCTAGAAACCGAACGGGATTGCGTTATATTGGAAATGGAAAGGAGAGGGGAAGAACGGTTTCCCGGTCTTCCTCAGGCAATGAAAGAGGCGTTTCAGAAGGTTTGGAATCGTCCGTCAATGATGGAAAGAAGTAAGAGATAATACGGGTATAGCTCAATGGTAGAGCACTGGGTTCTGGTTCCAGGGATGTCGGTTCGATTCCCTCTACCCGTGCCAAGGAACAAGTTGGTGTAGGGGAGCGTTGTGCAAGACGTTCCGGAAGGCGGCGATTCGATTGAGGTTTTTCTTGATGCAATGGGCATCGTAGAGCCTGAATCCCTGCGAGAGCCTTCAGTTCCGGAAGGCGGCGATTCGATTGAGGGGTTTCTTGATGCAACAGGCATCACCCCTGAGGTGGAACCTGAACCCCTGAAAGAGCCTTCGGTCCCTACCACCCCGGTACTCAGCCATCACCTGGAAGTGTGGAACCCTTTCCAGGCAGGATTAATTGATGATGAGCCTGAACTCCGACGCTTGTTTTACCGGGAGTTGTTTCAACGAGGCCCCTACTCTCTGACAGCATTTCTCAACGGTGATGTGCGAAGCACTTTGCTTGGTGTGTACTGTTTATTCTACGTGGGAGATGCGTGGGAGCCATATGCCCCGGTTCGCTCTGAAGCCTCGACCTTGGCGATTTATGTAGGGGAATCGGTAGCCGCTTCGTTGGGCGGGAGGTTGCAAGAACACGCCCGGTCGATCCACCAGCAGGGGCTAGGGTTGGAGAACTTTACCTGTCGCTTTATGGGGCTGCCAGACTGGTTTGACGGAGAGCAAATGCTGCTTCGGGATTTCTCGCCTCTGTGGAATAGATACCTTCGCGGTTTTGGTCATGCGTTCGGTTACGCTGATATTCAGAAAGTGTCTGATTGGGATCTTTTTCACCAATCTTTGACAGGCAAGGCAAGGTTGGGTGCCGCTTCAGGCGGTGGGCGTCCGGTTGAGCCTATCCAGGAGATGTTTAGTGTTGGGGTGCGAGAAAGTTTGATGCGCTATCGGAGGTCTGAGGTGTTTGGTGTTTGATTCGATTGAGGGTTTTCTTGATGCGATGGGCTTCGCTCCTAAAGTGGAGCCTGAACCCCTGCGAGAGCCGCCACCCGGAACCGATTCGATTGAGGACTTTCTTGCAACAGGCATCGGCCCTGAGGAGGAACCTGAACCCCTGAGAGAGCCTTCGGTCCCTACAACCCCGGTATTGGGTAGACATTTAGAGAGTTGGAACCCATTCTCAGAAGGCCCTTTAAGCAGTGAGTTGGAACTGCGTCGTAGGTTTTACCGGGAATTGTTTCAACGCGGCCCTTATTCTCTCACGCCCTTCCTCAGAGGGGATGTGAAGGTTTCGCTCGTTGGGGCTTATTGTTTGTTTTATGTGGGGCGTGAATGGGACTTGTATGCTCCGATTTGCTCAGAGGCTTCCACACTAGCTATCTATGTCGGTGAGGCCGTGTACACCTCTTTGGGTAGACGCCTTCAAGAACACGCTCAGTCAATACAGCAGCAAGGGTTGGGGCTAGAGAATTTCACTTGCCGTTTTATAGGATTACCGGACTGGTTTGACGGGGAACAGATGCTTCTTAGAGATTTTGCTCCTTTGTGGAATAAGCACCTCACGGGATTTGGGTCACACCGACAACGAACTGACAGCCGTGGCGGTTCTTCAAAGATTTCTGATTGGGATTTGGTGCATCAATATTTGACGAAGCAGAAGAGAAAGGGTTGCCCGGTTTCGGTGGGTAGGTCGGTGGAGTCAATCTTGCAAACCCTCAATGTGGGTATGGGCGAGAGCTTGGTGATGTACCACCGGGGAAAAGAAGTATACACAGGTGGTGGAAAGGCAGACACGCAACCCTGAGGTGGTTGTGTCCGAAAGGACGTGCGGGTTCGAGTCCCGCCCTGTGTACCATTGTCTTTTTGTGATAATGTAGAGTATGGCAAACCCAAGAAGAGCATTTGAAGAAGCCTTAGCTAAAACTGGCGATACTGATCGTATGGCTACTGTGAACTTGAGCAGGGTAAAGAGTGGCCTCAAGGACTTGATAAAAGATGCCCAATCATATGCCAGGACGGTAGGCGAGGATAATGTCCATCATATGGTAGGGGATCTGCTCGATCGGCTTTCTGAGTGTGCAGACGCTGCCGGGTTTCGCTCTGAGGGCAGCAAAATGAGACGTCTTGTAAACGAGCTACACGAGAAAACCTGGACCTACCCCAAGTAGCCGAGTTCTCTATTCAGTTTTTGAAGAAAGTGCTTGACACGGTGTATTAGTAGGGTCAGAATCACAGTCTAGGAGTTAGTTTTCACAGAGTCAGATTATGCAGATTGTACCAACAGAGCCGAGAATTACTGGGATATATAGCCCCAGCGATTTTATCGTTAACTGACTCGCTTCATAAGAGGCGGGTCACAGAACCCGCCAAATAGAACACTTGATTTCCTTGGCGGGAGAGGAAAGACAAGATGTTTTACAGTATCACAAATCGGCAACCATTACCCGGTCGCCCGTGCAATCGAGGCACGGAATCGTTATCCGGGTGTGGGGCAGTCTGGTAGCCCACGTGATTTGGGATCACGTAATCGCTGGTTCGAATCCAGTCGCCCGGACCAATAAATATTGTGCGGTGCAAGCGGGGATGCTGGCTCGGTTTCATAAGCCCAGCTAACTGAGTTCGACTCTCAGGGCCGCATCCAAGAAAGTAGGAAAAGACAATGACATGGATAGATACCGAAGCTGACGATCTGATGCCCTGTTGTGCATCTGGGCTATGCAGGCTGATTGTCGATCAGTTGTTAGGTCGGTTCGATTCCGTCACAGGGCGCTATGAGTAAATTGATAGAAACAGAAGAAGGTTATTTCAGGGTAAGGCGAGGAAAACTCGTAAGAATTCCAGATGAGTGGGTCGGCAATCTGCCGTACTCAATGACGATCCGGAAACGTCAGTCAAAGAAGGTTAGAAAGCTGAGGATGAATAAAATAGTGCGCGGAGGACCTGTAAAGAAGCACCCTAACACATGGGCACCGAGAACCAAACACCACGCCACGTGGTAATGAGGAACAAGATGGAAACAGTCTGTAACATAGACCGACGCTATACCGGGCCGCGAAAGGCGGCAAACGGTGTAATTATATGCGTCGGAGTCCCAATGGTCGGGTAGCAGACTGTAAATCTGTGTTGCGGAAGCATAGTGGGGGTTCGAATCCCTCCCGGCGCACCAAGGAGTAAGAGATGGAACATTACAACAACATACGGATGATACGTGAGCAGGGTGAACCTGCAAAACGTAACCGTCCGTAGCTCAATTGGTTTAGAGTCCCCGTCTCATAAGCGGTGGTGTTGTTGGTTCGAATCCAACCGGACGGACCAAATGAAACAGATACCAAAGTGGTTAAGACCGTTAGATATGTGGATGGAGGTTGAGTGGAAGGATTCAACAGTTGTTATTGGCATTAGCGCGGTAGTTTTGTTTTTGGTGTTCTGTCTTACATTTGGAAACTTTCTGGTAAAATGACATTAGACGAAGCGATCAAACACATAGAACACAAGATCAAGGAGATGGACGATCCCTGTTGCAAAGAGGATCACAAACAGTTAGCTGAGTGGTTGAAAGAACTGAGAGAATTAAGAATGACCAGGAAGACCACATACGATGAGAAGTTTAGAAGCTATCGGGACAATGATCATGCCTCGGTAGCTCAGGTAGGTAGAGCAGGGGATTGAAAATCCTCGTGTCACTGGTTCAACTCCAGTTCGAGGCACTAATGTGCGAGGTCTTACGTGAAGCTAAAATTTGAGAACGAAAAGGCACGTACAGCGTTTCTGAAAATGGTAAAGAACATGAACGCAGCCAAATCTGATGTGCTCATGGGTGCCAAGACATCGACAGGTGTGAAAGTGTTAGACGATTGGTTAAAGGACGGCGCGAAGTCTATTACCGGCAAGGGACTATAAGTGAATTGGAACTATATCAAACACAAAAGACCGGTATTCAAATTGATACTGATGATACCGGGAGCAAAAGAAGCTCTCAGATGGTTGGAACAGGAATATTTGATCACAGACAAGTTTGGGAGGCGTTACGTGACCAGGGAAGAAATAGAGTTCATGCGGGACAACCTGCCTACCTTCGATGACGAGTCCATTACCAAGCCGGTTGAGGACCGGCAAGACGATGAGCGCGTATCGTCTAATGGTAAGGCACCCGCCTGATTAGCGGGGAATCGGAGTTCGAGTCTCTGTGCGCGTACCAAGCCATGGAAAAAGCAGAGTTATTATTTTTTGTAGAGGAAGGAAAATCAATCAGAGATTTGGCCTCTGAGTTTGGCCTTTCTTACACTACAATACGCTACTGGTTAAAGAAGTACAAGCTGCAAACTAATTGTCAGGATGGAGGGAAAAAAAGAAATAGTGAGGGGTCCAAAGTCGAGTGCTCATTATGTGGCCGAATTTATATCTATACTAAAAAGGCTGGTCATCGTTTGTCAATATGCAATTCTTGCGTGATTGCCAGAGCACGAGCGGTTAAGAAACAAAAGTGCGCTGAATATAAAGGCGGCAAATGTATCAGGTGTGGTTATAACAGAAGTCTGCGAGCGATGTGTTTCCACCATCGCGATCCAAAAGTAAAGAGCTTTTCTCTGAACTCCAGAACAATGATTTTGTCTTTTGAAAAGTTGAAAAAAGAGCTAGATAAATGTGATCTGTTGTGCTCCAATTGTCATATGGAGATACATGAAACATTTGATCTTATGCCTGATATTCAGCGAGTTAGAAGAAACACGGCGAAGGAGAAAACTGCCGTTTGTAAGTATCATGGCAGAGTCACATTTGCTTTAAGGGAAGATCATTTAAAAGATCGATGGATGTGTAAGAAGTGTGAATATGAGGGGGTAAAACGTAGACGACGAAAGCTGAAGGAAAAGTTAGTAGAGCATCTTGGCGGATCGTGTAAATGCGGGTATAACAGGTGTTTACGGGCTTTGAGTTTTCACCACAGAGACCCAAAAAAGAAAGAGTTCGGGATAAGTGTAGGCACTGTGGTGGCATGGGAGAAACTTCTAGCAGAAGTTGAAAAGTGTGATTTGATGTGCGCTAACTGCCATATGGAGTTAGAGGAACGAATTGTATGAAAGTATCTTTTCACATATCAACAGCCGGGATAGCGGGAGATCCGCACAAGCTTTTGATAGCGGAGACAGGAAGTCGCACGGAAAGGGAAATGTTTAATAGCAACTCCTTGTGGAGTTTGAGAAGGGCTAAACGCAGATTGATGAAGAGGTTAGAGATTCTTACAGGGCGTAAGCCTGTCGAAGCAGACTGAATGGATTACGCAATCACATATATCGTACTTTCTTATGTCGTAATGGTGTTGGTGTGTTTTATATTGGCTGTGTTGATGTATCGAAATACGGGTTGTGTAGTAATAACTATTGAGGATGTGTTTCTTGGAGGGACCCTGATAATTTTCGCACCTTGTATAATCCCTGCGGCGATAGGCGTGTTATTTGCTTCTGCGATTGTGAGTTTACTGGAAAAGCATAAGACAAAGATAGTGTTGCAAATCGGGAAAGTGCATGAAGAAGATTCAACCGGCCCAGTATAAGAAGCTAAAAGAGGGAGCCACTTACACATATCGGATCGGTGGCGGAAGGGGCGGCGTAACATATTCAAAGGGCAAACTCATTCAGGTATCTACCAAGTGGCGTTATGATACAGATGAAAGGATGACGGAGGATCTAGGGAAGCCTCACGTAAAAAGAACGCTAGTAGCAGATTCTTTGAGCTTTGAACCTGAAGATAATGTGTATGAGTGGAGTGAGAAAGAGAAGCTGAGGATCTACAAGAAGACAGTCGGAAATGGTTTGTTTGAGATCTTTCGTGAGTAAAGGCACGGTTTGAACCGATGGGAATGCAACCACAGAAGTTTTCAATGGTTTTAAAAGGACTAACCCCTGATTCAACCCTTTCTCCATCAGAGTATGTAGCACGGCTTGCGTCACATAATGAACAGATCGATGAGTTAGTGAGAGACGTAAAGAAGCACCTGACCATTTACAAGGGGAAACAAATATCGATGACAATTACTCTTCGTGAGGAAAAGTGACGAGGCAGAAAAGGAAGGTACAAAGGAGGTTTGTTTATAACGGGTATGGATTCCCGGTAGTGTTGCGTAATGTTCCAATGGTTATGGTGCGAGGCTCATGGACCCCAAATATTAATTACAATGTGTTAACACAAAAGACCCTTTATGAATTAGCGCATAAACCAGTACGGCTCACAGGCGATGAGGTACGATTCATCAGGCATTCTTTTGATATGACTTTGACGGAGTTTGGGAAAGAACGTTCAGTGAAGGCGGCTACTGTAACCAGATGGGAAAAAGCTGGAGAGAAAGCAACTTCGATGAAATGGCTAACTGAAAAGAGACTACGGGCGTCCGTCCTTGCGGCACAACATATGAGAGACAGCGTGAAGAACAGAGCTATCGGCGCTCTTTGGATGAGCCTGGAGAAGAAAGTTGAGTCCCGTGAAGAAGCCATTGTGATAGATTGTGAACGCAAAACATTTAAGGGATTGGGATGAAAAGCACCAAAGGACAGAGACGTAGGAGATTGAATAAGCAACGAAAACGTCGGGTGCGTAAGATTGTCTTGGTTACGGATGAGACACGCGAACGTTTGGCCCAAGAATTGAACGAATTGAGGGACGAGATAGAAAGGAAGTTTTCAGGGAGTGTGGCCTAGCTAGGAAGGGCGCTGGTTTCCTAAGCCAGTTTTACGCGGGTTCGAATCCTGTCACTCCCGCCGAACTTGGGTCTATATGTGAAAGCTTACAAGTCTAGCAATCTCAGGGACCGATTGCTTGCCCTTCGGGGTTATCAGGCCCCTTCCAAAACCAACCAGCTTTGACAACTCAGATTCAAGTTCAACGAGGTAGCTATGGAAATAACACGGATGGAAGGTAAGCAAGGAACGACGGTCATCAAAGAACCGATCACCAGGATGATGTGTAACAACTGTCAGCTTATGTGTGATTTGAACCTCACAGGGCTTTGTGATAAATGCCGATGGCTGGCACGGATTCTGGACAGGCTTTTCGGAGACATGAATGAGTCATAAGACTTTTGGACAGTACAATGATCAGGCGAGACGCACACACCAATGCGGAAGTGTTGCACCTGTTCCCTATGAGGGCGCGGGACGCTGGTCTTATGTGCTGCGAAGAGTGTGGGTTGCCAGTCTTGTCTGGCATGGGGCATTGGACTGACGATCCTGATTTTTATTACGAATTCAGGAATCACCGGATCAGGTGTTGGCAGACTGCAAAGACTCTGCCTGATTTCGACTGGGCTGTACCGGAGTTGAGCCTGGAAAGGAGGGATACCGTAAGGATGAAGCCTTAGCTTTTACCCGTTTTGAAGGTTTGAGACTGAGGATCACAAGTGCCGTGGTACCATTTGGAACCACATCTGAGGCCCATGAGAACTTCGCATAAAGCATTGACCTCAGCGTCGGTGCCATACTTGAGGACTCTTTCAACGTCTTGACGTATTTGGTCTTTGTCAATGTCAGATGTTTTCCAGCGCTTGTGATCCATATGTCTCTCCTAGACCGCAGCCATGGCTTCATTCAATTGATATGTACCACGCGGACCCTCAATCGCGCCCTCGACCACGGGCCACCCTTTCTGGATCGCCAGCCTGAGCACATCTCGCCCACGGATAATCGCGTCAGCTATATCCTTGGCAACCCCGCGCCCGATGCCGGTCTGGTCGGTTATGAGACGCATGAGACGATCCACTTTGGATTTCTTAGATTCCTTGGGCTGGTATTTAAAAGCCAGCCTGTCAGAAAGCTGTCCGGGGTTCGTCTCTAAGAAACGAGCGACTACTTTTTCCGCACTGGTCATACCTTGGAATTTTCATTAAATCTTTACGAACTTAACTTTTTTCGGTGTAGGAGTAAATAACTCTTGCATCGTAGTGTTCGGTGTAATAGTACATCAATAGGAGCCTGCCCCTAGTTCGGTAGGTAGACTGGATAGTAAAATGGAAAACGAGAATCTCGGACCGGCAGAGAGAATATTACAGACGGTCCTTTCATACTCGGATCACGCTGTCCACAATCGACCTGGAGTTGTGGTAACTGACCCTGGATCGGTCGTGGGTACAAGGTGGTCGCCTGTGACTCATGCTGATGAGGACGGTACTAAGGTCGTTTACGAATTGCGTAAGGTTGGCCGTAAGAGCACCAAGGTCAAACTCGGTGTCCTGCAAGACGACGGGAGTATCAAAGATGGTACTCAGACTATTGGCCGTTATCAGCCTGCCGGTCTTTACCCGGAGGTCGTGACCTGGATCTACAAGCAAATTGTTGAGGTCTGGAACCTTGATAATGAGTTTGCGGCGAAGTGGGCCTCTTACGCCTACACTCAAGATCACAGAGATCTTAAGACCATTCTGGCGGCGTTCATGCTTGTCCAGTGCCGTAAGGGTGACCCGGTTACAGAGGGCAATAAGGTTGTCTTTTTCGATGAGGACTACCGGGACGTTGGCGAAGCCATGTTCCTTCTTACTGCCAAGAGCAAGAACGACGGCAAGGCCAGCTTCAACCCCAAGCTACTTTTGAGGGTTTACAATGTGCTCCGTCTGCCTGAGGTTGCGGAGATCAACCGTGAACTCGGTTTCGGCAAGTCTGCCCGTAAGCCGTTTCTGGGGCGTTGGCCCAAAGCGGTGGACAAGTGGCTCCGGTACAGGGAAGAGAATCCCAAGATGCTTGAGGGTCTGGTCAAGGCTGGCTTTCGGCGCACTGTCATGGAACTGGCTCGTGCAATAGGCTACAAGCCGAACAGCCCCAAGTTCTTTGAGACTCTCCGTTGGCGGCAAGTCCAGTCCAAGGAGGGGCATCGAACCATGGCTATCGGTCAGGATGTAGCGGCGGCTGAGTCTTGGGATGGTCTTACAGAGGAACAGATCTGTGAGAAGGTCGTCCAGGACAAGCCCAACTACAAGCGGATCGTGGGCCTTTTGCCCAAGGAGATTGGCGTAACAAGAGCGATCATGGCGGCTGCAATCGAGGCCGGGTCACTTTCTGACAAGGATCTGATCATTGCTACCCCTACGTTGGAAGAGCTTGGTCTTCTTGAGGTCAAGGATATCTGTCTCCGATGGGAAAAGGCGGTCAAGGCGGCTGAGGATACCAGGGCTGCTAACATCGCACAGCGAGTTAAGTCCAAGGAAACCCAGGAGAAATTGTCTGAGGCGGCTGACACGGCAGTTCAGAAGGCAGTTGAGGAGGTCACCAAGGGTATCCGTGTTTACTTCATGGTGGACATCTCTGCTTCGATGGATAACGCCATTGAGCAGGCCAAGAAGTATCTCGCACAGTTTTTGCAGGGTTTCCCGGCTGAGCAGATTCATATTTCCGTTTTCAACACGGCGGGGCGAGAGGTAACACTCAAGCACCATTCCGCAACTGGTGTTGAACAGGCTTTCCGTGGCTTCCGGGCTGGCGGCGGCACTGATTACGGTTCTGGGGTTCGAGTGCTTCAGCACCACAGGCCCAAAGAGGATGAAGACGTGCTTTTCATCTTTGTGGGAGATGAGCAGGCCCGTGAGTTTGATCACGCTGTTCATCAGTCTGGCCTCAGTCCGATGGCTTTTGGATTCCTGTATGTGGAGACAAACTGGGGCGGTCGTGAGTACCGTGCGGTCACCGATACGGCGGCTGCTTTGGGAATTCCGTGCTTCATGATCGACGAAAAGATCTTCGCTGATCCTTACGCTATTCCCCGCACAATCCGTGCTTTGGTTGCTGCTACCCCTGTGGGCAAAGCTTCCAGGACTGCAACCCCTCGCGTGTCTCTAGTGGACACAATCGTCAACACAAAGCTGCTTGAGAAGCCTGCTTGGGCGGCGTAAAATGGTGTAATATCAATGGCTTGGAGAGGTCTACTACAGGATAAGGAAACTCAGGTTTTGCCTTGGGTCGGTGGTAGATCTCTCCGGTCAGGCCCACGTCGATGGTCCATTGAGGGCGGTTATCCTCCGGAGCATGGATGGAGCATGTTCACACTGAACGGGCGTAAGGCTTACTACGTGAAACCGGCTGAACCGGAACCAGAGAGGCTCCGGGGTAAGACCACAGGTTATTTGGTCGGTAACCGGTTGGTTTCGGTGGACGCCAGAGTTGATCCAGACCCTAAGAATATCGTGGATCATTCGGAGCAAGTCCGGTTGATAGAACCGGGCCTGGACCGGTTTGTATTGGTTTCTGCTGGCAGGATCTGTGAGGACGGACCCCTGATTTATATCCAGCAGGAGATGCCTCTGGGACCGGAATTTGAGGTGCAAACGGCATTCTTAGATGATCAGGAATCCGTGGCTGAAATCAAGGGAGTTTGCCCCGCTTTGGACGCGGCGTTCCGTATGGAGATTTGGCAGCGTAAGGAAGCGGAGCGGCGTAGACAGGAGTTAAAAGAGAGGCGTAAGCAAGAAGAGGAAGCTCGGCAACGAGAGGCCAAAAGGCTTGAAATCATTAAAAATCTCGGTGATGGGGCTACCAGGAGAGAGGTGGCTAAAGAGTCTTTTGAGGACGCGGCCAGAGCAGCTTTGGCGGTCGGCGGAGCCGAATTCCTGGATTGTAGGCCGGGGCTTCAGGATGAAAAGATAGTCAAGTTCCGATTGAACCGGGAGAGATACGAGTGTGTCTGTGACAAAAATCTTAGGATTATCGATGCTGGCGTATGTCTAACAGATCACGATACGGGTGAAAAAGGTGACACGCTTTTGACTCTCGAAAGCTTACCTTCTGTGATCTTGGAAGCTCTGGCTCTAGGCGAATTGGTGGTGTTTAGGCATGTCTAAATATATTCCAAAGACTGTAATGTTTGGCGGGAAGAAACGGAATGTGTGGAAAGCCACTTACGAGCCGAATAAGTGGATGATAGACATAGAGCACGGGTATATGTTCGTAGGAAAGGCATGGATGATAAGGGAAAGGGGAGCAAATGAAGGTTTTAGAGCTTTTTACCATGGGGTAGAAGGCGTCGGGGGTACGTTCAAAGAAGCGGTCGAAGACTTGGAAGCGAAGATGGTCAAGTACTTCACAGACATCGGAGAGGTGCTTGGCTATGATGTGGAGAGCTAAATGGAAGCTGGTGTTGTAATTGACGAAATGGGATTGCCTATTTACTGGCACATACCCGATGATCGTAGTATAGCGTATCTGCCTGACAGTCGGAGACTGTGGGATGTGATATGGGGGAACCGGGAGATAGTAGCGGGTTTTGCTCATAGCCATCCGGGGAGCGGAGAGCCAGGGCCGTCGTATGAAGATCTGACAACTTTCGCCGCGATTGAGGCGGCACTGGGTAAACGACTTACTTGGTGGATTACAAGTTCTGACACATTGGTGACTGTGACATGGATCGGGCCTGAAAAATTAGATTATTACACTCTCCCTCAAATTGTCAGAGGGGTCGCTATGGAGGGAGGGCAACCGCGTTTGTATTCTAACGAACCGGTTTGGCTTCAAAGGCTCAGAGATGAGTCGTATCAATTAACGGAGGTACAAAATGCCTGAAGACAACGTAATCAATGAAAACGATGCTCGCGTGAATGTCACTTTTGGCGGTTGCAACGGAGATTTAGAGGACCCGGTTCTTTTTGCTGCGTCTGACGAAGACGTGAAAAATTGGGTTTCTGAGGCTATCACTGGCGGAAGCATTCCTGGAATCCCGGCACAGCAGGCAGATCTGTCTGACTTTGTTGTGGACCGATTCTCCCCGACTGAGGGGCGTCCTTATAATTTAATCCAGTTACGCCCTAAAACGCCTTTTGGTTCTATATGACAACGCGATTTGGAGCAATGCTGCGCGGTGCTCGTCTGGGCTTTCAGTGGTCGAGGCGGCATCAGGCATTGATTAGGATTTCGATCGTGTCTGATGAACTGCTGCGTATCGAAGTCGCGCCGCCTGATTACTACTTTGAAGGCAATGATAAAGTGGAAACGCACGTTTGCTGGTGGGAAAGAGGCAGTGCGGAGGGTGAAGAAGTTTTGAATATGTGCGATCCGTTACGAGATAAAACTGGCCCGTGGAAGCGGGAAACTTACATTGTTGACAATGAAGGAAAACTGTGGGGCTGAAACCGAGTGAGAGGCCAATTATGCCGATCGAAATGTTATGTCTAGGGTGTGGACGGTGGCAAAGACTACCGGATGGCGAACTGCTTTCAAATAATTCTTGGTGTACTATATGCCATGCCCCATTTCAATGGGGCGGCACGGACAAAAACGGGCAAAGGTTCAACGATCCTAAAGAGAGATTAGATGCTTTGTTTCAACACCAAAGAGAGCATCAATATTTACTTCCAGAAGGAGAATCTTGCCGGTGTAAACAATGTATAGCCCTCAATGGCTGATGGTTATGTCCTCGATCTTGTGGTCTGTGAAGTCCGTTTCATTCTGATGTTATCAAAGATGATACCCCCTTGCTATGCGGTGTAGTAGTTGTTATATTAGATGAAGACCGTTTTATTCTTAGATTTTTTGTCCTGAGTTGTAGACCGTTTTATTCTTAGATTTTTTGTCCTGAGTTGTATAAGAAAGTATGAAGATGGCACCACAGAAAGAAATATTGTACTGGCAGCGGCGTTTTCGTAATCTAAGAGGGTGGAAAATAACACTTGATGAAAACTGGGACTCGCTGCGTTCTCAGATTCATCTAAATGAAAGTAAAACAGCCACTATTGGAAGAGGGCCAAAAGACTGCGCCCTGCCAGAAAACTACATTTTGCATGAGGTTTTGCACATTGCTATCAAAGCCGCGTCAAACTCCAGAGAAGATGAAGAGTTTTTAGTGCAAGACCTGACAGAAATAGTAAAAGAACGCGACAACCTTTGTGCCGAAAATGCAGAGTTGAGTTACCCGGATAAGTTCAATAAAGCTATGGCTTACCATTGGAAGTGAAAAACAGGTCTTGTGATTTCCGAACTACTAATTCATATTATGGGTTGTGATGCGGTCTGGTATGCAAACCCCGGTACTTTGAAAAATATGATCAAGTGGGACGGTCGTTGGCATGTAGGGTTTTGGACCGGGCCTCAGTTGGATCTTGTGTGCATCAAAAAGTGCAAGACAAACGAAGAGGCTGATCGTTATTTATCCCCTGGTGGTCGTACAATTTTATCCGCTACTCTCAAGACATTATCGGCGCGGATAAGGGCAGGAGAAAAAATCGATTTCCAAAAGCTCTTTAAAACAAAAATAGATCTCAGTAAGCATCGGGATTTATGCTAGAAGAGCTTGTGGGATTGGAAAAACACCGAGGGGATAAATGGACGTTGTAGTTACGTTACCTAAGAAGTTTGGTCTACAGCATTGGATTAATGAAGGTGATCCAGCGGGTGAGAAATGGAGCGGCAATCACTGGGCTTGGAATATAGGTAGTCGATGCCCTAAGAAGCTAGAGCGAGGTGAGAGTGTATATGTAGTTTATGATGGTCATTTGATCGGGTATTCACCGTTAGTGTGGATTGAACGGACTGGACAAGGATTTGCTCTGGTACGTGGCGGTGGTGCAAAAGCTGTCACCATCGATCAGAAGATAAAAGGTTTCCAGGGGTTCAGATACCGTTGGTGGGATCGCTCTGAGGAAAGACCATTCCCGGAATGGAGAAAGCTAGCGTGACTGATCAATGTGCGTCGTGTGGGGTTGAAGGATGCATTACGTCTCGTGATATTGAGGACAAGTTCATATACGGCGGAGGCGACGATGCCATTGAACTCATGGTGACTGTACCTCTACGCACTTGTAAGTCTTGTGGCTTTGAGTTCTTTGACTATATCGCTGAACAGATTCGGGATGAGGCTGTTCGTCAGCATTTGAGCAGGGATAAGACAGGATACCTTATCCGGATGGAGATGAAAGCGGAACACGTCGAACGGTGTCGAAGGGAATCGGCAGCGAAAAACCCGCCCTGTGTTTTTATTGAGACCCATAAGTACATTTTCCCTCCTCCAGCTGGAAACCGGAGTTGGGCTGAGGGTTTAAGTTTTGGCTGGCGTGATTTAGATGCTTGTAAGAGCGAACTTGATATCCGTCGAAGGACCAGTGCGGGTGCTCTTTGGGATTTCAAAATCGTGAAGATTACTGTGGTGGAAGAGCTTGTAGAGTAAGAATGGGCTATTCAATTTACGTAGCTGCGAAAAGTAAAGAAGATCAAATGCGAATGTTTGATTTTCTGGAGAAGCATTTTCACAGCATGGGTAAAGAGATGGTAGATATGACTGGCCTGCGCCTTGCTACAGATCTTTCTTATTGTGATGACAGTGTAAAGTGGCCTGTAGGGTTTGATTATACCTCTTGGGTTGGCCGTGGGGAGCGGGCATATGCCTACACTATAGTGTATTGGATGAGTCAAGTACTGACAGATCCGCCGCACCATTATTACTATGACTCTGAACGGGAAGTGGTACCGGAAGAAAGGGATGAAGACGCTTTATTTTATTTTCACACCAAAATCTTTGATGATGCTGAAACTAAACCGCTTGTTGACTCTGAGCACTGTAAAGAGGTTACGGAATTTATTAAGAGAGAACGTGAGCGCATGAAAAGGGCCGCAAAGTTCGTTGTGAAGGAACGAGAACGTTTGAAAGATCTTTGGTTGAATAAAAGCGGGGAGTGATGGGCGAGCTTGTAAACATTGAAGATCTGCGCAAAAACTGCCGCATCCGAATGGCGAAAGACGGCGAGCTAACTGAACCCATAGTAAGCTACCCAGAGATTGTACGTCTCAGATGTAAGGACAGACGAGTACCCCGGTGAGATGATCAAGGAAGCTTGTGTCATTGAAGGTAAAATAATTAAGCATTTTGATGAGGATTTTGACAAGTGAAGAAAAAGAAGCGAACAATGGCTGAATATCAGGCTTCGCGTGTCAGGCGTGTGGCTATGTCTCCTGGTTTGCAATCCGTGTTAGACGGAATGTTACTGTCAGACGCTTCAATTCAATGTGGCAAAAAGCGCCACAGCGCTTCTATAAGCCTTTGGCAGCATCCATCTCGCGTGGGTTGGTTGGAACAGTTAGGATCGGAGCTTGGGGAGTATGGTATGGACTCCGTAATCGATTGCCGTGTACAACCCCCAACTACTTTTCCGGATGGCCGTAAAACATCGGGGGGTGAGTATCGAGTGCTTCGGACAAAAAGTTATGTGGAATTAGTCCGTGAGTATGACCGATGGTATAACCCACATAAGATTGTGCCATCCGACTTAATTTTAGATAGCGTGTCTTTGAGGCATTGGTTCTGCGGGGACGGACGAAGTGGGGACTCTAAAGGAACATTAGGATTTTGTACTGACGGTTTTAGCCATGCTGAGGTGGAGGGATTAGTTCAACAACTTAAGATGGTTTTTAATATTGAAGCACGGCTGCAAACGAATCAGCGAGGGCATCCACAAATTCTGGTCGGAAAACGAGATCATGCTGTAAAAATTCAAACGATAATTGAGCCAAGTTTACATGAGTGTTGTGCTTATAAATTGAAGCATGTGCGCCCGTTACAGACCACAGGGAAAGGGCGTCGAATTCCTGAAGATACCAAAAAAGCCATTATAGCGAAACGTTGGCAAACCACGGTAAAAGAGACGGCTAATCAGTATGGGGTTTCTCCATCGAAAGTTTGGAGTTTGTGGCAATGATCGTAGTTGTAGGAGTCGGGGCTTTGGGGTCGCATGTCGTTCTGTTTTTACGGAATGTGGAGACTGACCTCCGTATTGTAGATCTGGACAGGGTGGAGCAGAAAAACGTCCTGGCTCAGTTCCACGGCAAGCCGGGAGTGGGCAAGAATAAAACACAATCATTACAACAGACCATGCAGTTTCTGTATGGTGTGAAGCTAACTACAATCCCACACAAGCTGGTTTCAGATAATGCGAGAGAGCTACTTTCTGGGGCCGATCTGGTCATTGATTGTCTGGACGATGGGCCGTCCAGGGAGGTAGTCCAGGGTTTTGTCCGGGAAAATGAGATTCCGTGTCTTCACGGGGCCATGTCAGCCGATGGGATCTTTGGCCGGGTGTGTTGGGATGAGTACTTTGTGATCGATTCGGCAGATGTAGCTGGAGCGCCCACCTGTGAGGGCGGTGAGCATTTGCCGTTTATTGGCGTGGTTTCGGCGCTTTTGGCCCGGTCTGCTCAGGAGTTTCTCCACACCGGAAAGAAAAAGGGTTACGAATATTCACCGGGCGGTGTAATTATTACTTGACAGGAGGGCAGGAATCATTAATCTTAGGCTTGTATCCATTACCTAAGCCTTACATGCAAACCGACGCAGCCTAGCTGCACCATTTATACATGAAACAGGCTTAGAACTCGGATATAACACCTAACAACTTTGAGGGGCTATTAGACAGTTGGTACTGTCACTTCACGGTTAATGAAGAGCAAATCAACCAGGATGGAATCTCGGCTCTGAAAGGAGCTTTTCTCCGGTCCTCACAAGCATTTTGGGTTCGATTCCCAATAGCCCCGCCAACCCGTATCCAACAATTTGAATCTTACATGCATACGTGGGTTCGAATCCCACTTTTCCTATCATTCTGGAAAATAGCCTAGTGGTTAGGCACTCGTCTTGTAAACGAGCAATCAAACAGGTTCATAAACTCGGATACGGGAAGATTTTGACGGATCAGGGATCAGGTGATCCCCGGTATGATTGTTCTGAGGAATGGTTGTCGAGCTAAGGTTGGTTCGAGTCCAACATCCGTCACCGAGAGCATTCAACAGGAGATAGCATACAAGCGGTCATAGCTCATTTGGTAGAGCATCTGTCTTATACACAGAGGGTAATGGGTTCGATTCCCATTGACTAAACCATAAACCTGCTTCTCATCTCGAATGCTCTCAAATTATTTGGCGGGGATTATATTGCAAGAGCCTACTTTTTCGGTGTAGTTAAAGTAGAGTGGAAGTTTCACGTGAAACACCATCTGTGCTACACGGTTTTTGGAAAAACCACTTGTGGTAGGGGTAGGATAAAAGCGCACCGGAGAGAAGCTTGGAGCAATGCGAAAAAATTGAGCCTGGGTTGATCCCCAAAGTCGTCCCTTTGTCGTCACATGTTTTTGTGTGTATGAACTGCGGACGACGCTCATACGATCGTTTTGGACGTCAGGCTTTGATCCCCGGCTGGAGCCAGAGTTGTGCTAAAGCGGCTGTTTGGCTCCCATCTAAGGCACTAAAACTGGATCAGCGGGGCGTTGTGTGTGCGGTACGGAAGGGCGACATTATAGCCCTTCGGAAATTATCTCTGAGCTAGTTTTATTTGCTTGCACATCTGAGCGTGTCATAACAAAGTTACGGTCGGGTGGTGGAATCGGAAGACACGGCTGAGGCTTGACCTTGGTTGCTGAGAAGCTTGCGGGTTCGAGTCCTGCCCCGACCACTGACTCGTTGGAGCATAAATATGAAGAAAACGCCGGTTAGCTCATCAGAAGTGAGAAAGGCATACAAGCTGCATAATAAGATTGTAGATGTTTTCGGGGATGCGTCCTCGATGGTGGTAGAGATCGCTTTGATTACAACTCTGGTAAAGTTTGCGGAGGAAAAAGGATTCACCAAAGAGCGAGCGGCAGAGTTAGGTTCGAGTGTTAGGGAACAGTTGGAACAAAAAAGCATAGAAACAGTGCATTGATTATGAAGAGGAAAGATGCAGTATCAAACGTTACTCCTTACCCCGTGGATGCAACCACACCGAATCGTTTCTTGGCAAGATGCGATCTGTAGACTCGTGTGCGGTGAAATCGAGGTTTTGGAGTCATACGGTGAGACTGTATCATCCCCCAGTGTATCATTTCAGATCCCGTCTGTGGCTCGGATCACGGCTAAAATCCCGACTCACAAAAAGGGTGTAAAGTTCAGTCGAATTAATGTTCTGACAAGAGACAACTTCCAGTGCCAATATTGTGGGGAGCGCTTTCCACGTCGTGAATTGAACTACGACCACGTAATTCCACGGAACCAAGGCGGCAAAACAATTTGGACCAATATAGTCACCGCTTGCTTTCCTTGTAATAATCGGAAGGCGGGACGTACCCCTCAGCAAGCCAAGATGCGGCTATTGAAAAAGCCGGTCAGACCCAAGGCTTTGCCGTTGCCTATGCCAGCGATCCCGATCGATAAGGCACCGGAAGAGTGGGAGTTCTACTTGAGCGGTGTTCCGAAGCACTTACTGGCTTATGGGTAACCTTTTGATAACAGCCATAGTGCGACTATCGTAAAACTGCCGCTAAGTTTGATCTTTACGATAAGTGGCGGGATATTGTTGGGAAACATCGCGTTGCTGAAATGAAGAGTCTTGAGGTTCTTCTAAAGAAGGCAGTTGGTCCTCTTCGATCCGTGGGCCTTGAGCTAATCCTCCAACGATCTCATCTTGACAAGTATATCCATGGCTCTGATGGAGTGCGGATGGAGGGGATTCTGACTGTAAAGGATGAGACCAAGTGGATTGATGGCTTTGAACTCATCAAAAAGATCGAAGAGGCACTGGGCGTTATCGGGGTTGCATCGCGCCGTGGCGATGGGGTCTGGCAAGTAGATATTACAGAGAGCTAAAGGGTTGACTTTCAGCTTTCCGGTGTATATCTTGGAAAGCGTGAGGTAGCGCCCAATCGGGTTGGACCTCTCGTGCTACCGACCGCACCTACGGGTTTGGGGAGGTGGTGGACGTTCTGCAACCGCTCAGCGGTCCTTTGGTTTTGAGATCAGTCCAGGTCTGCGCCAGGGAAGTTGTTGAGCCAGAAACGGCTACGGGAGGAACCAAAGCCATGAAAATTGATGCGAAACTCACATTTAATAAAGTCCAGTTTGACCAGGAAACAGAAGCTCATCTCGTTTTAGAGATGACAGCGCCATCGGTGTCGGTTGAGGATAAAAGACCGCCACTGTGTGTTGTTCCGCTTGTCGATACGTCCAGTTCAATGTACGGCGACAAGCTCATGTACGCAAAACGGTCGTTGATCAAGCTGATTGAGCACCTATCACCAAATGACCATTGTGGGCTAATTGACTTTGCAGATGATGCCGAAATCATCTCAAGACCGGTGGCCTGCACAGCCGAAGCCAAGGAGGATCTGAAGCGTAAAGTAGGTGCCCTGGAGTGCAGGGGCTGTACTAATATTGCTGACGCTCTTCTCAAGGGTTTCGACATAGCCAATAAGATGGACTTGTCCTCAGAAGTGATTTTGAGGGTGATCCTGTTCACAGACGGCAATGCCAACAGAGGGCCTGCTCAGGAACCTGAGCAGATTGTGAAGTTGGTAGAGTCTAATAAGAGTTACGCCAGTATCAGTGCCTTTGGCTACGGGACAGATGTTCGACAAGATATGCTGCTGGACGTAGCCAAAAAGGGAGACGGGAATTACTCTTTTGTGAAGAACCCTGACGACGCTCTCTCGGCCTTTGGCAAGGAATTGGGTGGTCTGCTCAGCACATACGCTACAAACCTCATAATCGATGTGAATCCATTGGCTGGTCATAGTATTGATCAGGTGGTTTCAGACGTCGATGTCGAGGAAGGTGGTCTTGGGCAGGTGACTATAAAGGTGCCCGATATTCTTTCCGAAGAAATCAGACATCTGGTTTTGGCGGTGAAGCTGCAACCACAGAAGAGTGCGTTCCCGCGTGAAGTCAATGTTTTCGAGGTGGCTGCTGGATATGACGTTCTGGACGCGAACTTGCGTAAGGAACACAAACAGTTAGAGGTCAAAGCTAAAGCTCAGTTCGTAAAGAAGGGCGAGCACCAAGAGAAGCCAGATGAGGGTTTGGACAAGATTGTCGGGCTGGCTCAACTTGTACAAGCCCAGATCGAAGCTGAGGAACACGCCAAACAGGGCAATTACGATGCGGCTGTGCTCCATATGAACAACGCTGCGAGTGAGTTCAAAACTCGCGGGTTGTTAAGCGTGGCGGCTGTTTCCAAGGGTTTGAGCGGTAAAATGGCAAGTCAGAAGGAGTATGGGGCCAATACTGCATATTTTGCCAGTGTTTCCAGGGGCGTTACCCGTGGAGTTGGCGGCAGTTACGACGAGATTGCTGAGGCGGATATGTGTGATCTGGGTGTGGTTATGTCTAACACTGCTCAGAATGCCGTAGCGGGTTATTTTGAGGCGGATGACGGTGTGGACGGAACCGGAGACGGGACCACGGTGACCTCGCATGGAGATACGAACGGATCTCCAGCGGTGTGGACGACTGATACCTCCGGGGATGCTGATCCAATACGAGGGATCGGAGGTGTTAAGGTAGCACCGGGAATTGGGGCTGCTAACCTAGAGGCAATTAAGAAGATTAGGGTTGATATCCCAAAAGGTAAAGATAAGCCCAAGAAGGCTAAGAAAAAGAAGCTTTCTCAGAAGTCCAAACGTTGGTAATTGACTGAACCAAGGGGAGCATTGCTCCCCTTGGTTTAATTTTGGTGTAAGTCTTAGGGTATGTTTTCACTTGATGAAGCGGCTAACTGGAGTGCTGAAGAGGCTATAATTAGACTTGAGCATGTAATCCCGGCTTCATGGAACTTTGAGTGTTCGAGAGGGGAAGACGGGTGGTTTCGAGCGTCTTTGGTTGACGAAGACGACCAACTTCTATGGTCTGGAGAACATGCGGACCAAAAAATCCTAGTCTTAGATGCATTGGGGTGGTTTCGGTTACGGAAACACCAGACTAAGAGCCCTGCCTGGAAGCTTAGAAAGGGAGAAGTCCCATTGTACCGTCCGCCTGTATCTGAGACAGTGCCCGAACCGCCTGATCTGGACCCTGCTGAAGTAGAGATGGTGTATCGGAAACATAAAGACAAATGAGGATCAAATAACATGACAGTTCAATATGGAGCAGAAGCCCGTAGAGGAATACTTGAGGGTATTAACAAGTTGGCAGATGCGGTCGTGGTCACAATGGGGCCGAAGGGCCGTAATGTTTGCCTGGAAAAGAGCTTTGGCAGTCCTTTTATTACAAAAGATGGCGTGTCGGTCGCCAAGGAGATTGAGTTTGAAGACCCTTGGGAGAATATGGGCTGCCTTTTGATACGTGAGGCGGCCAGCAAGACCAGTGAAGACGCAGGGGATGGGACCACAACCTCTGTGCTTTTGGCCCGGTTTATGGCAATCGAGGGGATAAAGCTCATAGAAGCTGGATTCCCTCCGGTGCAACTTAAGCGGGGTATGCACAAGGCGTTGGTGGAACTGTGTGAGCATCTAACGGGATTCTCGATACCGGTTAAAAACCAAGAGGATGTTGAGAGTGTGGCAACGGTCAGTGCAAATGGCGACCGTGAGATTGCCAAGATTATTGCCGATGCCGTAGCCAGGGTCGGCAAAGACGGGGTTGTTAATATCGAAGAGGGGCGTGGGGTCGAGACGGTTGTTGAAACCACAGACGGGATGAAGTTGGACCGTGGGTGGATCAACCCTGAATTTTGTTTAGACGGGGAGAACCAAGAGAGTGTTCTTAAAAATCCGTATGTACTTGTGACTGATCAGAACATAACATCAGTACGGCCTTTGGTGTCCTTGCTTGAAGCCCTGATGGAAATGGGTGGTTCTTTATTAATTATAGCCCCGGAGTTCCAAGGCGATGCTATCCCGACCTTTTATATGAATCGTGAGAAACTTAAGGTTCAGTTGATCAAGGCTCCAGGTTTTGGCCAAGCCCAATATGATACTCTGGAAGACATCTCGGTTCTAACAGGCGCAACATTTATCACCAAGACCACGGGGATGAACTTTGACGGTATTGGAGTTGAGGATCTGGGCCGTCTTGGGAGTGTGCGAGTGACAGCTAAAGATACGGTTCTTGTGGACGGCGAAGGAGGGCAAGAGGCTTTGGATGCCCGTATCGCTCAAATTAAGGGTGCAATTGGGCGAGCCGGTTCAGAGTATGATAAAGACAAGCTCCGGGAGCGAATGAGCAAATTGCTCGGCGGAGTTTGCGTTATTAGAGTTGGGGCTGCATCTGAGCTTTCCATGAAGGAAACCAAGTCTCGGATGGAAGACGCTCTCTATGCTACAAAGGCGTCCATTGACGAAGGAATTGTAGAGGGTGGCGGAATGGCATATTTATTGGCGGCTCAAATGGTTTGGAAGCAGCGGCCTGAGAATTTGCCCCTGAACGAGACGCCTGGGTTTGAGGTGGTGTTGCGAGCCTGCGAAGAGCCTCTTCGTCAAATTGTGGCTAATTCGGGTATGGTGGGGGAATTGTATGTGGCAAAGGCCCAAGAGGACGGCTTCGGGTTTGATGCTTCGGACATGACCCAGAAGGATTTGTTTGAGGCAAAGGTAGTAGACCCCACAAAAGTCGTCCGGTCGGCTTTAACCAACGCGGTGTCGGTGGCCGGTATGTTACTGACCACGGAAGCAGTTGTTCATAAGGGAGAGGATGACAAGCCAGAGGCAGCGCATTAGAGTCTTTGTCAAATATCTAGATTATGGATTCTCGGCTTCAAAGAGTAGGAGGGACACGGCTGGTTAATTTGAGGCGTTCTGACGCTCCCAGAGTTGCCCAAGCCATTGTGGACTTCATCGGCGGTCGAGCCAAGATTTTTCGCGGCCAGTCCAAAGACACAGTGTTCGTAAAGTTTGTTCGAGAAGACGAGTACACTGTGGTTGTCCGGGAAGACGACTGGCGCAAGATTTTTCCTTTTTTCCGGTACAGCACGAGTTCTTACAGCCCTGTGATCCCACCTCCGAATGAACCCCCTCCAATAATGTCGCCTCAGCCTAACCGTTTGATGCCTCAGCCGCCAGAAAACCCGGCTGGCGGGATACAGTCATTTTTGGGCTACTTCTCTTTTGATGAGTACAGTAAAATTCAGCAGTTATTGACAACGTTGAAATTCCGTGATTTTGGGGGTTTGTCGCCCTCTTTCAAGGCATTGAACCCTGTTCCAGACGGAACCCCATTGGAACCTCCGGAACAACGTGTCAATTCTTCAGACGACCCTAAAGCGGACCTTTACAATCAGCTTGTAAAGGTTCTCCAGCAACTTTTTCCTGTAGACTTCCCAACAACTTATTGAGGTGATTGATGCCTATCGATCCTGCCGGGACCGTTCCAGGGCTCAAAGAAAAAGAAGAGGCTCCGGAACAGATACATTTTAGATGCAAAAACCCAGATTGTGATTCTATTTTGGCCATCGAGATGAAAGTTCCGGGCCAGAGTCCAGGGAGCCGTTTATACCAATGCTGTAAGTGTAAGCGGACATGGAATGTGCCAGTCGGGGGTTCTGTCGAATTGTGACAGAAGACTTCATCAGATGCTTGAAATGTGAGGGGCGGCTTGAGCCCAGTGGTGTAGAGGTTCACAGGCACATTTGCCAGGAGTGTGGGCAGCACTACCACGCAGTCCTGCAATTTATTCCGGTGGACCCTATCCATCGGAAAAAGTCACTGGGTTCAGGCGATGCTAGCGGAAGTTCAACACCAGACGGAGGGGGTAAAATTCCTTAAACGCTTCGTTGAGCGAAGTTTGGTGTCGCCTCTTTTATTGATCGGTCCTGCGGGGGTAGGCAGAAGATTTTCGGTACTCAAAGCTGCCCAGGAAGCTTTTTGCACGGAAAAACGAGAGGCAGACTGTCCTTGTTCCTCCTGCTACACAATCGGTAAGGGGATTCATCCGGATGTTGTCACGCTGGCAGCGACAGAAAAAGACATCGGCGTTGATGAAGTGCGGCGATTAATTAATGATGCAAAAAGTTTTCCTTCTGTCGCCCACGTCCGGATTTTTATCATCGATGGAGCGGATCGTTTCACGATTTCCGCAGCAAACGCTTTTCTCAAAACTTTGGAAGATCCTCCTGCCCGGTCGAGATTTTTTCTGTTGGCTGAGGATATTGTTCAAGTCCTTCCCACGATTCGATCTCGGTGTGGACGGGTGCAGTACCTACCGTTACCGGAAGCATTTGTTTTATCAATAGTTCAGCAATACGAAGAGAGCGCTAAAGCTCTTGTGTACACGCGAATGGGAGAGGGATCGGTAGGCGATGCCATTCGCTATTGGGGTGCAGGCCGATTAGCTCTTCGCGATCAAGTGATGGATGTCCTTCAGCTTGGTTTGAAAAAGGATTTGTCGGCTCTTTTTTCTTCTGTGGATGCTATGGATCGGGATTTGTTGTTAGCTCTGAAATTTCTGGAACAAATCATCCATGATGTTCTTGTAGTTTGTGTAGATCCTATGAAGGCTATTCACACAGACCGCCTTGATGATTTGGAAAAGTTGGGGAAGAAAGTCAGTTTGCAGGCGTGGGCCGATTTAGCTCAAAAGATAAAAGAGCTAAGAAACCGGTACCGCAGAACAAAGCTGAATCTTTCTTTTCATTTTAAGACAGTTCTCGCTGAATCTTTTTAGTTGAGTTAAGTATGGTTTCTAAATCTTCGTTCAAACCTTTTGTAGTTGCATACGGCGACGAAGATTTTTATCTTGACCGAGATGTAGAAAGAGCCCGACAGGGAAAACGTCAAGTTCTTCAACTTAACGCTGAAGAGAAGCTAACAGATGTTGAGTTGGTTGATTTTTGTGAAGCGTATTCTGACGCCCCTCGCACTATCATTCTTGATAATGCCCAAAAGTTGAAGGGTCAAAAAGAGTTATATCGGTTTATAGAGGGTCGTAGCCTTTCCGATAAGAGTCTTATCCTTGTGGCTATTGTGAGGGGATCAAAGCTACCAGAGGTGTGGTCGTTAGCCGCTTCAAAAGGAAAGAGTGTAGAACGACGTAAACTAAAGCCGTGGGAAGTGGACGGGTATATAAAGTTCATTAAAACGGAAGCGAGCCGTTTACGTGTGGTGATTGATAAAGATGTATCGAAAGCTTTGTTCCAATATGTTGGTACGGATCTTTATCGTTTAGAAAACGAGTTGAGGAAGCTAGCTATTTATGTTGGGCAGGCGGGAACCGTTCAGAAAGATCATATCACATTGATAACAAGCCCCACGCCTAAAGCGGAGCCATATCAAGTAGCTGAGCAGATGATGAGCAAGAATTGGAAGAAAGCTTTGAATCTATTTTCGGTGTTATATAGAAATGCAGGCGACGACATTCTCATTCCCGTAGTACACGCTTTAATGAAGCAGGTAGAAAGAACAACAATTATCAGAGATCTTCAAGATAAAGGTGTAGGGGAATCAGATATAGCGGTTTCGGTGGGTATGAAGGATTGGCCGTATAAAAACGTGGCGGCTCCCATTGCACGTAAGCACGATTCCAAGTCTCTCGTAAGATATATGAAAAGACTATGTAAATTAGATGCAAATGTGAAAGGCCCTGCTCAATCAAAACGGACGTTGGTTGAGTTAGCAATATTATCTATAGCTCGTTAGGGAATTTACATGCAAGCTCAGGTTGAACCCAAACCTCAAATGTATACTATGGCAACTGTTGATGTTAAATACATTCGTAAACGTGACGGTGTTACTCTTCAGACTTTTGAATCAACCAAATTAAAGAGCGCCATTCAGTCGGCTTGGCTCAGTGTTAAATCTGCGAAGGGGGAAGATCTAACCCCCACCGATGGAAGAAACATAGGGGCGGTTGTCAAAACTGTCCTAAACTCATTGGTGGAAGAGGTTGTGGACGTTGAGACGGTACAGGATGCCGTGGAGACTTCTTTAATGAAGCACAAGCAATTCGCAGTTGCGAAAGCGTACATCCTTTATCGCCACCAACGACAGGAGTTACGACAGTTACGGACCAAGGCCGCAGATCCAAAGGGCATCTCTGACTATATACACGCCAGTAAATATGCCCGGTACATTCCAGAGCTACAGAGAAGGGAAGTTTTTAAAGAGACTGTAGCAAGAGTTGAGGATATGCACATAGGCCGGTTCCCGGAAATGACGGCTGAGATAAATGAAGCTTTCGACGTGGTACGGGAAAAAAGGGTTCTTCCGTCAATGCGTTCAATGCAATTTGGAGGGGCTGCGGTGTTAGCCAATAACAACCGGCTCTATAATTGCTCCTTTACGCTTGTTGATCGCTTTGAAGCTTTTTCTGAAGCTCTGTTTTTACTACTCTCAGGCTGCGGTGTTGGTTATTCCGTCCAATTCGATCATATAGAGCAGTTACCAGCTATTCAGTATATTGACGAAAAGAAGGTGGTCCATCATATTATAGGTGACAGTATTGAAGGGTGGGCGGACGCTTTGAAGGCATTAGTTCAGAGCTATCAAGATGGAACCAACATAGAGTTTAGTTATCATAAGATTCGGCCTGCTGGAGCCCCACTCAAGACCTCAGGAGGTAAAGCTCCAGGGCATTTGAAGTTGAAGGAATCGTTGGAACGTATACGTTCTGTGCTTTCGGCGGCACAAGGTAGAAAGCTTCGGCCTATAGAATGTCATACTATCTTATGCCATTCTGCGGACGCTGTACTTTCCGGTGGCATACGCCGCTCGGCAATGATCTGTCTTTTCTCACTTGATGACAGTGAAATGATGTATGCCAAGACCAGTGATTGGTATGCCAAGAGCCCTTGGTTTGCGAATGCTAACAACTCTGTGGTCCTTAAACGGGACGAAGCTAAGAAGAAACAGTTCCGACGTGCCTTTGAGATGGTCAGGCAGTGGGGTGAGCCTGGATTTTATTTCACAAACGATTATGACTATGGGACAAACCCCTGCTGTGAAATAGGTCTTGACCCAAAGCTTGTAATTGATAAGGAGCTAAAAGTCGAACTCAAGGAGCAGGGCATCAAGGTGAAGACAGGAGACGTTTTCACGGGATGGGCTTTTTGCAACCTCTGTGAGATCAACGCTGCCAAGTTCACTTGTTATGAAGATTTTGAAAAAGCGGCAAAAGCAGCCGCTCTAATCGGCACTCTTCAGGCCACTTACACTGAGATGCCTTACTTGGGGTGGATTTCGGAGTGTCTCGCCAAACGTGATGCTTTATTGGGGATTGGGATGACCGGCATATTGGATGTGCCTGATGTCGCCTGCAATCCTGAGTACCAGAAAAAGATAGCCCATAAGATTAAAGAGTGGAATGCTTATTACGCTTCTCGTCTTGGGATCAATCCCGCCGCCAGGACCACTTGTGTGAAGCCTTCTGGAACAACTTCTTTGGAGTTGGGTTGTGTGGGCTCTGGCCATCATGCTCACCATGCTCGCAGATATATCCGGAGGGTGATAGCCGATGAGTTAGAGCCGGTGTTCCAGGCGTTCAAGAGAGTGAACCCTCATATGTGTGTCCGTAAGCCAGACGGCAAGTGGGTCATTGAGTTCCCTGTTGAGGCTTCACCGAAGGCGGTTATTAAAGAGGACATAGCTGCCATCGAGTTTCTTGATATGGTGAAGTCTACACAGCAGAATTGGGTTCTTCCCGGAACCAGTGAGACAAGCCCGACTGGGTTGAACCATAATGTGTCCAATACCATTACGGTTCGCCCGGATGAGTGGGACAGCATCCTGGAGTACTTGTGGTCTAACCGTGAGTTTTTCACTGGAGTGGCCTTGTTACAGACCAGCGGGGATAAGGATTACGCTTTTGCTCCAAACGAGGCAATTATTACGACTGCTGATGAGCAAAGGTGGAATGATATCCTTCGGGAGTATGAGCCAGTTGACTACACTTCGATGTTTGAAGAGGATGATGTCACAGACCTAAAATCAGAAGCGGCTTGCGCTGGCGGAGCCTGCTCTATATTTCCTTGAGGTTTAAAATGGATCTTGGGACGATGGTAGAGGGGGTCGTGGAATTAGACCCAATCAGTGGTCGTATGGTTTTGAGGATTCCACAGGAAGACGGGTCTAACGAATTTTTAGATATCCAGGAGCGCCTGGAGTATTACAAGGGGGAAGAAGTCCGGTTTATCCTTACCCCTCTTAAAACGGTGGCTGAACTCGCTCGACTGGTGGGGGAAGGTGGCGAGGCCAACTTTTCGTAAGAAATTATAGAGAAAAGCCGTCCTCAGGTGTAATAGAGAGTGATGGCTGATATTTTTGAACTTTTGGACCAAGCCTCTGCCGACCGTATTGCTGAGTTGGAGAGTCTAATTCAACAAGCGCGGCACGATTATTATAACGCGGAGCCGACAGTTTCGGACGCCGTTTATGATGCTTGGGTGGACGAATTATCAAGTTTGAAACACGACAGTCCAGCCGTGACTGCTGTAGGAGCACCCCCGGTTTCGGAGTGGGTAAAAGCCGAACATGAGATCCCCATGGGATCACTGAATAAAGTCAACACTCCCGACGAGTTGGCTTCGTGGGTCATGGGTACTGGAGAATCAAAAACGGCCCCCCTGCTGGCTACAGAGAAGCTAGATGGAATCTCAATTGCAGTGGAGTATAGAAATGGTGTTCTCAACCGTGCTCTGACTCGTGGAGACGGGACTACGGGCGAGGATATCACGGTCAATGTAGCCAAGATGCACGGGTCTAAAAGCCCCGCGAACTTTACAGGGACATTGCGTGGCGAAATTATCTTAAAAAGAAGCGATCACACCAAGTATTTCCCGGAGAAAGCCAATCCAAGGAACGCTGCCAGCGGTATCGCGAAGCGTTATGACGGTCAGGGCTGCGAGCATCTGACAGTTATGTTTTACCGAGTGGCTGAGGGTAAGGATTTCGAGACTGAAGCCGAACAGTTCAAATGGCTCGAAGATAACGGATTTTTGGTGCCTAACTGGTACGTGGTAGCGATGGTGCCTGGGACTCAAACACCTCAAGATCTTTGGTTGGATTACCAACAGTTCAAACGTGATGAACTGGACTATGAAATCGATGGCTTGGTGATCAGTATCAATAACTTCGCCGCACAGTTGGCTCTGGGGGAACATGATAACTGTCCGAAAGGCGCAATGGCTTTTAAGTTTGCGTCTATAACCAGGGAATCTGTGCTTGAACGGATAGACTGGCAAGTCGGCGGCACGGGGCGTATTACTCCGGTTGCCATTTTTAAGCCGGTCAATATCTTGGGTGCCAACATCACGAATGCGAGTCTTTATAACGTAGCTTATATCAATGAGTTGGGTTTAGATGTAGGGGCTACGGTTCTCGTTTCCCGCGCTCAGGATGTTATCCCACGTGTTGAGGAAGTGATAAAAGGCACCGGTTCTGTTGCATACCCGCCGTCACAGTGTCCTGCTTGCGGGACTGACACTGAGCCTTCGGGCGAGTACTTGCTTTGCCCAAATACAACAGATTGTCCCGCTCAGTCTGTGGGCCGAATCAAGCGTTTCATTACGAAAATGGACATTAAAGAGTGGGGCGATGTATTGATCGAAAAGCTTGTTTCATCGGGAGCGGTCAGAGATATAACTGATCTTTACCGTCTGACAGAGAGCCATCTTGCCGATATAGAGAGAATGGGAAAAAAGTCAGCGGCCAAGGTGGTCAAGAATTTACGGTCAAGGAGTAGAGTTCCTCTGGAGACTTTACTGGGGTCATTAGGCATCCCCATGATTGGATCGAGTACGATCAAGATGGCTATGGATGCCGGGTATGACTCTCTGGATAAACTCAAAGTTGCATCCTTCGAGCAGTTGGCGGCTGTTGAGGGTTTGGGGCCGGTCAAGGCCGAGGCGCTTTGGAAATGGCTCCGGGAAGAAAGCGAAGTGGTGGACGACTTGCTCCAGCTTGGAGTCGAGATTGAGGAAAAGATCCACGGTTCAATGTCAGGTTTGAGTTTTTGTTTCACGGGCGCTTTGAGCCAGCCCCGACCTAAGTTTGAACAGATGGTCAAAGAAGCCGGTGGCGAGATCAAAAAGTCAGTCGGTAAGAAGTTGAGTTATCTTGTGATGGCTGACCCTAACTCTAATAGCTCAAAGGCTCAGGCAGCACGTAAGAATAATACGAAGTGTATATCAGAGAGTGAGTTTCTAACTCTTATTGGAAAGTAAATAGTGTGTTTCTTCGAGGTCGCGTCGAGAAGGTGATCTATAGAAGTGGTCCCTTCCATATTCTTTCTTTTCGTGTTTACGAACCTGATGACGTGAAGCCGAAACGTACTAAGGTTTCCGGGGATTTCTTTGGCGTCACTGCTCTTATCCCAGGAGCAATCTTAGAGGTAGGTGGAGCGTGGGGGAACCATCAGAAGTATGGGAAGCAGTTCAAGGTCAAGAATTGGACTCCCTGGTGCAGAAATGCTGTAGATGCTCAGTTCTTTTTGGGAAACTGTGTGAGAGTTTTTGACAGTTGGCCTCTTTTACGAAGAACAGTTCGGGATTTGGGCGACGGGATTTATGAAGCTCTCAAGAGTGAGCAAATTCTTGAGGCTGCTGAAGACGAAGAGGAACGAGCGGCGTTAGCCATTGCAAGTTCCCGGTGGAGAACAATACGGGGGATGGCAGTTTTTTCGGAGTTTCTCCAGAAGCATGGCTTCAACTCTTTATTGATAGCTCAAATCTTTCGGTGTTTTGGGCCTGATGCTGTCGAGATTATTTCAGATGATCCTTACCGCTTGATGGAGATTGAAGAGTTTCCGTTTCGTCGGGCCGAAGCTTTGGGTGTGGCACGGGGGATAGGACCGGAAGATCCCCGGCGCATCAGAGGGGCTGTATTATGGGTTGTCCGAGATCAAATCCATCAGGGGCATTTGTTTGTTCGGAGAGGGGAAATTTCGAAGCTAATGGAGACCTTAGCTTTTCGTAATAATGTGCCTGCTTTTGGTGACAACCTTGGTGAAGAATCCTCCAAAGCTGTGGGCGAAATGGAAAGAGAGGGGGTTCTCAAAGTTGACGCAGCTACAGGGGTTTACACCTCAGAGACTTATCTTTACGAACGAGGATCGGCACAGATGCTGTCCCGGTTTTTGGTGTCTTCTGAATTGGTGATAGACCTGGATATCTTTTTACAAAATTACGAGGCTGCCAACAGTATCACATTATCTGACATGCAACGTGAAGCCATAGAACGGCTGATAGCCAATCGGGTATTAGTGGTAACAGGGGCTCCTGGAACAGGCAAAACAACTTTAATTCGAGCTTTTGTTCATCTTTTTAGGCAACTCAAAATAAGTCATATGCTCATGGCTCCAACAGGAATTGCGGCGAAACGTCTTTCAGCCGTGACTGGAACCGAAGCTAAAACGGTACACCGGGCGCTCCGTTATGACGGGCATAACTGGGGCCATGACAGTAATGAGCCCTTGGAAACGGAAGCGGTTATTGTAGACGAGACTTCGATGGTAGATCAGGCGTTGTTTTACCGTCTTTTGGATGCTTTGGAGCCTCAAACAATGTTGGTTTTGGTGGGAGACGATGCTCAACTCCCATCGGTCGGCGCGGGAAATGTGTTACGTGAGCTTCTTGCGTGTAAAGCTTTGTCCCGTGTTCGGTTGGAGCATATATTCCGTCAAGCTGAAACGAGTGATATTGTGTTGGCGGCTCACCAGATTCGGAATGGACAGTCGCCCCTTGGTTTACCCAAGAAGGAAAATACAGAGTTCCAATTCGTGTCGGCTTCTGACGAGAGTATGATGGTGGGCTTTATAGTTGAAATGGCGGCTAAACTTAAAGGCCGGGATGCCAACTTCCAGGTTCTGTCTCCAAAGTATGAGGGCACCGTTGGCGTTGATAATCTGAATGCGAAGTTGCGCGACAAGCTCAACCCCAAGACCGGGCAACCCAGTTGGAAGCTACCGGAGTTTGAGACTAGGATTGGTGACCGTCTTATGGTCATTAGAAACGACTACAAGCTCAACATATATAACGGCGATATTGGAAAGCTAGTGTCTATTAAAAAGGACAGCCTTACACTTCGGATACATGGGGTTGGAGATTCACCGGATGCAAATGTAGACATTCCGAAAGAAGAAGCTGGATTCATGTTGAAACTGGCTTATGCCGTAACCGTACATCGGTGCCAGGGGGAAGAGTTTGAAACTGTTATTTTACCTCTGGTCAAAGCTCAGGGGGTAATGCTACAGAGGAATCTGTTTTATACGGCTATCACACGGGCACGGAAGAAAGTTTGGCTTTTGGGGGACGCCGATGCTGTTTTGAAAGCGGTTGCGAACGATAAAGTAATACAGCGCAACACAATTTTACGGGATTTGATAACTTCAGAGCGAATTAGGTGTAGTAAGGGGGATGCTCAGTGAAGAACGTATCGACGCCATTTTCAAGGAAATGGTCACCTACATCCTGGAACTTAACAAAGATCCAGGTTCGTTAGGGCCTAACTATTTTCAGGACGTCATTGCCACCTGTCGGAATTACCTCAACCGGGTGAGTTTGGTGATTTCTGAGGTAAGCCAAGAGAAGCTGGCTGTCAGCAGTGAATTGCGGAAACTCGAAGCGGCCTACTCTTTGGAGTACGACGATTTGATTGCCAACAGTGACCGGGTGAGATCCCTCTCCAGCGTAGAGGACCGTAAGGCGACCGCTGGCTTTATGCTACGTAATCAGCGAGAGGCGATTAATGACCTTAAAGACCAGATGCATGAGTTGGAATCTGTGTATAAGGTTGTGAATCACCGTAACCGAGAGCTACACGCGACCATGGCGGCTATCAAGGATCAACGCCGTCTTGTCAAAATAGAGATAGAAAGCGGCTCTTTTTACGGCGATGAGCGCACTACCAAAGGTGAGGCTGTTGGAGGAATGGCTGTAGATGAGGGTCTGAACGAGCAAGAACTAGCCGATATGCTTGCGGATGAGTCGGAAAGTCCTGAAGACCCGGAATCAGAAGAGATCCCTGAAGATCCGGAATCAGAAGAAGAGGCAAGCCCGGAAGAGGAGGCTGTGGTTCAGTTTTTGGAGTCTCCAGAAGAACCTATGCCTGAGAAGTCAGACAAGCCAGCAGAGCCCCAACCAGTGGTAGAGCCAGACCCCATAAGCGACGAGATGCGGGATATTGTCTCTATTTTAGAAGAACTATGAATTATTTTGTAGTTTTGGTGTAGGCGGCTTTTGACAGGCTTGGAAGCCAACTCCATTAGGCTCTTCGCGACACCTGTAGGAAAAGGCCACCAAGCCTGTCAACTGAAAACTGTTGTTTCTGGCTTCCAGTCTAAGTGACATTTCGTGGCCAGAGCAACCTGAACAAAGGAAAGACAATGGCCGAAGAAGATTATGATCTACCAGAAGAGTATAGTGATTTTGATGAAGATGTTGCTCTTGACCCCGATGAGAAGGGATTGGGGGGAACTCGACAAGACTGGCTGAAGATGTCCAAGAAGGGCGAGGTTATTAGGTGTGCATTTGTGTATTTTCACACCTATGATAAGAATGCTGTTCGGAATGCCATAAAAGCAGCCAAAAAGGATAGCAAAAGGCTGACACGTGAAGATGTCACCAAGGTCGCCAATCGCGCCCTTACGCAGAGAGCGGAAGAACTTGAGAAGAGCGCGGACCAGTTAACTGAAACTGATAAATTGGACGTTTCAGTCGCTCATTTCAAGGCTATGAAAGCCCATTACCAGGACGGTCTTGGTTATGTGATTTCTCGGCTTGGTAAAGATGGGGCTGACGCTGACGCGATTTGGAAGCGTCTACCGGAGCCCAAGATGTACTTTACCACCCTTTTGTTGATCTACCCGACAGACGGAGAGGGCACACTGAATAAGGAAACGCTTGCCAGACAGATCAAGGAGAACAAGCTACAGCTTATTCCTTGGCGTTTTAGCTCTCGTGTGTATGATGATATCTGGAAGCTCAATGACGGACTTCGTGAGAACAACCTGTCGTTGGCATTGCAGGATATCAAGCTGGAGTGCAAAGAAACTCAGTATCAGAACATCTCTGTGAGCTTTGCTGGTCAGGCTATCTGGCAGAAGAATGACACGTTCAAGGCCGCTGTGCTGGCTCATGCTGTGAATTTGTATGACAAGCTGATTCCCTTCCGTGAGATGACCACGGATCAGTTACGTTCCAAACTGGGTCTTGGAGGTTCTGCCACTGAGGATATAACGGCAGACAACTTCCAGGATATGTTGGATCAGGTATAACCAGAACGGGGGCTCAGCCCCCGTCCTTTACCATGTTCACGCTCGGTCTCGACCCATCGCTTCGTGGATTCGGCTGGTGCATCCACAATTCTACAGTGGTGGGTGAGGACCGCGTGTTCGCTAAAGGCCGCTGGTCTACCACGCCAAAAACTATGTGGGTAGAAAGATATGTAATATTACGGGAAGAGCTACAGGATTTGCTGGACCGGTACCTATTGATCGAGACGGTCGGTGTGGAATCCCCTCCGTTCGGAGAGTTGTACAGTGAGGGTTTGTACGCCTTATTTTTGATGGTCAATGAGGCTATCTGGAGTCGGCGGCGAGATGTGGTGTACTTTGATCCTGGAACTCTCAAGATGTTGGTGAAAGAAGACCCGAAGCTTCGCAAGGGCAAACTATTTAAGTCGGATATGATTGAGGCAGCTAAAGCGGACACTGGAATTAAGAAATGGAACTCTGATGAGGCAGATGCCTATCATGTGGCCCGGTTCACTGCCCGGTTTTGGAAAGTTGTTCGGGGCGAAATTGGCAAAGAAGATTTGACTCCATCGGAACATCGAGCCTTTTTAAGGATTCATACATTTACGCGGGGGAAGCGTAAAGGCGAGACAGTGAAGACAGGCGCGGTGTTTAAAGAAGATCAGCGATACTTTCGATTTTCATTACTCCCCAAAACGTGAGAGGCATCTATGGCTGCGAAAAAGACAAAAAAGAGCACGAAGCCCATTAGTGAGAGGGCAACGATGGTGGCCAAGGCTAGAGCCACTATTCTTAAAACGACAAAACAACAGCCACTACAGCCCTCTGCAAAGACATTGGGGCACGTATCCACGGGTTCTTTTCCTGTGGATATGCTGATTGGAGGTAGCCCAACTAAAGACGGCAAGGGATTGGTCTGTCCAGGGCTTCCCAGGCGTAGAATTATAGAGATATATGGGCCTGAATCGAGCGGTAAAACAACATTACTCATCTCTGCAATGGTTGAGGCGCAAAAAGCAGGCGGAGCCGCTTTATTTATCGACTTTGAGCATTCCTTAGATCATAGCTACGCCAAGGCACTTGGGCTGTCTTATGATGAGGATAAGCTGTTGGTCTACCAACCGGATAATATGGAAGAGGGCTGGAAGATGATGTTCATTGGCATCGCTGCTGGCTTCGATATTATAGGGGTGGATTCTGTAGCTGCAATGGTGCCGAAGTCTGAAATGGAGAAAGGCTTCGACGCTGAAGCTAAGATCGGCGCTCTTGCGCGGCAGTTCTCTAAGGAGTTACCGAAGTTTGTTACGTGGCTGCAAAAGTATCCCCGCCTCACGGACAACAAAGAGAAAACAGATCCGAATCATCCTGGCACGGCTCTGGTTTTTATCAATCAGACACGAGCATTGATTAATACTGGCGGCGGTAAAAGCTACGGCGAGGCTGAGAATACGAGCGGCGGCAAGGCTATTAAGTTCTATGCTTACCTTCGTCTTCGCACGGCTCGCATCAAGTCAGAAGTTGTCGAGCGAAAAGACCCAATGAGCGGTAAGAAGCGTCGATTCCCATATGGTAACGTGACTGATGTGAAAGTAGTCAAGTCTAAGGTGGACGCAAAGCAGGGGCATTCAACCCAGATGTTCATCCGTTACGGGGTGGGCATTGATGATTATTACTCGATTATTGAGACTGGCGTCGTCCAAGGATTAATCAAGAGATCGGGAGCCTACTATACATTGCTCGACAAGAAGTTTCAGGGACGTGACAAGTTCCGTCAATTCTTGATCGAAAACCCCAAGGTTTTTGAAGCTCTTCGGACAAAGCTCGCAGTCGCGGTCAATGCTTCTGCTGTAGAAGCAGGTAGTGAGTTGACGGAGGAAGACGAATTGCTAGAAGGCTTCGATCTTGAGGGTGACGATGAGGCGGATATCGAGTCAGAGGTAGAAGAGGCGCTGACTGAAGAGTCCGGTGGTGGCTGAGTGTGGTCCGGGTCGAAATTAAAAACTTCCAATCTATAACCCATCAAGTTATTGATGTGGATGGCTTTTCGGCTTTGGCCGGTAGAAGCAACATCGGCAAGAGCGCAGTAATAAGAGCAATTAAAGCGGCTCTTACGGGCTCCCCTGCTGATAACTATGTAAGACACAGTATTAGTTGCCCTCGTGTAATCAAAGGGGCCAAGTCTTGTAAGTGCTTTTGTTCTGTTCATATTAAGGCGGAGGGTTTAGATCTCCTTTGGGAGAAGGGGGATGCCGTCAACAGGTATGTACACAACGGCACAGAGCACACGGTAGTGGGGAGAGGCACACCAGACTTTTTGACTCCGGGGTTCTCGCCCGTTAAGTTAGGGGAAAAAGAAAAAGGGCTTTTACAGGTTTCGGATCAGTTCAAGCCTATTTTTATCTTAGATAAACCCGGCACGGTAGCGGCTGATATTTTATCTGACGTGGCGAAGTTGGATCAGATTAATGTTGCCATACGTTTAGCCGAAAAAGACCGTAAAGAGGCCAGAGCCACCCGTAAGGTTCGGGAGAAGGATATTGAAGACCTCTCGGAAGCATTAGAGGGGTATGAAGGGTTGGATGGCGTTGCGGGTCAGGCATCAGACGTCGAGGAAGTTTACCAGCAGGTAGAGGCTATTAAGGAGAAAGCGGAGCAGTTGGAGCAATTTATAGAGGCTATTTTTAGCGTTGGCCAACAGCTTAGAGATTTAAAAGCGGTCGAACAGATAAAAGTACCTGACATCAGCCCTTTGAAGGAAGAGGATTCTAAGTTTACAACTTTGGAGCGGCTAGTCGCTGAACTTCACGGCAAGGCCCAGGCGGTCTTGGCTTTGAAAGGGTTGGAAGCTATTGAAATCCCGGAAATGGAATCGTTTTCATCCTCAGGGGTGTTATATGAAAAGCTAGTTCAATGGGCGTCCAAGGTTGATGTGCTCGCATCCTTTTTGGATAAGATTCAAAAGCTCTTACTGCTTTCTCTTCCGGAGTTCGGTCCGCTGGAAGAGACGAGAGATGTTTATCTTCGTATTGTTTTATGGGCGACCCAAGCCTATGAGTTGTCCCAAGCATTGTTACAGTTAAAACAGGAGTTGAAGGGAACGCTTCAAGAAGAGGCCGAGATATTACAGGAATTTGATAGTTTGGGGATGCTGTGCCGCGAATGTAATCGGCCCTTAACATTGGATGATCATTAATTGTCTAGAGTAGCTTTCATATTTCGCACTGATGTGCATGTCTCTGATAGAAGCCCGGACTCCTGGAAAGGCGACTACCCGGCTGAGATCTGGTCTGACCTGGAACAGATCGGACAACTGGCAAGCGAACATAAAGTTGATGCAGTGTTAGATGGTGGTGACTATTTTCATATCAAGAGCGCGAGTAAGAATAGCCACGCTTCCATGTATCGTACCGGATTGATACATAGCAAATATGAGTGTCCGGTTTTCCACGTGGAAGGTAACCACGACATTAAACACAATAATCTTGACAGTGTTGTTCAGCAACCGATTGGGGTTTTGTATGTCTACAGGGTCTTTCGCCAACTACGGGAAGAGGTTTTTCAGAAAGATGGTTTACAAGTACGTGTTGTCGGGGTGCCTTATAGTTTGAGGCGTACCATAAATGACCTCCTGGAGATTCAGAAGCAACCGGAAGACGATTATTTGGTAGCGGTTGTTCATGCTTTGGCGTCCGGATCACCTCCAACAAATGTCGAAGGGTTTTTCAAGGAGCCTGTGTTTAGGTATTCTGATCTTGTAACTCCCAATGGCCCCGACGTTTGGTGTTTCGGGCACTGGCACCAAGATCAAGGTGTTGTTGATATTGATGGCAAGCATTTTGTGAATCAAGGCGCTGTCTCGCGGGGCGCTCTGGTGCATGAAAATATTACTCGCACCCCACAGGTGGCTTTATTAGAGTTTGGCTCTAATATTGGGATCGAACTGCTTCCTTTAAATGTAGCCCCTGCTGAAGAAGTGTTTGATTTTGAAAAGAAGGAACGGATAGAAACCGAAAATCGTAATATCGATGAGTTTGTCGAGAAGTTACAAGAAGATGCGACATTCGACTCAACAGCAACGATCGAAGATAATATTCGAATATTGGATTTCGCTCACGAAGTCAGAGAAACGGCTTTGACATATTTGAAGCGAGCCCGTGGGGAAGCCTGATGTACCTGTCTTATTCTGGTTTTACTGTCTATAAGAATTGCCCAAGGGCTTATTACTACAGGTATATTCAGAAGCTGATACCGTCCAAGAGCAATTGCGTCCATATGCTTTACGGGGATGTGGTGGGGAAGATTTTTGAACAGTTTTACGTAGATGAGATGTGGAAAGCTGATCTGATACTGATGAGATTGATGGACCTTGTGCGTCCGGTAATGACGAGAGTCACGGTCCGGGAGACGGAGAAGGGCGGGTTTTTTGATTGGAACGAGCCAAACCTTAAGCCCGGTAGCCGGTCTTTAGATGAGGTCGAGCAAGAAATCCGTGAGACTATCCCCAGAGGACTGCGGAGCATAAAGTACCACCGGCTTGGTGGGATTGATGCAGAGGCAGAGGTTGTCTTAGATGAGAAAGTGAAAGGCCATATAATTGGAGGTCGTGCGGACTTTATTATGAGACGGGTTCGGCCCCATGGGGATTTGGTGATTGTAGACGGCAAAGGGTCCAGGTGGCGTGACAAGTACACAGATAGCCGCCAGTTGCGTTGGTACGCCATGTTATATTGGTTGAGGCACGGGGTGATCCCTGACCAGTTAGGGTTTTTATATTGGCGGTTTGAGCCTGAAGAGAGCATGGATTGGAGCGGAGTAACGAAGAGCCAGCTAGAGGCTCTTTTGAACGCTATATTGGAAACAATCCAAGAAATTGAGTCAGCCAAGAAAGAGCTTCGGAAGGGAAAGCCAAACGCCATATTTTGGGCCAACCCCGGTTCAAGTTGCTCATTGTGCGGCTATCGGGAGCACTGCTCAGAAGGCTCGAAAGCTTTGTCCGATAATACTAAAGCACAGATTGTCGAGGACCGAAAACGTGGTGTAGAGGAAGGGGAAATCAGCTTTTAATTGGCAACAAAGAGGTGTGATACCAATGTCTGATGAGATTAAGGAAAAGATCGACGAACTGCAACAAAGGTATAATGCGGTAGTTCAGAAAAAGGCTACTTTGTCCGGGCAGTTGGAAGCTAAAAAAGAGGAATTAGCTACCATTGTTCAGGAGATCAAAGAAGCGGGTTACGACCCAAAGAAGATTGCTCAGGAGCGAGATCAAGCCAAAGAAGAGTTAGAGGCTATGATCGAGAAGTTGGATCAATCGCTGACTGAAGTTGAAAACGCTCTTGCAGAGTTTCAACAGAAATGAGGATCAAATGGAAATCAAATTTACAGTTGACGCTGAACAATTAAATAAAGCACTCAGAGTGTCCTCTATCATTAGTCCGCAGATCACAGCGGAACAAGAGCGGGGATACCTATTTGTAGTCGGTGGTGATGGTAAGGCGTGTCAAGTATATGCTACAAACGGAGCCCATGAGGTCCGTTCCAGCTTTCCAATTTCTGATGTAGAGGGCGAAGGCTCCTTCATGTACCCCGCTGACTATATAGGAGCATTTGAGTACGTATCCGGGCCAGTCACCTTTACAGCCACGTCTGAAGGCGAGTCATTTAAGGTGAAGTATACATTTGGACCTGGGGAAACTGATCGTGTGTCATTTGACCCTCGTTCGATGAATCTGTTTGAAAAGAAGATCCAACAGGCTGTCGATTCTCAGGAGCCGAAATCCTATAATATTAAGACCTTACAGTTGGCTCTGGGAATGGCCAAGTCCTTTATGGCCAAGCCGAATGATACGGTTACGCATGAGTTTTATAAAACCGTACAGATTTTTGGAGACGATGACCCTAAAGTGAAAAAGGCAAACGGCTATCTGTTTTCGTCAAACGGAACTGAGGCATTTTACTTCCAGAGTGATGTTTTTAAGGGACAGGGGCTGGCTGCCCCGGCACAGCATTTGTCTTTGCTTGAGTCTTTCATGTCTCAATCGACCGGCGCTTTGCGTGTTTACAAGACGGAAGAGCGTACTTATGTCATAAATGAGAACAATGACGTAATAGGGTGGCCACACCACCATGATACCTACGAGAAGTTCTCTTATTACTCACTGGACGACCCTATCATTGCAAAGGTGGACTGTGGGAGAATGCACCATCAATTGCGATTTATGAGGGCTGGACTACACAAGGACAAGAAGAAAGTCCTGCTTCATTTTAATCCGTCATCCAAGGACTTCTGGTTTTCTTGCGCTGATAACGGGAGTGTCACGAAAAGCCTTCCGGTAACCGCTGAAGAGGTGGAAACCAAGATTGAGGAAGAGTTGACAGCCCCTGTCAATGTCAATCATATGCTGGACCTGTTCGATAATGCGAAAGGTGAATGGGTAGAGTTCAGGATTGTGGTGTTGCCTAAAGACGGGAAGGACCGAACCAAGGATCTGTTCTTTTTCAGGACCATTGACGAGTTTCTTGTGAGCGATGACGGTACAATTGCTGGCGGGAGCGGAGCTACTAATGTGGCGGAAGGGGTACACAAATGCACTGTGACACGCTTCACGCCGGGGATCGACTAAAAGCGGTCCGGGAAACGGTGTCTGGGCTCCAGGCGTTGCGGGACCAGATGCAGCGGGATCTGACCTCACGTGAACAAGAGGTAAAGGATCTCACCCACCAGTTAGATATTTTGTCGAAAGTCGGTGAACTGTTCCGGGCTCTGATGGACCAACTGGTTTTGGATCACGTTAGGTCCATTGAAGGTGTAATTACAGAGGGATTGCGTACCATTTTCACGGATCAGAGCCTGTCATTTGAGGCTGAAATTTCTCAAAGGTATAACAAGTTGGCCATAGATTTTTATTTTCGGCAAGACGATCAGCGAGTCGAGATCAAGGGGCATCCATTAGAAGCGTTTGGCGGCGGTCCAGCGAGTATTGCTTCCTTAATTTTGAGAGTGTTGGCCTTACGGCGCTTGAAGAAATGGCCATTATTGGCTCTGGATGAGACGTTGGGAGCCGTGTCTGATGAGTATATTGATCGAACGGGCTTGTTTTTGAGGCAGTTGGCCGAAAAAACCGGAATAGAGATTTTGCTCGTGACGCATAAGCCAGCTTTTCTTGACCACGCTGTGGTTGGGTACAGGGGATCTGAGGTTTTAACTGAGGACGGAATGCGATACTTACAGCTACAGCAGGAGGTGGTAAATGCGGTCTGAGGCCGAGATTCAGGACAGGATTCGATTCTTACTGACAAGAGAGTTGGATCGTAGAGTTTCTGAGGCAGGGGCTCGTTTACCTCGAAATTGCGTACATAACCACCGGCAGTCCTTAGATACTAGAAAAGAGGTCGCTGGAGAGCCAAACGAGAATTACAACCGGAACTCAAGCCCGGATTCGCCTATTATTGGTTTGTGTCTACTGAACTCAACCGACCCTACGGAATGGAATGGGGATATCTGCGAAGAGCCGATTGATGCCCAACGCTGCCCTCATTTCAATCTGAAGATCACACAGGAGTCAATAAGCGAAGAGTTCTACCAACAGATAAGAGATCTTGACTGGGTGGCTGAGAATATGGCGGAAGTTTACGGGCTTCTTTGGGCGTTGGGGTCTGAGACAATGCCTACTCTCCCCTGGTGGAAAAGGATATGGTTCAGGTTTCTCCGGATTCGGCCTGACCCGCTTGTAGCTACCTTACCCCCGGAGTCTATCCGCCTGTAGCCATGTTTTCTGTTCTGTCCCAGTTATTTATTACGGAAAGGCATCGTCAGCGAGCCGCGAATGTGGGCTTTTCGCTTCCAGCGCTACTGGAACACGATGTGCAGGCATCCGTTGAGCCTTTGCTTGCGACCAATATGCGAGGAACTTTTCTTCGGACACGGGTGTCCAGGACAGGGAGCGTCCGGTCGGGGTTCTCGGAGTGCCCTATTGATAAAGAGCCAGAACTGCTCCGGGAGTTCTGGAACGTCCTTATTAAGGAAGGAGAGCAAGAGGGGTGGGACAATACCGCACCCACGGTCGAAGAGGCTCTCGAAAAGCTCCGTAAAGCGGGTTTGACCCCTAAGACATTGGTAGTGGCCTCTGACCTTGACGGGGCTCCAGAGGGGCTGAGAGTGCTCAAATCTGAGCTACCTGGGGGAGCCTTGGCCGCAGCCGAACCTGAGGTCACCGGCATCTATACTAGGGTCGGAGATCACGTATCAATCATGGCGCAGAGGGTGAATGTAGCTTTGGTGGTGGTGCCATGAATTGGATGGACCATTTGGTTAGATTCTCGGTTTCTCAGCTTGGAAACCGGGAGCGTGAGGCGCTTTTATCAAGGGGCGTGTCTGATGATCAAGTGGCGGATTTTCAGATTGGCTATCTTAACAAGTATCTTCCAGGGGGAATGCCCAAGCATTTTTTGGAGTGGGCCAATTGGGGAGAAAAGCTAGACGACATGTTCGTTTTCCCTCTCACGACCACTTTGGGAGAGGTTCGAGGGCTTCAGTTTAGACATGTGGAGAGGGCAAGGTCGGGGTACACGGATTTTTTGTTAGATCGTCGTGAGCCCTGTATGTTTGGGTTGGCTCAGGCGGCGTCGGCAATGTGGGAGACGGGTTCGGTTTATCTGGTGGAAGGCGTTTTTGACTTATTACCGATCCAGAGAGCGCTCCCTTTTGTGACTGCCACCATGACATCCTACACAAATCAGCAGACCGCCCGGTTGCTCCGTCGTTTCGTCAAACGAGTCTGGCTCGGATACGATATGGACGAACCTGGAGAAAAAGGATGTAAAGTGTTCCAGAAAAGGCATGGTCGTGATTTTGAGGTGTATATAGTCAAATACCCCAAAGTAAATGGCAAGCAGATGAAGGACCCCGGCGAACTTTGGGAAGCATGGGGTGACGCCCAAACTATCCCCTTTATCCGCTCGGCAATAGAACGTGAAAACCCTTTTTAAAGGAGAGATCAGATGTCAAAACTATATGGACCGGCTGAAGCTGTAGAAGAAATTGCCAATAATCTCTTGCCAACGTACCACCCGGAGTTGGCGACAGCGAGAATAGAGTATATTTTCGTGGACAAGGCCAGTCAGAAGAACGGTCGTCCTGTTTTGGGGAAAGCCAAGAAGGTAAGCGGGGCTCTGGAGTTCCTCTTGGAGAAGGATTTTCTCATCGAGGTCGCTTTGGACTGCTGGAATGATGCTTCAGAGCGCCAGCGACAAGCTCTTGTGGATCATCTTCTGGAAAGCTGTACAGGCGTCGAGGATGACGAGACAGGGGAGATAAAGTGGACCATGCGTACCCCTGATGTACAGGAGTTTACTAGCATTTTACATCGTCATGGGGCCTGGACCGATACTTTGGCAGGTATGGTGGAAGTGGCTCAGCGCCTGAATGTGGAAGACCGTATTCAGGAAGTTGCTGATTCGAGCGTAGAACAGACAGAAGAGTAGCCTTTGTGGGACACTGTATACAGACCGCTCAGGTTTGCTGATGTTTTAGGTCAAGAAGGCAACGTTCATCTTCTTAAAGCGCGGCTAAAGAACGGAACGGCTTTCGACACAAGCTACATTTTCGCTGGCGCTTTTGGGCGTGGGAAGACCACCCTGAGCCGAATTCATGCGAGAGCGATGCTTTGTCAAGACCTGGACAAAAGCGATCCTGAGCCGTGTAATAAATGTGACAACTGCACGACCATTTTGGGCGAGCAGCCGGGACCGTTTGTGGAACGGGATGCCGCAAGCCAGGGGACCATTGAGCACATTCGAAAGATTGTAGAAGAACTGCCTTATGTCCTGGCAAACGCTCCAAAACGTATTTACCTTTTTGATGAGTCCCACCGAATGTCCGTAGCGGCACAGGATGTTTTGCTGAAGCCGATAGAGGACAAAAAGATGATCGGAATGTTTTGCACCACGGAAGCGGAGAAGATCCGTGGCGCGATCCGATCGCGTTGTGAAGAGTACACGATCCGCAAGGTCACGAGGGAGGAAGTCCTTAAGCGGATGCGTATGATTTTAGAAAAAGAGAACGTGGAGTTCCAGGACGATGCTGTCTACATTGTTATAGATTACTCAGGTGGTCATGTCAGGGATGTAATCAATAGACTGGAAATGGTTGCCCAGTTAGGCCCTGTGACCGTGGACAATGTGCGTCAATATCTGCATCTGTCCGTAATCACATTGTACTACAAGATTTTACTCCACTTGGATGACCCGGCTCAGTGTATCGAATTAATCGATCAGGCATGTGAGCAGGTTACTCCTGAGGAGGTCGCTACTGGTATAGCTGAAGCGGCCATGAATACGTACCGCATGTCCAATAGTATATACACGGATTTCTCCTTTGTTGACAAAGGGTTAGCCGAAAAAGTTTGGGATAAGTATAAGGATCAGGTTGTACGGTTTGCCTACTGGTTTTTAGGTTCTAAGTATGTGTCCAAGCTTAGCTTGGTTAGAGATGTTGTTGTGTTTTCTCAGACGACGGGGAACCTGCCATTGGACGCTCCATCGTTGCCGGTGGTTTTGGAAGCTAAGCCAACGGGTCCGGTTTCGACTTTGGCTCCATCTCTGCCTGCCAACGGTGGTGAGATTAAGGATGAGGCTGATCCAACAAAGCCCACTGATATCGAAGCTCATGTAATGAACTCCCCTCTTCCCCGTCTCAGGGAGACAGAGCCTACCGCGCCTCGTGTCGAAAACAAGAACAAGCAGTTGTCACCAAAAGAGTGGCGTCTGCACTTCGAGCGCTTGTTGCAGAAAAAGTTTACCTTCTCATTGCTAAAATAATATTCAGAGTGTAATAAAACTTAGAATGGTGAAAATGTCGGGATGGGTACAGAGGGACAGTGGGTAGTACTGGAGCTTACCTCCAAAGCGGAGAATGAAGACCCGGATATAGTACGGGCTTCAATCCGCCATCATATCCGTAATGCGGAGGTATTTGTACCGGCCTCAATTGTCCAGCGGGGCGAGCAGAGAGTTTACCATTATTTGGTAAACGGGTATGCCTTTGTACAGAACTCACATCCCATGTCTCATTATAACCGTCTGGTCGATACCAAGTATGTCCAGGGGCCTTTGTATGTTCCAACCGGAACCAAGGAGGACAAGCGGCTTGCAACGGTGGGTTCGAAGGAGATTGACCAGCTTCGCTCTCAGATCAAGGCTGAGGTTGACCAGGGAATCGAAGTCGGTGATACCGTGGTCATCACGTCCGGAGCTTATAAAAACATCGCGGCTATTGTGCGTGAAGAGATACCGGAACATGACTCGGTTCAGGTTCATATTCAGCTTAGGTCCACAGATCGTCTGGTGACACTGCCGAGAGCCTTTTTGCGTCTAAAGTCCAAGCCCTTACACGTCGTTTACCAGTCAGACCTGGATTCGATTTCAAAATGGGCAAAAATGGCTTTACAAGTAGCCCAGTGGTCGGATGAGACTCTTGGTAAAATTCAGAAGAAGTTTCGTAGTTTTAGTCATTTAGATGAGTTATTACAGAGAAGTCGAAAGGTATATTTGTCCACGCAGGCATATTACACTAGGTTCGACTTTACGCCATTGCGAGCCAAACTCGATGAGTTTCAGCGGTTATGCCTGGGGATCAGCTTACAAGAGCAGCTAAACGTAGTCGAAAAACCGCTGCCCAATTGGAACTTCGTAGCGAAGAAGCAGCAAGAGGTGACATTTCTCACGGATGCCCACAACAAGCTACGGTCAATATATATGGATGTGAAAAAGATGACAGAACCTGTACGCCTTAATTTAATTGTAGATGGTACACAACTCTATATCCGGTGCCTCTCGGCTCCGGGGTTGGATTCTTTGACGGATTCGAAGGGCCGACACACTGGAGCTATTGTCGGAGTCTTGAGAAGCCTGGGTTCTTATAAAAAGCGCTTCCCCAAGGCTCGGATCTATATGTGTTGGGACGGCTCTTCTCAGCGACGTAAGGCCATGTATTCTGAGTACAAGGCTAATCGGGTATCGCGTTCGAAGGAAGCGGGAGATTCGTTTGAAATCGATTGGTTACGGGAGAACCTTCCATTGTTTGGGGTCACACAAGCGTATAATTTAAAGGAAGAGGCTGATGACGTAATGGCCTCTTTGGTCAGAGGATCATTACAAGATGACCTCAATATTCTTATTTCGACCGACCGAGATCTTCTACAGCTTGTGGCAGAACACACTCATTTATTATGCCCTAAAGTAGGCATGGGTAAAGAGAAGCTGTATGATCCGGTTTTAGTAGAGTCAGAATACGGGGTTCCTCCAAAGGCTATGGTACACCTAAGAGCTTTGACGGGGGATAGTTCAGATAATATTGCGGGTGTTTCAGGTTTTGGCTTGAAGACGGCAGCAAAGTCTATTAGATTATATGGCACGGTCACAGCTTTGTTAGAGTCAAACCTTGCCGGGTTGGGAAAAGCTCAGATAGCTAAGTTACGAGCAGGGAAACAGCAAGCTCTTAAAAATGTTGACTTGTTAGCTCTAGTGAATGTACCGTTTGATCAGATCGAATCGAATCCAAATCAGAAAGAGGCTGAGGTTAGGTTGGAGGAATTAGATATTAAAGGGAGTCCTATCTTAGCCGCATTCTTCCCCCACGTCTGATAAAGGAGTCGAGCCAATGTCGTCTGGTTACGTTATTCCGGTTGATCCTGCTGAATTGGCCAATCGTTTTGCAGCGCCTGATCCTATAGATGAAAGAGAAAGATTAGAAAGAGAAGCAGAAGAAGATGATGACTCAGAAATGGATGCTCTGTTTTCCAGTGATGATTATGAAACAGTCGTATTGCCCCTTCTAGATCGAATACCTGAACGAGAAGCAGACCTGATTTACCTCTATTATGTTTGTAAGAAGCGTCAGGCTGACATCGCTGAAATCTTCGATGTGACCCAAGCGGCTATTAGTTATCGTTTGGATCGAGGAATTCAGAGAATCAAGTTTTTGCTGTCAATTCCTACAGTTACGGAAGAGGACATGCGAAGGGACTTAGCCAAGATATTTGAGCAAATAGACATAAATATTTTGGTGGGTATGTGGCAAACGACGTGTCAGTCAGAAGTCGCTTCGTCGTTAAAGTTAACACAGGGTCGTGTACGTCATCGCTTTTTCAAAGCTGTTGAGGTGCTCAAAGAAGCGGCAGAGCGTGATAAATGCTTTGTCCCTTATCATAAGATATTTTCATCCATATCTTCCAAGAATTTCAACATCCTGAGAGCGGTACAGCTTCCTCAGTGGAGTGATAGGGGTGTGGACCGTTGTATTTAGATTTTAGGGCGTCCGCGTAGTTATAAGGTTTCTTTTTGTGGGGAGGGGTTAGACGAGGACTATTCCCTTGCCTACACTCCGACATCAAGATTATCAGTTTGAAATTGATCTGGTAGACGGGTCGTGGAGATGGACCACTCGCGTAGATGTGTCCAAGTCAGTACCCTTTACTCAGATCAGAGATATTATTACGCCGTATGGTCTTTTACGGGATTCCGTGCCGCTTCCAGGTGAGGTGGTACAGGCCATGGCCGACTCTATAGTAGAAGTTATGATGGCGTACCCGCCAAGCATTCTACTCAGCCCTACAGCTTTGGATTTTGTTGTGGATGAGGGACGCGGGGTTTCAGCAGCAAAAGCTGTACAGGTCACTAACAACGGCATATTGGGTTCATTACTGGCAACTCAGATCACCACATCTGCTGCTTATGTCGCTGCGATCCCGGCTAATGTGGACGGCCTGAATGCTAATGAAACGGGATCTTTTAACGTTTCTGCGGACAGCACCAATCTTTTGGCGGTGAACAGTCCTTACGCAGAGACTGTAACAGTACAGAGTTGTGATGCTACAAATAGCCCTCAGACGGTGGCTGTAAACATTGTTGTACGACCCAAGGCTGAAATCTCACTGGTACCTACAACTCTTACATTTACCGTCGCCAAGCCTCTAACAGGGCCTTTCCCATCGATTCCGTCACAACAAATTACATTAACAAACTCAGGACTGCCTACCTCTGTTCTTGATTATCAGATTCGTAAACTGATCGGGGAGACATGGCTTGTTAGTTTTTCTCCTGTTTACGGGTCTCTTAATGGAGGTGCATCGCAGCCGGTTACGGTTGTCGTGGCCCCTTCGGAAGGTATGGCGATAGGTACTTATACCGAGACTCTTAGGTTTACGGGTTATAGTTCTAACATGAGTGAAGACGTTACGGTAACACTCAATATCACGTGAGGTTAGAATGGATTTTGATCTTGCTCAAATGGAAGTGTCAGGTGCCACAGGAATGGATGCTCTGTTCAAGAGAGAAGAGCATCTTCTGACTCCCTACCCTAAGGGTCGGGTAAAAGTTGCAACTATTAAGGACTTACATCAGTTTGTCCGTTTGTCGTCGGATACTTTAATTCATAAGAGTGACCGGGACTTGTGGGCGCTCAAGAAAGAGGGCGAAGGCGGTTATTTTATTGAGCGTCTGTTTGATGACAACGGAGAGCCGTTGAGAGGGTAGGATTTCTTAATGGAAGCACGGAAGAAAACGGTAGCCGTCTTAGATAAGCACTTGAAGACCTCTGGCCTTGGGCCTCGACTGAAGGTTGCGGCGGGTTTTGACCCAGAAGAGCAGTTTAAGCCAAAGGGAGCACCCGGAGACAATCAAGTTGGAAGTTTTCTGAAACGTGCAATTCCTAAAGATTTTCCATATGACCCCAAAGCCTTGAAACCTCTGGCTCAAACGCTTTGGGCAATGAGCGTAGCTCTGGGCCACACTTTGACAGCACACCGACAACTCTCAAAGGTCAAGTCCGCTACCGTGTCTCCTGATGGTTTATTCGGTGGTCGGGGTTACGTGATGTCTATTAAGGATGTCCGGAAGGCTCTTTATGACGCTGCTGAGGGCTTGTCCGCTATTTCAGACACGCTTCACGATGAAATCAATGCTCCGCACTGGAAGCCAAAGCTTGCGGAGTTGGAAAAGAACGATATTGAGAGCGTTGAACGTCTCGTTGGAGAGGCTGAAGAAAACCTGGAAAACCCGGAAGAAGATGCTGATGAAGCCATGGAGCAGGCCGAAGAGTCTGGGACCAGGGCAGAGATGGAAGAGGGCGAAGGGGAAGAAGAGCCAGCTTCCAAGATACCTGATAGCGGCTCTGCTCCGGACAGTTATGTAGCACCGGGCCAAGTCAAACAGGCTTCTGAGGGCAGCTACGACCGCAGAAATTTCGCCAACTCGTCTGTCCCAGTTCAGACAGAATCCGGACCCCGTGTTCAACATTTGGACCGTGGGGATGTGGATCAGACAGGCCCCTTCGGTTCCTATAATAACCAGGAGCCAAGGTCCACAAAGGATGAGTGGAGTCGAGAGGACGGAGGGGGATCAGAGTACATATATCAGAGCGAGTGGGACAATAACCTACTTGATGAGACTAGCAGAACCGCAATGAAAGAGCGGATCGCGGCTTCAGCCCTTCCTGGTAAACTGACCGATCCTACTCCAACCGAAGGTTATGATTTTGGAATAGGCTACGGTGATGGGAACGACGCCCACGGGCAGGGCGCTGGAGATTACGGTACGGTAGATTCGGATGGAAAAGGTGTGTACGGCCCTCACGCCAAGTTACCGGATGCTCCGGGCGGTACAGAGTCCGATATTAGTACTCCTGCTATAGAGCTAGAAGTCGGGCGGACTGCCCCAAGGTGGAAAGCTGCTTCTTCAAAGCTTCCCATGGATATTCTCCCGTCTGTAGCACGGTCGGATTATTATGAGGGAGACAAGGGGGATAACGAGGTAAATGCGGCGAGTTCTGTCCCTGAAGTTGAGAACGTGAACTACGATCACGACAAGGATATTCAGCCCGGTGCTGGTTATCGCCATGAACAAGGACACCAGCCTTACATCAAATGGGACTCAGACACTCATAACTATGAACATGACTATATATATCAGAGAGATGTGGAAGGACCTTTTGAAAGAGAATAATTATGGCAGAGTTTGATCTGGAAAACTTCTTGAAAGACTCATCGGTATCTGATCTGGACTGGCTTGATGTAGACGAGACTGATTACCGGGAAATGGACACACTCCCGAAGCAGAATCTTGACATTCAACCGGATCTAGAGGCGCTGTGGGCCAGAGACGGGGAATCTCCTACTGCTTACTTGACTCCTAACGTTTCACTGCCCAACCCCGGCATAGAAGACCCCAGAACCATGGGGGATATGTCTCAGATCCACGGGCGTTTGAGAGCAAAAGCGGAGCAAATCCGTAAGATTGCTCGTTTTGCGTTGATGCAGTCCAATGATCCAGGACGTTTCTGTAGTGAAATGTTGAGTCGGTTCGACCGGGAAACTCTGGAAGAGCATCGGGTAGTTCTCGCGGAAGTTTTGAAAGAACGTGGGCTTCTGGGAAACCTCTATATTAATGCTGAGGATTTCCCCACATGTGCTCAAGGCGGCAAGCTGGCAGACTTTGTACGTAAGTACGCTGGAAAAGCCCAGTACCTGCTCGCCAAAGAAGCGTGTACGGGATGCTCTTGTGCAAGCTCGACCCCGACCGGTGGGACACACTGCGGGGTTTTTCATAAAGAGATACAGTTTGAAGTTCCTTACTCTGAAGAATTGGCTGAGGCGATAGAGCGTTCGCAAGAAGCTCAGGGATGCTCTTGTTCCTCCAAGGCAGCGAGCGACCCCAAAGAGCGTATCCGCCAAGCTTTCTTGGCCCCTCAGACACACCGGGAGTCAGAGAGTTATGAAGGACAGGGCGTGGATCGTGAAGCCAAGGTAGCGGTTTCACCTCAAGAGGCTTACGATCAGTTAACTCATTCCACGGAATCAGAGCAAAAGAAGCAGGCAGAATTGGATGCTGAGCCTGTTGTGGCTTTTTTGCATCGGGAGATGGTAAAGGGGCTGTCAACTGAGGAGTTGACCCGCTCTCTCAAGTTGGCTTTTGACGCCGATCTTCTATCCCGGACACAAGCTTACTGGGGGCCACTCTTTAAAGAAACTGGCTTGTATGGAGTGGTCTATACAAAACAGGCCAGTTTTGACGATTGCCACAAAGGGGCTGATTTTCTGGCCAAGCACAATCCAGGGGTTCGGGCAGTTGTCGCTGGTGAGAAATGCGGTTCGTGCATCTACAACAAAACAAGATGCTTACTCTATGGCAAGCCCCTTATTAAAGAGGCGTCGGAGGTTATCACTAAAGATACCGTGGAAGCTGTGCTCGAAGAGCACAAGATGGCGGGTCGGCTGGCTCCCTGGAATGCTCTCTCGGCCTACGATGACGACCCTGGTAAGGCTCTCAGAGCTATACATGCAATGACTCTACAGCCATCCACAGAGGCAGCGGAGCCGCGCATGGGCTTCATGGAGGGTTTTCACGGGCAAGAGGTAGGGCATGTAACAAGCGGTTTGACCCGTCAGGATGTGGCCAAGCAAGCATCGAAGTATATGAATGAAGGCTTGTATGGTGATGACCTTCTGGAAGCCCTCAAGACTCGATTTGAGGTGCGTGATCTTGTAGCTGCCAAGTCTGAACTCAGGCCGGTCCTCGCTGAACAAGGGCTGCAAGGCATCTTCTATGTAGACCCTTCCGTCTATGATGATTACGGAAAAGGCTGTGAAGAGTCGGCACGGCTGCACAGAACTCGCGTGGTCGGGTACGTGAAGAGAGGTTCTAAGTGTTTATCCTGTGTTCATCAGACCAGTCCGGGTTTTTGTTCTAAGATAAACAAGTCACTGGTGGACGAACCTCCTTACGTGAATAAAGCGGCTCAACAACGGGAAGTTTTGGCGTCGGGTCGTTCGACGGACGTTTCGTATGACTCATTGGTCAATAACGGGGCTTCTGCATTGACTGAGTTCCAAATGCAGAACGGGATGAATGTGGAAGTAAAGGAAGCAGCGGACCCCAATATCATCCCTGTTGAGTTTGGCACAGGAGAGATTGACATATGACACATCTCACAAAACGAGTCGCTGCTCGCTACGGTAAAAAGAAGTGGGTCTACGGCACTCGTGATAAGAAGTGGCACTTAGTTGGGCCTGATGACAGAGACTACGACCAGGGTATCTCGCAGGAAGAGTTCAAAAAGCTAGGTCCAGCGAGAGCAAAGCAACAGTATCTTGGTGGAAGGCTGATAGGTCGGTGATGAACTCTGTTCTCACATTACGTGTAGCAGCACGGTTTCAGGTAGCGGATCAACCTTCGGGTGCTCGTAAGGATACACAGGAGGCAACATCGCCCGTCAATAAACCCAGAGGAATTTCCCGTGAGGTAATTAGAGATCACGGGAAAGAGGAGAAACGACGGGATAGCGTGAAGCCTGATAAAGATGATCTACGCGCCAAGGATGTATTCGACCCCACGCCAGATGCCGTAAATATGATTAATTACGTTAGAAGAGCATGGCCTGGAGAGCCTGATGACTACAAGGACATGGAGCGAGTCATAAACAAACAGGTTCCGAAAGATGAAGGCTATGAGACAGTCAGTAACTTGAGCCAGTATCTTATCGAAACTAAAGGCGGAGGCGGCACAGATCCGGTATAGTATATGAGTGATGATGTAAAACAAGATGAAGATATAGCGGAAACGAAAAAGGCTTCTGGGGCTCCTGAACAGAAGAGCCAGCTATTGTTTCTACCTTCCCAGTCAAAGGCAGCGGCAGGTGGCAAGGCGGCAGGAAGTCGCACACGCCCTCCCGGTAGCCGGTTTAATAAGCCTACTGAAGAGGCTTTGAAGCACTATGAGGAGCTTTCTGAGGAACGCCAGAAGTTTATCAAAGAAGATTCTGTTTTTAAGAATGCAGGGCAAAACGATCCTATGGTGCTTTTGTCGTCTCTTAAGGCCGAGGTTGCACGTGAGGCTGCGTCCCTGCATTACCAGCGTGTTCAAGATGAGAAGTTAGGGAAGGATACGACTCGAATTTCTGGGCGTCGTATCGATGCTTTGAAAAAGATTGCTGACATCGAAATGGAGATGCGAAAGATTGGTTTCGACCAAGTAGATGTCCACAGTGAGAAGTTTCAAAGGATTTTTAAGTTGTGGATTGAAACTATGCGGTTAGTGGCGGAAGAGACACTACCCCCTGAATTGCTTGATCTGTTCTTCAATCGTCTCCAGAGCGAGATGGATGGTTGGGAAGAGAAGGCTGAAAACTTGGTACGGTGACGTGTGGCACAACGAAAGCGAACCGGAGGGGGTGTTTCAGCGCTTATACGCGATGCAGGGATGCGAGCGAAACACGCGGCTGAACAAAAACAGTTAGAAATAGAGACAGATAACTTTAATAACAGCCTTGACCCGTCTGAGGTTGTTGTTGATGAAGTCCGCCCTTTTCAACCTCGTATCTTTAATATATTAGAGTATATAGAGCAATCGTGGGGAATCGGGATGAAGTTATTTCCGGTTCAACGGTTTATCGTTAAGCTCTATTATCACCTGCCTTTGGACGACCAGGATGCTGAGGCCATAACGGTCACTGACATGTTCGGGGCCAACGTTCTTTATAAGTTTTCCGAGAAGGACTATCTGCGTTACCTTTATAATGAGGGGCGTTGTAATATTGGAGAACAGGACCACGAGCGGCGTGAGTTGGTTCTGGCTTTAGGCAGAAGAGCAGGGAAGACATCATTATCGGGAATTTTTGCAAGTTACGAAGTCTATCGGTTGTTAAACTTGCATAATCCTCAAGAATATTACGGATTGCCAAATGGTAACCGTATCCAAGTTACATCTGTGGCTACCGATAAGGATCAGGCGGGTATCCTTTTTAACGAGGTGACCACCCATTTGGCAAAGTGTGAGTACTTTAAGCCTTTCATTGCCAATAACACCCAATCACATATTCAGTTCAGAACGCCATATGACATTGAACGGTACGGACCGACCGCACGACACCAGGACGGTAAGTTTGTTAGCTTTAATGGAAAGGCAACCTTACGGGTTACTTTCAAGAGTTGTATAGCTAAAGGGCTTCGCGGTTCCGGTAACATCATTGTCATAATGGATGAGATGGCTCATTATCAGGATCAGGGCCAGTCCTCAGCAAAAGATATATACGATGCTGTAACACCGTCCACGGCTGCTTTCTCTCCTAAGGGAGAGGATGGGATGCCGATGAAAAAGGCGAGCGGTGAGACATATCCCGTCGAGTCCAGAATCATCACGATTTCGTCGCCATTAAATAAGGCTGGCAAGTTTTACGACTTGTTTCATCTGGCCATGAGTAAAGGACCAGGGTCGGAGAACATTTTAGCAGTTCAGGCTCCAACTTGGGAAGTAAACCCAACTCTTCCAGAATCTTACTATAGACAGAAGTACCACGCTGATGCTGCTGTGTTTATGACAGAGCATGGAGCGCAGTTCTCCGACCGCGTTCGTGGTTGGATTGAACGGGAAGAAGACCTTGTTGAGTGTATAGACCCAGAACTTCGGCCTCAGGTGGTCGGTGTTCCAAAGTATCCGTATCAGATGGGGGTTGACATCGGATTAATGGAGGACGGAACGGCGATAGCCATTACTTGTAACGAGGGTGGGAAAGTCGTTTTAGCTTATCACGAGTACTGGAAAGCCGGGGTCGATTGGCGTGAAACTAACCCGCACTTGGGTAGTAGTTTCACAACGCCATATTGCAAGTTGTTAGGAGATCAGAGTCGTCTTGACTTTGATGAGATTGCTAACTGCATTCAGGTTCTTTCAAAACGTTTCCACATCACTGATGGTCTTTTTGACCGGTGGAATGGAATACCGTTAGAACAGGCTCTTATTAAAATGGGCCTGAGTCAGTTCAAGAGTGAGTATTTCCAGCGGGATTTGGCCTCTCGTATCTATCAGAACACAAAGATGTTGATGTTTGATAAGAGTTTAAGCTTGTACGATCACCCTATAAAGCAAGGTAAAAAGCATTCGGATTTTGTCGCTGAGTTATTGGAGTTACAAGCACAGCAGATGTCGCGAAACATTGTCGTGGTTGCTGCTCCACAGACGGTTGGGCACCATGATGACTTGAGTGATGCGTATGTAAGAGCGGTTTGGTTGACTTCAGAGCGAATGCGTAATGAGAAGTATGTGTATGGAAAAGATACGGCCCCGCGACATGCAGGATCATTGATGACCCCAGGACGTTATCAGGCAATGCGAGCACGAAAGCATGGCGGTTTCTCAGATCGGGTTGATCCCAGACGGTTGGGCCTTCGGAGCCGGGGTATACGGTAATGGCAAAGCCACTAATATTTGGGAATAAGGTCATACAGCAGATGATTAAGCACGTGGTGTCTGAGGATACTGTGATCGAGCCGCGTGATTATTTGGCGCTACGAGATGTGTTCCGAAAATGCAATGGCTCTTGGGAAAAGCTCGCAAGTGGAGATCAGATTCATATTGAGCTTTTGAAGAAGATTGTTACTGAGTGGGGCAAGATGCCCAACCGTAGAAAGAAATCGGATCAGTTGGTTTAGGTATGGAAATCTTCCGAACACGAGATGTGGTTGTGTTTTTCAAAGCGGTTACTTTCACTGTGGAAGTCCCTGAGAGCACTGCCGCTGCGGGTTGGGTTGGTGGACAGGGGTTCAACTGGACCACTCCTACCGATGACAATTTCATTGCTTCTGTTACGGATGGTATAGTTGGCGGGTTCGCGCTGTGGGGTTCTGATGAATCGTCGGATAAGTATACGGCTCTAACTAGAAATATGCCCACGTATAAGTTTGTTGTGTTGGGAACCGGGGGTTGGGTCATAGCCACATCAACATACGAACGTTACACCTATGTGTCTAGAACTGGCGGCGGTCCTCTTGTGCCTATCAATTATAATGCCTCTGACCGGCTCCGATACTCATTACGGGGCTATTTCACTTCTGAGGATGAGTGGACCCTTTCGGGAGATCCCAGAGCGCCTAACAATGTCTATGTAGGGTCGGTTGTGCAACGTCCTACTCCATCTCGTGATAACTATTTGACAGTGCAGGTTAGAATTTAATGGAAATCAATCGTTCACGAGATGTAATTGTATTGGTAAAGGACTTGGGCTTCCCGGTCCAACTCTCGTCTGTAATGACACAGAACGGGTGGCCCGGAGGTCAAGGGGTTCAATGGTACTCCAGTGGGTCGGATGACTTTACTGTAACCTTTTCTGACGGAGAGGTTGCGGCTTTTCTATTGTGGGGTTCTAACGAGGCTGCGGACCAGTACATTTCTTATACTGAAAACCAGCCTACATACCGGTTTGGCACCGCTTGTGTTGGCACTTGGATCGTCAGTACCTCAACTTTTGAGCGTTACACTTTACAGTCCCGTCTTGTGCCGCCTCTTGTAGATAATGTCTACACGCCAGGAACGCGCCTGCGTTTTTCATTGAGGGGTTATTTTACGCCACAAGACGAGTGGACGATCAGTGGTGATCCCAGAGCACCTAATAACTTTTTCGTAGGCACTATCATTCAAGCTCCAAACGCGGGTAACAATTATTTCCTTATGGTGGAGTCAATAATCTAATGCCTTTTCCGCCACCACCAGGGTCTTTTGAAATCGACTTTCGCGGATTTGATTTAGTCCGAAGCCGGGATTGCGTTTTATTTCTGAAAGATGACGTGTTCATAGCGAGTGTGGACAGTGCGATGATCCAAGGTGGGTGGCCCGGAGGTCAGGGCGTTCAGTGGGTTAACTCGGACGCAGATGAGTTTGTGGTAACTTATTCGTCCGGAGAGTTTGGCGGCTTTTTATTATGGGGGTCAGACGAGTCTGCTGACGAGTATACAGCCATGACGGGGCAGCAGCTTAAATATGGCTATGGGGTTGTGTGTGCGGGGAGTTCAATAATATCTACCTCCACTTATGAGAGGTACACATATGCGTCCAGAATCGGCGGCGGTCCTTTGGTTCCGTTGGTGTATAGCATCCAGGAGCCTTTGTATTTTTCGCTCCGTGGCTTATGGACCAAAGAGGATGAGTTAACTTTATCTGGAAGCCCTTTGGCTCCTGCGCTTAGCACAGGTCGTGTGCTGCAAGAACCGATGCCAGTTAATCAATATTTCTTAGGAATACAAGGTCTTCTGTGAATCGTAACCCTGATCATATGAACACCGAAGAGGTGGTTGCCGAGATCACTTCTCTTCAGGATGAGACTAACGCCAGAGCTTTTAGGTTGCATGAGTTGGCTGATTCGTTATCGCGGCGTACCCGGAGAGCCCCTGTAGACGATAACACAGCAATTTACATAACTTACGCCAATGCCATAACCAGATTTGCCGGGGCGGTCGCTCAGGTTTCGGCTCGGACTGTCCGGGCAGCAAAAGTCTTGAACAGGTTAGCTCCGAAAAGAACGGAGAGCCCCAAAGCTGAAAAAGTTGCTCGCTCCACTCCAAAAGCGAGTCCAAGCCCTATGGAATCTTTGATTAGTTCGTATGTAGGTGAGCCTCTTGTGAATTTGGAAACACCTAAGAGCGACGACAATGCCTAAGAAATTTACCAACGTCGGCACTCCTTCTTCTACTACTGTAACTGTGGTCCAGCAGCGGACGTCTCACAGTCCTTATACCTCAAAAGGCCCTATCAGTACCTTGACGGCAAAAGAGCTTGAGGCTCGTAGAATCCAAAAAACGGCGGACTGCTCTTTCGGCGCTTACGGAGGGGGTAGTTTAAATACATCCATGGCCAGTGCCGGTCAGTTCTTTTCTCCACAGCTTTCGACCGACTTTTTGGAGTTGCCACAATCTCTCCGTGAGAAACGAGAGATTTATCGGCACTTTTATAACACCGACCCGATTGTAGGGCAGTCCATCGATCTCCACACAGAGTTACCACTGTCAAAAGTTAGGTTGGCTACGCCAAAGCCCACCGCTTGCCCGAAGGGGTTCAAGGACGCCCACGATTACGCCAACTACATCCTTTGGTTTTTTACTCAGATGTGTGACCGGATCAAACTGTTTCCACGACTTGTTACGATGGTACATCACTACTGGCTTGACGGTGGCGTATTCGTGTTTGCTGAGGACTCGGCTGTTGATGTTCCTTCAGAGGTGGGCTTTGACGAAAAGCAAATCGTAAAGTCGGTGGTTACAGAATCTGGAGAAGCCAAGGAAGAGGCTGAAGTAGACTTGGTAGAGCGTAAGGATCGTGACGATAAGGAGCTAGAGTTTTACCAAAAGGAGTACCAGGGGTGGGACCGTCTTATTTTGTTGCCCATTGATCAGGTGAAGATCACAACCTACTCCTTTACCGACAAGATGCGTGTAGAGTTGATCCCTGCTGATCGGGATCGGGCTCTTATTAGTGAAGCAAAGACAGGCGATGAGTTTGCCGAAGAGATGGTTCAAGAGATACCCCAAGAGGTCCGAGAGCACATTGAGAACGGTAACTTGATTCCATTGGGCACTGACCCGGATGAGGGCTCTTTCTGTTATTATCTGGCCGGTAGGCGGGGCGCTGGAGAAGATTTGGGTCAGAGCATCTTAGATAGAGTTCTCAGGACGCTCTATTATAGAGAGAAGCTACGGCAGGCACAGACACAAATCGCTTCAAGAGCCATGACGCCGAAGCGTATTGTGTGGGGAGATAGGATTTCACAGGGTGATGTTGAGGACTTGAGAGAGCAAGTCGATTTGGCGTTGGTTGATCCTGACTACTCGATTGTAACCAACTACGAGGTCCGTTGGGAAGAAATCGGAGCCAGGGACCGTCTCTTGGACCTGTCGAGCGAGTATGACATTACAGACAAACAGCTTTATGCTGGTCTTGGGGTAACCGAGAGCTTGTTGTCTGGAGAAACCTTATACTCTGGAGACAGGCTCAAGCTCGAAGTTATCAACACCCGTTACATGTTCTTACGCGAGATGGTTCAGGAGTATGTTGAGAACTATCTCTTCAAGCCGGTGGCCAGACGTAAGGGTTTTGTTGAGAAGAATTCCTGGGGCGAAGAAGTAGTATTATACCCCCGGCTTTCGTTCACACGGCTTCCGTTGCGTGACTCTCAGGATACTTACGATGCGTTGTTCAATCTGTACCAGAAGGGTTCGATTGACATCAGTCTCATTCTGGAGATGTTCAATATTGATCCGGATGACACGCGAGTTAAGTTAGAAAAGGACATGTTTACGGTCAATGACGCCATGTTTAATGAAGTCATGCGTGGCATTTATAGTGCCGTGTCTCAGAATATTATAGATGAGACGAATGTGGTGGATAAGGTCATTGAGACGCTGAAACTCCAGAAGAAACCGCCAGCAGAAGGCGAAGATGAAATGGGTGGTCGTTTCTAGTCTTTCGATAGATTTGATCTACCGATGGAGCGCTTTTCCACAAAGAATGACCTGGAACGGGAAAACGAAGAGGCTGAACGTCTGGTTCGTAAAGCTCCTAAGGTCAAACCGCCTCGCCATGACAAACGGCGCGAGCGTGTGGAAACGGACGAAGATCCTGACTTGAAAGACAAGGACAAGGACATGTCGATGAACTTCAAGGACATCGGCGGCTCTGTCCATACGGCGGCAGACCTGATAAATGTCAGGTTGAAGAACGATCCCAGTAAAAAAGTAGTCCAGGTCACCAGGGAGACTCTTCAGGCCGAACCGGGCAAGTACGAGGAAGTTAAAGAAGAGAGAGAAGAGCCCAAAAAGCCAACCCCGAAGAAAAAAGAGCCAAAAAAGAAGAAAGAAGAGGGGCCGACTGAAAAATCTGACGCCAAGGCCAGTGAATCTCTTGCAGCCATGGCTGAAACGGACCCTGAGTTTGCTTCTGTACTGAGAAGTTTTATAGATCCCAGTTCCGACCTCTTTCAGTGGGCCAAGTCTGCTCCAGAGACAGTTGTAGATAAGGACAAGTTCTTACGTGGCCGCACCCCACCCAAAGAAATTAAAACCATGGGGGATCTACAGCGTGTCCTTTTCAGAACGAAACTCCCTGAAAAGGGCGGAAAAAAGAAAAAAGAGAAGGGGGAGAAGAAAGAGCCAGAAAAGCCCAAGACGGCTCCAGGAGCACCTGAGCGCCCATACTCAGAGGATGAGATTAAGGCTGCACAGGATTTGCTGTCTCAGACCTTCCCCCCGGAAGTAGCGGTGGACCTGATGCTGCAAAAGCCGCCCTTACATCCTGATGAGGTTGATGAGATGGTGGCCGATTATCATGTCGCTCGCTCTCTTCCAGTCCCTTTGAAGAATATCGACAAGTTTCGTAAGAACCTTAAGGGCTATGGAACAGACCCTAACAAAATACCACCACCGAAGACTGTAGAGGGCGAAAAAGGCAAGAAGATCCCTTTTGACGACCTGGATGAGGATAAAAAGGCCAAGGCGCACCGGCAACATCAAATCCAGTCTTTAGCTATGAACTTGGCGGCAAGGGATATTGTAGCCAAGAGTTTTGAGAAAAATGCGGACGCGCCCAAGGAGTTGGCTGGAAGCTTGGCTGATTTTATGTTGTCGGGAGCCGATGAGAGCCCCGGTAACCGTCAAGAAAGGTCGGCCCAAAAAGCCAAAGAGCTATTCTATAAAGGTTTAGAAGCTCCTGAACTTAAGACTATTTCACCGGAATCGATCGATAAGATTCTAGAAACTGTTAAAAAAGACCCTTCAGCCAAGAAGGTTGCAGTTGGTTATTTTCAGGCCGTAGACTACCAGGATGCCCGTAAGAAGTTCTTAGATCCCAAGTCTGAAGAGCACATTTCTGAGTACCAGTCTCCAAAAGAGATTGCTACCGGGTTGGGAAAAGCCCTGAATTTTCTTAGGGAGAGAACGGAGCGCTACCCCGCTGGAACGACGGAGCAAGATACGGCTGTAACGTTTCGGAACCGGGTTATGCAGAAGTTGTTAGCTCTGGCTCCGGGCAAAGGCCCAGAGATTCAAGATTTCTTGGATAAAGAAGATAATCGTTATTACGACGAAGCTCGCAAGAGATTCAAGAAAGACCTTAGTAAATACAAGAAAGCTTTGAAGAGGGCAGAGTCTGGTTTTGCTAAGGATTACGCGGAATACACGGCTCAGTTGAAGGCTGGAGAAGACCCTGACCCGCCACTATCCAGTGAGGATCGGCTGGCAATGAAGGGTGTTTTTGAGCCACGGGAGCCGAAAAAGCCTGCTCGATATGAACTACATCGTAAAAAACCGAAAGAGTTAGAAGTGTCATCTAAGCAGCTTTGGAAGTCTTTTGGGGGTCGAACGGCCCGGAGCCGGGTAGCGTCTCGTTATCTTTCTATTTATTCCAATACTTCTGCGATGGGTAGAAATCGTCATGCTGTCTATTGGGGTGTTGAACCTGCACCCGTTGAACCTTATCCAGGGTGGTCACAACCTAAGGATCAGGACTTAACGGATCGCGAGTTTAACCAGCTTTTAGCAGCGGCAAGAGACTGGCTTAAGACCCCTGTGTTAACTGTTAACATTGAAGGGGTGGTTAGGGATACGCAGCTAAGGGCTGCTCTTGATCTGGCGATTCGGGCTTTGAAGTACGACCGTATAATCCACCCGACCGCTTATAATAGTTTGTTAGCTCGGCTTGCAGGAGAGGAAGATCCTCAAGACGAGACTTTGTTAACCACAGCAAAAACAGCGAGGAATGAGATGTCCGAAAAAGTTGAGTTTGACACCAAAACCGCCGATCGAATTCTTGCCCGGTTGGATCGTATCGCATCCACGGTTCAAGAAGGTCACGAAAAATGGGGTATGGACTTTGATCATGCCAAGGAACTCGTGAATGAAATTGATCGAGTTGCTGATGACCTGGAGCAGGCTGCTTATGGTGAGGATTCTCTTACCGTCAGGCAGGCCCAGATTATTGAAAAGACCGCTGACGAGGATGAAGATAAGGCGGACAAGACGGCTGAGGTGATTCAGCGAGACGCGGATGAGCCGTATATGAATACATACAGCAATCCGTCCTCTCCGATTCAGACGGAAGCCGATGAGCCGTACATGAGCGCATACGGAAATGACGACTCTTCCGGTGTGCATCATGGGAAGTCCGAGAACGGTCGTCCGCTCGCCCCATAGAGTAGAGTCAAAAATTGATCGACTTTTGGAAACTCGTTAAGGACTATAATGTCGGGGATACCGTTCAACGGTTTGCTCCCGGCAGTAGTGCCAATACGCTTTCGCCGTTTGTAGGTCGTGTGACAGCGGTTCACCGTGGGTTGGGCAACCTGGATGTCCAGTGGCCTTACGGTAACGAACGGATGTCGCCCGATGAAGTGGTTAAGGTAAATCCTAAGCTCACGATGTGGCTGCCCCCTGAATTTGATCAATCGTACATGAGCTACGATATCGAGAGGGATCGGAAACGGTGGGGCTCTGAAAAGTCGCCGTGGTTAGGAACCGCTTTGCCTGCCGGTTTTTATACCGAACTGGCAAAACTTTGGAAGCAGGGATCTAACGAAGTACATGCTTACGATGCGCTGTGGCATCGTTATGCAGCTTCTGGGGTTTCTGATGAAAGTTTACGGTCGGAAGTCGAAAAGTTCTATCGAGTATCTGAAAGACTGGCTGATCTCAGACTCCAACAACATGCTGAAAAGAGCGCAGCATACTGGGCTGCACAGAATCGTCAGTACCGTGCGACCCAGAATGAGATCAAAGCCGGTAGACCGTCTTGCCCAAAGTGCGGAGCACAGATGCGTCGGACTACGTATAAGATGGCGGAGGGCAATCGAATTCGATTGTTTGCCTGTCCTCAGGATTTGTTTCTTATCAAGTCTGACGCTTTTTTGAACCCACAGGGCGAGCCGCTAGGGTGGTAGTATGACCTACGATCGACGCTACGGCTTTGAGCAGGGCGATGAGGGTGCGGCGTTTGCGGCTGAACTCAAAAAACGTTGGCGTAATGTGAAGTATGATCCAAGGCGTCAGGTGGGTAAGGCCAGTATGGGAGCCTTTGATATTGAGTTTAGCCCGTCTCAGAACGACCGTGCTGTCTGGATAGAGATTAAGAATGTCCGCAGAATAAAGAGCTTCCACGACCCGAAAGAGACGGCAAAGATATTAGATCAAATCGGACGCACGTTGAGTATGAAGTTTTAGGTGATGTTATGACTTATGACCGCCGCTACGCTGCTCATCAACATCTTGTTTTGGAAGAAATAAAAAGAAAACTTGAGTGGAACTCTAAGGTCTTGAAGAGACAGATTGAGGGACAAGAGGATCGTCTTAGAACACCAGGGGTCATTTCAAAAAGCGACTACAAGAGGCAAATGGCGTACACACAAGGAAAGCTGGAAGCTCTTTATGAAAGCACTGATGAGATGCTTGATTTAATAAGGAAAGCTGAACGCTGAGACTGATTGATGGCATTTCTTAAATACGCAAAAGCAACCTTACAAAAACCGGGAATTGAATTCGCGGAATGGGATGCTGTGCGTCGTGGGGCCTTGAGTCCTGCCCCGGATTTTCAGAAGAAGACCGCCCGGATCATCCTTCAGGAGTATGACCCGTCCAAATATATGCTCAGCCACGCAACGATTGTGGCTTCCGTGGACGTGGACGAAGCTTCTGCTCCCATGGGTCGGCATTTTGTAGAGGGTTTCGAGGTTGATCGTAAGTATAGCGATTATTACATTACGCCCAAGACCGCTCAGTTCGTTAACAATAATAACGATGCTTTCGAGCGAAGGCTCCTGTTGGGAAGTTTCAAGACCTTTGTCGGAGCGCAATCTTACGTTGAGCATGTTCAGATTCCGGAGCTTTCTAAGGGTCGGATTATCGACGCCGCTGCCAGGGATGTCGGGGAATCCATATACATTGACATTCTGATTGCGAATGATCTTAAACATGCGCCCCTGATTAGGGCTATCAAGACCGGGAAGCTCGGCACCCTATCCATGGGATGCTCTACAGCTACCACAACGTGTACAAAGTGTGGAAATGTAGCACAGGATGAAGCACAACTCTGTCAGTGCGTCCGGTTCTTTAAAGGAAGCAAGTTCAGGGATGACCTTGGCGTTGAACGCATTATTGCGGAGTTATGCGGCCATTATACCGATCCTGACTCCGTAAAGTTTATCGAGGCATCTTGGGTTGCCAATCCAGCTTTCAAGGGCGCTGTTCTGAGAAATATTCTTACGGCAGAAGAGCTTCAAGGGCTTGAAGGTAAGATGCGAGTAGCTTTGGGCCAACCGGCTCCAGTGGCTGATCCTAACATGATGTCCAGAGCGGCTTTCCAGGGATGGGGCCAGCAAGAGCAAAGCCAGGGACAGGGACAGGAGCCTGAACAACAGTTTGAAACTGAGGATGAAGGCGAAGAAACGGCTCCAGCAGAACCTGAAGAAGAGAACCCGGTTCAGAAAGCTATCACTGATCTAACAGATGCTCTGCGTAACCAAGCCATTGAAAACATTAGAAAAGAAATCGGTCAGAAAGAAGTAGATAGCATCCGGGCTATAGACCCTAATCAGCAAAATGAGACTTTAATTCGATCCGCCATGAAGCACCCTGAGTGGCAGCGGATTGCTAAATTAGTAGTTTCTTTTATTGGAAAAGCAGATGCTAGGAAAGTTTTTCACGGCTTGATCTTACACAAGCGTGGTGGTTGGCCATTAGTTAAAAAGGCAGGATTTACAGGTCGGAACATTTTGGCCGTATCCCGAATGCTTGATTTAATGAATAAGAAAGCACTTATGGCTGGTGAAACAAGAGTTTATAGGACTGTTCTTGATGTAGGAGGAACAGGCCCATATGAAGATGTAGAGTCATATTTGGCGGCTTGTCGTCAAGTTCTTGGTCGGAAGCTAACAGGGAGTGAAACTGCCAGTTTGTTAGAAAAAGGCCGATTATTTAGCTTGGGACGGTCGTAAAAAATCCTTCTATATAACCACAAGGACAATAACCCACAAAGGATATGCCAATGCGTGAGCGTTCTACCTGGAATCGAGAAGAGGTTATGGAAAAGGCTGCTGCTCTAAAGAAGGTGGCAGATCCTTACACTATGAACCAAGACCATCCGCAACCCCCTGCGGACGCCTATGTTATAGGTGACCCTTCGGCATTTGCTGAAGATGTGCATTCACCTAACACATGGGAGTCTGAGTACTCAGGCGGAGAAACCCGGCGTAATGAGATCGGGATGCCTGACATGAGGGGTGACACTTTCAACCATCCTGAAAAGACAGCATCGAAAGAGATTCTGCTCAAGAAGGCGGATCTTTGTATCGATGTTGCCAAGAGGCTGCTTGATCAGGGCAAACATGCATCTGTGACAGAGGACATGATCGAAGATCAGGCTGTCGCTCTGATGCATCTTCCGGATCAGGAGTTGATTGACACTCATAAGCGTCTTGCCGGTGAGGATGAAGATGCTGATGAGGACAAGGATGAGGGCCAGGAAAAGCAGGCTGTGGATATGACGGCGATGGCTGAGCAGGTAGTTCAGCAGATTCAGACCGGCAACTATGGCGCTGCCCAACAGCAGGTTCAGGAGATGATCCAGCAGGCTCAGCAGGACCAGCAACAGCAGCAGCAACAGCAGGTTCAGCAGGATCAGGTTCAGCAACAGGTCCAACAGGATCAGGAGCAACAGGACCAGCAACAGCAGGCCCAACAGCAGATTCAGGATGAGCAGATCCAGCAGGTTGGTCAGCAAGTCCAGGAGATGATTGATCAGGCGTTGCAGCAACAGCAGGGTCAGCAGGTTATGGACGTGATGGATGAGCAGGTGGTCATGGATGAGGATCTTGATGACGTGCTTGGCCGTTGCCAGACCGCTGAGACGGATATCCAGATGGAGCCGCCTCAGATGGACATCTCCAATAACGACCTTGGTCCTGAGGATGCAGTTCTGCGTCAGTTGTTTGCTGAGGATCAGCAGGACAAGGACGAAGAGAAGGAAGGCCAGGATCAGGAGAAGGGCCAACAGCAACAGAAGCAGCAAAAGCAGGCTTCGACCCGCACAGCTTCGACTCGGACTGTTGGAACCCGTCCTTCTGAGGGCGTGTCCAAGTTGGGTGGCGCTTCTTCATCGGCTGGTCAGGACGGCATTGATCAACTGTCCAGTCTTTGGAAGTCGGCTCCTGACGTCCGCGACGTTTTCGGCATCAAGTAGCCGAAGGTATTTTCCCACCCTAACGTCTCTCTGGGCGTTAGGGTGCTTAGATCAGATCAAATGTAAAGCACCCTAATTTTTTCGCCTGTAAAAGGAGACGTCATAATATGACTTCATACGCTATCGGCGGTCAAAGTTCGGGTGATTTTCGGGAGACATCAGGACGAGTGCAACTCCTCCATGTCGTGACCCGCAACTCTGTGGGTCTTCTGACACCGGATGCGTTCACGCAAGATAATCCCGCAATTGTCACCGCTGCCGCGACCGTTTCTACAACGCTCTCAGGTATTACCAAGAAAGGTGTTCTTGGTGCCTCGATTGCGTTCACTCGCCCCGACATAGGCAACAACTATATCGGTGGACCTATCCAGCCGGGTGCTGCATATGCTCCTGGTTATCTGCCTCTGGGTATCTTTCTGAATGATAGCCTGGGCAACCCCTTTGAGAATACGCCGGGTGTGGCTTCGGGACGCGGACCCTATGTTTGCGGCAGCGGCTCTTGTGTAGGACTCGATATTTACGAGACAAAGATCCTACTGGGCAAGAGTGCTGGCACTCCCATCACATACGCAACGGGGGACAAGCTGTGGTGTTCAGCCAACGGCTACGTCACCAACGTTCTCGCGGACGCTTATGAGTACAATGTTCCGGGTCAAAATGCGATTGAGTTCGTGACCCTGATCGGCGTGGTCAAAGTTGCTCCAGATGCTAACAGTTCGCTGCTCGTGCTTGACATGAGGGTCTAGGAGGAGTCATGGGACAAGTATCAAATCAAGTCAAGCAGCAGGTTATTTCTGAGTACATCAAGACCGCAGCCGGTCGTGCGAAGCTCGCCGCTTCCATGATTCAGCCGCTCCGTCTTCGTCGTGACTACTCGGCAGTCGGTCGTAAGACCTTCCTGGTCGAGCAGCTTCCCGATGGTGCTCTGCCTATCTACGACAAGGACCCGGACGTGACCGCATTTGTCGTGGGCGAAGAGGGTGAGAATATTCTTGCCATTCAGAAGCCACGTCGCGTGATCTTCCCCTTGTTTGAGATTGCCTCGAACCCTGAAATCCCCCTGACCCAGATCAAGGAGCGTCGTTTCGATCTGATCGAACGTGCCCAGGATTTGGCCAAGGCTCAGATTCAGGCGGCTGAGGATGAGCGTGTATTCGCGATTCTGGACAGCATTGCTGTTTCAGGTTTCGACACGCTGCCTGGGCAGACCAATCCCGATGTACCGGTGGTAGCTCCGATTTCACCGGCAGTACTGGCTGACGCCTTTGCAGAAATAGAGAGGCATGACCTTCGGGTTGCGCGGATCTACATGAATGCAACGGATTACGCTGACATCCGTAAGTTCGGACGTGACATTCTGGATATCGAGAGTCAGGCTACCCTGCTCAAGACCGGCCTACAGGCTGTTCTTTGGGGTGCTCAGATCATCACATCCAGGCTGGTTCCGTCAGGCTTCGCGTATGTTTGCTGTGAGCCTGAGCAGTTCGGTCGTATCCCGGTTCGTACCGAGATCACTGTTCTGTCGGCTGACGATCCAAAGGCTCGGACAATTGGTTTCAGTTGTTTTGAGAACCTGGGTATCGGTGCCTTCAATCCTCGCGGATTGACCCGTATTGTTGTCACTCGTGTTTAGCGAGTAGCTGAGTAAAATCAGCCACTTACGAAAAGCCCGACCTGCACATGGTCGGGCTTTTTGTTCTTCTTGACAACCCATTGTGTAAATGCTAAAAGCCTATAACTACGGTTATGGGAAAGAGTCGTCATAAGTTATGCGCTTACCGGCACTGTGGGCAGCCGTTCCAAGATACATCACTGAAGAACAGTGCGAAGTATTGCAGCACCGAACATGCTCGGAGAGAGAAAGCTTTTCGATCGGGTAAAGCTAAAGATGAGAGTTACTTTCGGACCCCTGATGTTGGAATCCGTAAATGTCAAACATGCGGAGAGAAGTTCCAGCGGAGTCCCGGCGAGAAAAATATTCGGTGTCATGCCTGCCGTGAGAAAGCTCGCCATAAAGTTTGTAAGTGCGGTCAATCTTTTGAGGATCGGTCCAAAAAGAACACCAGACGGCTTTGCGATTCTTGTTTTAGTAAAAATCCAGAGCCAGGGGCAAAGGTTTCGTCACGCCAAGAAAGGCGTCGTAGGCGTAGAGTCCGAAGCGGAGAAGGTGGTAGGCTCGATCAATTGGATACGCTACGTCCTTTTTCCACTACATGGTGGGGGAGAGTGGGCGAACTTCTCTTTTTGCACTTGCACCCGGATTCGCATGACGCCGTTGCTACATACGGGGGCAAAGCTTATTTTGACGTAGAGCACCGTACTTTCGGAAGAGTTAGTGTTAAAACAGCAGGAAAGAAAGAGACTTGGAAGTTTCAATTAACACCGGATAGCGATACTACATTTCTTGTCGGTTTTTCTGAGGATAGATCCTGTATTGAACGTGCGTGGTTGATGCCATCAAAAGAACTGCCTTCACGACTTAAAGTAATGAATCCGGGTAGCCGTGAGTATACAGAAGGCATATATGAACTGAGTCATTCTGAGTTACAGGTACTTAATAGAAAACTTTGCACTTTTTTGGACGCGGCGAAGGCTTGGAAGCCTCAGGAGATAAAAGAGGATGTTGTACGAGTTGAATACGAGCGTCTGATATTAGGGCGTATAGGAGAACTGATTTACGCTCATTTGTACCCTCAATCTGAACACATCTCTGAAAATGACCCGCTTGCTTTTTGTGATTTTATAGATCCAGACGGGGCGACTGTTAATGTTCGGCTCCGTAGAGTGAACAGATCACGAAAGCGATGGACTTTCTTTCGATCCTTGTCCTCTCACGCAAAGACAGATTTTTATTTTTTTGTAGGTTTGGACGAAAGAGCGCAAACGTTAGAAATGGCATTTAGGGTGCCTGCTTCTGAGATGCCCGACTTTGGGTTTTCCGTAAGCAGGAGTCCGTCAAAATGGGATCGGTGGCGTGTAAATGTTTCGTTACCGCGCCCTGTCTCAGATTTTATCCAAATCTCGAATTTAGAAGACGCTCATCTGAAAGTTTCGTCACTGTCGAAAGCCTCTGTGTCAGACATGAGCGACGGTGAGATAGAAGAGCTTTTGGATACCGCTTTTTTATACCATCGGACTTTAGGGTTCCCTTACCCCGCGCCACCGTCTGATAAAAGGTTGGGAAGTTGGGTAGAGGCAGTCAAAAGGTATACCCCCAAGGGCAAGGATTTGCCTGTAGAGAACGCTGCTTTGGGGTTTTGCTCTGCGTACATGCCGCATAGGTTTAATGCGAGAAATGTTGATTCGGATTTTTCGGCTTTAAGTGCTTTTAATGATGATGATCGGTTTCGAAAGGCATTACGTTTTTGTTTGAAAGGGGAGAAACCAAACCTTAAAAGATCAGCGGTAAGATCAGTCCTAACCTCTTTGAATCGGACACCCGTACAGTTTCGCCCCGCTGTAGCCAAAGCTTTGGTAGAGGCTTATACACAACCCGGCGGAATTGTTTTAGATCCGTGTGCCGGGTGGGGAGGACGGTTTCTTGGGACTTTGGTAATCGGACGGAAATACGTAGGGGTGGAACCTGTGAAAACTACAACGGACGCTCTTTGGCGTATGGGAAGTAGACTATCGGAGTTTTTAGAGATAGACCGTTCCAGCTTTCAACTGTATGAGTCCCAAATTCAAACAATGCCAGATGGTTTTGTAAAAGCTGATATGGCTTTTACTTCCCCTCCGTATTGGACGAAGGAAGTGTATGAAGGCAACTCACCTGTGCCACTAGATCAGTGGGTGGAAGACTTTCTTTGCTCGTTATTTGCCAAAGTTAAGACTTGTCTGTCGGTCGGTGCGGTCTTTGCAGTAAATATAGCCGACATTAAAGATGGACGTAAAGTTATCCCTTTGGAGAAGATTACGATGGACGTGGCTGTGGATCAGGGTATGCGATTAAAGGCTGCTTGGAGGATGCTAAAAACATCTTTTGGCAAGCAGGCAAAAGACAGATTTGAACCTATTTTAATTTTTGAATGCGAGGTGTAATATGGCGAGATGCTACGAACTCCGACTTCCGGTTTACAAACAAGGGTCTGATTTGAGTGCTCAGATAGAAGAGGCCAAGGGTAATATTAGTAAAGGGCTTCAAGCACAGGCTGCATTATACAATGAAGCCGCTCGATTGTGCGTGAGAATGAGTGAAGTTACCACTAAGAACCCAGATATTAAAATAGTGGCAGATACGCATACTATTTCTGTGGAGGGGTCTGAAAAGAAGCTAAGATCCTTGGAGGTAGAGGGGCTTCTCAGTTCTTTTGTTACCGAAGATGTTATGTATGATGAAGGGACCAACTAGGTGCCTGACCTCGATTGTATGACTTGTGGGGCTTGCTGCGTATGCAGTCATGTCAGATTGACCAGGGAGGATCAGGCAAGACTGCCCGAAGAATATGTTCAAGGATGGTACATGGCTGCTACCAAAGGGCGATGTAACGCCCTGGAAGGAACAGTCGGAGAACAAGTCAGGTGCAGGCTTTATGACATTCGACCCGCGAACTGCATAGAGTATAAAGTAGGGGGTGCTCATTGTTTAGATGCCCGTCAAGAAGTTGGCATTTAATGCTCCATTTTGTAGTCTAAGGTGTGGACCACCTCCGATGGAAAATAGCTCACAATCTCATCCCCGGAGACGTCCTCTTCGCGTCCTGGGGCTATGAGGATTCCAACGTTGATTTCTATCAGATCCTCAGAACCCTTGGAGAACCCCAAGTCGAGATCCAGGCGCTCGCGCAAAAGACCGTCAGGCAGACAAAGAACGGGTTTTTCATCAGACCCATGATTGGCCGATTTGCTCGCAATTCCAAGCCCATGCGTAAGCGGGTTACCCCGGATGGCACTGTCAAAATAGACTCTAATGTTTACGCCCGAAAGTGGGACAGAAGACCAAAGTTCCAGACCAGCAAGCTATACGGCCACTGATCTTTTCATCCACTTACTAAGACAGGGTTATGAACTACAGCTACGACAGACGCTTTGCCACCCCTAGACCAAAAAAAGAGTCGATGGTCCGGGACGCTATAGAGCTATACGGGCGCGAGTTCAAAACCGCCAAAGGCACCGCGAGGCGAGCAGGTAAGATCTTACTCACTATGCTCCCAGAGGGCTTTAAGGTCGCCTATCCCCCAGAAAATATATATGGGATTCCCACTTCCCATGTGGGTTTTGAGCAGGATATTGAAGTTGACGGGCATAAGATCATGTCCATTTCTGGACGGATGAACCATCGTGCAGTAAGAGGGGATTACGTTACTCCTGGAAGATGGATTCTAAAAGAGCCAACTTGGGAGGTGCAGTTGTGGGTGCCACCCACTGGCGGTGCTTATCCAGCGCATACCGTTAAGTCTGAGAGAGTGCCCACGGTCCGGGATATCAAAAAGGTCTTGGCAAAGATTACCCCTGAAGCTCTGCTTTTCGCTTTAGGTGGCCCCAAGAAAGGCACTCGTGGGGGCGAAGTCTCCATCAAGGATGTCAAAGATTTTATCAAGAAACAGCGTACCTGGATGGATTTGGAGGATGAGAGTCCCAAGCACTTGTTTTACTCCACCAGAGAGCACGGTGACATGGGAGATGATGCTCCTGGTCGAGAGGATCTGAGAGAAGCGAATACGCTGGCTCAGGCTGTCATTAAGGAATTTGGCCGCGATACTGTTAGGGTAGATGTTGACTACGTTGATGAGTGGACCCATCTGGAGATCGGACTGCATAGAAAATAGCTGGAGAAAAATTCTAATGTCAAAATTAGCAGAACGTGTTGTCAAACGATACGCAAAGAAGAAGGTTCCGCCTGAGTTCTTGGAACAGCAGAAGAAGATGAAGGAAAAGGCCAAGGGCAACAGCGACAAAGATGAGAAGAAGGGCGGCGACAGCAAAGGCAAAGGCAAAATACCACCTCAGTTCTTGTCAAAGCAGAAGAGCAAAAAAACTGCTGCCGAAGAACCCAATATTGCTGTCCGTCGCAAAGCTTATAACATCGCTAGGTCGATAGCGCGAAGGCAGTTTTTAGATGAAAATCAACCCTTGGAAAAAGCGGCAAAGGCGTACTTCAATGCTTTGGACAAAACTAGGTCTGAGGATGAAAGATATGAACTCGCCAATGAGTTAATTACTCAGATAGAGGATGCTATTGAGTCTGCTGAACTAGAGATTAAAGTTTTAGCTGATGCAAAAGGACTGATCACTGACGCCGCCGGGGATCATAACGCCTTGGCATATTATGAGTAAGAGAGGCAAAGAACATGAAAAAAATAGCTAACCCCCAAGACCTTCAAGATGAACTCCGACGCCTTGTGGCTTATTGTGAGTCTGACCAACCAAGCCGGGAGAGGCTGGCATCTGATTTAAATGACCTTGCGAGCCGTGTCGCTCTGGGGCCTAGAAATCCCAGAAGCATCTATGATAGGCTTCCAGCACGTTTTCGACCTTTCACCTGGGCCACTCCTGCACGAGTTGCTCCGGGTTATACTCCGGAGCCGTGGCGAGTACCTCACGTGGATAACGCCTTGGCGTGGATGAAGCACCTGTTCCCGGTTGTTGACAGAGAGTTAAAGATCTGGACTGATTTCAATGAGGATTGGAGGGGCAGGAAGACGATTGCGGTAGGTGTGCGAGATAATCGTGATCGCGAAAAATACTACGAAACCATGATGGCCATGGCGCGAGGGTTAGAAAAGTTTGCCGAGACCCGTGTAAAACAGGTGGGGGATCGTGTCAGCGTATTCCTGGTGGATGATTTGGTATCTGAAGAGTAGAAAGGCTCTGAAATGTATTCTTACGACCACCGCAAAACAGCTTACCGTCCACGGGTGGTAATGCCCCGTGATTTCTATCTGCCCAAAGAGGTCAGAGATCAGAAACCTTACGTTCCCAGAGGCACTGATCAGGTGGTTTATCAGTATGACGGTGAGGACCGGAACGGCAGACCCAAGTATGTTGCCATAGCTTTTCAGGGTAAGTCACAGAAGCCTCTATACCACTATTCTTTCCGCAGCGAAGCCCAACGCGAGAAACATATTGAAGACTCGGCTGACGGACGCAGAAGAACCTTGGAGGAAAAGGAAAGAAGAAAGAAGGAACGGCGGGAGTTCAAGCACGAGTTTAATGTTGGAGACATTCTTTACTCTGCATGGGGCTACGACCAGACCAACGTAGATTTTTATGAGGTAACGAGACTCGCGGGAGCAAAACAGATTGAGATCCGCGAGATAGCTCAGAAGGTTGCCAGGAGAGCAGAAGGCGCGGATTATGTGGTGGCTGTTCCGGGCAGATACACTGGACCGCCCAAACGCAAGCGGGTGTCACCGGGCCACTCTGTAAGGCTTACAAGCTACAGCCACGCCTATAAGTGGGACGGCAAACCCAAGTACCAGACTGCCTGGGGCTACGGACATTAGGAGAGAATCATGGATCATAACCGTTGGAAGACCGCTGTTCCCGTGGGCACCTATTCGCGCAGCCCTGTGACGAGAGCCGAATATATGAAAGCTCAACAAAAGCTTCGTGAGGTCAAAAAGCTTTTGAAGTACATAGATGAAGAGCTTGGTGCCTCAAGGTTCGAACCTGAAGAGGTGCTTACTTCCGCTGATGAAGTGATAAGGTGGATGGGCATCCTAAAGAATCAAATTAACCGTCTCGGCCCTCAGAAAGGTTATGGACCACGATCGTTGGCCGCAAAGACAGCAGGCACCATACCTTCTGGTCATGTAGATCGTTTGGTGGATCACGTCGAGCGAGAGATCATACACGAAGTGGAGGAGCTATTAGACTATGATGTTGGTGACGAGTTAGAGGTAAGGGATTTGGCACCATGGAGATCAGCTACCCGCAGGTTCATACGTCGGATGGCTGAGTTAGCTCCAAAGTATTAGGGACAAATGACCGTTTCAGCTCGACGCGTAGTGGCGCGATTCTTACGTGCCGATACCGAACCTACCCAGGAGATGAAGGACTGGTTTGACAAGAGAACCAGTGAACATATCGAGCGGGTGCAGAAGTATTGTCAGAAGATTGAGAAGTACGACCCCAAGAAGTTCAAGGGTTTGGTTGAACAGGGCAAGGACCACGACCAAAGTAAGCTCAAGAAGCCTGAAATCGATCCTTACATCTGGATCACATGGCAGTACAAGTGCCAGGACGATGGTAAGAAGTTCGATGCCCCTGATGGTATCGAAGACAAGATGAATGAGGCAACGCAACACCACGTCAAGAACAACCGCCACCACCCTGAGTTCCATTGTAGTAAGAAAGTGGATTTGATAAACCGCGACGACAGGGACAAGCCGCCGTCTGAAATGGTGGACGCTACCAAGATGTTAGACCTGGATATTGCAGAGATGTGTGCTGACTGGCTTGCCATGTCAGAAGAAAAGAAAAGCAGTCCAAAAGATTGGGCTGACAAGAACGTGAACGTCAGGTGGAAGTTCACTAACGGCCAGAAAGATTTGATTTACAAGCTTATTTCAGATATTGGCGTAGACCGCTAAGGAGAGAACCATGGATCAGAATCGTTGGAAAGCCGCAAAGAAGAAGGTTCCCCCTGAGTTCTTGGAACAGCAAAAGAAGATGAAGGAAAAATCCGAGGACAAGGATGAGGGCAAGACAGAAAAACAAGCAATAGTCACCGGATACAGCGATGAGGAAAATCGTCATAACCACTGGAAAACTGCTTCTTTAGATGGTCCTTACGCTTCGCTTGGTACGAAGGGTATAACAGGATGGGTTCTAATTGATGACGTTGGTGATTATCCGAACGCTGGCTTGGCTTTTAGTACTACTATTGGTAGTTTACGGAAGGCAGAGAGAGTTCTTGGAGGAGTTTGGCGTGAACTTAAGGCCCAAATGGACCAAAAAGGTCTGTTATCTGCTTCGGGTAATACCAAAGTAGTGGCAAACCGGAACGGGTTGTTTGCACTCTTTACCGTGTACGCGGGTAAGCGTCCAGGCGCTGGGAGTTGGTCCAAGGAAGAGCAAGATGCCATTGCAGGCTCTTTACCGGGTACAGGGTTTAAAGGCACCAAGCCCTTACCGTTGCCATAACGGTGTAACCACCCATGTGCATCCGTCCTGGAAAACCGCTTTAGATCCTGAGTTCGACAAGCCTTATTTCAAATCTCTCCTTGAATTCGTAAAGCAGGAACGCGCAGAAACCACTGTATACCCGCCTCAGGGTCAAGTTTTTACAGCGTTCAAGACTCCGCTCGATAAGGTCCGTGTCCTGATTCTGGGTCAAGACCCATATCACGGCAGAAACCAAGCCCAAGCTCTTTGTAGATATTTTGCAGGCTTGGAGGTGCCAGGGTTGTAGGCGGAACAGAAAAGCACAGCCCAACGGAATGACCTTGGAATCCCCATCCCCACGCACGGGAATCTAACCAAATGGGCACAACAGGGCGTTTTCTTACTCAACTCGGTTCTGACTGTCAGGGCACATGAGCCGGGATCTCACAAAGACCGTGGGTGGGAAACCTTTACGGACGCTGTGATCAAGCTTCTCAGTGACCGGGATCAGTCCATGGTCTTTGTGCTTTGGGGCCGATATGCAAGAGACAAGGCATCCCTCATTGATACCGAAAAGCACACCGTTATCGAATCGGCACACCCAAGCCCGATGAGTGCATCCAAGGGGTTTTTCGGGAGCAAGCCTTTCTCCAGGGCAAATGCCGTGCTCAATGAACCCATCGATTGGACCCTTTAAAGTAATTGGGCTTAATACTTTATTTATGGTTTTTCATAAGGGGCGGTCTATGCCCTAATGAACATGGAGATTAATAGTGGAACAAATCAAATTCAAACAAGGGGAGTTTCAGAATTTTATAGCCACCCGTAGCTTTGCTTTGGGTGCTTTTGACATTACGGTGGCCAAGGACTCTGAGGTAAGCTTTGACGGTTCAACCGTTGAGTACGCCGGGGCAACATACAATTTTCCGCAACTTCGCGGGGCGATCAAAGCCAATTGGCTGGTCCTGGCTGATGCCTATGAAGAGGGAAATCCGGAGTACGGTAAGCCGGTTTCAGCCAATATTAAGGTTCGACCGGCTACTGACGATGACGGAGAGGCCAAGCCTGTTGAGTCCGTAACAACCGACATGGATGAGCAGGTTGTAATGAGCACGGCTGAACACGCGAGTTCGACGAGAGAACAGAATAAGACAGCACACGGAAAAGTGCATGACGCCATTATAGAGAAGCAGGATGGAGTTGCGGTCCGGGCTCTAAAAACTCCCGCTAAGTCCAAGGATTCATTGACAGCAGAGTCAGCCGGTTCAGCCGTCAGAGCAGCGGAAAATGTCCAAATTGATCCGGGTGAGGGTATTTCTGAAGAGGAAGCTTTGGATCGTATGTCTCCTGAGGATCGGGCAGTTTATTTGGAGAAAAAGCAATCATTACGCTCTCAGTATGTAGATTCCGACGCTTCTGATAAGAATAAGCCCACTTCGGTAGGAAAGGTCAAAACGGCCAAAACCACGGAAAAAGAGGGCATGAAGCTAACTCAGAAGGTCGGCGGTGGAGTAGCCGTGGCGGACCTCTCCGGGTCGGATGGGAAGCCACAGAAGTCTACCCTCGTGGAAGAAGGTATCACATTCCAGAACACTGGCGGACCTAAGAAAACCCTGGCTGAGCCCCATCCGAGAGCCAAGAAGACAAAGGCCGCACTCAAAGGCACTGAGGATGCCAGGGTTCAGATTGCTCGCAGCATATGTGCGGAATTTCCAGATTCCTATGATTTTACAGCTACGCCAAAGAAAAAGATGGCTCGGCTCCAGGCTGATTTTGAAAACCGGCCTGATGTAATAAAGGCTGTGTTCGCAGCGGAATCTGATGATTTTAAGGCCAAACTGGTAAAAGAGTTTCCAGAAGTCTTTCAGGGCTAAGTTGGGTTTTTTCTTGTGAAATCTCTCCCGTGATTACGTTTCACTTCGGAGAGATTTTGCGTGGAAGAACATAACAAAGAAGCCAGTAACATATCGGTCTTCCTCCTTGAGGAATTGGGAGACGCTAGGCTGAAGTGCGCTCAGCTTCGGAAGTATGTAGATGAGGGAGTTAAACTCATCAACAAGTCTGAGCATAAAGACCATTTTTTTGAGGTCGCTGCTCATCTGATCTACGGGGTTCCAGAGACTTTATTAGGGTTGGACAGGGCTCTCAGTGCCGCAGCCTTGGGTGCGGCCAAGTTAGATTATGAGGAAATCAAGGACACCTTGAATCCTGAGAAGGTCGAGGAACTTGAGAACGCCCTTAAAGACATTCGGATTCGACGGGTTAAGCAATCTAAGGGAGAGATAGCTATGAATATTCCAGAGGCTGTGGCCGAACTTGAACGTTTAGCAACAGAGGTGGAGTCCACGGGACAGGCAGATATAGAGAAGTTGGCTGCCTTGATCTCTCAGTTAGAAGGGCAGTCAAAGACCGCTACAGGGGATCAGGTTGCCGACACTCTGCGTGGTCTGGCTGCGAATCTTTTGAAAACCGATGAAGAGCGTCCGAGTCGGATGGCATTAGCCTCACAACTTCGGAATGTATTGGCAGAGGCTATGGATGTTCGCACGGCGTTGTTTGAAGCGTTGCAGAGCGCGACAGAGGCGGAGTTCAACGAAGCTTTGGCTAACGCTAGGTGGCCGCGTCCTCATTATATGCATACCAAACGGACAATGGGAGCCGTTTATAAGGATCGTGGAACCATTGTAGCTGAAAAGCATCAAATGTTGACACGCGGGAAGGTTACGAACGAGAGCTTCTTGGTCAATCCTGATTATTTGAACGAGAACAGGACAGCGGCTCAAGAAGAACCAGAGACAAAGACAGCGGCTAATCTTAAACCTCTTAGGATTCGAAATCGTCCGCACGGCGAAGGGGTGTCCACAGAGGATCTTCAGGCCGCTTTGATCCAAGCGGCTGAAAACTTCTTTGTTTGTGTGGGTGAGAACAGCACCATAGATCAATCGTTGGAAGACGCTTTGACGGGATTCGCGGCGGATATGGGTCCGCTTGCGGGGATGCCTGACAATATCATTGACAGAGCCAAAGAGATTCACAGTTCTTACTGGAAGGTCACTAACACGATAAGAGATTTGGCCAGAGACTTAGAGTTGTTAGGTTATAAGGTCAAGAAATCTTCCCGTGAAGCGGAGCGGGTCAAAGCTTTGATCGATGAAGGGGAAGGTCGCCGGGAGTATAGAGCTTCAGACAAAGAAGCTGCTTCATACGATCCGCGTTGGATACACGCTCGGTATCCAGGTCAAGCATCCGATGGAACCCCATTCAAGCGTGGCGATTTGGTGCTGTATTGGCCTAGAGACAAAACTTTTATGGTGGGGAAAAAAGCCGAAGATGCTTGGCGGCGTTTTGAAAGTGAAGTTATGGATGAGGAAGTCTATATGGCATCGCTGCCCATGGGTATGAGGAACTACGCCTCAGACGAAAAAGAAGCTGAGAAAGAAGTAGAGTCTCGATTCGAGGAGGGGAAACCTGCTGATCCTACCAAAAATATGAGTCCTGAAGATGCCAAGAAGTGGAGAGAGGAACATCAGAAGAACAAGGATAAGTTCAAATAGATATGAGTTCCTCATTATCACAGCCTCTTATAACTCGCCCCGCATACGGTGAAACTGTTGCGGAGTCAGGATTGCCTACTGGTGATCCTGCGAGTAAAGGGCTGTCTCTTGATAAAGATATCCCTGGAACAAAGACCTATGTAAAGCCTGTAAAGGATACCAGGGATTTTGATAAGCCAAAAGATGAGTCCATTTATAGAGTTGATGAGGCCGATGATCTGCTGAAAGAACAGAACCGTCCAGAGATTAATGAGGACAACGCCGATAAACACGACGGTATAGGCACCTTTGGTAAAGGCAAGTGGGTCGGCCCAAAGACAAAGTATCCTTACCGTGACGGTATCCCGAACACAAAGTCTGCGTCGGCTGAGTTTGTTGTAGGGCTTTATCAGCTATCACAGACCCCCGCGCTTCGGATTAAAAGCGGTTCCAGGATCAAAGTTGCACTCCGTATGGATGCAATAACGGAGGGGCTGAACCCCAGGTATGTTGAGAGAGCGTCTCGTTGTGCGGTGAGCACCAAAAGAGTGGACACCAAGAATTTACGTTGGGTCTTTTCTGTTGACTGTGGCAACGGACCCAAGGTTGTTAAGATTAAAGCTTTCCGTCCCGGAAAGGTGACAAAGTTTTCCAAGATGGACTTGGACATCAAATGTTCATGTCCAGCATGGCGGTGGCAAGGTCCGGAGTATCACGGCGTCACCGAAGAGTTTATTGATGGGAAGCCTCGTGGCACTGCGAGTTTTCCAATCATTAGAGATCCTACTGGTATCAACCGTGTGTGTAAGCACGTGGCTGCGGTTCTGACACACACTAAAGGATGGACGGTAGGCAAACCCAAATAAAGATCGGATAAAAAATGCCTGTATATAACACTGAATGTAAAGATTGTCAGAAGGCGCAAGATCGGAAGCTTACGTTTAAGCAGTACGACCTTGTATCAAAAGGCCAACTGAGGCTCGATTGTGATTGCGGCGGTCAGGCTCAAATAGTGTTCAACCCCAGTAATGTTGGGTTTGTGCTCAAAGATGGAGAATCCGGGGGTTGGGTATCTAAGGGTGCCAAAGAGAATGCTTACCGGGCTAGCCGTAGCCGGGAGATGAAAAGGCGGCAAAAAGAGCACGTTAAACCCAAAGAGTTACAGCCTAATTTTCAAGGCCAAACGACATCATCTTGGGAAGAAGCCAAGGATTTAGCCTACCAGTCTACTTATCAAAAAGTAAAAGGTGAGCACGGTGTTGTCACAGCCGCCGATGCAGCGAACAAAAGCGCAAAAACTTATGACCCCTTTATTAAGTAAGAGGACATATGGACCGGTTATTTAGCATTAAACGCAGACGACCTCACATTGTGGACATACTCACACCTCAAGCCATGGACGCTGGTGTGGTGGATCAGTATCGTTTTAAGTTTGCCCTCAACTTTGATCAGGCGTTTGTGACGTTTCTGACAGCACCTAATATAGGGTTCTTAGACCCCGCTATTAACAGAAATGTTATTGACACACAGCCGACCACGGGAACAGACGTAAGGGTTATTTTTGACCCTTCAACTTATGCCATAAATGACGAACGGCATTTTTGGTTACAGTTTTTTCCAGTCAAAGACGGCGTTGAAGGGACGGGCGGGGGTCTGACTTTGGTTCTGCCCGATTCGTCTTACAATGGAACCAGAGTAATAACCATCCAAGGCGAAGCTCCTAACGGGACAACCTTACAGTTGGACCTGCCTAGAAGTATTCAAGACCTTGTTGTTACCAATGAGGACGGCGGTAACAACCTTTTGTTAGGCACAGAGGATGGTGGCCCGATGGCAGCGATTCTGCCTTTAGTCGGAGCACAGAATATAAGCCTTTTGTCCAAACAGGATTCTCTTTTTGTAGAGGGTGACGGTGGAGATGTTCCGTTTTCCGCCATGTTCACTCTGGCATTCCCACGGTGAGATTATAAGTGTATCGGGTTAACCAACTACTTGGTGGAACTGGCGCTACCGGGCCTACTGGTTCGACTGGCTTTGGCGCTACCGGACCAACGGGACCGACCGGACCGACCGGCAACACGGGTGGTACCGGACCTGCTGGAACGGGTAATACAGGTCCAACAGGTAATACCGGCAACACGGGTAACACAGGCGCTACAGGAGCAACAGGCGCTACTGGCAACACAGGCGCAACCGGAAACACAGGTGCTACGGGAGCAACCGGCCCGATCGGACCAACGGGTAATACAGGCAGTACCGGGAACACCGGAGCCACCGGCCCTATCGGACTTCAAGGAAACACCGGAGCCACAGGAAGCACCGGGGCTACCGGCTCAACTGGACCAACAGGAAACACCGGAGCCACAGGCAGCACGGGCGCTACCGGCCCGATAGGTCCGACTGGAAGTACAGGGGACACCGGAAATACCGGACCAACGGGAGCAACAGGTGGTCTTGGCCCAACGGGAGCCACGGGCAATACTGGGCCGACTGGCAGCACCGGAAACACAGGGGCTACAGGAGCCACCGGTCCAACTGGAACGGGCAATACTGGCTCTACGGGTAATACTGGTAACACCGGACCGACTGGAAATACAGGCGCAACCGGTCCTACTGGAATAGGCGCAACAGGCCCAACTGGTAACACCGGACCGACTGGAGCCACAACCCCCGGTCCAACCGGACCTACAGGTCCAACAGGGGCAACCGGAAATACTGGTAACACCGGACCGACTGGAGCCACAACCCCCGGTCCCACAGGCGCAACCGGTCCCACGGGTGACACAGGCGCAACCGGCCCGATCGGACCAACCGGCCCGACCGGAGCAGGAGATACGGGACCAACAGGGCCGACCGGTCCCACAGGTGTTGTGGGTGGTTGGACGATGGTCTACCAGTTTTCCACAACAACAACTCCACCTCCTGCCAGCGGTTACCTAAGGTTAAACAACGCCAATCCTGCTCTGGCTACTAGGGTTTACGCCAGCGACATTGACAGAGACGGCGCAAACATTGATCTAACATTAGATGAGATATCTGCTGGCGATCATATTAGAGTTTTTAGGACCGATGGAATTCAGGGGTTTGCCACTTATGAAGTTACCGCAGCTACCGATAGCGGAGCCTATCATACTTACGATGTAAACTACCTTTCGAGCGGCGGTAGTTTTGTAAACCATGGAGGTGTCGGTCTAGGGTTTGCACCACAAGGTCCAACGGGAAGCACCGGAGCCACAGGTCCTACTGGTGCAACTGTGGGCGCGACAGGGGCAACGGGACCGACAGGCCCAACCGGGAATACCGGACCGACAGGCAATACCGGGAACACCGGAGCCACCGGGAATACTGGCCCGACCGGAGCCACCGGGAATACTGGCCCGACCGGGAACACCGGAGCGACAGGGGCGACAGGAAATACCGGACCAACCGGAGTGACAGGGGATACTGGACCTACCGGTCCAACAACTCCAGGTCCAACCGGAGCAACCGGGGCTACGGGTGCGACTGGAAACACCGGCAACACAGGTCCAACCGGGGCTACGGGTCCAACCGGGTTTGGAGTTACAGGGGCAACTGGAGCAACGGGAGTCACAGGTCCAACCGGAAACACGGGAGCTACAGGTCCAACAACTCCAGGCCCTACGGGTGCTACAGGTCCAACCGGAGCCACCGGCCCAACCGGAAACACGGGAGCCACAGGCCCAACAACTGCTGGACCGACCGGAGCGACAGGAAGTACCGGAGCCACAGGTGCAACAGGGGCTACCGGGCCTACCGGGGCCACCGGAGCGACTGGAGTAGGTGCAACCGGCGCAACCGGCCCGACAGGACCAACGGGTGTTGTGGGAGGTTGGACTCTAGTTTATCAATTTTCCACTACCACAACGCCACCTCCCGGCAGCGGCTTTATTAGACTGGATAATGCTAATCCCGCTCTTGCCACCAAAGTTTACGCCAGTGACATCGATAAAGATGGCGCTAATATTGATCTAACACTAGATGAGATTTCTATTGGGGATCACATTAGGGTTTTCAGAACCGATGGTGTTCAGGGTTTTGTAACTTACGAGGTAACCGGCGCAACTGACAGCGGAGCTTATCATACTTATGATGTAAACTATTTATCGAGCGGTGGCACCCTTGTAAGCTTTGTAGAAACTGGTTTAGGGTTTGCACCTCAAGGACCAACGGGTCCGACCGGAGCGACCGGACCTACTACGGCGGGACCGACTGGAGCAACCGGAAATACTGGGCCTACAGGGCCAACTGGAAATACAGGAGCCACCGGTCCTACAACTCCAGGCCCGACCGGTGCAACCGGCCCAACAGGAGCGACCGGAAATACAGGCAACACTGGAGCGACCGGAGCCACTACCCCAGGTCCAACGGGACCAACGGGGGCTACCGGACCGACCGGAAATACGGGTAACACTGGAGCGACCGGAGCTACAACTCCTGGTCCAACGGGTCCGACCGGAGCGACAGGAGCAACCGGAAATACAGGCAGTACAGGTCCGACCGGAAATACAGGCAACACCGGCCCGACAGGAAGTACCGGAGCCACAGGTGCAACCGGAAACACGGGTGGAACAGGGCCGATCGGAAATACAGGCGCTACAGGCGCTACGGGTCCCACGGGCAACACCGGAGTGGGAGCAACCGGCCCAACGGGAAGCACCGGAGCTACAGGAAACACAGGCAACACAGGCGCTACCGGCTCGACAGGGAATACGGGCAACACCGGTCCTACTGGCGGCACAGGGAATACGGGCAACACCGGTCCGACAGGAAACACTGGTAATACAGGGGCTACCGGAAACACCGGACCCACAGGTCCGACCGGAAATACCGGGCCGACCGGAGCCACAGGTGCGGATGCCGGTGCGACATTAGCCGCGTTGCAAATCAGAAGAACTACTAACTACACGTTCACTAATTCCTGGGCGGATATAACTTTTGACACAACAGACATTGAGACTGCCCCGTCCGTAATAGAGCATAATAATGTAAGCACCGATCGGGTGGATATAAAGTCTGACGGCCTTTACAGAATTACGTATTGGATGCCTGTAGATTCTCAGGCTGAAGGAGAGTTCAGGGGACGAGTCAGGAAGAACGACGCCACTGTTTTGGATGGTAGTCTGATTCATTCTTATACGCCTGATGACACCCTTCGTTTCGGCATCAACTTTTTAGCGGAGTTATCGGCTGGCGACTTCTTAACTTTACAGCTTGAGAAAGATGCCGCGTCTGTTGAGACAGCAGAGACAGATATTGTTCTAACTGTTGTTAGGCTAAGAGGGGCGACAGGAAACACAGGCGCAACCGGTTCAACCGGACCCACTGGTGCCACCGGAAACACCGGAGCGACAGGTGCGACCGGACCGACCGGAAATACCGGGAACACGGGAAATACAGGTCCGACCGGGGCTACAGGAGCGACCGGTCCGACCGGAAACACCGGAGCAACGGGCGCAGAAGCCGGTGCGACGTTAGCGGCTCTACAGATTAGAAGGACTACGAATTATACGTTCACTAATTCCTGGACGGACATAACTTTTGACACCACGGATATTGAAACCGAACCGTCCATAATAGAACACGATAACGTTGATACTGACCGAGTTGATATTAAAGCCGATGGTCTTTACAGAATTACTTACTGGATGCCGGTCAACTCCGCTGCTGAGGGCGCGTACAGAGGTCGCATTAGAAAGAACGACGCGACTGTTTTACCCGGCGGCAATATTCATTCTGATGACAGTAATGATACCCTTGTTTTCGGTGCAGACTTTTTGGCGGAATTGTCGAGTGGTGATTATCTAACTTTACAGTTAGAAAAAGACGCTGCCTCTGTTGAGACGGCAGAAACAGATATAGTTTTAACTGTCACTAGATTAAGAGGTGCTGTTGGAGATACCGGGCCGACAGGTCCGACCGGAGCTACCGGTCCGACAGCCGTAGGTCCAACCGGTGCAACGGGCAGTACGGGAGCCACCGGCAACACCGGAGCAACAGGGAGCGTTGGCGCAACAGGTGCCACAGGAAACACCGGGGCAACAGGCCCAACCGGAGCCACCGGCAATACGGGCAATACAGGAAGTACAGGAGCCACAGGCGCTACGGGCAACACTGGAGCCACAGGAAACACCGGGGCAACAGGCAACACAGGTGCGACCGGAAGCAGTGGCGCTACTGGTAGCACAGGCGTAACTGGTGCCTCAGGCTTGCCGGGAGCAACCGGACCCACAGGAGCCACAGGCAACACCGGGAGCACTGGAAGCCCAGGACCAACCGGAGCCACCGGCCCGACAGGGAATACGGGAACAGGGAGCACTGGTGCCACCGGAGCAACGGGTGCTACGGGAAGTACGGGCAACACTGGGCCAACCGGAGCCACCGGCCCGATAGGGAATACTGGTCCAACAGGTCCGACCGGAGCCACAGGCAGCACTGGAAATACAGGCGCAACCGGCGCTACAGGCAGTACCGGAGCCACCGGTCCTACCGGAAACACAGGCAACACCGGTCCTACAGGAAATACCGGGGCAACTGGATCTCAGGGACCGACCGGAAACACGGGTAACACAGGTGCTACGGGAGCAACCGGGGCGATCGGGTCCACTGGTAACACTGGTAACACCGGTCCTACAGGAAATACAGGCGCAACCGGCCCGACAGGAAATACAGGGAGCACCGGTAACACAGGTGCAACCGGACCTACGGGACCAACGGGTGTCGTTGGAGGTTGGACATTAGAGTATCAGTACTCTACCGACACAACCCCACCACCAAGCAACGGTTTCATTGAATTAGACAACGCGATTCCGTCATTAGCCACAAAGGTTTACGCAAGTGACGTAGATAAGAATCTTAGTAATGTAGACGCTACTTTAGACGAAATCGGTACTGGTGATCATATCCGGTTATTCCGTACCGATGGAGTTCAAGGCTTTGTTACATACGAAATAACAAATCATACAGATAGTGGAGCTTATCATACTTATGATGTAAACTATCTCTCAGATGGGGGTAGTTTTACAAATAATGGCGACATAGGCTTAGGGTTTGCACCTCTTGGTCCAACGGGAGCTACGGGACCGACAGCGGTGGGTCCAACGGGAGCAACCGGGGCAACCGGAGCAACAGGTGCGACCGGAGCCACAGGCAACACAGGGCCAACCGGCGCTACGGGCAGCACTGGTCCGATCGGAAACACAGGTGCGACAGGTAGCACAGGAGCTACGGGTAATACGGGAAGCACCGGAGCGACCGGTAATACGGGAGCAACGGGGAACACTGGTCCGATCGGAAGCACCGGAGCGACAGGCCCCACCGGAGCAACGGGTAACACCGGCGCAACGGGCAGTACGGGTCCGACAGGCGCAACTGGCAATACAGGAAGTCAAGGATCAACCGGGGCGACAGGAGCAACGGGTGCCACCGGAGCCACAGGCGCAACGGGTGCCACTGGAGCAACAGGAGCCACAGGCAATACCGGGGCCACAGGAAATATTGGGGCGACCGGCGCGACAGGCAGCACTGGCTCAACCGGAGCTACAGGCAGTACCGGAAACACGGGTGCCACAGGAAGCACCGGGGCGACTGGGAACACGGGCGGAACTGGTAGTACGGGTCCGACTGGGAACACCGGGAGCACTGGACCTACGGGTGCAACGGGAGCCACTGGTAATACCGGCAGCACCGGAGCAACGGGCAGCACCGGAGCAACGGGCAGCACCGGAGCCACTGGTAATACCGGCAGCACCGGAGCAACGGGCAGCACAGGTGCGACTGGAGCGACAGGCCCAACTACTGCTGGCCCGACCGGAGCAACCGGAGCAACCGGAGCAACAGGTGCGACTGGAAATACAGGGAGCACTGGGCCGACCGGGGCAACGGGTCCGACCGGACCAGGGGTTATAGACTCACTGGCTGCTGTATCAGTTCGGCGTACCACAAATTTCTCCATACCTAACGGTTCGTATGGCGATGTTACTTGGGATACGACGGACTTTGAAAATGAGAGTTCGGTCTTAGAGCATGATTCAGTAAATACGGATAGAATTCTGATCAAAGCTGACGGCGTGTATTTGATAGCTTTTTCATTGTCTATAGACTTTGACGCTGGTGAAGAAGTTGTTGATGCTCGTGTTCGAATAGACGATTCAACTGTTATTTCTCAAAGCGTGAGAAAGATCAGCGAGGATGACGAAACCAATGCTGTATCAAACACTGTTCCAGTGGAGTTGTCTACCGGAGAGTATCTAACTCTTCAACTTCAGGCGAATGGCGACGGCAATGTGATGATTCCAGAAAGCACCTTCATGGTCGCTAGGCTGGAAGGTGTTGTTGGACCCACAGGGCCTACCGGACCGTCAGGAGGATTAACTAAGACCGGGTTTGCGGAGATAACGTCTGATACAACCACGACCTCGACTTCATTCACTGATCTTCTTTCCACGACGTATAACAAATCTAGCGCGGGATCTGATCTTGACATATTCGTGTCCGTATCAGCGTCCATTAATAATAATGATAAATATATGAGGTTCCAGTTAGTTATCGATGGATCAGCCAAACGGGGGATGGGGATGCAAGGTAAGAACAACGAAGGGAACACATGCGCCCTTGTTTATAAGGCAACTGGGTTATCTTCAGGCAATAGAACAGTAAAGGTTCAGTGGTTGGTTGAGTCCGACACAGGGCGGGTTGCCCCAGTGACTACGGCTTATGAGCATTGTTCTATTCTTATCCATGAGGTTGATGTCTAATGGCTGCTACTAAATACACTTATAGTATCAGCGGTGATTTTCCAAACCAGAAAGTCAACAGTACCATATTGACAAAAGAGATTGAGGGTTCCGCGATTGTTACGGCTTTGGATTATATTTTCACCAGCGGAGATGAGTGTGATATTTGGTTCGATGACGCTCTCAGTGGTGGCGATCAAACCATTCTTGATGGGCTTGTAGCAGCACATCAAGGTACGGACACCACAGATGCGCCTCAAACGGTAACATCTGAGGAAGAGAGCATAAGCACTACAACAGAGTACCGGGATAAGATAAATTCAACTCTTGATCCTGTAACTGGCGGTACTTACCGAGTTGCATGGAGTTACGAAGTAAAAACATCGAATAGTAGCTCTACAAGAATTGAAACTCGAATTGAAGTTGATGGGATCGAGTACTGTACTGATAACTGGATTAAGAATCGGTGGCGGTATTCTAGCGGAGAGGCATACATAGAGTTTAATTCAGGCGATACGCCACAAGTCAAATTACAATTCAAAGCTCAAGGGAGACAGGGCGCAGCTTATATTCGTAGGGCTACTATTGTCTTGATGGAGAGAGACTGATGGCTGAGACTACTTACACATATTCTATAGCGAATGACATTGTAGCTGGCGCGTGTGATGCTCCCAGACTGACCCTTGAAATTCAAGAGAGTGCTATCACAATCGCTCTTGATAGAATAGACATCACAGGGGATGAGTTAGATGTCGTTTTCAAAAACTCTTTACCCGCCGCTGATAAGACTGTTCTTGATGGAGATACCACCGACCCGTGCGGCGGTATTATAGGCGCTCATTCAGGTCTGCCGCTTGAAGATCCGACAACTGATGAAGGCATTCCGAAAGTACACATAAATGGTCCAGTGGATGATGATGGATCGCCTGTCGTGGCCGCAAACACATGGCCTATTGCACAGTATGTGATTTGGTGTGGCGAAGGCGATGATATCACTAATGGTACTGTCGGAGATGGTACAGCGTTCAAAGCAGAGTTGACCGCAGAGGGTGATACAACTATTACTTCACAATTTATCGAGGTCATACGTTTAGGTGGAGGCCATGTTCTCTGGAAAAATTGTGAATTTGGTGATTATGCCACATTCAGCCTTTTTGCCCCGGCCACATCAAATATTGTGAGCAATCCAGGTTCAGGAGCTTATGGTAAACTCGCCATTCCTGGTGTTGGAAACATGATCGTTGATCCCAGTACACCGGGCGCTGACGGTCCTGATTGGGATGTGAACCTTACAGAGAAGTTGAATGCTAATGTAAACTTCACAAAAGCTGTTCCAGTGGCAGCACCGGATGGTGATGGGTTTTTCACTTACGTGGCAGCTACTGACAGCCTAACTTACACGCCGGGGACAGGCACACACAATTTGTTTGATGCTGATATACCATTAGCAGCGTACCTACGGAAAATGTGGTTGATGGGAGATGGGCATGAAGACTTGACTGTCTATAATAACATTCCAGCTACCATCTTACCCCAGTGGAAGGCCAAAGCGTTTCTCTATAGAACAGCAGCAGGCTCAGATCGACACATTACTTGGTCTATGTTGATATCGAGAACCACCACCGCATAACATCCAAATTTGGTGTAGTTGGATGTTATGGCGAGTAAAAAGAAGACGAAGAAAAAGGCACCAGTACGAGCTAAAAAGCCAAAGTCGAAAGATGCTCCACAGCCTGATATTGAGGGGATGAGCATTATCATCTCCGCGTGGAACGCTACAGAACATATTGGCGACTGTCTGGACGCTTTTGCTTCTCAAGACAACAAAGTCCAAATGCCTCTGGAGATTCTCATAGGGGTGGACGGCTGTTCTGAGACGCTGGAGTTACTATGTTCTATACAACTGCCATCCAACACACGAGTAGTGTGGTTCCCAGAAAACCACGGACCTTATATCGTGTTCAATACTCTGGTCCCGCTGGCTCAGCATCCTTATGTAATGTTTTTTGGGGCCGATGATATTCCTTATCCCTTTCTTGCGGATCGACAGGCGCTTGTGAGACAAGGGGTAGATATTGTCCGTCAGGTTACCCACGATAAACTGTTGGCTTACGGAGCTTTTGGCATCTGGAAAGCATCTTGGGAGCGGGTAGGGGGTTACGAACCGTGGCGTTGTGCCGCTGACTATGAATTTATTGTACGAGCCGAACGAATAGGCTTGACTGTTGGAGAAATTAAGGAAGCGACTTTCCAACGGGGTATCCATCCTGACCAACTTAGTGCTCACCCTGAGACGGGAATGCAGTCCGAAATTCGTAAGGAATACCATGAGTTAGTGAAGACCAGCACCAAGGGTAAGATCGAGCCTGAGACAGCCGAACACACCGAACTGTTCGCAAGCCTACCGATGCCAAAGTCAGAACCTACAATCGGTGCCGCCATGATTGTTAAGAACGAATCCTCATGTCTGGATACGTGTTTGAGTTCCCTCAAAGGTATAGATGAGATAGTGGTTGTGGACACGGGGTCTGATGACGGGACACCGGATATAGCTCGGAAGTATACGGATAAAGTATCCGAAGGCGAATATGTCTGGAAAGATGAGTTTGACGATGCCCGGAACTTTGCCATCGCCCGGAGTACAACCGACTGGATTTTGAGTATTGACGCTGATGAAGTGTTAGAGCCAAACGGAATTGCCAAGCTGCGTAGAGGCATAAGTGAGGTGCCTTCGACGGCGTGGGCATTGTCATGTGCGTTACAAGCCAAAGGGACAAACCAAATCAACTATCCGGTACGTTTTTGGCGTAACCGGCGCGGCTTACGTTTTCACGGGATTGGACATGAGGCAATAACACGATTGGCTGACGCTTTCAGTGGCGTAAAAATTATATACGGACGGAGTGAAGCACACGACCGCGATCAGGGTCGCATGTTTCGGATAATGACCAAGGCGGTCGAAAAAGAGCCTAACAATGCCCGATACAAGTTTTATTTGGCGCGGGAACACTACTATCGAAGTGAGTGGCAAAAAGCCATTGATACATATGAGTTGTATTTAAAACAGGCGAGTTGGGCATCAGAGATGGCTGAGGCACGATTACGGATGGCAAGATGCCATCATAACTTGGGGAACTGGAAAGAGGCGAAGGATAACTGCTTACAGGCGATCCTTATCAATGCTGAGTTTAAAGAGGCACTATTATTCATGGCTCAGATGTGCGGCCCTAATAATGCAGCGGCTTGGAAACGATACGCCAAATCAGCCACAAATAAAGATGTGTTGTTTGTGAGGAACGTGTAATGCCACCGGAGATTCCGATAAGAATCTGTTCGCATAAAAGAAGCGGTACTCATCTTCTGGGAGCTACGATTTGGAAGAATTTTGAGCTGCCTGATGTATCGTCCTCCGTGAGAATGCCTAGCGGGTATAAATTTGTCCGGGGCGATGAGGTGTGGGGTCCTGGAAGTCGGGCTATAATACCCTGGCACCATCTTTGGCATACGCATAATCTTTGGGCCAGAGATCCGAAAAGGACATTGTATATTGTTCGACACCCGATCGATACCTTGATGTCTTTTTGGCGGCTGTTGGACCCGTTATGTAAGCGGGACTCCGATCTGTTTGTCGGAAAGCAAGGGGTGGCAAACTGGCTCAGGCATGTGGAGTGGTATACACGCGGATGCCATTGGGTTCGGTATGAAGATCTTATAAGCGACAAACATGATCAAGTTCTGGATCAAATAGCTAGTTGGTATTCTTTAACAAAAGCGGATAGCTATTATAAACGGGTCCAGGAGCGAGTGGGGTGGGCCTCGTATGAGACTCCGATCCAGCCTAAAGAGCCGCCAGAGAAGCTGTTGAGAGCCATTGATGAGATTTTGCCTGACACTCTCTTAGGGTATTCTCTTACTTACGATAAGTTAACCAACTATAAGGTGACAGAGGACATTCATGTAGAGGAAATGAACTCAGAGAAGATAAGGCACCTTTACGATGAGACTTATTTTCTCGGTGGCATATCTAAGTTCAACGGACAAGAGATAGGTGTTGAGGGGCTGAAAGAGTTTAGGGAGAACTCGATCTCGCAGCAAAAGCTGAGTTTAATCAAAATGGTCGAGGTTGAGGGCAAGGTAGTTTTGGACGTAGGGTTTGGTAGAGGCGAAGCTCTCAAATGGTGCAAAAAACAGGGTGCAAAGAAATGTATAGGGATAGACTACGCCCCTGCCGCCAAAGAGATTGCTTCCAAACATATTGATGATTCAAGTGTCCCTCTCTATACGCTTTCGGTAACTGAGATCGATCGAATACCAGAGAAGGATATTGACATTGTATTTTTGATGGACATCCTTGAGCACGTATCCACGAAAGAGTGGGATGAGTTTTTGGATAAATTAATGCCCAAGTTGAGCCAAGATCACGTACTGGTATCGTCTACCCCTGCTTCTCCTATCGGTGATTATATGAACATGCACAACAATTATTTCACCGAGAAAAGGTTGCACGACCTGTTGGATTCATATTTCAGCAGCGTAGAGATTACCAAAGGGTCAAAGTTTGTTATAAAATGCACGTAAAACCTTATTCCGCTAAGTATTGGCAGCAGCGTTATTGTAACGGGGGAAACTCAGGATGGGGTTCTTACGGCAAGCTGGCGGAATTTAAGGCCGGTGTGATCAATGACTTCATAGCGGAAAATCAGATCCAATCGGTAGTGGAGCTTGGGTGCGGGGATGGAAATCAACTTGGCTTACTACAGGCCCCGGATTATCTGGGTGTGGACGTTTCTGAAAAGGCTATCGAGCTTTGTACAAACAAGTACAAGTCTGATCCCAACAAAAGATTTCAGTTAGTGGGGAATCCCATACGTTTGGATGATTCTGCTGAGTTGGCATTAAGTTTAGACGTGATTTATCACTTGGTGGAGGATGAGGTGTACTTTAACTATATGGATGCCTTGTTTTGCGCTGCCCAGAAGTTTGTGATCATCTACTCATCTAACTTTGAGAACAGAACAGCGGCACATGAACGGGAGCGAGAGTTTACCAGTTACGTAGAAGCCGCATTCCTTCCGTGGGACTTGATTAAAAAAGTGGACAACCCGTGGCCTTATCCCAAACACTCTGACGGCAGTTTGGCGGATTTTTACGTTTATGGAAGGAGGGCACAAGATGCCCAGTTGTAGACCGGATGTGATCCCTGAGCTTGTTTACAAAGTGATGGAGATGTGCCCTGAAACTATCCTGGACATTGGCGTAGGCTATGGTAAATGGGGCGCACTGTGTATTGAGTATCTAAAGTACTGGAAGAATATTACGCCCGTAGTAGATGGCGTAGAAGTTTTCGAAGATTATAAATCCCCTCTCCATGCTGTTTACGATAAAATTTATTACAGTAATGTCATGGAGGTACTGCCTATATTTGAGAGGTATGATCTGATTTTGCTCGTGGATGTCATTGAGCATTTGAGTCGTGAGGACGGCTTGAAATTATTAGGTTCCGTCAAAAAACATTACCTTGTCTCAACCCCCGCATATTGGAGTGGGCAACAAGCGTCTCATGGGAACAAGCATGAAGAGCACCTCTCACAGTGGACCCCTGTAGACTTTGAGAACAGCGTTATGATAACCAGCAGAGAGGGCCGACGGCATATCATGGGGTGGAAATGAAGCTGTTTATAGCTCAGGTTGCCGACAGCTTTTCGCTGGTCCCTTACCTGAAGGAGCGACTTTCGGACTGGGAGATCACCAAAACGTCGTATGTCTATACCAATAATGCGTGGCAGCAAGTCGTTGATTTGGCTCCTGATGTGATATTTATAGATTTTTGTGATGATAACGCAAGAGTTATAACTGCTCGCTTGGGGGAACTCCAAAAAAGACCCAAGGTTGTTATCCGGTTACACGGGTATGAGGCTCAGACTGAGTATCTGAGACGTATAACTTGGGGTAACGTATCGGATCTCGTGGTTGTGTCTCCAAGGTTCAGAGAAATTGTGAGGGGTAAGCTTTTTAAACATCCAACCCTAAGAATTCATCTCATCCCAAATGGCGTCGATCTCGATAAGTATCAACTTCAAGACGAAGCTAGCCTGGACAGCAATCTTATTGCTTATGTTGGATACCTGAATAAGAAAAAAGGTCCGACTTTATTACGCACGGTTTGGGCCTCAATGCCAGAGAGGCAATTTCATGTCGGAGGGACCATTCAGGATGAACAGGTCGGGTGGTATCTCAAGGACTTAGAACTGCCAAATGTTACATACCACGGTTGGGTTCAGACTCAGGAGTTTCTGAAGGGCAAGCGTTTTCTCCTGTCTACCAGTGTGACCGAGAGCTTCGGTATGGGAATTGCGGAAGCTATGGCAATGGGGCTAACACCTCTTATTCATGCTTGGCCTGGAGCAGATCAGATATGGCCCAAGGAATGCCTTTGGAATACGTTTCAGGAGTTGAGGGTGATTGAGCCTAAAGATCCTGCGTGGTGTCGGGAGTGGGTTGAGAGCCGGTACTCGATGGAACAGTGCATAGACAAGTTTGTAGCATTGCTTGGGGGTTAGCTGGAAGTGTCGGTACATATTGATAATTATGGCAGCAGACAGCGGTCGTTTGGGTAGTAGGCAGAGCCAGCACAAGGACATTACATAGTATTGAACTCTGGGATTCGTCCGTTTTCTGAGAATTATCTAATGAACGTCTGAAACATGACGTCCCGGAAAACGCCAAAGGCGGTCGAAAGTTCTGCACTTTCTTTTATTGGCTGCCTTTCAACGAAGGTCCCTATCAACTGTGAGATCTACGAGATTGCAGTCGAACAAAAATTGAGAGGCTCTATATGTTAAGGCTCATTCACCAACAGACTGTTCAGAACGCTGTTCTGATTGATGATATTGACGACGGTCTTCCCAATAAGCAGTACCATCGTCTTGGTTCTACGGCTGATCCGGATGCTTATGTCAGGGATGGCATTATAGGTAAGCCGAAGCAGGAGTGTTACGTTCCCCTCACTCAAACGGCGGAAGGCTTCCCTCTGATCCAGGGGTATATCGATCTCCAGGAAACTCAGCGGGTCACCCACTCAGCCGGTAAGGGTAAGATTTACGGGTTTCAGAACTCAGGACACATTAGTGTTGTGTCGCTGACTGCAACCCAAATTCAGGCCCCGACTCTGACGGTAGCTCAGATTAATAATCCGGGTCCGGGCGATTTGACTTTGACAGGAACGACCTTTTTGTCAGTCACGCCTGACATTACATCGGTCATCATTACCGGCTTCGGAGCCGTCACTTTGACCCAGACGCAGATCACAGGCGGCGGTGGTACGGTGGGAGCAACCTCCATTGTCATCCCGGCTGCGTTGGTTCCGGGTATCGGTCCAGCCGTGACTTCGGCTCAGGTGCAAGCCAACGAGCAGCTTACGGCAGTGGTGGCTGTAACTCCGTAAAGGAAAAACCGAGTGTGCAATACCGTTACATCCCATGGATTCTGGAGCAAGAAGAGGCGTCAACCTTTCAAGCCGTACATCAAAAATGGCGACCAAGGGATCTCTTCCTTATGCGACAGGTTTTACTTATTCTTAAGGATGTTGAGTCGCGGTTTGCAAATCTTGAGTTGGCGCGGGATGAGCTTAAAACTCTCGAATATGCGTCAAAGTACCTCAAGTACTTACAACGGATGCGACTTTGGACCAGGGACGCCAAATTCGCTTGGAAGGGAGATCAACTCAGATTTCTCAAATCTGTGTCAGGTTTTTACTCTGACTATGGAGCAATCCTCAAGTTATTGAAAAGAGATCAACTACGCGGAAAGTTCAAAGAGACCGCAGAAGAATAAGGAGCTAGCTATGCGCGTTGGAGTTATTAGAGGCGATATACCAGGACCGTTGGCATTGATGGATCTGGAACCAATCAGTCGGTATAACCCGCCCACAGAGCCAGAGGGACAAGAGCGACGTGTGGGGCGTCCTGATACAACTGTTGTGGGTACTGCTTTGGGCGATATCCCTGCGGGTCGTACAGGAAGCACTGACATTTCGGCAGGAGCCACGGTTACTCTTGGTGTTGATGACAACCTGGAGATCAAACTGGCGGCGGCTGCTCCTTTCACATCTGTCACGGTGGCGGCTGGAGTTTATGCTTCTGGGGCTGCTCTGGTGGCGGCTGTGAACACAGCTTTGGCCACAGCGGGAGTGGATGCCACTGCTCGTTTGGACGATTTTGTCGGGACTTTTCTGGTAATTCAGAGCAACACAACCGGCACTGGAAGCTATGTTGAGGTAGACGCTGATCCGCCTTCGACTTTCAACGGTGTGGTTGGTTGGGCTCCTGGAGCGACAACTGTTCCGACCACGGCTGCTGTTATTACGGCCACGTTGCCGGTCGGAGGTCCGTTGGATGTCTCTATCGCAACTCTTATAGGCACTGTCGGTTCGGGTGGCACCCAAGCCCAGTACGATGCTCTTGCAGATAGTATTGCACCTCAGTTCATCGAAACGGATGTGGCGATCAAGAGCTTCCAGGTCGGTATGATTTCTGGGTTCCTGGCCCCCACTTGGAATCCGGACCCAAATCGGCTTCCGCCATTTACTCCCGGTGCGGCCATTGAGGTTGTGGCAGACGACGGTGTGACTCCGTTTTCAGCCCCTCTGACAGTGATCGGTGCGGCTGCAAGCGGTGCTCCGAATGCTGGTGATATCACCATCACAGGAACCAATCTGGGACACGCTGATCCTGAGATTGATGACACCACTGTGAGGGTTACGTCTGCTGACGGCGCGACTTCGATCAAGCTCCACCAGTACACCATCAGGACAACCCTCTCAGGCGGTACTCAGGGCGGTGTTGCTCCTACCACGATTGTGATCCCGGCTTCATTGTTGGGTGGTCTTGGTGTTGCAGGCTCCACGGTTATTGTACAGTTCACAAGCTTTGCTTCGAACTTGTTCACAGTGACCTAGATTGTTTTCAGGCTTTGCCTGCTTAGATGTAAATGTAGACTCAGATACGGGATCGGATAGCAATAGTTCAGCGTAAGCTGCTTAGATGAAAAATTAAAATGAGACCCCCAAAGCTTCCAATTATAGATGGAAAGAAGCAGTGTTCTAAGCGCGGCCAGAGTAAGCCGCACATCTTAGAATTCTTTACCGTCTCTCATAAAAGCCACTTGTGCGGTGGCACGGTCGTTCTGTCGATGCAGGGGGTGCTGAGGCTTGGCTGCTCGTTGGCCAAAGACGATGTAGGTTTAATGGCGCAAGCGTTTTGTATTTAAAAACCAGTGCTTGAGAGGGAACAGAAAAGATGAAAAAGAATAATAGTACCTTCAAGACGCCCGATCTCTACTTTGCAGCATATCTGCAAACAGCAGGCGTAGAAATGGTAAGGACGGACCGGGAGAATAACCGGGTCTATTTTGTATTCGATACGACCATAGCAAATATAGATGAACTTAAAACTGCTTGGTTCAATAACACTGGCAAGGTTGCGGCCCAACCTTACGCTCACAATATCAAGTCTCTGAAATCAGTATGCCACATGGTGTGACTTGTAGGTACATGTGTGCAGCAACGACCGATAGGAACCTTACGTTTCTCACCCCCATAGCTCGTTAATCTTTAGATTTATCCTTTAGTTGTATCTGCCGATTTTTCGGCTTGATAATGGCCCTAACAACAAAGGAAAATTATTATGGCTGCTAAGTACCAAACCCTATCCACGGCTCTTCTTGATCACGTATTGAGGAACACTCCGTATGTCCAGGCTGCAACGGTTTACGCAGCCCTTTACACTGTGGCTCCGACCGCCACGACTGCTGGCACCGAGGTTGCTGGTGGTGCCTATGCTCGCCAGTCGATCACATGGGCAGCCGCCGCTGCTGGCTCCATTGCGAATTCAGCTCCTGTCACATTCCCGGTAGCGACCGGTGCATGGGGCACTGTGGTAGCCGCTGCGGTTTGCGATGCCGCCGCCGCTGGTAATATCCTGTATTTCGGGAATCTTACCGCTTCCAAGACTGTGGGTGTTGGCGATCAGCTAAACTTTGCTGCTTCGGCACTCACTGTCACCGAGTCCTAGCCAAAGTTGGGGCCAAAGAAGGAGGGTCCATTGGACCCTCCTTTCTTAAACCTTTTAAAAGTGGAGGCCACTGATGGCTGTAATCGAAGCTGATGCTACTTTAAATGCGGACTCGTCTGTAACCGCTGGAGCGGCTGCGGTTTATGCGGCTGCCTCAACGATGAACGGCGACTCGTCGTTCTCAGGAGCGGCTGGAGTTGTATATGATGCAGCTTCTACAATGGATGGCGAGTCATCCATTTATGCTGACGTCGATATTTACGATGAGGATAGCATTACAATGGTTGCCGATTCCTCCATGGCTGCGGCGGCTACTGTAGATTACGAAGCCTCTACTTTGATGGCCGGTGACTCGTCTGTCACGGCTCCAATTGACTTATTACTTGGTGCGGAACTAACAACTGCTGGCAACTCAATTTTTATATTCGATCCAGCAGGGATCACTGTAACCAACACTTTGAGTGGTCCACAAATTCCTGCAACGGCAAGGCCCATTACTGTGCCGACTATTCGGATCGTGCCAGCAGCGCCACCCCCACCATCGTTTTCAGTAGGCCCAGTTACAGGTCGTGAGGAGGAACGATAGTGGTCGTTGAATTGAAAATAGAAATCAAGGGATCGTCATCAGCTTCTGCTGCCCCTGTTAGAAGAGTGTCCCTGTCGGCTGCCTTTTCAGGCTCTGCGTCGGCGGGTACTCAAGGTCGTCCACAGGAAACTCCTAAGAAGAATGGCTAATGACAACAGCGCACACTACCCGTGGAAGAGTTGTTCGAGCCAATACGGTGATATTGGACCAGTTTGATTTCTTCCTGTCTGATGGGTTCTCACGGGCTATAGGGCTTATCCCTTCTGATTTAGTTTCTCACCTATTTTTCAATAATGTTATTCAGCCCTGGCCCCTGATTTCTGGGGATGGTGTGACCGACGCTCAGGTAGTGTCTGGCAACATCTACATGAATGAAATCTCCAGTGACCCTGGATTTTATAACATAAGGTTTCGACCAAACATGTTGGGCTATTGGCGTAATATGTTGTCGTACCCCGCAGGAAAACAGATTCTAGCTCAAGACTTTGATGTCAAAGAAACGGCACCGCAAACTCCACAAGGTCTGACGGCCTCATTTGTCCGACCATCGGATGGGTGCGGCTGTAGCACATAGGTGAAACTATGGACCCTCGCAGAGCTTACGAAGAAGCGTTACAAAAAGAAGGCGTGGGCAAGCACACTGATGTCCCTGATGACAAGTTTGATAAAGAGCAACTTGAGATGGGGATCGAGGTTGAGAAGGAGCACACAGACGACCCGGCAATCGCAAAAGAGATAGCCAAAGACCATCTTGCAGAATTGTCTGATTATTATACTCGTCTTGAGAAAATGGAGAGCGAAGGCATGGCGGCTAACCCCAGAAAAGCATTTGAAGAAACCCTGAAAAAGCAAGCCATAACTCTTGGTGAGACTTTTCCAGATGTTGTGATGTACGCGGACAAAGACGGCGCTTACTTCTGGACAAACATAACTATCGCGTCTGCCGGTATGGACCCCGCCGACGCGAAACGGCGGATAGATGATGCGGTCAAGGTTGTCCGGAAAATTGCCAATGCTCTCGTAGTGGGTCCAGACTTTACGGATTTGAGACCCGGAAGGCTCAACTGCAACGGAACAGATTACTCTGGAACCGTAAGAATAGGTTACCGCTGGTCAGGGCGAATCGGTCCTGGCAAGGCACAGGTATTGAAAGCGAAAGCTCAACGGATGCCGGGAGTGGAGCTATCGGATAAGAAATTCTGGATGTGAGGGTCTAAATGCCAAAGACATATTATCTCAGTGACAACTTCGTAAACGCGGCTCTCCGGAACACCCCGTATACGTCTCCCGCGCTGGTTTACGTGGCGCTCTATACAGCGACTCCCACCCCTGCTGGTGGTGGCACTGAGGTTTCTGGTGGCGGGTATGGGCGGCAGTTAGTGACGGTCACGGTCCCTGTTAACGGACAGTCGTCAAACACGGGCGAGATACTGTTCCCGGTTGCCACGGCAACGTGGGGAACCATCGAGGCTTTTGCTCTTTTGGATGCGAGTGCCGGTGGTAACATGATGTATTACGGCACTCTGAGCACACCACGGCTGATTCTGGCCTCAGATCAAGTTAGATTCCCCGCAGGACAACTGATAGTCCAGGAGACCTAAAATGAACCCTCGTAAAGCATTTGAAGAAGCCATAAACAAACAGGCCCACGAAAGAATCGTTGAGGCCCGTTCTTACAGGCTTAAAAGAGACGTTGCGAACAAAAGAGGCGATTCGATTGAGAGCGGGTCCAGGGTTAGTTTGAGTTGGCCCGGTCGTTCAGGAGCCCGAACGGAACTCACGGACGATGCTGGTAATATGGTCACCGTACACACGGAAAATTTACATAACTACGTCTCTGGTATTTCCAGACCTCCGTCGATAAGAGTAATGGAGAAGTGGATGTTTGACGGTGTTGCCAAGTCCGTTACTGGCAAAAGAGTTGAACCGGACGGCATCGGGCCAGATGGGGCTCCGTCCTGGATGCTTGTTTTCGGCATTATTTAGAATAGGAGTTTGGCATGAACCCTCGTAAAGCATTTGAACAGGCTCTGGGCGCTCAGAAAGTCGCAGGACTGAAGGACACTCTCGACAAGCAACTTGCCAAACAGCAAGGGGTCAAGAGGTATAAAGGCCAGGGGGATATTACTGCGGGAACCTTAGTTACGGCTGTCGGAGGGGCAATGGGCCTTTTTATAGGTGTGGGCGAAAACAATGTTATCCACATTGTATGGGCTGATAATAAAGGCCATTTCACCCCGGCTAAGTTAAAGGCCAGCGTAAATAAGTTGTAGGATCGAGATGGAATGCCTCTTTATGACATTGACGGAACAACGACAGGTGCAGCGAGCGTAAACGGCTCGGTTACGCTGATTCATAATATCGTTGATCCCATTGTTGGGGCAGCAAATGTAGGCGGGAGTACAATCGGGGTCTTTTATGTCTCTGGTCATGTGACCGGAGCGGGGGATTTGATCGATGACAGCATAGCTGATATCGCTGGCATAGCTGACGGCGGGAGCAATGTTACAGCCGATTTGCTCCGGAGAGTCGGTGTTCGGGGTCAGACCCACGGTGAGGGGCATCTGAATTTCTCGGAATACGACCCAATTTATGGGGTTGCCGTTGTTACAGCCTACATGGATGTTGTCCATGTTCCGCCGCCAATTTGCGAGGCTCCGGTAGTATCGGTGGGTTTCCGGTGGGGTCATATATTTACATGGGGCGACCTGATTTATTCGGTCATAGATGGCAGTGGCAAACCTTACGACCCTGAGGCCGTAGGCTACACAATGTACCAGATGCAGCCCGGATGTGCCCTGGAGCAAATAGGACCGGGCAACCAGCGACCAGCCAAGCATAAACTTGGCTGTTATTACGTAACCGGGACAGCCGGGGAATGCGGCCAGCCGGGGCTTTGGATGGTCCGCTGGTGTTATCAAAGAACCTATAATGATCCTGTAGTGGAAGAGGATTGTTATTTCCAGGTTCTGGACGCAATTTCGTGCCCTGTAACGGGCGACACCCTGGAGCGGTATTGTAAATATGGTTGGGATGAATGACAGGGTAGTTGATCGTTATCAAGCCAAGACGGGCTTTTATTACGATGAAGAATTTACTGAAGGTATAAGCTTACACGACAGATTTAAAGTAACAGTAGAGGATGTGGCGCGAAAGTTAGGACATGATTGGAAGGTCGATGTTGCGGGTTGGAGCAGAGATTATGATGTCTGGAGCACAGACCTTAGAAGCAAGACAGGACGTTTTTATATTGAGATAACCCCAAGAACCATGAGTATACTTTTTCAGACTTTAGGGCCTTGGTCAGAGGTAAGGAATAATAACAACGCTGTGATGAGAAAATTCAACCGAGATTTCGACCTCAAGACGGGGGATTACGGAGACAGCTTGCGGAAACTCAAGACAGCTTTTGCACCGAGAGCGGAGAAGCTTTTGAAAGCCATTGAGTGGCAACAACAGGATGTAGGGTTGAGCGCGAGGTAGACAATGATAACACGGGAAAAAGTAGCTTTGGAAATTTCCAAGTCTGAGTGGGAAGCCGCTCTGAAGCGAGATGAGAAGAATCTTGCGGAAATGCGTAAGGCCGTCACTGACCTGAAGGCTGGTAAAGAGGTTGAAAACCTGACACTATCGGGAGCCCAGTCCGTGGTAAAGGGTCTTGAGGAAGTGATCCGTAATAAAAAGCGGATGATTTCAAAGTTAGCTGTTGAGGCGTTTGAGCAAGTTTTGACGGCCAAGGTCCATCCTTCCCAGAAGGCTCGGAATAAGTACCTCAGAGAGCATCCCAAAGCCGACCCCAGTCACCACACTGTTGAGAAGAAAGAAGTTAGAAAGCGTCCGAAGCGGGAAAAGGAGTACCAAGTAGCTCGGCTTGAAGACCAGATCAAGAAGATCGAAAAGGCAATCAGTGAAGACAGCGAGAGGTTAGAGAAAGCTACCAAGAAGGAAAAGGCAGAGCTTCAGAAGGACATCAAGAGAATGAAACGTAATGTTGAAGAACTCCAACAGAGGATCAAGGCTCTAAAGCCTCAGAAGGAAGCCTCTGTGTTTGCAGAGGCTGTAAGACTAGCCATGGAGTTCCCAACGGAAGAGGCCCGGAAAAAGTATCTCCAGGAGCACCCCAAAGCCGACCCCAAGAAACATACGGTCAAAAAAGAGGAACCTACGGACAAAAAGTTTGAACCCTCCCAAAAGCACAAGGACTTAGGCGGTGAAATCCAACAGTGGCAGGGACCTGGAACACCTGCCATCAATGAAGTTGGTTCTCATTTGTCGGCTGGAAAGGCTTTTCCTCATAAACGGCTTGAAGAGGCAGCAAAAGAATTTGAGGGGCTTCCAGCGGATAATAAAGAAGATGAAAAGCTTCGTGATAGTTTAGTGAAACAATTACGGCAACTATCCGGGCCAGAGAAGAAGAAACCGGAAGAGAAGCCCAAAAAACCGGAAAAAGACGAGGGCAAAAAGCCCAAGGATGACCCTTTGGCTCCTATGGCTGGATACGGTTACGAGCATCGAGCCAAAGACTTGAAAGCGCCTTATGAACACCTGATGCATACGGTAAGTCTGGCAACATACAGCGAAAAACAAGCCTCTTCCAACCCGCGAGTGGCGTTTGAAGAGACACTGAAAATTTCCAAACTTATGTCAGAGTTGGCGGAAGAGATAACAACCAAGATTATTAATAATGAAGTCCGCCATGTAAGGGATCTTCGAGTCCCTCCTTATGATTTAGGATTAAGCGCTGCTCAAGGGATATTCCAAGCTGCGGATATCGCTTTGAACGCTGGACCAAAGGGAGTTTTGTTGGCACCTGCAAAGGGGCAAGTTGGTGCTCGGTACACAAGACCAACTCCTTGGTTGTATAATAAAGTAGATGAAATACTTGACAAGCTTGAGAGAAGTAGAGTGCGAGAATGGGCAATACACAAGAGGGCATCCTTTGGCAAGACAGCCAGGACAGAGCTTGGGAAGGCAAAGGAGACATCCATGGGTAATCCGAGAAAAGCATTTGAAGAGGCTCTGGGCAAGGTCCGAGACGACCAGGAGGATTTCTACCTGACGGCGGAAGAGGTGGCTGACATTTGTCTTCCGTGTGCCAAGAAGATGATCGATTTAAGGGTAGATAAGATTGCTGCATCGGAAGTCTTTGCCGATAAGTGGGAAAAAATGCCGAAGGGCTGGACTGACGAGAGTCGTAAGAAGTTCTGGAAGTCTGTAGGCGGTGATGTCAAGAAGTGCATGAAGAAGATGGAGGGTAAGGTATCTGACACCGGAGCTTTCTGTGCTGCGCTGAAAGACAGGATTGAAGGCACCACATTCTGGCGTGGGCCTGAGAAGACGGCATTCAATCCGAGAGAGGCTTTTGAGCAAGCCTTGGGTCTTGGAAAAGCAGCCGCTGCTGGTCCGTACACGCTTTTGAAGGATCTTGAACGAGATGTAAGATCCAGGCGGATAATGGACCCTGAAGTTTTAGAACGTTGGGGTTTTGCGATGGGGCATACCCGTGGCGCTGACTATATTGTTGGAGCGGGGCAAGACATTGTTTACGCTTTGATTCATTTGGAAATGGGCAAGATAGGCCCTGATGAGGCTCTTAGAATTATAAACAGGAATCTTAGACAGGCTCTCAAAGATAACCTTGTCTTCGAGGGCATGAGGGCAGAAAACTCACACGATACATGGATGGCCTTACATAAGAGCGCTTCCGAGACAAGCTTCACACAAATTGTAAGAGAAGCCATCGAAAAAACGGCTATTGTATTCCCGACAGAGGAGGCTCGGAAAAAGTACTTGCAAAAGCACCCCAAGGCTGACCCCAAGAGGCATACTGTAAAAAAGCAGGAGCCTTCCAAGGTTAAAGAAGAGGGCAAGCCCAAGGAAAAAGGAAAAGCTGACGACCAACCCAAGGGCAAAGGCTCTGGTTTGGGTTCGCTGAAGAAAGGCAACCCCGTTACAAAGTTGGAGGATGTAAAAGACGGACAGCTTCTGGTTCAAGAGAACAAAGAGCGTGGGACAGTTAATGTCGTCCGTGTGACCAAAGTCAAGGGCAAGCCTTCTCCAGGGTTTGAAGGGCATTTTGTAAATCCTAATAATCCCGAAGAAAAGAGAATGCCCGAAGATATGACTTTTCATGTCTGGGGTGATGATCTAAAGAAGGGCGAGTATAGTGCCGTAGGCGAGGATAAGAAGGAGGAAAAGCCTAAGGAAGAGAAACCCAAGGCCAAGAAGACCCGAAGAGGCAAGCCCAAGACACATGAACTGGCGAAGGGCACAAAGATCCGTGTGTATGATAATGGGGGAGAAACGGCGGATCGGTACACCGTTATCGTAGACGGTAAAGACTGGGACGCGAGCGTTAACCCTGGCTACAAGATGTCACTTGGGTTTGGAGCGGGTCGCGGCGGTGGCAGCATCTCGCAGTGGGGTGAAGCCAAAGAAGGTAAGCATTTGGGTAAGGGCGTTGATTGGGAAGATCTCGATAAAGATGCGAAGGATCATATCAAGCAGCGAGTTTTAGAAGAGGACTAGGAGACTGTAATGACGAACCCGCGTAAAGCATTTGAAAAAGCTCTTTCCAAAGTGTCCAGCGACCGAGATATTAATTGGTCGCAGTTGGCGAGGTGGGCGCGGGAGATGGAGAAAGAGGTTAAAGAGCTAGGTGGCCCAGTAGACACAGAAAAAGGGCTGAGACTTCTGAGTGACATTGCGGATAGCTGTACGATGGCTTTGAAAGCTATTGGGTGGAGGAACACTAATATAACCAGTAAAGTAGTGGATGATCTTTACAGAGCGTCGGAGTCCCCGTGGGATTATGAGTGGCACAGCGGGAGCGGTGATCGTGCGTTACGTGATTTGGCAAAGGCTGTTAATAACTTCAGTAGGGCCGTTCAGAAAAAAGATGCAATGGATATGTTTGAGTATTTTGCCGACGTTGCGATAGAGGTACAAAACATGGCTACTTCTTATGGGGCTAGAGGCGGCGATCTTGATGAATTGAGCGCCGATCTTTATGATACTCACGCAGAATTATGGGAGCAGCGTGAGAAAGGTAAGACAGCAATGACAAACCCAAGAAAAGCATTTGAAGAAGCCTTGGAAAAAACAGCGGTTAATACAGCGGATATCATTGTTCTTGACGATGACGATTTAGAGCAGTTAGAACTTAGAGATCCAAAGCTAGCTCGTCAGTGGAAGGGTTATTACTTCAAGATGACCTATGAGACATGGGACGAAGAGGCTATCGAAGCTGGCGATACCGATGACAGAGGCTGGCTTATCCGTAAAAGTGAAAAGTTTGACACCCTGGAAGAGCTTTTAGATGATAGTGATGTGAGCTATAAAAGTTGGATAGAGTGGTCGTCAAGCCACCCCAACCCGGCACACGATTGGCTTATTAGTGAAGATGAACAAGATTATTCTTCCGGGGAACGCACTCAGTATAGTTTGTGGATAGAGCGAGGCGACCGGGCAAAGCTCTCACGGGAAGAAATGGAATTTATCAATAAGCAGTTACGGGTTTGAGGTGTTTCATGGGAAATCCAAGGAAAGCATTTGAAGAGGCTCTTGCCAAAGCCGCCGACGCAAAGCCTAGAACATTAAAGCTTGAAACGAGGTCTCGATCAGGCCGCCCAACGATAAAAGAGGTCAAGCTTACCAAGCGGAATTCTAAAGAAATCGAGGGTCAGTTTTGGGCCTTTATCTGATCGGTTTTGGTCGCCAGACCGAGGTTCTACGGGCGGAGGGTCTATGTCAAGAGCGATTAATGCGATCAGAGTACTTGATGGTAAAACCATTACGGGTTCGAATAGGGATGTGATTGAACAGAGAATTAAGGATGGTAAGCTATAAATCCGAAGAAGCTAACTAATAAATGGGAACTACTTTCTACAGAGGGCAGCAACTTGGGCGTAATGACCTGAATATCTATCTGGTCAATGCTTCCAACGTGCCTGTTGATGCTGCTGAAATCTCGTTTGCCTTGTATGATTTTACGACCGGGCAAGAGGTTTTGGTGGGACTGCCAGAACGGACACCGGCTAACCCCTCCGTAGGTGAATATTATGCTTCCATCGTTGTTCCCCTGGACGCTAATCTTGGGGACTACAGGATCAGGTGGACTTTCCGGGAGCTTGTCGGCGCACCGGTACAGCAGGTAGTTCAAGAATTTTCTGTAACGGATAAGGCCGGTCTGTCTACCGCAAGTGCCACGATGATTACCGGGGGAGCGCCGACCGCTACAACTGTTGAACTGGATCTGATGGGCCGGTTGCGGATACTTTTGAGGGACAATAACCCGGATAGAAACTACCATTTCAGACCCCCGACGCATGAGGTCACAATTCAGCAGTTCAGCCGGGTATTTGGATATATTTGGGAAGACATTGAGCTTCAAGAGTACCTTTTGAGGTCTTTGGATATGATTTCAGCGTCTCCTCCACGGACGCCTTTTTCGACCATTGATCAGATGGTTGCACAGTTTCCAGAATGGCGAACCATGTTACTTACAGGGGCTATGCTTCATGCTCTGAACGCTTTGCGTTTGAACTGGATTGCCGATGAATTCAACTATTCGATCGGCGGCATCTCACTGGATATGGAGAAATCCAGTAAGTACGAGGGTGCATACCAAGGGGCGTCTGATCAATTCGATAAGCAACTTGAGAAAGCGAAGCTCACGGTCAATGTGGTCAAGGGGTTGCAGCAGCCCCGGTTTGGTATGGGAATCAGGTCGAGTTTTGGGCCGTACACCGGTCGGGGCGTTCTGTCACCCAGGAAATTTTTGGGCTTTTAGTAGGCTGCGGTGTACTAACCCCAAGATGAGGGTTGACATATTTGGCGTTTGTGTTATTATTTACAAATGCCTACCACCTGTCCTTATTGTCAAACTCATTTCCCTAACTCCGATAGTATCAATTCTCGGCATAAGTCCGTTTGTGCCGGTTGGAAAGAGAAACTGGGCAATACAAAGCCGCGCCCTTGTCTATGTGGGCACGAGGCTACGTCGCTGACACAAATGAAGCGACATCGCCAAAGGTGTGACACATGGAAAAACCGTGATCGAGGCGCAGTGCAAATGGCACGGCTAGCTGAAACTCTTCAATCTACTCACGGGGAAGGGATTACAAATCCTTGTTATATTGAAGAAGCCGAGGAACGTCGGAAAGAGACTTGTAAAGAACGTTACGGTGCGGAAAATGTGTTTTCAAAAGAGTCAGTTCTTTTTGAGAAAGTCCAATCTTCTCTTGAGGGCAAGCGCCCTGTTCTCAAAGGCCAAGATAATCCTTTTGCATGGCCTGAAACTCAAGCAAAAATCCGAGAGACCAATCTTGATAAGTACGGGGTGGAGAACCCAAGCCAATCCCCAGAGGTTAGAGCTAAAACTAAAGCAACCAATCTTGAGCGTTATGGTACAGAAGAAACTTTGGCGTCTCCGATTGTCCGACTAAAGATAGAGACAACGAACCAAGAACGTTATGGGGGTGTGGCCCCATCTTGCTCGCCCGAAATTGTCGAAAAGGCTCGACAGACTAATCTTGAACATTGGGGTGTTGAATGGACGGGTCAGAGTTTTGTTTTACGTCAGCAACAACTTGAGACAATGATCGAACGTTACGGTGACCATTTTTTTGCTTCAGAAGAGGGGAAGAGGAAGCTGCGAGCGGTATTTATGAAACAGTACGGAGTGCCACACCCGATGAAAGTACCCGCTATCGCGTATAAGGCTTTAGTTGCTGCTGGAATCACTCGGAAGCAGAATAAGTTGGAACGGCGTTTTGCCTCTCTAAACCCTGAGTTGCTCTATGTCGGTAATGGGGCTTTTTGGCGGTGGTTACCTAAGCTCAAACATCATAAGAACCCAGATTTTATCCTCGCTGGACCCGATCCAAAACAACCCAAACGTGGGGTCCGTAAGGTTGTAGAGGTTTTCGGTGACTTTTGGCATTCTCGAATGTTTACAGGTCGTTCCAGTTTTGAACACGAAAACGAGCTAGTAGAAGCTTTCCGAGACATTGGCATAGACTGCCTCGTGGTATGGGAGTCAGAAGTCAAGACCGATTCGGATGCGGTTAGAACGAGGGTGGTGGAGTTTTTATCAAGCGGTATAGACAATGATTGAACCGTACACCTACGATCGCAGAGGCGTATCCTTACGGACTGCCGGGATATTAGAAGCCCCGCCAGCGATGTACAAAGAGATCTATGATTGGGTGGTGGCAGTGGTGTCAGATCACGAGCTTAAAAAGGCTCAGTCAAATCTTGAGGGTCGGAAGCAGAAAGATGACTATGACAAGACTTTAGCAGACCTTCTTGAAGCGGCCAAAGAGTATAAAGCCAATCCAACGTGGAAGTCTTATAAGGAATTTTATAAATTGTCGTGGGCCTTTGGGCATCCCGGCGAACGTGATAGTGTTCGTTTGTTTCAAAAGATGACCCCAGAAAAGCAGAAGGAGCTTCAAGAACGAGCGGATAATAGATATGAGTATTTCAAAGAGCGTATCGACAACCATTACGAGCGTCAAAGGCGAGATATAGCTGGAATTCAAAGAGAGATAGCGGACATCAAAAAGAGAGTTCAGCCCGGTGTTTCGCTCAAGGGCGATGAGGCCGTAAAGGAGTTTCCTGTCGATCTTAAAGGGTGGAGATACAATTCAAAGGATTTGGAGAGAAGATTTCAGAGGCAGATAGACGAGTTTGTCAAAGAGCAGCAAGAGGCTATAGAGTTCTTTAGCCAGAAACCTGAGCAGCCAGATAAGCCCGGAATGGTAGAGTTTCGTAGAGACCTCATCAAGAACATGGAGGAGTCAATTGAGAGAATCAGGACCAAAGACTGGCGAAGCATAAAGGTAAAACTCACAACCAAGCCAATTGAAGGCGTAAAGGCGTCTTGGCAGGAGCGACAAAGGATTCTAACTATTATTATTCCGCACACTCTCCGGTGGGAGGGTCTTGAGGGTCTCGGCAATTCTTTACGACATGAGTTACAACATTTCGCCCAGAGTTATTTAGCTTTCGTTGTTGATCGTAATATAGTTATGCAGCCAGGGTTGCGTGGACGCCGCCCTGGTTTCCCTTCTCGTAAGATTCAGACCCCGGAGTTTCAGCAAGAGTTAAGACCTGGACACCCATTATGGCGGGAGGACAATCCTGAAGTCAAAAAGTTACAAAGAAAGTTAAGAGAACAGGGGCTTCGTGTTCAACAGGTGGATATACATGCCCTGGACGATTTTGAATTTTATACTCGTCTGGCTGATTCGATTGAGAAATTCAAGACCCGTTGGAAGTGGGCTGAAGAGGCACATCGTAAAGATCAGAAGGAGCGCAAGGATCGAGGGGAAGAGCTAAACCCACCCCTGGAATATAGGACTGCGATCAAGTTATTCACCGGGACAATTCCATACCCTGATCTTCATACCAGGGATTGGCATGAGAGGATGAAGGCTTTCGGTGGTTACGCCGCTGTGGACAAAATGAAGCCCAGTGAGTTTTTCAAAGCACTCAAGCGAAGCGCTCCCGGAAAGTATCGAAAAGCATTATCAGAGTTCGTGAACGCTGTAACGTAAGGAGAATCGTATGGATTATTCATACAAACGCACGTCCAAGACAGCATATGTGCCCACTCTCCGAAGAATTAATAAGGTCAGAGAGCGTACACATCCCCCTCAAAAGCCTCTATTGGATGAAGAGTTCGATGAGGTCTTGCGTGAAGTGGAAGCTCTGGAGTGGGAGTTAAAAAAGGCGTTTGGGTCCGATTACCGTCTAATTGTAATGGGTAACGGTGTCAAAATCTATTAACTGGTGTAGGCACCCGCATGGTCGATGAAAATAAAGATACAAGTGAGCCCGAAAAGCCGAGAAAGCTTACCCCGGATGATCCGGTCCCGCCTGATATTTTGGCACGATTTACGGAGTTGGAGGATGCGCGGGTTGCCGTTGCTTTGCAGCTTTTGAACCAGGAAGAGAACCGTGTGCGCCTACTCTCAGCAGCGCACACGGCGAGCGAGCAGAGAAAGCGCCTGTTCGAGCAGGTTCTTGTAGAACGTGGGTTATCTCCGCTCACACAGGTAGAGATCGATTCCAAAACGGGTGTTTTGAGACTCCTGTCGCCGCCAGAGCCACCAGAAAAGCCGCCAGCGTAGCGCTTTTTCTTGTGGTAAGACTCTAGTGTAGGGGTTTACCACATGCCTTACGCGACTAATCGTGATCGAAATATTATGGACCTGGAGTACACCAAGACTCCATGGCCATTGCCGCCCCTTAACTTGTTCCTGACCAGCGGCTATCAACCGGGGGTTTTCGATCTCAGGTGGGACAATCCTGCAATTCTGGCTCTGAACAGTGAGTACAGGATTTTGGGTGTTAATATCTACCGGTCGTTTGATTCAGAGTTCGGCCCCTTTCACCGGATCACTGACACGTTGGCTTGTACGACGTTTTGGCGGGACCGGACAGACAACGAACTCATAATCGATGAGGATGTCTCCGACCGCTTTGTTATGAGAGATGAATGTGGGTCCGCCGCTGGAGCCGCTGCGCCACGTTGGGTTTTCAAGACATTACATTGTCCCATTGTCAAAGAGGGTTCCCAGGCGGTGGTCGCCAATCTTCCGTCCGATGTATGGGTCAGAATTGACGATGTTACGGTCAAACCTTTACGGGTGGACGGGTTTTCCGGGGAAGTTGAAATTGACCCTTACATTTATGCAAATGTCGAGTCCCAGACATTAGACCCGTCCTTGGTGCCCGGTCCCGATAGTGTAGTGACGGTTACATATCGCAGAAACCGGTCGCTTCTAAAGACCGATTTGGGCCAAAGGGTCTTTTACCGTGTAACAACTGTGGCGGTGCCCATTGATTGTGATTTGAGCAAGGTCCGGTGCGAGCACTTGATCGAGACTCCGATTGAAGAAGCTGTAGCCACGAGTTCGATGGAGATTGAAAAGCTGGATTATATCTGGCGAGAGGCGGTGCGAAGAAACCGATGGATTCTGGAACAAGGCGGCGAGAGAGTAAAGCTTTTCATTCGTAAAGAGGTGGGGCTTCCGTGTGTTTGTATTGGGGAAGAGCTTTACCATCAGCCTGTCAACGATTGCCATGTATGCTTTACACCTGAAACTTTAGTAAGAACTGAACGAGGTTATCGTTTTATTAAAGACATTAGTGTTGGAGATCGTGTTTTGTCATCAGACGGATCTTTTCAAAAAGTAACGCGCCTTTTTGAAACCCCGTTTTCAGGTGACCTAGTTTCCATTACATCAGCAGTCTCGACCAGTCCTCTTTTAGCTACCCCTAATCATCCTTTTCGTGCGCTTGTAGGCCATCATAATGTTTCACGTTGTGGTCCAAAGACGTGTGGGCGTCTTCTGAAAAAAGGTGATATTATTCGGGGTGTCGAAGGGCAGGGACCAGGAGTACGGCGGCTACCTAGTGGTCGCTGGTGGGCCAGAGTTGGCTCCGGGTATAAGGGTAAGCGAATTAGTCTTGGAACATTTGAAAACGAAACAGAGGCTAAGCAAATTGTGCAGGCGTATCGTCTTGAGCATAAGAAAGCACATTCTTTAGAGTGGGTGCCAGCAAACGAGCTAGAAGAGCACGGCTGGCTTGTCGCGCAGTACCCTAGAATTATTGAAGATTTAGAATATGTTGAGGTGCCTCAAAGCTGTCGTAAAACAGCTAAGTTCGGGCCAGCGCGACAAGGAGACGTCAGATTTGAAGTGGATGAAGATTTTTTGTGGGTGGTTGGCCTATATATAGCTGAGGGTTCGGCTGCCGCACGAAGTATTACTTTTGCTTTACACGCTGACGAGGTAGAGTTTCAGAACAGAGTTAAAGTTTACTTTGAGAAGTATGGTTACACCGCTTCTATCACCTTGGGGCCTGGTTTTAGGGCAGTTGTTAGTGTGAACGGCTCTCATTTATCGGAGTGGTTCCCCGCTTGGCTTGGTGGTCGTTGTGATCAGAAACGAATCCCAGAAGAACTTATGTGGTTGCCGCCAGAAAAACAAAAGTGGCTTCTCCAAGGTATATATGATGGAGATGGGTGGAAAGCTGGCAGTGAGGTAACCCAAACCTCCGAAGTACTCGCTCTTCAACTCACAGAAATTTGCCATCGTTTAGGTAAGCAGCCTTTAGTCCGCCATCAACGTAGTGCAAGTTTGACTCCTAAAGGTAACCCTCGCAAACTGGCTTATTGTGTTAATTGGGAAGATGAAAATTTCCATCATGCCTTTAGAAAAGGTAGATGGAAATTTGAACGGGACGGGTTAGCAAAGATAAGAGACATTCATACAGTCCCTTATGAGGGGGTTGTCTATAACTTAGAGGTGGAGGGGGAGCACACTTATGTTGTCCAAGGGATTGTGGTGCATAATTGTTATGGAACGGGAATCTTAGGGGGATATGAAGGCCCTTACGACGCTATGATAGCCCCGGACGACGCAGAGCGGAGAATCACGCAAAAGGACACAGGTCGTACTTTAGAGCATATGTATGAGGTATGGACTGGACCTACGCCTATCCTGTCTCAGCGCGACTTTTTGGTGAAAATTAACGGAATGCGATATTCGATAGGGGCAGTTAGATTCCCAAGTAACAGAGGCATGGTGTTGCAGCAGCATTTCAATATCGGGCATCTGGATGAGAAAGATATTCGATACCAAGTAATGGTGGGCAATCCTGTTAAATACGAGGCAGTGCAGTTCAAGCCCCGTGGCCCGGAACAGGAAGCCAGGGCTGAACCGACCGAGAAACCTAACATACCTGATGAGCGTGAGTTGAGAGGCCGAACACCGGTATGGGAAAATATCGAGTTCTGACATGGCCAAACCCTTCATAGCCTCTCGTGTCTATCTTAAGCCGTTGCTTCCAGGCGAACTGCCTGGAGACAGGGATGTCAGTGTATTTCTAAAGCACTCCAAGAGAGATCTTTTGCGTAGGGTTCGGTCAAAGCTGAAGCAGACAACCTTTTCAGACCGGGCAAAGAGAGCCTTGTCCAAGGCTCTTAAGATCGAAGTCAAGCCTTCCAGTTTACGTATTGTCGCGTTGCACCCGGCTTTTGCTCCTTTGGTCAAGGGTCAGAAAGCAGAGCAGATGACGTGGCTCACCAAAGCAAGACGGCCCATTCCGATTGTGACTGAGCGCGGGGAGATTATTTTCCGAAGTGCGACAGCTAAATCCATGCAAGACGGCAGATGGATACACCCTGGAAGACGGCCATCAGACTTTATAGAAAAGGCCAAGAAGGAATCACGGGCGTTTTTGAAGACCAAATTCGAAAAAGAGGTACGGAAACAGGTACGGGCTGCTTTTACTAGGTGACTATGCTGTGGCTCATTTGGTTGTGGAGAAGAACAAAGATGGTTATACGAGGGTCTAGACAGGGGGATATCCGGGTCATTGGCTTGGTTGTCGGTACGCATGTGATCGAGGATATAGGGCGGGATGTACCACACGGGGTGCAGGTTATTATACCAGGGCATTTGGCTGTCCAATCCAAGGATCTGTGGCGAGCCATAAACCAAAAGTGCCTTTTTCAGTTGCCTACAGCCGCCCCTCCGCCTCAATTTGTTCCAACTTCGGACAACAACAGTTATGAAGTTGAGCAACTAGAAGCTCAGGTTCGTGGGCTTTCAACGCGATTGAAAGCCCTGGAAGCAGAAAATAAAGTATTACGGGAAAAGCAGGATGACTCACAAACGGCCCAGAAGCTGGATGAGATTCTATCAGCATTACAGAACCAGACTCAGATTATGGTGCCTGTGGGTCAGGCTGCTTTTGCACAGGATGATTCTGAGAAAGTAGACGGAGAGGCCCCGATGTTTCTCCCGGATAAGATTCACCCGGAGGATGTGGAAGCTCGAATTGACATCAAGGCTGAGTCTGTCCCGTCTGAGGCGGCTGAGGCAGCCAGCCAGCTACGTAAATTGAAGAAAAGTGGGAAGAACCCGAAAGAATCTTAAATAATGTTTTCTTGATATAACACCAGAGGAAAGGAGTTTTTCTCATGCATCCAAGACAAGCTAGTTTATTGACTCAGGCAACTGAGATTGCAGAAAGAACTGCCGTTGAGAAAGAGGGAGCGCAGACCTTTCTGTGGAAGTACACAGATCCTGAGGGCAATATCTTCTATCTCGACAAGAAGGTAAGGCCAATCAAGTCGCCTTTCACTGGGAAGCCTTTTACGACCCTTCCGGTCCGGTTCACGCCAGCCCAGGTGGGTAAAGCGTTGAAGGAAGACAGCGGAGAGGAAGCCGATAAGGAATAGTCGTAAAAGCGGTGTAGGTTGTTAGAAGTCCACGCTTGTGCTCTTGTAGTGCGAGCACGAGGCTGTGCGTGGGCTTCTCCCTGTAAAGGGCTAAGATCAAATGGAGAACTAGATGGGAAATCAAACACCAGATCAGACGCCACCGGCAAATCAAGCTCAACCGCCTCAACCCCAAGCTGCAAAACCAGCCGGTTGTGGGCTAGACTTAGGAACCATGAACTTGGTGTCGGCCCGTCAGACGGGAGATGGCAGTCAAGTTGAAACCAAGCGCATTCGAGATGTTTTCATAGACCTGGATATTGAGTCTAAGAAAACATTACGCTTGTCCAAAGTGGACTATGTGGAAAGGGAAGGATCTCTTGTTGTTCTGGGAGATGCCGCCCTTAACATGGCCAACTTGTTCAAGCGTGAAGTCCGCCGCCCTTTGAGTCATGGCGTAATATCGGCGGCTGAGTTAGATGCACAGCAGATTCTAAGTCTTTTGATTGAGAATGTTCTGGGCAAGCCGGTAGCACCCAAAGAGCATTGTTTCTACAGTGTTCCAGCGGCTCCTGTGGACGATGTGGCTCAGGACATTATCTACCACACGGAGGTATTCCGTAAGATTCTTACGGAATTGGGCTACACGCCCCATCCTATGAATGAGGCTATGGCTATTGTTTACTCCCAGTGTGTGAAGGAGAATTTCTCTGGTCTTGCCGCTTCTTTCGGTAGTGGGATGATGAACATCGCACTCGCATATCAGACTGTTAAGGGGTTAGATTTTGCGTGTGCCAGATGTGGCGATTGGGTAGACACACAGGCTGCGAAAGCCATAGGTTCAACAGCGGCTAGAATGTGTGCTGTGAAGGAAAAGGGCATCAATCTTGCCAATGCGAAAAGCCGTGAAGAAGAGGCTATTGCTTTATACGTCCGGGCGCTGATCAAATACTGTCTGGAGAACATAGCTGTTCAATTTAGGAAGGTACAGGCGTCCATTGATCTGCCTCATCCTATTCCCTTCATAATCTCCGGTGGGACGAGTCGGGCGACTGGTTTTATAGAGGTTTTCATCGAGGAATTTGAGGCTATCAAGAAACGCGGCTTCCCTATTGAGATTAGTGAAGTCCGTGCTGCCAAAGACCCGATGACGGCTGTGGCCGAAGGGCTATTGGTTCTCGCAATGGAAGAACATGCGGGGTAATGTACTACTATCTACTGCAAGCGCTTAAGCGTCGGCTCGTACTAGAACTGAAAGACAGTTTTGCCAACCATCCAATTTATGAAAAAGTAGCACCGTATATTCAAAACCGGTATGCTTTTGAAGAGCGCCCTCAGTTTGGGATTGTTGTTAAGGGTTCCAGCGCCAATAAGGTTCAGCTATCCGCTGATAACTTTATAGGGGTGGTAATGAGCCACGTAATGTTAGCTTATGTAGGGGCTCCCGCCCATCCGTTAGAATGGGTCACAGAGGACTTGGCTTGTGTAAAGAAGAATGGAGGGAAAATGCCCATCCCTCCTGGCATTTATTATATTGAGATCCTAGAGGTTCCGGACAGCGCACAAACTGAAGGGGAGTTTATGGTTGACCCCTTGTTAACCGTAAATGATGAACCGGTTCTTAGATTTGAATCAGGAGTTGAAAGTGAAGCCCAACTCCAACAAAAGCCCGTCGAAGGAACCTTACGCTTATGGGAGAACCGAAGATTTAGGCTAGTTGAGGGTGAGCATTACCGGGTAGATTATAACACCGGAGCGATTGAACTCTTACACCGTTCCCCCAAGGGCTCGATTCTAACTGCTGATTACAGATATGCTGTCGCTTCTGTGGGGCCGGTCAAGTTCCAGTGGAATACAGCGGACTTTACAACCTTACGCGGCGTTGTTCTCGCTTTCGGAAAACGAGCCCGTAAAGGAGATAAGGTTGCTGTAGTAGTATATGAGGATCGAGTTGAGACGGCCAAAGCTTACGGTGGTCGGTTTGACGCTTCTTTTGATCTTGATGCTATCGCAAGAGATCCGATGCAAATGGAAGAGATCGCAGATCTTACGGTCATGTATCTTTGGGGCCAGAAGCGTGATGATTTATCAGCCGAAGGTATTGAAATCACTGACATTTCTATCGGGGGTGAGGCAGAAGAGATTTATGATGAGACGGGAGACGATTACTTTTATAACGCTTCTCTTTCTCTCCAGATGCAGGCCGACTGGGAGATTCATATTCCGTTGCCTCTAACGGTTAGTCAGGTAACAGCGACGACCTCAGATATGGATAAGGCAGCAACCCCTCTCGACCCAATACAAGCAACTACGATCATTGGTGATGTGCAGAGCAAGTTACTTTTTGCCACGATGCCGGTCATTAAGGATCGGAACAACAATTTTGAAAGAATTTTGTGATGCCTAAATATAGTTTTGAATGTTCTGAGTGTAATATTAGATTTGAGCGCAACCTAAAAGCCGGGAACCATGTAAACCATGAATGTCCGGAATGTCAGGGTCATGCGCCTTTGGTGGTATCAGATTTCGGGTTCGCGTTTGCTGAAGGGGGTTCAGCTTCGGCTAATTCCGGGGTCCACGATCAGGATTATCCTACTGCCGACAAGGTTGTAGGACGCAGCGCTGAAAAACGGTGGGAGCACATCGAAAAACGGGAAGAAGTCAAAAAGGAAGCCCGAAAACAAGGGGAAACCCATGCTTTAATTCGTCATTCGGGGGATGGATTTATTGATTATGAGCCTATGAGCCCACAGGGGAGAAAGGCTCGTAAAGCTCTCGCTAATGAGGCTTTGCGGCTCATCAATGAGGGAAAAGGCGAATAAGTGCTTAATTCTTTTGTTTTCGCACCTTGATAACGCTGTTCGCCAGACCCAGATCCAAACCCAGATCGAACTTCTAGCCTGATAGCATCTAAATGTAAAAAATAATTTGATCTAGGAGAATCCTGATATGGCTATAGGTCCGTTTATTTCATACGCTCCCCCAGGCGTTTACACACGCACACTCACTGAGACAAATGCCTCAAATCTGACAGCAGGGATTAGAATTCCCGCTCTAATTGGTGTGGGTCAGGAAGAGTTAGAACAAACCGATTTTGAGCTTGTCCGTGGGTCGTCGTCCACAGTTGACCAGCAGATTGTCAATGAGGATGTATCTGAGAGTTGGGTTGTCGATGACACGAATCCCTCAAATCTCGTGTTGGGTGTTCAGGATGGAACATTTACAACCTTCCAGGTAAGAAACTATCCGATCGTGGACGGTCAGGGGTTTGGCCGGGTGACCAATGATGTTAGAACGGTCTCCGTAACGGTAAATGGCTCGCCGGTATCTTTGGGGTCAATGCAGGGCCAACAAGGTCTGATAACCTTACAGGTGCCGACTCAGCCAAACGATGCGGTCCGGGCAACTTACTATTTCCACCGTGGGGATACGGCATTTACCGATGATCTTTCAGATCAGGTTACAACCGAGAATGCCACTCTAATATCTCCGGGGTACGCTCCGTTTGATATTACGACCGGTATCAATGATGAATTTATCATTGAGGTGGACGGCACAGAGTCCACGGTTACACTTCCGGGTGGCTCACTGAGTGCCGCAACCCTGGTGTCGGTCATCAGCGCTGCTGCTATACCCAATCTTTCGGTTGCGGTATTTCAGGATGCTCAGGGCTTGGACCACGTTCAGTTTCTGAGCCCAATCAGTATCGTTATTGGAAGTGGCTCTGCGAATGGACCATTGGGTTTCTCGGAAGGCGCTTCTACAGACCGTAACACGGACTTTCGGGTTTTCAATCGTCCGATCGTGGACGGATCAGGCGGCGGTATCACAACCACCGATCCGTCCAAGGTAGTGGCCAAGGTCGATGGAACTCAGGTAGTAGTCGAAGCTGTAGACGGCACGAACGGCATTGTAACACTGCCTTTCGCTCCAGCTACTGGCTCGACTGTAACAATTGAGTACTGGGCCAATACATGGCAGGACACATTTGACTACCTGCCCAACAGTCTTGTGACGACTGTTTTACGGTGCGGTATTTCTCCAGGGCGTAATGATTATATCCAGGGCACGGATTTCGTGGTTTCGAACCCAAGCACGGATGTAAGTATTATCAACTGGGGTGCCAGTTTCCAGGTGGTTGCCGCGACGACAACTCCCGGCGCTACTCCTTTTGATGGAGACACTGGATCTGGTGGTCAGATAGTCGGGACTTTGATCGACAATAGGATGTATCTGGGCGCGTGTACGCGGGTCACTGATACTACCACCATCCCGGCTACCGTATCTGAGACAGATTTTCTGTTGCCTGAGGTTCCGACCATGGGTAATGGACGGAGCACTGTTTTGGGGCTTCAGACCTTCAATTCGGTGGCCAACAGCCGTCAGGCTCTCGTGACGAACCGACCGGATCTTATTACGGTCTATACAGGACGGAACCTTCTTGACGCCACGAACCGGCCTGCTGTGCCGGTTACAGTTGTGGACGGGATAAACCGTCGTATCGTCCTCAAAGAGCCGCAGCCGCCTGACTACAACGCCTATGCGACGTTTTATTACAGCACTCTGGCGGATGATACCTTCACTCTGACAAATCAGGTTGCCGGTCCTATCGGAACTGGAGAGTACACAGTATTCTCAACTGTTCTGGATACCAATCTCTATGAGGTTCGGTTTGGAACCAAGGCTGGTTTGAGTCAGATTGTTCAGTGGCCTCGTGGCTCTGAGCAGGTGCCCGATGCTTTCCACGCAGGCGGAACTCCGGTGTCCGAAGTCGTGACAGTGACTTTCGGAACGACGACCGCCAGTAATGCAGCCTACACGATCAAGGGAGAGGCTCCTTACAGGTTCTATTCCCCCTTCTCGGCTACATGGGTAACGCAGGTAAACGGTGTCAACCAGACCTCGAATCTGGCAGCCGCGACCCAGGCGTTCATGGTAGGCAGCAAAGTTACGCCGATCCAGACTGGTCCGGACGCTGGCAAGATCACGATTGATCCTGCTCCGGGCAATGACCTCAGTCTCACGATTGATGGTTTCACGATTGGAACGATCAGTCTGACGTCTGGTAACCAGACCCCGGCTTTCATTGTGGCTGAAATTAATGCCGCGATTGACGCCGATCCTAACTTTGTGGCCACGGCTCCGAACAATCTGGCTAGTTTCAGTCAGATCGGCGCTGCGACTGGGGATATTTTCTTCATTATCCAGGGTCGCCAAGTTCCGGGTGCTCTCCCGGCTGGCTTTGATGACGTGGCTAGTGTCACGATCAACCAGGGAACGGCTGAGGGCACTCTTGGACTGACGACTTTCGCAAGTGTGAATGGAACCACAGGCGCGATTTGTAAGGCAGCTACGACGGTCGGCACCCTGGCGGGTCCGTTCAATATTACGGCTGGACTGAATGACACATTCATTGTCCGCGTGGATGGGGTGGATTACACCATCACATTGACGGCTGGAGCGGCGGTTCTCCCGGCGACAATAATAGCGGACATCAATGCGGTAGTGGCATCGGTGGCTTCTGTCGGAACTGGTGTCAATCTGGATAAGATCCGCCTGACCAGTACCACAAACGATACAGGGTCTTCGATCCTGATTCTTGGTGGTTCGGCTAACGATGTGCTTGGCTTCACTCAGAACGACTTTGTGGGCCAGACACAGGTCGCTGCCCAAGAAGTAGTGGATATCCTTATGGATACTGCGGGTTTCGCGGCTGGAGCGGTGGCTTATGTGTCTCCGTTGAGTGGTAACGACTACATCACAATCGAGTCGCTGACCACTGGAGCCGCTACTTCCAGCATCGGATTTGTGAACTCGGCAAACTCAGCGTTCAACGTGACAACTGGAATCGATGTTACTCCGGGCACTGACGGGGATGTTGGTGAAGATCCGCAGAGCAACTATGTGGTGACTTCTACCTCTGGAGTAGGGTCGGCGGGTACTGGAATTCCAGGCCAGACTTACACGGATGCTCGGACGGGCCTGAGGTTTACGGTTCTTCCGTCAGCCACTGGTACTTATGATCCTGCTGGTTACTTCACGTTGGAGGTTTCCCAGACCTTCCACGTGAGTCCTTCGGTTCCGCGCTACTCTGTTGGAGGGCTGGAGTTGCTTGTGACGAACACCGTGGGTGTGGGAGTCAATGATACGGCTTCATTGACCACTTACAACCCGGATGGAGTTGAGCCATCGGTGGGAGATTTCTATTTCATTTCCTACCGTTATCTGAAGCAGGACTACTCGCCCAGAATCTTCCAGCAACTCAAGACAATTGAGGCGAACTTCGGTCGTACATCGGCTGAGAATCGACTGACTTTGGCTGGATACTTGGCGATTCTGAACGGTGCCATCCTGCTTATTATGAAGCAGGTTCTAAAGGTCACCAATACGAACCAAGCCAGCGCCCAGTCATACAACGAGGCGATTGACGAACTGGCGACCCCGCTTCCGGGTAATATCCGACCGGATATTCTGGTTCCAGGGTCCACGGATACGGAGGTGTACACACACCTTACCTCACATTGTGAGATTCAGAGTAATATCAGGAATCAGGCGGAACGTACCGGTATGATTGGTTTCGCGTCCGGTACTTCACCGACCACAGCGCAATCGGTGGCTCAGGGCTTGAACTCAAGCCGTATCGTAGCTATCTATCCTGATTCAGCGGTTATTACTCTGACCGATGAGGTGGGCCAGTCATTTGAGAGCCTTGTGGATGGTAGCTTCTTTGGGGCTGCTGTTGCAGGTGCGGTGGTTTCGCCTGCGGTGGACGTGGCGACTCCATACACTCGTCGCAAGATCCAGGGCTTTACCCGGATTCCGCGAATCCTTGATCCGGTTGAGGCTAACCAGACGGCGGTTGCCGGTGTCACGCTTCTGGAAGATTTGGACCCGATTATCCGAATCCGACAGGGACTGACAACCAATATGACTTCGGTGTTGACCAGACTTCCGACAGTCATTCAGATCGCTGACTTTGTTCAGCAGCAATCTCGGATTGTACTGGACTCGTTCATCGGGACGAAGTTCTTGGCGGCTCGCACTAATGAAGTCGTGGTGTCCATGACAGGGCTGTTCAAATCGCTGACTCAGGCAGAGATTGTCAGCGCCTTCGCAGGAATGACAGCGGCTATCGACCCTGACGATCCTACGATTCTGAGGTTTGAGATGTACTACAGCCCGATCTTCCCGCTGCTGTACATCATGCTGACTTTCAACCTCAGAGCACGAATCTAGGAGGTGTTGTTCTCCAACGAGTGAGGGTATCATAATGGACGCATTACGATGGAAAGTAGCAGCCGAAGATAGGTGGCAATACAACTTCATTGGAGGGACTGGCAAAGTCACCCTTATGGTATCCGTAACGGCTGCGGAGAACAACGGCTGGCGAGCGGATGTGGGGCTTTCTCAAGGCGGCAAAGTCATTGAGAAATCCTCCTTTGTGAGCGTGTGGAAAAGTGATTTTGAAGAGGCTGCGAAAGCAGCCAAAAGTCTCGCTCGCAAGTACAAGATCCGGTGGAAGCCACAGCACTTTGTTATCGATAAGGGACATAAACCAGGAACACCCCCTCCGGTAGAAGAGTGAGTGTTTCACGTGAAACGGTGAGTCGGAGGTTAGCTATTGGTTGAAACCTGCGTTCTAGTCTGTATAGGGTTTACCGTATTGGCGTTTTGTTTGGAGATTGATCATGAGCAACCCCAGAAAAGCATTTGAGAGTGCCATCAAGAGAAAAGCAATCCTTACAGAAGGCCCTGTAGGGCGGGTGCTCGATAAAGTGTGGAACGATATACATGACATTGAAGATGCTCTTATGGGGACAGTAAGGCCCTATGATAATGCCGCGTCCTACCTAGACCGTCCAGCTAGAAGGGATGCTGAGGCTATGATTAGGATGATCAAAGGTGCTGTGAAGGAGTTGGAGCGTGTGTCCATGAAGACCTTTGGCCAACTAGCGGACGCGGAAAGAAAGTTTGTCAAAGAGTTTGGCGACCCTGACGAGTACGCCGACCAGATGAGCCGAGAGATTTTCCCGTTGTAGTCTAATGTTGGAGATTGACATGAAGGACAGCGTTGTTACCCGATACTTACAGAAAACTGCTCTGGGATCAGACCAGAACCAGAAGCTTGCAGATGATCTGGAAGCGTTGTTAGATGAGATCCAAGAGGCTATGGAAGCGGTGCAGAGGGTAAGCGGCAAGAACAAGAGGTATAAGCCTGAGGTATCCAGAGCCGCGAATGTAGTTTTCGACAAGCTGGAAGAGGTAGAGGCTTACCTTTATCGGGCTCAGCGTGATGTTGGTTCGGAAATGATGGAGAAAGATCCGTCATGGAGACCGCGCAGACTTTTTGCCTCTGAGCGTGATTTTGACCGTGATGTCAATGCGTTAGGCAAACAGTTACTTGCCATAGAACGTAAACTTGGAGATGTTTTTGCTGAGGCGCACCCTCGAAAGTCATTATTGAAAGTTCGTGTTTGGCAGAGCTTGGCTAAGGCGAGAGAGGCTTTAACAGAAGCTCGCATTTGGCTGTCGAAGGAATTAGCCCCTAGCTATTTGAGATAAATTTGTGGAGCGGAGAGCAAAATGAATCCCAGAAAAGCCTTTGAAAACGCCATAAACAACCCCCGATCAGCTTTTGAAGAAGCTCTAGGTAAAACAGGCGCTTTCGACAACACGCCTATGGGCATGAGTCAAGCAATGGATTTATTACATGATGTTGAAGGGCTTGATCCTCGTAAAGCGGCAAACTTGGTCGAAAGAGAACTCAAACAGAGGGATTTTTGGGATAGGTATGCTGCGATGGGGGTTTGGGATGTCGTAATGTCCTCAAAGGTCCAGCCTTATATTGATGTTTTCAAGTACCTGGAAGATGACGTCAGAACCGCTGCCAGGAAACAAATTCCCGGAGATCAAGAAGATGTGAATGACATATACAACGAAACGGTGCAACGTTGGCTAAAAACTTATAAGACTGGAAAGCCCACCGGTAAGATCCGTCACAAGTTTATCCCAAGAGGCGGTCATATTGGGCACATTTGGTATATTTACGATGTTGATGCTGATGTTCATTCTGGCATAGTAGAGCTTAGAGTCGAAATGATGAATCAGTTCTCAGGCGAGACAAAACAAGTTGAAGAAAGTATTGGAATGCCTGAAGATTTTGAGGATGTCCGCACCGATGATTATGGAGTTAGAGGGGATAAACAACAGTCCATAGTGGTGACTGGAACCACTTACGAAGGTGATGAGTGGGAAGTACAGGTAGAGTTGAGCGCAGAGACAGGCGAGTTTACGGGACGTGACTGGGGCCGCGACTGGGAAAAGACATCATTTTGAGACTGAGGTAGATATGGACAACAAACGCTGGAAAGTATCTGAAGATAAGCAGGCTGGTAAGATGAAAAATCTTCTGATCGAGATGCAAGATTACCAAACGTTGGCCAATCCGGTTCTCAGAGCCTCAGAGGATATGGAAAAAGCGGTTGACGACTTGAAGAAAGCTTATAAAGCTCTCGGAAAAGCACTTGGAAACTTGTAACCACAGAGTTGTTCAGCGATACCTAAACAGCCGCGTAGCCTCAATATCGGAAAAAGAAGTTGAACGTCTTCTAAAGCGTGTCTTGCCTGGGACACCATTTGCCGGTAAAGCCATGGCGGTCGGAGGGTACATTCGTGACGAATATATAGGTCTGGAAGCTAAAGACTTAGATATCGTGGTGGACATGCGGGGTGGGGCCAAGAAGATAACAACTTATCTTCACAATATGTTTTCCAGAGAGATAACCCGGCCCCATCATATGGGAGCGCAGTACCCTATTTGGCAAATTACATTCAAAGATAATATAGAATATAAAGGGCAGACCTATCGTACAAAGGGAGCGGTAATAGAGTTTGCCGATACCATGAAGGAAAAGTTTACTGATCCTACTTCACGCCAGCGTAAAGTAATGCCAGCTACGCTTGAAGAGGATGTTGAACGGCGGGACTTTACCGTTAACATGCTCCTTAAGGATCTGACATCGGGAGAGGTTGTCGATCTTACGGGCACCAGTAAGCATGACATTGAAAAGGGCATCTTACGAGGGCACCCGCGAGTATCATTGGACAAGATTCTTAATGACGATCCCCTTCGTATGATTCGATTGGTCCGTTTTCAATGTAAATATAACTGGCAGATACCTAAGTCCGTAATAAAGACAGTGCGGCGGAATGCATCTCGTATTGAAATAGTATCCGCTGAACGCATTATGGATGAACTGAAAAAGGTAATGAAACTCGGTAAGTTAGACCGTGCCATCAGGCTGATGAAGCTCATGGGCTTGCTAAAGTATATCTTACCTGAAGTCGAAGCCATGCAAGGCGTCCAGCAGGGAAAGAAGTACCACGCAGAGGGTGACGTTTATAAACATACTCTGAACGTACTTCGTCATGCTCCGCCGACTATTGAAGGGCAACTGGGAGCTTTATTACATGATGTTGGTAAACCTAAGACACAAGAGATTGTCGAGGGTGCTATAAGTTTCCACGGACATGAAGAGGTGGGAGCGGAGATGGCAAAAGCTATCTTGTACCGTCTCAAGTTTGATGCTGCTACTATCAAGAAAGTTGTGGGTATGGTCCGTCACCACATGCGACCGCACTATCTTGGTCCCGAAGTTACGGACAAGGCAATAAGAAAGTTTATTCGGGATCTTGGTGACGAACTCGTAGATGCTACTTTAGATGTATCTGAGGCAGATGAGTTAGGATCTATCCCGCAAAAGCACAATGTTAAACAACTCAGGGAACGGATCAAGCGGATCAAAGAGTCGCCTTTGCCTGTATCCAAAAAGCCTGTCTTGGATGGCAGGGAGATAATGACGGCTTTGAATGTCAAACCAGGGCGTGTAGTAGGGGAAGCTGGCAGGTTCTTGTTGGAACTAGCTGATGATTACGCGGCGTGGGCGTGAGTTGACCAAAACGGATGCTGTACGGGAGATTCGGAAAAAGTTTCTATAGTTTGTGGGAAGTGACGGAGGAGATTGCTATGGATCAGAAATGGAAAACAAAAAAAGCGGTAGGTAGAGACAGACCGCCGGTAGATGTCCTGAGGTCTCATGTGCAAGCGCTCCAAGCGAGGTGTGAGGAAGCCTGGGGTACAATTGGAGCTTATCTTGAAGAGGTTAAAGACGCGAAGAGAGATGTCGATTTAGAGCCTTTCCAAAAGAGTTCTCTCGGAAGTGTCATCAGGCTAGCGTCGAACGCTGAAAAGACTTTATTTAAAGCATCAAGTTTCCCTGTGCTGGAAGACTTAGAGGCACATCCCGATTACCGGCTAGAGTGAGGCTCACACTCGCACGAGTACCTCTATAATGTGCTGGAGAAGCAGTAAGGTTCCTTCTTGTGGGCTCTGGAGCCATAGGTTGTCAGGCCATATTTTCCAGCCTGGGTGCTCCCCCATGGCGGCTTCCATCTGATTTAAGATAACGTTCGCCTTGAGCAGATCAAAAGGCATAAAATGGCTTTTCCGGGCTATTAGAACATGATTTCTATCTTCTGATGCTCTTTTGATCAGTATGCCTTTCAAGAAACCAAGGCGGTATAGTTCGACCCATCCGTCGAGTAGTGGCGCTTCATCGTTACACGAGGCGGCGACAAACCCACTGGTTCCCTGGTCCAGGATTCTGATATTTATTCGTGGCCGGGAACCAACGAGTGCTATTTTTCCGTTCTGAATGTAATCGCGCAGCCATCCGACTGCGTTCTGGATTCGTTCACTGAGTTCACGTTGGCTAAGCCCAGTTTCAGGGAAATAAGCCCTGAGGGAAGAGAAGAACCGGGCAAGGTTGTCGTCCAGGTGGGCTAGAGCCGGTAAGCCAAGCCGATGTACAAAGTCTACCGTATACACGATGCTGGCGGTGGACGGATGCGTGGCTAGATCCCGGTGTAAAAATAGAGCAATGGCGAAAAGGGTGTCAATATCCTGAACTTTAGGCGTAGCCAAGGTCGTGGGCATAGGCCGTCCGAGAATAAGATCCTCATAAAATCGAGGCAGTGCTCCGGTGTCAGAAGTGGAAAAGTCTGACCCGTGGTGCTCGTACCCAAGGATTGAGGGGTCTTCAATTTGAGCCTTGGAGAGCCCCGTTTCAAAGGAAATGGCATCCGGGACAACCGGGGGTAAATCTTTCTCAATGCGGACGTTTAGATCCATGCTCCTAAATACACCGTAATTTCTTTGTTATTTGATTACTGTAGTAATGGCCGATGACCTTCCAGATTTTCCAATCGTAGTATTAGAAGCCGACTTTCCTGAACAGGTGGGGAAGGTCGGTCTTTTTGATATTATCATGCCGGTCGGCAATACCGGCATTGTGTTTGTCGCGGCTGTACCCGGCACACTGTACCTACAGGGACCGACGTTTACTCCGGAAGTACAGCAGGCCGCGAAGCTGAGTGCAGCGTCTACTTTGGCTCATATGGGCCTTATACGAGGTGAGACTCTGACGTTCTTACGCGAAGCTCTACAGTTGTCTCAGGCTGATTATGCAACCCTAATGGGTGTCCCTCTCGCCACGGTGCAGGGGTGGGAAAATAACACTATTCCAATACCGGTGAATGCGTGGGGGTGTACACAGTCTCGTGTATGCATTGCGGCTGGAAAAAGGTTTCTGACTGAGTACGCCTTAGAGCCGAATTTCAGACCCCGTAAGATTCGTGTGTTCCCTAATGTCCCGATGACACCTCAGCCGGTGACCTCTTCCCCGCCATGCGACCCACAGCCAGCACCGATAGTAGGCCCTGATTGTGAACCTTACGGAATCCCTTCAAGTCCTGTTCCGTGCGCTCCACCAGGGAGCCTGCCACCTTGTTGAATATCCTTTGGTTTAATTGACGAGTAGGAGCTATTGATTATGACAATTTCTGCGAAGCGTGTTGTCGAGGCCGCTGTCGGTGTGGACGATGAGGATATTGGCGAGTTAGAAATTGCTGAGTACGTTGTATTCCTGCTCGCACTGGAAACATACTCACGTTACCTCGAAGAAGCGACGGGTTCGGAATCCGACGATGACTTAATCCGTAAGGGTCTAACGCTTGTTAGAATGGCCGATCGTCAGCATTTAGGTGTTATTCAAGCTTTCTTGGGCGATTCCATGCCGACAAGTAGCCAGAGAAAGATAATGGACAAAGCGTTTCGCTTTCTGCCTTCTAACTCTACAACTTTGGGCAAGCGTAGTCTTCAGATGAAAATCGCTCTTCGTCAGGGTGGCGCGTCCACCATGAGAAAGATTTTTAGGTCCAACAAAGCGCTGCGAGAGATGAGGGCAGCTATGGCAGCGGCTGATGAGGCGGACGCTGATGCCGCTCTTGACAAGTTCGCCGTTATCCCCCTTAAGAACATAAGGCTTCGTGGCTGGATTGATAAAGCGGCAGAGACAGCCGGGTCTGGCACTTTTCAGAATGCGGTGGCAGTCGCATCGGATGAGACTGATGACGATGTTCAGCCTATAGTTACAGCGAGAGCCAAAGAAACTGGCGCTGAGGCCGCTTCAGAAGATCATCTAAATGCTGAAGCCGAAAAGAATGAACGTCTGCTGGATGTGCAAGAAAAAGCTCAAGACGCTGCCGAGAGAGCCATGGCGGTATCCGGGGAAGTAGATGAGCCGCCAACAAAGTCTGAGGTTGTAGGTATTGCTACAGCGGCTGCGGTGTCCGTTACAACTGATCCTTCCAGTCCGAATAATCGACCGGCTCCTTTGAGAGATTTAGACCCTGAACAGTATGCAGCGTCAGTGACTGATGGACGTGTCCTGGTGGCTGCTGGAGCAGGATCAGGGAAGAGCCGTACTGTTGTTCATAGAGTCGAATATTTGGTTAAGGACAGAGGCGTCAGTCCGAGTCGGATTTTGGTAACCAGTTTCAATACCAAGGCGGCTAATGAACTTAAACGGAAAATTGCCAGACTGACAAGCACTGACACGTTGAAGCAGATGTTTGCTGGAACTACCCATTCGCTGTTTCGTAGTTTTATAGAGAAGTTTGGTACAAAAACAGAGAAACTGGCCATGAATCGAGGGTTCACTGGAAAAGGTACTTCAGTGGCCAGAGTTGTTCAAAATATGTGGCAACAGTGTTTTCCAGCAAACACTTCAGCGGAAAGAAAAGTACCGAGAATCAAGGACGCCAATTTAGCAAAGTCAAAATGGAAAGGTAATAGAATAACCCCGGCAGAGGCTAAAGAGCTAGCTAAAACTCAGGAACAGGCCGACCATGCAGACTGGTATGAGATGTATGAAGGAGTGAAGGGAGCCATTCCCGGTTGGGAGCCGCCCTGTCGTTCCAAAGCGTATGAAAATTTTATGTCCAGGGGTGCCGGTAGTAAGGCTAAACGTTTGGGCGACTTTGATGATCAGTTAGCTATTTTTGATAACATTCTGAAACGAGACGCTGGTGTCCGTAAAACCGTACAGGACATGTTTGATCATGTCATTGTTGATGAGGCTCAAGACCTTAATGCTGTCCAGTATTCTGTCATCTCCCAGATAGCGGGTAAGGTTACAGACGGCAGTGATGGGAAGTCTTTATGGATCGTAGGGGATGACAAGCAGTGTGTGGCCTCTGACACTCCTATACTTACCCCTTCTGGTGAAAAGGCGGCAAAGGATCTTTGTGAGGGGGATGAAGTTTTAGCTTATCGAAATGGTGGGATTACCCCTCAGCAAGTTAAACACATTGTATCATCTAATTGGAGTAATGGATTTAAAATGACCACAGAAGGTGGTCGTGTTCTCACGATGAGTCCAAATCATAAAATTTGGGCCTCTGACCCATTGCTAAAAGAGGAGCAGCATCTTCTTTATTTGATGCATCGACGAGATTTAGGTTTTCGGATCGGGGTTACAAATAAGGGTTTTTGCGAGAAAGATTCTCGTCTTCTCTATGGACAAAGACCACAAACAGAAAGAGCAGAACGTCTTTGGATTCTTGGTATTTATAATTCTAAAGAAGAGGCTTATACGGCAGAAGCTCTTTATTCATTGCGCTACCAGATACCAACTGCGGTATATCATAGTGAGTGGAATCGAACATTTCCAGTTGAAAAGATTGCAGCGGTTTATAAAGAGTTTGGTGAAAACGGACGCAAGCTGTTAGAGGCTAAAGGGCTTAAGTTATCTTACCCTAATTGGATGTGTCGAAACTCCCGCCTTCTTGCGTCTCGCACGATCCAGCTTATTGCTCATGGGCCGAAAGGCACTCAAGTAACTCTTGAATGGGATCAAGACGAGGCGTTAGACGATAAAGTAGAAGTTGAATTTAAGCTTTTTGGTCAGAATAGACGCAGAATTCGTAAATGGTTTACAAATTATCGAGAAGGTTTAGAGTTTGCAGAAACTCTACAAGATGTAACAGGTTTTAATTTATCACATCGTTTGTCAGTAGCGAATGAACTACCTCTTAGGAAGATCACAGCAACAGCTTTGTTTCCAGGTATGTCGGTGGCTGTTATAGATGACGGTGAGTTAGTTTTAGACCAAGTTGTGAAGGTTGAACAAGTAGAAGACACCTTTCTTGATCTTGATATAAACGATGCTTCTAACTTTTTTGGTGGTGGGGTTCTTTCATCAAATAGTATTTATGGTTTTCGCGGGGCGCGTCCGGATATGTTTACGGAGTTGAACGACGACGAAGAAAAGAGTTGGGAAACCAAATTTATCCGGACTAATTATCGGTGTGAGCCAGAAATCGTTGAAGCCGCCAATACGTTAATTGATCATAACACAAAGCAGATCCCGATGAAGTCCGTTCCGCGTCCAGGGGCGCAAAAAGGAGTTGCGACTCTTGATGTCATAACTCCCGGAGATGAGGCGCAAGCTGCTTTAGATGTCGTAGAGAAGATCAAAGGCGACATGGTAGCGGGTGCTGACGTAAGTGATAATGCCATTCTTACCCGGACAAATAAGGAACAACACGCTTACGAGACAGCCTGTATTATTCGCGGCGTTCCTTACGCCCGTAAAGGCACCTCAAGCTTTTTGGGCTCACCAGAGACAAAGGCGGTGTTGGGGTATGTTGATCTTGCTATAGGTAATGACTTTGCCAAAATGCAAGAAGCCTTGGGGGAGGTCATAAACAAACCAAACCGTTTTTTCCTCACTGGGGATAAAGGACCGAACGGAGTTAAGTATGCGCTTAAAAAGTGGGCTACCGAGACAGGCCAAGATGTTAAAACAATAAACCCTCTTGCCGCTTTAGCTGACGATGAATTTTTAGGTATCTTGGCTGGAGCTTTGGGTAAAAAAGGAGGGTTATGGCGAAAGGCTGTGAGGGCTCTCCAGGAAATGCGTGATGCGGTAGCTGAAATGAAAGCTAACGCGATGGACCCCGACTATACAACGAGAGATCTTTTTGACGAAATCCTTATGTTGAGAGGGACAACGACAATAGTTGAGCCTGGAACTGGCGACATCAAGTACGTAGAGCAGTCTTTCCGTGAGAGCCTTCAGGCTACTATCAGAGATAGCATCTCTGATGAGGATGACGATGCGAAGGACGATGAGGATGAAGAGGAAGAAAATCTGGGGAATGTTAGTTTCTTATATAAACTAATGGAAAAAGATCCAACAGACCCCGATGACTTGATTGCCGATCCAAATACACCAATAGGCTATAAAGCTAAAATGGATCGTTATGCTGCCAAGACTGAGGAACTGCGGATTGACATTGATAAGTGGGAAGAGAAACAAAAAGAGCTTCCAGAAGCGGAACAAAAACCTCCGCCCGGTGTTTACATTGGAACCGTGCATTCAGTCAAAGGAGCAGAGTGGCGAAATTGTTATGTCGCCATGCCAAGAGGTAAGTTCCCCATAGAACCTCCAAAGAAGCCAGGGGCACCACCTCGCGACCCAGAAGAGTTACAAGAAGAGTTAGAATCGGAAAGACGGCTCGGTTATGTGGCTTTATCACGGGCAGAGATGAATCTTACTATTGTGTGTCCTTCTACTGTGGGCGGGAAACCGGCTGGAGTCAGTCAATTTGTGGCTGAAGCCGGTCTTCACGTTGGCGAGAATGTCAAAAGACCCGGTGAGACCGAAGACGAAACCATAGTTGAGGAAGAGGTCGTTGAGCCGGGAGAAGAAATGATCGAAGAGGAAATTGTTAGAACGGCGGCTTACGATTTCGAAGACGATGCCTGGAGTTTACCGGAAGGCGATTGGGATTAAACTATGGGAACTTACGTAGAAATACCTTTAGAGGAGATGGAAAAGTTCTTGAAAAGAGCTTTCCGCGCCTTTCGTCCAAAACAGGGAATATTTAAGGGCAACGAGTATTATTACATACTGACACTTGGCCCTAATGTTGGAATTCGGATTATGACCTCCGTTAAAACCCGTTCTGGAGTGGGTGCTGGACGCGGGGTTAAAACGATGAAGGTCCAACTTGTCAGTCTGAGAGACGGCGGCTTATTAATGAGGAAAGAGAAGCAGCCGACTCCTGTCAAACGTACAACAAACTGGAAAGATAGCATAAAAGATAGGGTCGGGGAGCTTGTTGAGAAGTATGATGACGGCGAGGAGTTCTGGGAAAAGTTAGCTTTAACTCGTTCACGTCCCGCTGATCCTGAAAGAGAAATGGAACGTCAGGAGCGGGAAGAAGAGAGGGAACAACAGGAAAGCGAAAGGCGTCAAGAGGAACTCAAGGATACAGGCATCAAAGGATTTCCGACCCCTGAAATGCTTAGAAGGTTCCCGAAGCAAAAGAGGATGACAGGAGATGTTACCCCGCCGCAACTTAGATATGTTAATGGCTTATTGAGTAAAATAAAGCATGACGACTGGCATGAGTTGAACCTGTACGATGTGACTGGCATCGATCATATCCTTACCAGGGATGAGAGACAGGCGCTTACAAAGCAACAGGCCAGTATGATTATTGAGATCCTTTTAGAGGCTGGTTTTGGCAGAAAGTACGCCTCTGAAGAGGAGGACGCTGAGTTCGAGCGTTACGCTTCTGAGTCAGAAGATTATGCCTAAACTTGTAACAATTGGGACTGACGGGAATGTCGATTATGTCCAGACACCGGATGGTCAGAGGCATATGTTGGGACCGGTTTCGGTCCTCAAGTTAATTACTGGTCTGGTGCCAGTCCGGACCGCAAGAGAGGCTTTGAAGGAATTTACAGAGAATAATCAAGTAATGCTCTCTGTGGATCTTGATAAAATGTGGACTTTATTGCCGTTTCGACGGGCTCGGTATTCATCTACCACTAACCCTTTTATGAAAAGGGAAGATCGTAGTTTTCCCTTTTCGGATTTGGAGAAAATCATGCTCAAGAGTGCTTCTTACGAAACTTTTAGCTCAAACATGGAGCTAGCTGAGGGTATCGTCACAAAGGTGGCAGAGACGAACTCAAGAATTGATGCTCTCATAGCTGAGGGTAAGCAATTTGACTCGAATCGGGCCAAAGGCGACCTTCATAAGATTGCTTCCAAGGTTTCTGAGATTGCTCAGAACGTGGATATGGCTCAGCCGTGGGTTGAGACTGACCTGACGGAACTTTCCAAGCAGGCGACCGAGATTCATAGTCTGTTTGAGCCAAAAAGCTAGTCAGACATTGTTTGACTACAAAATGGGAGATGTAAGATAATATGGCGAACGTAACTACAGCTAATTATATCTACCGGCAGGGTACGGCTCCGAACACCCGTGCCGCCGTGAGTCAGAAAAATAAGATTTATGGCTACACGGTCGGAGCGGAGGGACTCCAGCAGTTGGGCGTGATTTCGGAGTTCACATTTGACGAGTCCCGCACGATTGATCCGATCCGTGGCGTGGGCTTCGGTGATCAAATCGCTGAGCTAGTGCCTAATGTTACAGATCCGATGACTCTGAGTGTGAACAAGACATTGCTGTATACAGCAAATCTGTTCCAAATTCTCGGTTATAAGGGCGGCATCGATGGTCTTGTCCGGAGCTTGAAGCACCACCGTTGGCCTTTCGACATCAAGCAGGAATTGGTTTTTTCGGAGTTATCTTCTCTCCAAGATCCGAGTGGTACATCCGTTGCGGCCACTGTTACAACAGGCCCTACGGACGCTGATAATCCGATAGTAACCCCTCGTGCGTTGCTGACCTTTTTTGAGGGCTGTTGGATGAATTCATATTCAGCAAGTTTCGTTTCTGACACAGCAGTGGTAGCTGAGACTAGCTCCATAACAGTCACTGACATTATTGATGGTGTATCAGAATACGGCGAATTTATCGACACTGGACTTGCTCCGGTGGAGGACAACGGCGGTCCTGGCAGTGGTTACTCACTCCGGTTCGCTCAGAGCAGTAATACAATACAAGCGGTCTAACTGACCGCTTTGATGACAGCGGTTAACTAGATGTGAATCAGATTAGATCCGACCAAATGTAAATTTTGTTGTAGCGCGGTAAGAAACCCAGACTCAAATGTAGATCACGTCGAGTTCTAACGCTGTCATCCTCAATTTGTGAGGATGATATGAGCACATTAGCAGCGAAGAAACTCAACGAGGCTCTTGATAAGGCCAAAGATATAGGGCTAATCAAAGAGTCGTTCATAATAGAGGACTGCGAAGTTACATTACGTAACTTACGCCCTGAAGAGTACGTCGCCATTCTACAGGCTTGTGAAGAGCTTGATGACGTGTCGTATCTTCATGTCTACCAAACTGAGCACCTTGCCCGGTCTATCACCCAGGTCAATGGCATGGACCTGCAAGGTGTTAAGTATATCGAAGAGGAAGAACCGGACCCCAAGAATCCAGGGGGAACACGCATTGTTAAAACAGAACTTCACTCATACCTGCTCAAGCATGTGGTGAACACTTGGGGCAAAGAGGCTGTTTACACAGCTTACCGTAAGTTCTTAGACGTGGTGGAAATGGCAGAGCGGAAGGCCAAAGAGGGGATCGAGTTTTTACTGCCAGATGAGACTGACGAAGAGAAATATCGCCGCTTATTACTGGAAGCCAAAGAGAGCGAAGGTAATCTGCCAGACTCTCTCATTGACCATATCCTGGAAGAGCAAGGGTTTATGCGGAGAAGCACCACTGAGGAAGTAAAAGCGGCGACTGAACGTATAGACCGGATGGCTCGTGAAGACGATGCCGCCAAGACACCGGAACCTAAGCCGCAGCCCAAAGCCGAAGTTGAACAACCTAAGCCGCAGCCCAAAGCCGAACCGAAGCCTGAGCCAGAGGCGGCGAGACAACCCATGAATCGGGCAACACCGGAGCCAACCGACCCTCACCAGACTCTGGAACAAGCTATTGAGGCACGGAGAGTAGCCCCGTCTCAAAGCCAAGAGGGAGACACGTCTAAAGGCCGCACTGACAAGATTGCGGCTCTTGAGGCAGAGGCGGGAAGAACACTAGGTGTTAAAGTTGAAGAAGGAAATGGGCAAATCCCGGTTCAGCGACCGGCTGACCAAGAGGTTGCAGAGCTTCGGAAACAAGAGCCTGTGGACACGAAAAAGATCAGTGAGATTATTGATCGACCACCAGCGGCGGGAATCAACCCGCGCTTTAAGCCGCCAGCTAAAGTTTGATGACTGATGCAGCTAGAAATTATGAACTGGAACAAGGACGGCTTAAGAGTGAGTATGACGGAAAGCCTAAAGAAGATATCCGTGTCACTCCCCCTCAAGCTCCGGAGGTAAACCCGGAAGTTTACAAGGACGTTGAACCCCTGCTGTTCCGTGGGTTTCTTACAGTAGCGGCGGAAATTAATAACGTCTACTTTGTTTTCAAAAGTGTGAACCACCATGAGTTCGACTTGCTCAGGTTTGCAGGGCTTCTCAAGGAACAGGAGCGAGAGGACTCAAGTCATAGATTTTGGGACATCTTTTTGGCTTACGAGGTGTTTATGGTCGATGGCGTCAATGTCTTGGCTGACCGCGATCAATGGATACCCAAAATAGCGGACACCTTCTCAGAGCTTCCCAAACAAGGCAAAGCCAAGATCATTCGGCACGTCTCCGAAATCAACCGGAGGGCCTCAAGTGCGACCATTCTAACGGAAGCTTATGCTACAGAATCAGCTTCTCGATACCGTTGGATGCAGCTTAAAGGGCTGGATCTTACATCCACGGCGGTCACTGGAGTCGTTGGAACACAAGCTTTGGGGCTCAACTGGGCACAACAGGTATGGAGAGCCTTGAATTTGGCAGAAGACCGTAATGAGCAGCATGAGAGGGACTGGGAAAATGCCAAGTTTATCGGCTCATGCTTTGCCGGGAAGGGTTTGTCCAAAGTTTACAGCCAGGACACTGATCGGAGAAACAAGGAGAAAGAAGAGCGGATATCACGGAAAGACAAGCTTTTACGGGAAATAGTGCTTGGGGAGAAAGTACCGGAAAAGAGTGCTGTACTCCCCGGTGCAGTTGTTACGGTGCCGCGCAGTGTTGAGGAACTGGCGGATCAGTTGGAGAAGGATCTAAGAGGCGACCAGGACTGGCACGACAAGGTGGTCGAAGAGCATGAGAAGCGAATTCAGAACCAGTATAGAGCCAGACAGAGACAACAGCAGGAAGCGGCAAAAGCTCATGCGGAGCAGTTTGGAAACAAGAATGTTGTCGGAAGCTCCGAGATACATGGTTTGAGCCCACAAGAGGTAGAAGAGAGAATTCGACGTACAAAGCAAATCGAGGCTCAAAACGCCGCACGTATGCAAGTTCATCCCATGGATGAAAAAACGGATGCTTTTTTGGACAAATGGGGCGTCAAAGGGCCAGAAATCTCTACTGAGATTGCTACTACAGACCGGGACACTTCAGAAGCTATCCCTTTGCCCAGACGTCAGACGCCACCAGGGAAGCCGTTCCGGAAGTGAGTAGGAGAAAAGCATGGCTGAAGAAGAAGTCGTAACTGTAAAGATAGGGATTGACCCAAGTGCTGCACTCAAAGAGTCCAAGCGGTTTCAGAGTGAATTGTCCAAGCGCTTTGGTCTTATCAAAAAGAGCGAAGAACAGGTCAACACCGCTATTGGTAAGTATATACACGCGACAAAGACGACAAAGATCTTAGGTCCGATTCTTGCAAAGCAGGCCAAGGTTTACGGTAATATTCGAGCAGCCATAGGAGAGACGACTAACGCTATCGGGGATATGAAAAAGGGGTTAATGGACACGGAAAGGGTTTTGGGCGAGTTAAACAAACGGGCGGCGGCAGCAGGCGGGGATGAAAAAGAGGAGATTAAACAAAGGATTAGGTTACAAAGGGATCTGGCAAAAGAAAAAACGATAGCTATAAGGGCGAAGGAGAAAGAGAAAGAAGAGCTTGTTAAACGGCGAGATGCTGTTAGGAAAGGAATGGAACAAGTTAAAGGCGGTGGCCCCAACCTTAAACTCTTGGCAGCCGCTGCCCGTGAAGGCGGCGAGACGCTTGTTAAGCCTCTTTCGGCATTTATGGGGCGAGATTTTAAGAGCGCTCTTGATGAAGGCAGCGACTTATTAGGCAAAGGACTAACGGGCGCTTTTAGAAAGATGGGTAAAGGGGTCAAGAAGATGAGCCTGATACCTACAGCAGGGAAAGCCGGGGCCGGGGGAGCCGCAGTCAAAGGAATCGCAGGGATGGGTAAAGCGCTGATGCCTGTGATAAAGGTGCTTGGAAAACTCGGCCCTATAATTGGCTTGGTGAGTTCCGCAATAATGGGCCTTATAAAGCTCTTCATGGATACGGAGGCGGCTGCAAAAGATTTCCACAAGAGAATATTAGAGACGGCCAGTACATCAGCTCTTTTAGCTCGTAATATGGGAGATGCGGATGCCGCGTCAGCAGAATTAGAACAAACGCTCAAGGATGTGCGTGAAGGTGCAATGAATTTAAGTAATGTCCAGTGGGGCATTTCCAGAGACACAGCCGCGCAGTTTATCGCCGCTCTTACGAATGAAGGCGTAACTCTGGAGCGTTTGGGGGATGAGACAAAACGCGCCACTGGATATGCTACAGAACATGCGAAAGTAATCCAAATGTCAGTGGCTTACTCACGAGCCTTCGGTGTGAGTTTGCAAGAAACCACGCTTCTGCAAGGCGAGATGATGGCTGAAATGGGTATGGGGTTAGATTCAGTCCAAGCTGGTTTTCAGTCAATAACGAGGGGAGCCGAAGAAGCTGGTATGGCGTCCAATAAGTTTTTTGGGATGGTCAGAAGCTTTTCGGCAGATTTGTCATTGTTCACACTTCGCATGGCAGATTTGACAAAAGTAATGGGAGTTCTCGGAAAGACCATGCAGCCTAGAAACGCGATGAAGTTTATGCAATCCGTTACAGGTAAGTTTGCTGGTGGTGTTCTAGAGAATGTAAGGCACGTTATGATGGCTGGACCGGGGAAGGCTAAAGGCGTGGCCCAGGCAGATTTAGGGGCGCGGTTAGAAGGATTAAGTGCTGATATCGCGAATCAGACAGGACAGTCTGCTAAAGAAATCCGTGAGATGATTGAAAGGGCAAATCCAAAGGAGATTGCAAAATGGACGGCTGACCATCGGGAGAAGGTTACTGGGGGAATGGTAGAGGCTATTCAAGATGCAGCAAATATGCAGCAAAAACTCGCCAAAGGAGGGGCAATCAATACGGCTGCAATTCTCGATCAATTAAGTCCGATGGGCAAGATACAGATGGCACAGGCGGAGTCGATGAAGATGTTTAACGGTAAACGGTTAGAAGAACTTAGCGGACGCCAACTTGCTGCTGTAGAGGCGACAGGGATCGCCACAGTCCAAGAAATTCGAGGTTTTCAAAAGCTACAGCTAGGTCTTATGACTTACCAACAAGAATTACTCAATGCCACTGAAGAAGGAATCGCAAAAGGGGGTGAGTTCGATGAAAAAACTAAACTAGCTTTGGAAAAGCTAGGCGTGGACATGACGAAAGGGGATCTACTGGAGCAACTAAAGGATATATTCGACGAGGATAAAAACATGCGGAAAACTTGGAACGCTTTGTCTGCTGATCAACAAGAATTATTACAAGGAGGTGAAAAACAAATAAACTTCCAAAAGAAGATAGCTGAACATCAGGTTAGTATAGTAGATAAGCTAGGAATGATCGTCGATATTTTAATGAACGAGATTTACAACACACTAAAGGGGGTTTGGGATTCAGTGCTAGATGTTTGGAAGGCTCTTCCGTTTGGTGACAGTGCCGAAAAAGAAAAGAGAGTGCGGGAAAAGCGTTTTGAGATGCAAGCTCAGGGACTAAGAGATCCGGAAGTTATGAAAGCTATCACAGACGCCGAAGGAAATATATGGGAAGCTAGAAATAAGATTGTCGCCACGGCTGGTCAAAAATTGTTAGAAGGCGTAAAGGCAGCAGAGGAGGAAAGAGAGGAAATAATAAAGAAGATAAAGACGGCTAAGGGTAAGGAAGAAATAGAGGCCCTGCATAAGCAAAAGCTGCTGTTAGATGAAATAATATGGGCTGAGGATGAAATTACAAAAGAAGGGGTAGGTGGCACAGGGATATACGATGTTGCGCCTGAAGAAGCGCTGAAGCGGTACAAAAAGATGGGAGCCCTTCAAGAGAAGGCCGGGATAAAAGGGGCAACACCTGAAGCAAAAGCTGAAGCCAAGGCTAAAGCCAAAGCAGAAATTACCGAACAGCCCAAACTCAAAGATCCGCCTACAGAGGGGGAGCAAAAAGAAGCGACGAAAGCGGCCAAAGAAACTACAAAGGTTCTTAAAAAGGGTGTGGTGCAAGGCAAGCCCACAAGCGGCTACACAAAAGCTGTCACGTCCTCAACACTCGATGCTATCCGTACAGGACTTTTTGAATATTATATGTATTCGCAGTTGGAGGGCGCAGACGTAGCGAAAGGGCTAAAAACAGGAGCCTGGACGCCTGAGAATATAGGGGAAAAGTTAGTCAAAGGCGCTACGGAAAAGGGAGTTGCTCCAACAGGAATTGCCGCAGAGCTATTGGGCGGTGGCAAGAAGAAGACAAAGGTCACCACAGCCGAACCCAAGCAAGCCGGTGGTCTTGTTACCAGTATAGTTAATGGTCAGGCTAATGTTGCCCGGTTGCCACCCGGAGAAGGCTGGACCCCGATAGGCGTGGGAGAAAGAATTATACCCGCTGGCGGCGGTCGAGCCGGTAACGTGAAGGTTGAACTGGCTTTGAGAGGTGACCTTAGCCGCTTTATTACTGCCCGTGTGGTAGAAGGCGCGGCTGAATTTGAGCGTAATAAACGTCTTCGGTGAGGTTTGAATGCCGCGTATTCCGTCAGCCAATCCTAACTTTGACCAGTTGCAGGTTCCTACCGAGAACCCCAACTATACCCATGGGCTTGAAAAGCGTAAAACTTATATCCCAATGGCGTTTCAAGTCACGAGCCCTTTCAATAGTAGAAGAGCCTTGCTTCCACATGCGCTCGTTATGCATGTCAATCCTCAGAACTATTCAGAGAACCATGTGAAAAGGGTTGAACGCATCCAAACTCGTGGTGGGTTTGTAGAGCAACACTGGGGTGATGAGCTTACGGAGATCAACGGTGACGGTTCTACCGGAGCCTTTATGAACATCTATACGGGCCTGTCTTCTGTTTTACGACAAAAGACGATTGCATGGGACCGGTACCGAGACTTGCATGACCTATATAGGAACAATGGGAGTGTCTATGATCCGTATGGCAGCATTGTACTTCAGGGGCACATAATGCTGATGTACGACCGTGGGACTTATATAGGATATTTCCAGTCGCTCGATGTGCAGGAGTCAGACGACCAGCCTTTTGCGTTTCAGGTGTCTTGGACCTTCAAGGTCGAAGAAGAGATTATGAAGATTCCTGGGATGGGTATTAACCCCGTGGCACGGGGCACTTATAACCCCACTGTGAAGTATTTTGGCGGCAACAACAATAACATTAAGGAGCTTAAGACCTGATGGTTGTCGAGAATCCAGATCAGAAGATATATCAGGAAATCGAGCAGTCGGCTGATTTTTACCAGCCTGCTGTCTACGAGCTACTGAAGTTTTATCATGCTCTGGAACTTCACGAAGAGACTCTTGATGGGCAGTTTATACCACTAACAACGGCTCAACCTTACGAGCAAAAAAGAACATTGATGTTTGCGGTGGGCCTGATTCCGCCCTCTTCGAATGTCACTCGTAACCTTCTTGACCGGACAGCCTCAATACGGACTCTTGAAGGGACGCCTGAACAGCTTACTGAAGAGAATCCTGATGTAGGTTCATCGTCTACGGGCGATCTTCCAGGCCAGATAGGGGGAGTTCCGACAAGTACAACAGAGCCGGGTGGTCCCACATCAACAGGTAGTGACGATTTTTGGGTGCGGTTTGTTGTAATGTGTAATCGGTTGAAGTGTCAGCCAGAAGAGTTGGCGCGGGTCATCCAAACCGAGAGCGGATTCAACCCAACAATAGGGTTTAAAAGTAAGACTGGAGTGGTGACTGCGAAAGGGTTGAATCAATTTATCGAAGGCACTGCCACAGGCAAAAGAGTCGGTATGACACAAGAGCAGTGGGACAACCTTCAAGAAATGCCCAGAAACGAACAACTTATATACATGGAGCGGTTTTATGCGGGTCGGGCTGAAGGCAGAAATGCTTTTGAGCTTAAAGCGATGACGCTTGGTGGCTTCAATAATCCGGACGGCTCTATCTATAACAGTAACGCGACCCCGCCAGAGTATAAGAACCCGGAGAAGCAAAAACAAGCTTACTTGGGCAACCAGCACCTTGACGTTCCGCCACCACCTAAAGGCTACCTTACGGCAGTGGATTTAAACCGCCGTCTGGCCTCAAAACCGTTACGTAAAGGATTTCGGAAGCAGATCGATAGGGCCAGACGTAAGTTGGGGATGGCTGTTGGGTACGAGCCGTTTCAGCCAGACGGTTCTAGCAGTGAGGGGTGGTCCAAATCTGGAGCGAAGAATGCCAACAAAGCATTTAAGACCGCATGGGAAGTGGCAAACAAGGATTTGAATCAAACCGACTTGGGCAAAAAGTTTATGGCTCACCAAGAGCACATGATCAATCAGACTATCAATGCCTTGGATCAGATGGCGAGAACGCCACCGCTTAGACTTTTGATCAACCCTCAATCCTTTAGAGTAGCTGCGGATAAGCTCATATCAGATGGTAACTGGGGCAGGACCGGGCATATTATCGAACACTGGGGCGAAAACCAAGATAGAATAGAAGGCTCTGGTAAGGTTGCAGCGTTTTTCTCATTAGATGCTCACGAGGGCAACAGCCCCGGTCTTACCCGCACTGCTCGCCAGTTTTCCGCAAGTTATCAAAATCTATTGTCACTCTGGCTCATCTACAAGAACAACGGAGGGATATATTTTCCCGATCCGTTAGTACCTTCCGGGTCCAAGGCTAAGAATCTCTCTGTAGTGGGCTCGGTGTACCTGTATTACGATGGAATTTTGTATGTGGGGTCTTTTGACAATTTCACGTTGGATGAGACAGAGGAGAACCCGTTTACTTTGGAGTACTCGTTTTCGTTTGTTGTCCGGGCTTGGTTTCTTTTGGATCGTTTGGATGACCGTCAATATACATACGGAAAACCCACTGTTCCAGCGGTGCCTATTGGTGCGGATACCCCGCCTTTGACCGGGGGAGATAATGAACAGCCAATCGCAGAAGTGAACTTCCCACCAGAAGTGGAGTTGACAGAACGGCAAATAGAAGAGGAAGGGTTTGCTGCTGGCGGAGAGTTTGGTGAGGAAATCTAATGGCTCGTGGCCCATACCAAGGCACTTTTATTCCAAATATCCGCCCCACTGTGGTTACGGCCCCGGACGCTATTGTCTATATCAATGGTGAGCAGGAGATAATAGGTTGCCCTCAGTGCTCGCGCTCTTTCGATTTTAATAAGTATATAACATCCATTCAGACCGATTTGAGTGTGGAAAGTGTGCCGGGGAGCGCCTCTATCCAATTATCTGTCCCTAGACACTCTATTGATGATTTTTATTTTGACGGCACCCCCGTCATTACTCCGATGATGGAAATCGAGATCTTTGCCAAAGGCTATTATTTGGTAGAAGGTATACCTCAGTACTATCCAATCTTCTGGGGTCTTATCACTGAGGTTTCGGATAACTATTCAGCGGGGGAGCACACGGTAAGTATCAGTTGTTCTGACATTCTCAAGTGGTGGGAACTGTGTCAAATGAATATCAATCCAGCTTATTTGGCTCCTTCCGGGTCACGTAGTTGGAATATGGGTCTTAATGTTTATAACAGGACCAACCCGTATGACATGATCTTTACCTTGGCGTTTCAGTCGTTTGGCGATGTGGTTGTTGGGACGGGATCTCTTAATCAGTTAGTGAAGGAACGAGGTAGCCAACGGGGCACGTTTGACGCTGCTCTGTCGGACATAATGGGGTACTGGGAGCAGCGTTTCCAACGGATGCGGAGTAACCTCGTTCTTTATGGGACACAGGGAGTTGCGGTTCGTGGGGATACTTTGTATCAAGCCTATTCTAGAAATAATCCGCCTGGGACAGTGCCAAAACGTGCTTATGCCTCTACAGCGGTGCAATATGCCAATGGGGGTAAAGATGGAGGTCAGATGGTTTATGACCCGACTTCCAATAGAGTGTCTGCAATTCGAGAGCAACTTCAGTCCATGAATGTTGATTTGTGGCAGTCAGAGTTTCAAACCAAGCTGGAGTTAGCTAACGCTGCAAAAGAGGCTATCGGTTTTGAGTTCTATATGGATGCGACAGGGGATATTGTATTCAAGCCGCCTTTTTATAACCTAGATGTTTTGGGGAATAAACCGCTGTCTTGGATTCAGGACATTGATATTATAGATTGGGACTTTGGGGATTCGGAGTCTGAAGTTGTTACGCAAATCATTATGCAAGGTCAGGCTTTCGGCCTTACTGATGTAGGGGCACCGGGGGATATAAGTCCTTTTGCTTCGGTCACGGATTACCACCTACTACGAAAGTACGGTTGGAGGTCCAGACCGTTAAACTCTGAGTTTTTAAGTAGCACCCATGCGATGTTTTACCACGGTCTGGATTTGTTAGACCGGATCAATTCTCGCCGTCACCGGGGAAGTATATCCGTTCCAATGCGCCCTGAATTACGGCTTGGATTCCCAGTTTATGTCGCTCCGAAAGATCAGATTTGGTACTTGTCTGGGATAAGCCATAGTATGTCGTTCGGGAGTCGGGCGACGACGACTCTAAACTTGACTGCCAAGCGTTCTAAATTCGTTGCGCCTCGTGGTATGGGAGATTTGAAGCTCAAGGACTTCGCTGGCGAACCGGAAGCCAACAAAGAGGGAACTCCGAGAACTTTTCATTATAGCTCTCGTCAACTCGCCAAATCAGGCGTGTTCACATTGGAAAAGAGAAACGCCGCTACTTTACCGCCTGATGATGAGGCTTTCACAAATATGGAACCAGGAGCGGACAATCCATACGAGCCTCTTGTGTTACGGCACCCGAAAACAGGCAGGGTGGTGGGCTATCCAAATGTAGTCATGGCATATACACGTGCTTTTGCCCCGGCTGATATCAGTAATCAGGCAGGACAAAAATCGCCTTCCAGAAAAAGACCATATGTAGCGAAGAGGAGGCAGGCTCAACAGCGCGAGACACTGAAAGAGTTTAATGAGAGATCTTTTAGCGCGGCTAAAGCCAATGAAGAGGATACCCTAATCGATAAGTATGCGAACAATCGTTATCAGTATGGTTTGAATTCTGCTGGTGTTTATATATACGCCCACGACTCTTCTGCAAGAGGTGGGGCTATCAGTGAGCTTTTAACTTTACGAAAAGATAACATCAAAGTTACTCCTGAGGACGACGCTACTTTGAAGGCTCTCAAAGCACAGACCACTTTAATTCGTCCGATAAGTGATGAGAGAGGGTTTGAAGTTATTGGCCATTACCGGTACGGAAGACGTGTTTCTTTAAAAGATGGTCGTTTGATCACAAACGCCGGGACTCAAACTCGCGCCACTGTTGATGTTCAGCTTGCTCTATCGGGTAGAATGCAAGAGATGTTAACGGGAGCTTCACAGGGATTGACAACGGTTTCAACCGGATACGCTGACCCCGCAAGAACGATAGCTACTTTAACCACTGAAGATCGGCAGACGGCAGCAATTTTAAATCCGGACACTAAGAGCCCGGAGTTTCAAGAGGTAGGCGATAACTTTATTGATTCTGCCCCTCTTGGTTCACAACAGCAGCAAGGCTCTTCGGAAGTTGAAGCTGCTCAGTTATCAAGAGCGCTGACATTACAAGAGATGTCGGTAAGAGACTCTTCTACAACACAGGAGAACTGTATCTGTCTTACAGGCAGGCAAGATTTGGTTTTTATCAACACCGGGTATCAAGTTAAAACGTTGTCCAGCCCCGGAGCAGAAGAGGAAACTACTGTTTTAGCTTCTTTAGAGGCAGCGGGAGGGCCAGTTAATAGCGGAGCTACTCAACAAGCAGCGGGAGCCGTGGACCTGATTCAAGCAGAACTTAATGAGGCTCAGTGGAAGTTGGACGTTCTTGATAAGAAGTCTAAACGACCCGAAGGAACTTACGCAGACGGCCAAGAGTATGCAGATCAGTTAAAGGTTGTAGACCGGCTAAAAGAACAGTTAGAAGCAGCCCAATATAAGTTGGATGAGTTACAAGTCAAGTATAGGACAGTGAACTCTATTTTTGCTCAGCCGCCATCGGAGTTGGTGTCTAAAATAGATGAGTTTTTGGTTAACCTATATACTGCTTTGGACAAGCCACACCAAGAGTTTGAGAAAGCCATTAGAGGCGATTATTTACCTAAGACTCCAAGAGACACAGCCACTAAATCAGAGCAGATAGTCCGTCCCTCTGAGCTTGCCCCGCCATTTTCAGCCCCAAGGCGAGCTTCTTTGGGTGATCCTGAAGCGGCGGTGGGAGCTATAAAGACAAACGCGGAAAATATTCAGAAATCGTGGAAGGACTTTTCGAAAAAGCTCCGAGAGAACGCAAGACGGACTTCATTAACGAAACAGATTGAGCGAGATCAGGCTAGTATACAACGCCTTACACAAACACGCGACCAGCTAATACAGCAACAAGAATCTTCAGCGGTAGTAGTTGGTATAAATGTACCGGAAGCCATAGCTTCTATCGATGAACAAATTGCGGATCTTCGGCAAAGGGTAGACGACAATCAAGCCAAGATAAGAACAGGTTGATATGGCTGATTTTACTCCAAAGAATCCTTCCGGTTATGTGCCAGGGGCTGAGTTTACCGATATGGGCGACCCTTGGGGGCTCAAACTCGGTATGATAACTCGTGTCGATGAAATAGAGTTGAAGTGCGATATAAGAGTGCTCACAGGGGGCGGTGAAAGATTTGAGATTGATCTGACTCAAGCTCAGGCAGGCCCACGTAGCTTTTGGGGCGGTGTCCCAGAGGTCAACTCGATGGTAATCATTGGCTACCGTAGAAGACATAAGCAACTCCACGAGGCTATGATTCTGGGGTATATCCCGGTTGGCAAACGAACGGCCATGCGTTTTGACCCATTGGCCACTTCTGACCCATCTGGGATCGATCCGGAAGACGCAGATTTATATAGTAAAGTTTTTTCACCTCAGACCCGTTACAAGCGTTTGCGTCTCCAACCGGGCGACGTAGGGGGTATGTCGTCCTCTGGGGCTGAGTTCGCTCTGTCAAAAGACGTCAAGATAGTTAATAGAGCGGGTGACCTTTTCGAGCTTCGAGATGAGGATAGAACTCTGGTGTCTCAAACCATCCACCGTGTGGAAAGTGATTCTGGGGTGTTTCGCACCTCCGGTCCGACACGAAGAAGTGGGCTTTATCTACCGCCTGATATTTTCAAGGAGGGCAAGACTCTCAAGACCTCTGAGGATCGTTACTTCGGAGGTGCAACTCTCAAACGTTTTACGGTTGACGATGACGGCACCACGGTCATAAGTAGTATTAACAATGAGACAGAGTTTCCCCCAATTGTATTTTCTAACGGGCGTCAGGCTTTTTACCCTGCTGAGTCTCCTGGCGTAAACTTTGAGAACCCGAAGACACCAGCAGAGGTTTACACAGAAGACCGAGTTGAGTTGACCCACTTGACGGATTTGACTCAAGAAGTGCGGGAAGAAATTGATGGGTTTCAGATGGATCGGAACCCCGTCTACATTGAACGTGTGTTGGGTACTGTGGTTGGAAATGATACTTCTTCTAGCACCGGGCTACAGCAGTACGGGCAGCTACTTCGTCCCAAGATTTTCGAAGACTTCCAGGCTACAGCGAAATCTAACTTTGCGGTGGAAGCTATCCCAAGATCACCTCTTGATGACATGGAATCGTATACCACAGCGGGAGCTTACCTTTTCCGTCTGGTTCCACCGCCAAGCCCTGCTGGACGTTCAGATACGACAAGCGTTTTTGCTGCGGCTGTCTCCAAGCAAGGCAAGCTGTTTTTGAATATTCCGGGGTCTCGCGTTGAGAAGTACGCCTCTGGCACAAAAAACGTGTCAGCCGAGATCAACATGGAAGGGGCTCTCAAGATGCAGCTTGGAGCCGCCACCCCGGACAACATCGCTCTGCATTTGACATTGGAAGGGGGAGCGGTTTTTGACTTTCGTGGTGCAGCTTCGGGAGCAGGTTTACAGTTTCGCACTCATTCATCGTATGTAATTGAAGCTCAAGGCGTCCAGGACAATAACAATGTAGCCTACAGCGAGAATCTCCAGGGTAATCGAGAGGCGTTTGCGGCTGGTGACAGCATAGAAAATGTAGCTGGAGCCAAAGCTACAACTGTAAACGGTGGTTATGGGGTTTTGGCCGACCGTTTCAGCGTCAATGCTCAATCGGGGATGGGGGTAAATGCGGGTGGTTATGACGTGCTCGTATCGGGAAAGACCCAATATCACTATGCGTTGCAGGTTTTGGAAACTATTGTGCTTGGGGGTAGGGTTACAACTGTTTTGGCAGGAGGTGTTACAGAAACTCTAACTGTGGGAGCTAAAACCACAACTGTCGCCAGTGGTGCAATGACCACAAATGTACCAGCCGGGGCATATTCGGTGGCTGTGGGCTCCGGTGCCATTTCGATTTCAACAGCAAGTGGGGCTTTGTCTTTGGCAGCAGCAGCCGGGGCGATATCAGTGTCAGCGGGTTTGGCTCTGAGTTTGACAGCAGGAGCGGCTATGACTTTGACAGCACCCGCCGCGATTACATTGACTTCAGCGCAGATTCTTCTGGGTGCTCCTGTAGCGCCTTTGGGCGTGTCTAGAGGCACACCGATGCTCCCACCGGGCAGTCCTTCATTGGACTGGATCACTGGCCTTCCTTTGATGGGTTGTGCCACAATACGCAGTGTTTAATAGTGTTAGATCGTAAAAAATATAATCGGACTTATTACGATTCTCATGCGAGTGAGTTGCAAGCTTATGCTAGAAAGTATAGACAAACACACAGAGAGGAGATACGTAAAAAAGAGCGGCTTATTTTAGAAGCCTCACCTGAGCGCTTGTTATTTAAGCTGGCCAAACAACGAGCCAAACGAAACAGTTTGCCTTTCACGTTAACGGTAGAATATGTGCGACAAATTATTCCAGAGATTTGTCCAATTACTCTTTTGCCATTTAAGCGTGGAAGAGGAAAGCCGCAGCCTCAATCAATGACTTTGGATAAAATTATTCCATCGTTGGGGTATGTCCCTGGCAATGTCGTAGTAGTTAGCAGGTTGGCCAATACTATTAAACAAAGTTGTGCTGACCCCGAAGTTTTTGACAGATTGGTTGATTATATGGAGGGGGTATGACTAAAAAACTCTCAGATTTAACTGTGGAAGAGGCTGAACAACAACGCAAAAAAAGTGCAGCTTATTGGAAACGTTATTACGCAGTAAACGCAGATAAACTGAGGGCACGTGCTACTGAATATGGTAAGCAACAACGTTTAGAGTCTTCGGAAAAAGCCAAGGCCCAAGACAGGGCCAAGTATGTGCGTAATATTGAGTCCGCAATGTTTCAAGGAGCACGTCTACGAGCACGTAAGAAAGGGCTTCCATTCGAAATTAGCGTTGAGGATATAAGAAGGGCCGTTCCAAAAGACCGGTGTTGTCCGATTACCCGCCAACCGTTTGAGGTTGGTGTTGGTAAAGCCGTCCCACAGTCTATGTCACTAGACCGTGTTAATCCACAGTTAGGGTATGTCCCTGGTAATATTGCTGTGATCAGTTTTCTTGCTAACACAATGAAAAACAATTGCACTGACCCGTCTCTATTTCGTAGGTGGGCCGCTTTTCTCAGGAGCCACTCGCCTAATGCCTCTTAATCCACCGGCACTTGCTACAGGGTTTATTGCCCCGAATTTGCTTGCCACAGGTAATGTTGGGCCTGGAGTGCCGAAGTTTGCCTTGGGGGTGGCAATTGGTGTGTGTCAATACTTTTTGACCGCTGCCAAGGTAATAACGGCTGACGTTGGTACTTTGGGAGTAGGCACGAGTATCATTCCTGTGTTTGTGCCGCCGCCACTTTTGAGGGCATCTCTATTTTCTGGTTATGCATCAATGAACATTATGGGGCCAATGGCTCCAACGGTGATTACCGGCCTTACAAATGGCCTTGTCACAGGATGGACTGCGTTGGCACTTTTACAGACGAATCACCCGGTAATCGGCACCGGCTCAGGTGTAGCCCGTATTATAGGAGGAACAGCGGTCCCTATGATGATTCAGGGGCTTTCGTCAGTAGGGATGTCAGGTGACGGCCCTGTTAAAACGGCAACAGCTATTGGTATGGCTTTGGATATAACTTTTACAGCTTTCACTCAACCTGTTCCTATTGTGGGCGCGGTGTCTCCTGCTGGTGGTGCGGGAGTCGGCTTTGGGAGTGTGATTTAATGGCGTTTCAAATCAGCGGATATGTTTTGGAGCCAATTCGCGTAGGTCAGGCCAACTCGCCTTATACGCAGACGCCAGATAATTATATCTCAAATCAGGTGGCTTTTGATGCTGCTTACCCGTCCGATGAATCGGAACCTCGAAACGATTATCTGGTCTTACTCACCTCTGAGGGAACGCCTCAAGCCGGTTTGTTGGTGAATGCAGAGTTCGGTTGGACCAAAAATGAGATCACACAGCGGTTTGACTACGAAGCTGAGGCTGGTCGTTTTCGGCCCCTACCCGGTAACGCTGTCACTGAGTTGGGACTGCTCACGGTAGATGCCAATACAAACCGGTTTGTCGCCCGTGCCCCTGACCCAACGGCTCCCGTGGCGGCGTCTCCTTACCGGCTCTCAGTGGGGTCAACAGGCAGCGGTACAGCCTGGACTGTAACAATTGTAGCCCTTGATACCGATTTCAGTCCGCCAGCGGCTGTCCCATCAGGAACCGCTGAATTGTCTTTGCAAACAGGGCACTTGAATTGGCACGACACGGATTTGATTACCTACTCCGGTCAACTTGTCCGTTGGCAGCAACAGCAGTTTTTTGGGTTCAGAGACGGCGGAAGCGTAGGGGTGCCGAATGACACGGTAGTGTTATTGAACCCGATACCAGGGACCGGGCAATACCCACTCTTACGGTTTGGCTTCAGCCTATACCTTACAACCGTTGAGGTTCCAAACGAGTCTTCTTTTACCCCACCACCGCAGGGAACGGTTCAGTGGGCTTTGGACACAGGCCGGTTGAACTTCAATGCGACAGACATAACTACCTACACAGACGTTCCGGTTTATTATGACGGTGTTCTTTTTGCCAGGGACTTGACTCTGCCCCGGCAGAATTTGGGGGATATCGCAACACCATCGGCCATAACGGGGTTACCGCCTGAAGGCGTGGACCTGATTTTCTCACTCCCTAATGCCACACCTTACTACCAGTTCCCCCGGTTCAGCTATATACCGGCTGCTTTGTTCAACTCAGGAAAGACCGGTGTGGTCCAGGTTGACCCGGTAACTGGTGATGTTAAGTTTTCAAACTCAGACCAATCCAGGCATTCCGGTGAAACTGTAACGGTTGTGTTTGGCGACCTTCCGATTGAGCGCGGGATTTCAGTAAGGCTCTTACGTACTCCTGTGAATCTTGACGCTTCTCTGGAACTCAAGGACGTTACGGCAATCTATTCCGTTGAAAATGCGACATGGGCTGACCCTATAATCGAAAGCCCTCAAGTATTTTTACCGTCTACCCCTATCGATGACGCTACGACTTACCCGCTTGTGGTTCGGGTCGAGCAGGGAACCGGAACATATACAGCCGACCCTTTTCCTCGACTCGACGTAGCTTCACCTCCGGTGGGACTTGGTTATTATATAGATTTTGATGAGCGGACTTTGTACTTTGCTCAGCGTAAGAACCAGCTTTTGGTTCCGCTGGTCCAGCCTTCTTCTGACGTTGCATTACCGGACCCGTTGGTACTGTCCAGTAATCTTGTCCTTGAGATTGAAACCGGACCGGGAACTGGAACTTACACACCCCTGGTGCTTGGGGATTCCGCTCTCTTTGATCCAATCCCCGGTGTTGTTTCTTTGATCAATAACCATGGTCAGATTGTAGCCGAAGGAATTGCCGCGTTCTCAGGTACTGCGTTTGTGGACCCGGCAGCGGACTTTGTAGCTGTTGGAGTGCAGCCTGGGTACTTGATAGAAGTGGCTTCCAGCGCTGCTGAAGGCGTTTATACGGTCGTCAATGTTGTTTCTCCGACAGAGTTAGAGACGGATGTACCGGCCCCGGCTCCTGTTGTGGGTGCTATTTATAACGTCAGGCGAAGTCGGGAAATCCTTGCAGACCGTTACTTCGATGAATTGACCCTCCCCGACCCCTCAACCAAGGTTGAGCGGCTCCGGTCCATTGGAACTGCGACCAATGCCCCTCGTTTAAATATACCTGTAATTTACATCACGTCTTCAGGTTTTCGGTTTGGGGCTGCTTCCGCTGCTTATTTTGCGACGGTTGTTTTGGTGCCGACAGACGGAGACTTTACGAGTCCTCCTGCTGGAACAGTAGAGATAAGCGAAGCTACCGGTAATCTGAACTTCTCAACGGCAGATCTAGGGCTGGAAGTATTTTGGATGCGAGAGTTGGTCCCTAAAGTTGACTATACAATGTCAGCGGGGCTTGGCTTGATCCAGTTCACGGATCGGATGCTATCGCTGGAAGAGATACTGGTCACGTATACAACACAACCGCCCTCAACGGACCCTCCGACATCCCCTGATCCGCCTGTTCAGGAGTATGGCACGTTTTTGATTCGGAAAGAGGTTACTCAAGATCACCCACTTCCGACCTCTACATTGAGTTTTAACATCGCCGGGTTAGACGTGGCCGATGATCCGGTGCCAGCGGTTTTCAGAGGGGGTCGTCCTCAAGAGCTTGGCGTTCAATGTACGGTTGATACAACGGCATCTACCATCACCTTTTTGGCTGATGATCAAATTACAGACGCTTTGCCTCATGGGGCAACGGTGGAACCGAGTGAACGAGTTTATATAGATTACCATGTGACTCAAGCTGTGGGTGGCGAAAAGACGATCACGGTACTTAATCCACCTATTCTAACGTCGGAAGTCAATATCAGTGAGTTGGACGACACTGGGAATCCTAATAATGAGTTCACAGTGCATGGGGATCATACGGCTAGCTTTCCACCTGACTATTTGCTTCGTATAGAGAATGAAGAAATCTATCTTATCGGGAGTTCTGTCTATAACCCGACCACGGATGAGACAACAGTCACACTTTATGGAAACCAGGAGTTTCAGAATTCTTACAACGATCCGACGCTCTATACTACCTCTGGCGTAACTCCAATTGTAAGCGCTCCGTTAGTCCCGGCGTATTTCACTGTGGAACTCCAAGCTTATGAAGCTGTCGCACGGGGTAGTAACTCATTTTTTGTTTCTGGGGATCGGACTTTAGCTTACCGCACCGGCACCGTCTTGATGTTTACAGACGGAACCTCTTCTTTTACAGACTTTTTGCAAGTGTCCGGTGCAGATTATGATCCTGATATGGATCGGACAACGGTTACAATGACCGCGAACGCGCTTCGCCAATATATATCGGGTTCTCAGATACTAATGTACTCAGTGCGGCCTGTATTTGAGCCGCCCACAGTAGAGGTCAAAACAAGTCAAGACCCGGTTTTGACAGAACCTTATGTTGTTTATAGGCGAGTTGAAAATGAACCGGGGGTCATTCTCAGCGCTCCTTTGGAGTTCACAATCGATGAGTCCGGGCGAGTTGTTTTTGCGGAAGCTCTTGGCCCAAGTGAAGAGTTCTCCATCTTCTACACGGGGCGTCAAGTATATGAGACAGGTATAAACTTACGGGCATCGTATACTCATCAAGTCGTTCCAAACACTCTTAATGGACTGGCCGGTCAAATATTACGTGCCGATTATTACATCTTGTCCTCCGATACTTTCTATTACCGGGTAGAGACAATGACCAACTTCCGGGCGGAGTACGCTCAGGAGATATCGGCAGAAGCGAGTAGCGGATCTTCCGGACCACAAACTTCAAATGCGTCACAGCCTCAGTTGTATGAACAGGGACGCCCCTCATTATACTTTGACGAAAAGCATCTTGCCAATCAGGATATTATAGCACGGTCAACTCTTCTCTTTTATAACGATAGTGTTAACTTGCTTGAGGCTTATCTGAGGGCTCTTGATGGTCGAGTGGTTGGCAACAATGACGGGGAGTTGCTATTTGACGGGACTACGGGCATTGTCAATCCTTCTGGTAAAGGCACATTTCCAAACAATACGACCCTACTCGATATTGACGCAGAGTTTACAACTGATTTGATCGGACGAACTCTTGAGGTTTTGAGTGGGGCAAATAAGTATGAAAAGCGAGAGATCGTAGGGGTGCCCACCTCTCTAACCCTCACTTTGGCCCCTCCATTACCGGCCCCTCCGCCAGCCACGGATGGGAAATACAGAGTCTTGGCTGCCAACCAGATAGATGACGCTATTCAAATATCCCCGGCTCCTTATGAAATAACGTACCCGCCATTTGAAGTTACGTCTATTGGTACTTACCAGAAATATTACATCTCAGGCTCTTTGAGCCGTTTTTACCCCACCTCAAAAGCCTTTTACGGAGTTTCAGCGGTTACGGATGATACAGAAACCGGAGATGAAGTACTAGATACAGGTTCTACGGACATTACGACAGTGTTGCGGTTGCACACAAGATTGGCTTGGGCAACTGTAGTTGAATCCACGGTATATTCGGGTTCGGGCACTCTTGTGGTGGATGAGGCGGAAGGGAGTCAAGATTTTGCGCGGCCACCTTTTCAAACGGGTATGGAATGTCTTGTTAGACGACGAGACGGTACTTTTATAAATGACTCGTCTTCGCCAGTTACCGTCACAGGGATCACACCGGGCGGTCCTGGATTACCAGACGCTCTTACTATCACCGGGTTGGCAGACGTTGCAGATGTGGGAACAACTATATACAGGTCACCAATTGATACCTCCACTCCAGGCGACCCGGATAATCTAACCTATTATCTTTTTGGTAGGGATTACGCTTTCAACAGCAAGACCGGACAGATTGTTTATATTGAAGCGATTGCAGCACTTTCGAATACGCCTTTGATAAAGGAACAAGCTCTTTCGGGTGTCATTAATTTGGTCAATACTTTGACCGCACCTGATAAGTTTCCAGCCCTCTACGGTGGTGTCGCAGATGATGACGGAGATTTGAGTTTCCCCATCCAATCTCCAGACCCTAACAGTGAATCAAATGGCTATCTGCTTACAGAGGATTTGATTATACACAATCCTACGGGGATCTTACGTAGTATAACAACACCCCCTCTTGTAAGCCAGGGAGATCTCGACCCGGCCAGAACCACCATTACAGATCTATTGGGGGCTTACCCTCCCCCATTACCAGAAGTACACGATTTGGTTCGCATCCTTACAGGGCCGAATGGACCGTCGCCGTTTGTGCGGGTTACCGCTGTCACTCCCAACACAATCACGGTCGATACGCCTTTCCCCGTTCAAGACTTTAACTTTACATATGAAATTGCTGTCAGTGCTTCGACAGTAACAGGCGTGGCGGCGTTCCCAGACCCCATAACACTCAATGACGCTGGTGCCTCATTTTTAACTACTGCAAAAGTCGGGTACACGGTGGTTATGACAGGGGGTTTGAATGTTGGAGTACGCCGCCAGATTGTCGCTGTTCTGAGCAACACTGATCTGACTTTAGACCCCGCCATGCCGTCTTTACTGGGTGGTTCTTATCGAATTGATGACTCGTTAGCTACTTACGGCGGCTCTTCTGGCGATTACCTGAAGGCGTTAGACGATGCTTTATCAGGCCAGTTGGCCCTTTATCCAGATGAACAGACCTATATTTTAGACTTTCTCAATCAAGTTTTTACGGACGTCTTTACGAGTGCCACTGGTCAAACTACAGCTACACAACCGGAGCTTGATGACGTCAATGGAACCTTTATTACCTCAGGGGTATCATTAGCGTACTGTGTGTACGTTGAGACAGGGGCCAACGCCAATGTCTATCAAATCACGGACGTCATTTCCGAGACACAGTTAAAGGTTGATCCGGTCTTTCCTGCCACTCAAGTGGGAATGTCATATCGGATTGTGAGTTTGTTTGGAGCATCCAGAGAAACAGCACAGGCACTTTTTGCTATCTACCAGAGTATCCAGGCGTTGATTAATAGTGCCGCAGCTTTTCAGACTCTTATTACAACGTCGGTTCCCGTCATTCGATTAGGAGCCCCGGACCCAGACACGTTCGCACGTGGAACTTTGACCTCCGACTTAGATGCCAGAGATGTTCTTGTGGACGACCGTATAAACAACACCTTACCAGCGGATGTTATAACTGTTGAGGACGTCTTGGCTAATACGGATAAGTTCTATGATGGTCGATATGCGTGGATAGATACGAGAATCAACTTGAAGAGCGGTTTGATCGTACAGCAAGCTACAGCGGAAGAAAACCGGGTTCAGGCCCAAGAGGATTTTTACAATCAGCTAATCAAACTACTAGCTGTTGAGGAAAGCTAATGCAAGAAGAGAAAGAGCAAGAAGAGAAACCCCAACCCGAATGGGAAAAACGGGATTTCGAAATCAATAAACGAATGAAAGAAGTATGTGAACTTGCGATCGCTGCAACCAAAGCGGAGATTTCAGGTCTAAAACGGAAGCTGGAAAAGCTTCAGTACGGTAGTTAGATGGCAGCAAATCCAGACTGGGAATCCTTTTCGATCAAACTTCCAGGCCAAGAGTTACTGGAAAAGGCAAGGAACATCCTGGAGACCTTGATGGTCTTTTTGGAGGTTCTCAAGACCATTCTGGAAACTGTAAAAGTCTTTCTTATAGATTTCGGTAACCCGATCAAAGCGCTTGTCGAAGCGTTGATAGCACTGATTCAACAACTGTTTGAAACTTTGCAAAAGACGGGAATCTATGGTTGGTTCGATATCCCGGACCCTTCAGTAGACCCCAATTTCAACCGTTTTGTTGGAGGTTTCCCGGCTTTTACGACACGGTTCAAAGCAGGGCTATTCGACTCCAGAGATCCAAATCGACCCCAACCGGTTCCAGGGTTAAGTAAGAGTGGCTTCACTCTTATTGTGGCGGACGCGGAAGGCCCTTTGGGTCTGATGCGGTTGCTCCAGGTCTTACTTGATTTCTTTGGCAAGGAGTTCCTGACCCCTCAGTATCTGCCGCCTGCCAATTTCAAGGTGTTGCCCCTTGGCGATGACGGTGATCCTGTTCTTTCCGTCGTACAACTTTTCCAAGACCAACCTGAGTCTGTGGTGGTTGAGTGGGCTTTACCCCCTAGTACCGTTCCGGGCGATCCTGGTTTCTCTGATTTATTTGGAGCGATAGCAACGCAGTTCATACCACCAAGATTTCTAATCGAGAAGAGCGAACTCAACCCGGCAGTCGGAGAAGTTGATGTAACAGAACTAGGGGATGCCGACGCAGCGGGGCAAGTTACTGCCGTTATTCCCACAGAGTTTGAGTCTCGTGGTCAACCCGGAGAAACCATAAAGCGTAAGGTTAAGTTGGTTGACCAATACGGCGACCCGTTTTTCAAGTTTCAGAAGTACATTGTCATCGATGCTACTACAAACACATCTACATTCATTTTGGGTCAGCTTGGGACGTACCGGTATATTGACAACGATGTGGAGTTAGACAAGACCTATTTCTATAGGGTCCGTGCATACAGTGGAAACTTGGACGTTACAGGCACGACTGTAAACTTTAAACCCCCAGAAACTAATGTAGTAGATTCCACGGAGTATATAAAGTGGCCCGGTACTGACCCTAACGACGCTCCGGTCATGGGTAAACCCTCTCCGGTGATCCCTATACGCATACCCACTTACCCGGCAGATTTCGACGTCATTGAAAATCTCAACCGGTTGTTTCAGTCGGCTTTTTCCCTGAATTTCCACCTACCTAGACCCGACGAACCTATCGAGGATGTAGATATCGGGAAAGGTTCTCTTACCTCGTTATCCGGACCTCTTTCATCCTTTGAGGCTATACCGCTGGTAGGGGAAGAGGTGGCGGGTTCGGCCATTGATGTAACGACCATTTTCCAGCCCAGTCCGGTCACAGGGCGGCTACCAGAACTTCCCTGGAACAACTCGCTTGTTCAAAGAAATTCTGCACGTCTGTCCATAATCGTCTCTGGAGCGATGTTGGATGCCAACAATGCTGTGGCTTTCAAAACACTTATGGAAGGTCCATATCCTGAGGGAACCCCTAGTGTTGAAGGTTTGACGGCCACTACAATCTCAGAGCTTGTATTTGAAATTACAACGCCCCAAGACCCTGGTGTGTTAGATATCAGCGGAGAGGTTCACCAAGCGGGAGTGCTGTACGGTAATGTTTTTGGAAACGCTGATGTTCGAGATAATATATTGGCGGCTGTGAACTTCTGTAAGTCCTTCACGTTGGGCGGGACACCCCCGGACTGGATTCAGCTTAGCCTTTTGCGGGATATTGTGCCTTGGTCAGGGCAACTTCTGTATGATTTGTTGGCTAAGATGCAGGCTCTTTTGGATGCCTATAAAGGCGTAATTGATGAAATTAAGGCGTTCATCGACCTCATTATAAGGAAGATTGACACCCTAGAAAAGTTCCTGGCTTATCTGATCTCCATCCTGGATTTTGTCCTCAGCCTATCCGTAGGCTTTTACATTCTCAGCGTACCTGAGACGAGTGGGGATGTTAATGAGTGGATCTCCCTTATTGATAATGCGGGTGGGACTCCTCCTCCAAGTGGTCCAGGGGGTTACACGGGCGGTATTGGCTTGGCGTATGTGGCACCTGATGTGGGGCCTTTCGCGACTGCTTTTAAGCTGATCTTCTAATAGTGCGGTCTAACAGTAGGAGCTAAAATGGCTTTCGAGTTCAACGGCACTTTTACAGTCAGTCAGTTCAACCGGTTCAAGGAATATGTACAGGATCAGGTTGAATTGATAGATGCTAGGATTGCTCATCTTACAGCGGAGCACAACCGTATTGGCAGCTTGGCCTTTGCTTATGACGATGGTGGGATACCCACAGCTTTCGAGTACGATCCAACTACCTACATTGGGAAGCTTTTCGCGACTTATCAGGTTTTAGGTGGCGATGCTGAGTACGATTTACAGGTTCGCACCACTTCACAACCTGTGTTCCAGTTGGCTGGAGACGAGACTTCGGCCCCTCAGCTTTTGAGCAACGGCGAGGTTGTGGGTGTTTTAGGGCTTTCTGACGCTGAATCCTCGCTTCTGATGCAGAGTATGAGAAAGTGGGTCAGTGGGGATCTCCAGCGGCGGAAGGATGCCCTGGAGCGTAAGATTAAACGAGCCATAGATTATGCAGAACAGTTAGAAGCTGAAATTAGCGAATTAACGCTACTTAAGGCCAGTGCGGAAACAGACGGATCTTTGGAGTTTTACATCCGTGAGATGGAGACGCTGGCGAATGATCGTCAATATATGGCGATCACAAGGGATGATAAAGAGCGTGATCCCCATGGGAAGTTCGCACGGGCTCCTGTGGCACCTTACATGCCGGGTGAGAAGGGTGCCACAGCACGATCGTATGAACGTACTTTGGATGGTCTTGTAAAACCTCAAGAGTAGTTATGTCATTTGATTTGCGGATAGATCAGTTGTGCCCACACGAAGTGACTGAAGAGGCTCTATTTATAGCCGATGATCGTATAACTGTCCGTCCGTTACGCCCAATCTCGTCTACAACGTCGGTCAAAGTCCTACTTAACAACGAGATTTCTGTTCCGTCTTCTGGCGTGTTTCTCCCGGCGAAGACGTCAGGCACCAAAAGAGGGCCTTTCAGCGTCACAACTGGAGTTAATGACATCTTAGAAATGACTGTGAACCAGGGTGATGTCCAGAGGCTCACACTCCCAACTTTGGATAAAATGGCTGCTACGCGGGTCGCGGCTTTGTTGAATCGTCAAGTTACAGGGGCGTCGTTTTCCGTTATAAATGAACGTCTGGCCCTGTCCACTCAAGAAGCCGGTCCCGCAAATAGCATCTTCTTGAAAGATACGAGTACGGCTGCGGAGGTCTTTGGCTTCGCAACTCAGCGTAATTACAGAGGACAGCAGCTTACACCCGGTTGGGCTTTGGTCAGCGACCCGTCTACTCTTGAAGACCGGCCTACAAGATTGATCATATTTGATGAACCTCTGAGAAGTGATTCGGATTTTGTTGAGATTTCGTATGTCACGGTACGAGAGGAATGCCGACGATGTGGGGGAGTCGGGCTGGAAAACGACTGGCGTTATGACCTGGACGGAAAGATCATTCAAATCCGTAATGAAGACTTGCTCATACAAGAGCTACAGAAGGATTTCTACACAATCCAGGGAAGCAATCCATTCCATACGTGGTACGGCACTCAACTTATAGAGGCCATCGGTAAGAAGATAGTAGAGGGCGGTTTTGCTCAGAATCTAATTACTTCTGACCTTCATCAGGCTTTCAATCGTTGGCAATCCATCAAACGCCAGCAAGAGGATAATGTAGGTCAAATCGTAACGGATAGAGAGTTTCCGTTTAGGCTTTTATCGGTGGTTTTGGAGCAGAATAATGAAGATCCGACCGTGATATTTGTTACGGTCACTGTTCAAAATCGGTCCAATAACCCTATTCAACTCACTCGTGGGTTGAAGCTACCAGAAGCGTTAGAGTTAACAAGTTCGGTCACTACTCAACAATTGACCACTTCGAGTTAGGTTTTCGAATGGCTACAGCACCACAAATTGCGCTCCGGGACGGTAGTGGTTATACAACAAATCTCGTATTTACCACGAATGAAGAAGCAATTTTCATTGAAGGTACGGTAGACGTACCAACTGTCTCGATACAGATCTCGATAAACGGTGGGGCCTTTGTAACTGATCCGGATTTGGTCAGTTTTAATCTACAGGCTTTCACGATTCCGAATCTAACGGTTTACCCTACAGGGCTTCCGTTGGAGTTTGGGGTCAATACAATTCTCATCCGTACCATCGATATTGTAGGCAGTGTCTCGGCTACCTCATCGGTCGTTGTAACGCGGGTGCCAGAGATAGATGAAGTAAACACACCTACACCTACAGGCATCCGGGTCAGGCGGAATCGTAACACTATAGACATTCTTGTCGCTAAACCAGAGCCTTTGACAAATGTGATTCAGGACGAAAACGGTGACCTCATTGTCGTCACTGCGGACGCAGCGACCTTTCTGGGGTTCAACTTCTATGCTTCAGTGGAACCGGCTGGTACGAGCGGGTATTACAAGATCAATGAAAAGCCCATAACGAGCCCCACTGAGTATGAAGAAGATGATATTACGGCTTATGATGATATAGCCGAGTGGGAAGTGAGCGCTTCTAAGAACTTGCGTCTGAGGCTTTCTGAGGAAGACGAGTTCGGTAATGAGTTAGAAGTACGCCTGGATGCTTACCATGATAATGCAGCCCTGGCGGGTCGTCTGAGGTTTACGAGCGTTATTCAAAACTTTGAGTTCAACGAGTTTCTGGTCTTTACGCACGACAGAGCCGGTGGGACTGGGATCATTAATACGGACCAGTTTATCAGTGTCCCAGACTCAGACCCTCTTTATTACGTGACGACGGGGGTTTATTGGGATTCCACGATAAACGCAGAGATAGAGACTCCGTACTCACAAGAGGTTCTCGGATCTCCGTTGGTTATCGACACAACGATCCGGGATTTACCGGGTAGGACTCAAGCCCAAATTGTTACAGATTACGTGAATGCGGTTCTAAGAGTTAATGCTGAAATCTCTCTGATTCCCGGTTCGATTTCCAGAGATGTAAACATTGACCCGTTTGCGTCGGAAGCTGAGCGTATCTGGTTCTTGCTGGATTTCGTCCATCGGAGCCAGAGTTTCCTGACATTGCTCGCTATTGATAACGTAGGTGGCGATGGGGTTTCGGACCCTGTTGGTAGCAGTGCTTATAAGCAGGCGCTCAAAGCGGCTCTCGGCTACACAAACGATTCGTCCGTACAGTCATTGATTGACCAGCAGTTTGATAAGTTGGCAGCTAACGTCAATTTGACACGACTGGCAGGCCGACAAGCTACTGGGACACTGACTCTTTATACCGCGACCCGGCCAAGTACTGATATAACGGTGCCAGCGGGATCTTTTGCAGTATCGTCGGCGGATGAAGAGACAGGCGTCACGGCACAACGTTTTAGAATTGGCGGCTCTTTTGTACTCCCCGCTGACAATGCTGAGGCTTATTATAACTTTGACGCCAGACGCTACGAGCTACGAGTTTCCATTATAGCGGAAGCAGCGGGTTCAGCAGGAAATGTCCCGGCTGGATCTATCACAACATTGGTAGGAATCAGTGGGCTCCAGGCTATTAATGAGTCAGCCACCGTCTTTGGAGATGACCAGGAATCCAACGCAAACTTAGCCTCTCGCTCCATACTGGCATTTGCTTCTGTTGATACTGGAACTGAGACGGGCTACGCCGCAACTGCCGCCGCCAAAATCGGGGTCATAAAGAATAAGATTGTCAAAAGCGGCGACGATTTAATGATGCGAGATTATGACGATGTGCGGAAAAAGCACATTGGAGGTAAGGTTGATGTTTGGATTCAGGGAGTCCAGGAAAGACAGGTCCAAGACACTTTTGCTTTCACATTTGATGTAGCTCGCGATACCCAGTGCCAGATTATCGACCTTACTAATTTGATTTTCCGTGTTCTGGACTCTCGTGTAACCCCCACGACTCCTATAATTGAGATTTTGAACAATCCTTCTCAGGGGCTTGGGGTACGTAACGCCACCGTAGGGGCTGATTATGACCTAACCGGTGTGGCGATTTTAGACTATCAGACCTTTCAGATCGATACGAGTATCCCTCAGCCTGTGACAATGATCGACGATATAATCTTTGCGGACTATCGATTCCAGGTTGTCAATCGGTTTTATATGACGCTTCAGCCGGTGCGTCGTGTGGTTTCTGTCGTAGGAGAGGTATCAGGAGCATTAGACCCAAGTACCCACTACCAACTATATAAGACAGATGACCCTCTTTTGGACGGGGAGAGCACAATTGCCCAAAACTACGTGGCGATTACTCCATCGGGCGGTATTCCAAGTGGTGATACTATTCAAGTCAATGATGAGCTTCACGTGCTTATAGGGTTTGAGCAGGAGCCTCTAAGCTCTATTGGTGTCAACACGGCAACACTCCGCGTGTATAATGAGCAGCGGACCGTTGAGTATGACGGGCCTACAGCCGCAGCGCCTGATTTTGAGATTATTGAGGGCACAGCGACAACCCCGGCTCGAATTGTGAGGACTTCAGCGTCCCAGATTGCCAATGGCCAAGAGGTGTCAGTTGACTATGTGCATGATGAAAACTTCATCGTCACTTATGTAATCAATGACCTCATCCAGCAACTACAAGACATAATTAATAACAAACGGCATGTGACTGCTGACGTGCTTGTCAAACAGGCGGTTTTGAACTCAATTGCTATCGAGACTACGGTCCAGTTGGAACAGGGAGCCTCTAAAGATAAGAGCGATCCAATCATCCGTAACAATGTGTCTCTCGATTTGAACAAGAAGCTCATCGGAGAAGATGTGGCCCAGTCGAATGTGGACGCAGCGATCAACGATAGCACAGGCGTTCAGTTTAATGTGTTGCCCATGGCGCTGATGGCTTACACAGACGGCAGTCAAAAGCTCCGAGAGTCGGTTCTTTCAACATATGCCAAAACGACCACCGGAGAGTCGGCTGTGAAGTCTCTCGATCTTGGTGGCAATCTGGCTTACATTTTGAGCAATCCTGTAGGGTCACCTACAACTGACGGCGGTGGTCTTGAGACAGAGCATAAGGGGGTCTTTCAAGACGATGAGGCGATGACCCTTTCGAGCACTTTAGCTCTCGTGTGTTCGGCGGATAATCAAGCTTACATAATTGGTTCTGGTGGCGCTGTGATTATGGGATACTCCGACGACGCCACGCTTGCGGCGGAAGGGTTTTTGCCCAGTGAGTATGAGGCTGAACGGCTCCGTCGAACGGCAAATCATATAGTCTTGTCATTGTTGGGCTCTGGAACACCTCCGGATAATCCTGAGGATCATGTTTACGCGGTAAGTTATGTAATTCGAGGCCAGACAGGGGCTAATGATATTACCGTGGCTTCGATGGAAGTTCTGAACTTGGGTGTATTCACTATAACGTATAGGGCTTATACGGAAGTATGAGGCGGTAATGGCTAGATTTGTTTTCGGTGATGACCGTCTCAACTCGACGTTGGAGCAAAAAGGCAAAGAGTATAATCTTCGTCTTGTCCAGCGAGCGCAGACTATCTTCACCACATTACTGAATCTCTTGCCCTCTAATTACCTGTCAAGTGTGCAAGGCCCCAACTATACGCAAGCTCTCAAAGCCGTGGCTGTTGAGATAGCTCGTTTGGAGTTGGCTTTGGAAGATGTTGACCGTGACCGTGAGTATGCGACTACCCGGTCGGATTTTCTGTGGTCTATTGTAGGGTACTTGGTGCTTGTCAACAGCAAGCTACCGGAGTTGGGATTCTCGGATGAAGAGTTCCGCAACTTTTTCTTGAACCTAATCCGGATTTATTTCCAAGGCTCGGTCCCGGAATCAATGAGTGACACTGTTGATCTCTTCTTAACAGGAGACATCGAGGTCACCGAGAACTTTTTACTCTTCCGTCAGGGCGCAAGCGGGTTGGACATTTCGGATCAGTTTGGTTTTAACATCGATTATATAGTCCCGGCTGGCGGTGGTTTCCCGCCTGACGTGTTCAACGCGGACTCAGCAATCCGTCAAATCTTGGATCTTGTACGTCCAGCGCACACACTTTTCCGTATCCGTTATATCTTTTCTGACGAGTACTTTCCAAATGACCCTATTGGAAAGGTTCTTGACGCAATGCGTTGGCGAATGGGTATTTATTATTACGATGATTTCCGGTCTTACTGGCAGGGTATTCGGGACCGTGACCGGCTTGGAAAGAAAGTAAACGTGTGTGTCACCGGAGAGGACCACTCCGATGACTTTTAGAAGGTTATGATTGTAGTCAGCGACAATATTGTATTGGATGTAACGTTCGGAAGTCTCTTGTCCTTCCAAGACGCTCAAAATGTGTCCAATTATCAGATTCAACCAGGGACGGATGCTGTTCCCGTGACCATCCAAGAGGTGGGACTAAAGTATACGGTAATCCAATCAGGCGTGGGCTTTGTCGGAGACTACTCTGACAATATGAGCGCGATGGTAGCTTCTTCGTCCATGACAGCGGAGTTGTCTTCGACCACGCCACTTGAGATGGAGGTGCAAGGAGAGTCCTCGTTTACGGCTGTACCCTTAGCTACAAATGTTATTGAAGCTGGACTTTCCGGGGAGTCTGAGCTATCGGCATACCCCGAACCGATACCGATAATTGAAGGTGCTTCTAGTTTCTCGGCAACCGTAAATCAAGATTTGGCTGCTGAAAGCACCATGGCGGCTTCTTCGTCTATAACTGATCAGGGCGAGCTTTATCGTGCTGATGTTTTCAGCGGAGACTCTTCTTTCTCGGCAACCCCTACTATTGCCAAGGAGATTCAGGCATCACTTTCTGGGGAATCTGGACTTGTAGCGGCTCCCGAACCATCGGCAGTCCTCGAAGGCGACTCCAGCTTTCAGGCGGACCTGAGGCATATCTCCACTTTTTCCCGGAAGCTTACCCTGGTCGAAGCCTCTATGCCGATCCAGGTCGGAGACTTCATATCCTTACAAAGCGCTGCCAACAACATTCCGTTTGCTCAGGTCGTTCAGGTTTATTCTGACGGTTCGGTAGAGTTAGACCGGGATTTGATGGTGTTGGACCCGCAGAACGGTGCTATCCCCTGGATTCATACCAGAGGGCTCGAAGGCGTCTTTCTAACAACCTCAAAGCCCACCGGAGGTAAAGATTATACCTTAGAAGTTGAGGGGCTCTACGACAGTTCTGGAGCGGTTTATGAGGATTCTCAGACTTATACAGCGGTAGCGGATCGGCCCCAGGTAACACAGGCTGAACAGTTAGAAGACGGTCAGATAATTGTCACTTTTTCGGACGACATGCGGATCGATTCCGTACTGTTAGATTCCGGAGAATATGGAATCACAGGGCCTAGTACAGTATTAGTTAAAACTGTCCAAACCGTCTCTTCCACAGAAGTAATGTTGACGACAGCGGGAATAGGGTCTGGCTCTTATGAGTTGACCGTAAACGCCACATCCACGCCTTACGACGCGGCTGGCAACCCTCTCAGTCCTGTGTTTAATAAAGCGATTTTCACAGGCACCCCGGCGATAACGGCTCGTAGTATTTTTACAGATCGGGGTCCGATTACGAAACCAGCGGAAAGTATACAAGGTGGCACCACAGCCACGGTAAACAGCGCCACTCAGCTAACCCTTCCAACAGCGGCTATCCTACCGTCACATGTAGGTCTTTACATTACATTGACGGGAACCGTTATTAACGCTGGTACATTCAAGATCACCCAACGAGTTTCGGCCACAGTCATTAAGGTAGTGGCAAGCTTTAGCATACCGGACCCGGCGAGTGGGTCTATCACGTGGGAACTTTTTGACCCTAGAAATGGTGAAATTGCTGACGACCCCACCGATGTTACAGTTAGAATCAATGGCGCTCCGGTTGCTCCTGATGCCGTTGTAGGGCTGATGGGTCAAATCGTATTGTCCACGGTTCCTGATCCAACGGATACCGTGGATGTGGACTATTGTTATATCTGTAATCCCGTCGTTGATCTCCGCCGATTGAATTCAAAAGAGTTTAGGCTGAACAATTGGAACCGAGATAATAACCGTCCGGTAGACTCCACTCAGCACAAGTACCGTTATAACAATACGCTTGTCCAACCGGACATTTTTGTGCCTTTGGATATCAGGGCAGGGATTGACCAACCATTACAACGGGATCTCAAGTACCGGGCCTATGAGAGGGCCTACTCGGTTGCTTTGAACGACCCAAACCTGCTGCTACTGAACTCTCCGGTTCATAAAATCGCTTTCCCGCCTATGTCACGCACATTGGCGGAGGAATTTGTCAATTACCAGCCTATCACACTACCGGAATCCGACCCGACCGCCCCGTGGGAAAGAAAGGGCATGGGCACTGCCTCGATTGTCGGCACTCAACTTGTGGTGGTTGACACTACTACTGGGCCTTTCCCAAGTGGGCACCCCATGTACTGGACCAGATCTATCGATCTGACATACCAGCATGTTTTTGCCATTGCGTGGCGAATGATGGTTGATGCTGTTTTGACGGCAGAAGGAGTATTCACAGGGGTTGCAGTCGGCTATGCGGACGATGAAAAGGCTACTGTAGTCGGATTTTTAGATGAAGGTGGAGTTAAGAAGATAGGGATTTTGAAAGCCGGGTCGGGAAACGACCCTTCAGACATCTCAGCCTGGACAGGAGGGTTGGATGCCTCTGGCAGTCCCACAGATGCGCCGACCGATCAAGATTGGAGTGTTCTCAGTAGCTATCGTATATTCCGGGATCGAACCGGGGTTATCACCGTATATATAAATGGTTCGATTACTCCCGTTTTACAAGTGACTCCCGATGAGTTGCCGTTTCTTGAGGAACTGAATGACCCCTTCAATGAACTGCAAGGTGCCTTTTTTGGCTCCCTGTCACGAGAGGCGCAAAACACGTCTACATGGAATTTTGTTAGATACACCTCGATTCCGATCAATCCATTGCAAACGGCCCCTTCGATCTATATTTCTTATGAGGCCACAACGCCGCCAGAAGACGCTTCCCAACCATGGACTCCGGTAGGGTTCCACGGGACAGAAACCATTCTGAGCAGCGATTTCTTACTGCTTGACTCTACCAGTGCAACGGATCTGCCTTCGTCAAGTGCAGCGGGTCTTATCAGCGGGGATTTTAAAGGGTATTCACGTATCGAGCCTCTTCTTGAAGAAGCTTATGATACGGTTTTAGATGTAAACTTAGCTTTGTATACTCATACTCACGGTATCACGCCGAACGCAGTTTTGGCGGCTATCGACGATGGGAATCGCTTAATTCAGCTTTGCTTTTTTCCGGACCGGGCTGCCCCTAAGTTTAGCTATGGGGGCAGAGCTTTTCCGGAAGAGTTTGAGCCTTACTTGTGGAACAAGACCGGTGGTGCCTCAGCAACCATGGTCGGCCAACACCTGCGGATAGAGGATACAACGACTACCGATGGTCTTGTTTATCATTTGGACGATTCGGAACCGGTAAGCACAGACACCAGAACAGTCGGCCATGACACCGATTATATCTTTGAGTTCAGAACCCAGGTGTTGAGCTATACAGCAGACATTGCTGGTTACACTGGAGTTATGGCCTCTGTGTATGACAGCTTACGGTCTGTTGGAGTCATGTTTGAAGAGATCACGGGCCAACGGTATGTTACATTTCATTCCGATGGCGTTCCTAAAGTGGCCGGTAGATTCGCTTTTGATTGGTTTGATAACGAGTTTCATACTTACCGCGCTATCAAATCCACGTCGGGTAATCTGGTAAGTTTGTTCATCGATGGCGTTTTTACAGGCTCCATAGATTATAGTGATTTCGATGTCCCGCCCTTCTCAGCAGTGGGCGTGGTGTCTTTCGGCTCGGCTACTCCGCTTAGTGTGCTGGCAAGATCCACAGTGCTGTGGGCGTACTCGAACTTTTGGCGAGTTTGGCAAGCAAGCGATAATGTCAAAAAGTTTGCTGGTATCTGGAAGGGCACTGACTCAGATTCTTTGATTGGGTATCATCTTCCTTTGAGAACAACGGGACGCGGGGCTGCTGTTGCCGGGAACACCCTCACAGACCCACAAGCTGATTTTATAGCAGCGGGTGTTCTGGTTGGCGAGCAGCTAGTTGTTGATGACGGATCAAACAAAGGTGTTTATACCATTGCCGCTGTTGCCCCTGGTGCAGACGTAACGAAGCTTACTACTTCAACAGCTTTCGCAGTCCAACCTTCGGAAGTAGACTATCGAATAGTAATTGAGACAGATTGGTCTGCTTTCCATAAGTATAGGATTGTAAAAAGCTCTTCTGGTGGAGTTTCAGTCTTTCTTGACTCTCTTGTTGACCCTTGGATTCATGCCGATTACAGCAGCCTGGATCTTCCCCGGAGCATAAACGGAATTGCCTGGACCGTCGCCAATCGTCTACCGTCTGTTTTGTGGGGCGCTTTTGACCCTACAAATATTTCTCAGACTTCATGGGATTATGTACGTTTGGGCGCTGTACGCTTTCAGTCTGAGTTGGGAATTGTTCCACACCATCAAGTTCTTAATCAACGGAACATAATGGCGTCTTATGAGCACCATCGGACTACTATCCCACATACTCATACAAACTTCTGGAGCGAGTCACAGGGCATTCCGCCTCAAACTGAGCCAGACTTCCTTCGTGATCCAAATCTTGTAGCTTTTACTCTGTTGAACGACGATACGCCCCTGGTCCCGTCAACTCAAACGTATGAAGTTAGAAACCCCACGCCGGTTCTGACCTCAACTGTCGGTCTTAATCGCCCTGAAGACGTGTTAAATAGCCAAGGGTTTTTGCTGAATGAGGCATCACAGAAGATCGAAATTATTGTTCCTGACGATGTGCTGTATAACTGTTTGAAGGTTATTGAAACAAGCACAGGTACTCCGGATTTGATCGCTCCTTTCAGCGATGCTTGTAATCCACGATACGATACGCTGTATTTCAATGATCGGGTTTGTTTGAACTACGATGGTAGTGTTTTACCAGAGGACGACCCCACGGCTATAACTCCCTGGTCAAGAGTCAGCGATGATCCATCCCATCAGTTTGCTACCGCTTTTGCCGGGATCTTGACCTACGGCACCGATATCGTGGGAACACGGACCACGTACCGGAACAATACTCCGTTACCGGACGCAATCAGTCTTCAGACAGAAGTGTTGTTCAGGCTCAAGGTGCTCCAAGACTCCACAGGCGGACTTGGAGACAGTCAGATTCGGCTCGGATTCTCATCTCCTGGTGTAACGGTTGGATTAGCTTTTGTAACCACACCTCTAGGAGAGCGTTATGTTCTCGCAGTGGACCTGAACAATGGAAAGACAGTAGGTGGTATACCGTTCGATTTTTATGACGGCGCGTATCACGATTATAGATTGGTTCGAGATCCGGGAACGGCTTCTATTCAGATTTATGTGGACTCTTAATGGTTGATACAATAGGCCCATATGGTAGTGGTGAATACGGTTCGGGGCCGTATGGAAGTGCTTTCCCGCCTTACGGCTTGGAATCAGCTACTTCACTTGGGCCTACGCTTGTCCGGGTTCGTTATACGACTCTGTTTGATGAGGTATTCCCGCCCCTTCTGACTCCAGCTAATTATTCCATCTTCCCGGCACTGACTGTTCATTCAGTAATCCAAGAAACAGCCCAGACGGTCATTCTGATTACGGACCCTCAGACGGATGTTCTTTACACGGTTACAGTTGATCAAGCCAGGGGGTATTTCGGACAGCCGTTAGACCCTCTCCTGGACTCTGCCACTTTTTTGGGCTTCCCGGTCTCTCCTACATTTTTCGCTGTTGCCACTAGGAAAACTCGTGTTCGCGCTGTGTTCACTGAGGCAATGTTTCAGAACGCGGCTCTCACAGACCCATCGGAGTACATTCTAACGGATCTGAGCCTTGATCCTATTACTGTCTCGTCGGTCCAGGCGGAACAATCCACAGATGTTCGGTCTGTGGTCCTAACGTTAGGTGAAGACCTAGTTGATGAGCGGCATTATCAGCTAACGATAGGTTCAGGGGTCGTTACAGCGACCGGAAAGCCGTTATCTCCGTCCACCGATATCTTTCAGTGGGTCGAAAATACATTACGGACCCAAATTCCAGTGGAGCAGTTTTCGGGGGAAGTCCAAACTGGATTATATGGGATTCATGGAGGGTTGGTATTCTTTTCCCCGGCTCTTGAGACAGCCGCTGCCAACTCCATAATCCAGGTAGACGATGTTCATGTCTGCACCAAGGCTTACGACGAATACCATTTCCCAGAGCCCATAGATCCTTACGTTTTGCATACACATGGAGCCGGGGTTGTCCCGACAACCAGAGTCACCACCTTGAATAACGTGGATGACGTGCTGTGGGCAGCTTTTCCAAGGCTTGTGGACGCCACAATAACTTTAGAGGACCGTCAGAGTGATACGGTTGTGCCGCCAGTTGACGGACCTTGCGATGCCACTGTCAGGGAAATTTGGGATCTATCTTACGTCTCGCTGCAAAACAGCGATGCTTGGAAAATATTTGATAACGGTGCAACCCCGCCAGAGTATTTTATTACGGCTAAAAATCTGGCTCCAATCCCACCCGGTGCAGTTGTAACTATCAACTTGCAGCCATAATTCAGCTTTTGTTTTCTCTTATGGAATACCTGGATTGCAAGGTTCATCTTAAGGGAGATGTAGATGAAGAAAATCGAACTTTTCAGAGCGTTTAAAGAAAGATTCCTGTCAGTTGCTTTGGGCAATAGATATACAGAGGATTTTTCTGGTTATAAGATTAGGGGCGATGTTTTCATAACCTTACGGGACGGGGCTACCGGCGAGATACAAGAAGAACGGGAAATCAATCTGGTGGTTTTAGATGCCTCAATTTTGATCGCCCGTCTAATGAAGGATAACGCGGAACCACCGCACGGGATTTTTGTGTTGGCAGTGGGCACAGGAGATTCAGGGTGGGACCCGATGAACCCACCGGCTCCAACGGACACCCAAAGGTCGCTTTACTCAGAACTGGCCCGTAAGACTTTCGCTGACACAGAGTTTATTGACGCGGGTGGGGTTCCAACAGCAGTCCCAACGAAGGTGGTCGATTTTACAACCACATTCGCTGAATCAGAAGCTGTAGGGCCTTTGGTGGAGATGGGTCTTTTCGGAGGTAATGTTGACACAAACATGAGTGTCAGAAAGCCCGTGTTACCTCCGAATGGACCTTATGATGCAACTGTGGATCTGACGGCGTTCGACACACAGGTCAATTACTTGACCTTTCCAGTTATCAACAAGCCAGCGACCTCAACGATCACGATTGTGTGGCGATTGACCTTTTAGTTCGGGAGCTTAGAACATGACAAAAGATTTTGGTCCCGGCGTTAGCGGTTACGACGTTCCCGAAGGCAGAGCTTGGGAGACGGTAGTATACCAATCCGGTAAGCCTATTCTCGACAAGGAGAATAATCTTCTCCAAGACGTGGACGGAGGTGCAGCCCAAGCCAACTTGAGACGCGCCATGCCGTCAGGTTGGTTGTCGAACGACTTTGTTAACACTTCTGATTCAGTTGGAGCTATTTTTGCCCCTAGTGCCACAGCCAATTATGTTGAGATCCCCAACGATATTCTTGCTCATGTTAACGGCTGGCTGGTCAAACTCCGCCATACAAACGCGACAGGGCATAATGAGGTGGATCTTGGAGCCAGTCCAGCAGGCGTGGGTGCTCTCCGTACCGATGTAGTTCTCTTGGAAGTTTGGCGTAAACTTATTTCCGCTTCTCCTGACACGGATGGCAAGTCGGCAACAGGACGTATCTGGCAAGAGGGTAACGTCAAGACCGACCCGGCCAATGATTTGGTCCTTAACTATTCTGATGACATTTTGGATACCAATGTCGGAGCCGAGACAACGAAGCGTGTGCAGATTCAATATCGACTCCGGGTTATACAGGGTGTGGATCTTTTTGCGTATCCTTACGCTCTTGACGACCCCATAGTCGTGGCGAACACCGTCCCACCGGATGCTCTGACACCGGATGGAGCCCCAACAGCATTTGCATATGTAAACCAGTCTGCCAACGGCGATCCTGGACTATGGATTGCGGGAGATGGAAACCCGGCTAACACCTTGGACACAGTTGATGGGTATATGTACGCCCTTCCATTGTTTGGGGTGTTCAGGCGTAATACCAACGCTTTTGCTCGTTTGGATAATCATAACGGCGGTGTGGCTTCCCCTGGACCCTCCGACCGCCCTGACGGTCTGTTTTACGACATGATTGTAGCCGAAGATCTTGTGGATCTTAGGTCGGGTGTTAGTCCTAGCGGCTGGTCATTGTCAGAACTGTTAGAAAAGAACACCAATTTCTTACTCGATAACACTTTGCGTTCAGAAATCGGCACCACTTCGCCAAGCGGCGGTGGGTACAATGGCACCACTGTCTTTATGGCCAATGAGATTGGTGTTCTTCCAGGCGACGGGATTACCACTGGAGATACCACTGCTGGTTACTTCGCTGGACAGTTCGATGCAGTTCGCAGACGATTTTCGGATCGGTCAGTTTTTGAGTTGGTTACTGTCGAAATACCTGCTCCTGGTCCCGGATGGGCACCAGGGGATGTGGTTGTAATCGATCCAACCGCACTCCCTGTTTATCCGTATCCAGCATTTAATTGGGCTTCTCGTGCTCCTGCTGATGTACGTTTCTTGGATATAGTAAGGGCGCAATGGGTAGGGGCTCCTGGTTCTTCAACGGCTCAAGTACCACTCTATAATGTCACCGGCTTGGGCGCGGCTCCTATCACACCATTGACGATGACCCTTACAATTCTGCCGCCTGCGATCCCTGCCTTGACCAATGAGCCTCTGTACGTGACGCTTCTTGTGGGCTACCCCACGGGTATGGGCTTGTCTCACACTCCTACTGATGATTTTGGGGCAGGCAGCTATTATGTAAATAATCCAGCGCAATTACCGGCAGCCCCTCCTGTATCATTTAGTGCTTTCGCCAACCAAGCGTTAGATTATCCACATCGAGAGGTTGAGCTTGAGTACGAAACAGTCCCTCTGACTCTCATCGTGGCAGGGGATACTGAAGTGGGAGGTGTGACGGTTTATCTCCCAGAACGAGCCGAGAGTATTATCTCCGTTTTGGTTAATGCCGCTCCAGCCGCCTACACCTTGGACAGTTCTGGCATCGTTATCACCCTGGCAGTACCTACTATTCCGGGAGACACTGTGCAGGTTGATTACACAGCCCGACGACCGCTGCCTCAAAACGATGAGCAGATGACAATTTATTTTCGGACGGCAGTTTCTCAGACAGCCCGTAATGCGCTGCTCAGCGGGACACTAACTGTTGTTCCAAAGATAACCAACAAGAGTATGTTTGCTCTTACAACGGGTTCCGGGTCACAGGACGAAGGCTATCCTTTCTCGGCGGCTTATGTTCAAACCGGAGGGGTTTTCCCAAGTAACTTGCATACCTATTCAGGGGAATCTGAACTGTCGGCGCGAGCGGAAGTCTCTGTAGCTGACTTCAACGCTGAAACTGGTTTATTACATTTGCCGGTCTATATTCCAATGGTAGCCAACCCGGAATCTTTGGAGTTTACACGGGGTTTGGGTGATGTTGACGTTGAAGGGCGGACATATTTCAAGACGGTTCCCGCTGGCTATATACCAAACGCTTATGCTCAGGATCTAAGTAATCCAGACAGGCACAAAGATATTCTTCCCGTGCTTGCGGAATTAGCGGCGGACACCCCGTTAGGTTACAAAGGGCAGTTGGTGCTTATATTGCTTATTCGGTACGCTCTCTTTGATGAAACTAACGGTGTCTTTTTTGATGCAGATTTAAATAACAATACGACCACCGCGAGTGTATTTAGACTCAAAGGCAACTTACTCAACAAGAGACAGACGTAGGAGTTAGGGTATGCCATCTTCAAGAGATCCAGTAACAGTTGTTCAACCCGGTCCCGGTCGTTTGCCAGGGGGTACGGTCCCTGCAAGTGCTTTGCTCTTTCCAGCCGGTGGTGGCTCAGACGCGGCTTTACAAGCCCATATTACTGATCCTGTAAATGCTCACATGGCAACCGCCATAGGTGGGGCGGCAGTAGCTGGCACCAATATAAGCCTGGGCGCTGACCCCACGATGACTCAGGTGACAGACATCACTGATTTCATCAACTTGATGCTCGACTCCAGAGACAACACTTGGGGCGGTAAACAAACTATAACAGCAACCGGTGATGATGTAGCCCTTTCCGCCAGAGGATCTAAAGTAGGCGTGTTTGGGTCACAAACCGTTGGCTCCCCTACTGTTGAGGGCACTGGCGGTGTCTTCTGGGGCGTTGGCGCTACCGAACCTTCTCCTGTAGTAGGCTTTAATAACTCAGGCGTAATGGGAGTTGGCGGGACCGGGCCTGACGGCGCGGGTGTCGTTGGCATAGGAACTACATCGAAGGCGGGTGTATTTGGAAGAGGGACAGAGGTAGGCATTCAAGCATTCGCCAATGGAGCGGCTGCGGCTAACGTAACCGGAATTACATCAATTGCGTCTAACCCTGGATTGGGGTTCCCGGCCATTGGTATTGCCGCACAGGGAGACGGAGGTGCTACAACTGCTGAACCAGGAATTGGAGTTGTCGGTGCGGCGACTGGACTTCTTCCAGTTACGGCTAAAATGGGCGTGTGGGGGATAGGGGGAACTATGCCGTTTCCCCCTCCAACTGTAGTAGGTGTGGGCGGTGTCTTCTGGGGCGACGGAGCAGCGGACCACTGGGCAACTTTTTCAGGCGGTGCTGGCGTTGTTGGTTTAGGTTTAACTGGTCCAGGCGGGTTCTTTTCTGGCGCGGCTTCTCCTGTTTGGGCACCAGGAACTATGGGAGGTGTTGGAGTTTTTGGGGGCGGTGATACTGGTAAGCCCGGAGTAGTTGGTGAAGCAGGACCAGGAGTAGGGTGTGGCGTCTTTGGCGCAGCAAACTCTGGACCGCCCGTAGCTTTTCCAACTGTCGAAGGAGCAGGCGGCGTTTTTTATGGCGAAGGCGCTACAGAGTCTCTTGTAACAGAATCAGAAAACGCGGGTACGATCGGTATAGGTGGCGGACCAAAACAGTTATCCACCACTGCCGATCTCACTGCTGATGGTCCGGATATGCTGATTACCGTTGGTACTCCTTCTTTTGTCGCAGGGCATGTCGGGTTTAATGTTGAGATCAACGGAAGTGGTAGCGGCAATGATGGGTTGTACACTATAACGCAGTATGTGAGCGCGACGGCGGTAAAGGCAGGTTCTCCGTTGGGGGCGCTACCAGACGCTAATAACGGGGCGATTACAGTAGATCTATATGTGGGGCACGGTGGAATTTTCCGGGGTACTGACGGCGGTTATTTTTATGGCACTGATAGATATGGGATTTATGCCGAGTCCGCCAAGAACACTGGAATCTTAGGTCTTTCGCATTCGGCTGACATGGTTGGGGTTTACGGAAAGAATGACGTTGCGGGTGTTGGCTATGGCGTTTTCGGGATGGCCTACGATGTTGCGGCTTTTGGGGTGTATGGTCGAAACGATGCGGGTGTTGGCGTCTGTGGTACGACGCAGGCAGGAAAAGGTATTCAAGCTATTACATATACTGGTGGTGGTACTGCGCTCTACGCATACTCGCCTACTACTACCGCTTATACAGCTCCTGCTGGAGTCGCCCTTCACGCTCAGTCCACTCAGAATATGGGCATCTATGCACAGTCAGGCAATCTTGGCAACAGAGGGCATCACGGTATATACGGGGAATGTAGGCGTAACAGTGGTGGTGCCCAACAGAACAAGGCCGGGATTTATGGTTTTCACCATGGTTTAGGACCCGGTGTAGCTGGCAAAGCTGAGACTGGAATTGGAGGCGCTTTTAATCATACATATGCTCAGAATTACAGTTACGCACTTGGAGTTGGTGGTGTCATGGGTTTTTGGGCCGGGGGTGATGGATCGGATGTTGCTTGTAATCCTCTTCCGACTCAGGGTTTCGGGAACACTCTGGCTGGATCAAGTATCCCTAAGATGTGGGCGCTCATTGAGTGCGGTGGTGGTGGTCCGACTATCCGTAATGGGTTTAATATAGGTAGCGTTGCTTATGCTGGAGCTAATAACAGGCTGACATTTACGTTTGGATCGGGAATGGATAGCACAGCTTATGCAGTTGCTCATGGTGTAGAGAGCGCGGCTGGTGGGGCTTATAGCACTGTAACATTGAATAAAGCTAATGGGAGTTTTGATGTTTCCGCGTTCAGTCTCTTAGCAAGTCTAGCCACACCCATCGATCTTTCGGTTGTGGCCATTACCATCGAAGTTATTGTGTTTGGAACCCAGACTCCGAGCCTCTGGCCATACCCCTAGAAATAGGAGAAGAAAATGATAAACGTAGAAAAGACATACGCCGATGCTGCGGCACTGGCCGCTTGGCTGACCAATCTCGCGGCTGATATTACAGCAGGGAGAGTAGTCGGTTTTGATCTTACCACCCTGAATGGTAAGATTGAGGGAACTCTTACTCCGCCACAGCCTGAAGGCTTGACTGTGGCGTTGGAAGATTCAGAAGAGTGACTAAAATCAAATTAAATAAATCAAAGGACAAAAATGAACGATAAAATCCAGATGAATGATGAACAAATTTCTCTTGTTAAAGCGGGTGTGCGTCGGATTGAAACTCTGGCAAAAGCTTATACGCAAGCCGCTATACGAAGAGGCGAGATACATGATCAACTCAAGACGGCGGAAGAGGAAGAGTCAAAAGCTCGCTTGCTCTTAAGAGAAGCGGAGATGGAACATGCCAATACGGTCAATGAGATCGCAACTGAGCTTGGCCATAATCCAACAGATAGATGGCAATATAATAATAATGATTTTAGCTTTACGGCGGTGATTGATCCGCCTGAAGGTCCAAAGCCAAACAACGAATAGTAAGAATCATGTCCATTCATTATCTAATAGACCCCTTCACGACAAACGGCGATATTATAGATGTTGTCACGGCTGAAAGCGGTGTGACAAACTCCACAGGGAGCAGCATTGTCCGTGTGCCTGATGGTGTCGCCATTGCTGGCAATCCGTCCGACATCACTACTTTGCTTATAGATAAGTATGCGGGTTTATTGGCTTTCTATGCTGGATTTACTGACATAATTGGCGACTCGTGTACGGACGCCCTTACGGTTAATACCCCTTCGACCATCGGCTTGTTGGCTGGAACCGCTTCGGTTCCCGGTCCTCCAAATGCTGGATTTGTTAACCATTGTCTGCTTCCTTTGGGTGGTATTCTTATTTCGGTCGCATTCCCTCTTGGGTATGCTCCGTCCCAATGTGTGATAGCGTGGGAAGAGTATTCTTTTGCCGACTCGGACGATAAGACTGGGAGACTTCAAAGAAGTTACACCGAAGAGTCTGGCTCAAATCTATTATGCCTTGCGTCTTTTAATAACGGTGCCACTTCTAATGTTACGACTAACGGGTCAGTTCTGAATATACCAGCGCCAGACCAGGGCACTTCTTTCATAATCACGCTCGCTAATCCAGGCGTTTCTCGTATGCACTTAGGTTCTTGGGCTTTGGTTTACCAGCCATGATTACCGGAGAGTTAGAAATTGGATACGCGGGGCAGACATCTTCTGGTCGAGTACATAGGATGTAATAAATCCTTACTTAACGATATCCCTCAGATTCAGAATCTAATGGAACAGGCTGCCGTCGCCGCAAACTGTAAGGTTGTAGCCTCTGTGTTCCACCCTTTTAAGCCCCAAGGCGTCAGCGGTGTGGTGGTTATCGAGGAATCCCATTTATCTATCCACACTTGGCCTGAACACAATTACGCGGCGGTGGACTTTTTTACGTGCGGCCAAGGGAAGCCAGAAGCGGCCCACGAGGTGCTTTTAGTGGGGCTTCAGGCGTCTAATTATGAGCTAATTCACGTCGATCGGGGCGTTTTGACCGGTGATTCCTTCATGCGGGTTAACCGAATAACTTTCAACCCTGATAACAGTTCATTAGAATCTGCCCAGATTTAAGCGGAATTCCATTTATTATTCCCTATGTGTGGGAGTGATAACATGACCACACGCTATAATCAGGCCAGTAAAGAACAACCCGATCCCGGACAGTATGGTGCTACCGAATTAGCCACCACTGGAGATCCGGTATCCAGTAAAACCGCTGCCCCTCCCACAGCAGGGCAGGTTCCCACAGCTACCAGCGCTACTGAATATGAATGGCAAACCCCCATAGCTGGTGGGTACACTACAGTTGAGGATGAAGGCACCCCGTTAACTCAACGATCCGCTATGAATTTCGTGGGTCCTGGTGTCACAGCGGCTGATGTTGGTGGCAAGACTCAGGTGTCAATTGCAGGCGGCGTTCAGTTAGATGTTGCGAACACCTGGACTAAGAAACAGACTTTTACGCCTGATGACGCGAATATTGCAGTTGAGGGTACAGGCGGCAGCAGCAATTCCACCGGACTGAAAGGTACAGGCGGTGTTACAAATGGTATCGGTGTTGAAGGAATCGGTGCTGGTACCGGATCTGGTGTTGAAGGCACGGGCGGCGGGTCTAACGGCGTTGGCGTCAAGGGCACAGGCGGAACTAACGGCATAGGTGTGCAAGGCGTTGGTACTGGTGCTGGCATCGGTGTGCGGGCACAATCGACAACCGCCAGAGCCGTGTACGCCACATGCGGATCTGGGTATAATGCTATTTTAGGTGAATCCGCTGGTAACGGTACTGGAGTCATAGGCGCAGGCGGTGCCAGCCTTGGTATTGGTGTTATTGGGGGAAGCGGAGGAGTCCCTAGCCCCACGGCTGACGGTCAGGGTGTTTTCGGCCAGGGCGCGAGTAATAAAGTCGGTGTTGAAGGGCGCGGCCTAGCAGCGGGCACCGGAGTCAAAGGTAGGGGCGGTGGCAGTAACGGAATTGGTGTCATAGGCGGCGGTGATTTTGCAGACCCGGCACCAACTCCTGCAAGCCAGGGCGTTTACGGATTAGGCGGTACTACAGGCAATGGTACTGGTGTTGAAGGACAAGGTGGTGGCACCACTGGTATTGGTGTCAAAGGTACAGGCGGAGCGAGTGGTAATACTCCAGGCGTTGAAGGTGTAGCTGGTGGATCAATAGGCTATGGTGTCCAGGGCACAGGTTTTCATGGTGTCCATGGTATAGGCACTGGGGCGAGTAGCATAGGAGTCTATGGAACAGGTGTCAGATATGGTGTCAAGGGTAGTACCGCAACAGGCATAGGCGTAGAGGCCGAAGGCGATTTCACCAACCCTGCTTACCCGGCATTGCGTATCGTACCGCAAGACGACGATCCCACGGATGTCGCTTTCGGTGGTCTTATGGTTACAGACTTGGATCACCCGGCTCAGGTTCAAGGACTATTACGAATAGCTGCTTATAACGGGTGGCGTTACGTAGGGGAACTGCAACCAAGTGCCGTGCGTACCACAACAGGCACCGCAAAGATCGGCTATAGAGAAGCTTATGATCCTAGCGGCGGCACGTTTACTATTAATGCCCCGGCAACACCCAGTAGCGGTGATCATTTCTCTGTTAAGAATGTTACGACAAACACAACTGTAATAACCATTTCCGGTAACGGTAATAATATAGAAGACCCGGTAGCTGGAGCTTTGGTGGCAAGCTTCACCATTGGCATTGGCCTCGTCGCGGTAGACTTCCAGTTCATAAATGGCGCTTGGCACGTTATTTAGGGAGATGTAAATGACTCATATACCAGTAACGGAATCGACACGAGTTGCCGGGTACAAAGGTCTGAAGCCGAACCCCACCACGGGGTACATGGCTAATTATTATGTCAATGCTGATCCGCCGTTGCACGGACTGGAAACTAAGTTTACAGTGGGGATGCTCCATTTAGTTAGAAAGCAAACCAATTATGAGCCAGTGCCGTCCGCTTTATTTGATTGCCACGATACCTTTTTCGGTTACCGCGCTCATCTTATTGGAGCGGCGGTGCCGGGAGGAATGAACGGGTATTATTCATCAGACGTAGAGGCTGTAAACCAGAATGCTGATCCGGTGGACATAAGTGATCCAGCGTTTTCTTCCCCTGCTCATCATTTGTATGCTTGCGAGTTACAACTTACGGCGATTATTGTGGACGACGACCCTACTCCTGGAGACGCTTTTCATATAAACAGCCGAAACCACGGAGAGCCGATTTGGTCGGCTGGCAACCCGTCAGCCGAAAATCTTTACTTGGGGCGAGGCACTCCGACTGACGGGTATGGATCAACTTTTGACTGGATTGTAGGCTTTTTTTATCATACTGACGCTATGACGCAGGATGAATTGTTTACACTCAGACAGGACATCGAGATTCTGAAAGATCTTCCAACGTCAAGCCCATTGGGAGGTATTGTTCCCGCTCATGTTTGGTCAGTGAAACAAGCGATGGATGTAGGGGTCGGGAGCGCTCCTTCAACATGGATCTCTTTGGGTGCGATAGGCGGTTTGGCGTTCAGTCTAACCGGCGCACTTGATGTGGTGGATATTGGAACAGCTTTTGGGGTCCGATAGAGATGACTTACATCCCCGTCCCAGAGAAAACACGAGTTGCCGGGTATAAGGGTCTTAGGCCTCATCCGTCAACCGGGTATCTCGCCAACTATTACTCAACAGCAGATCCGACTATCCGGGGGGCTGACACGCAGTTTACAGTCGGGTTGCTTCATTTGGTTCGAAAGCATACGAACTTTGAAGCAACCCCTGCGGCTCTGTTTGATTGCCATGACAATGCCAGTTTAGGCTACCGTGCTGCGAACCTTGGCGCGGTTCCTCCGGGACTTACAGGTCTATACACAGCGGACGTTGAAGCTGTAACAGCGTCCAGCGACCCCGTAGATTTTAGCGACCCTACATTCGTATCACCTGCTCACCATATAATTGCTTGTGAACTGCAACTTACAGCGATAGTTGTGGATGATGATCTATACCCTGGAGACGCTTTTCATATTAATAGTCGTGATCATGGCAATCCAGCCTGGACAGCAGGGAACCCGTCCAGCCAAGATCTTTTTCTAGGAAGGGGAACTCCAGCGGATAGTTATGGTTCCACTTTTGACTGGATTGTAGGCTTCTTTTATCACACTGAGGCTATGACTCAGGATGAGTTATTTTTGTTGAGACAAGATGTTGAAATTCTTAAGGATCTTCCGACAACGAGTAAACTGGGGGGTACGGTCCCTGACCACGTTTGGTCAGTGAAACAAGCAATGGATGTCGGAACGAGCAGCGCCCCTGCAACGTGGACCTCTGTAGGGGCTGTCGGCGGCATCAACTTTTCCCTGTCAGGATCGTTAGATGTAGTTGATATAGGCACGAATTTCGGCGTCCGATAGGTGTAGAAAGCGGTGAGGAATCGTGCCGCTGCATGACATAGATTTATATGCTGCCAATGCTCGCTTTGAATGTGAAGCTTGTGGGCATACTTACGAGAAGAAGATAAAACCCAACGCTAAGAGCGTTCAAGTTTGTGAACGTTGCTTCAAACGAAAGGCAGTAATAATAGAGAGGCTAACGTGTGTTCGGCCAGAGGTTGAAGTCCCGCGCACAGAGTCTTCGGCCTTAATGAAGCGAAACCTTATATATAGCTGCGGTGCCTTCCAAAAGTCTAATGAGTGGAAAAGAAATATTGAGCAAATAAACGGGTATGCAGATATATTCAATGGACGGCGTATTGTAATAATAATGACAGGAGAGGGCATAGTGGACCCGGCTACAGTTGAAGCTGCGTTCACTTTTGAAGCTGAATTTATACGTTGCACCAACGTACCAGAACTGCGGGAAGTTGTTGGCTTTACGGAGGCGTTAGCACGGCTTAAATCTGAACGTGAAGACGAGATCACATTTTTTGCTCACACAAAAGGCGTGACACACGATGACCCGGTTGTTTTGGATGCCGTCAGAGTTTGGCGGGACAAGATGTATGAGTTGTGTCTACACAACATGGAGCTAATTGAAGCGGTTCTTTCACAGTTTGCGTGTGCCGGTTCTTTCCAAATTTGTGAACCGAGAATCCCTTTACCGTTGGATTCTATGTGGCATTACTCTGGAACATTTTGGTGGGTAAACCATGCGAAGTTGTTCTCAAAGGAGTGGTATAACGTACACCCGTCGTCTCATGGTGTAGAGGCTTATCTCGGACGGCTTTTTGAGATCAACGAAACCTATTGCTTAGAGGATAGTCATCTTGATGCCAGTGAGTTGTACACTGCTGGAACTTTAGGTCGCTAAAATGGCAGAAAAGTTGGCATTATTTAAGAAGGACAAGCAGCACCCCCAGTTCAACTTCTTACCCTATGCGAATTTCTCTTGGGCCGGTACATCTTTTCTTGTTGAGAGTAAAGAGACATGAGCATAGGAATCAGTTATACTACCCGGAACCGCCCTGAGGCTCTTGAATATGTATTAACGAAGATGCGTCAATTTTTGCCCCCAGAGGCAAAAGTCGTAATTGTTGACGATAATAGCGATGATATATTCCGTAATAAAAATGCAGACCTTAGCCATGGCTTTGAGTATGTGTTCAACGAAAAGCGATTAGGTGTCCCGCACTCTAAGAATGTAGGCTTTCAGAGGCTTAAAGATTGCGATTACCAGTTCTGGTTTGATGATGATTGTTACCCTATGTGCGAAGGCTGGCATCTGCCATTTATTGATGCAATGGAAGGTGATCAAAAGCATTTGCTCTATATGCACAAATGGATGAAGTTTGAATGTGTAGCTCGCATTGGTAACCTCGAAAGATTCTCCGGTTGTACGGGATGTCTACTAACGTTCCATAAAGACACTTATGTAGATGTTGAGGGGTTTCATGAAGGGTTTACTCTTTATGGAATGTGGCATTTTGCGCTGACCACAAAAATGTATGATAAAGGTCATTCGGCTTTGTGGGTGGCTACCGTTGCTGACGCTGGAAGTTACATCCATGCTTTTGACATTAATGGATGTCCTGCTGACTATAAGGCAAAACGGCGCGGTTCATCTTTCACAAAAAAGGATCGCACTGATAACTGGAAAAACAGAACGGAGGCGCATGAGGCATTTAAAAGGTTTGTGGGCGAAGGTTATGCCTCGTGTGTCCAGCGTTTTCGACTAGATACCCAAAAAATAAAAGAGGGTAGTATATGAAGATTGGCATAAGTTATACTACCAGGAACCGCCCTGATGCTCTTGAATATTCATTAACGAAGGTGCGCGAGTTTTTACCTCAAGGCGCAAAAGTTGTAGTTATTGATGACAACAGTGATAGCGTACACCGTGACAGAAACGCTGAACTCAGCCGTGGTTTTGAATATGCGTACAACGAAGAGTGGTTAGGTATACCACATTCCAAGCACAAGGCTTTTCAGTTACTCAAGGACTGTGATTACCAGTTTTGGTTTGACGATGATTGTTATCCAATTTGTGAGGGGTGGCATGAGCCGTTTATCGACGAAATGGATAAAGGGCAAAAACATCTGCTCTATATGCGTAAATGGTTAAACTTCAAATGCGTAAAACGTGTGGACGGTCTTGAGGTATTTAATGGGGTCACTGCGTGTCTAATGACTTTCCACAAGGACACGTATAAGGATATCGAAGGGTTTAACGAAGGGTTTGGCATCTACGGAGTTTGGCATTTCGGCCTTACTACAAAGATGTATGATCGAGGTCATACCATTTGGTGGTGTGCCACTATCGCAAATCCAGGTGGGTATATATATTCTTTTGATTTAGACGGCGTCCCCGCCGATTGTAAAATACAACGGCATCGATCAGCTTACACTTTAGCAGAGCGTAAGAAGTCTCCTGAGGGAAAACGAGCATCGTATGAAGCTTTCACAAAGCTTATCGGGGCGACCTACGGCGACTGTAGCAAACGTCTTCGCAAGCAAATAAAGGATATAGAGGACAAGCATATGAAAATTGGAATAAGCTATACCACTAGAAATCGGTTGAGAGTGTTTAAACATGCGTTGAGGTACCTAAACAAATTCTTGCCTACAGACTATAAAACTAAGGTAGTCGTAATAGATGACAACTCAAAGCCAGCGGAAGCCCGACACAAAGAAAAGTTCTGTGAGAGGTTGGGCTACATTGATTATGTTTATAACGAGGAGAGAATGGGGGTTTCACACTCCAAGCATAAAGCTTTCCAAATGCTCAAAGACTGTGATTATCAGTTTTGGTTCGACGATGACACTTTTCCGGTACACCCCAACTGGCACACCCCTTTCATTGAAGGCATGAACAAAGGCCAAAAGCATCTACTCTTCCTTATTGAAGGACGTCTTACTCACATAAGGTATTTCAAAACCATAGATGATCTGGTGCAATTCAAAGGCGCTACAGGGTGTTTGATGGCTTTTGATAAAAGCGTCTACGGGGAACTTGAAAACTTTAACAAAAACTTGCCAATGTTATCAGATTGGCATTTCTGCGTGACTCAAAAGATCTACAATCAGGGCTATTCACCATTTGGCCTGTATGTGACAGTTAAAAATGTGAGAAAGCTTATCTGTTGCTTGGATTTAATCAGAAGGGGAGGTGAGAACAGCCCCTATTGGCCTGACTTTGATTTCCATGAAGCTGAGCCTGGGTGGGGTTCATCCATTACTCCACAAGATAGAGCCTTTGCTGAGGGTAAGGAAAATCTCGCAAAAGCTGACAAAGCTGAACAAGAGTTTTTGAGGTATAAGATTGGTGAGTTTCCACCAGAGGTGGCCAAGTGCAATCTCAACAACTTCGCGCTTTCAGAGGAGTGTCTCTATTGGATACTCGAAAATATCCCTCGTGGATCTACCATTATAGAGATAGGCACTGGAATCGGGACAACCGAACTGTGCAAATTTTATAATGTCGTTTCCATAGAGTGTCATGAGAAATGGATGCTTGCCAAAGACGCGACTTTTATTCACGCGCCTCTCAAGGACTATGGCGATCATATTTGGTTCGATGTAAATAAGATAAAGATACCGGAAGAGTACAGCCTGATTATTTTGGATGCTTTGACCGAACAAGACGGAGGGCGAAGAGGGTTTTTACATCACCTCGATTTATTCAGACATGACGTGCCTCTCATTTTTGATGACACGCACCGCTGGCACGAGATGGAGGTAGCGGAAGAGTACGGAAGAACCAAAAACAGACGTGTACGTAGATATATTGGCCATCAGAAGCATTTTTCAGTTGCGGAGTAAAATCATGGGACGTTGGAACGACAAACATTTTAGTATCATCGCTGAACGCCAAAAAGACTATTCAGATATAAAGGTCTTTATCGAGACTGGGACAGGAACAGGCGCTCAGACAGAAATTGCAGCTAAACATTTCGAGACGGTCGAAACTATAGAGCTTGATCAAGGTATGTGGCAAGTTGCACAGAAAAAGATTGGCGGTCTTCAGAATGTAAGGTCACATCGAGGGAGCACTACAACGTTCTTACCCTTCTTGTTGAGAGACGTGTACTCTGACGTTCCGGTGTTTGCCTATTTAGATGCACATTATTGTCTAATGAAACCGGCGATACAAAAGTCTCCCTTTCCTTTGTGGAAAGAGTTGGAATTATTCAAAGAGCGGAAACATAATGATATAGTTGTGGTTGATGATATGCACACGTTTGGGAAAGTACGGGAAGACTTAAGGTACGAGCCGGGTTGTGTAGAGTGGGAAGAGGTGACCACGGAAAACCTTTTGAAATTCTACGACGGCTTGGTGGTTGATAGTATGCCTATAGGCGGCAGTTTTGTTATGTGGCTAAAGGGTGAGTGATGGAACGAAAGATTAGAGAATTTCCACGCTTAGTTATTGAAACGCAATCTGTTTGTAACAGAAAGTGCCCGACTTGTTTGCGTCAGACCCACCCTCAGCGTGAGAAGCTGAAAGGAGAGATGCCATCTGAGATGGTGTATGACATCTTAGATCAGGCTTGGGACATGGGACACCGGAAGATGGTTGTCCTACAGTTCTTCAATGAGCCATTGTTTGATAAACGTCTTCCAGATTTCGCAAAGTATGCAATGGAAAAGGGCTTTGACCCGGTGGTAGCATGTAGCAATGGAGATATTCTGACTCCAGAAATAGCGGAGAGTATTGACCCATATTTCCATCAATTGAATATCTCTTTAAATGACCAAGCAGCTTTTAAGCGTAGAAAATACATTGGTGGCCTGTTCAAGTCGGCTAAAGTAGCCTTTAGAAGTGTACATCATCTGACTCATTATGACCCCAGAGAGACTTTGAATGAGGCGATCAGGCGTCAAAGTTCGAAGCCTTGCTTTGCTGGATGTCGGCAAAACATGATCATCGGATTTGACGGCAAGATGCGATTGTGCTGTCAAGACCCTCTTGGCGAGTTTGATTTGGGCAGTGTCTCAGACACTTCAGTAGAAGATTTGTGGTATAGCGAAAAGCACCAGGAGATAATACTAACTTTAGGGAAACCCGGTGGTCGGAAAAAGTACCCTTATTGCGCGATCTGTCCAGTCGGATGAAACGGTTTCTGATATGCGCTGTGCCTAGAAGCGGCACAGGATATATAGCAAAACTTCTCACAAATCTTGGTATACCTTGTGGGCATGAGTCGGTGTTTGGGCTTGGAGAGGCACGAGGGCGGTTCAGAGGTTCTTTAGAGGCCGGTGCGGACCTTTCTCTGCCTGATACCCTTGGAGATTCGTCTTGGCTCGCCGTTCCTTTTCTACCCGTACTTCCGAAAGACGTGATCGTTATCCACCAAGTGCGACACCCAATGGCAGCTTTAAAGTCGCTGGTAGGCAGAGAACTATTTACCGGGAACCCACGAAATAAGGGGTACATCGATGTGATTGAAGAGTACGCGCTTGGTGTTCATAACTACACTGACGAGGTATCTAAATCCGTCGCGTTTTGGCTGGATTGGAACAAACAAATAGAAGACCACGCACATTTTAGATACCAATTAGAAACTCTTAGTGCTGAAAAACTGACAAAGATAGCTGATTTGGTAGGGCACCATAGATCATTGGATGACGCAAGGAAAGCATTAGATAGTACCCCGACCACTGTAAATATAGGATGGTGGCACTCAGACCCTGATCTGAAAAACACTGTTGAGGGGCTGAGTTTGAGCGGTCTGAGTGCGCCACTACAAGAGGGCCTGAAAACACTGGCGAAGAAGTATGGCTACTGATTTTCAAGACACAAAGCTATTTTTGTTCGGGAGTTGTATAGCAAGACAGATGGAAAACCATTTAGATGGGGTTCTCAAAGTAGTGAAAACCCCAGGCGACTTCAATAAATATTCTCCGCCCGGTATTTACTGTGAAATAGAGATAGCGACGAAAATTTATCATCGAGGCGGAGTCGTTCACGATGAAGATTATGAAAAGTTTTGCCGCAGCTACTTGGGGCAGTATATTGATATACAATTAGCTGGCCTCATGCCGTTCACAAAAGAGCATTTCTTTGACCGTAGGCGATGGCTTTACAATAATGTTTTGCGGCATATGTTTGATGCTCAAAACATAATATTCATTTTCGGTATGGCAGAAGTTTGGCAAGACGCTGATGATTGTTTTTGGCAAGTGCCAGCTAGAGGGTTTAAGAAAGCCAATACCACAGCGAAAATGTTATCGGTGCCAGAATGCAAAAGTTATATACAAGATTCAATAAACACCCTCCGATCAGTGAAAGCCGATACATCGTTCATATTGATGGTATCCCCTCTTGCTCCAGTGAACACTGCAACCACACCCGAATCGAAAGCTATATTGGTAACAGCGTGTAAGGAATTGGCCGAGGAAAATAATGGTGTAGATTACTTCCCTCTATACGAAGATTTGATCGAGCTTGAGAAAACATGGCCAGGACGTCACATTCCGAAAGATGTGATTAAGGAAAATGCTGTGGACAAACTTATAGAAACTTATTTCGATGTCTAAGATTTTTGCCATAGGCCATTTCAAAACCGGAACAACTTCTTACTCGTTTGCTGTACGAATGATGGGGCTGGTCGATATACACTTCCCGTTGAAATATGCGGAACATCTTCAGGAAACCGGAGATGTTTACTGGGACGCCAGACCTTGGGATTCAATCAGTAATATGAATGAGGTCGAATACGAGTTGTGTGATAAGACGTACCCTGACAGTAAATTCATACTGACCACACGGAATGTGGACAAGTGGTTAGTGTCAATACAGAAGCACATGAAGACCGTCTGGCCACCGAGATTACAAAAGCTTCTCGATTGGCGTTCATCCAAAATCTTCGGGTGTCCTTGTAATATCGAGGGATACCATGAGGCTCATTTCAAGCGTGTCTTTTTAGAACATGAAGAAGGAGTACGAGATTATTTTGCTGGAACGAAACAACTTCTTGTTCTTCCGTTGGAATCAACTACCAAGATGGAGGACTTGGCTAAGTTTTTAGGGAAACGCATTCCGTACCCAAGAACAAATGTGGCTTCTACTGGCCTCGTTTCTCCAGGGCTTCCCATGTTAGTTGAAGACGCCACCAAAGAAGGGTATCCAAAAAAACCAGCGTTTTTACAGTTTGAGGATCTAGTTAAATGGTAAACCGTGTGCTCGTTGAAGGGGCTGAGGATGAGATCAGGATTGTCTGTAATGTAGGCGAGGCGGTCAATGTCGGGGCTATACACAACAAAGGCAGTGATCCGGTTGAATATAAGATCTTGTATATCGATACTCACGGCAATGAATTGGCATTAGCTGATGGGGTTTTGGGGAAAGATGAATCTGCGAATGTGCCGTCCCCTAATCCAGCTTCCGCTACGTTCGGTCTTGTGGCAAATGAAAAAATCATATTACAAACAGAAAAAGACGATCTGGTTTTTACCCCAGATAAGATTCACGTAGACAAGTCTTGTGTCAGCCCAAGAGTTCGTATTGGTCCCGGACGAACCGTGGTAGCCGCGCCGCCTCCAGGAAAGATGTGGCAAGTCCCGGTAACAAGTTTCTACCCTTGTGGCGCTAGTTTTGTTCTGTTTAACAACGATCCGGTTGATCATACCGTGGACTGTTTGTTGGTAGGTGAGGACGGTAATGAGGTTGTACTAACAGCCGAAGATCACGTACCGGCCAAGTCGGTAGGAAACATTTTCTCAGACACATTCTTTTCACATATGTTCCCCCACCCTTATCGCTTGGAAGTTCAAATTACTGATAATTATTCTGTTGAGAATGTGTATGTCGCATCTCTCTTCGCAGAGTTTGATTTACCTAATGAGGATATATAGATGATTACAGATGTGAAAATAATAGATCTAACTTGCCACGAGGACGACAGAGGTTATCTCATTGAAATCGTCCGTCATGCCGAAGACTCCATGCCGCATGGTGTGGTTCATAAGTTCGGCCAAGTTTATTTGGTAGGCGACCCTGTACGCGGGACCATTCGGGCGTTTCATAAACATGAAGAGCTTTGGGACTGGTTCTTTATCAGCCACGGCACCGCCAAATTTGTGCTTGTCGATGATCGTGAAGGGCCTACCAAGGACGAAAAGATGACAATCATTGCCAGTTCCAGAAGGCCCCGGCTGGTTGTTGTACCCCCCGGTGTATACCACGGCTGGATGTCTCTTGAGGACGATACTCAGATGATCAGCGTAGCCAGCCATTGTTACAATCCTGAGCAGCCCGACGAAGTTCGGATTCCGCCGAACTTTTATGGCGGCCTTTGGACGGTGAAAGGCAAGTAAGTGAAGAAAGTCCTACTTGTTGGCGGAGCGGGGTATGTTGGGTCCGTCTTGACAGAAGAGCTATTGGAGCGAGGCTACTCTGTAAAGATTGTGGACAGGCTTTACTTTGGGGATTACGGTTTACGCGAATTTCGGGACAGAGTTGAACTCATCGTTGAAGATATGCGTTCAGTCGGCCCTGAAGCTTTTGAGGGGGTAAGCGCTGTTATAAATATTGGCGGTCTTTCAAACGATCCGACTGCTGAGTTCAATCCAAAAGCCAACCACGAGATGAACACGGACGCCACGGTAACATTGGCACGACTGTGTAAAGAAGCCGGGGTGCAGAGGTACGTCCTTGCGTCCACTTGTTCGATCTACGACAAAGGAGTTGGGGATGATGAACAAGACATGCTTCAGGATGAAGAGGCTGACGTAGTTTCTCGTTCAGCTTACTCAAGTTCCAAACTGGAAGCCGAAAAGCTCTTGCTTGAGATGGTGGATGGAGATTTCTGTCCTGTGCTTTTACGTAAAGGTACTATATTTGGTTTCTCGCCCAGGATGCGTTACGACTTGGTAGTCAACACCTTTGTCAAAGATGCTCTGACAAAGGGCAAGTTGGTTTTACATTATGGCGGGGAAATGTGGCGTCCCTTGATTAGTGTACGAGATGTAGCCAGAGCCTATATAGCCAGCATCGAAGCACCGGCTGAAAAAGTTAGGGGTGAGATCTTTAATATCTCATCTGAAAACATGCGTATATCTGAACTGGCTCTTAGAACGAAAGAGGCACTGTCTCAGTTGAACATACAGGTAGATATCGAACCGGTATACTCCTACAAAGGAGTACGGAGTTACAGAGTTGAAACCACCAAGATGGAAAAAGTTTTGGGCATCAAACCAAAGGTTACGATCGAGGAATCCGTTGTGACTATAGTCGAGAAGATCAAAGAATATAATTATATGGATTTTGAGAACCCTCGATACTATAATATTAATTGGATGAGGCTTTTGGAAGAGGCTAGTGGCGTTATCAAGGTGACTGGATCGGTTTTTTGACGTGCGGATTGCTTTGATTGGGGCAAACGGGCAACTGGCTCACGACCTCATTCTGACATTGAACGAGGACACGGTTTCCAAGCTCACTCACAGAGACATAGAGGTGAGTCAATATGAGTCCGTTAAGACCGTATTAGAGCCTCTAGAGCCAGAAGTCGTAATAAACACAGCGGCATACCACCGAGTTGATGAAGCCGAAGAGCATCCTGATTTGGCCACTAAAGTGAATGCTGATGGAGCTTCTAATCTTGCGAGAGTATGCAACAACTTGAACGCCGCTCTGGTACATCTGAGCACAGATTATGTCTTCTCAGGGAAGAAAGGCGAACCATACATAGAGGCGGATGAAGTAGACCCAGTGAATGTATATGGGTCTAGCAAGGTAGCAGGGGAACTTGACATTCAGCTTTCGTGGCACAGGCATTTCATTGTCAGGACCAGTGGGCTGTACGGGTTAGCAGGCTCATCTGGCAAAGGGGGTAACTTTGTTGAAACAATGTTAAGATTGGCTGAATCAGGAAAGCCTATAAAAGTGGTTGACGATCAGGTTTTAACGCCTACCTCAACTAAAGGCTTGGCACAGCAAATAGGAGTTCTGATTCGGACAGAGAGTTACGGGCTTTACCATGCTACATGTCAGGGTCAGTGCTCCTGGTACGAGTTTGCCCTGGAAATCTTCAGGCAAAAAGGGCTCGAACCTGACGTGAGCCCACAAACAACAGCGGAGTCTGGAGCCAAGGCTACTCGGCCTTCTTACTCGGTTTTGGAAAATAAGGGTTTGAAAACGATAGGGTTGGACCGTTTAATTCCTTGGGAAGAGGCTCTTAGCGTTTATTTGGAGGAAAGAGCTTAGTTGGAAAAACTGTAAAATAGGAATGAAGATCTTATTATTACTGTTATTATATAGTAAGAAGCCGTTTAGCCTCTAGGAGGTGTGTTAAGATGGAAACCGCGTTTTTAATCATGCTCACTGTTTGCATCTCAGTTATAGCCAGCGTGGGCGTTGTTTACGCGATGGAGGTTCAAAAGAAAAACGGTGTAATAGAGGAAGAGGAACGTGTGAATGGGGGAAATGGCCAGAACGGGGAACTGGAAGAAATAGAAAAGCTTGCGACTAGGATTATAGCACGAGAAAGAAACTTAGATGGGAATCTATGATGATGATAGCCTCACACCTCCGCGCACTCCTAGCTCTCAGAGAGACGTTAGCGAGTACACTATTCACGTGCTCAAGGAGATTAAGAGAATAAATCAGACGGTAGAGAAGATCCAAAGTGACCAGACGGACATTAAGGTCGAGATCGGTGTTCTAAAGGTTAAATCTCACGTCTGGGGTCTGATGGGTGGGGCTATCCCGGTTCTTATAGCGTTGGCTGTATGGATAATTAAATCACTATAGAACAAAGTTGACGCCAAATCTGATTTCGTTCAAGCCTTTGTAGACCACTCCGCCAGCTATCAGTGATGGGCGCGGATAAGGTGGTTTTGGCCCACGGATAGTGGCGTCACTTACTTCAGAAAACTTGATACGCCGGTTTTTGAGCAGGCTTCTGGCTCTTTCGGTGTCCTTATTGTCGTCGATGAGCAAGATTACTCGTCGGGACGCAATAGATGGTGTTCCAGGCATTCTAGGGCTCCACTGCAATGGCTTGGACTCCATTGCCATAAAAGTACACACATTGGTCTACAACTTTTATATCTCGGAAGTTGTCGCCCGTGTGTAAGGTTGTCGCTGATCCTCCATCTACACTGATTTTCTGAATTGAGTCGGGACCAGGAGGAGAGTTGGCGTAGTAGATGTTCAGACCATCGGTAGCAAGCGCATACGAGGTAGAGCTAGATAGAAGTTGCACTGCATCCCCGCCTGCAAGCGGCTTTTTGTAAATACCGTTTGAAGCAGGCTCAGCGCCTATATAGAAGACATAATATAAGTTAGCGTCGTCTATTGCCAGATGCCTGAAACTGTATGCTGCGGTTGGTATTGTTGGTGAGTAATCGACAAAGACCGCTTCCGTATCACCATGGATTGGGGCTCTTACAATAGGGGTTTGGTTTGAAGAGTACATCTGACGGGCGGCATATACATAAGTGCCATCTGTTACGATTGGCTCTGCGTATGCGTTGGTTAAACCGCCACTCATTACGCTATCAACGTGATTATTAGAACGTAGGACGTAATTTATAACACTTCGGTTGCCAACAGCATAAAAAATATCGGTAGAAGTCACGACGAGTTGATTGGCGATGCTGGTAAAGGTGCTGATGCCTTCCGGAGTGGTGAGAGAATATATACGAGTAGAAGGGCTATCGGAAGTCCAAAACACTTCCGACTCATAAACTGTTACAGCCCGGAGGTTGGTTTCTCCGGAAACAAGCGTTGTGGTTCCCCCACCTGAGCGAGACTGTTTTTTGAGATCAGTGCCAGTAGTCCAGTAGATGTCCGTTTGACTTACATCGTAACTGTCTATCTGGGGCCACGGACCTAACGAAGGGTAGATACCTGAAGTGTAAACTTCGCATGTTCCATCCCCGCAAGCTCCGCCACAACACCAATGCCCACAATAGCCACAGTTATCAGGATCGGCATTTAGATCGGCTTCGCAACCGTTGTTAGGATTGCTGTCACAATCATCAAAATCTAGCTTACAAGCATAGGTGCATTCACCTGTTTCACAGTAGGACTCGGCTCCGTCAACAGCCTCACAATCAACAGGCGTGTTCCATTGGCCTAGAGCGTTGCAGTCCTGAATTTGTTCGTCAGAGCACTGGGTATCTTCAGGCTCACAGACACCGGTACAATCGCCATCTAAGCACACAAACGGGCACTCTGAGCCGCTTATCCATTGACCTTGAGCATTACAAGACCGTGGGGTATCTCCCTGACAGTCCTCACTCTCAGGGACACACTCACCGGTACAGTTCCCGGCCCCTGTGCAGACATAGGGACAGGTTTGATTTGTCGCCCATTGACCTTGAGCGTTACAAGTCTGAGACTTCTTGCCCTCGCATCGATCAGTTTCTGGGACACAGACCCCCGTACAATCCCCCTGTGAGCATACATAGCCACAAGCTGATCCAGAAGCCCAAAAGCCGTCACCGTCACATACTTGAGGCGTAGAGCCATCACACTGTTTAGTGGTAGGAACACACTCGCCTGTACAGTTTCCATTACCTGAGCAAACGTAAGGACAGGTTTGGTCTGTTTCCCATTGCCCCTGAGCACTACAGGTCTGAGATTTTAATCCATCGCATTGACGAGTAGTTGGGACACACACACCTGTACAGTCTCCGTCTGAACATACATAAGGACAGGCCGAACCATTGACCCATTCGCCAGAGTTGTTACAGGTCCGGGACGTAGTTCCTGAGCAGTCTTTGTCGTCTGGAACACAACTTCCAGCACAGGCAGTACCTGAACAAATGTAGGGGCATGTAGTGGAGATTTCCCATTGCCCGTTTAGATCGCAAACCTCTAAATTCTTATCGTTGCACCGCTTGTCAGAGGGGGTGCAGACCCCAGTGCAAGCTCCGTTGTCACACACGTAGGGACAGGTGCTCTGCTCTACCCAGGAGCCGCTAACACAGGCAAAGACCTTAAGATCGACGCACTTAGTTCCTGTGGTGCAATCTGGGACAGAAGTGTCTGTAGCCGTATCGGAGCCAGCGTCAATTGCCCCGCTATCAGTGCCTGAGTCTCCTATACCAGTGTCTGAAGCACCAGTGCCTGAGTCTTCTATACTAGCATCAACACTGGAATCTAAGGGCTCAGAGCCACTGTCCAATACCTCAGAAGCACTATCCAACACTCCAGCATCTTGAGTAGAGGTGTCGTCTGGCTTTTCAGCATCGTCGGTTTCACCGCTTGTAACAGACGTCGGATCGCCAGATTTTGACCCAGAGGGAGGGGTGGCGCTAGTCCCGCAGGCTGTCGCCACGATTAGGGTAAAAACGAGAAAAAATCTTTCCATGAAGATATTACACTTGAGAGGGGTAAAAACTCTAGAATTTCCCCCTTTTTAAATAACACTTTTGAGGTTGGTGTACCAGGAGCACAACCCCTATTGCGAAAGTCCCTATAATTTAACCCTTTCGACAGGCTTTCGTCAGGATTAAATCAGAAGGTAAAAGATATGACAGACAATTTTGGTTCCGGGGTATCCAGAGTTCTTTTGGCTGATGAAACGGCGTACCAACTCGCTATTTGGCAAGAAGGGAAGCCACCGACTGACGCAGCATTGAATCTAATGCAACAGTTGGCGGGTAGGTCCGTACAGGCGGCTCTTTTGCGTGACATGCCTTCAGGATTCTTGGGTAATGAAACCAACCCGCAGGCCGACTTTCTTACAAGTTCCATCTGGTCAAATTGGTTTAAGTTTGGCCCACAAAGAACCGGCGAGCAGAAGTCCATCATGTGGGCTAACGTCAATGGATGGCTTATTCCGGTTACAGGGACTCGGACGGGAACACCTCCGGGGTCACCTGATGATACCGATACGACTAATGTCATAGCTCTGGACCCACCTCCGGAGAATTCAGGGGATTTCCGTATCGACTTTGCTTTCCTGGAAGTTTGGAAAGCTCGGATTCAACCTGACCCGTCTACTACTAATAAGCCATCTGCGAGCGCTATTTATAAGTATGGGAATGTCGAAGGTGGTTACAGCTTCCTATCTGACGACCTTATTGACCCGGCGTTGGGGTTTGAGACTGAGCAAAGAGTTCAGATTCAATATCGCATTCGTGTTGTCAAAGGGTTAGTAGGGTTGACAACAAATCCCGATGGGTTTGATCCTGTTGTTGTTAAGGCTCAGGGTGCGGCTTCTGCTCCTACCGCTTATGTTTTTGAGAACATGAGAGAGACACTTGGTGATCCAGGGCTATGGAGAGCCGGTGATGGTAGTCAGAATGATCTGGGCACTGTGGATGGTTATTCTTACGCCGTTCCTATCTGTGTTGTTTTCCGTCGTAATACAGTCGTATGGAATGGCACCCCTTCTCAGAATCTTAATGGCAGTTTTGACCGAAATCCTACAGCGGTCGATCGCACAGGGGTCGCCACTTTTTCGACAGTTCCTACGTTAGACGCCGCGATGACGGATTCTGACACGTCGGCAACCCTTGTGTCGGCAACCGATATACCGTTGCCCACCACACCCGCAACAGCGGTTACGATCAAGATCAACGACGAGATTATGACCTATACCTCAATCACGGGAACCACTATAAGTGGCATAACTCGTGGTGCTAACGGAACTCTCGCGGAAGCACATACGGCAGGGTCCGTGATTACAGTGGTGTCAGGTCGTCCAGATGGGTTGTATGCAGATCAGGTTGCCAATACGGATATCTTAGACCTTAGGCATTTGGTTAATCCTAACGGTATGGATTATACGGCGCTTCTTAGAAACAACCTCGACAAGCTTCTGCGTGGGCAGCTTAGAGCTAACTGGAAGCGCACTGGTGCTGGTCCTCAAGGCTCTTTTGTCCATTATCAAGATGCGATTCAGTCGGCTGCGGTGTCTCTGGGCGTCACTCAGTTAGATGCACCGGACAACATTCGTATGGTGTTTTCAGACGCGGCTACTCTTCAGCCTATTGAGTGCGTGGTTGAACCAAGTACCGGTATCGTACCTCCTGGTCCCGGTGTTGACATTGACGTAAATTGGTCCCTTGGTTTGACAGTTCAAACGATAAACCAACAGGCGGCTAACGCCTTTCAAAGCGGTGACATAATTGTAATCCCCGTAAACCAGCTCAAGACGGGGTTTCAGGCTGGAGCAACAGATCAGGTACGATGGCTATATGACAGTTTGTCTGGGTCTGTGTCTCTTCGGCTTGACGGTGAGACAGGCGATTTGCCGCCTTCGATGTACACGGTAACCCCCGCAGTTCCAGGTCCAAATGATGATTTGACCATTACATTGGGTCCAGACTTTCCAACACAAACCACGACAACTGCCGCCCCAACTTATTTGCATATTAAGGTTCACGCGGTGTATGGTCCGGGACGCGGCTTGTCCCGCCGACCTGATTCGCTGCATTCGATTTCATATCTTAATCCAGGAGCAGACATACTCACCCAACAGTGGGGTGCTCCTTCTAGTAATTTAGGGGCAAGAGTGGCCTGGGCTCCTTTATGGAGCAAGTACCGCTCGGCCACATTCAACAACCTGCTTCCTGTGACTTCTGAGATGTACGCAGACCTTGGAAGCAAGACTGTTTTAGTCACTCCTTTCCGCCGTTTGGATTTCACAGGTCCGTTAACAGTTGATGGAGACGCTGCGAACCCTGTCCCAACTGCGAAAAAGACCAGCGCTACAGGAGTTACTAACGGACTCAATGATCCCATCCTGAATGACGGTAGTGGGACAGCCCCCGCTGCCGGGGGAGACGCTTTAGTTATTCCGTCAGGGCCGGGTGCCGGTCGGTATACAATTCTATCTGTGGCTCCAACGGCTTACACGTTGGATCGTCCTATCCGCGCTCAAGCAGGGGTTGCTGTTTCGTATACAGTCCACGACGCGCAAGGAGTTATGCCTCTCTTCGAACCGGATGGCGTAACTCCAAAGTGGGCAACTACTGATCCTTTGGGCTTGTTCTGTGGTGAAACTCACAGCATCGCGACACAGAAGAACATTTATGTGTCCTTACCTCGTCATCTAATGCCGGGGTGGGGAGAAGTACAGGTTCCAATTCGTACCGTTGGAACTACAACGTTTGCAAGTGGCATCGACTTTATGATCAGAAGTCTTCCCGGTACGCCAACGGCTGAACAGTTTACATATGCTGCTTATTTTAACGGAAATGCAGGCGGCACAAGAGAGTATTCTATCTTCAGTCAGGTGGACAATGCTTCCACGCCTATTCCATATAATACTATCGGGACTGGCATCGGGGGTAACGATTGGTGTGGTATTCGATTCTTTACCGACACGCGAGGTTATGATCGGGAGGGGTTGGAGTTCCCGCCGTTTTATGGGGTCGCTCGGATTTTCGGCGTGTATGAAGCCTCTGATTACACAACCAATGACAGCCCATTTACTTTACAACGTGACACGGGCGGCACGGGTACGGCTGTAAATTTACTTCGCCAATCAGTGCCTCAGTCGGACGGTCCACCTTTATGGGTTGAAATCGATGACGACGGAGACTCGACGTTCATTCTTAATGCGAATGCAATCGATATTACAAAATCTCCCGTGCCGATCGCTGATTTCCAGTCGGGAGAATATGTTGTCGAAGCGGTGATCTTTGGGTTTGATCGTGGCTCGTTTGACCTAGACTCAGAATTTCGTTTGGTGATGACCCGTCCGGGAAATCTCAATGGTTGGAATCTTGTTGGAGACGGCACTGATCCTCAGACCAACCCGAACCGCGAAGATAACATTAATAAGGTGGTTCCGTTGCCTACTTGTGTTTTGCCGGGGCCTGCTGAGCAATCGGATCAGATCCTGATCAATTACTCTCGGACTCCGTACCAAGGAGACGCTTGGGGCAGTCAGACGAGTTACATTGACATACCTTATGCGCCGGGGCCGTTAACGTCAGGCACAGCGTATGAGATTGATTCTACAGACTTGGATTATGATACCCTCACGCGGCCCAATGAGAAGGTGTTAGAAATACTGGCGTCTGTAGGGTTTTCCACAACCCTTGGCACCGGACGGTATTCCGGGGATGCTTCCTACGCTGCACTGCCTGGAGAGTTGGGCACCTTCACCAATGTGGCTTATGAAGACCCCACGGTCTACCCGCCAAGCACAGCAATTGCTGACAGGCCCAAGTCGCTGCCCAAGAACTTTGTTTCTGGTGACGCTCTTAACATCGGAACGGAGTATCTTGGCTGTTCTGAACGGCTACCTTTGGGAGCGCTTTGGCGTGACAAAGATTTTCGCGGTAAAATCCACTCGTCTTTGATGCCTGCAACACTGGTACTTGAGGATGTTGTGGGAAGCGGTAGCTCGACAGGATTGGCGGCTGATAGCCAAATAGAGCAAGATGAAGTCAATCTGAGCACAGCGTCTTCAGGGATCGGAGATCCTGGTGATGTTCTGGTTCATGTGGACGGGGAGCAGGGCAACTACTCGCTGCTAACCAACTTCCGTGTGCTCCGGGGCGGCTCTGTGTTTACAGCTTCTGGGCCTCATCCTGGCGGCTCTGTTTCATTGCAAAACGCAATGAGTAACGTGGTTTCAACCAATGTAAACGCAATACAAGGTAGAGCCATGTTAGTCCGTAACACTGTTACGAATGTCGGTTCCAATGAGGTATCGGCTGGCGATGAGCTAATGTTGTTGGTGATAACAAATGTAACGCGACCTCCTTCAGTTGCGAATGACCCTTCCACCATTCTCATCGGAACCAATGGTGATGGTGAAGGATACTCAGCAGCGGATCTGTACCGTATCGAGGGACACCCGATGGTAAGTAATAATGTCAAGATGCTTATCGATCCGTCCACGATCCAGTTAGCTAGAAAGGTTTAGTTTTATGTCGGTTATTCGCATGAGTTATTTAGATCTTTCTCCGGAACAACGGAAGAAAGGCGCGAAAGCTGTCAAGGATCGCATTCAGGCGTCTTTATCAAACCCCGATCTTGCGCCTGAACAGATTCAACAGCTTCACAACCAACTCAAAAAGATAGACCTGTGGGAAAGAGGGGCTGCTGAACGTCCTTCTTTCGGGAAGCTACCGCCTGTCTCAGAAGCGGTGAATCCAGCGCTTATTGAAAAGGTGAAAGAACTGACTAAAGCAACAATCGAGGGGAGTTAAAGATGGATGAAATAGTACAACAGTTTATATCAACCGGTGCGGTGATTCTGGCACTGGCGTGTTACATCGTGACATGGTTTATCCGTCGAGCCGTAGAGACAGCCAGACCTTCTCTGGCGAAAAAAGCTGACGAAAATCATAAGGATGCAACCTATGAGACTCCGTTCGCCAGATGGTGGAACAAGTTCATCCTTTACCTTATCCCCGTGGTCACTGGAGCGCTGTCAGGGCTGATCGATATGCCGTTCATTTTTGGGGAAGACCTCAAAACGACAGCGGCTCGTTGTCTTTTTGGCAGCGTTATCGGCTGGTTCAGCGGCATGCTTTACAAGGGGTTACGCATGGGTTTTGCTAAGAAGCTTGGTGTTGATCCCAAGGATCTTACGCCCAACGGTAATGACTAATGTGCGACACACCTAAAGCGGAGCCACCTCCGCTACCGAAGCCAGAGGAGAAACCTACGTTCTGGCAGACGGTAAAGGCTAAAACCATAGATATCGGCAAGTGGTTGGCTAAGGTTTTTGTGGCCCCTGGCGTGGCTTTAATTGTAGTAGCGGTAGCCGTCCTTCTGATAATATTTGGGTTCAAAAACATACAGGTAGGTGGAATCCTGGGGCGGTTGTTCGGTAAAAAAGACCCTGACGACAATGCAATAGATACAGCCAATACGGTGCCTGAGGACCGGGTAGACAAAGATGGCAAGATTATCAAACCGGGTGAAGCTGATTCTGAGGGAAACACTCAGGCTGTGGTTGTGCCGATTAAGAAACCGGGCATTTTCTCGAATCCTGACGTGGTTGAGTTCACCCCTCCTGGTGAAGATAAGTCTGTAAAGGTCAAACTACCTACCGGTGTAAAAGCCAAGGATGTTGACAAAGTTATAGTGGTAAAGCCCAAGAAATTTGCCGTTACGGTCAAAGACACTTCCGGTATCGAAGCCGAAGAGATCGACGCCTTGCTCAACAAATATAATTAAGGTTTATAATGTCTGACGAAAACTGGGAACGTGTCTTAGACAGCATCCCTGAGATGGTAATAATAACAGACAACGACGGGAAGATTGAGTACATCAATCTTCTTGAAGAGGGAATAAATACGACCAGGGAAGAAGTGATTGGTACATCCGCTATGGATTGGATGGAAGATGAGCATAGAGGTATAATGAGTACCTCTATTCGACAAGCCAAAAACGGGTCTATTACCAAATACGAAACTTCCAGGGTTGATGCGGAAGGAAAGAAGCGAATATACCAAAGCACTGTCAGTTCTCTGGGTGATGGCAAAGTACTGATCTTGGCTAGAGATATTACCTCCGACAAGGCTTTGGTCGAAGCTGAGAAGATGATTTTTGCCCAACAGGAACAGATAAAACGTGTAGATATATGTAAAGAACTGACTCGTCTAATTGTGCATGAGCTTTCCAATGGTCTAGCAGTGTTGTCTGTCAATGTGGATACTTTACAGCAGGTTGTAAAGGGTGAGGACGATATACTGTCAGATATGTCTAACGTTTGTAGTCGTGGGACTAAGGTAATAGATCTACTTAGAAATCTGACCAAGGCTACTAATAGCGAGTTTGATGAGATAACTGACGAGATCAGGCAAGAGTACAAGCAAAAATTTAATGATATGCCGTAAGACTCAAGGAACATAATGCGTCTGTTTTTGCCATTTCTATTGCTTTTCGTGACCACCACTGCGAATGCCAAGCCCGTTCCAACTGTGGAAGAGTCTACAGTGACCGTGGAACCACCTATGGCATCCACAGGACCGGCATCTTGTCCAGGCGGCACCTGTGTAAAAACTGAAGATTTGGACTTGTTCCTCAAGCTCTTGAAGCAACACAAATGTCGGATGGATGAAGCTCCTAAAGTCACGTCCGATTCCGTCAAGATCATGGTTGACCGAAAAGGGCGGGTCTACGGTTCCGGGTCTGGCCCGAAGCCTTATGAGTTGCAGATAAATTGGTGCAATTACCAAATCACAGCCAAATCCGACATAGAACTACAAGTAGCACAACGTGTGGAACCAAAAGCCGGTTTCCGACTCAGGATAAAGGCTGTATTTGGCTTTCTAGTGGCCGATGCTTTCCAGGCCAAGGAGTTCCAGGAAGTATTAGATGGTGGACTTCTGATGGAGTTGTTCTACTTCCATTGGGCAAACCTGAATGCCTATGTCGGAGTCAGGTCCTTAGGGGCTGGTCTGGCTGCTGATCTGACCACCAACTTCGGCCTGTACGCCGGGTATAGCCTTACCTGGACCGCATGGCGCTCTAATCCCTTTGTGGCGGTTTACTTCGCTTTCTGAGGCCATAGTGGTAGAGATCCTTAATATAACAGCGTGGGTAATACTCACTTGTTTCGCCGTTTTCTGGGTGTGTGGATTCACTTATGCCTGCACCTGTGAATACCTAGATTACAGACGTAAGAGATTTGAAGATGATCGAGAGCGCGGGAACGCATGTCACAATTGACGCCTTTGTGAGAGATGTTGATGTCTTTAATGAGGATACTTTATACATCCTTTTCGATGATCTGGTCCAGATTCTGAAATCGGAGTTCTTGGCTCGCCCACGTTTTTATGAAGTCCCAATCGATCCGGAGATATTACGTAAATCGGAAGAAACTGGCGAGTTCCATGACGAAGGTGGCTTGACAGCTTTTTGTGTTATTACGAAAAGCCATATCAGTCTCCACGCATGGCCTCTTCAGTCGTTCTTTAGTATGGACATATTTTCCTGTGGGAAGTATGACCCTGAAGAAGCCATTGATACGGTCAAAGGTCGGATGGGTATCAGAACTGCCAGTGTTACCATTATGGAGCGGAAAAAGCGCCAGCCGCCCAAAGTTAAGTCTCTTATTATTTGCAGTTAGTAATATGGACCGTTACGCCTTCTTATTAGCCGCCATGTCAATGTCCGAAGCCAAGGAAAAGCTTGGCTTTCCGCCTGACAGTGATCCAAGCCCCAGAGAGATTAAAGAGGCTTACCGTCAAAAAGCGCTAAAGCTACACCCGGATGTAGGCGGGACTGACAGAGAGATGGAAGAAGTTAACGTTGCCAAGGACATCTTGGAGGGTAAAGCCCGTCCCAGTTATGACAGACGAGATACCCCGGTAAGGAAATGGGAACCCCCGAAGAAGACGGAGGTTACATTTGACCAAGCGGAATCCAGAGCAGGGATTCCAGGCGGGGTCGAGTGGTTTTTTGTCACTCCAAGACAGTACGGTCCTCGCTGGAGTTCAGACGAGTCCAGTCAGGGAGATTCTAACTTTGTAGCCTACGGCAGAACGGACAGAGAGCACGTTTTTGTGGCCGCACGTCATTACACAAGGCACGACTATTTCATAGGTGGTACTCACGATGAGAACATATGGACCGTGAAGTCCATAGAAATACCTATTAAAAAGGATGAAGGGGTACAGCCGAGATGGTTGTATGGTAATGTAGTCAAGGCTCTCAAGGCTCTGGGATTCAAAGGCCGGTTCAATTCCAAGGTGTTGGACGCCAAAGGGTGGAGACTCGGAGAGCGAGAGCCTTCTGGTTCGCCCACGTCTATCAAACACTGGCTCGTAAACAGCGGTCAAGTCTCAGGAACGGACCCCTCTGTTGCTGGACGTAAGCAAACTGTCCAACTGGAAATCGGTGGTAGTTATGACAAGCCAGAGTTGGACCTTATTTTGAATGGCCGCGCATACACGCTTTCCGACAGAGATTACGATAAGTTCAACCGTGCCCGTTTCGGAGGTCAGGAACTTCTGCGACTCATTTTTGGCCGTTACCACTACAGAGGGTCTAAGAAGATGCTCACCCGGATTAGAAACGGGAAGAAGATCATCGGCTGGCTGGTAGAGTATATGAAAGACCTACCGGAAGACGCTGTTGAGATTCTGAAAGCCGCTGAAGCCCAGATGAGATAGACTTATCCGATTGTCGGTGTAAGATCCACCGATATGGCCTCCAAAAAAGAAGACTTACTGGCTAAACACGCGAAGGTTTATGAACTTCTCCAAAAGGTTCGCGCCAGTACGAAGGTTTCTCTGAAGCCGACCTCAATGCTCCGGTCAGAGTTTGTCGATTTGAACGGAGACGAGAAGCCTTTCAAGCTCCGGTATTATCAAGTTCAGGCGGTTTTCCACCTGATCTCAATGAAGCGGTTTGTTCTGGGAGACGACACCGGGACCGGTAAAACCATAATCGCAATCGCCTCTCATTGTTATGCGTGGCAGAAGGAACCAGAGAATAAAGTCATAGTGGTAGCCCCTAAAAGTGCTCTCAGACAGTGGAGAGCCGAGATTTACAGGTTTACAACAGGGATCAAGGTTTATCTAGTAGAAGGGACCGCAGAGGAACGAAAAGCAACATATAAGGCTTTTGCAGCCCACAGTGGAGACGAAAAAGCCATTATGGTCATAGGTTATGCTTCACTGGTCCGGGACTGGGGCAAAGGAGCCAAAAGACCGTTAAAAGCAAACGGACAACCGGATATGAAAGCTCCAGCTACTCCTGGTTTGCTGGACGGGATCACCAAAGGCATACCGGCCCTTAGCATTACTTATGATGAATGCACTGCGTTCAAGAACGAGAGGACCAAGACTTGGCAAGTGTGTTGGGAGTTGGCGGATCGTTCCAATCGCTGTTATGGGATGACGGCAACCCTTCTGAAAAACAACCTGATCGAAGGCTTCGCCATTTATAAGTGTATCTACCCTGGTGTCTTCACCACCAAGACAAAGTTCATGGGCCAGTTCTGCACCACAAGGATGCAGCCGGTAGTCACAAAGACTGGAACACGACGCCAGATTCCGATTATTACCGGTTACAAAAACCTGGAACTTTTCCGTAAACGTATTGACCCGTTCTTTTTGGGCCGCGCCAAGCATCTCATTTCTAACGAGTTGCCAAAGCTTATCACAAGAGAGGTGCTGATTGAGCTAACAGCCGCCGAAGACGCCAAGTACGATGAGGCTCTGACTGGTATTTTGGAACTTGGCGACGGTGAGGTCAGGGATTATGAAGAACATAAGAAACTCGTAGCCCTTATCTATTGTCAGCAGACTGTGGATTCCTTGCATTTGCTTCGTTATGAAGAGGGGGATCTTATCGATGTTGATATGTACCATGATGAGCAGGCGAAAGTCACTGAGCTTAGTTCAAAGGAACAGGCGCTCATGGACCTTCTGACAGGCGAGTTCGATGAAGAGAAGGTAATTGTGTATACACGCTTTGCCTCTCTGGTTCCGAGACTTCAACAGCTTTGCAAAAAGGCCGGGATCGAGTCCACCGCTATCACTGGAAAGGTTGTAGACACCAAGAAAAACCCGGCCCGACAAAAAGCCATGGAAGCCTTCCAGGACTTGAAATCAAAGGTTCGGGTTATCTTTATCTCTGATGCTGGCTCAGAGTCTATCAATCTCCAAGCCGCCAAGGTTCTGATCGCCTATAACGCCCCGTGGTCATGGGGAAATTATGTCCAGTTATTAGGGCGTCCGATTCGAATAGGCTCTCCCCATCAGCACGTAGTTGCCATCCATCTTGTTGCGGAACGTCCCGGAAACCCGAAGAAAACTATCGACCACTACACATTGGAGATTCTCCAACGCAAGAAAGCCTTGATAGACAAGGTTTTAGGCGAGTCCGCTGTCGGCGCTCTTGACTTCGAAGAGGAGGGCAGCTTCGCCAAGCAGCTAATTAAACGCTTGCGTTCTGGTGTAGAAAGTACCCGTGACTAAAGAAAAAACTTGCCCACTGTGTAAAGGAAAACAGTGGCTTTACGAGTGCAAGGATGAAGTGGTTGTTCCTAAGCGCTGTAAGTGCTTGGAGAAGAAACTATTTCAAGAGTACATCGGTAACTCTGATGTTTATAATGCTAAATGGGTAAAAAAGTCTCCGCTCTATGCTCCCAGTGAAAACGACCCAGTAGATAGAACAACGGACGACTTATTTCTCAAAGGAACATGGGAAATCGTTTGCCGACACCTTCGTTGGGTATTGTCGGGCAAGTATTTATACTCTCCCGAATTTGCTTTCAAAATTATGGATGATGATCGTCTGCTCAATGTTTGGCTTGGCAAAGAGAGATACGACCTTAGACCATCGGGGGTTCGAAACGTTATTGAAACCAATAACTGTCTTTCCGACTTACTTTCCGACCCTGATTTGGTAATTTTGTACCTGGGAGCAGTAAAACGAAATAGAGCGATGCCAGATGTATTATATGAAGCCCTTACAATTCGTAGACGCCGCCGTAAAGCTACCTGGATCATTGCAGGAGATGACGGGTTTTCGCATGATAGCGCTACATATAGTGAGAAAGTAAACAGTTATATAGGCGAGAACTTCGACATTATTGATTTGGGTGGGAACGTAGAAGAGCTACGGGAGATAAAGAAGGTTGAGGCGCAAGAGGCTTTTGACAATGAAATTGCCATGGGGCCTGGGATAGAAGTAACCAAGAGTGAAACTTTGGAAAAGGGATCTCGTATGTTGGATGCAGACACTATCGAAATCCCTGAAAAGCAGCGTAAGCCCTACGAGCAGTATAAAAAGCGTAAGAATGGTTTACCGGACGTATAATGCCCACACGATTATTACGATCTGTTATAGAGTTTGACAAAGAGGTTTCCCCGGAAAACCTCGTTCGCAATTTTCAACTTCTTCGTAAAGCGGTTGATATAGGGCAATTTGAATGGAGCCGTCCGGAAGATGACCAGATTTTCAAATACATATTAGGTTTCTTCATTCAGCATTTTGAGATGCCGTCTGCTCAAACCGTCCTCGACTACTTTGTGGAAAACAGCGGAGTAGAGGCTGTTGAGCGCTTAAAAGATGTCCAAACCTACCGCCCTTACGCTCGTACAAACTTTGTTCACCTGTTGCGTACATTACAGGAGAGCCAAGCCAAAGTTAAAGCTGTAGCTCTCCTCAAAGAGACACATGATATTCTCATCAAAGGCGTTGAGGACAAGAAAAAGAAAACGGTCCGTAAGGGATTGGAAGACGCCATCCTGCATTTTACCAAACGCTCTCAGGAGATCCGGGTTGTAGACACGAATGTGAGAGTTCATGGGGATGTCCGTAAAGACGGCCAGGAGATGGTGGAAGAGTATGAAGCTGCTGAAAGCGACAAGAGTCGTGTTTATGGGGTGCTTTCAGGGATCAATGAAATAGACGACGCTTGTAAAGGAGTCAAGAAGGGTGAGTTATGGATACACGCGGCCTTTCCTTCAGAACTTAAAACCACCTTTGCAGTGAACTGGGGCTACGAGGCTGTTACCAGATTCAAGAAAAATGTGGTCTATGTTTCCTTTGAGATGCCCTACGCTCAGATCCGCCGTAACATTTTTACGGTTCATAGTGCGAATGCCAAGTTTGCTTTGAAAGGGTTCAAGCCTCTAGATTATGAAGGTATCCGTGACGGGAAGCTTACCACGGAAGAAAAGGACTTTTACTTTAACCACGTAAAACCGGACTGGGAAAGTAACCCCAACTACACTACCTATGAGGTGGTGACTCCTGACCGTCCGTGGGATATGGAAGATGTGGCGGCTCAAATCGAATTATTACACAAAGAGTTCGAAGTGGGTATGGTTATATTGGACCACGGGCAATGGATCGAGGCCCGGAAAAGCCGTCGAAATAAAGACTACACGATCGAACTTAACTCCGTTATAAACGATGCCAAGCAATTCGCATTGCATTTTGATCATAATAATGGCGTCCCAGTGCTTATGCTTTTCCAGATCAACCGACAAGGAAAAGACGATGCCGATAAAAACGAGGGGGTTTATAAGATCAAAGCACTTACTTATGCCAACGCCGCTGAGAAAAGCGCTGATGTTATCACGACAACTTATTTGAACGATGCCTTGAGGACAGCAGGACGGACAAAGTTCACAAACCTTAAAAATCGAGACAACCCGCTTTTTGACCCCTTTGAGGCGCATATATTATTCCCTTGCCGTCGTATCCTCTCGCCCCAAAAGGTGGAACCTAAAGGGATCTCCGTTGAAACCCTTGATGAGTACAATGAGTACATCGAAGCTATGGATGTCTAATGGCTCGAAACTACCAACAGGAAGCCTACGCGGAACATGAACGCGGCGTGGCCATCCGACAGTGGATAAAAGAACGGGTGGCAAACATCCACAGCAACATCACAGCGGCAGACGTTCTTGGCCGACACGGAATCACGCTCCACAAAAGCGGAGCCCAAGAAGAGCAGTTTTCATGTCCTTTTCATGGTGATGACGCGAAACCCAGTGCGCGTTATTACCCTCAGAATAAGAACGGAATTTCTGCCGTCTGGTGTTTTGTTTGTCGTGAACAATGGGATGCCATCCGGTTGTGGCAAAAGTTTAACGGAGAAGTCAAGTTTTCAGAGTTGCTGTTCCAAATAGAGAAAGCTTTTGGGCTTCCGGTCCCGGAACCGCAGTCTTCTATTCATATCGAAGATGAATATAACCCTCTTAAGGATGAGGTCGCTTCTTTGTTTGAAGCTTGTGAAAACCGCTTAAGAGAAGAGCGGGAGTACTTTGAGATGGAAGCTCATTTGAAACTGGGGGCAATTTTGGACCAGCTTCATTATGTTTCAGACAATGAAGCTCTTCCCTTAGAGGCGATTAAAAAGAATCTGGAACAGGTGTTAAATAAGATAGGAGAAAAGGTACGGAATAAGAAATGCCAAGGCGATTGAAACTGTCTACCGCTGAGATGGGGGAGGTTGAACTGTACCTTATCTATGACGTAGGCGGGACGTGGGAAGAAACGTGGCAGCCTTTACAAGGAGTGATGGATATCCCGTCAGTGGCCAAAGAGACAATGGATCACGCCTTACGAGGGTGGACTCGCCCTCTTGTAGACAACTTGGGACCACCGCCCAAAGGAATGCTGCGTAAGCTGTCGAAACAAGCTCAAAGATGTGCCCATGAAGACCCCTGTCCTTTTTATATGCCGCGTCGATGTGGCGTTCTTTTTTCCAAGATGCCGTGGTGTTTTGAGCCAGATGGGATTGTGCCCGGAAGTCTCGCTGCCGATATCATCAAATTATGGCGTCAAGAGGTGTATGTAGTGACAGTACAGGAGCCCTGTCCCGATGCCTGATGATATTAATGACTTTCTCGATGAATTCCTCAATGGCCAGAAGCCCAAACAAGAACCTGAGCCAAAGAAAGAGGACGTTAAAACACCTGTCTCGGAGCAGGAGATTATTGACCTTGACGCCAGTGTGGAAGAGGTGCTCGATGCCATTGATCTGGGCGGTTCTCAGAAACCCAAAGTCGAGTTGAAACCTGAAGAAAAGTCCGAAGAAAACCTGGATGCCCTTTCGGTTTTTATGGACAACTCCGGGCTCGAACGGGATCGGGAAGTGCCAGATATCATGTACCCCTGGATGAAGCACCACACATTCACCAGGGTAGAATCTGTAGCACAAGTCAATCAAATCGTAGATGAATGTATCAAGCGAAAGTTTTGCTCGCTGGACTTGGAATGTGAAGGGCTCGATAATCGAATCATTTACAAAGACGGCAAGCCCGAAACGGTACACAAAATCGTAGGGTACTGTATATCTTATGATGGGGAAGAGGGGTTTTATATCCCCGTTCGTCACCAACCGGCTGACGGTGGGCCTAATCTCAATGTCAGCGTCAAGGAAGTAGATGAAGCCATTTCACGGCTTTGCCATGCCGCGATTCCGGAAGGGACTCCGGAAGCTATCAAAAAAGACCCGCTTTCTTACAAAGTCGAGCGCCCCGCAGAAAACCCTAACCTTGTCATAGCATTTTGGAATGCTCAGTTTGACCAGGAGTTCCTTTACCCGGTGACGGGTATCGACTGGTGGCATCCTGATTCTTTTGAAGATGGAATGCTTGCCGCTTTTACAGTTTTTGCAGGAGCCAAGCGGTTTGGTCTGAAAGCTAAATCCAAGGAGTTGCTTCACGATCCAGACGGCAACCCCTATGAGATGATCGAGTTGAAGGAGTTATTCTTCGGTAAGACCAAGAACATTAGATTCCAGACCTTGGCTCCGGATGAGCCGGGAGTGCTGCGCTACACAGGGTCGGACGCCATCTGCACGTACAAGTTATGCACTATTCCAGATTTGGTGCCTCGGTGTCACGCCAAACACGCAGTAACGTATAAGATTGAGAAGCAGACCACTTGTGTGGTCCGGGTTATGGAGAGGAACCGCGTCCGGATCGAACGAGAAGCGGTCCGTGAAACGTTAGCTGAACAAGAAAAGAAGCGTGAGCAGATTTATGGGAAGATTCAGAAGTTCGCCAAGGCTAACGGACGCTCTGAAGAACTGGACCCCAACTCCCCAAAGCAGCTTTCATCATTCCTTTTCGGTCCTGCTCCCAAAGGCTTAGATATCTCTCCCAAGCCCGACAAGAACATTGCCAGCGGTCAGTATAAGACAGATGCAGACACCTTAGAGAGGTTGGCAAAAGCTGAAAGCGCTCCCCCCATCCTAAAGGACATTGTTAAATTCCGAGAAGTTGAGAAGTTCATAGGGACTTACTTGTTAGGTTTGGCCAACAACCCGGATGAAAACGATGAGTTGAGAGTTAGCTTCAAACAGACCGGCGCTGCCAGCGGGAGGTTTTCTGCCCCGGCTGGAAACCCTGAGCACGGCTATTCAGGCATCCCGGTACATGGTATTCCCAACGGTTCAGATGTCAGAAGAGTGTTCATAGCCCGACCCGGCTACACAATGATAAAGGCTGATTATGCCGGGGAAGAGTTGCGTATCGCGGCCAACGTTTCCGGGGAAAGCGTCTGGATTCACGAGTTTCTACAGGGCAGCGGCGACCTTCATTCAATCACTGCCAGAGCCCTGTTCGGAAAGAAGGATATCACCAAGAAGGAACGCAGTGCGGGGAAAACAGCGAACTTTTCTCTGCTTTACGGGGGTGGCCCAAGGACCATAGTAAGAGCGACCGGCTGTAGTGAGGTTGAGGCCCGACGCCGTAAACAGGCGTTTGATAAAGCCGTGCCCACCTTTGCTAGCTGGATCAAAAGTCAGCATAAGCGTGTCAAAAAGGAGTTGGGGGTTTATACAGCGTTTGGCAGATGGCTTCCCATTCCAGATGCCAACAGCGATGAAAATAAGGTTAGAGCAGCCTGTGAGCGTTACTCTGTCAATTACGTGATTCAGGGTTCCGGGGCTGATATAATGAAGATTGCCATGATCAGGTTACACAAGATTTTCCATGAAAAAGGATGGCTCAAGAACGGCGGAGACGATTCAATCCGGATGCTTCTTACAGTACACGATGAAGTTGTATTCGAGGTCCGACACGACCTCGTGGCTGAGGCTGTTCCGATAATTGTCAGTAAGATGGAGATGCCTTGGAGGATGCCTACTACGCCGCCATGGAAGGTTCCCCTGGTAGTGGAGCCCTTGATTGGGTTCAACTGGGGTTCTGGCTACGACGCGAGGCGAGTCCCTAAAGATTACAAGCCCAAGGGCAATGAGGTTGTTCTTAATGGTTTCGTGTACAGTACCGTTCGACAACCACGTGTTAATGATAAGGGCGACGTTGTAGAGCCTCTGGATCAGAATGAGGTCCAGGACGGGAAGGTATTCCGGATTGTGGATGCTCCGTGGTTGATGGGACACAAGCCGGGGAGTGTATCTAATATAGTTTCTGAGACACCTGAGACACCGAAACTTGAGATGAAGCCAGAACCTGAGGTCGAGTCTAAGAATACAACAGAACCTAAGACGGAATCTAAGATTGAGGCGAAACCTCAGATTGAGTCTAAGACTGAGGTGGAAAAGCCTGTCGCAGAGGCTGAAACTCTGGTATTAAGTATTAACCAACTCAATGAACAAACCGTACAACAGGTATTTGATGCCATAATGGATAGTCTAATGACTGAGGGAGTTCCCTTGCATTTAACTGATATTGTGGGAACCACCCTTGTTCCGTCATCTTTACCTTTGTCGCCAGATATGACGCTTGAGTTTAAGGTCAACAAAGAAAAGCTAATGGCTCACCTTCAGGAGCATAACCTAATTCCTTAGAGAACTCAGATGGAACGGACAGACCAATACGGCGAATGTAATATGGATAACATTCCGGTGGATGAGTTCACGGCGGAGTGTTGTATGCGTTGCGTGAGCCCCAGGTGTACCCGGAGCTTCTTCGGGAAGTCTAAATTTGAGATTCGCACAGGCAGTTGGTATGAGCGGTTATTCTCAGAAGTCCCTAAGATGGACCCCGATGATCCTAACTATGAGAAGATTGCAGCCCAGAAGTTTATGCCTGCTGAAGAGCCCGTTGCCGTAAATTCTGACTGGACGGAGCCTAAAGATCTGCCTGCCCCGGTTCCAGAACCTAAAATTGAAACAAAAATTGAATCTAAGTCTGAGCCCCTTCCTGAAGAGACACCCCCTAAGATTCTGGACCCACCCCCGCCACCTCCGCCTCAAGAAAAAGGGCAATTATCCCGTGATTTAGCCTATTCTAACACTCCGACAAAACAAGGCCAGATGATTTCCGGGGCGAAAAGTAAACCTCAAAAAGATGCCTGGGACGCTCCTGCGGCCCCTATTGATACCAATGCCCGTGTAATAAAACCTGGAGAAAAAATCAAAATAGGGTAAAACGGTGTAATAACAGACAGGAGGTTACCATGAAAGGTAAAACCATTATTAAGAAGGATGGAAAGATTGTAACAGAGGTTCTTGACCGTGAAGGGCAAGACTGTAAGGATGTTCATAAGGTAACATCCAATGTTGGGAAGACCGTTGATGAAGAGGTCACCGGTCCTGATTGCGACGACGTTCACGAAACTACTCTTAACTAGAGAAAGGGACAACTACTAATGTCACGGCGAATACACCAAACCACAGATATCACTGACAAGGATCTGGCAATCCAGGCTCTGAATCAGGCGGGGATTATGCACGAAGTTCGGGGAAACATGATTTACATGAGTTCCGGTGACTTCAAAAACGCTTCCCTGGATCTGAGCACCGGAAACATCGAGGGCGACAGTGACTATGGACACAAGCAGGATAGGTTCGGCGTTCTGCGTCAGCACTACAGTTCGGCCAAGGTCAAGGCAGAGTTCCTGAAGACCGGCACAGTGATCGATGAAGAAACCACCGACGAAGAGGGTAGCATCGTTCTGATGTGGCATATGGCATAATGTTTCCTGAACTTGCATTTCACCTCCGGGCAGTCACAAGGTTGATTTACTTTGTGACTGAAGAAGAGGATCGTTTTCTGGTCCAGCTTCAGGCTGCGATGAAGGATAAAGTAACCTTTGTCAAAGTCTACAATGCTGCTTTTGGGCTTGTGCCACTTTCCGACCTTATATCAGATTGGAAGTCCAAGGGGCATTCGACGGACGGTAAGACTCAGGGTATCCATGATGCCCTGATCACTATCTACAAGGATCAAACGCCGAAAGAGCGGCAATTTTATGTAATCACTGACCCGGAGCGGTGGTTAAAAGATGCCCATGTTCAAAGGCGTATACTGAATATCCTGCACCAAGTCCACAATGATGTGGGAACCGTTAAGGTTCTGATCTGCGTGGGCAGTATGCAGTATGTCCCACAGAAGCTGGCCCGTTACACTGAAGTTGTCCATGACACCGGCCTTACCGTCGAAGAAATCGAAGAGGTCGTGAACGAAACCTGTTCAAACCTGAAAATGGACGCTCCGGAAAACCCGGAGTCGCACTTTAGAGGTCTGACCTCGTTTGAAGTCCAGTCGGCCCTCATTCAAACCTACAAGAAAACCCAAGGACACGCCGATCCGAAGGTACTCACCCAGTACCGTTTCAAACAACTTAAAAAAACCACCCTTGTCCGATACATCGATACCGCAGATTTCACATTTGACCAAATCGGTGGGGCGGGACGTTTCAAAACCTGGGCACAGCGTACCGCTGCCGCCTGGAGCCCAGAAGGACGTGAGTTCGGTCTGGAGCCACCTCGTGGTGTTTTGGCGGTTGGTGTTTGGGGCACCGGTAAATCGTTGTCTATCAAGGCTCTGGGTAATGCTTGGGGTCTACCCTTGATTCAGTTCGACCTGGGCAGTTTACGCCAGTCAGGAGTCGGGGATTCTGAGTCCAACGTCTATCATGCTCTCAAGATCATTGAGTCCGTGGCACCTTGTGTGGTGTGGACTGATGAAGCCGAAAAGAGCTTTGCAGGCGGTCACTCATCGTCTCATACCGACGCTGGAACCACAAGTCGCATGATCGGTATCCTGTCCACATGGTTGCAGGAAACCAAAGCACCTGTTTGTTTGGCGATGACCGCTAATTCTCTGAAGACGTTACCCGTTGAGTTGGTGAACAGAGCCGATGAGCGTTGGTTCTTTGATCTGCCTTCTGTTGAAGATAGGATTGACATTATCAAGATCCATCTGAAGAAACGAGGGCAAAAACCCGCCGATTATAATCTCGCTCAACTGTCGGAAGCTGCCAAAAGTATGGTGGGCCGGGAGATAGAGCAGTGCCTGAAGTCGTCTATGACAGAGAGCTTTGAAGACGGTTTGGATTGCGTAGGGGAAGATATTTTCCTGAAAGCACTGGAACGTAAGCCTCGCATCGTTCATACCATGCAGGATGAAATCAAGGAAACTCTTGATTGGGTTGGATTTGATCCTGATGCCGATGACGGAGTACGAGCCAGATACGCCGCTGATCCAAATGGGTCAGACCGTAAATTCTCTGTAGGATGACATGTCCGATGAACTCGCCCGTATTGAGGTAGAGGTAGACTCTCTCGCGAAGCCTACCTCTGACTCTTTAATGGCTGCCCGGACAGCCATTCGAGTTCGTCCGGAACTTCAAAAGCTATTCCAACAGGCTAAAGCCGAAGGTTGGCCCTCAGAAAAACTGGCGGATGCATTACACGTGCGTCTGCCAGAGTATGTAATAGAGACTGAGAACCTTTGGGAAACGGCCCTGTATCTGGCCGATGAATTCATGCAGCACGGAGACAAGATATTGCTTGTTTCACGTGAAACAGGCATGGCTATCTGTGAGATCACAGACGACGATATGTACCAGCCTGAGCCTGTGCTGCGTGAATCCGGGAATCTGGCCCAACCACTACCACGTCTGAAGCCTCACTTGGAAGGAACCATCGTCCAGTGGCAGCACGAGAAGAAACGAGATGAACAGATTGTCCAAAAGCTGGCAGAGCGCCTACCCCAATCTGAGCTACAAATCCAGGAGGGTGATAACCGGCTCCTGAGAGCGACACGTTCCGGTCGTAAAAAGATAGTCGAAATGCTGCGTGATGAGCTGGATCAACTCATTCCGCCTGAAACCGGTATAGTGAGGGACTTCTTTGACCTGTTCCTTTTTTGCACACCTGAGTTGCCTGAATGTACCGATTATGAAAAATGCGGGACGTTCAAAAACAGAGCCACTGTAGCCACCCCAATTACAGACGCTCTCTCATCCAATCTTCGACACGATCCTTACACATTGCTCAAGCAACAGATCACCGCTCAGTGGGCCAGGAGCATTGGTCGAATCATGGCGGAAGAGGCGTGTTCCAGGTGTGAACAAATCGACGCTTCGATCTTGGATAGTTTACCCAATAGCTTTTGGTTAGCTGAGCCGAATGTGGCTATGGCCCTCACATCCCAAAGAGTCCTGCCAATACAAGACATTAAGACAGTGTTACTCCATAGCTGGCTGAAGCCGGTAGCATGTATCCACGTCCACCCTCACTCTTATGATTGCCAGTCCCGTGAACTCTTGAGCCGATGGGAAGTAGCGGCTGAGTTTGAGTATACGCTTTATGTCAGGCCCATCGCCCTTTCGGTGTATAACCTTAAGGACGTACCGGGGCCAGAGCTTGTGGCAGAAGTGATATGAAAAAGAATACTCGATGGGGTTATATCCCAAAGACCATTACGGTCGGTGGTAAAAAACTGAGAGTGGAAAGAGGGTCCGATAACCCAAACTACCCTCTATGGCACATACCAGTCCGTACCAGCCTGATGAAAGACAAAGATGTGAATGTGTTTTATGGCTATGCTGATCCAGAGGTCGGCAGGATGGATGATATAGTGGTGGAGAAAAAGACGGGGTATTTTGAAGCGACCTATTTAGGAATAAGCGGGGAGTCAAAGAATTTCCGGGGCGCTGTTAAAGACCTGGAAAAAGAAATGCAACGACTGTGGCAACATCTAGGTGAAACGCTAGGCCGTTTGATTTAAATATGAAAGTGAGTAAGTAGATGCCTTACTACTCGATCTGCGCTTTCTCGAAAGTTTCGGTTCAATACAAGGAACCGAATGTAATTTTCATTGAGCCAGGGATTAATGTTTTTACCGTTCTAACGGATGATATTAGTACCTTCAAAAACCAGTTGAAATCAGATGGAATTCGTATAGATGCGTTGAACAGACTTGATGGTTCTGAGGCGCATACTGGAAAGTAACTTACTTATGTTTCCCTTTCCAAAAGATGCAAAAGTTAAGTAACGAATTGCGTCAAGGCATTCTTTCTAAGATACCGGAAGAACCTTCTGACACTAAGCTCTCTCAAGAGTTTGGCGTTAGCAGAAAGACCATTTGGCGACTGCGTAGGTCAGAACCTAAAAACAACGAAATTATCCCACCAAAACCGAGAAAAATGGCGTCCATCAACATCCCTCAAACTCCAATACCTGTCTTTCCCCCACCTCCAAAACAAAGCCCGATTCGATCAAAAGCGAATGTTAAATTAGGCACCTATTTCGGCATTCAGCTTTTGAGAGGTGAGAACTATAAAGACGTAGCTTATCTGGTTACGGAAGCTGCTGAAAGAACCGGGGTTCTGTTTCGTAAACTCCAGGTCTTGGATTTACCCTCCATCGGAGCTACGTCTTTTGTACGTTTTCGTTCTGACATAGAAGACATTCAGGCAGTAATCGGTTACATGTTGATGGAGGGACCATGGCGAGCACACATCGTCCAGGAAAGGGATGCTTATATAGCCCAGTTACCCGGTCGAAGCGGCAAGTACTCAACATCCTCCATGTGCGCCACGCCTAGAATGGGTTTGGGGCAAACCTTCGCTGGAACCCGGATCAAACGCTGGAAATTCCAGTTCAAAGAGGAACAAGCTAAACTTTCACCTATGAAAGCAGCCTTGTAAGGAGGCGTTGTGAAAGTAGCTGCTATCCAGTTCCGTCCGCATTTCAAGTACCGTAAAGGTAACTTGACGATGATGATCAGTTTAATCAACCAAGCCGCTGATTTGGGAGCTAAGCTCGTGGTGTTGCCAGAGCTTGCCACCACCGGCTACTCAATTATGAATGTAGAAGAAGCGGAGCCCCTGTCAGAAGTTCTTACGGAGTTCGATCCAAAGAACCTGAAGCCCCTCAAAACAACGCTTTCGAGTATGGACGTCTTTTACGTCCTGGCTGCCAAATGGAACATGCACATCGTTTGGGGGTTGGTTGAAAAAGACCAGGGCACCGGAAACCTTTATAACACCCAAGTAATGCTTTGTCCGGACGGTACTTTTGATTTTGTTCGTAAAATCAATTTCTTTGGTAATGACTTCTTATGGGGCACTCCTGGCAGAGCCAACCCTCCAATCAGAAAGATTGTGGTTGACGGTAAGGAGTATAAGGTTGGTTTATTACTTTGCCGGGATATTCGAGACAAGAAGAACAGCGACTGGAAAGACTTTTACGAAAAAGGTGACGCTGATGTTGTGGCCTTATCTACAAATTGGGGAAGGGGTGCTTTTCCAGCTACTGCTTGGATGGAATTTGTGGAAGAGAACGACACGACGCTCATAGTATCTAACCGATACGGCAAAGAAGCTAACAACGACTTTGGAGACGGCGGGATATGTATCATATACCCTGATGCCCGTGTGCAGAGCGAAGGACTACGTTGGGATCAAGACTGTATAGTTTTCGGGGAAGTGTAATAAAAGCGGATGTAATGATCTTGACACCGGCTTTTTCGGTGTAATATATTAGGGTCATGTCTAAAGAACCACGAAAGTGTAACTTTTGCGGAAGACCCCGTAATGAAGTCAAGCACCTTGTAGGGGCTAAAGACGGCACTCATATCTGTAATGGCTGTATTGAAGAGACTTCCAGAGCTATCGAAGAGACTGAACGGAAGCAGGAAGCGACAGAAGTCCCGCTCAAAAAACCTCGTGAAATCACAGATTTACTGAACGAAATCGTTATAGGCCAAGAGAACGCCAAGAGAGATATGGCCATAGCTATTTACAAACATTACAGGCGTAGAGAGGTGAGCAAAAGCGGGGGTGTAATGTTAGAGGGCGAGAGAGTTGAGATCGAGAAATCTAACATCTTACTCCCCGGTCCTTCAGGTTCTGGCAAGACCTTGATTGCTAAAGCAATCGCCAGAATGTTAGATGTACCTTTTTATGTCGCTGATTGTAACAGACTGACTCAGGCCGGGTATGTTGGAGATGATCCAGAAGCTATACTCCAGGGTTTGTTCGCAGATGCTCAACAGAATATAGAACGGGCCGAGTGGGGCATTATCTTCTTAGATGAGTTCGACAAGCTGGCACGTAAGTCCGGTCGCAGCCCTTCCGGGTATCGGGATGTAACAGGCGAAGGTGTGCAACAGGCGCTGCTCAAGCTCATAGAAGGGCACAAGGTTCCAGTTCCACGGGGCATGGGAACAAAGGCTGTCTCAGGTCTGACCTCCTCAGACATAATCGATACGACAAACATCCTGTTTATAGCAGCCGGTTCGTTTGCTGGTATTGAGGAAATAGTTGACGGGCGGCTCAATAAGTCAACTGGTATGGGCTTTGGCCGAACCGCACCTAGCAAGCGGGATAAGACGGACATTTACTCCAACATTACATCTGAGGACGTGGAGGAATTTGGGCTGATTCCTGAGATTGTAGGCAGACTCCCGATTCTTACGTCCACTTATGAGCTAAGTGAAGATGAGCTTGTTCAGATCTTGATTGAGCCCAAGAATGCCATTTGTAAGCAGTTCCGGGCTCTGTTTTCTCTTGATGGTATCGACCTACAGTTTGACCCAGAAGCGTTACGGGCCATAGCAAAGAAGGCAAAGGAACGGCTTACTGGTGCCAGGGCGCTACGTTCCATCATGGAAGAGGTACTGAAGCCGTACACCTATGAAGCTCCAGACAATTCAGATATTTCTACTATCCAGATTACACCAGAAGCGGTGACAAATCCTGGCTCTGCTCTGGTACTGAGAGCGACAGAGGGCAATGCCTAGAGTTTTTGTGTTTTCATAAAGGCATGGGCACAAGAACTGACCGAATCGTAACTCGTTATAAAGCTGCTCTGGAGCTTCCAAACCCATTAGATGGGATGCGGAAACAAAAGGCTACCAATTACCTTTACAAGCTCACCCAAAGGTACACACGTGGCATTTACAGTGACCAGAGTTGGGTAGGGATTAATCGCATTTTTGATGTACTTCGTAAAGAGGGTATCCCTTTCACGCTAACCGACGAAGAGTATATAATCCCACGGGAATACGCCCCTGGTCCCTATCATCGCCAACAGATGCCCACAAGCAAAACCTGGACATTTGAGATACCTTTTACTAACCAAAGAGGACGTCCTGACACCATCTACGGGACGATCACAGCGGCGGGTGCCGGTTCGGTGGACGATCCTTTAGACAAGTACGACATCACAGCTATATTCGGGTAACGTATGGAGTTCCCGTCAGAAGAGGCTCGGAGGGAGTACTTCAAAGAGCACCCCAAAGCTGACCCCAAGAAGCACACGGTCAAGCAAAAGCGGGAAAAGGGCACCCTTCTGAGCGAGTGGCGGAAAAGGGTAGAGAATAAAACGTCGCTCCAGATGTATGAGGATGTGGCTGTTTCAGTCAGCCCTGAGAAGTGGCGAGAATATATGAAAAGCTTTGAGCTTAGCCCTGATCAAGCTGATCAACTCAAAGCCGAGATCACCCGTGGCCAGAAAGAAAAAGAGCGAGAACGTTCCAAAAAGGAGTGGGAAAAGGAAAAGAGTCTGGCTTTTAAAGGCGCTCTACATGCGGGTGAGGAGCTACAAGTCAAACCCGCTGCCAAGAGTCCCGTCGAAACCAGTAAGGGCTTGGAACCTATAGGGAAACTTCTCGGAGGGCTGGCTAAGAAGTTTCCAGTGGTGCAAGGTTTGATAGACGCAAAGCTCATCAAGGGCATTGTTTCCACCGACAAGAGCGAAACCAGAGGGACAGCCGACTACAACTCAAAGCTCAAAAAGATCCAGGTGCGAGAGCCTGAATACGCTAATGAGATGGTCTTATTGCATGAAATTGGACATGCCCTGGAAGAAAAGGCACCGGAAGGTTGGATGCACAAGGACGGGTGGGGCTTCGATCAACCCGCAGCTTCAATGTACCCTGCCGGGAACCACAGTGAGCAATTTGCAGAAGCGTTTGTGGAGTTACTTACAGGAGACGCCAAAGGTTTTCATAAACACGCGCCAGAGCAGGCTAAACTTGTGTCAGAACTTATGCGTTCTGTAAGTAAGAAGGCGAATATGACCACCGCTGTTTCAGTTGTTAGGAGATATGAAGAGCAACAGAAGACCGCAAAAGAGGTCGTTTGGAACCTTGTGTCTTTTGCTGCCAGGAACATGCCCGGTCACGCAAAGGATCTGCTCAAAGCCACAAATGCCAAAGATACAGGCAAAGCGTACAAGAGCCTCGAAACCTTGTGTGATCTAATGAGTGAAGCTTCCAGGGGCTTGGGTAGGACTCCCGCTGTTACCAAGAAACTGGAACAGCTTACCAAGGATTTCAGTCAGGCTGCGTACAGCACGAAGGTTTGGGGTGTTATAAAGAGAGACACACTTTTTACCCCTGCTGGCTCAGAGTGGCCCGGATCGTTTATCGAAGTCGAAGGAGCCAGCCCTTCTATTCTAAACCAGATTGCCAGGGAAGTGGGAGACTTGCTTCCCAAGGGGTGGGATGCTGATGCTCAACCCGGTGGTCTGGAAATACATCCTGACTGGTTTATCGTTGATCCGGATAAGCAGTTCTCTGCGGAAGAGTTCTCAGATTGGGATAAACGACGGCATCAAAAAACAGTAAAGATGGTTGAAGGACTTTTGGGACAGCCTTAGATAGGAGTCAATAATGGCGACGGAGCAACGAAGCGAAGATGTAGTTTCACGGTTTGAAGAGGGTAAACCCGCTGATCCCACTGAAAACATGAGTCCTGAAGACGCCAAGAAGTGGCGCGAAGAGCATCAGAAGAACAAGGACCGGTTCAAAGAGGCTGCTGAACGAGTTGTGGCCCGTTTCCAGGGGAGAACTGGACGTTGGGATGACTGGGATGGCAAGTTTATGGGTCGTGATGCTCGCTTACGTTGGAGCAGAACTACATGGCTCTTAGAAGAACTCCCCCAGAAAGGTAAGAAAAAGCTCAAAGTAGCGGATTTGATGAACCCCAGTAGTCGAGGTATGGGTGAGTTTGATCCTTTCATCGCTTCAAACATACTTCGAGATGCAAAGTTGAGTTCCTCTGATAACTACGAAAGGATCAAAAAGAAGATTTTGGACGCTTATGAAAAAGCGGCTGACAGATGTGTTGAGAAAGGGGTTTCAGAGGAAAATGTAGAGTGGCTTCGCAAAGAAGATTGGCACGAAAGAACAGAGTTTTATCTTAACATAGTCCCAGAGGATGTAGATCCCATAGAAGTTGAGGGCAAAGACTTTAGCTTTATGTCCAAGTGGACCGGCTTCAAAGCGTATAGCCCTAGTTCCGATTTCCAACAGGCCGATCCTCACTATACTTATTACGGGTCAACATCGCCAACAGCAGCCCGTAAGCTCTATAAAATAGTAAACGCCGATCCTACAGTTCTTAAAAATGTGAGTTGGTCCAAGTTTGACGAGTGGCTGAAGAAAAACAAGATCGGATATGACACTCATTTCTCAGTGTGGCGTTGAGGATACTATGAAAACAGCAGAACAGATTGTTTCTCGTTATCTCAAAACTGCTGGCTTCAGCTATGCTGTAGATAGGATGAGCGTCTTATTTGCGGAAGGGCGCAAGCTCATTCCTTTCAACATCGATGTTATTCGGGCTATCAATCGCACCATTGTGCCAGTGATAGGCGACGACGGAGAGATCCACGATATATTTTTGAAAGTAACCGGACATCAATCATCGGGTCTTCTGACACGGATTGATGAGGAAAAGGGCCTACGCACAGAAACACGGGTGGACCTGCAAGTCCCGGTAGACGAGGGTGGCTCTGTTGATACAGCAGAGAGGACGGCTTTGGCGGAGTTGGCCCAGGTTGCTAAGAAGTTCGATATGACCGTGGAGCCAATTTCAAGAGGGTACAGGCCCAAAGTTCGGCAGACCCGTTTCAGGAAAGTCCGTAAACCTAAGAAGTTTCCTCTCAGATAGTTCTGGATTTAGCTTCGAATCGGTGTAATACTAGGGTATGCGGAGTGGTGTCATATCCCGGCTTCCATATAGCCTTTCCCGGTGGACTGATGTTTGTGCCGGGAAATGGGACTGGTTTATAGACCGCCTATTGGCCGGGAAAATGACGGCTTTTGACCCTCAAACAGCCGTACCTGAGATCTGGTCCCTGGACCCCAAAGATACATTAGGGCTTGTTTTCTGGACCAAAGATCCTACGAATTTGATTAAAAGTAGTAAACTTCTGGAACCTTACAATGTGGTCGTGCAAATGACCGCTACCGGATGGACGGAAGCGGAGGACGGCCCACCAAATAGCACACAAGCCGGGATTCTAATGTCTCAAGCCTCTGAAACATTTGAGAAAGTCTATTGGCGGTTCAGCCCCGTTCCCTTGTTGCCATTTCATAGCGTACTTTCGCGATTCTATGACCTTCTTTCCTACGCTGTTAGAGCCGGGATAAAGAGCGTGTATGTGTCTTTTCTCCAGGAAAATGACCGGGTGCCAGAGACACGTTCTACCGAAGAGAAAATAGAGATACTGAACAAAATGACAGAACAGGCTGTGAAGTGTAAGATACAGCTTTTTCTGTGCGCTGACGATCAAGATTTAGTAGAAGCGAATGGTTTATTCTCGACGGGGGTTTGTGTCCCGGAAACTGATTTTATAAACCGAAACCTTTGGGATCACGTGACAGATACTAAGCCTTTACTTACTGAAGAATGCGGCTGTGTCAAAATGGTTGATCCTTTTACAATCAATGAAGCATGTGCTTACAACTGTTCCTATTGTTATGCCGGGGATGAAAAGCTATCCCCCGAAAGACGTGATACGACATAATGTTTATTCCAGAACTTGAAGATGATTCAGAAGATCTAACCGACGAAGAGGTCGAGTCAGCCATTGCAGTAGCTAATGTAGACGCTATGCTAAAGCGTCTGCGTGATGCTCGCTGCCCTGAATGTGAGAAGGAAATCGAAGTCTTCGCTCACGCTCTGAGGCGTAGAGTGCCGTTTCTTTATGCGCGGATGGACCTCCAATGTCAAAAAGAGCACTCCCACACTATCATATTCCGGGCAGATTGGTTATCCTCCTAAGAATCGGCTTAGTTAAGAGGTGAAAAATGTCTTGTGTTAGCTGTCAAACTTCCCCGTGTGTCTGCCCTGAACTGCCTGAATGTGAAGCACCCACCAGCCGATGTGATTTGTACGTTCCCGGCTCGGACAATGTTTGGGTGGAAAGAGGTGACGGCCCTTCCGATGGGGATGCTCCAGGGGTCTGTATGCTTGATACTCTGGAAGATTGTCAGATTATATACATTCTCCAGCGTGACGAGAAAGCCCGTCAAGACCTGATAAGAATTACCTCCGACCCTCACCTGTTAGAACTGGCCAGGACCACCCCACGGCTCCCGGTAGTGGAGCGGATGGACGCAGAACAGGCACAATTCAATCAGCCTAACAATCCTGGCTCAATCCCGTTCTATGCAGTCTTTCGTGGGCAGCCGCCTTTCTCTCAATGAGGAATAATGAATCGAGCTACCCGTAGAGCGAAAGAGAAGAAAAAGCCTGTACCAAAAGAGTTGACCCAGATTCTTTCGGCACTTGGACCTCTCCAAGAGGTCGTTGAACTGGCTCAACGGATCAAGCCAGAGCTTGAAAAGATTGACCAATTGATGATCCAGTTGGAAGCTGCAAACGAAGCGTTACAAAAGGCCGAAGCTGAGAACACAGCCTTACGGAACATGCTGGAAACACAACGCCAAGTCTTTTTACGGCTGTTTGCAACCGGGATGGATATCCCCTTAGATCAGGTTCTTTCGATAGAAGCCCGATTATTGAATGAGGTAGAAAATGCCCGTACACCTAATTCAGAAACCGCAGAGATCTCAACGTCAGATTCAGCCGCCGACCCGTCAGGACGGCTGGAAGAAGTTATTACGCCAAGCAATCCTGAGGGCCGAGAAGAGTCAAGACCGGAGAGTTGAGGGATTACGCAAAGCCTTAAGTTCGAATCAGGTAGAGCAGCACCTCCGGAGACTCGGCATTATCCATGAGGTAGATTTGGACCGGGAATTTCCTAACACCAAAGAATCATAACGATTCTAACTATTTACACGCTAAGACCTAAATTCAGAATCTTACCTAATTTAATTGCGTGTAACTTTAAAAGAAGTTAGATTCAAAACACCGATTAAAGGTGTATATGTAAAAGGGACGGGCAGAAGCCTAGTATCAAATGGAAAAGGAGAACCAAATAAAATGGGAAATAGAAGACGTAAAAAGGCTGCACCGGCAAAGAAGAAACCCGCCACAGCCAAAGACCAGCTACGAAAAGCGGTCCTGACATTACAGGGCCAATTTAAGGGCATCGTCCAAGCCGCTCTCAAAGAGGCAAAGGGACGCCTGGATGTAGCTGATAAAGCTCTCGCTGTAGCGCAGTCTGAGTATGATGCAGCCGCCGCTGAATATGCGGAGGTCAAGCAGGAAGCTGAAACGCTGCTGATCGGTGAGAAGAAGCCAGAACCGAAACCACCTGCCAAGGCTCCAGCGGCACGTAAAGCTGTGTCAGCACGTAAGACAGGCGGTAATAGCAAAAAGAAGAGCACCAAGACCAACGCGAAAAAGAAAGGCGCAAACGCCCGTAAGGGTGGCCTAACTTTGACGGAGACTATTATTCGCATAATGGGAGCAAAGGTCATGGGCGCTCGTGATATAGCAGCGGCTCTCGAAGAGAGAGGTGAAGCTCCGCCAAGCAACAATCTTCCAGCTTACATGAGTTCAATTTTCAGTGGGGCGCGAGGTGGTAAGGATGCCCCGAACGAGGTGGACGACAAAGGTAAGACTGTCAAGGACAAGAACGGTAACCCTGTAAAGGCCAAGATTTTCGTAACGGTTGATCGTGGTCGGTTCAAGGTTGCTGACTGGGTACGGAAAGGGACAAAATCCCCAAAAGAGCGTAAGGAGACGGCTCCAGAGACTGTCAAGGAGACGACTCCAACTGAGGTAAAGACCGCCCCAGAGCAGACAGTCACGCCTTCGGAACCAGAAGCTCCAGAAGCTCAAACTTCTGAACCAGAGACGACTACTACGGAGGAACCCGTTGTCGCTTCTTCAGAACCCATAGACGTTGGCTCAACCCCGGCTGATGATATGTTTTCTGAGTTGGGCATGGACCCTAAGGATCTTGGCATTCCTTCTTCTTAGGCAATGGCAATCCAAACTGGAGATTTGATACAACGACAATCCAAGCTGTGGTTGGTACATAAAATAGATCCAGCTACGGATACGGCGTTTATCGAATCCCAGGACAGAGAAAAACAGATACTAGGCGTGGAAGCGGATTGCCCGATTCCCTGCAACCCGCTCCGCGATTGGCCTGCTATTACAACACCCCCAAGGAAAGGACGGTTGCTGGAAGTCCACAGGCCGTCCTCTGGGGGTGTTGTCATTTTAAAATGGCTCCTGGACTGGGCCAAGATTGATGAATTCCAGATAGGCGGGACGCTTTACCTAAACCCTGAACTGCGGTTGGGCTTCGGTGATCAGCTTATTCTCCGGTATCAGGTTTTCACCAGGGAGGTGAACTTTCCCATAAAAGTACCGAGAGACTTTCAGCCAATGAGCCAGAAGAGGATAGTGAGAGAAAGACCGCCACCGGAGAGGACTTCCGCCAACCTGTACGACCATCTATTGGAAGACGAATGAAACTTCCATTTGAGAAAGCTTTAGCCGAAACCAAGGCTCTTCAAACTCAGATGGGGCAAGAGTTTGAGCAGCAGTTGCGACAGGGGTCCAATCTTCTTAGCTGTTCAAAAGGCTGCTCTTATTGCTGCCACCACCCTTTTCTCATCACAATACTTGAAGGGCTGTTGTTGTATCGACATTTGACTGCGCGTGGTAAATGGACGCCTTCTCTCCAGAAAAAGCTCAAAGCAGATCGGGACAAAACATTGAAGTTGTCCTTCGACATTTGGCTACTGAGCAACATTCCATGCCCACTGCTGGAAGAAAAGTTGTGTGTCGCATACGAGAGAAGACCGCTATATTGTCGAGCTACGTTCTCAACCGGCGATCCTCTTTTGTGCCATCCCCATGAGTTGAGCGAAAACATAAGATTGACACAGGGCTCAGAGATCGTCATAGAGTTCAATATTAACCTTCAAAATCAGTTGGAACGTCTCGAAACGGCACAAGTTCTCATGCCTCTATCAGAGGCCATCCTTCTGAGTGAAGCTTTGGAATCCGAAACCTTGGAAGTCGGAAACCTGGGCTTCCAATACATGAAAGATCGTTTTAGTGACTGAAGAAATCCTTTGTATCATATGCCAGAAGCCGTATGCAACTGGCGAAACCTTCACGCTGACTGACGCTGAAAAGAAAGCGATCGGGGATAGCGCCCCGGATGAAGTGAACTACTGCTCCGCCTGCCTGAAGGTTATGCAGGACCGAGAGGCAGGCGCTCAGCTACTCAAAGGACTTTACGAGATGCACTTGAGGGCAGCCGGTGTACCCCCGATTAACATCCGGAGTGTGTCGAAGCGCTTTTATGAGATCCTGAAACAGGACAAGGAAAAGTTACACTAATATGGAAATTGCACAATACCTGAGACAGTTCCGAGAAACAAAAGGGGAAGAGGCGTGGAAAGCGGAAGTCAGACGACTGGCCATTCACGCCCTTCAAGTAGGCGGTCCGGAACATGAAGCCCTCTGGCGAGAGTTGACCAAAGATTACGAGTGGCTCGATTGGGGCGAACTTAAGAAGGTGGCACAAGGACCAGAAGCCAAATCGACGGAACCGGAAGATGCAATAGTCAACCTGTTACGCCAGCAGTTACCAGGAATAAAGACACAGGCCCAGTACAATGCTGTTATTGCCGCCATGGACGCCCTAAAGCTGCTTCTGAACGCCATAATGGAACAAGATAAGGCCCAAGAGGATAAGGCCCAGAAAGCCCTGGAAATGGCGATAGACGTGGCTAGAAAGGCCACGGAAATTACCAGTAAGCTGGAAGAGGTGCCAGAAGCGGCGACCGGCAAAGAGGCTCAGGAGTTCAAAAAGCCACCCGCTGAGTTTCAGGAGGATGGCATTCAGCAGTCGCTATTACAAGAACTGGAATCCATTGAAAGCCTGGAAGCCCTGAATGAGTGGTATGCTTCGACCAAAGAGCAGCGAGATCAGGTCGTGAGCCAGAAGTTACGAAACGAACTGCTGGATAGAATCCGTGAGAAAAAGAAAGCCCTGTGAAGCCCGGATGGAAAACAGTTAAAGACCGGCACGATCAGCCTGAAATGTCAGTGCCTATGTCAAGAGTATCGTCAGAAGGGTTAACGGCGCTTCGTCAAGCTGATCGTGCCTGGATTGATCCTGAACAAACACAGTTGTTGTATCAGATGCTTGACGGAGCGACTTTGATTATCCCTCTCAAGCGAGCCGCGAGAAAAACTCTCTGGGATCATCTAATAGGCTAGAGGATCGGGGCGCTCAACTGTAATATAGACATGCCTTTAGCAACGGACAAACTAAATGCAGTCAAGATCGTCGTCTCACATGCTTCATGTGCTGATGGCCTTGCGTCTGCCATATTCTGTAAAAACGCACTGCCTCATGTAGAGGTCCGGTTCATTCAATACGATACCCCGGAGCACCTGGAGTTGGAACCAGAGCCGGGTATGTTATTCTGCGACTTTTCCCCACACCCTAGCAGGTACAAGGAATTCATAGAAGCTGGCGCTCTGATCCTGGACCACCATAAGACAGCACAGCCGATTGTTGAGGCGTTCGGGGAGAATGGGGTATTCGGAGACGAACTGTTCCAGCCGGGGGTCTGCGGGGCGGTCTTGGCCTTCCACGAAGTTTGGTTACCTTTGCAGGACAACCGGTATGAGTGCTCCCTTGCACGGGAGCTAGCCTATCTGACAGGAATTCGTGACACGTGGCAGAGACAGAGCCCGGACTGGAAAAAGGCTTGCATCCTTTCTGAAACATTACGGTTTTTCCCAGAAGAGGGGTGGCTAACTATAGCAGGTTCAAAGCCGATATTTTCACGGGAATTTTGTGACTGGTGGGACTATCGACGGGCAGTGGGGCAGATCCTTGTAGAGCGCTTGGAACGGGATGTTGAAAAGGCTGTTGAGGGTGCTCACAGGTTCACAACCCCATTCGGCACCAGAGTCGTCCTTTTCCCTGGAGCCAGATACAGCAGCGATGCGGCTGAGGCTCTCCACGATGAAGCCGACTTAGTAGTAGGTTTTGAGTACATTGGGGTAGACTCAAATGAGCTTGCCACCCTGAGCTTTTCAACCCGCTCCCATACGGATTTTAACTGTGGCCAGTTCTGCAAATCTAAGGGCGGCGGTGGTCACACTCAAGCTGCGGGGTTTGCCGTAAAGTTCGAGCCGGGTAAGACTTTTTATGACCCCTACTCCGAATTCCAGCGTTTATTGAGCGAGTATGAACAAGCCCTGAAGGGTTAATCCATATTTATTAGCTCAAGGTAGTATGGACCGAAAAGTCTCATCTGACCGGGTAGCTGCCCGGTTTCTGACGGCACATTTTAAACCAGGGGATTACGTCCTTTTTGGCAAGTTTAAGAACAAACGAGCCAAAGTGGTCAGGGTATACTTGGACAAGAGGGGTATCCCTTACATAGAAATTGAGCCTGTGCCCAAAGGACGTAAAAAGAATCGGACCATGGGGCTTTACACAATCCGCAAAATGTCTCCAGAGGATGTGCAAGAAACTAAAAGGCGCGAGAAGGAAGAGCAGAAGAAATAACAAGTGCTTTCACGTTCTGAAAACGTAGTAGGCCGGTATCTAACAGCGGCTTATTCTGAAGAAACCCTGGAAATCGTAACAGCCGGTATCGCGATGCTGTTGGCCCAAAACTATATTGTCACCAACCCTTTCTTCGATGAGAGCGAGATCAAAAAGTATTTGCAACTGCGTAAAACTTTTCATGCAGATTTTGTCAAAGCCTGTCTAGACCTCGCAGACGCTTTTGAAGAGGGGCGGTTTGGCCCTGCTGTAAAACCTGCGATCAGACCATTACGAGCCATTGGCGCTTTGAATGTAAGACAGGAACAACAGGCTCTGCGGCAGTTGGCTCTTGCTTTCAGAGGGCTGAGAAACCTCTCTTATCGTGATATTGACGACCCCAAGTTGTTCAGAGTCATCTACATAGCCCGGAACCTCGACAGCACAGAAGGGCGGGATGTCAAAGAGTTCCTGGAGACTATTGTCCAGGTTAAAACAATTCCTCCGAAACTCCGAACCTTATTCCGTAAAGTTATCAAGCTACCGACCCCAAACGCCCCGCTCTCTGAGACAGCCAATCCAGGCGCTTGGTTCGAAATGCCAGCCGACAAGAAAAAGAACCTTAGAGAGTTGGCTGATAAACTTGAGGCTGAACAAGATCAAGTTTGGGAAAAACATAAGGATAGCGACCCAGAGGAACGTCTCGAAGCTTATAAAGATGTCACGAGACGTCTTCAAAAAGTACAAAACATTGCCGGTGCGAACCTAAATATTATTAGAAGAAAGGACGAAGTTCCCCTTGAAAAGGTACTCCGCAGTGAGGCTAAACTTGATTCAGACGGCCCCACAGAATTTACACGCCTCAAGATCGAAGAATATATAAACAAGGTGGGGCGGTGGGAAGGTATTGACAAAACACGCAAAACACTTCCCCGTGAGACGAAAAAACTCCTTACTTCTATACGCAAAGCCAAAACTTTTCCCACAATGCAACGGATCATTAAAGAAGCGGTCGAACGTAAAATAGTGGGGAGAGAGATGGTCCAGGACATTGATACCATTATTGATCAAGCGTCCAAAAACAAAGCCGTCCGAGAAGGGAAGCCTCTTGTCCCGCTTCAATATGAACCTGTTACTGAAGAGGAATTTCAAGTAAAGCACGACACAGGCGATATAGAGTTTGATCATGATTATACAGAAGAGGAACGTAAAGAGATACTTGGCCGCGTGTCTAGAGCCGTAACCGATTTAGAAGCTGTATTCGGTAAAGGGTTCTGCGGCAAACATAACAGAAAATTAGCCTTTCGATTCAATAAGTTTTCAGGCGGCATGACAAGGGCACATTATTTTGTTTGGGATAACAAAAGCGAGTGGCAACCCAGAGTCACATTTGGTGATGACTATGAGGGGTTGTTGGCCCACGAGCTATCTCATTACTTAGAAGACTTACTGGCTTACCGTATCCAAAAGCAAGTAGACCCTGAACAAGCCAAGAAACGAGAAGAGTTGGGAATCAAAGGTGGCCCTGGTGACCTCTTTGGTCTGACCGGTGTCCCGTTGAGCCGTCTTGGAGAAGGCGAGGCATTAGCGTATCGTCGAGACTATCTACATGAGAGTGAATTTCCTGAGCTTGTAGAATTTATTGACGCTGTATTAGCCACGCCTGATTACAAAAGGTGGGAGGACAAGCTCGGCTCACCTTATGATTTGGCGATGCCAAAAGCGATCAAAAGCTTAACGGGGAAGGAGTATTTTGATTTACCCAAGGACCACCCTTACTATAATGCCATGTACGAGGCAGCGTACCGGTCTGAACTGCCACCTGAATTAAACGAAGAGGTCCAAAAGCAGTACAAAAATATGATGGGTGGCGATGATAGAAGGCTAACCTATTACCATAGTACCGCCGAAGTCTGGGCGCGTATGTGCGAACAGTACGTTTATAATAAGCTAATCGATGCCGGGATCTCTAACCCCTGGCTTACCCAAATGAGCTATGACGCGGACACTTATGTTGAAGAAGAACGCTTTGATACAGAGATTCGCCCTGTGATGGACCGTCTTTTTGCCCGTCTGAAAGGACGTACTTTGATAGCTGCTCAAATTGTTCAACGCTACCTGACCGCCAAGTACAAAGAGAAGAAGCAGGTTCCCTCTCAAGATGGGGGCAAGACAACGGTATATGTTTACTCCGAACGTCAGGTAGCCGATCGAAACCGTAAGAAAGCCGAACGTATCCAAAAGCTTGGTCAAGCCATAAAGAAACTCCGGTCTAAAGTTAAGAAAGACCTTAGATCCTCAGACCCGGAAATAGCAAGAACAGCACTCGCTGTGGCTCTCATGGATCACACCTATGAGCGAGTGGGCAATGACTTATCAGCCAAGGACGGTCATTTTGGCGTCACAGGCTGGAAACGTAAACACGTGAGTTTCCAGCCTGACGCAGCCTTTATCAAGTACGTGGGCAAGTCAGGAGTCAAACAAGAGAAGAAAATCACGGACAAGAGTATACGAAAAGCCTTACGGGACGCTTATGATGCCATGAAAGACAACGGCGCGGGACTTCTCCAGTGGGACAGCGGTCGGGTGACACCGGAGAAAGTCAATGCTTACCTGAAGCCTTTCGGAATCACAGCCAAGGATATCAGGGGGTTCCACGCGAACCATGAAATGCGAGAGAGGCTCAAGAAAGTAAGAACTGGACAGTTGCCCACAGACCGTAAAGAACGTCAGACCCAACTCAAGGCTGAGTTCAAAGAGGCTCTTGAGGACACAGCCAAAGCTGTCGGGCATGAAGCCAGCACATTAAAATCCCAATATCTTGTTCCCGGACTCGAAAGTAGCTACCTAAAAGACGGAACAATTATTGATAAGTTTCATGTAAAGAGGTGAACGATGCCTGATATTACAAATCGAGTTGTCACACGCTTCGCTGGTCTGCCGACAGAGGACAGCATAGAATTCGATGAATTTTTGCCTTTTCGTAATGAAATTCTCATGTGGCTCAGATTGAACAAGCACAACACTGAACCCAAAGGGAGTATTAAGTGCAAGCCGAAATCTAAAGGGTCTTTTACCCTTGAGATGGCCACAACAGACGGGCGCAAAGTTGCAGGAGAGGGGTCTCTTACCATGGATAGAGACGGGTCTGTTAAAGTAAAGGCAACACTGAAGATCGAAGGAGAGGCTAACATGGGACCTCTCCCCGCTGTATTAGTAGACACTCGTCAACTACTAGAAAAGTTTGAAGAGCGGGTTATCCCCTTGCTCACATCATTTAACTTGGGGCACTATTTCGACAAAGGTACGACTGGGTTTTTTGGTATTGACTGGACAATAGCCCAAATCAAGGCATGGGACGAAGGAAAGCCAATATTGAAGAACACTTTAAGAGATCATCTTCGTTCACTTGCCAAGAAGGTTGAAGTTTTTGGCAAGGATCTGAAAGCTGAAATGGGTGATGATCCTGATTACCCTGATAAGCTCATCAACGATACTCGTAAGGTTCTTAATAGAGCGGTGAGAGCAAAGGCACTTAAGGAGCAATATGAATAGGCAGCGAATCATAGCTCGTTATCTAAACGCCAAAAGCGATAAGAAGCGAATGGTGGTAATGATGGGACCACCGGCAGCGGGTAAAGGCTTCTTTTTAGGGGAGCCGCCACCCAAGTTCGGATGGAAGTTGCCACAGATGCTCGTGGATGATGAAGGCAACCCTTTACTGACAGAAGAGGACATCCCAGAACGTCCTGAGCAGGATGAGTCAGATAACCATTTGCGAGCTATCCAGTTTGAAGAGGCTCAGAAACACTTTGACGCTCTCAAAGAAGCCCACGAAAAAGGCAAGGATACTTTCAAGAAAGCGTTGGCAGATCACTGGTATGAAACCAAGGACGGAGAGCGTATAGAGTTAAGTAAAGTCGTAGGGCATGATGATTTCCCTGATGACTTCGATGAGTTTTTCGGAAAAACCAACAAAGATTTCTATGTGTCCATGCGTGGCTGGCATGATGATCCTAAAGAAAAGAACGAAGAGACGGGCAAACCAAAAGAACGTTATAAAGATGAGGCCCGTCACCGGTTTGAAGAGTCGGTTAGCAGTAAGATAGAAAAGGTCAAGGATTTACTGATTGTTGACTCGGCTGGTGAAGATATTGACGCTCAAGACTTCAAAGGCCAGATCGATAACGCCAAATCTAACGGGTACGAGGTTACAGTCATTTTCCTTCACCCGGAACAGGCTGACACGGAGCTATCTAACCTTTCCCGTGGCAAGGTCCGGGGAAAACGGATGGTGGACCAGTTTGATATTTCTAACTGGTACGAGAAAAATGAAGAGGCCCTGAAGGATATTCAATCAGCATCCCCCGATAACTTCGTCCACTATCGTAAAGGACCGCCGCACGACAAGCCCGAAGAAGCCAGTAAGCTTCGGGCCAAGGCCAAAGACCTGATGAACAAGCTCGCGGGTATGTCCGAAGATGAAAAAGAGAAAGCGACAAAAGAGATCAATAAGATCCTTTACGCTATTTCCCCTTATAAACTAAATAAGCCTACCTCATACGGTCATGCATTAAGCGGCTTGCCCAAGAAACCGGAAGAGGGAGATATTGCCACGGCTGTGAAGAGCATGAATGAAGAGGCGCACCAAAGAGCTACAGGAGCGACTCCCAAGAAAAAGAAAGAGAAGCCGAAGGAAAAGGCAGAACCGGAGAAAGAGCCGAAGAAGAAAGAACCTGACAAAGACAAAACTCGGATGCGGTTCCTTCGTGAAGTTGGGGATAGCATGGTTCCGAACCCCAACCCAAAGTCTCGGAAACAGTTTCCCCAGGTCAAGGTTCGGTCGTTGCCGTGGGCACAACAAAAGCAGTACTATCAGAGGTGGCAAGCGAAAGCAGCGGCTAAAAAGACCGCAGCCCAACAGATTGTCAATCGGTATTTGGAGGCACAAATGGCGGAAATGGAAAAAGATAAAGGGTGGCTTGCAAAGTGGATGCGTAGCCTTGCAAAAGAAATTGAGAAAGTTGAAGTTGAGGGCTATTCCTCTGACGCAAAAGCAGGCTCCGGTCCCATTGTTTATCTGACCATCGAAGGAGCTTCTGAGGACGCCACCGCTGCTCGTAAAGCCCGTCAAGCTGTTGAAAAGGTCATGGAAGCTTCCATAAAGAAGAACACCAGGGGAGTGTCCGGGTTCAAAGCCAAGGTTAAGTCTTTCAACAAAGGTGCCGATCTGTTGCTTGAGTGTGAAGTGATGTTTCCGTGATCATTCCTTAACGTCTGCCGAACCACATTCAACACAAACAATTTCTGCGGAACTGTATAGAGTCCCGCAGTCAGCACACTCCAAAGGGAAAACGTCAGGGCCGTATGATACGGCAGCCACGTCGATTTTTAGATCCTTTGGCTGCCCTACTATTACAAGCTCATCGACCTCTCCCCTCTTGTCGCCTTTGGAGTTCACACTCCTTTTGGCTTCTACTACATGTAGGTCAAAAGCCTCGTACAATTCCCGCACGAACGGGGTATCGGAGTTTGACTGGACGACAATAACACCGCGATCGAACAGTTCCTGGAAGAGTTGGGCCAAGGATATTTGTTGATCTACCCCAAACTCCCCTGTGTACGAGGTAAAGCTAGAGGTCTTAGACAACGGAACATACGGAGGGTCAAAGTAAACCAAGTCACCGGCTTGAGCGTCTGCCACAGCTTCAGAGAAGTCTCCAACCCGTAATGTGGCAAAGCGTTGTAAAGTCTCTGAACAGGCTGTAATGTTTACCAGATTGTAAAGTTGAGGGTTGTCGTATTTCCCAAAAGGAGCGTTGAACTCACCAGCCCGGTTGGTCCGATAAAGGCCATTGAAGCAAGTACGGTTCAAATAGACAGTACGAGCAGCCTGTTCCACGGGATCAGAAAGTCTCTGAGCCCGGATGTGTTCAAAGTAAGGTTTGGTGTTCCAATCGGAATCCTGTTTGAAAGTGTCCAACCTTTGGAGAAGCTCTGGGAGACGGTCTTTTACGACCTCATAACAGTTAATAAGCTCCGGGTTGCTGTCATTGAGAACGGCTTTCCGGAACCGACGCCGGTCGGCAAAATGGAAGAATATAGCCCCTCCGCCTAAGAACGGCTCGTAGTAGGTCAGGCTCTTTTTGGCTATGAGACGGGAGAGAACATGGAGCAGTTGGCTCTTACCCCCAACCCACTTGAGAAAGGGTGAAGTTCGCTCTTTCACCGCTCCAACCATATGGGAGTGTGCTCCCCCACCCACGCCCCGATTGAATTGAACTCCAGGTATTCCCGCGCCTCTTCATAGGTCATTGCATCACGCTTCATTAGCACGTCAACACACTTGTCGATGTCATAGACAGCCAGAACTGGCTGTCCGCACCTCTGGGCGATTCCTATCAAGGCATCGTCGAATCCGTCAGCCAGAAGAGCATCAGGATTACACTCGGCCAACGTTTCTTTGATTTCTTCCGGGGTCATCATTCAAGGCTATCTAACAACTCCATAATGTCTGGGGCTTCAGGGTTTACCACCATACTGGAAATGGGGGAGTAGCTTTTCCGATGGATCGGAGTTACACCAAGACGCTCCAATGCTGCTCTGTGTTTCTGTGTGCCATAGCCTACATGGCTCTTGAAAGCGTACCCCGGATATTCCAGGTCCATTTCCCTCATAATTCGGTCCCGGTGGACTTTGGCCAGGACAGAAGCAGCGGAAACCGCTGGAATCAGTAAGTCGGCTTTGGGCAGCGCAGTGGCCCCTGAAAAGCTCCTGTTCCCGTCCACGATGACAAGGGGCTGCTCGCCTTTGTGGGCGTCCAGAGCCCCTTGAATAGCCTTTTCGTGAGCCTTGGGCCAAGCCTTCCCTACTCCTTCCGCGTCAATCTCTTCCGGAGTCACCTCTACCATATAGTGGGGAACTGTCTTGACCAGAGTGGCATAGAGACGTTCCCGCACAGTTGCGGACAGCTTTTTAGAATCAGTCAGGCCCTCTAACAGCCAAGTTCGAGGTACGACTACAGCGCAAACCACAAGAGGTCCAGCCCACGCTCCATACCCGGCTTCGTCTGATCCGCATATAAAGTCGTGGGTTTCTAACTCACGAGCGAGTCGATCAGGGATAAGATGGTTGGGAATGCCAAGCATTCCATCTATTACACCACTATTTCTGGGACAACTCGGCCTTTGCTCTCTTGATCATGGTTTCTGCGTTTGCAGACGAAAAGCCGGTTTCGAACAACCATTTTTCTAGGTTTTTCTCAATAGTTTGAAACCTAGTCTTTATCATTTGTCTCTGTTTTTCTTTGGGCTGGTCAAGATTTAAGATGTTCTTATGGGCTTTTACTCGTCTTGCCTTTAGTATTTTTGCCAAAGCTGACACCACATTAGGTGATGCAACGCCTCTGGCTTTCATTATGATGTATACTGGTGTTCCGGGTTTAACCGCCATTGTTATGCTCCTGTTGTTTATTGTCCTTAAGGGGAAGACCCATCTCTAATCTGATTCGTTGTGCTGTGCTGTCGTACCACTTCTCTATCGACTTCCGAAACGGCCACGTCCAGAAGTACTGAGCGGAAGTGAAATGGTTGATCGTGTGATTTCGATACGCGGGTTCCTCAATGGATTCGATTCCATGGTCAGCCGCGTCGTGTCTCATGCTTTCTTCATATGCCTCTTGCTCATAAACTCTTCTGAAACGAGCAAATACGGCTGGCGTCCACAGAAACAGATAAGAGAAAGCGAACCAAATGACGCCATACTTACGCATCTGCCTCATGTGTACCCGTTCATGTTTGAGGACGCCCACCCTATCCGTATCGTCCCAGTTGGGCGGCACATAAACCGTATAGAGAACAGTGGTAATGAAACGGGTCATAAAAGTCCGCATTTTTCCGAAAGTTATGACTTTCAGAAAGACGTTGATGACCTTCATCAGGAAGCTGTCTTTTTTCTCGACAATCCGAAATTTAGGAAATTCCTCCTTCATTTCGGCCATGAGTTTGTCGTAACTGGCACTCATAATCACGCCCTCCGTACTAAGAGAGGTGATTAGATGATCTTTACCTGCCCTTGTATGGCTCGATGTAGTCGGCTTGCGATGCTCTCAGTCTAAACTTTACTGGCCCGTACTGATCAGCCGTGAATTGGATAGCGCCTGCTGAAGTAGCTCGCCAGATTCTAATGGTGTCGCCTTTTTCAAACTCATACCCAGACCCGAACTGAACTGGTTTGGTAAACTGCCAAATCTCGCCAACTTTGGGGGTAGGCGGCAACTCGTACTTCTCTTCTTTGAGCTTGAAGTATTCAGGAAAGTATCTCTCGATTGTTCGTTCCAAACTGTGCTCTGACTCACTTTTCATGCCCATCTTTCGACGTGCCTGCTCCCTCCATTCGGGAACTTCATATAACGGGATCGCAATAGCCACATCCTCTTCGTACCAATACGCTCCGCCCCACTGATCCGCTTGTTTTATTGCCGCTGGAGATAGTTTACTTCTTGCGGCCCCTCTTGACACTTTCAGACCACCGTGGGAGGGCGTACCGTAAAAAGTGACGCCCCTTGCCAAATTGTAAGCCGCATCCGCTCTCCCCCACGGCGTTCTAGGGGCGCTTTTATCCCAATAATTCCAGTGCTGGCCTTCGACAGCCACACGGTTGGCTAAGCTCAGAAGATCGTTTGCCAATTTGACCCGACTGGGAGATTGGCTACCGGCGTAACCCAAAAGTTTCTTTAGCTCTGAAGCCAAATCACGGGGGGATGCAATTTTGTCCATATCTTATCAGCTTACAAGTATTTTTTTGATACAAACGCTGGTGAAAGGAACGGAACAGACTATGAGAAAGCTAGCCACACCTGAAGAATTAGCTCACGAGCTACAAACATTACTCCGATACGCTGAAAGCTCCCATCCCAGTCGGGAAAAAATCGCTTCCAAGCTTATGGCTTTGGCTGACCGCGTTCGCACAGCACAATCGGACTACCGGCATATGACCCTCTCTGAGATAGCCCACGAGATTTCAGACCTCTGGCGAAATGTGTACTTCGGTGCCAAGCCTTACTTGCAAGCCATGTACAGCTTGAACGTAATGGACCCAAATGATGCAATGTATGGAATGGACCCCGGCGCTTCGATTGTGGCTTATTTTCTAGCCAATGCCCGTGGGTTCAAAGGTCCGGAAGCCAGGGAAATCAAAAAGGAACTGAAGAGGCGGCTTCGGTAATTGGAGGCAAAATGAATCCCAGAAAAGCGTTTGAAAATGCTCTTGCGAAACAAGCGGCTAAGGAAGTACTGGTCAAGGTGGACTGGAATGATACCGGGAGTATTAAAAAAGCTGAGCGCAAGAAGCTGAAACTAGAAAACGATGGGTACACTCTTGTAAGAACAACCGGTGGGCCTTTTACAACTACATTAGTCTATAGATTGCACTCCCGCTAATCTTTCTTTGAGCCGGTCGATCTCAGCTTTTAGGTAATTGATCTCAGCGATAGCCGCTTCCAGAACTATATTTCTGTGCGACGGTTCAATTAGACCTTCCCAAACTCCGTTTTCATCATCCTCAAAAGCGCCCCGCACAGACTGTAAGAACTCATCTGGATCTGGGTTCCCGTCAGCCAGCCATTTGATACGCTTTAACAAGCCTTTGTATGCTTCCAGGCTTGCCATTTATAATGTCTCTTCCGGTGTCGGTCTGGCGTAGAACTTATCTTCCAGGTTGAGCAAATCCTTGACCTTGGCACTGGCGATCAAGCACCCGTGGCCTTTGAGGTTTACGGCAAACTTCGCTCGAACCTTGGGGTTGGGCACTACGTTCACGACTTCAGCCACCTCACGGGTATCTCCACAAGGCACGTATCGATTTGTCATGGTGGCACCCTTGTAATAAACGTGAGCGTGAAGCATATAATTGATCTTGGGGAAAGCGTCGTACAATTGAATCTGAATCGGCGTATCCACAGAGGGTTTATGCTCACCCCAATACAAAATACCTCCCCACCGCTCACATATCTTATGGGGGGCTACCGCTACAAAGCTCTCAGCGTCTAAGCTTCGTTTGTCAACATTTCTCCTGCTGACGTAGATTGCATCTCCGTTCCGTTGTGAAGGAAAACCGCCTTTGGTGCAACGGAATGAAACGTTGCCCATGAACCTTGGGTTTTCATTCTCTCCGTGGATAAGATCATGGAACTTGTCAGCGTAGCCCGTGATGGCTTCCAAAAACTTACTATCGATCTGGGGTTTGTCTGGTGGATCAATATGAGAGTATCCCGCATCATTCCCTGATCCAATTCGTTTCATCCTTAATAAGAATTGAATCTTCTCATATAACATGTCTCTGAAATCTTGTAGCTCCCCTTTGAAAAAGATCCTGGACACATTGCCCAAGGGATCGACGAGTCTGAAACGCAAGCCACTGTCCGAGTCGGAAATCTCTATAAGCAACTGTGACTTGGATTTGAGCGCCCGGTCAACAAGCTCAACATAGGAGTACTTGTTTTGCGTGTTCCTCTTTGAACTTATGAGAACAGTATGCGGCGACTTCTTTTTAATCTTTGGTAACAGCTTTTCCTCATCGTTGGAAATATTAGGCATCCAAATTATAGCATCATAAGTAGGACGGAGAGCACGGCAGTGGCAGGTCGGGGGTGTATAGTCATCAAAGGACTTGACCAGATCACGCAGTTCTGCGACTGACCCGCCATTGACGGTTTCGTATAAGCCATATGCAAGTTGTCTAACAATCTTGGAAGGCTTCCCGCCGGTCTTATCGAATGTGCCGCCTACAAACAGTATCTTTTGATTCATGTTTCTTCCTCCCGGAAACAGACGGGCGGTAATGCGAACGCCTGTCCATTAGGTGTTTCGCCTTTGGCTATACTTAATGCGACCTCAGCACAGTTCAACTGCTTTCGTAATATTTTGACCTGCCTGCTTTTACGTGCTTTGAAAGACTCAAGCGCTTCCTCTTCTGTTAGACAAGCGTACTTCTTCCGAGAATTGAACAGTACAAACCTTTTTCCTTTTTTGTGATACCAATCTTGAATCCAGATCCCTTTGGCCGTTTGTTTGAGCACTCGTAGTTTCCGTAGCTCGATTTCTATGGGCTGGTCCACATAGCGCCTTTCCTCGTACCGATAAAGAAACCCGTCGTGTCTATTTACGAGGTGATCCCAAAGATCCTTGTCCTCTTGCTGCTCGAAGTCTTGCTGCAAGACTTCTTCTAATGGCGGTACTCCTTGTGTCATTTACTTATCACAGTCTCCAAGCAGACAACTCACGTTCTTGCTGTAGCTCCTTACGACGTTGTTTTTTCAGGTAATCTCGGCACCAGCAGTCCATCCAACCATTAGGTGCCAAATGTTTCCGAAAACGTCGAAACAGCTTACCCATTTGAGGAAGGTTGTCGGTACAGATATCATTCCAGACATCAAAGTAAATGGTGTCAAACTGCTCCCACCGACCGGGCTTGTACTCAAAAATATCCCCTTGATTGACCTCTACCTTCTCAGGCAGGGACGGGGCCACAAGATCGATTACGTTCTCATTCAGTTCGAGAACAGTAATCTTTGACACTTCAGGTTTAGCCGCGATGCCGTGACAGATCATGCCCAGGCCCAACCCGGCAATGAACACACGCCCCTTGGACTCACGCAGCACGTCATAGTTGGTGAACTGTTCCATTCGAGTGTCACTCATCACTACAGCACCAGAAATGAGTAGCCTGACATAATCTCCAGCGGGTACGTATCCCATTCCGCCACGCAAAGCTGTGAATTGAGATTCTTCATCAGAAACCGTGAAGTGCTCTATTGTCACATCACCTTTCGTTCCCTCAGCCAGGACTTCACTCATTTTTGGAAAAGTCATCTAATCCTCCACGTCGTATCCCATAAGACCACCGAGGATTTTGAAAGACCTCAACATCTGAGCTTCCAAAGCACGTACCGATTTGGTAAACGAAGATTTATACCCACGCCACATGCCAAAGCTGGCGATATATTGTCCAGCACAACCAAGCGTAGGGTCTGAAAGTTGCACACAAACCTCCGTGTTATTCAATGGGAGTTCGATGGTCCAGTTACGATCTCCACGAGGTACAACTTTCCCTTTTTCGCCAAAGACAATGATTGTCTTTGGTATTTTGAAGCTGATCATTTCAAACGCCATTACTCACCTCGACACACAGTACACTGTGCCTGATTCCTGATCTTGCCATCCCCCATTTTGCGAAGCCCAAACTCCGCAGCGGGTTTCCATTTCTTGCACTTGGTGCATTTGAATTTGGCGTTGGTAATGACCACGCCACCCTGACGATGAGCTACGGTAAAGTCTTTGGTAGTTGTCACAGTTTTGGTCATTTTGAATTTCTCCTTACCGGCACTCCCTTTGAATGGTTTTGAGAGTCGCCGCTATCTCTTTGAGAGCTTTAGCTTGATCTTTCTCAGCTTTTAACATTTGTCGATGGTAACTATTCTCATTGATTTTTGCTTGAGCGGTCACAGTTAATCCGCTGCCTGCTCCCCAGAGGCAAGCAACGGCGAAAAGTATAAAAAGACCCAAGGCCCATTTCATCGGATCGCCTTCACGTCGGTCTTGGTTGCCGTATCATTTTTCATCTTCACCCTCCAAAAGCTTGTCTGCAATTTTTACCGCACGAGCGAGCGCTGTGCTGATGTGATCCCGATCCATCGGAGACAACTTGTAATCGTGAACGTTGTTTATAGTCATCCGAGACGCTTCGCAAAGACCCCGAAGCTCTCTTATCTACTCATTTTAATCTCCATTACTCTTTTAGATGCCGCCAAAGAGTCTCTGCTTCACCAAACCCATTGAACACCTTGATCAAAGATTCCATGCTTGGCTCAACAGATACCATATCAGCGTCTGAATAACTGCTGATGCTGGCTTTTGAGGCCACCGCATCTATATACATGCTATGAGTGCCTTCAGTTCGTCTCAAGAAAGTTTCATCGAACACGTCCTCTGGTGTCCGTGCAGCTAAAGCTGTGTCAATGGCCATATAGTAACTGTGGTCACTGATCACTTCTACCCACCCGTCTCGATCTTGAGTGGCTGTCTCAAAGCGGTTTGTTGCGGCTTTACCACGCCCTGTGGTCTTGTAGCCAAGCAGTGTGAGGCGAACCCGCGAGTCGTGGCAGGTTTTGACAGTTTCCTCAAAGTCCCAATCACTTGCCGTGCTCATTACATATTGCAGTGTGGCCTTCTCTAGCAGGTTCGCTTTATCCAGGGCTTTGATGACGCGCTCAGTTTCAGCATAGTTTCCACTAATTGAGACAGCAAAACCCCCACACTTCTCTCGGATAAGATCGGCGTTATAACAAACCCAATCGAGGTTCCGTGTAGAGAAGTTCAAACTCAAACCAGAGGGTGCCGTCCTTAACAAATTCTTGAACTCTGGGTGCAAGGTCGGCTCCCCACCACCAATAGCAACTTCAAACACCTGTGCAACTGCAAGTAGATTCAACCACTCACGGGTGCCCTCAGCATGACGGCCCTGGTGGGTGCTTCCCTGGTAACACCAAGCACACCCGTATGGACAGAAGTCTGTTATCTTGAGGTCTACCAGTTCAGGGACCGAAGCCCTTGTGCGGGGCGCTGCATCATCTTTAAAGGACAGGGTGACCTTGGTGCCGCTCATTCGGTTGAACAAAACCCACCAATCCCCTTCTTTTCTACACACCCAGTTAGCACCGGTTTGGTCGAGAGGGATGTTTTTGTACCAGTCAACATTAGATTCCTTGGGGTATGCCGGGTCATCCTCTCCGTCATTGTTATCATTACCGCCATGAATGACCACTCCATCCTGTAGAATGTAGTCGGTCATCTCGCGGAGAAATTCATAACATGGCTCGTGAGAGCCATACTTTCTTGGAATCAAAGGCACTGACTGGTGATCAATGTGTCCGGTGGGTGTGTCCGGGAATACCTGATCAGCAACCAAACGAGCAGTCTCCGTTGCTGTCTCCAGGGTTTCCCTCAGGTGTAACATACGACCGTAGAGTAAAGTTTTGAGGTAGCTTCTTTTGGTTCTGTTTGAGGCGGCTACAAAGGGCTCCCACCCAAAATAGTCAGCCCCGCCACAGAGGTCGTCGGTTATTTCGGAGTCGGTCGGATACCTTACAACGCTATGGACGCTGCTACTGTTACACGCAAACCAGAATCTGACATTATCGATTTTCACGGAACCTGAACCTGCTCCCCCGTCCGAAGACGGGGGGTTTTTGGGTGTTTATGCAGCCATCCTGACGGCTACGTCGTAGGCTCTCCGAGCAATGTTCCCGGCATCACCGAGCCAGAGGCTTTCCAGGCGGGTATCGGTGCTGCGACCGCGCTCCCAGGTCAGAAACTCGGTTACGCTGTTGTAGACACCCCACATTGTTCCTCTGACACCCGGTACATCGGCACCTCGACCGGACTCGATCAGCGGCATAAGCCGGTCAACCTGACGGTCGATTTTGGCCTGAGCCTCTTCATCGTTGGCAAGGCTCAACTTGGGCTGGAACACCTCTTTGACGTATTCCTTTATGGTATCAACAGTCACGCCCTTACGAGCCATCTGCTGCATACTCTCGGTGGTAGCCACAAACTCCCTCCGGGCAACGTCCATGGACTCACGGACGCTCACCAGGGCTTCGTTGGCGTTTTCAGTGTGCCGAATCTTGAGCAGCTTGCTTGAACCGGCACTGTGAGCCGCTTCCACTGTGTTGGCACAGACCACGCGAATCCCGGTAAACCCGGCCCGAATGCTGGCAGTCCCGTTATGAGAGTTTGACAACAGGATGTACGCAACCACCGGGTCACCCTTGACAATCTCAACCGGGTCTTGCTGAATTCGTGCCAGAACCCAGATGTGCCTGCCGCCTCTGAGGGAACCGGCTGTCTCCAGGGTAACCTGACCGGAATCCAGGTAAGGCTGGAACCACTGAAAAGCATCGATGTTCTGAAGTGGTCGGTAGGTGGGGCCAACGACACCCAACACCTTACGATCGGTTGACCGAACATTGGCGTAGGCTGGAACCTGAATGTCTGTTCCTTCCATAACCAACTGAATTCGCTCAACTTCCCAGTCCAGCCCCGCTTCAAGGATACCCATTTCCACGGATGGGGGATTGTCCAGGGACTTCCCCAAACCGTGCCAGGGCACCTCCTTGTAGTAAAACATATTTTCGACTTCGTGCATAATTGACCTCCTACTAACTATTACACCGGAGAACCTTAAAACTCAATTCTAACACGTTATTTTTCTCACTTTTATAGCAATCGGTGTAATATTTATACAGGAAATCCTATGATCCCCGTTTATGCCCAAGATCCTCTCCCGACAGAGACGGTTAAGTCCATATTCCTGGCTGGACCCACCCCCCGTAACGAAAGTGTCCAAAGCTGGCGTCCACATGCCCTCCAAGCACTAAAAAGCATGGGGTACGACGGGTACGTATTCATCCCTGAACCGGCTGATGGGGACTGGGGCGATACGGACTATGAAGCCCAAATAGTATGGGAAGAGGCCGCTCTTGACCAAGCGGGTTGTATACTGTTTTGGCTCCCTCGAAACATGGAAAGCTTACCGGGTTTGACCACAAATGACGAGTGGGGAACCTGGAAGCGCTCCGGAAAAGTGGTCTTTGGGGCACCTCATTATGCGGAAAAGGTAAGGTATCAACGTTACTACGCCAATAAATATCAGGTTCCAGGTGGCAACTCTCTGATTGAAACGCTCACCGCTGCTATGGAGATGGTTCGACTCCGGTGCCAGCAATGACGATGATTTGTCGAGGATGCGGGTCAGATAAAAATGTTAGATTGGAAGATTCCCGCACAGCCTATGCTCAGAAACCTTACACTCTCTGGATGGCGCTTATCCATGACGATAAGATACCCGATCCCAACGCCCCGATCCCACTTTGCCGAGAATGTGCCGCAGAGCATCATGCCCACTGGGATGAAATGTGGGAAGAGTACCACTACGATAGGTACTAAAGTTACTTCTTTTTCTTCTTGGCAGCCTTCTTAGGTGCAGCTTTCTTCTTAGCTGGAGCCGCTTTCTTGGCAGCTTTCTTCTTTTTTGCCGCAGCCTTCTTAGCTGGAGCCGCTTTCTTAGCCTTGGCAGCTACTTTCTTCTTTTCAGCTTTTTTCTTAGGTTCGGGCTTTTTCTTAGCCGCAGCCTTTTTCTCCGGGGCTTTCTTAGGCTTGGGTTTGGCCTTGGGCTTTTCAGCTTTAGGTTCTGGGGCCTTCTGCTCCAAGCCTTGTCGGATCTTAAAAGCTCTGTCTATAAGAACAAGCAAATGGGTGGCAGAATACTTTGGGCTTCCAATCGGAGGTGGGACCGGTCCGGTTTCCATCTCCAACTCAGCACCATAATATTCCGCGTTGGCGATCTTACGTGCGTATGCTCTGGCGCTGATACAACGAGCCTGGAGTTCAGTCAGTTCTTGTTCCGTCATCAGTAACCCCTCCTTTATTGAGATCCTGGATAAAGGGATCACCATTTAGTAACTGTTGGATTCGAGGCTTTTGCTTGGCTCTCCCGCTGGCAATAGCCGCTGATAGCACTCTACTGCTTTTGACCCTCTTTTGGCAAATAGGCAAGCATTTACCCTCATTGGCAGGGTCATCTGGGTTCCCCCAGTAAGTATTTTTCCACAGACCACCTTTGTTCAACGGACAGAAATTACGGCCAACCCCGATCCAGTAGTCCATATTACCACCCCATTGAATGGGACGGCCCGGTATCGGCTCCGGAACGATCTCGCTGTAATAAAGCTCACGAACCTTATCCCGGAACGGAAGCCATTTCTTCAATGTGGTGAACCATGAGCCGGTACACCCTTTGGGAACGCCTTTCTTTTTACACTCAACCCACCCCTTTTCTGGTGGCTTCTTACCTTGCATTGGCAGATGGCTTACCCAAATTTGGCGGGTGCTTGTAAATGGCTTCTGGCGAGTGACACGGGAAGACTGGGCATACATGATAGATAAAAGAGAACGCTCATGCTCTTCTTTCATGTTTTCTAACGTCTGTAGAATCTTCTCACATTCATCGTAGTTGAAGCCGCCCTCACTTACACAAATCTTGGTTAGCCACTCAAGTTCGAGTTGGCTCTTTCTAACTGATTTACGAGGTTCGGGTGCTTTAGGTTCGGGTTCGGGTTCAAACAATATCGGTTCCTGTCTTTTAACTAGACGTGGCTCCGGTGGGTTCACGTCCTGAGCGACGGAACTGGAACACGCGATTACACAAAACAGGATTAAGTTTAAGTACCTCATATAGTCTCCTATGTTGTACCGTCAGTGCATGAATCAACACACCCTCCTTTCAAGTTCAGCACTTGACGTTAAAGTTGCTGTTTTTGGAGGTTTATTATCACAAGAACTTCAATTTGGTGTAGGGTTTGAACATGGCAACTAATACACCAATTCGCAAAAGGCATCAGATTTTATTGAGCAGGGAAGCCACGCCAAAGCAACTCAGCTTTTATGAAAAGTTCCCAAAATTTCGGGGAGTTTCAGACCAAACCTTAGACTCTGAGTTGTTAGAAGCTGTACTCATTTCCGCCCTAACTTTCGGTACAGTGCAAGATCATGTCTACTTTTTTGCGCCTCGCGGCCATGAGGATTGGGTAGTTGAACAATTTAATAAAGTTGCAGATGTTATCTTTGAAGAGTGCAAAAAATGGCCAGATCCAACCAAAATAGCCAAACAGTGTGGTCTATTATTTAACAAAATCAAACTCGTCGGCAAGCCGCCACAGGTTCCAGAAGAGCCCAGTCACTGGGTGTCGTTTGGGTTCACAACCGAACTTTTTATTCCCGAATGGATGGGAACTCGTTTAATAACTGGGCCATTTTGAACTTTGGCAAAGTCATCCTGAAAGCATGTGCGACCAGAGGGTGAACACGCCTACCACCTCCGGTTGCATAATCCATAAACGTCTCCGCAAACAGTTCTGAAGCGTTGGTGCCGCTGTACGCGGTAACAGGGTAGAGGAAAACTTTAGCCTTATGTCGGTTAGCTATGAGTTGGTCCAAACCCGGAACTGACTTCTTACTTACTGCACCGGTCCAGGGATTGAACTTTTCTTTGATACCTAGTTGTCTGGCCAACATGTTCAGCCACATGGCGTCCCCCTCATCACCCTTTGGCATCAACTCTTGCATATAGTAAGCTAAAAAGCGCCCTCGATGTCTATCGCGTTCGTTGTCAATCTTTTCTAATGAACGCTCCCAGGTTTCGATAATGGAATCAACGTCAGGCGTTCCCAAGCCGCCTTCAAAGAAGTCTGACCACGCTGTACGCCCTCGCCCCTCAACCAAAGTGTAATAAGCCTTGTGCCCCATCTCGTGAAGCATAACAGATATAAGGTCAGCAACTTTTCCTTCAGCGGCAATTTCAAATACTCCTTGATGCGTGTGGTAAGTAGCCAAGGCAGCCCCACTCCCTGGAACTCTTTTGGATGGAAAAGCAAACACTTTACCCCCGGCTAATGACTTCAAGCCCATACGGGATAAGGTGCCGTCTACTTTTTCTAAAACGTATTGTAGCCTCTTAACTTTTTCCGCGTCCCACTCGTCGTGATGGGCGGTCATCAAAGTGACTCGATATGGCCCCATGTTGATGGTGGTTTCAGCTTCAGTGTCAAGACCTCTTATAAGACCGAGCACTCGATCTTCATACTCAATGAATTTTTGCCAAGCATTCTTAGACTTTGTGCCCTGACTTTCGAGTACCGCTTGAAGTTCCTCATAATCTTTAGCCTCTGACCACGCTTTTAACATCTTACGGAGCAATCGAAGCTTACCCTCGTACTTTTTTATCGCCTTGGCTAGGAACGGGTTTTCGGCTGTAAACTTAAGTTCTTTGAGAAGTTTACCCGACGCACGGGCAAACTCTTTCGCGTACATTTCGGAGTCAGGTTTAGACACCTTCGCATAGCCCGGACCCCACCAGTTACTTTTTGGAAGTTTATGCCAGACCTCTCTGAGATCCTTAAAGAGGCCGTTCAGGAACTCGTAATTCTTGGTGGCACGGGCTTCCAGGAACCGAGAAACTACAACCTTAGCCATGCGATCAGTGGGCATCTTATTACAAGCCACCCATAAGAAAATCCTGGCTAAAAGTCGTCGGGCAGCTTTAGGTAATCATATAAGGTACGAGGGCGCGGACCATTTAAACGCTTGCTACCTTTCGGTTGTATAGAGATTCTGTAGTGCATTTCACGGCGTTGAAGATCCGTAGTTTCTTCTATTTCAATTAGTTTATACCCAGAAAGATCGCTTACCAGTGCCTTTGGTTTTAAGATACGGTCCGGAGAGCGTGTCCCAAATCTATCCTCGTACTCTGCAAAAGTAAGCACTCTGACAATCCACCAACTGCCGCACGTCTGGCAGTTCCACATGGAACCTTCCCCGGATGGAAGCTCCCCAATGACCTCTGTGGTATCCTGACCACAGCCTTGGGTCCAGCAATTCGAGCCGCCAAAGTGATTTCGTTCTGTTTCATCGGGAAGGATACCTGTAAACGATTCGATGTTTTTAGGGACGTGAGAGGGGCACACCACTTCAACTAATGTGCTGTCAGGGCGTCGGTATTGGATAAATGCCGGGTTATCGCAGGTCAACCGTGAGCAAGGCATTGTGAACAGAGGTGCTTGTTCCTTACGGCACCAAATTGATACCGCTCCAAACAGTGTTTCCGGATTATAGTTGATGGTCGCTCGATTCCCTGTGAGGCTTACGAGAGTTAAACGAGTGCCTTTGAGACTGACTACTATACCCTCGACACCAACTTCTTTATTCTCCCAAACGTCGCCAATGCACGGCGTAACCGGCACTTGTAATTCTCCTGGTGTGGGTTATCTTCAAGTGTAGAGTACACCGATGTCGGCAATTCCCCCAGACCAGTCCCAAAAAGCTCTGAAAGCTCTTGGGGTTACACAAACGGACTTTGACACCATCCGTAATGTTCCAATAGCTGAGGCCAAAACGTTACTAAAAGACCTGAAGGCGAGAGCCCACCGGAACTATAAACGATTGGCTCTTGAGTACCACCCAGATCAGACCAAAGGGGATGCCGCCAAAACGGAGTTCTGGCTTTTGTTGGGCCGCGTACTGGAAGAACTGAACAAAACAACAGTACAAGCTCAACCCCAGGTTCCGCACTTTGAAACCGTGGCTTACATACCAGTTCAATGGACACAGCCCGGACAACCGATCACATTCTCCGCTTGGCATCAAGTTAACAAACCGCAACCTCAAGGCTTTACGGTGTCTCAGATCAGGCGCGTTGTGAAAATGAGGCCGAAGTGATTAAGGCCATATTCGCCAAATCTCTTTGGCTACAGCGGACCCTATGACTTTCTGAAACCGTCTAAGTTCGGAAGGGGATATGTGAAAACCGCGTAAGTACCCTACTTGTTTCTTTAGGGAAGAGGTGGCTGCTTGTGCGACGACGTGTGCCATTTCGACTTTATCAGCGTTTGGATCGCCTGGATCGTCTTCTTCTAAGTAGTATGCCTTTTTGGACTTGAAGAACTCTACCTGTTGCAGCCGTTTTTTGGCCTCTTCTTCTGAGTCAAAACATCCGCCATTCCAGTCAGGGTTGTTGGGCGATCGGACACAGTATTTGCCTTTTTCCTTACGGATAACGGCGTATTTCGAGGCTGCGGCGGCTTGATACCGTTCGGCTATACGTTCAGGTAAGCTCATACCTTACGGCACATACAACAGAATTAACTATCCTAAAACAGTAAGGAACCTTTGTCGTCCCATTTTGTGTAGAGTTTGCCGTCTTCCCGGAGAATGAGATAACGTAAGGTCTTGGTGGGGAAAGGAAAGTCGTGAAAAGGATGTACCGGCCAGAAAAGTTTAGCCCTTTCCCTATCCATACAGTTATCGTCAATAACAACCGATAGCCCGTCCAGTGAATACCGATCAGAGCCGAAAGAAAGCCGTTCTAACCTCCGACCATAACGTTCAACATGCTCTTTCACTGTCATGTATTTGCAAGCGTTCCGGGCATAAGAATGTTCCTTTACCCACTCGGCTTGCTTTGAGTCAGACTCCGCAGCATAAAGCTCTCTGAATGTTATCTGATCAGCGTCAAGCTCTTTGGCGGTCTCAAAAAACTTTTCCGGGGCTACCTCGTTATAGATGTCCGACATATTCAATGAGAGGCGAAGGTTGAAACCCAGTTCCTTGATAGATTCACAAAGCTTGACAGTGTTGAACCGTAGCTTTTTGAGTATCCCCATCAACTCAGCGTTAGCATCGCTATCGAACATATTGGCAAGACTCAGACTGATCGTAGCCACTCCTATATCCCATGTTCGCAGGGAAAGTATATTCGGACCCAGATAAACTCCTGACGTTTGGATTTCAATCCACTGAAACGGTGAAGAAAGAGTTGAGTTGATAGACCCAAACCGAATAAGATAAGGCAGGTTAGCCATCGGTTCACCGCTTCCGGTCAAGACAATGGTATTACAATGATTGTCCCTGGCGAATTGCAGTCGGGACCGGACCGCAGCCCAGTAAGCGTCATCTGACGCAACCTCCTTGTACTCTTCATGGTGCTGTCGTGAGACACAGAAAGGGCATTTATTGGGGCATTTCGCCGGGACGCACAGGCTGAGAGATTGGATTTCCATACTACTACTACTACACCGGACGGCAAGAAAATCTATAATTAAATGGCAAAACCATCAAATCCGGTGTAACACCAATCATTATGGCTGAAACCAAGGGATCTCTGAGATGAAAGAACGCACCTTTTTATACCTAGTCATAGCTCTGCTGTTTGGGCTTCAAATCGCAGACTACGTTTTGTATCGAACCCTCAAGTCGTTGTATGAGGATAAGTTTGAACGCATCTCGAAAGAAAACGAAGCTTACGAGAATGCCCTGAGTAAATGCGAAGATGACTTGGTTGATTATAAAGCATCAGTTACGGAATACGAAAGACTGGAGCGAGAGCGGAAGCAAGCCAAGAAAAAGGAAGATGATCGGAGACACGACAAGATTATGACGGGCCTCAAACGAGCCATTTGTCAGCTTGACGTAAACGACTGGCAAGCAAAGGTCGAAAGCATTGCGCGGGTGCCCTACGGGTTTTTCACGGACGTTTGGGAAAAGTACAAACAAAACCCGAATGTGAAACTCACTGCTCCACAGAAGCTGCAAGGGAAACGGCTTCTGAAGGCGATAGATGAAAACCCGATGCCAGAGTGTGCAAAGAAGTTTGAGGCTAAAATCTGAATGCCGTCACAAAAAGAAACACTCGCGGAACAATTCAAGGTCACCGTCTGCTTTAAGTCAGATGTGGTTGATCCTCAAGGTGAGCAAGATTGGTATTCGCTTTCACTGGGGTGGGCGTTAGCTCAAGGTCTGGACCCTGATGAGGCACACGAATTTGCTCAATACGTTCGATATGATAAAAACCATTGGCAAGGTCTATGATGAAATGCGTAAACGAAAAGTGCGGTAAAGACTTATCAAACCGCTCCAATTACGTTTGGTGGGGCTGTGACGGTGATGCCTGTTGCGATCAACACTGCTACAATGAAGCGCGACGGCAGATGGACCACTTTTGCAGGGTCACGTTGAAAGACGATCGGGCATTTTCGGACTGGCTAGGCGTGGATATTTCAAATTATCAAGTAAAATAGTACGGTGTAATAGCGATTAGAAGATGTGCTCCGCCTTTGTGGTGTAGAGCCTCTTCAAATGCCCAAGAAAAAGATCCTTCCATACAAAACGCTGGTACGAAACCTGATCGCTTCCAAGAAGTTGTCTGGCCCAGAGCAAATTGCTTTCGAGAAAATAGCAGTCGAGATCTCAGAAGGGAGCGAACTCGACCAACATCAGAAACTTTGGATAGAAACCTTGAAGGAAAAGTATCTGACCAAGAGCTAATCTGTCTCGAAGGACAGCTTTCCCGAAGCCATGAACTCTGCCAATGTCTCCATCAATTTCGTTCCAGGGTCCAGCTTTTTCCTTGTCACGTTGTAGTGCCCGATCGCCCCTTTGACCTCATCCAAGCTCACAACTCCCGGTTCCGTGCAAACGTCAATCGGATAGCTTTCGATCACACAGGCCAACACTCTGTTCAATGCACAGGCTGTTGCTGTTTGGACCGGATAAAAATCCCAACACCGGAGTTTTCTGCCATGTAGTCGAGTGTCATACTTTTCTCTCGGCCCCATTTTGACTTTCCGATATCGTGGCTCTCTCCAGGCGGTTTTCCAGCGACGTATGCCAGCATTGACGATCTCCACGCCCCAACTCCTGGAGTTGGCTATGCCAGCGTCAGCGGTATCGACCTCAACAGGGTCGCAGAATTGGTAAAGGCTTCCCATGGGGGAAATGGCAAACTCAACTCCCAACTTCCGTTTCCGGAGCGTCTTTACCATAATTTCCACGGCATTCTCAGAGCCGGTCCAGTGGAAAACTCCAAGGTCAATGGGCTTTTTCCGCTTTTTATTGTAGCCGTCTCCAGGTTCAAAGCGGATGCCGTGGTCTTCAGGCCCAAAAACTGGGATAGGATGCCCTGTAATTGGGTGACAAATGGGGTATACTTCCCCTCCAACAGTTATTCCAGTAGCCATACCAAGGGATTCGTATTAGGAAAATTTGCAAATGATAAAAATAGAGTCACCCGAAGATGCTTTCCGCGAGTTACAAGATGTGATTATGGAAGTAGAAGATGAGTTTGCCAAAGTTTGTGCTGTCCCTGCTTGGCTAGAGATTTACGAGTACAAAGACGATAAAGGGCAAGCTTACAAACGCTTCCAATTTGTACCGGGCTCAAAGGCGAAACTACTCAAAATGCCCGTTGCACGTCTTGGGTTCAGCGGCGAGCACTTACAAGTCCAACGCCTGAAGTCCAACGGCAAAGAAGTTGACTGTGTGGACGTTCTGGCGCTTACTCCAGAGGATATTTACCTGCTCCGTAAGATTATCGAAATGCTACCCGCCATGCATGAACGGCTCATTGCCGACGCTTCAGTGGACATAAAAGACGTGCTTAGAGCCACAGAGAAGGTCCAGGCGTGGCTGGAATCAATCTAAGATACCAACGTCATCTTCGGTAAGCGCGGCCCATAAACCTGCTTTTTCTCCGGGATCGCCTTTCCGCAAACCCTTCAGGAATCGCCCCAAAGGAGTTGTTATCTCGAAAAGCCGCTTGTCCAAAGGAGTCGGGGATGTCTGTACCGTAAACAGCATCACGGAATCTGTCTCGTTGAACAGAGTGAGTAGGTAGTCCTTTTTCTGGGCGGTGGCATCAAAGATGAACCCAATGCGCCAGATCCCTGAAAGCTTTGTCATTTGATCCACAAAACCCGTGATTGCGTAAAGTTCTTCCTCATCTTCCAGGTGTTGTGGCTCCTTCATTACCTTCGCTGGCACCGGTAAAATCGTTTCAATGTGATCGACCTCTCCATTGGGAGCCGTCACTTTTGGGTGCAACTTAGAGGTTTCTTTCCGAGAATGTCGGCGGTCGATATCCCGGTGTATTAAACCATTGACTTTCCCCCGAATCGCCATGGTTCGGATCACGATTACTGTTGGGCATTCTTCCCAAATTACTCGAACGGGCTTGCGCGAGATATCAATTAGCATACCATATACTACACCGATGAAGGATAAGCGGACAGAAGAATATTTGAAAGTTTGGGGCTCTCAGAACATGCCAACTGCATGTGTTACTGAAGGTTCTATCCGTGTGGGACTTTACCCTACATTTGTATTGTTAGGATGGGTGGAACCTCATCACCTTGGACCGATTGTTGCGCTTCGATTGGCAATTCTCAGCAAAACCATGAACAATTCCATCGGTGGTATGGTATTGAGCCTTCCTTGTAACTCAATGACTGAACGCCACGTCTGTTCTTTACTTCAGGACTTCGGATGGGATGGTCGGGTTTGGCCTTATAAAGATCACGGTTGGCCAGAAGGAACTCCAAATGAAGAGCAACTCCTGGCACTTCTTAAAAAAGCTAACCTTGGCGCTACCCTGACTTTCCCTTCAACTGATGAAGGCACTCCTGTTTACCACATGCCCGTGAAGAAGAAAAAGGATTCATATATGGTGGCTCCCTTTGGCAATATTGTGCCAAAGCACCTTGATATGTTACGAGAGCTTACAAACAACCCGGCACCTTTCAAATCGGATTGGAAAGATGATTGAATTCTATAGCCCCAAGGACAAGTATGGGTTCCTTTCTAACTTCTATGAGGCCGTCTTTGAGTTAGAGGGGCAGCCATGGCTTACGGTTGAACATTTTTATCAAGCGTCCAAAGCCGTACACCCGGAGGAACGCCAGCGGATTGCCGACGCTGCTACTCCTGGTTTAGCCAAAAAGCTTGGAAGAAAATGCGAATGCTGGCCAGACTGGGAAGCATCTGTGGGAACTTCACACTTACATGATAAGTTTCGAGATGAACAAGGCGTGGTCGTAGAGTTGGCCAAAGACCATTTTATGTTTTCTGCTTTGATTTCGAAGTTTACACAACGCAAGGATCTCCGTGAAGCTTTACGCTCCACTGGAGATGAGCCTCTGGTCGAAAAGTCACCCACTGATTACTACTGGGGAATCGGTGAGGACGGTACAGGATTGAATAAACTAGGTCGGATGCTGCAACTCGTTCGAGCCTCACTGCCAACTGATTGAACTTATAGGAAATTTCACATTTCGATAAATTCGGTGTAGAATATAGATAGGCCCTCATGCGTAAGCGCTTTCCAAAGAAGAGCACGGTAAGAACCACATCCTCGTTGCTGGAGAACCATGCCTTCATCGCCCCTAAAGGCAATCAAGATGCTCGCCGCCCTGACACTCCGGGGCTGGTCATGGAGTACTTGGGAGATACCTATCTCATAGTGCATGAAGATGTAGAGAACTTGGCTGTATACGAGGAATGTGAGTTGCTTTCAGAGCCCAATGCTTACTGGAAGATCTCGTACCCTCGATCGGGAACTCTGTACTATAAAGAGATTGCAACTTACGAGGAAGCGCGAGAGATGATCGATGAAGAGTTGGCAGGCGTTGATGTATCGATCGAGGGGCCGTTTTATTCGGATAAAGAATTGCAAGAGGGTCCAGAGAAAATCAAAACTATATTTGAGCATTTAACTAACGACAACGATATATTACAATGACAGAAAAGAAACTTTGTGCTTTTGGTTGTGGGCGTGTTGTACATAAAGGCAAACGTCTCTGTAAACATCATTTAGAACACCAACGAAAAAAGATGGCTGAGTACCGGGCTGGACGAAAGAAGAAGGGCCTGTGTTCCCGTTGCGGCAACAAGGCTCGTAAAAAGAAAGATGGAACACCCAGTACTCTTTGTGAAGACTGCCGAAGCCACGTTCGCGAGTTGGAAAGAGCAGCCAGAGCCGAAGAATCGGAGCCTATATTTTTGGGGCTCGCACAAATGGGGCGGAAAAAGAAGAAGTCGAAATAGAGAGCTTATAAAATCCTAACTGATATGCCACATAACAAAGGTATGGATTGGATTAAGCTGCCCAAGCGCTTGGCAATTTATGTCCGAGATTCATTCGATTGTGTGTGGTGCAGAGGGGTGTTTCCTATTGATCCATTGGGCTACGGTTTGACTTTGGACCATCTCGATTCGACAAAAGGCAACTACCCTGAAAACCTAGTTACCTGTTGTAGACCTTGTAACTCTGCCAAAAGAGATATACCGCTCAATGAATGGTATGATTACTTAACTACACACGGGTATAACATACGAAGTATAAAAAGGCGTATCCAACATTTAACCCACAAACCTATTAACCTTACTGCTGGTAAACAGTTGGCGATAACACGTCGCCCAAGTTACCGAAAGAGGTACTCCAAGGGAACAGAAGATGTCAATCCAGACGATGAGAGACTCACAAACACCTCCAAATACCGATTCTGACGGAATCATTTTAGAAGAATCCGAACTACTTTTAGAACTTGTTCGCTCTATTGTTCGCAGCCCCGAAAAAGTGTCTGTCCACAGCGCCAAAGGCCGGGGTACTACCGTTCTAACCGTGACAGTAGACCCTTCTGACAGGGGTCAAGTTATTGGCCGGGAGCATAGAACGCTTGACGCCATAATGCACCTGTTTGAAAAGGCTGCGGGACTGGACCACCGAAGGGTGGTCATTCAGCTTGAGGGGGAAGATCTTCGGAGGGAAGAACGGCCCCGGAACCGCACACGACGTGGGCCGGTACGGGAGTATCGTTCCCGACGATAAATACTAGACTTTAATCCTTTTCGGTGTAAGAGTAGGCTATGAAGCTCTGCTGGCTGACAGACCCCCATTTTAATTTTCTGGACCCACCTGGCGCTATTGGTGCCTTCGGAAAATACATCCGTGCGGAACAAGACTTCGATGCCATTGTTATCACGGGTGATATTTCCGAAGCCGACCGGGTACGAGGTTCCCTGAATGAGTTTGCCAAGGCGGTCGAATGCCCTGTTTACTTTACTCTCGGAAACCATGACTTCTATAGGGGAAGCCTTGAAAGTGTCTATGAGGATATGAAGAGGCTTGAAGACAACCTTGTCTGGTTAGATAGGTCCAACCCTATTGTCCTGAACGAAGAGGCGGTTTTAACGGGAAACCAGGGCTGGTATGACGCTCACTACGGAAATGCCGAAAAGTCCAATGTGGGGTTGGCGGATTTTGAGTTTATTGCGGACTTAGAGCCTTTCTACCACCGTTGGCATTGGATGAAGAAAGGTGGGCGAGCCGGGATGATCAAAAAGCTCAGAGAACTGGGCCAAAAGTCAGCGGAAAGCGCCGGGTTCCGCGTTTTTGGTGCTCTCGAACATTATGAAACAGTGGTATTTGCCACCCACGTACCGCCGTTTCAAGGTGCTTGCTGGCACGAGGGTGCCATCTCAGACTCAGATTGGCTTCCCTGGTTCACTTGCAAGGCCATGGGCGATATGCTGTTAGAAGCGGCGTCTAAGTTCCCAGACAAGCAAATCATGGTGTTGTGCGGCCATACGCACAGCGATGGAACCTACCAGCCGACTGAGAATCTGACGGTCATCACAGGCAAAGCTGTTTACGGTGCGCCTGATATCGCTGGCATATTTACTTTTGAGTAAGCTTAGCCCTCTCTAACAACTGACGCCACCATCTAATAGCTCCGTTGGCATTTGTAAATTCCTTCTCGCTGCCGTTGGCGGCTACAGAATAGGTAATCTTCCGAAAGTCATAAGCCGCCACCCTCGCACTGATTGTCACGTTCGGCGGAAGATCAATTTGCTCGCCGGGTTTCAATGACTCAATCTGAAACTCTAAATCTTCTACCTCTTTTGGGCCATACTTGTAACGCCATGGGTCTATACGCTTCATAGTACGAGGTACGGTCCTTTCAACCCATTTCTCTACTTTTTTAGGCCCCGCAACCTTACCCAAAAGCCTTTTGGAAAGCTGATACTTATCCCATACGGATTGAGGGATTAAGACTTCCTTCGCCTTGTCATACCTATGAAGCCCTCCGGACTCTTTTATAGCAGCCTGAGGAATCTTGTATGCGTAAACATTGCCTCTGACATGATGAAACGCAGCTATCTCTTTCCAATCGTCTGACATAAAAACTACAGGCTCGTTCGTCATACCCCCCGGTAGCCATTTTCTCGCCCATCCACCCGGATCGTCCTTCTTGTAAGGTTTCGGCATGGCTGGTCGATTCCCTATATGATAAAGAGTCTTAGCTCCAGCCGCCTCTTTCAGAGCAGTTTTAGTCGGGTCTGTATAAGACTTCCCATAGTCAACCCACAACAACCGTCCGTTAGAATCCTTCAACGTCGCTCTGCCCGAAGCGCTGTACTCCTGGACTTCGGCATCATACTCCCAAGCGATCCGATTGACATTGCGCCGATTGAATCTCCAATCTCTTGTTTCAATGATCTTCGTTGGGCTATCCCATATCTGTAGCTTCTTTTTGCGTCGAATGTTTATCGCGGCCAGTTTACTCAGTTCCTCATACCAGGGAGTAAACATGGTAATCTCTTCGGTTGTAGGGAAGTTTTGCCCCGAAAACTCCCAAGCCCTGTCATCGATGTATACCTGTGCTTGAGGCTTTGCCATAAACTCAAGTCTAGCCATAATGTCAGGGCTCATTCCGTTCTGTAGCAGCCAGTTTTGAATTAACGATTCTTGCTCTGGATCGTTGAGCCTTGCCGAGTGGATGATGATCTTAAAATGATCGGTCATCTCGCTCAGCCACTCGATAGCGCCGGGAACCGGAGGGTCAGGCAATGTCGCGTCAGTCCAACCACTCTTGTACGAGTTTATAACTCCATCAAAGTCAACAGCCAATGTTATAACATCGTCCGATGCTTCCAGATAGCGCTGTACGATCCGTGTCCTCATCAATCCCATTCCCCAAGCACGTCTACCACAACCCGGTATCGTATGATTTGCTTTCTGGGATCAATTTTGGCTTCCCAATAATGATCATTGTCGGAGAAATCCATTTTGAGGTTCCGCACACCTCTGTCGAATTCATCCATCGCGAAGTAAGTGATAAGGTCTTTGATTTTCGGTTTCGCTGCTTCCAAGACCGGAGCAACTTTCCTTCCGCCGTGCGCGAAGTAACTGATCGCCTGTTTCTCGCTTAGTTTTGTAAGGAAGGCCCCTAAAACCCTTCGCTGCTTACCAAATAGTCGAGTTAAAGCCATACCAGAAAGGTCAACAACGATCTCTACGGGAGTAATAAAGTCGGGATCGTAATCATCCCTTGGTTCTTGATCGCTTTCAAAATCCACGTCAATGATTTTGATATCGGAAGCGGTTAGGAATCGAGCGGCAACTCGTTTAGAGTCCATTTCTCTGCCTTTCTAAAAGAACTTATCGTAATCTCGGTCCCAAGGGAAAAGAGTTTTGTTCATTGATATGTACGTGATAACGCCTGTCACTTCAATGCCGTTAGGTTTCATCACGGGTTTTCTAAGATCAACCTCAGGTTCGGTCACGTAGATACCGGCTTTCGGTACAATCCCTTCGACTTCACGCTCCCCTTCTTCGCCATATGCCGTAGTCGTATAGTCAAGCTCAGTGGCCTTAGCCAGGGCATCTTCCACTTTGCTTTGAGCTTTTTCCGCAGTGGGTGAAAAACGTATCGTTTCTGTCAGCGTGTCAATGACATGATCCAATAGCTCTCTTACTGTCCGACGATCTTTAAGAAGGTCATACAAAGAAGGTGCTTCAGGCTCACCCGGCGCTTCCTGATTGAACCACATTTCCAGGTCCGCAAAACTTATAAGTCTTTTGAATGGGTATAATAACTGACTTGGAAATGTTAGTTCGGTTGATGTTGAGTGAAGCTCCCCGTCTACATCATCTTCGTATACATCCTCTTCAGTCTCTTTGCTTTTAAACTTGGGCCTGACTTTGCCGACGCTGATTCTGTTAAGAAGCGACAAGCCAACATCTTTTGCGCCTTGTGTTATGGCGTAATCCAGGGCGTCTTGCGCTTCCTGCTCAAGCTCACTTGAGGCAGACAGATACCTTTGAACAACACTGGCGGTTTTTGAAACGGGTTCCATTTTCTCCAGCGCCTTTTTTATATCCTTGTCCATCAACTTGTCCATCTCTTTGGATGTTGACATTACAGCCACACGAGCCATCGCTTCATCAGCCAGGATGTGTTCATCCTCTACCTTTTTCAGATCATCCAAAACCCGTTCCATAGACTTGACAGATAGGTCCGCTGCCAACTGTTTCGTAAACTGATCGTATTTCCGCAGTGGGCCTGTTTCCGCAAGGGCTGTCTCACCGGCTTCAAGCGTCATGTGTTCCATGATCTCATTGAAAGCCTTCTTTTGCTTTTTGGTCATTCGTTTGCCAGCCATAACATTTTTCACGCCATGTGCTGCAAACTTGAACTCGGCCTCATCTTGAGCCATCCCAATCAGCTTATTGGTCAGCTTCTTATTCTTTCTGGATAGGGCTTTTTTGGCTTCCTTAAATGTATGCTTTCGGAATTCCTCATTCCCCAAGAAATGCTTCAGGGCTTTGGAGCTTTTCTCTACAAACTTGTTGGCGTCGTCTGAGAGTTTCGGGAATTTGGTTTTCCAGACGTCCAGGCGAGCTTTGGGCTCAGGGGTTTCCTCATCAGCGGCGGTTTTTAACCTCGCCTTTTGCAAAGAGGCTCGACTAGCCACTTTTTGAGGAATTATCGTCATGTAAAGAGTCGTATATCGAAAGAAATGACAGTGGCTTGTTTCTCGTTATGGTATTGTTTATTTCCTCTTCCGTCAGTTCCCACTTATCTTCGGGGAGCTTGGCGATAACTCTGGCCTTAAATACTTGGTGGTAGCAGACCGCAAGATACTCGTGGGGCTCTACCCCATGACACTCGTCAGGCGGCTTGAGAAGCCCCAACGCGGCCATTACAGGTGGCCAGTTGCTCTTTATCAAAAGATGTGACACCAGGATAGCCAGAGCCGTTTGAGCCGGTCCGCTACCCGAATAGCTCCATTCGAAGCCGGTCGGACTGTGATTGAAGAGATCCAAACGCGGGGGAAGAGGCCAAGAGTGGCCGGTATCTCTATCTTTTACAAGTATTTCGCATATTTCATCTTTTCGGTTGCCGATATAGCTTAACTTCATATTGTCTCCATATTTATGGGTCATGCTAATTATTACACTTGAGGATCGTGAAGCTCTAGGTTTCAGTTTTCATTTCATTGGAATTCGAGAGTATGGAACACAATCTTACTCACCGAGTCGCACTCAGGTATCTACAGTCAGATACCCGTTATCAGATTCCAGCCCAGTACAAGCACATCCTTCAGATGGTGGATGAAGGGGAGTTGGACCCGCAGGTTTTGCTCGCATGGAAATATGTGGTCGAGAAGATGGGGCCGAAATTTTCCTACGGAGGGGCTGTTAAATATTGGCAGAACAAATGCGCCAAGATGGGGATCGACTTACCCGCCTCTCCAGAGGTCAGAGCACAGTACGGTGCCTTCAAGGTCAAGAATGGTGACGAGATCGAGGAATGGGTTAAAGAATACCTCCAAAGTCGTGGTCTGATCAGCGATGTCGGAAAGACAGCGGCGGAACGAGAGTTTGAGATTCAGCATTTCCAGAGGATGATCGACGACGCCAAGGATCGTATTGCCAAACATGAAAAAGGTTTGGCCGAAGGTTCGAGGGTCAAGCAACGCGAAAAGTGGCTCGCTCAGGCTCGTAAGGATCTGGAGAAGGCCAGTAAGGATCTGGACAAAGCTCAGGAAGCTTGCAAAGACATTCAGGAAACTATCGTCAAACATGAGAAGGTCGAAGCTCCGGTTATTGACTTCGAGAAGCAGTTTCAGTTGCTCCTACATCAGGCTGCGAACGACCTGTCCAAGCGGGAGGTGTTGGCCAAAGCCAAGGCAGCGTTGGAAAAGTTTGAGGATGAGATGACCAATCCAAGGCTGGCTTCAGAGAAGCAGGCATTCGATTTGTGGGACAAGATCAAAGGTCTTTGGCAACGTCTCTGGGACCGCGTACTAAATGCATTTGACGCGGTTGCAGACTGGGCCGATGACTTGCTTGTAGACCGAAAGCAGTTACAGAAGCTTCTGGATTCAGTCTCTTAGCTCCTGCCTATCTAACTTTTCGGCTTCTGCCGCTTTCCGGATGTTGTTGTGAGCGCTGGCAAGGTGGCTCTTGGCGCTTTCCATAACATCGTCCAGGTATATGTTCCAGCCGATGAGTTGTGCTGATCCTTCCCTCAAATTGATTACGGCATAATCGAGCGTATCACCATCGTCCACAATCTGGACAAAGAGCTTCATCTGCCCCTTCTCCAGACCTTCCAGGCGCGTCTGAACATTCAAGTAGACCTCACAGTCGTTGTCGAGACAGTAGTTTTCCAGGGAAGTAAAAAGGTTGTCGCTTGCAAGATCCAGTTGATCCCGCATGGGTTTACTGACATCTGTTAGTTTCATTTATTCAATAATTTCCGTATAGTATTTGGCGATTCCCTCTCGAATGGCACCTTGGGTGGCCCCGTTCCAGAGGTACAGTTTGGCATCCAAGGCCAAGTTACACAAAGCCTCTTCTACGGACTGCCCACCGAGAGTTGAAAGAAAGTTCCAGACCGCAATGCTGCGAACATCGTCGCGGTCTGCCAGTTCAGAGATCGTTTCCTTGGTAAGCATATTGATATTACACATCAGCGACAGAAACCTCTATTAAATCCCTTGGCATTTTTCCATTTCGGTGTAATATCTGAAAAATGGAGGGGCGGTCAAGGAGTAAAATATGAAGTACAAACTATACTGGCTGTTATGCGTGGTTATGATGCAAGCTTGTGCCCTGAATGACGACGGCAAGGCAAGCAATGATGACATCGCTTGGGGATGCATGATTCTTGGCATCATTATGTTCTTTGCTGGCTTGGAACACGGAGCCATGATGTGTCTGGTCGGAGCAGTCATGTTCTTAATTGGTTGCAATTAATTTTAGAATTCCGACTCGCTGATGTGTAATAGGGGTATGGACAATCCCAAAGTATCCTACATTAGAACACACGGCGAGATGGCTGACGGGGATAGGATTCCCACTCCTGTAGCTGTACAGGTCGTCAAGACTATTGAGGGCACCGCTTCCAATATGGAACGGTTTGTGACGCTGAAGGCGTGTATGAGCTTTGCGTCAGCCAAAGAATATCTTCGTAGATTCGGTTATACAGGACGGGAAACCGAGCAAGAGAAAGAGGATAAGAAGACTGAGGCCCGTGTCAGAAGGGCTTTGGCTGAAAACAAAGCTAACAAGGGTACCCCTCTTGTTTGCGCCACTAAGGAAACCATAGAAGCGCTGCTTCGCAGGATTGACAGACTGAGTTCCGACCTATGAAAAAAGACGAGTTCCACATCCACGAAGTGTCAGAAAAAGCTCTCTGGGGCGTCCGTAAGAATGATGACGGAGAGACAGCAGGAGTCATGGTCCCGATGGTCGAAGGTCAGAATCTGATGCCAGGAATGGAGCTTGTAAACATAACGGCACGTGCCGGGGAAGATTCAGTGGTGGACCTGGAATCTGTGTTCAAAACCAAGGGACCGGCACAAGTCGCTTCCCCTCAGTACCGAGAAAACTACGACAACATTTTTGCCAAGAACGATGCCAAAAAAACCACCTATCCCAACTGAGGCCAAGAAAAGTGCTCAAAGGACTTATGAGTTCTTCGAGCAGCTAAATGAATTGGTGGAAAACCCTGAAGACACGTTTCTAACACCAAGGCATCTGATACAACTTGGATCTCTAGTCTGGCCGCATACCTACGAAGGCAACGACGATGACCTAGCGGCTTTCAGCACTTTGAGATGCAGTATCGAAGAAGGCAGTATTGACAAAGCCACCGAACTGGATCTTTTACTGAGGGTTCCGAACGAGCAATGTACAGTTCTGTGGTCCGCTCGATGGGTTGACCAGGGATGCCCAAGACTGGTCTTTGATTCAAATTACGCCAGTTTATTGATGGCAACTGATGTCGGCAAGGAAATGCTCGATAACATTGTGTTTCCCTGGAAGGCATTCCTCATTCAGATGCCAGATAACCTGCTTTCTAGTAAAGATGACAAAGGAAATGAACATCCCATTACGCAGGTGTTTGTCCAGATACTCAAGGATCAGTACGACACGCCCGTTCTCAATATCGTAGCCACGACTAAAAACAATATGCAGATATGGAGACACGGGGTGCCTCTCAACTTACTGACCACCAGTAAGGCTAAGAAGTCCTCATGGGGATATGGTTTGGAGTGCGACTCCCGTGACGAACGTGTGCTGGTTCTTATCGGAAGGCTTATCATTTCGATGTGTATGGCCTTATCTGATCCGGATAACTACCGTAAGAAGACTTGTAAGAAGCAAAGAAAGAAGTATGGCAAGCGTCTAAGCCAGAAGTTCAAAAGACCGGACTTGCCAGAGGTCCAAACCTTCGTAATCGGCAAACCCACCAAAATCAATTGCCGGGACGCTATCGTCGAATACGCCGAAGGCAAGACAAACAGGAACAGCCCGACTCTTAGATTCCTCGTTCGCGGACATTGGCGTTGGCAACCTTACGGTCCAGGTAAAAAGATGCGTAAACGCATCCCCATTGAACCTTACTGGAAAGGCCCTGACGGTGCCAAAATCCTTACTCGTACTATCCTTATGGAAGATGAGTAAGATCTATTGATACTCTCTCAAGGGTATGGAACGGTTCGAACGCCTTTTCGACCTGGAACAGCACCTGTGGGATCACCGCACCGGGTGGCGGAGAAGTAAGAAAAAGTCTACTACTTTTGACGAAGAGTGGGTCAAAAGGATTGGCGGAGTGTGGATTGCTATAAAATGGGGCAGGGACTTCGGTAGCACTATTCTTATCCAGCCGTCCAAAATGCCTTTCAGAAATCTGGATCGGAAAAAATGGGATGAGGCGTATGACTTGCTTACGAAAGAGTATCGAATCACAGGTAAAACTCTTGCTGACATAGAACGTGCCGCTCAAGATTTGGTCAAAGACTACAAACGCATGGCCCCTAGAAAGCGGAAAGACTACACAGAAAGTTCGTGGAGGGGTTATCGAGGCGAAGAGGCAATCCGTAAATGGAAAGAAACAGTTGAAGAAACACTGTTAGACATTTTGGGGCCGCACACAACTTATCGTAAAGAGTCGATCTGGACTACAAAAGAGTTGATTCACAACCTGTTAGATAACTACGGTATTGACTACCCTATAGGGCTTGAGCGCAGAGATGTGGGGGTGCAAGTTAAAGCCATCTTGGAGAGGTTAGCTAGGCGCGGAAAGATTGATAAACTCACGGGTGGGCGATATCCTGACTGGGGGGTGAAACGAGCCTCAAGCCGAGTGGTGGATCGGTTCCAACTGACCGTGCAAGAGTCAATAGAGATAGCCAAAAAGGGTAGCAAACTAAGTAAAGAGTTTGAGGCTCGAACAGCGGCTATGCGAAAGGTTACGCCAGCGGATCTTATGACCCGTGCGAAACGGAAGGTGTAGTTATGAAAGCGATCGTCCTCTCAGGTGGAGGTGCCAATGGTGCGTACCAAGCCGGGGCATTGAAATATATATTAGGTATGCTTGGAGTACAACCTGACATTGTTTGCGGAACTTCGGTTGGGGCTATCAATGCTTCCTTTTTAGCTCAATTCAAGAAAGGCGAAGAGATCCGGGCAAGTGTTGAACTTGTGAATTTGTGGAAAGGCATCAACACCGCTCATATATATAAGAAGTGGTATCACGGGTTACTCTGGTACTTGCCGGTGCTTTGGAAAGAAAGCGTGTATAACACAGCGCCGATCCAAAAGCTTTTACGTGAGAATCTTGATCCACAGAAGATTGCTGAATCCGGAAAACAATTACGAGTTGTAGGCGTCTCTTTTACAACCGGTGAGTGCCGACGTTGGGGTGAAACAGACCCCCTTCTTGTTGAAGGGGTGCTAGCATCATCCAGCTTCCCCATCTTTTTTCAACCTGTCATGGTTGACGGTATCCCTTATACTGACGGTGGTCTGCGTGACATTACCCCCTTGAATGCCGCTATTGAACTTGGGGCAACTGAAGTTTATATTGTCACATGCCAGCCGCCAGCGACATCTTTTAAGCCTAAACCCGGTTTGAAAGTTCTTGACCAGATCCCAAGAGCGTTGAGTATTATGACCAATGAGATCTCACGTAATGATCTCAGGAAAACTCAACTCATCAATGAACTTTGTAAAGCAGGTAAAGCGCCAGAGGGTAAAAAAGAGATTAAGCTTCATCTCGTACAGGACCAAAGATCTTTGGGCGACAGTCTGGACTTCTCACCCGAAAAGAATCGAGCATTGATCGATCTGGGCTTTTCTGATTCTGAAAAACAATTAGGGGAAAAGAATGTATAGTTACGACCATCGTAAAGTCGCGATAAACCCTGAGCTACAAGAAAAAGCAGAAGCCCTACTCGCGAAGCACGACGGGTGGTTTACCTGCTTTCCCAGGAACCATCGAGCGGAGCCTCACAATCATATCGCTGTAGAAGTGCGTGGAAGTAACCTTCGCTCGCTTCAATGGGCCAAGACAGCCTGTAATATACGCTGTGATCAACCTACCGAATTACAAGTCTTGGACACCGGCAAAAGGGTCCACTCTGATTGTAAACGATGCGTAGCAGCCGCTAGGAAACGCACCGCTACAAGCCATCCGGGGATCAAAGAAGAAATCTCTGATCGTTTGGAAAAGGACATCAGATCTTGGACTCATTTCCGCTGGTCCGGATTTAATCACTCGCCCTCCAATTCCATACGTTTGCAGTTTCAGTCATTAGACCTTCCAAAGCACCCGCCCGACGATGACGGTGAAGAAGACGCCGCATATTGGGAAGAGGTTGAGTCCATCAGAGCTAAGACAGAGCAATGGATACAGAAAGAGCTTGAGGGATACCGCAAGTATGTTCGTAGCGTCTCTGTACGGTTTACAGAAAAAGGGACTTTCCATCTAGATCTGAAGTTACGGTAGCGTATCTTCTTTGATACTTCTGATTTAAGTCCTAGAGTTTTGGGCTCCTGAGTTGTAATACAGGAGATGACCCAATACGTTCCAACGACAAACCAGGAGCTTGCCGACAAGCTTTCGCATCTTGGAAAGTTATACCAAGTCGCCAAGGACAAATGGCGAGCTAACACCTATAACAAGGTGGCTGGAATCATTCGGGATTTGAGTGAACACGCCGGTTCGCTCAACCTTGTCGAGATAGAAGGGATAGGCAAAAGCACGGCTGAAACCATCCACGAAATCCTGGCCACAGGCACCTGTAAGCGTATCAAGGAACTGGAAAAGAAATTCCCACCCGGAGCGTTCAAGTTACAAGCGATCCCTGGTGTCGGCCCTGTGTCGGCTCATAATATTGCACGTCTCTACGAAGTCGAAAGCGTAGAGGAACTAATCGAACATTTGGAGCTAACAGGAGATGACCCTGACCTGTTGGAACGCGCAAAGGTTGGTTTACAACAATCAAAGCAGGGAAGACTTCCCCGCAAAACTGTTGCTCCATTGGTCGATACTCTCATAAAGCGTTTGAGAAAAATACCGGAAGTCAAAATGTGCGATACTGCTGGATCGTTCAGACGAGAAACTGAAACGGTCAAGGATATCGACATTCTGCTATCTGTCAAAGAAGGCGAGTCGCTGTCAAAGGCATTAGACAAAATAAAGAAGTTGCTTGCCAACTTCGGAGACATCCACACGGAAGGTGACAAGAAAATTCGGCTGAGATATCAAGGTGCTTTTGTTATTGACATCGATGCTCTGGTCGTGGAACCAAAATCCTGGGGAGCTGCAATCTGTTACTTTACCGGGAGTAAAGCTCATAACATTCGACTTAGAGGCATTGCGAAAAGCCGGGGCATCCTGGTCAATGAATATGGTTTCTTCAAAGGACCGGAAGCTCGTAAAGGCAACATGGTCGAAGAGGAACGTGTCGGCGGAAAGTTTGAAGTTGAACTGTATAGCCTTCTTGAAATGAAATATGTAGACCCAAAGGATCGAGGTGAGTGATGGTACACCCGAAGCCCGGTGACGTGTTCGTTCTGACAACTCCCATAACGACGATGGCTGGTAAGAGCTACGACGCATGCCCCTGAAAGGACTGGCCGATGAATCATAAAGAAATGAACAAACTAAAAGCGGAAATCAAAAGTTTAGGTGATCAACTTGAGTATGTGCATACTACATGGAAAGGGAAAAACGCAGTACTGCAAAAAGAACTAGACGCAACGCGCAAGGAGCGGGATGAGGCAAAATATCGAGTCGCTGAACTCGAAGAGTATGACCGCAAGTTGCAATCAGGTGACCCTGATACGTACATAGAGCGTATCGAGGAAGAGAACGACGCAGAGTTGAGAGCAGAAGTAACAGCGCATCAGGTAGTAATGACGGAAAAGGCAGAAAAGGAACGGGATGAGTATCTCGCTCAGTTCAAAAAGGAATACCAGACAAACAAAGAACTCCGCGCCGAGAACGTGAGGTTGAAGCGGGAGTGGGATAGTTTGAAAGAGGATTGGGATGAAATGCAATCAACCCCGAAAGGTGTCGGTGTCGAGAACAAGTTTTGCAAGTGCGTAAACTGCGGGCATATTGGTTTTTGTGTTGAGCGGGTGGAGAGACTGAAAGCCGAAGTGCTGCTGGAATCTGAAGCGGTAACAAGGGGATAAGTTCGAGCTAATCAAACAGACAGATGAAGCTCCGTCGCATCATGGTCCGTGCCAACGAAAGGGAAGGGTAATATGGAATACGTGCCTGGAACAGAAATCGAAAAGCCTGCGGTCAACTTGTCAGACCATGACGGCAATGCTTACATGATCATGGGCCTCGTAAAAAAGGCACTCCGAAGAGCCGGTGTGCCTCAGTCGGTCATAGACACATACCTCACCGAATCAAAATCCGGTGACTATGACCGACTGATTCAAACCGCAATGAAGTACGCAAATGTTGAATAAGTATTGAGGTGAGTAAATGACTATAGGAGATCCAAAAGACAAAGAGTATTCCCGCGCTGTTGGCGTTCCCGTCAGCGATGAGTGGTCTGAGGAATGGCCTACTGAACCGGGGCTGTATCTTTTTTACGGCGACCGTTTCAAGAAGGCTGACAACCCGCTATTTAAACCGGATTTTTTCCTGTGTAAAGTAAGAGCCGCCTCAAACGCCATGATGTATATCGCTGGAGACAATTTCATGTACGAAAGTCAAGGCTATGGTGTGTTCAAACCTATCACTGAACCGGTGCCTGAAATTCCAAGGAAGAGTATAAAATGAGCCAAGTACTTTTCAAAACCACATACGAAGGGCGGCAAGCTGAGGTAATGGCAGGGTGGGATAACCCTGTGGGTAATTATTTTCTCACGGTCTTCGACCTGGACGCTGATGACGAAGTTATCTGGAGTGCCATGGATCATCCGGACCGAGAGGATTTTGAGGGCACCGACCGGTTAGAGGCCCAGCTTCAAAGTATGGGTATCGAGGCTCCTGCTGGGTTTTGGCACCGTGTTCATCAACAAGAACGTAACGTTATCCATGTTTTTTCAAACGGCGAATGGGAGACAAAGTGACCAAAGTAGACAAAGCCTATGATTTTCTGATTGAGTTTTTGGGTTCATACGAGCACCCAAAACTCAAGGGAAAGACGAGTGCGCGTTCAACGCTGATAGACGCCGTTTGCGACAAAGTGGATTGCAGTCAGACCACCGCTAATAAAGCTCTCAATAAAGCTCTCTCAGAGAAAAAGATTCATCGTTGGGGAAGAAAGGGCTATGAGTATTTGGTCCTTATTACCCCGAAGTATCTCGCTGAACAAGAAGCTGAAACCCGCCAGTGGGAAGCGTGGAAAAAAACGGCTCACCGAGTTGTAATCAAACTTGCGGACCTTGGGGTTGCGGTAACTTATTACAGAAGCGCCGGGGTTCACATCGAAAAAGATGAACTGATCAAGTTCGAAAAACTACTCGACAAGCTATGCGATCATTAGGGAAAAACCAACTCGAAGTTTTGCGCCACCTCCAACAAAGCAAATGGAAGGAATGGTGGCCACACGTTGGCTGGTATTGGGACACCGTTTCAGGCACCGAAAAGATCATGGAGTCACTCGAAAAGCGTGGTTTTGTCAAAAAGCTTCCAACGGGGGCAAAGAACAAAGTAGCCAGTTACAAGTATGTTCTAACCAAAGCAGGGGAGGGCGTCGAACTGGACTAATCACCGTCTGCTGACAAATGATCCCAGAGCGTAGTCTCTGTCAAGTCAATGTCAGGCGGCTCTCGTAAGTCCCCTGGTATCTTATCCAAAAGTCCGAACGTGGTAAGTGCAGCCCATGTCTGACGAGAGACATGGCTGTGTTGGCTGAAACGTAGCTCCAGCCCCGTATATTGTCGTCGCTCGATGCTTTCACTACGTATGCCAGCTTCCTTCGCCAACCGTATAATAATGCCACCTAGAAATTCGCCAGACATGCGTGTCAGATGGTGATCGTGTATTGAAATCCATTGGCCCGGATTCACAAGCAGCCGGTGAAGATAACTCAGGGCCAATACAGTCGAACGCCCTGTCCTCCGCTGATCTTCAGAACCGTCATAAAGCCACCTAAGAGCTTTCAGCGCAGCGTGTTGATCAGCAGTGAGATCGAAAGTCGGCATTATCTCACCACGGATCTTCGTAGAGCAACTAGCCTACGTAACCAGCCTATAAACTTTGCCCATTTTGTTGGTTTCTCTTTTGATGAATGAACCAATTTCGGTTTTTTGAGTGTCTTTGGGCAGTCACTATGTTCCCCCGTTTGCATGAGCATGTTGACGAAAAGGGCATGTAGGTTTGGTGGTAAGTCCGTAAAGTCCATTTTCGCATCTATGGACGCCAATGTCTTTCCACACTCAAGACACCTGAGGCTCACGATTTTGGGGGCGATAACAACAGGTTCGCCTTGAACGGTGAACTTTCCCGGCTCCGCTACCCCTATCCGAATGGGTCTTTGCCAGTCTTCAATCTTAATAAGTTCGCCCATCTGTGTACCCTTCAAGAGACTAAATGATCCCAAAGGTCTTGCTCTTCAGGATTCTTGAGTTCGAGTTCGAGAGCGAGATCCATAACAATAATGGTAGTGCGTTTCTTATTACCCTCCTGGACGGCAAGCATTCCGTCTTGTAGCTTAAGTGTAACGGCCCTCTGATTGCCTGATATGACTTTGCTATCTGGGTCTCTTCGTGCTTCAGCCTCTCGCCATTCGTGGTGGCATCTAAAAATACGCGGCCCTCCGTTTAGCACTATATTTGTGCGTATGATGTCATCCACAATAATACAGTGATCATCCAATTTATCAAAGTATGGGAATTCTCGTATTTCTGTGTTCCAACCAAGCTCCTCCTCAGTCCGTACCCTTTCTTCATAAACTAGGCCGTCATACATTCCGACAACACTTTGACGGGTGTCATATGCCAGAACGCTAATAGTTTCCCGTCCCTGGTCGGCATAGGGATGAACAACTACCTGTGGCCCAAGCAAATTGACAATCATAGGGTATAATTACACCGAATCTTACTGGTATTCAACAGATTTCGGTGTAATATGTAAACATGCGGCGACTAGCGGAAACCGATGTGGTTTTTTCCACGACTTCTACCACGTGGGTTGATGTTCTTATTGTGGCCCCATTCGATGTTCCGCCCGGTCCTTACTATTTACAGGTTGGGGTTGAGAGCTTTGAGCCAATCAAACCAGCAATTCGCGTTCTTTTTGAAGGGCAGGTTGTCTGCGAGGGTGATTTTATAACCGCAGAAGACACTATCCACGTAACCGAACCAGACTCAAAAGCCATTGTACAGGCCCGTAGTCCAATGGGAACGCTTGTAACCGTTGAAAGATTCACCCTTATATTGGAAGGGTACTCGCCCCTCGCAAAGCCGGTAACACTGAATTACCCGCTGATCAATATACCTGTTTTATACTTAGAGAGCGAACGGTCAGTGTTTAGGGTATTGCGTCCGGATAAAAGTATCACAGATGCGACCGAAGAAGATATCCAAAACGCGATTTCGGCTCTCCCAGGCTGTGATCATTCCAAAACTATTGTCGCCGGGTCTTCAAAAGCTGAGGTAAGGCTCCGGTGTTTCAAGTGCGGCTCCCCTGTTCTCACACTGTATGACCACCTGAAAGAATGAGTTGCCGACCTGTACGAACACACCATGGGGCGTTGATGTCTGGATCTGTCCAATATGTAAACCACTTAAAGACCCCATCGATTGTCACCACTTGGCAATCGACAAAGGAGTCGTGGTCCAAATACCTTGCAGGAGAACGAAGTGCCGAAAAGCCAGTATGAAATTCAGTAATCTAACACAATACATAGAACACATGGAAAAGAAACACGGATGGTAAAGATGAGTAAAGAGGACAGGGAACTGGTTGTGAAGATATTTTTGAATAACTTCGAATGGCCTACCAAAAATGGTTACAAAGATCAGAGGGAATGGAAGGATGTAGAAAAGAGCTTTATAGTTGAACAGGTAAAAGCGGCTATAAAAATAGCCAAGATTTTCAATGCGGTCTATGAGTCTAAAAAAGATATAGAAGTGGGAGAATTTGTAGACCAGAGTTTTGATTGATTATGGGATCTGTTGAATGGAGCAGGGCGCGGTGTTTTATAAGAAACCGGTATGGCGGTGGCGATACGATCAAAGAAATGATCCCACCCCTTGGAATAACCGGCACATGGACAGCTAGAATAGTTCAAGGTAAGCGTATATTGAAAGTAGACTTTGAGAGAGGCAAAGGATTACGCCAGTGGGCAATCCTTAGAGAAGTGCTCGAAGATGAATAGGTACGATGCCGACGCTGTATGAATGGTTTGACCCCTCAAACAAAGAACACCTCCGGGCTTTTCGCACACTAACGGAAACTGGGCAGTGGCCGAAAGGCTTTGTGCCGAAAGAGGTAGACATGGGATCTCCCTGGAGAGTAAGCATCAAAATAGCCGACCACTATATGACATTAATGTTGAATGATGGTGGCGGTAAAGCTAAACGGTAATGCTAATTCATACGCTCGCGCTTCTCTTTTCCCGTTCTAATCTCATCCAAAAGTTTCTGAAGCTCATCCACCTCAGCCTGAGCTTCCGCCTGCAACACAGGGTCTTCATGTCGAGCGACAAGCTTAACTTTCCCGTCCGCTGCCAGCTTAACGCTTAGCTCAAACTTTTTGAACCGGATAACCTTTTCCCAAGCATCAAAAAGTTGGTTGATTTGATCGTCTAACCTCTTTATGGTTTCCCGTTGCCTCTGTAGCAAAGCGGCTTCCACCTTAGCCGGGGTAAACTTAAAGAGTACATACAAGACGATGCAGCCAACGGTAGTCAAAAACCATTCCATCTGATCCTCATTCGATTTGTTTCAACTGCTCTTTCTCTGAGATCTTGGCTTTCTGATCCTGCCAAGATTTTTGCCCGATGCTATTGTTTTGCCCGTTCCGCTTCCATGGCTTGCACATTAAACACCCGGCCCGTCGTTTCTTTGGCCGACGCCTCTTATGATGGCTCATACTCACCTCCTGGCGGTCTCTCACCGCACGATTGTGATAGCCATCACGTCCTCCTTTTCTTCCGTTTTATAGTGAAATGGGTTTCAACAGGTTTGTCTTTGACCCACCTAATATAGCCCTGAATCTTTGGACTTGCGAGGATTTTCTCTACAGTATTATACCACGTCCTCAATTCTTGGTTTGTGAACATCAAATGTAACTGGTCGCCACACTGATGACAAACCATAATTCCATCATTACTCTTTTTCTTGCGCCCCGCCTCAAAGTGGTGCTTTTCCAGCGTCTCTGGTGCTCTCTGACAGATTACACAATTCACTCAGCATCTCTTACACAGTCAAAATAGTTGAAGGACTTGCTTGCTCTGGGCTTCCAGTTTCTATTCAGGACTATGTAATCCTTGAACAAAAAAGTCTCGTTTTTGAATGTTATATACCACTCTCCTTGCAGTTGATACACATTGAAGCCAAGGTCATACGTGGCACTCGTTTCATTCATCCTTTTCTTTGTGGTAGCCGACCGATGACCTCCGGAGTTCAACTCGATCGCTTCTTTATTAAAACTAACAACCTTCGTTCCATGGTAGATAACATTTGTTGTACCATCTTCGGTGTAAACCTGGGTCGCAGTTTTTCCTATCATTTATGCTCACCGCCGCCTTGCCAATCCAAATCTCGCATTGCTGAGTGCAATACTTCCAACACTTCTCTTCTGGATTGCTCTTTTTCAACTTGTTCTTGCGCCACCATGCCGACATTACTCCCTGTGTAATCGGCTTCCATAGCAGCCTCAACCGCTTCAAGTTTGGCCCACATGGGTTGCACAACTTCTGTTTTATAAGGGTCAATAAAGTAGCTTCGCAAAGCTTCGTGACACCAAGCACAAAGACTCAGGTGTCCATGTTCCAGGTTTACCTTACGTAACTGGCGGCAGATTTCTGGAGCGCCAGTCGAGTTCCGTGGGTCCGTCCCACAACACTGGCAGTAGTTGTCGCCTACTTTTTTGACACGCGGGGCGTTTGTTGGATCATCTTCTTTGACGTGATCAAAGTAATCCATCCCTACCTTCTTTTGGGCTTATACATTTTCTGAAGCGACTTGTTTAGTTCCTCCACCCCCGGTGCGGCTTGTTCTATAAGTTCCGCTATTCTTTCTTGAGATATTTCAGGAGAGACCACATCAAAGTGCTCCGTCCAGGCGTCAGAAACAGCCATAGACTCTAAGCGATCGAACACCGCATCAGTGATTTTACGAGCGGCTTCCCCTCGCCAAAAGGGATCACTTGTCATTCGGTGGTCACATTTCGGTAAACACTCTAGTACCGCTTCCAGAACTTGCCCGTCTAATGTGTCTAAATCAATAATCATCAATCAACCCAAAATACGCCAGCGGCACGAGATCTACCACGGGCTTCAGCGGCAGTGGCTCCCTCATTGTTAGCCACCACTTCTCTCCACTGATTAAACTTTATGGTTTTATGATCCACATGGCGAATGCGACCACGGACAAAAACCTTTCGCCCACGAATCGGAAACGGTAGCTCTTTAGAATCTTTATGGCCAAGTTCATTGAACTGATCACTGATGTGGATCAATTCATCAGCGGTATGCGGGTTTCCCCCTCGATTCATAAAATCCCCAATGACTTGCTTTTTCTGAATAACGATCCTCTTTTCCCTGAGAAGTCGGGTCAAAGTCTCACGTTGTTCACTGGTCGTTTCCAAAAAGAACCACTCACCTTGCCTGTCCAGACTGGAACCGCGTCGTTTACCTTCTGCAAACTGGACGGTGTTACCCAAAAGCTTTCTGGCTCCCTGGACACTGGTAGCGGGGCCGGTCAACTGGGCAATAAACAATTGCCTCTCATCTACCCCCATCAAAAAGTAGCGAGTCTCAGCCTGGGTGTGTCCTTTGATGATGATATGATCTCCTTTACGACCGATAACATCCTTTGGGTTAACAGAAGGATTGGAATCCAAAAACCTCTTTTTCCAGTCCTTCTTTCTCAATATCTGTCTGGCTGCTATTTCATCTTGGAACTCTTGTTTGGATTCCTTGACCAGAAGAACGAGTTGTTTTGATTTTTTGTCAGTGCCTCGAACCTGAATGGTGGTGTCCTTACCCGGAAACAACCGGAACCATTCATTACGAAGTTCGTTGCTCTTGCGTCCTCGCTGAATATCAATTTGGACGATGTTCTCCATACCGGCCCCTTTACGGATCGGGGCATCGAGGACTTCCAAACGCAGCCCCGTCTTTTTGAATGTGTCAATCAGCCCCTTCTTCATCGTCTTCTTCCTTTTTGCCGAGAATTACCGAGAACGATCCGCCAAAAACCTATGTCTCCGCTTTCTCGCCAGCCACCCTCAAGAACGTCGCTGCCTAAAAATCGGTGCAAAGTCCCATTGCCAATGATCTCATTGTTCTGATCGCGCAACTCTAACTTGTAGTGGCCCTGATCAATTTCACAACCTCGGTATAAACACCGTTGATCATTATGATCCTGATATTCCACAGCGATCCCGTTATTGTCATAAAACTTCACAACGCAGGGTTGAGAGTCATAAACCGCGTCAGAGCAGTAAGCAACTAACATTACAGAATCATTATAAATTGTGCTATCTTGTGCCATTACCCGTATTTCCATTCCGCCGAAAGATGGCTCTATGTGCAGGCTTCCAGTAGGGCACGTGAGTGTCGGTGGCATTGCAGATATTACACCGTTTTTTGCAAAAAGCACGAAATTAGTTAGAGTTTTGAAGCGTTGAGTTGTAATATTAGGAGAGGGGAGCGACCTATGAGCAAAGTTACAAAGAAAACAACCGTTTACCGCACGGTGGATCTTCCCGGCTATGGGAAAACCTACATTGAGATCTCAGGTTGTGTCGAGACTTCTTACGAGGTCTGGGATGTAGAAGTTTTCATCGGTGAAGAGCGAGAAAAGCAGGTTGATTTTGACAACCTGCCCTGTGAAAAACAGGATGAACTGACGGATGAGCTTTGTATCGAAGCCGCTGCACATTGGCGAGACGAAGCTGACTACCGTCATGATCTGATGATGGGGCGATAACCCGTTTGTAGGGTATCAACTTTGAAGATAGGAGGGGTTGCGCCAAAACACATTTATTGTATAAAAGTTATCCCGGTCGTGCATAGCCGGGATTCCCGAACCCCCTGTCGCGCCCATGTGATCGGCTCCCCCCCACGGTCACGCGCTTGACGGGGGGTTCACTTTTTAACACAAAAACTTATAGAGTTTCGCCGCGCTCATTTGTATTACTAATATGAGCAAAGCAACCCAAAAACGTTACCTTAGATTATCACTTTACGGTAATGTGTTCTGCCGGGGCCAGCGGCTTTGCGACGTCGAACAGCCGGGGGTGGCTGTAATCGTGGATTACAAAGAACGTCGGTGGACCTACTCTCCAGCACAAGTTCCAAGCCGTTATGTTTGGTCTTACGACTGGAAGAGCATCTCTGGCGCTCTGGAAAGGGTGTAATAAAATGGGACGCATGAAGGACATTCTAATCGAGCAAGAGGATAAAATCTGGCGGGAAATAATAGAAGCAGAAACCGATATCAGTTACTCCATTCTTTATAACGGCACTCAGTGGTACATCGAATGGTATCGTGAAACCGATGAAGGAGAACCACAGGTCCAGTACTGGGTTGGTTCCCGCAAAGAGTGTGAAAGAACGGGCTGAACAGCCACCTGCTCACGACAAATGGATGAGCCTGGAAGAAACAGACGGTTACCACACGGACGCTGCAACTCAAACCGGAACCTACGATTGGTAGACTAATGAATCTTTGGAAAGTCAAAAAACCAAAAATCACCAGTGAAAAGACGGCCCGGAAAATCATTCCAGCCGTTCACAAAAAAATCAACTTCCAGCCAGGGACCGTCAATGCTGATATCGGAGGTGGTCCTTATGAGTTGGCAACGGACTACTTAAAAGAGAAGGGCGTTACCAATATCGTTTTTGATCCTTTCCAACGTTCGGATGAGCATAACCAAAAAGCCGTTGCCGCTATTAAAAACGGACAGGCCGACACAGCTACCGTGGCAAACGTGCTCAATGTCATTCCTGACCCAAAGGAAAGGGCCAAAACCATCCGTCGAGCCGCTAATGCTGTCGGTAAAACCGGAGTGGCTTATTTCCAGGTCCATGAAGGAGACGGCGATGGTAAGAGCCGTGCTACCCGTGACGGCTGGCAGGAATACCGAAAGCTCGCCTCATACATGCCTGAGATTGAGAAATACTTCAGATTTGTTACTCGCACCAAGGGCTACATCGAAGCCCGTCAGGAGGGATAATGTTTGGAAAATTTATAGAGGGAGACTACCAAGCATACTGGGGTGCTCGTGCTATCTACGGAGGCCACAGGAGCAACTATTACGTAGACATCGTAGCCGATAGACAAACCCATGAGAACACCAACAAAGCGTTTCTCGACTGGGTGGTTGATGTAGCAATGCCCTGGTTGCGGGAAGAAATAAAGAGGAGAGGTTTGTCAACAGATAGTGCCGAAACTCTTATCTTCGAGGAAAAGAAGTTTCGTTTAGAAGCAAGCCCCAACGGAAGTTATGGGTACCTATATATCGGGGCGGTCGAACGCCCTTAAGAACCGGAGTAAACGATGGAAAAAGACAGGACAAGGTACTGCGAGTATTGCAGAGCACCACAGCACCCGGACGAACGGCGCTCAAAGTGTCAACAGTGCGGCAAGCTGGTGTGTTATCGCTGCCGCCCTGTTTGTCCGAAGTGTGAGCCACGTGAGATACCAAAGTGGGCTTCTAACCCCGAATTAATAACCAAAGTGAAGCTGGAGTGGCCATTATGAAAGATCCAACCACAAAAGGCCAGGAAGCCGCCCAAGCTGCCTGGAAAAAGTACCAGTACACCCGCGACGTGAACGGCAAGTTTCTTATGCCGCTTCACCCAACCCATATTGATTACCGAGATTATTTCTGGGCCAACGGACATGGGAATAATACCGATGTTGAGGTCTTTGATCGTGCGTTCCACCTGGAAGCGGTCAGACTTTTTACCAGCGGGGAAATCGACAACGGGACTGACTGACATTTTGTTCAGTGGAGAGTTATGGGATAGACGTCTGGGATTATATCAACCAGAGTCCAGAGAATAAGAATAATCTGATTATTCTGGTACATTACTGACATGGATCTCGCCCACAGAGTTGTGTACCGGCACATGAAGCAAGCCGGTGTTTTCGAAGCCCCTCCCGCCATGTTGAAAACCATAAGCGAGTGGGTTACAGAGGTCTATGCTGGTCAGGTTTTGGCTGACCTTGAGCCAAGATTAGAAATGGAAAGGGAGCGTGAGGTAGTCGTAGAAAGAAGAAAGAAGGAAATGGAAGCTGCCCTGGCTTCCTTGGAACGTGATATTAAGAAGCTCCGTGAGGGTAAGACGGTCAAATATAGAATGTGGGAACGGCCAAGTAGCATTTTTGGGGCACCTTCATATATTGGAATTCGTCGAATCCCCAGAACTTACCGAGATCCATCCGAGCCTAGAGTTCGGCAAATGACAGACAACCCTCTCCCACACTACCTCCCCATGTATGAAGTAGGAGAGGGCTATAAAAAACTCGATTTCCTTGTTAATTATTCGGTGCCTGGACAAACAGGGACTGCGGAAGAGGTTGCCGATTACGTTCGCCGTCACATAGAGCATCAAATGGAGTACGAAGATGACCTCGATCTTTCCTTTAAGAAGGATCAGGAGGGTCTAAGTCAAAGCGGCATGGTGGAACTGCTACTTCTTCAAAAAGAGTGCCACAAGTACACATCAACCGCAAAAGAGTACGCGACCCAAGCTTATGAATTCTTCCCTATCGACTTCACAGGGTGGAAGTACCTCAAAGAGTTGAAACGACACTACTCCACATCTGTTTTTGAAAGTACTCTTAAAGACAAAAGATGGGATAAGATAAAAGTCGTACTGAATTTCAAACCTCATAAAACGTCAGAAGGCATGTGGAGGCCAAGAAGTAGGACAATTCGTGTTGATGTTCAAAGCCTGAGCTTCGTAGGTCGCAGGTATCTGGAAAAAGGAACTGCCGTAAAATCTTTCCGGTGGGCCTTGGATGAAGTTTTAGAGACATTACGGCATGAGCTACAGCACGTTGGGCAGGATATATTTACAAGTATTATGGGCCTCGAAGATGAAGCCGGGACACCATCTAAAGAACTTACGAGAGACATAAAACCATCAAAGGGCAGGAAGCCTCACGCTCTTCGAGAGTCAGAATTCTACACAAGACTATTAGACGAAGTTGATTATTTCACCCGGATGCTCCCTAAACACCCGTTGAAGAAGTACAAAGATCCACGGAAAAAGGATCGGAGAGAGTTCTTTGACAATTGGGTTACTGGCCGCGAGTTCTTCCAAATGCTCAAACAGCATGAGCCAGCCAAGTGGAGAAAAGCCGTCAAGGAATTCACCAAAGCTCTGTCTAAACGAAGAATCGAGATACCGGGTAAAACAAGGTGACAGACCTAACTCATAGAGTTGTTAACCGGTACACAAAACAAGCCGGTATCTTTGAAGCTCCCCCGGCAATGATGAAAACTATTGGTGCGTGGGTCCGACAACTTTACGCTGCTCATGTACTGAACATTGCCGAAGACGCGGCTGAAACCATAAGGTACAGAGACAAGTATGATAAAGATGAGCCACCGGCTAAGGGGCATATTGTAGACATAACACTGTTGCAACGGGAATGTAAGAAATACACGTCGTCCAGTAGAAGGTACAAGGCCAAGGCAAAAAAGACATTTCCCATCGATCTTAGAGGCTGGAAGTATCTCAGAGAGTTGAAACGAAAGCACCCTGGCAAAAACATAGCTCAACTCCAAAAAGAAGAGATGTGGGACGAAATAGAAGTCGTACTGAACTTCAGACCCCGTGTTGACACAAAAGGCACGTGGCAACCCGTTTTTGATAGGCTAACAGTAGATGTAGAGGATTTGACGGAGATGTACCAGGATGGGTTTGAAGTTGCTGAGTTTGACTCAGTAGAGCTTTTTCGCACGTCTTTGGGTGATCTTTTACGAATATTACGCCATGAGCTTCAACACGTTGGGCAAACTGTATTCAAAGCACTCATGGACCTGGAAGAAGAGCCAGGGACTCCTTCCAGGTATCTTTCGCCAGACAAAGACGATACAGACAAACCTGACAGGCTTAAGGAGTCTGAATTCTATACATACCTAGCCGATGAGATTGATGAGTTTGCAAGAGAATATGGCCAAAAGCCCCGGCGAACGCATTTTGACCATTGGCTCACAAGAAGCGAGTTTTTTACACTACTTGAGGACCATGAGCCAGCCAAGTTTCGCAAAGCGGTGAAAGAATTCGTCAAGGGCTTGGCTGGTCGAGGGATTGAGATACCAGGGGTTGCCTGAGCATGTGGGTAGTTTACACCCTCAAATCAGCGTCCACCTCCAAGACGTACACTGGCTGCACTGTCGATGCAGAGCGTAGACTGCGGCAACACAACGGGGAAATCAAAGGTGGGGCTAAGAGCACCAGAGCCGGTAGACCCTGGTGCTTGGCTAAAACTTACGGCCCGTTTGAATCCCGAAGTGACGCACAAAAAGCTGAGTATAAGGTTAAGAAGGGGCTTTGAGAAGAAGGGGCAGATTACTTACAAGCCCCTTTGCTTCAGGCCCAAGAGTCAGTGCGGTCGCCTCATCATTAACATCCGGTTCCCTGAAAAGAGAAGACGGGATGCCGTTTGCCCGATCCCTGAGAGCCAACAATTCAGTCTCATTTGGAACCTGAAGCAGGACAAGATTGTTAGATTCTGTGTACCATTTCTGATCTGTTTCCTCGTGCTCTTCGACAAAGAGCCTTAACCCGTGGCAGGCTTGAGCCGCTTGTAAGCCCGGTGAGAGATCGGATCTAACTATAATGTAAAGTTTGTCGTCAATGGGATGCCATTTTATCACCTCATTTGACAGCCTAAGATTATCTGGATTTACATTTTGCATCATACCTACCAGACGTCCGTGCTGTCCCGTTTCTGACACCATGCCAGAAATAGTGCGCGGAGAGGGATTCGAACCCCCGACTTCCGGGATCATTAACCCCGGCGTTCTGCCAACTGAACTATCCGCACGTGGTACGCGGGGAGGGAGTCGAACCCCATTCGGTTCTTTCCCACGAAGCGTTCTAGAATACTCCGTGAGTCCAAATCCGAACACCATCTCCCAAGGGGCTGGATACCCTTGTGGCGCTCTACCAGTTGAGCTACCCGCGCATGGCGCATCCCCTGCCCGTTGCTCACCATCCTTGGAGCGGGTGGACTGGACGACAGGGGACGCATAGGCTCGCGGTGATGGATTCGAACCACCTGACGCAAGAGCCGCCCTCACCTTACTATCCGGAACTTCGGATGGCTTTGGCTCTATTGTTACTCTCCGACTAGAGCTACCGCGAATAGGGCGTGGGGATGGAATTGAACCACCGACCCCCTGAATCCGGAGATACAGGTGCTCTAACAACTGAGCTACCCACGCATGAATCGAGTGAGACGGTTGATTTTGTATCCTAGAACACAGGGATAACCGTCCCGAACTCCCGGCGCACTGGACTGGATTCGAACCAGCGTCCACGGAATCATCACTCCCGTCGCTCAACCGCTGAGACGTACCAGTGCAATTACCTACTAAATACCCCACCCCCTTGTAGGTGACAACCTTAATTCTTTCTGAACTTATGTACCCGCGTTGGTTAGGGTCGCAATCAATGTATGCAGTGCGTTGCCATGCTCTAAAGATAACCAGCCCAAAATCAGTGTCAACAAAATTTGAACACTTTTATTTTCCAGACTTTCCAAGTTTAGAAAAGTGTATTTACACTTTTGGTGTAAGCTAACAAAGGAGAAGTGATGTATCGATACAATGCAGAAGTGCTCCGGGTGGTGGACGGTGACACTCTTGACCTGAGAGTGGATCTCGGTTTCGGGGTTTCATTCAAGATCCGGGCAAGGCTTTATGGCGTTGACACACCAGAGAAATTTGGCGTCAAAAAAGGTTCCGCTGAATGGGAAAAAGGCGTGGCAGCAACTGAGTTCGCTAAAGCCTGGATCAGCAAAGAACCTAATCCCAACTGGGTGATGATCGAATCCCACAACGGCAGTAAAATCAAAAAAGGCAAGTACGGTAGATGGCTGGTCGAAGTGTTTAAAAATGATCCAGCGTTTGAACCAGCGTTTACGGAGTCACTCAATGATTTGCTCCTGGAAACGGGACACGCAAAAGAGGCCAAGTACTGATGAAAAGAAGAGTGGAAATAACAGTCAGAGTGCCGGTCGATCTAGATGTGGAACTGAATCGGGAAACCTGTGACTTTGAAATTATGAAGGCCACTGGGCCGAGTTTTCTACCCGAAAGGTTTTTCGACACGCTAAAGACTGCCATCCAAAATGAGCCTAGCAACCTTGAAAAAAGGCGAGCATTGAGCTTCGACCTCATCAATGAACTGCTGGCTGAAAAAGAAGAGCGAATACACGCCCTTTACAATGACAAGCCCCTTTGTGGCATGGAAGACGATGACCTTTTAGCGATCAGTGACATTTATGTCTTCGGAGTCGGTTTCGATAGGCAAAACCAATGCAAAGAGTGTGCTGACTACATACGAGACGCTATACGAAAGCATGAAGATCCAAACCTGTACGATCACGTGAAAGACGATATTGGAGAGCTTGAAGAGGCTTCCCGGTCAATGATCGAAGAAGAGCTTGAACGGCTCAAATAGCTATTCGTCTACATCCTCAATCATATCAAAATAGCAAGGGACTGAAACCCACCGCTTGCTCTGTTCATCATGCCATTCATGCTCTGGCTCAGCCTCTGCCAGAGGATATCCCAGACGACACCATAAACAGGTATCACGGCGTTCTTTTGAAAATTGATTGCTCCAACCGTGTAGCTCCAGCATCACTGGTTCTTTACGCAAGGGGCACCAATCAGGGCACAGTACGTCTGTGGGGGATTCTTTGTCTTCAATCTGGCAGACGCTGTGCTCTTGTTCCAGGGCTCGGCAATCCAGGCAACTTGTTACTTTGACTACTCTCATGCACCTCTTCGATCATGTCTCCCTCTCTTGTGGCTTTGTGGACGCTCTTTTCGCTCACGTGCCTCATTTACTTTGAGAGGGCGACCATCCAAGTCTCTACCATCCAACTCGACTATCGCTCTTTCTGCCTCTTCGTCAGCAGACATGGATACAAATCCGAATCCACGGGATCGTCCCGAATCGCGATCAATCATTATTCTGGCTTCAACCACGGTGCCACACTGGTTAAACCAATCTATCAAACTTTCCTCAGTTGTACCCCAACTGATGTTTCCTACGTATAACCTATTAGCCATCTTTATTTTGCTCCCAGAACTGCTCTAAACGATTCATCCATTTCAACCTAAGTTCGGCAGGGCCTTGACCCACCCCGTACTTAGCATCCATCTCTCGTAAACGGCGTTCCGCCCGTGGTATTATTACCCCTTCTGTGACGTTAGCCCAAAGCAAGGGTTTGTCCTCGCCTTTTTGCCGCTTTTTCTCACGGCGTTTGTTAAGTCTTTTCCTTTGGGTGTGAGGACGCACTATATCTTCTCCCATTTTCGTATAATTTCAAGAACGCGATCTGCTTCTCTGCGATCACTTTCCTTTTCCTCTTCACTTAGATTCGCGTAAGACGTCTCCATTTGCCGTCTCCAACGGTCTAGCCAGACCTTAGGATCTGGTCCTTCGAGTCGTCCGATCATGTATTTCATCCAACCAGACCATTGTTCGTGTGCTAATTCCGCAAGCATTTCACGTAGTTCGTCATTTTTTGTTAGAATGGCCACTTTAGAAGTCCTAAATTAAAAACGCAACAGCAAGGATCGGAACCTCACCCGTCTCTACTCTAATACACCGATAATTGTATTTACACTACCCTATTGCCGGTGTAGTATCTCTAAACCCCCAAAACCTTACTAAATGGAGATGGAAATATGATGTCGAAAAAGTCAAAGTCATCTATCAAAAAGAAAAAGAAGAAAAGGGCCAAGCCCGAACTTTGGACCCCGGAGCAAGACAGAGCCTTGGTCAAAATGCATAACATGGGGCTCTCCGCTAAGGCTGTAGTCAAGAAGCTCAATAAGCAGTTCGGGAGCAAGCGCAACGACCTACAACTGCGTTCCCGTATCTCTCGAATACGGACAAAGATTGAGGCATTTCGTCCGGGCGAGCTAGACGGTGCTGTAGATAGCAAGACCGGACGCCTCAAGATACCGAGAACTCTTTTGACGGAACTGCACCGACGTGAAAAGGGAGAGACTCCGGAAGCTGCTGCCCCGCCAAAGAAGCCGTCCAAGAAAAAGGCGGCTACAAGAAAAAAGAGAGGCAAGCTCGCCGCACCTCCGTGGGCAATCAAACACGACCGGCTGTTAGTTTCACTGTACAACACGGGAAGCTCTTCCAAGGAGATGAGCAAGACTATGAAAAAGACCTTCCCGGAAAAGCGTTCATCGAAGCAGTGCTCTCACCGTATCGCAAATATCCGACTCAAGGTGCTTGGCATGTACCCGGATTACTCCCAGAAGACCTCCAAGGACGGTCGGAAACTTGTCACGGAAGATATGCTGAGGATTTACCACGGGCTTCCGAGAAAGAATGGTTCGCCTGCCAAAGCTACTCCCAAGCCCAAGCCAAGGGAAAAGAAAGTCTCGGTTCCGATTCCAGCCACACCTGAGCCCAAGGTCGTGTCAAACGGCTTGCACAAAGCCAAGCTCGACCTGGACGATGGTTCCATGACAATAACGCTGGAAGGCAAATTTGCTGAGAGCAAGACACTCAAAGACAAAGTGGCCAAGCTCATCAGCGAAGCTGCGGTTGTCAGCTAAAGGCCGTTCAGAACTTTCATACCCGGCTCACAGGCTTTTACCAGTGAGCCCAGGTCTTGAACTTCCCCGCGTTCTTTGAGCGGTCTTACCAACTTTTTGGCTTCCTCTACAAATGCTTGATCCACAGGCATTTGTAGGAAGTCGAAAATCCGGGGGATCTGCGAGTCGGGGTCATTGACTAACTGCTCGTATTGCACGTGCAGTATCTCAACCCCTGCTTGATTCAAAGCTTCCAGACCGCTCACTATCTGGTTCGACCAGTAGTGGCCATACTCCGCAATCGGAACTTCTACAGCCAACGCCTCTGGCACGGTCATGTCTTTCCGCGTCCACTGATATGCAATACGCACCCGAAGATACAAGTGCGTTGCCATGGACAACGCTGTGTCCACTCCATTCCGCCAAATATGGAGATACCGCGCTGTCGGGAAGCTCTTCAAAAAATGCTTTGCATGTTCCAGGGACGTGCCAGACCGCTCAACCCAATCTTTTTTCTGGAAACAGAGCCGCAAAGCTTCAAAGATCTGGTCGAAATGCTCGTGTGCCTGTAGCTCAGGCTGAATGGTTATGGCCACTCGAAAACACTCTCGTACTGCGTCTTCAGGCTCTCCTGAGCGACGGGCAATATGGGGGATCGTGATCAAGTCCAAAGGGGGTGGGTAAGGCTCGCCGCCAGAGACGTCAGCCAATATTTCCACGGGTGGCCCTGCCGTCAGGATACCCGCCGCATGATCAGACATATAGCTGCATTTTTCCCACAGAGCAGGCCCGTCTATTGGTTCTTTGATCCGAAACAGGCCAAAGCCTGCCATGACAAAGAACTCAGACAGAGACAGGATATCGGGATGCTGATTCACCAGATCAGAAATGAGTGTCGAGCCACAACGCCCTGTACCGATAACAATGGTTCCCATCAGGTGTTCTCTTGATGGATTGAAACTCTGTTGTGAGTCAAGTCTCTTTTATAGACAGCGGTAATTTTGTCGCCGTGTGAAGGGCGTGAAGGCAAAGTCAAAGTCACGTCAGCAACCTGTATTTCTTTCCCATCGGTATCAAATCGCCGCATTGGGTAACCGCCCTTTTCTACCCAACTCACCTCCCACAGATGGGAGGCCGCATTATATATTATGTCTATTGCCCCATTTGCAAGCTCGTACCCTACATCCCCTGGTTGCAGAGTTTTGGCCCACGCCGCTCCCATGTCCCAGAACTTCTTTTCTGGGATCAGGATGGAAGGAGCGACGGCAACCGCTCCAGCTACCGGGATTATTGTTCTGAGAAATTGCCTACGATTCATCATAGCTGCCTCGTGTGGCTATCCCGAACCAACAAAGCCAGAGCCAGACGTAGAGGTTGGATCAACCAATGTTACCGGGCCTACCAGACCAGACGGAATATCGGGGCTAACAGGTACGTCCTTGATCAGAACACCGTCTTTACCTTTTCTAGCTCCAATGAACGGTACACGAGCGTCTATGGGTACAGCAAAGGGCGGATGCGGAATGGCATTCCTGAGTTCCGCCCGACAGACCCTCCATTGAACGGGGATAATTGCCCGTTTAATGGCCTCTACACGCTCATCTCCCGTCTCGTAGATACGATAGTAGTCCGTTGGGTCTTTCTGGTCGAAAGCCGCTCTGTAGACTCCAAAATCGGGTTTATCAGCCCATTTTGAGGTGTCGTAGGGCATCTTGCTCTCAGGACAAAAGCCAAATTTGTTCAGTGCTTTGAAGAAGAATCTGATATAGGTGCCCCGATCTGCGTCAGTCGCATCATGATATGTCCGGGGGTTGTAGTAGCCAAAAAGCCGTGAAGCCAAAGGAGGGATCTCACCCGTTTGCCGGTACTGAGACATCCGGAGTGCCTGGACCCCTGAATTGGACACACAAGATCCCAGGTTTTTCTGGTTCAACACTTTGACTACCCAACGTGTCAAGTACTCGCTGTCGGCCACCTCGATGGCAGTCAAAAGCTCTTTTGAATCTTTATCCCGCTCATCAGGATAATCGTCATCTGGCATATAACCTATGGCGTACATTGTTCTCTCCTAAAGCTGTTCCACACCCTCGAACACATAGTTGGTTCCATCCACTGTCTCAAAAGTAAAAAGCTTCTTTTTGATGCTGAAGTTATACTTATTGACTTTTACCGCCTGCTTTTGGCCAAGATTTGTGTCGCTGACACAGTAAAGGATACCGCTTTTTGTCATTGTGAACCGCACATTCCCCCACCATATTCCCTGGACCGCTTTGTACCATTTGTCGCTTTCTATCTGGTCCTGCACCCGTTGAGCCTACACCACCCATGACGGATAAGGCTCATTAGAGCTATACTTGCCCTGATCTATATAGTCATCTAATCGGTTTCGCACGTCTCTTGTGCTTATCACCTCAAAGTTCTGTAACTCTGGTTGGCTCACAGGCACTGGCTTAATACCCTCTATTTTGATGGCTTTTATGATCTCCGGTATCGTTTGCTCAATATGGTAAAAGGGATTTTTCGCGACACAGAAACGTTCAGCATACGGACCAACTGCGCCTCTGTGTAAGCCAGCCATGGTTATCCATTGCCCCTCGAAAAGCATTTGGACGTAAAACTTATGCCCAAATCGAGCTATCCTGAAGTTCTCGAACATCTCAGCTTCAATATCTCGTCTAGTTAGTGCCAAAACTTGCCAACTTTCTATAATATCTACGACCTCGATCCAAAGCTGCTTTTCCTTTACGAGTGATCCGGAAAAAACGAGCACGGCAATCGTAGTTCCTGTTTACCCGTGACCGCACCATCCCTTGCTCTCTCAGACGCCGCAAAGTCGTGTGCATGGTCCCAAGCGAGAGAGCTTCATGGCACTTTTGCTTATAGGCTTCCTGGATTTGTGTGCCTGTTTGTTCCTCGACTACTCGACTACCAAGGCGAGCAACCGGTGTTCTGTGATTGATGGAACCCCTTTTAACATAAATGTATTTACACCTTTCTGTACTAAAGTTGCACACTACTTCTCTGCTCGAACACATCGTTCACAATACCATCCCTTACTTTCTCTAGGTCGCCAACCGGCCAAATGGTACTCTTGAATGGCCTCATTCTTAGTCTCACGTTCCACTGTGCGAGTCGAAGAGCATCTCTGGCATGTGACAACATATTGAGTCTTGATTTGGTCGATCATCTCTTTTCCGAGAAGGTGATCCCATAGGTTATTACTCTCTCTTACGACTTCCACCGTGTAGCCATCAGAGAAGCGGAAAAAATACCTACCATCGGAATCCTTAAAAACTACAGGCTCAGTGGTCTGTATGTCCGGTGCTTCTCTCTGGTTGAAAACTATACTCATTCCCACCCCTTTTTAATACAGGTCCGTTTGTGGAGCACGTGAAGGTCCTGCCGAGGTGTTTTCGTTTCCAGCAGCAACCACACCAAAATGTGCCTCAGATCATTCCGGGTTTTGGCGTCATTAAAAATTACTTCCAGGTGTTTGTAACCTTCGGGGTCTTCAGGCATGTAATCATCACCATACATTATTCGCAGTCCCTGACGGCAATAGCACCAATGTCAATATTACTAGACGGAGTGTCATCATAAGCCCCGGCTGGATTGAGCTTCCAGCGCTCCCCGTTATCTTTCCAAACGGTCAACTCCCAGCGCCAGCCTTCTGGCATATTATAATGGAGGTCTGCCAGGGCGGATTTGAGCTTTTCAAGGCGATACATATGTGAGAAATGTGACATTCTCACATACTACACCGAAAGCTTGTGGAGCGCTTGGTATTTTTAGAGGCCGAAAGCCAACTGGCCCGTGGCGCGTCTGGCTTTCTTCTTCTCAAGCTGGGCCTTAGCCTTTTTGCCCATACTCTCAAGAAGCCTCAGTTCCTTTGCGAGAACGGCTTTACGCTTCCCAGTGGCAGTTTTGAGTTCCTGAGAGCGTTTTCGGTACTCCTGTCGCGCCCTCTTGAGCCATGCTTCCAGCTTTTTGGCGGTGTAAGGCTCGTGCCCAGCGCCCCAACAGCGGAAGCAAATGCCGTTCATGACGTGCATGAACTGTCCCAGTATCCCGGTCCCGCCGCATCTTTTACAATTCTGTTCCATACTAATATTACAACTCAGCGGCTCAAAACTCTAGCTTTAATCCCATTTTTCGGTGTAATGAAGGGTATGACAAAAATCCAGTGGAAAACTTACAAAAATTATGCTGGACCTAAAATCAGCGGTATTGCGGATTTCTCCCCTCCCACCGGGGATCGGGAACCTTACCATGTCGATCGAGCCTTTTGGCTGACCAGCAAAGTCGAGACGGGCGCGAGATTCGGGGCAGTAATGGCCTATGACGGGACAGCTATGACAGCCGGGTTAGACCAGCATGTGGCTGTTTACCCCAGAGAGTTATCCCGGCCAGACGATGGCAACGCCCTGGATGATCAAGGAACTCTCTGGAAGCTCTTGAGATGTATTGAGGTGGTTCCGTTCGGGCCGCATTATGGGCAGGGGTCTGGATCTCTAATGGAAGTCAGAGAAAACCTTTGGAACTCATTTAGCGCCACGGGGTGGTATCTGGCTCAAGACGGTGTGCTTCGATACTATCATACTGGCTTACCCGTAAACGGACATGAGATTCGTGATGAGTTTACTCCCAGACGCGGCAAGCCGACCACCAAATTTCAGAGAGAAGAAGCAAAACATTGGGCCAAACTGTTTCATGATCTGTTTGCTCACCCGGCAACGCACAAGGCTCAAATAGAGTACGGAAAAGAGCATCTGGTAAAACGGACAAACCGGCGTAAGCTCAATGTGCAAACAATCCGATACTTGAAACTTGAGTACCTAAAAGTCTCGGATTTTTACCCACAAGAAATCACGTCTCTGAAGCTGAATTCTAACTGGAACGTGGAACAGGATTTGGCAATGTGCATGTATCAGAGTCATTCGGTTAATGCCCCGTCCATCGCCAACAAAGCTCTCATCAAGGTATTGGACAAAAAAAAGGGGAAACTGAGAAAGGACTGGCCGAAGAGACTCATCCATATCCTTGGGAACTCAAAATATGGACGGTGGGATGACGACCTAAAATACGGTCGTTACCAACGTACCCGCTCCGCCGCCAGAGGCAGTGGTCTTTGGCCTACCCGATTGTTTGACGGGCCAAATGCAATAATGCCAAAGGATTTAAGTGGCTAAGAAACTACTCAAGTTCGTTGGTCAAACAGAGGATGGAAAAGTGGTGGTAGCCGGTGTGTACCGTTATTGTGAGACTACAGGGGTGCCTTTGTCGGATATGCTGACCGCTTTTCAGGATCGAAATGCGGTAACCGACTGGCTTTCTTACTGCGCTGAAGCTCTCATAGCGGGTATGGACTACGAACGGGTTGTGTCCAGGATAAGCGAAGCCACAGTGGACGCTTTTGACTCAGAGCACCGGGACATTGTTTTGAGCAAGTTGGAACATATTGTTTCTCAGTATGGGAAAGTAGTTTTTCTTATTTGGTACCGAAAGGTTGTGCCATGACTGACAGATACCATTCCTTAACAGTCGTATTAGAACATGACATCCGAGATGATGACGCAGAGCCTCTAATAAACGCAATAAAGATGTTACACGGCGTGTTGTCTGTAAAGGGTAATGTATCTAGCTTTGAGGTACACACGGCTACGGAAAGAGCTAGGTTTGAATTGGGCCAGAAACTTTGGGAAGTAATTTATCCCAAGGTCAAGAAGTGAGTGTTTGATTAGCTCACGGAGGTACCCGGCGGGTCACCGGGATCTTCAAACTTTTCAGTTTGACGCCTTATAGTTGGTGCCATTAGACGGTCCATTTCTAACAGATGCTCGAACCAGCGCTTATTGTCCGAGTTTTTCCAACCACCTTCGCGGCCCCAATAATCCGCGAAGTCTTTAAGCGATACCTCCGTCAACTAACCAAGCTCTATGTATTACAACTGAGCCGCCTGAAACTCTATTTGAATTTCAACTTTTTTCATCCCCACGAGCGGCGGTCAGATGGTCACACCATCTTTCGCTTCTCTCATCTAACATTCGCACTGCCTCTTCAAATGTGTGCCCTGACCCTACAAGAGATCGTAAGATAAACCTGTTAGATGTTTTCAAGAGGTGGCACTCATATCGCTTTCCATAAGCTTCAGACTTGCCATAATCCAGCACTGACACCTTGTAGCCTTTATTGAGCTTGATTACCCACGTCTGATCCTTGCCCTTGAGCACTTTCCGCTCTTTACCGGCAAACATTATTGTCTCAGGTACTGACACACTACCTACTTACACCGACCCTGATCGAATGACCCCCTCAGAACCATTCCAAGGGGGTCACTCTTAAAACCAGCATTTCAGCAACCCAGAGGTTTTACAAATAAACCTGCCGGGACCGTTATCCCCCTTCTTTGTATCGGGCGATTGCTACAGCTTTGTCAGCCACCTCACAATGGTCAGAAAAGTCCCAAGTGGGTTCGGCTTTCTGACTCCGTTCGAAGGCTTCATTCCAGCGTTTACGCTCTTCTGGCGAACGGAACTTAGGTTCCGTGGATCTGACTGCAACTTCTGGGTCAATCACATGATCCCAAAGATTCTTAGGGTCTTCTTTGTGTTTGTTTTCATTGATCAAAAGTTTTGGAGTATCGACATCCATGGCTTCCCGGTATTTTATCACCGCCATATCCGCTATTTCCGCACAATCATAACCAATAATCAGATCAACGTCCCGGCTATCGTGCATCATGGTGCCGCACGTTCCAGGAGTTTGTCCAGGGACCATGGTCGTAACCCAGTGCTGACGTTCGTAAGCTTTCGCAAAAGCCGTGGCCCAAATCAGTTTTTCGATCTCAGTCATGTTTAATTACACCGAAACGGCATTTTTTACCGCCCGGTCGTAAAGAACAATGTTCACAGCATTCCCTAAATTCAGACAATGTTTGGACGGAATCCTCAGAAACCGGTGGCAAAGCGATAGCATAACTTGTGGGAGTGACCCGTCTTCTGGCCCAAAAACGTAGACAGGGTACTCCGGATGTATGAACTCTGGCAACATTTCTGAATTCTGTCTCACTTCTACCGCTATAGGCGTGAATTCTTTAGGGAATCTGTTGAAAGGGTATGTGTCGTTCAGGATTGTTACGTCCCGATAGCCCTTCATTCGCTCTTCTCTCGGTATTCTGACTTTTGGGTTGTCCAGAACCCCAAGCCGGTCACCACTGAAAATGACAACTTTGGCCCCAAAACAGGACGCGGCCCGAACCGCTGCCCCCACATTATGAGGGTATTTGGGGTTATGCATTACAATAGCCGGTGCCATGTCAGTATTGAACAGAACTGTCCGTTTGCCGATCTGGTGAATCTTACCCGGCTCGAAATCTTCTGGACCTACATCATGTCCCCTGGCAATTTCCATACCCAGATATTACACCGAAAATGGTGGAAAGCGTAGCTCTTTTGGTGTAATTTAGACCCATGTGGCTTCCTGACCCCTTATCCCTTATTATTGGTGCCGCTCTTACTGGGCTAGCTTACCACACCTTCAAAGCGTGGCAGGCCCATAAACGGCTGAAAGAGTTAGAAAGAAAAGCCTTGGAGAGAAAAGCAAAAGAGGAAGAAGCGGAACACAGGCAAAGAGAACGGGAAGCCGAACGACGACGACAACAAAGAGAGATTGCTAACGCTATAAGAGGTGTGGAAAGCCGACCTAACCCAGCGCCGAGAGGACCTAACCCAGCGCCGAGAGGTGTGATTGGCTTCTCCGGTGCCACTGGCGCTATAGGCGGTCCAATAGGGCCTATTCGTGCCGGTGTCGGATCACAAAACGAATTCACTCGTCCCCACGGTTATTGGATAGGCATGTCAGAATCAGAAGCCGAACCGGAACCCGCACCCGAAGAAGATCCTGTAACTCTTTGGGAACACCTTAAGGACTAAATAAACATGGCAGAATGGAGACCCAACCGAAACCGTGATATATATCATCTTTTCCGCGAAAACTGGAAACCGAAGAAATCAGATGACTTTGTTTACGCTTATCCGTCTGAATGGACCGAAGTATGTAGCGGGGACATCCAACATCCCGCTCCCAACAGAACCCTTTGGGATCATCTGAGGGAAACTTAAAATGGATGAGCTACGAGTGGGGGATCGCCTTTATCGGCTAGGAGACGATGGTGAATACCACGAAGTCGCAAGGCAATCTTCTGACCCTCTTACAGCTACAACCAATCCAACTTATTACGAAGTCTATGAAGTAGGACCGACTCCGCCCCCTTGGACACTTTGGACTTGCATTACAGAAAGCTAAATGGACCAAAGCAATAAAAATCTTTGGCAGCATCTTCGAGGCCAATGTGCCGTCTGTGGAACAGACTTTAAAATTTCTATCGCTGATAACTTCTGCTCTCATAAGTGTTATAAAGTATTTCTTAAAAATACCGCAGTAGAAAGCGGCGAGCGTAAAAAATTGCGGAAAAAGAAAAACCGCACCAAGGGGCGTTCGGCTAAAGCCAAGCCACCCTCTGCTCTTTGGGACTGTCTCAGGGAATAAAATGCCTCGCTGCCGTCATTGTCACAACTACTTTTCTTTCGTCGGGCACCCACCTCCCACTTATTGCCCAACCTGTATCACTGAGGCTTCCAGAGCGATCATTGAGTCTTCAAGTACAACCAATACACTATCTAACATAGTAGAAACGCTACCCAAATACAGCGCCGAAGAGCTATCGAAAGCATTTACGGCAGTGAGCCATGCTGCCGCTGAAACCACGAATAGCTTTGAGGAGACTGTCAGAGGCTTGGGCAGATCACTTAAAGTAAAGCTGCACCGTCAATGTGAATGCGGCACGGAACTTTATACAAATAATGTGGTCTTTAGTACTAAGATCATCGGCGCATGGTGCTCTGACAAATGCAAAAACAAGGCTGAAAAAGAAGAGGAACCTAAGAACTTGTGGGACCACGTGAAAGATGCCTGATTGTTATTACTGCGGAACTTTCTGTGATCCGCCCTGTATGGAGATAGACGATCACGCTTATTGTTCACCGGATTGTGTCCACAGCGTGTTCAAGCTTAGTGAGCAGTGCCATGAAGGAGTGAATCCTTACGTACCGCTGACTGAGGAAACCCGGTCAGTCAAAGTTTTTAGAATTCCCTGTACGACCGTACTTTATTGGCGCTGTGACGAGTGTGGGGATATGCAGCCTATCGTCAATGAAGTTTACCTTTCTGCCTATGTCGCTGGAACATATTGTACCCCTGCTTGCAGCAGAAAAGTAGCCAGAAGGCAACAACCGGGACCGGACAAAATTCTCTGGGATCACGTAACAGAGGTACCTAAAAATGGCTCCTGAATACCAGGAATTATTCAAAGGAATAGGAATCGGACTCTATATGTTTTTCGGGGCACTAACGCTTGTTATGCTTTGGAAAAGAACCAGCCAAAATAAAAGAGCGCTCGAAGAGGATCATCAGAAGTTTTTGACATCGATAGCCACGCCTGGACCAGCGGAACTAGCATTCTCTGAAGCAATGATGCGTCCAAAATGTGTTGAGTGTGGTCACAGTATTACAGAGGGCCATGTAAATTCGATTCGATTCTTCAATGACAAGGGAACACACCACCTTTGTACTCACAACTGCCGCATGAACCATAGTTTAAGGCTTGAGGTTTCTTTACAAAGCATTAGAAACCAAACTGTGATGCAAGGCTCTACCAAAGACCTATGGGAGCACCTGGAAAATGACTGAATTTTTTGATGCATGGAATCCAAATGAAATTCCAGAGTCAGTAGTCCCGTGTATCGGGCCGCACTGCGAAGGATGTAGAGACAGGGGCGAACCCAAGTGTACCCTTGTCTACCCTGACAAAAATCTCTGGGACCACTTGAGAGAGGAAGAAAAAAGGACGCCCGGTAAGAGCGCCCTTTGTCGAGCAACGGACCCGACCTCTTTTGGTGCCTACAGAGTAGACAACACTCGCAGTATGTCAAGGCCAAAATGGTTCACGTACTAATTGCATACTGGGCAGCATCGTTCATAGCCCTCATGTATACGTCAGCGTCCCTACACTTCGAGTTTCTAAGGGTTGTGGGCAGAAAAGATCTGAAGGAAACAAAACCACATATAACTTTGTGGGATGTGGTAACAGTTCTTGCATTATCCCCGGCAACAATTGGCCTGATTATCACTGACGACGGTCAAAAAGCTTTCCGAGAGGTAGTCGCAGAAAGATTCACAAAGAACCAACAAAACCAGTTCACCAGAGAAGAGGGTCAACGGATTGTCGCCTGGGTAGAGGGTCAAAGACCGCCAAGAAACAACAGTTGAAACCAGTGCCAGCCAAGAACTGAGAAAAGAAAAGTTAGGGCCGCTCGTCTTTCTTTCCAACGATTGTGGTCCATGGCTTAGGTGTAGTATCAAAATAAAGTCAAAGACCGCCAAGAAAATCGTCCAAAGAGCCTTTACGGTGATCTTTGAGGTAATGTAGGCATTTACCTACAATAGCTTCGGCTTCGGCCTCATCCATACCTGAATCGACCAGTTCGGCCTGAAAAGCGTATAGAGCGAGCATAATGGCATCGCCACCGATCCATTGCCGCCCCAAACAAGCCAGAAAAAGCTGCATAATTGAAGGGATACGCGCCTCTTTTGTAAGCTTTTTAGCTGGAATACGGTTACGGACATCTTGACGCCATGAGTTAAGACCACAGCAACAGCCTGCCCCGGCGTGAAGTTCCGCTCTAAAGCGTTCACCCAGACCGGATGGGAGTTCCATCAGTTGGCAAATATGGCGTTCTCCGGTCCAGGTAAGGGCTGGACAGACAGCGATACCCGGCCCATAAACCCGGTGAGCCGCTTCACAAGGCGTTTTAAGACAACAATAGCCACATCCGTTACAGTCAGACATACAGCTATTACAACTCAACTCCGGGAAACTCTAGCCCCCAAACATTTTTTCCAGAAAATCAGGCGGCAACGGGTCTTTACCATCGCCTTTGCCAGTTAGATTGGCGAGTTTAGCTTTCCGGTTCTGTTCCTCCCCCACTTTCCGTGCCATACACGCCATACAAGTGCCAGCCATGAGCATGACTTTTGGGTGGTGCTTACACTTTGGCACCCAAAAGTGAGCGTAGAGAAACCACCAATGGTCAAGTTTGATTCGAATCTTCCATGTCAGATCGTGATGCTTGAGTCGATAATAAGGAGCCGTCACTCGCCATTTAAACCGCATAAATCGAGGGTATCGTGCCCACAACCAGCGAGAAAACGCCCGTTGTTTTTGGCGCACCCCCCAATGCTGATACCAAAGATAACGCCACATACTGTGCGCTCTGCTGTATTGCCACCGGGCAAGTAAAACAGAACCTGCAAAGAGAGCCAGTAAGGTATAAAAATATGTCATCTTACTCTTGCTTGGGGTTCGATCCGGTACATGGTTTTGACCAGCTTGGCACCTCGAAATGGTGTTGGCGTAATAATTACCAGACGAATGCCTTTTCGTTCTCTCCAAATCGAATCGCCGTCTGGGATGCTTTTCCCACCATAAAGAACGGATTCAACTTGCCGGTCTGTTATTTGTTGCTCTTCAGCCTTGGTTTGAGCATGTCGGCTGAGAGCTACATTACCTAACCCCGGCACGTCTTCATAGTAATATTGCACTCTTATGTATTACACCGAACCCCCCGATCCATCAACGAAATTCTTGCTTACTCTACATAAGGGGTGTAATTAGGGGCATGACTAAAGAACGAGAAGCAGCGGCCCAAGGTTTACGAGTTTTGGCAGATATGCTGGAATCCTCTGATGGATGCCCAACAGAGGCACGAATATTACAAGAAAGCGTGATTCCAGCGATAGGCTGTATGCTAGAAGGGGATCTAGATTATTTCTGCGTTATTGGTTTTGGCCCGGATGTTAGAGTCACGGACTGGATCAATACCAAGGAAGCCGCACTATTCGATATTGCGGGACGACTTCTAGATCTGGCTAATTTGTTGAGCGCAACCGCTAGACACAAAGAAATGAACGAGACTGAGGACCAGTGCTGCGAATGTGAAGACAATCCGAATGTTTGCCGGGAAGTCGAAGAGGACGTAAATTAAAAGCCGTGGGCAATGCCCACGGCAGGCCCAAGGGTATACCTTGGGGGTGTGTGACTATGGCGGCAGATAGGGGTTGTAATCGCCGTCTGCGTGGAAGTGTAAGATTGCAGCCCAGAAATCCACAGGAGGGCCACCGCCAGGGCGAGCGCCGTTAGCCACCCTGAACTTAACACCGTAAAGATCTTGAACCAGAACCGGAAAGACGAAAACAGGACTCAAGTCAATCCCTCCCACACCACTGCCAGGGTCCGGAACAACTTGAATTCCTGTTCCACCACCGGGGGTTGTGGACATATTTTTTACTTCAACGAACAGACCATCAAAACTTGGGTCTGGAGTGGGGGGTAATTGAATAGTGATCAAAGTACCGGGAGCGGCTGATAGGTCACAAATGATCGTCTCACCAAACATGGCGAGGTAAGGCATCGGGGTAGCCGGTGTTACAATAGGATTGACAATACTCCGTTCACTACCAGGGGCTGCTCCCGGAATTGCCACGTCCACATTACCCGGCGATGACTGGGTACTTGTGACACCTGCGCCGGTAAAGTCCATAACAAGTAGGGACGTTTCTACCGGGGTTCCCTCATCTTCGATTGTCACAGCGGGTTGCACAGCGGGGCTGGCGGCTGCAACGGTTCCAATTTGGCTCTTTTTGATTCCCATGCTTCTGGAATCTGATAAAAGAAACTGGAATCTAGCTAAAACCCGCAATAGTTTCACGTGAAACATTGAAACCACGGTAAGATCGGTGTACTACTAAGAATGCCTCGTTGTGACTGGTGCGCCAAGCACACAAAAGACGAGAATGGGCTCCGGGCTTACGACATGACAGGAGACATGATCGACAGGCTCTTTTCAACACGCCTAAAAATTAGGCCAGGGTTTTGGTGTTCGTCTGTATGCAGAGAGCGCTCATTTGAATTTGGAGTTATGAACTATTCGACGATAACATTTTGGGATCATGTGAGAGATGATTTTGAAGTTTGGTGGAAAAACGTAGACCCCGATGCCCCTTTCTAAATACAAGCAAGTGAATGTTCCCCTGGTTCTTATTGGAGACACCAAAGAAGAGCGCCGGGACAATCTGAGACAGTACTTTGCCGACGCCAACATTGATGTTGATAACTGGCCTAACATGGTGGGGTACACGGACATTAATGAGATAACTTTACTCTGTCTGGTCTGCGCTTGCGGCGAACATCACCTATACCGCCGTTTTACCGACATTCCGATGGAAGATACGATTTGCTCAGACTGTAAAGACAACTGGATCATTCTGGGCTTCGGTAGTGTAAAGAAAATGCGACAGACTTTTGGACACAAAACTCTCTGGGATCATGTCTTGGAAAAAGCCTAAAACCTACGAAATATGGTCGGAAAACAGTTCGGGTGATCACGGGAACTTAGCTTTTAGGTCAACCTTTTTAACTTCGTCCACTACCTCTTGCATAGCCTTCCGCGCTTCTTTTCTACCCTCAAACTCCGGATTTGTGGACAATAACAGCTCATGCGGAACATCACCGTGTTTTAACCACAATTCAGCGCCCCATTTGTCCGTTTTTGAGTCACGTCCTGTAATTATCTGAAGTGAATCGGGGTTGCTCTGAATTACCATTGCTGAACGTAAAGTGACTCCCATTATAACTCTTCCTTTTCAAGGGTTTGGTGTAGTATATTACACCGGGTTCTATGTCAAAGTACTGCCAGTGTGGTAAAGAAATCCCGCCTGAAAAAACCTATTTCCGGTGGCAAACTGGACAGTTTTTTGAAAAACGCCTGTGGTCTGACGCTCTTTGGTGCTCAACGGAGTGCAGGGCTGAAAGTCTCAATAGAACGGGGCTTAAATGTGTAAACTGTAATAGACCCGTTTGCCGAACGGACTGCTACTATGGTTCAAAACGCAGCAATACCAAGACTTTATGGGAGCATCTTAGAGAATGACCAGAATGCGAGTCCTGACAACAGACCCTAAATGTGAGACATGCGGCGGCACCGGAATGGACGATTCCATAAGCAGGCGATTCTGCCCTCAGTGTGTTAAACCAGTCGATATCGAAGCCAGAGAGGTCGGGCCTAATAAGACCCTATGGGAGCATGTGCAAGAGCCACACGATCCCGATCCCATGAATCAAGCTCTTGAAATCGACGAAGCAACTTACATTGTCGTCGCGGAACACGGGGTTGAATACCCACTTTACGACATCCAATGTGTCAGTAGCAGTGACCCACACGAAGAGGGGTTCCAATACAGAATACCTGCAAAAATGTGGCGTTTGGCAATGCAACGCCAACAAGACCACGATCGATTTCAAGATATGTTTCGTAGAATCTCGCTTCTAGCAGACGAAAGGGTTATAAGAGGAGACGGTTCTGCATTCGTATATGAGACGCCAGAACAAAGGCAAATCCTAGATATTTGCCGTGAAGCCGGGATCACAATATCGGCCTGCATCGGAGCTACAGGCCCAACTGGGCCACCGACAGGTCCAGTTGGATCGCCATATTGTTCGACAGGACCAGCAGGAGAACCAGGAGATCCAAATGTTTGAATCAGCCATGCACAAAGAACTAATCGGCACTCGACAGCTACTAGAACAAAGAACCAAAGAGCTTCAAGAATTGCGAAAACTCCACAAAATTATAGAAGAATGGCGAAATGAGCACCGGCCAAGCTGTGCTGAAAGTCTCCTGCAACAGGACAACGTGAACAACGCACTTCCTGAGTTGGCTTTTCAGCTACTGGAAATTGTTGGGTACTACCCTGAAGATTGAGAGATCTTTGATAATACCCGCCTTGGTATGGAGCCAAGGATGAAACTACTACTATCATTACTAATAACCTGTCTCTGTCTCGGTTGTGACGCTGAAATAGAAGCTGAAGCTGAGTCAGTAGCCGAACGGTATATCAAAATCACAAACAATTGCTCTGAAGACCTTTGGACGCACCAGTTAAATCTGCCTGGACATGATGCAGACACTTCCATACCAAAGGGCACGTCAGTTGAATTTAAGGTTGGCGACGGAAGCTTTCCAAGTATCTCAATCTGGCCCAAAGTCGGGTGTGACAAGACCGGGCAAAATTGCACGTGGGGTCAAGCCTGGAATCCGTGCTCCAATCCGATAAGCCCCGGCTGCCAGCCGAACAGTATGCCAGAGTTCGAGCTTACGTTTGATGCCAGAGACACAGGTCGGGTCTGGGTTGACCTCAGTCTGGTCAATGGGTACTCCGAACCACAATTCAAGATAATCCCGTTAGCAACGGACGTGGGCCAGGGAAACTGTAAAATAGCCGATTGTACCGGTCTTACGGAAAAGACATGCCCACAGGCTGAGGATCTGAGCATGGGTGGAAAGTACCCGGATTACAAGTCGGTAGATCTTCGGTACTCAATGCCTCGTGAATTTCTTGGGTCATCTGCTTTATGTCTGCGTCACGATCCACATACATCTGGTGCAGCTTATCCATTTCCTTAAAGAGGGAGTCGCTCTTTTTAAGCATGTCCCGCTGCCACTCTTTGTTCAGCCACCATTCGAAAAAGACCAAAGCCCAACCCAGAGCGCAAGCCACTACTAGCCAAAAGTTGTGCTCCATTTTTAACTTCTCTCTTCCATCCCGGTGTCAATGATGATCCCAAGTTGAGCAACAAAGGCTTCCCCAAGCTCTCCCCACGCTTTGCTGAGCTTTTCAGACCCTTGCTCACCGGCATACTTGTCAAGAGCCTCAACAACACCAGGACCAACAGCCTTCAGAAACGGCTCTTTGAGAGGTGCCAGCCAAGGTGCAACACCTTCAGGCGTAAAAGCAGTACTTACAGCTTCTCTGCAAACCGCAACCATGTCCTGTACCACCGACTGATTGATCTCTATACCTATGCGGACCAGATTCTTACTGGCCTTTTCGACGGTATCCACTGCCACTTGCCGGGGGATACCCGCTGCCACCATCAGGTCCAGAAGGTCTTTGGTTGCATTAAACGCTTTATCTGATGTTTCATATTCCATTTTCTATCCTTTGACGTAATCCCAGAGATCCTTTTCAGGCCCTTCGGGTTCACCTTCTTGAGGCTCGCCTTCCATATGCTTCAAGTCGCCGTATTGCCGCTCCAATTCTTCCATGTGCTCTAGATAGTTCTCACCGTAAAGATCGTTCATTACCCGTCCTGGCCGGGTAAGGGGAGGAGGTATCGGAGGTAATACCGGATGCGGCGGCGTCCGTTGTCGTAAATAATCTAAATCATCTCTAGGTTCGGTTATGGAATCCGCAACCTGTAAAAGTTTGGCAAGATATTGAGTACGACAATGACGGCGGCATAGGTAGATAGTCTCGCTGCCGTAGGGAGTGCCATGCGGAGACGCGCATGTAACAAACGATCGGGTGGCCGGGTCACTTAAACGGATTTCCCGGTGACACTCATTACAACGGCCCTCAGGCTCCTGCTTTGAGGGGCTTTCCGTTTTAATAGTATAAAGAATGCTTAGTGTGACAGCACATAGAGTAAAAAGGCCAGTTGACCAAACCGTCTTGTCCTCGAAGTTGATGACGTAAGCAGCCACAGCCGCCAATGCCCATATCACCATCGGAACAAAGTTTATTACTTGAAGGAGTCGCTTAGACATCAGTTATCTCTTACCGCTTCCCAAAGCGTATGTGGACCGAAAGTGGTCCACTCTTCCTGAGCTTTGTCCCACACTTCATCGAGCTTTTTCCTAAGCTTAGAAGCTTCTCCCAGACTCTTTGCCGTCTTGAAGTATTTTGAAACCACAAACTTGGCAAACAACACGGTGGGACGCCAGTTGGGTTTTTTCAATGCACCCAACTCATATTGTAGCTCTGCTAATTCATCTGAGAACTCTCTATTTTTTGCACCCCGGCGATAGCTTCTAAACTCCACAGCCGCTTCAGCGCAAACTCTCTTGTACTCCAAAATAGAAGTTTCCAGCACAAGCACTTGCTGACGTTCGTGCTTCAATTGTTCCTGCAAATCTTTGGTTTTCCTATCATCGATGTAAATGTGAACGTCTTTATCGACAAGATATCTGATCTCATCCTCAATGGTTCTTATCACCTTCTTTTTGGTGCGACCGTCTGCTGACAGTGATTTGACTTTTTTGACTTTTTTTGCCATACGAAACCTTAGGTATGTGCAACAAAATTACAGCTTTTTGGCTACAGACGTCGGCTATCTGGGGTAAGTTTTGGTGCGACCGTCTGCTGACAGTGATCAAGCAAGAGTCGCGCTCGGAAAAACGGTCAAGTCGATAATATCACTATTACACCGTTTTTCCATCAACATGCCCACATAAAATCGGTAGCGATTGAAATTTCAACCGGTAGCGTCGGCACCGCGCTGTCGAAACGTATCTAAGTGCTTGAAATTACTGATCACGGCTATTGGCACGGGGGTTGCATTGTTCTAACCCGAAAGGAGTTAGCCATGATCGAAAAATACTTAGGCCCTGATAATGTCCGAAGAACACCTCAAGAGCACGTAAAGTACCTGTTCGCCTGTGCCGACCGTTGGGAAGCCACTCCCGGTGACAAGGTTGCCAACGCTGAATGGGCCGAAAGGGTTAGGGGAAAGGCTAGGAAGCTCGCTTACCGTCTGGCATCCCGGATCGCTTCATAGAAAAATTGGACGAGATCTCGAAGCTCATCGGCGGCTGCTGTCGCTTGCTTAGACGCTCCTGATGCAGCATCCCTGGCAGAGTTCGCCATATTGTAGGCGTTCAGAGCCTTTTTATGCAGGGCTGTAAGTTCTGCCACGTCCATGCCTGCGACTGCTTCTTTCCATCGTGTGTGGTCGTCTGACATAATACCTAACCCGCTTATCAAAAGTTATTCATCCCGTAAAGATTCCCAAAGAGTGGCGTCCGGAGCCAATTGCTCAAGAACCTGATTCCAAACGGCATCTGCCAGTTCTCTCCGCTTGATAGCCTTCTTGAGAGTCCCGCCACTCAGGTAATATTTGAGCAAAACGGTGGCTACAAACCGTGCCGTAGGTTGCCAATCGCCGTCTTGAAAGAGTTTCACTTCATCTTGCAACGCCTCTGGCGTATTGTCCGGTCGGATTCCCCTTGTCGTCTGACGAACACAACGAAGTAACTCAATAGCGTCATGGCAAGCCTCACGATGCCTGTTAAGCTTACGCTCAAGCTCTACCTCTTTATCAGATTGAGTCGGGATAGGATGTGAATAGGTGGTAATAATAGCCGTAGCATCGCTCCCGGTGGCGTAATCAGTGCTGGCAGTAGTGGTTACGGTCCAGGCGTTGCTTAGGGGTGCAGTGGGAGTCGAAGGGGTCCAGGGTGCCATGATTACTCCTACGGTGCGTACCTTACAACTGTGCAATCAACCTCTTGCAAATCCATCTCTGCCCCGGTTTTGGTCACAATGTGCCAGCCTTCTGAGGTTCTTTCAGCCGTGCGGAAATCACCACGAATCGAAGATCCATCCTCTAACGTACACCGGAAGTGGCCATCAACAGCCCCGTCCTGATAGGCACCGAACCCGCAGACAATGAAAGTACCAATGATCAGTCCAGTTATAAGATAGTACGCTCCGTTTTTGAACATAACTTACTCCTGAATGTGGTCCCAAAAGGTTTTATGGTCGTGTATCGAACCGCAAGTAAGACAGTAATACTGATCGGGATCTTCGTGGCGGCAAGCTTTTGTAATTGGTCGAAGTGGCCCACCACAAAAGCATTTACAACCTTGAAGTACCGGCAACGGGTTGTATACGGCCTTTCTAGCAATGAGCCGGTGGTATTCTTCCATCCATTTTCTATGACAATAATGAGTACAGAACCGTAAATCCCCTTCCCTAATCACAGGGGTTGCATCCGGTTGGTCCGCGCTACAATGCTGGCAAGGGGTCATCACTGTCCCGTAGATAAGCCCACAGCGGCTTGCTATTAGTAAAAAAGTAGTCACAAGGTGGGGCGCAAAGGTCATTATTACACTCGGTACACGAGGCCCAATTCGTGCCCTCAGCCCTGCACTCGATAGAGCAGTACCTCTGGTGATAGTTCCAACGTCTATAAGGCGGGTCAGGCATAGGTTGATCGCAACGAGCACACAGGTTCAAGCTTCTGTTGTGACACGCACGGGAACAGATAACGGTATCAACAGTTGGTTGTGACCAGGGGATAACACCATTAACCTGACGTTTGCATACAGCACACTGGTACATCCTCTTATCGCCTCTTCTTATGAAACTTGAGATGCACTTCTGAAACAACGTCGCCCTTTTTCATAGCGCCTACCTTACGCCCTTTTTCAACAATCTCTTCACGCGCCCAATCGTAAAAGCCTATCGCCTCACGCAACACTTGAGCATTTGATGCTGCACCTGAAGCCTTTTTGAGCGTCTCAAGTATCTCTACCGCATGATCGTCGAACGTGACCTGGATCTTTTTCGTCATTGCTTACCTGTATCTTCCATTATTCGACAGAACAACGCGCCTTGCTCAATCGCATCATCTACCGCCCGGTGGGTGTGTTTGGGCAAACCTTCAAACCATTTCTTGGGCATGGTTTTCTTGGAGACTTTACGGAAAGGCTTTCCAAGTACAGCCATGGCATACGTCTTTATGTCGAGCGCTTGAAAACCAAACGGACTGGCACCCGTAAAGTTGATCAGATACCAGTACACAAATGTAAAGTCATAACCAGCGGGATAGCAAACACATACCGGCTTCCCTGGCAATGCGTGAAGCCAATCTGAAAACTCGTTCATGGCTTTTTCAGGCGGTTGGGGGTTTTCTCTACAAATCTTCCAGGCTTCAGGCTGTGTTTTCCACCATTCCATAGTACCGGCGTTTGGTTGGGCACCCGGTAAAGTCTTCAGGTTGGCTTCAAAAGTATCGACCAGTGTCCCGTCCAGGTACGCTGCCGCCCCAATACTCAACATAGAGTTAGGTCCCGGTATAGGGCCGTCAGATTCCACGTCTACGCTTACGTAAATTTCTTCAGTCATTTTCATTCTCGTCTGTTAAATATTCCCAAAGGGTAGTTAGCCCCTCGATTTCACCGCCCCACCATTGCTGCTGGATCTTCTCCCACAAGTCCTCAAGGCTTTGGTGCAAAGACACAGCTTCCCCAAAGCCTTCGGCTTCTATATAATGCGCCTCAAGATAATCCATGAGCCTTTTGAAATCAGGCAACCAACGCCCTTCTCTCAAGCATTCTAACTCGTAGCTCAGTTCCTCTTCTAAGGGAGAGTTAAGACTTGGCTCGTCATGCCTTACCTTCCTCATTCTTTTCATTGCGGTAATCAATGCTCTGCCGACAATATGGAGCTTCCGGTTCTCATCTTCGAACTTTGCAAACCGTGCGTCACGGTGCATTTCAAGACTTGCGATCTTGTCCTCAAGTTCTGTGATAGCCTTATTTTGTTTATCGATAACCTTTTGAAGGCTTCGGACGTTTTTTGCTTTACTCATTTTTCAGATGCTCCCAAAGATCCTTGGTTTTACTTTCATCGATCGGATACTTTGGTGTCTCAACAAAACCTTGGTGCCCAGTTACTAAGTCTTGCATTATTTTGGTGTCTGCTTTGTTCAGACGTCTGCCAAAAGCACAGGTGCAAGTTCCTTCGTAGACTGAGACTTTATGTATCGCCGCAGAAATTGGAGACGCCTCGATTTCATTAAAAAACGTTTTGACATCTAAGAAGCCGTCTTCAGGCACTCGGAATATGAAATTAGGCATCTCCGTCTCGATTCAGATGTTCCCATAAGGTAGAGTTTTTATCTTCTACACTCTGGACACGTTCGTCCCATAGACCAGCAAGAGCTTTATGAAACTCAAAAGCGTCCTCAAAAGCTATCCCCATAAAGTACCGGCGCACCATCTCCGTGAGCAACTCACCGTTGGGTCGCCACTTTCCAGACTTCAGGTAGTGTATCTCATAGTCTAAAGCATCGAACAGTTTCTTGCCTTCCCAACTAGAGGAATCAAGCTTCCCCAAACGGAGCATCTGTAGCTCCCCGATAACCGCTTCACAACCGCTACGCATTTGACGGCATTCTCGATTAAGATCGTCCAGTAATCTCTGCTGTTCCCGGATCTCTCTCTTGGCCTCCGCCCGTGCCTCCTCTCCACAATGCCTGTGCCCACGCATGAACATTTCGGCTTCATCGGGCTTGCCACCGTGGTATTCCGCTTTGCAAACTGGGCAAACTAACATACCGGAATACTACACCGGTTTTGGGTCTTAATCAATTCTTAAAGAGGAGTACCAATCTTGATACATTATGTCTGGCCCTTTGAGATAGTCCCAGAGATTTCTTTTAGGGTGAGATACACAGGTTTCTGGACCCCCACAGGTTGAGTTATAACAATCGGCGCAAATCTCCGCCTGACGAAGTGTGATGGCTCGACACCTTGGTTTGCACCAACGAAGAAGAGTATTTTCGTATGCAACGTAAACAGTGCCCTTTATAGGCCGGTTGCAATGGTCACAAGAGTATTGAGCTACCATCCCAGGCTCTTGGCGGTATTTCTGAATATATGAACGATCTGAGGACTCAACCCGAACCGATCGGCATTGTGTTCAATGCTCTTATGAATATCTCCGTCATTGTGTCTCAGTGTTGCCGCTTTCCAGTCACAGAGCATCTCGATCAGATCTATCAAATTCATGTCATCTACGCCATTTTCGTAGAACTCCGGATGGTGCGAGTTTTTCATATAATGGAACTTAAGGAACGGCTGCATGTCTTTCAGAAATTGGTTGTACTCGTCGCTTCCGTAGGTTGACGTTGCGAGCTTGGGGGTGTACTCCGCAAAGCCTTCCGCTTCTGGTGCCTCAAGCTTTGTCGCGTCATGGTTTTCACCTCGCTTCAGAAGCATAACTACCATCTCTTGCAGTAGTTTTCTGACTTGATGGATATGTTTCCGGGTTTCTAGCTCCGCATTTAGCTTGTCTATCTCACTGGTCATTTACTTGCTCCGCTTCATACTCAACAACCGGCCTAACACTAAACAACCCTACACCACGCACAGCCACAAACACACGGGCTGGCGGGGCAACGTGCTCTTCGACAAAGGTTTCAGCCGCACCCGCTGGATCAATGGACTCAATAGGGGTCCACTGTTTATCGGTTCTCAGCTTACATTCATAGGTCTTGACTCTTACATGCTTATACTTTGCCATGGTTTTACCCTTCAGGTACTGGAAGATAGCGCCAGACATTATGACAAACCAAAGTACGGAAATGAAAATGATGTCATATGGGGCTGTGTCTGGCACCAGACTACTCCCTCGATACGTGATCCCATAAAGTAGGCAGCCCTTTGACCTTTTCACTTTGAGCCTGAGCCCAAAGCTCATCTAGCCGCTTCTTACGACTATAGGCGTGTGCAGAATCCTCAGCGTTCTGGTAAAACTTCAAAACAAGAGCCTGGACAAGTTCAAAATTAGGTTCCCATTCACTCTCTTTCAAAAACTTCAGTTCCAGACGGAGAGCATCGGCCCAAGGAAGTGAAGTAATAGCGTATGAAGGATTTCTTTCGCGCCTTCTCCGCATCTCTTCAGCCGCTTCTTTGACCAACCCCCTCAACTCCCACTCTGTTTTCTGAAAGGCTTTCACAGTAAGTTCAAGCTCCATAAGCCGTTTGGCGATATTGTCCTCTTTCTGACACTGGCAGATCGGACAAGAGAGCATAGTGGGAACAAACTCTTTGTTGCACTCAATACATTTTCTAAGATCACCACTCATCTTCACCGCCCTTCACATGGTCCCAAAGGGTCCGGTCCCGTTCGATTGGAGTTTTGATGGACTGATAATGAGCATCACGACACTTCTTACCACAAAAGTTTAGACTTTTGGACCATCCGACTCGAATTCTCTTACCACAGTTGCTGCAAAACACATTGGTTATTTTGGAAGGGCCGTCCGGGGAGCAATAAGGGCAAACTGGGTCACGGTCAGGGCTGTCTTCCACAGGCCACGATAACCGACAGTCTGTACAAACAAACAGAAGAACTCCACTTTGTGAGTATTCACGTTCTATGGGCATCATTCATCCCCGTCTGAGATGTGATCCCAAAGGTTTGTCCCTTTTTTCTCAGCCCATCGTTGTTCAATAACAGACCACGCTTTATCAAAATATTTCTTGATGTCGCAAGCCTCTTCATAACTCTCGGCTTTGCCGTAAGCTTTGAGCATGAGGGTGCGTACCAAAAGAGGGCTCTGCCACCGGCCTTCCTGAAGTAGTCTATGTTCAAACTGCAAAGCATTGAAATCTTTATGCCCATCGGCCCAAGTGTTACGGTCGGCCTCGTGCCCTTCTAACGAGGCACCCAAAGGCAACTCTGTTCGTAACTCTTGCAATTTAAGAGCTACTTCTCTGGCGATCTCAGCCCACCTTGATATCCCCTCATGTAAGCTCTTCACTTCCTTGTCCAACTCAAGTACCTGATCCATGAGTCGTTCTTTGGAGATATCATCGCTCTCTTGTATGTAGTATCCGTTCTCTGTTATGTGATAACCGTCAGAAGTCTCCACCACAGTACAACTGGGGCAAGAAGGTGTCACCGCTGTCCCTTGATACACGAAGGTGACCCCGCAAGAACCGCAACGGTAAGCATTTTCAAAATGCCAAACACGAGTGACAGACATAGTTATAACTTTTTCAACTTGTACCCGCAAACGGTGGCTGTCTCGGTTAGATGTTCAATGAGCCCCTTTTCGACCAGTTCGATCACACCTCGAAAATCATACGCTTGACGCATGGTGAATCCATTTTCCAACTCGTGAACCCAAGCCCTATAGACATTGTAATGTTCTACAATGAGGACCGTGAACTTCACTTCCTGCCCTACTCGCAACAAAATATTGTATACGCCGTTTTTCCCTAGCGGTATAACTTTGCGACGGGAGCCAAGCAGCATCGTTGTTTTGGGCGCTTTTACTTTTTTCATCATTTTTCCTGCAATGTGTCCCAAAGGCCAGGGCCGGGATCGGGCCAATACTCTTGAGCCTCTTCCCAAACAGCATCAACATCTTTTTTGATCTTGAGACCGTCCTGAAAATCAGCGGCTCTTTTGTAATATTGTGTGATTACATAAGTGGCGAAGCTCTTTGTAGGTCGCCACTCAACACTCTGAAGTAAAGATAACTCATGCGATAGTTGTCCGACCATGCCAGAGGGCAACTCTTTTTCTTTATCTATCGCACTTGTCCCACGAATCCCGCGAAGAACATTACATGCCCGTGCGGTAATCGCCCGATACCGCTCAAACTGGGACTCAAGCTTGATTAGCCGTTCGCGCATGGTCAGACCAGAATTAGTATTGATCGTAGCAGTGGTGTCCGTACCGTTATAGTTGGTATTAAAGGTGTTAGGGGCGGACATTATCTCTCCTGATGAGTGGCAGAAAGGGCACAAAGGGGTGACATCTAAATGCTTGACCAGCTTTTTGCCGTCCGTATAACAGAAGTTATTACCGCAATCCTGGCACAAGAAAGTGTTTGGGTCATCTGTATCTCGGACAACAGTCATCTTAAATGGTCCCAAAGGTTGTAAGTCCGGGTTCGTCGGATGGTTGAAACAATGTATAAGTACCCTGAATAATGGACCCTAGTTTTGGTCTGTCTTAGATCAACGACCTCAAGACGAACATCGCCATACTCTCGAATGTGAACGGCCTTTTTGTCACCTTTTACGCGGCTCTTTTTCCCGTGCCACAAAGCATTATAAACCTCATCATCGGTGACGCTTTCCTTTGCGGCTTGCCGTTGTGCATACCTTGAAATCGCCACTTCCCTAAAGTCAGGGACTTTTTTGTAGAAGTATTTCATTCTCTTCTGAGTCGTTTTCATCCGTGTCATCTTCTGTGAAGAGTCTATACAACTTTCTGTGTCTGTTTCCAACGTCCTCCAGGAACAGGTCAAGATATGTGAGTTCCATTGTTTAACCTCCAAGGGGTTATAGGTTTTGAATCTTCTCATGGCATCGGAGACAGTAACCGTTCATGGAATTATCTTCGTCAAGGTCTTTGCTGCAATCCCGACAGACGGGGTTTTGAACCGAACGAAAGTCCTCTACGGTAGAGTTGGCGGTCTGAATAGCATCCTCTACCTTGTACTCCGTGGGTCTATGATCGTGATACACAATGTTCTGGCATGGTATAGGTTTGTGCCACGGACCGTCTGGGATTGGCGGATTGGTCAATTGTTGTATGTACGCTGCTGCCCAGATTTGCTCTTCAAGGCTGGACATCTCTGCGAGGGGTCTAACTTTTTCCATGTTAGCCATCTCCGTGTATCAGGTGGTCAAAAAGATTCCGAGTAGCGGTTCCGTCTTTGATACGATCTGTCAGTAACTCCCAAAGATCCACACTGCTTACACACTCGCAGACGTATGTAACTTCAAGATCGGTTCCGTCTTCTGTGCGAAGTTTTGAATCTGAATCGGTAAGAACCCCTTGGCCCTCGCATAAGGCACAATCGGGTTCTGGCGACAGTACAAGTATTGGGTTGGGCATGATTAATCCTTCAGGTGATCCCATAAAGTCTGTTCGGGTTCTGTCGGTTTGTCCTCTGGCGGGTCACTCTTTTCCTGTAGACGAGATTCAAGCTCTTGTATCTCAGCCTCAAGCCTTTGTTCCTCAGCTTCAAGATCAGCTTCAACGCCAGAAAAAGACAAGGCTAGATCATGTGCCGCTCTCAATCCTCGTACCCTTTCACGGAGTAAAGGGTACTCTAGCCTTCGCTCGTGTGAACGTTGGTGCCGTTGTCGAGCCGTCCTCTCGGTTTCTAGTCTTTGCTCATGCAATTGTCTATGCAATCGTTCATGCGAGTCTTGCTTTTTCTTGGCATGTCGCTCTGTGAAGAACTCAACCACCATGAAGCCAGTACCGAACAGGGCAACCATCAGAATGGCCCCTAACGCCAGACCGATCATGGCTGCTACAGGGAGCCAAAACGGAAACAGAACCCAAATCCAAGACCAGTCAATGTGGCCCGTCAGCTTGAGTGTGATGAGTATAAGGGTCAGGGCGCTGCCAAAGCCAATGCTTGTCGAACCTGTCTTTTGAACTATTACTTTGGTCTTTTTTGACGGCATACAGTCAACCGCCTTTTCTCTGTCCCGCCCGTTTTATACCGTCATATTTGCCCATCTCATAAACGGCAAAGTACATGCTCATCATAAGAGCCAGCCCAAACATCTTCATAACGAGGGAACCAGCAACCAATAACAGTGCAACACCAATTATTGGCACAGCGATAGTGCCTATTCGAGCTAGCAAATGATCCATCACTTCTCCGGTGTCTTCATATTTACGGCACAGTTCTTGACCACCTCAGCGAACTGGATCGCCTCAGCAGGAGTCATGGCGAGCCAAGCTACAGGTGTCGCAAAGTTGATAACCACATTGCCCTTATAGCTTGCTACACCCAATCGGATCTCACCCTCATCAGTTTCGTGCAGCTTGCCCTTGGGGTGCTCGCCGGTAGGCCCTAACTTAAAAGGTTCTAACTCTTCTTCTGACATTGTTCAGGCTCCTTTGTTAGGTGGCCCCAAAGATCCTTGTCGGATTCAGGGTCTTGTTTGCCATGACTATTGTGACTACAGACAGGGCTACAATAGGTTCCATGGTTGTAGAGACTAAAGTAAACAGGGCGTTCAAGAGGGGCGTAACCGTTGCACGAATCGCAACGGAAAAACATCTCATTGTCATTAATTCGCACATGAACCATTCGATCGCGAAAACATTTGACTTCCGGGATTTCGTTTGGATCGGCAACTGAATAACACGCCTCACACCGGAAGTAATTACCACCTGTGAGAGTCTCGCAAATGTAAGCAGGCCCCTTATGAAGATGCTTACCGCATTCGTCACACTTTTCGGTGACGGCGTTGGCTCTGGCTAGGTTATAACAGACCCATGAGCACCAATGAATGTTACTATTTGGTCCGAGAAAAGTCACACCCTTGTGGGTGTAAACACAGCGGCATTGTCTACATTGGGGCATAGGTGATATTATCAACTGTTACACCGAACGGCAAGGAATTGGTGTAAAAACCACAAATGATGGTGTAATATATTAGACATGGCGTATCATTACCCGCCTCTACCCCTAAAATGGCCTTTCCCAGAGCCTAACATGGCGAAATTATGTAAACCAGACTGCCCACACCTGAAGCCGACAGAAGCAGAACAGAAGGCTATGCCGTCGCCTAAACCACCCCATTTGTGCATGAAATATGGGGGAGAAGTCAAACACGCTTGGCCGCACTGGGGAAGTGTCCCGGTCGGCGGCTCTCGTGACATGATAATAGCCAAGGATGAGTGCGGCGACAAGATTATAACACTATGGGATCACTTGAAAAATTCCTAAGAGTTGTCGAGCAGATGGTCCCATAGTGCCTTTGGGTCTTTAGAGCCGCGTGTTATTGTCCACTTTTCCCAAAGATCATCGAGGGTGCGCTTATACCGGGTCAAATCTTCAGTCGTGGCATTCTTATAACACCGATTCAACGACGTTAGTATTTCCGCAAATCCAGGAGTCTGTTCTAACTCATGGATTTCAGTCCGCGCCAAACTATCAGTGCTCGCCTTATCAAAGTCAGCGTCAACTACACCCCGCCTGAATCTAAGCAACCTAACAATCTTGCGAAGCTGGTTACGCATTGTACGAAGCTGATCTTCCAAAGCTTTGGTCTGATATTCAAGAACACGCCACGGGGAACTCGACTGGACGCAAAGCTCCAGCTTGCCTTTTACTTTGTCAAATTCAGCCTCAGAAAGACAATCGCATGGCTGAGGCAAGCCTGTATTGACAGGGATCAAAAAACCTTTTGAACACCTACACTTTTCGTCAAAAACTAACAGTCGCATTTCGATCTACTCCGTGAGATGATCCCAAAGAATCTTGGAGCTACCCATGCTCTCTGTCAATTGCTCTTCCCACTGACGGTCAAGCAACCGTTTGAAGGCGATCAACTCTTGAGTAGTATCGAGTGAGTTGTAATACTGTTCTATCCATTTCAATAGCTCTGGAATTTTAGGGGCACCTCTGAGTTGATCTATCTCCCACTCGATTGTGTTATGAATGATATTTGACGGAGTGTTGCCAGGGGCGTACTCCCTTTCGCCCCGTCTGGATCGGAGTAAAGTTGTCATTTTAATTAGCTGGTCATACACCTTGCCGTACTTCCTCTTTAAGATATCTTGTTCTGACTCATTTTTGGTTTTCATAATCAAATCCTCCATACTAACTAGCATTGTGCCCACTTCAGGTATCGTCCAATACAGTTGACGAATGTTCTGGCTATCCAGCCCCTTGGTTCCAGCCACTCTTCATCCACATAAACCATGGGATGCTTCCCGTCTGTGTTCTCACAGTATCCGAGAACCACTCTCCGTTTTTCCTGGAACCAGACCGTGTAAAACCAGTAGTTGATTTCATCGTATGAGCAATCAACTATCACCGTTCAAGTGCTCCCAAAGGGTTGTGCGGTAGCCAGCGAGAGCGAGCTTTAATTGAGCAAGCTCCCAAACACTGTCTATCGCTCGTTTACGTTCAGGGGCACTCGCGGGGTCACATTGGTAGATGTTCTCAAGTTGCCCTTGAATCTGAGTAAAAGTCGGCTGCCAAGCGGCACCGTCTAACAGAATCTCATACTCTCTGCGTAAAAGCTCGATAAACTCTGATATCACACGATTGTCAGCGGGTACTACTTGTCTCCTGGCTCGCATGGCCTTGTAAAGATCGTCGGCAAGAGTTTGCCACTCGGTATCACGTCTTTGATACCCCGAAAGCATAGCCTCAAGTGATTTAACTTTCCCTTCGAGTTCGGCTATCCGACCTAAATAAGGTTTGGAAGAGCCCCATTTGGAGGTGACGACCTTGTGAAGTCCAGCCCAAATCCTTTCTACCAAGTTTTCGAGGCTCTCGATCGCTTCTTCCAAGGTATCCCCAGAAGACCCGATGATACGTTTCTCGATGCGGAGACTGACCTCGATCTTATACTGCACTTCCCAAACCTCGACCCACCCGTCGAAAGAGTCAGAAGTATAGAGTGTGGAGCCCTCCTCCTTGGAGAACTCAACATCAAAGATCTTAACACTTTCGGGTCTAATCATTCAAATGATCCCAGAGAGTCGATATCTCGCCGCGTTTAGCTAATTCTTCTTGGTACTGATCCCATATACTGTCGAGTAATATCTTGTACCTATACGCTTCCGATGAGTTCTGACAATACGCTTTATACACCCAATCTGTAATCTGAGAGAATATTGGTTCCCAGGCGTGGCCCTCTTCCAGGATCTCACACTCTCGCTGCAATTCATCGAGTTGCGACCGTCTTACGGGGGGAGGGTCATCACTAAAAACGACCTGTCTTTTTGACCTTATTCTCTTAACGAGTTCCTGGGCAGTCCGTTCCCAATTAGCTATGTGTTTATTGAGCGCGTCAAGCCGGGTATCACGATCTGATAGCCTGCGTTCAAGTTCATCAATTCGGGCCGACTCGGTGGTGTGGACTAGGTTGCGAGTTATCTCCAATCCGACTTCTACCGCCTCTTCTTTTGTACTGTACCGACCTAACTGAGCAAGGTTTTCAAACTCGTTTACCCGGACTACTCTCCAGCCCTTATCGTTCTGAGCAATATCACGATCAGTGGTCCTGCATACAATTATGGTGCCCGTTGGGGTTATAACCGGGTGCAGGCTTATCGTATCAGAATCTGAGATTATCAGCATAGCACCTAGCCATCTTTAAGGGCGCTCCAAAGGGTGTAATCAGAAGTCCAATGGCTTTGAAGCTGTTGATTCCAGATGCGATCTAGAAACTTCTTACGCTCAATAGCTTCCTCGTAGGTTGTAGCTCCCTCAAAGTACGAGGTAACGACTTCATTTACATATGTATGGTGGGGCTCCCAATCGGGATGCCTCATCTGTTCGATCTCATTATATAGTTCTCTTACGGATTCAGCGTGGTTCGTGGGGAAGGGCTTTCGACCGGTGCGGTTCTGTTGTAAAGCTGTGATTGCCGACCAGCAGACGGCTTTATAAGATTCTAACTGTTCCCCGTCTTTGCAACACGGACACTCGTCCTTGCGGAGTGAATCAATAGTACGAAGCAAAGCTTCCGTTTCTTCCCGGTTGGCAACTTCCCGGTTCGGGTGCCCCATTTCCTGACAGATACGCCTGAGTCTATTTTCTGTATCCTTATCGGTCATTTTCTCAAATGGTCCCAGAAGTTTTTGACAGACAATACCCACTTATCACGGGCATTTTCGTAAATACCCTCAAGCTGTTTTCTCAAATGGAAGCCTTCCTTGGGGGTGCTGGCTCTGTCGTAGTATCGTGCGACGACACGGTATACAAATCCCGTGGTCGGGGTCCAGTCATCATCGTCAAGGATACGCAACTCATCAAGCAAGGCTTGGCAGGTATCTTTGTGTTTTTCTCCCTCCAAAACACGGCGACGGCGTAAAGAATCGGTAGCTTCCTGACAAAGTTCCTCATACCGGGTCATCTGTTGGTGACAACGATTAAGTTCTCCACGCATCTGGACCATTTTTAGTACGTCTGGCTCTACCGGGGGAAAAGCGTAAGGATAAACAGGATCAGTGCAGTCGGGGCAGCCCTTGGGATAGTAGTGTTTGTGATACTCTCTGCGACATATAGAGCAAACGGCAAGCACGGTTTCATAACGCCGGGATCGTGAGTTTGACCATTCCGGGTCCGTTCTAGCCATTCTTTGCTCCCTTTAAATGATCCCAAAAGCTTTTGACGGATGAGAACCACTTGTTAGAATGTGCCTCTTCCCAAATGGCATCAAGATGTTTCTTGAGGTTAAAGCTCTCATCAGCGGTTTCGGCTTTTTCATAGTAGCCTCTGACGACTTGATTTGTGAATACTGTGGAAGGCTTCCAGTCCCTACCCCCTGTCAACAGACGCACCTCGTGATCTAAGGCGTGGTATGAATTGCTATGTTCGGGTCCGGTTCTGATGCGACGGAACCGCAAGGCGTTAGTCGCTTCCAGACAGAGGTTTTCATAACGAGTAACGAGTTCCTTATACTCAGTGATTTGGTGTTCGAGGTTCAGAATTTGCCGTATATGGCCTTCAGAGAAGTAGGGGCGATACCTCTGAGAATACTCCTGTTCACAATGAGGGCAAAGACGACGGGGTTCCTCGTGGTATCTCTTGTCGCAACGGGCACAAACAGCGGTCGGGTGCGAGCCCAGAGTGTAAGATGCAAACTCTGTAAAAGTCTTAGCCATGTCGCTTCTCAATCTTTCGTCCGGTTCTAACGACGGTGCGATAAAACCCACACCATGCCTGAAGAGCTTGCTTAAGTTGGGGCTTGCGTCCCTTGGAATTGAGAGGGACTTCAAAGACTATGCCCTTTTGGTTATTGGCATAGACACGGTGTGTATCAAATTCCCAGACCCAGTACCGGCGAAAAGTGGTCATGCAATAGGTCTGACGTCCGAAAACGGTTTTCATAAAGTCTACCGGCTTGAGTCCGAGCCGGTAATGAGTCTCACAAAGGGCGCTGTACTGCTCATTATGAATGAAAATTTGCTCCAAGTTTCCAGACGTGTGGATCACGTTGGTGATGGGACAGGTCTTGGGGTGTGTTTTAATCGTTTGAATCACTTTAAATGGTCCCAAAGAGTTGAGCCGCCCTGGTCATAATCGCGCTGGATACGTTCCCAAACGGCATCAATGTCTTGCTTATACTGGTACGCCGTATCGCAGCCTTTCGGATAGGCGTCACGATAGATGTCGCCAATATACTTCAAACTCCCATTTTTGTTCCGTCTCTATTTGTTCTTGAACCGTGGCCCTAAGCTTGACTATCCGTTCGAGATAAACTTGCGTCTCATTAAACTTCTCAGGCTTGGTATTGACGAGTTGCAGGCAGAGATTCAGGATACCCTCAATGTGCCGTTCCAAGTCATGCACAGCCGCCTTCAAATGAGGGCCAGTGCCAGCCAGCCCCAAACCTCTAAGGCCCGTTCGGATGCCTACCTGGAACGCATCACCCAATCGTTGATAGTAAACCTCGACCCAATCCCAAAGAACAAGATCAGAAGTATAAACATTGTCATCCGCCTCAATATCATCGCTAGGGGTAAATTCGATCCCAAAAATCCTAATTACTTCTGGTTCCACCACCTTTTCAGCATAATCCAATGCAGACTGTTTGGTGGCGAACTGGCCTATATCGTCAACTCCGGTTTTTGCCACTTTGACCACACGCCAATACAACCCTCTGTCGAAGGCATTGGGGTTATTGGTTCTACATACAATCAGAGTACCCGTTGGGGTGAGCCCTTCCCGGTCAATTACAACTGAGGGTTCGTCTGTGACTACGAGTTTGGCCATTCACTTTTCGTCCATGAAGTTGAGAGCCGCCATAAACGCTTCACGTTCCTCTGAGGGGGTCTTCTCTGGAAGATAGGTGTCTGCATAGTCAATGACAGCACGGTCGGAGTCAGGCACGGCTCCGCTTCTCAGTAGGTGCTCATACAGGGCCTTGGCTTGATCTCTGGCATCTATAGTTCGTTTCTCTTTGCAAGCCTTGAGTAATTCCAAAAGACATTCTGTGGGGTCCATACTAATCCTCATTATCACTTTTCAGGTGATCCCATAAAACCCGGATCTGCTCCTGCGGTCCGGTCCTTTTGACCATATGAGCCTTTTTATCGGTCCATGAAATCTCCACAGTGGTATTACTGTCAGATAGGACCACGACCTTATTTATTTCCAACTGCGTCGGCTGTAATATGGAAACGGCCACTTCTATCGTTTCAGCCATAACGACCAGTACACGGGTGTCTGAGGGGAAGATATAGGTGTTCATCTTACGAGCCACGCCAAAGGTAAGAGGCAGATGAGGTGAAAAATTTGGTCAACCGTAATAAACAGAACAGGGTTGACGGTGAGGCTACCCAAGCCTCAAGTTGTCTGGGATTGTTAGGTTCTGGCATCTTCCGTTGGTACTTGGCCCACCAGTAGAGAGGGTAGTAAGAATCGATGAAGTAATGGGAACTGAAAAGCCACAAGAGTAGCAGGGTTCCGGTTAGAATGGGAACAAAGAACACGAGGGGAAAGAAGTACACCGCATAGGCGAATGAGTGCCACGCCCGGATCAAGGGTCTGGCAGACTTATTGACCGCCGTATAGTGAGATTGGAACAGCCAGTCAGCAATGAAATGCCAGAGAGCTAGAAGGGCAAAGATACCACCGATGTCTGCCAGTTCAGTCATTTGTGGCGTCCTTTTCTAAATGGTCCCAAAGGGTGGATTTGCCGCCATGGTCTTCAATCCATTCGGTTTCAAACTGATCCCAGAGAGCATCGATGTTCTTTTTGAAGTCAACCGCCTCTTTGAAGTCGGCGGTAACGTTATAGTTTAGCTTGATATAAGCCAGGGTGTCTTTTTTCGTATGCCAAGCGCCCTTCAGAAGACAGTCAAGTTCGTATTGAAGTAGCTCTCTGAGGGGTGTTTCGTAAAGAGTTGGCTCATTTGGATATCTGGCCCTACGATCACGCATTTCACGGATCAAAGCCTTTCCCGTGTCGCTTGTCTTTAGATCCTCTTTGTTTCTTCGGAAAAGAGCGTTGCGTAGCTCTCTAATGGATTTTGTTTGGTCTTTGACCATACCGTGGATTCTATTGAGGCCGTCAATTGGGACTGCTTCAGGTTTGGGGTCAAGGGGTTCAGAAGAGTTGACGTCAGGCGGGTTGATACGCTTGGCCAGTTGCCGCAAGGTGTAAGCAGCGTCAACCCTGCTTACCGAGGCGTTTGATCGGAAAAAGCGACTGATTTCTTCTAGTAGCTGTTCCGGTGTGTCAATTCTTCTTATTGGCATCGCAGATGGTCCCAAAGGGTTTTGGTGGTTTCAGGGACAACAGTCATAGGTGATCCGTTTGTCATTTTATCCGTATAAGCTATGGCAGACGTTTTGGTGGCAAAGCGTCCCTGAAGGTCAACACCCATCTGGGAATGCACCTGTACCACACGCCAATATAACCCCCGCTTGATAGAATCCGGGTTATTGGTCTTGCACACAATCAAAGTGCCAGGAGGGGTCTCGCCTTCCCGGTCAATGACAGGTGTGCTTTCGCTTGTGAGTATGATTTTGGTCATTTCTCCACATCATAATTTAGCATCTTGCCCAAAGCCTTGAACTTGGATAGTGCATTGGCTTCCAGGTTGGATACAGCTTCCTGGAAGGTATCGCCTGTGCCCGTAAAGGCAGAGTCGGTCTGGTGCCTCTCCATGGCGTAGTACCTGCCGCTTGTGAGCACTATCACGTCAATCCCAGGTCTGAGACGGGCAAAGCCCCTGTGTACTTTGACTTTTCTCTCGATACCGGCGAACTTTACGGTTTTAGGTGCATCTAATTTCATAACATCAACTCTTTTCTAGTCCTTCACATGATCCCAAAGGCTTTTAGGGTCGTCCGGTGGTGGTTTCGGTTTTCGAGCTTTTGTCTTGGTTGGTTGGGCTCTGAGCATCGAGCTATTTTGACGCTCCAGATAGGTATTTTGACGGTCAAGCTGATGGTTGCGCTCAAGTAGTTCAAGGTTACGATTGAGTAGTTTTGAGTTCTCAACCTGGACATGGGAGTAAAGATCTCTCATCTTGTAGTAGTGGTAAAGGGTGCGAAAATAAAGGACCAAAAGGCAGATATAACCCGCCACACAAAAGCCAACCCAGTATTGAGATACCCAGTCCATACTACCCCTTCAAATGATCCCAAAGGTTGGAATGTTTGGTTTGTTCGGCTTGGAACCTTACCCAAACAGTGTCAACCTGACTTTTGATCAACCAAGGGTTCTCTGTATATCTGTAACGTTCTCCGAGGTACTCCAAAACCTTTTCAAGGTCGAGATCCCAAACACCGTCACGAAGCTGGCCCGTTTCAAACATAAGTTCGGCTGTTAACTCATACTCCTCAGAGTCTTCTGGGTGTCGGGGCCGTCTACTTTTGAGTTCATGGACCAAATCTTTGCCGACACGTTCAATGTTATTGAGCCTCATTTGGAGGTCATCAAGCCTGTCCTGATACTGACCACACCGGAATCTTAACTCCGCAATGGTTTCAGAAGGTCCGTACTCAGGCATTTTGATCCTCCGAGTCCGGGTCATAACCTTGGGGTCTGAATTCGGGATGCTCCCTCATAACATTTCTTAAGGCTTCAGGGCCAAGCTCGCCTATGGCTTTCATTTTCGCTTGAGCGAGTTTTTCATACTTAGCCATATCCCCGGCTTTGAGAGCTTCCAGAGTCTCATCATTCGCTTTGTCATATTCTGATAACAGGGCTTGCAAGGCTCTGAGGGATTCGCTGTCAGGCATGTCAGGCATGTTATTCCTTGTTTTCTAGGTGGTCCCACAATGTAGGTGAGTTAGGATCGCCCTCGATTTGCTTGATTTGATACCAGTCCCAGACGGAATCGACTTGCAACTTTAACTCCAGAGGGCTTTCCGCGCCCTGGTAATGCCTCAGAAGAAAAGTTAGAAGCCTGGGAAAGTCGGGGTCAAAGGCTCCGAGACGCAACTGCGTTAACTCAAAACTCAATTCGGACGCTGTTGTAAACCCTTCAGAATCGTCCGGGTGTGGAGCGCGTCTTTTCTTAAGTTCCTGGACCATAGCGTCGGCTATGTTTTTGAGAGCTTCTAATTGCCCCTGTCGTTCGGCTATCTCTTGCCGAAAATGGTCGTTCTGAACTTTGAGTCCAAGGAACTCTCTGGGGTCCGAAAGCTCTTCAGCGAACTTGATCGCATCCTCTTTCGTGTGGAAATGCCCCAAAACATCGTCCACACATGCCGAAATTGTGTACACTACGCGCCAGTAAAGCCCGTCGTTGGTAGCAGGACGGTCACTTTTGCACACGTAAAGAGTACAAGGGGCAACCTTGGTCCGGTCGCTCAAATCGGAGTCTGTGACGATCAGTTCGGGCATAATGACCTTGTGGATATTATCAAGTATTACACCGAATCGCAAGACGGTGTGTTTTAAGAATGCCTCAGATAATCCCAAAGAGTCATGGGTTTGATTGTGAAGTTGGTTCCCCGGCCCGATGAACAGTGAGGGTCACAAGAAGGGGTTCGTAGGCAACCATCACACGAGGTGAAGCCGCCTTCTGTAATGGCACGGAACCTGCAATGCCCGGAACAGAAGTAAAGCAGGGCCTTCTGGTCAGAATGATTGCCCCGCCTTCGGAAGTAAATTGTATGGCCAATTGGCTCATTACAGGTCAGGCAGTTCATTATTACTCTCTGAGGTGATCCCAAAGACTTAGATCGGGGTGTATGATTTTGGGGGTGGGGAGTAATGCTCTGAATCTGGCACGGCATCCATCGGAACAGAAAAAGAGAGTCCGTGTCTCTCCGGTATCAAGGGGGATACGGAGCATGAATGCCATGCCCTTGCCGCCGCACAACTGGCACCCAAACTGATCTGGCATGGTTAACCCTCAACCTCATATCCAAGTTCGGCACCAATTGCCTTGAAAAACTTGAGTGCTTCCGCCTCAAGTTTTTGGACGGCTCCCCTGAAAGTGTCGCCTCTCACTATTCCTTGAGCGGTGTTCCCCATGGCGTATCGAGCGAAATACCCGGAATTGCTGGCACCGTCAGGCATATGATACTTGGAGTCGTAATGATAAGGACGTACCTCGATATCACCCAAATCCTTACCTAAATTAATAAAGATGATAACGGGTCCGGGAGTAACCTTACGTCTCTTGCCGCCAAACATTATGGTTTGAGGTAAGAGGTTTTCTTCCAGGCTTTGGACGGCTTCCTGGAAAGTGTGACGGAACATCCCATTACCCTGAATGCTACGCCCGTTGCACCGGGCTACAAATCCGGAAAAGTACTTACGGACATGGATCACGCCTTGACTGCCAAGGGAGACGGTGTAGGAGCCGCACTCATCAGCAGAAGCTTTGACTTTACGCTTTTTGCCTTTGAACATTACGGTTTTAGGTATGGTCACTTGAACCTCCAAAGGTTAGATGGTCCCAAAGGTTGGCAGGCGACGGCTTCCGGATGCCATTCCTGGAGCCTTGCCTACAGGCCAAACTGCAATAAACGCCGTTATCAAACGCGGAAAGCCAGAGAGGGAAGGTAGAGATAAGATACCTCATGCCACAATGAGTACAGACGTAATAATCACCGTCCTGAAGACGCACCTTCTTAACTATCTCATCGGGTGGGCAGCAATCGGGGCAGAACCACATACCGGCGTCGTCTGGGTCAGGGATATGAACCGGGCCTACATTGTAAATTAGCTTTTGACAGACTACACACCCGCCGTGAAGCTCGTTTTTAGGATTTGCGTCAGTGGGGTCAGGTTCCAACACACGCACCGCAAAGCACGTCAAAGAGCAGTATTCAAGCTTCCCGGAAACGATCACACCCCCTTCATAGGGGATATTGGAATTGCAGTGCTTGCAGACAGGCATAGGTGATATTATCAACTATTACACCGTTCGGCCAGAGAATTATTCCTGCTCCAGAGATTCGGCCATATCGAGGGAGCTAATAATACACTCCAAAATTGTGGCGACGGTGGAATAAGAATAGACCTCACAGACGAAAGCCTTGTCACCGGCCTCGTAAGGTTTGAACACGGACTCCTCCAATCCGAGTTCCCGGATACCCTCACAATAGTGAGATTGGTGGCTACCGGCACGATATATGTGGCCTTCCTTACGTAAAATGGTCCCAGAAGACCATTGCTTGTACCAATCGTCGGTTCCGGACGCGATCAGGTCTTTACGCTTACGAGCGTCTTCTGGACCCAGAGTTTCATCTGAGAGGTACTCGCTGAAGCTTTTGAGTTCGGAATCATAATGCTCTTGAGTCCATTCGATGTGGACAACGGAATAGGGGATGTGGACCGGAACGTCGGAAACAACCACGACCTTGATATCATGGAAATTGTCCCGGATAAAAGCGAATGCCTCAAAGCCTTCAAGACTGAACATAAAGCAAGTGACAGGAAGTTTGACGGACTTGGAAATGTGATGCCCCACAACCCGTGGGGGAACGCCTGCATTGGCAAAGTCCGGGAGAATGACGCTGATAGCTTCAAGTTTCTGAATTTGAGCTTCCATGGCTGTCTTGTAATACAAGGCGGGGTCAGGGTCGTTATTGACAGCCCAGTCGTCAAGTTCGGTGCCTTCGAGATAGAGGGGGTGTAGGTCCATATAGAGTATAATTACACCAGGAAAGTCATGGCAAATCCTTAAGAACGGCCCAAAGAGAGATGGAGGGTTGATTGCCATAACGTTTGCTCATCTCCTGTTCATAAAGACTGACAAGCCGGTGTTTAGCGTCAGCCATTACGTTGGTGTTGGGAGCAGCCCCAAAATATCGAGCCAGACTACTATATAGCTCACTGAAGAGGGGCAGTTCTTTGAGCAGGTTCATCTCATACTCAACCAAGTCCCGTAAGTTACCGTCAGTGATGTCGGTAGGTATGATGCTCTGATCTTCGGTGGTGGTACGCCTGTCCCTGAGTGCCGTGATCAGCTTCAAGAGTTGAGCCCTGAGAAGGTTGTGCCTTTGTTCCAGGATTGCCAAGTCACTTCGAGCGAGTTCAAGCTGTTGTTCTGCGATTGAGAGTGTTCTGGACATTTACGGTTCCTTCACATGGTCCCAAAGGGTGGAGTCAGGGGTGGGAGTCCAGTAGGCTTGTGCCTTGTCAAAAAGGGAGTCTATCTCTCTTTTGATGAGCAGACCGTCATGGAAATCGTCAGCACCTTTATAATATTGCAGAATCGCTGCATAGAGGTAGGCCGGTAATCATTGTTATTGAGAACGGCACATTCGTCCAAAAGAGCTTGGGGGTCATCAGGCGATCGCTGAGTAGCTTGGCATCCCAGTCGTTTGACACGAAGCGCATTGACTGCTTTTTGGCAAGCATGTCTGTATATGTCTAACTCAGCTTCTAGAACCTTTACCCGGTCCGGTTCGTCAGGGAACTCAGCCTCAACCACGTCGCAGGTAGGACAGGGAGGGGTTTCCAAAGTTCTGTTGTAGACAAAAGTCTTGTTGCAACGGGAGCAATAGAAGGCATTTGGGCTACTGCTGTACGGGACAACGAACGACATTATATTACCTCACATGGTCCCAAAGGTTCTGGTTGTCTGTAGAGGGTGAACTCTGTATAAAACGCAACAAATACCGTCCAATAGAGTGCATCTTGGCCTCTAAATCCCTGATAGCGTCCGGGAACGTGGCTCCTTTGCCCATGAACTGGACCCCAGGTTCCACGCTGTGAAAAACGAGAGTGATCTCTCCGTCGTCTGTCCATGCGATATCTGTACCTGCGGAGAACTCAGTCTGGTAAAACGCACCATTGTAGGTGAACAGAACCTCAAAGACTTTGATAATTTTGGGAGGGCGCATTGTTCACCAGGGGAGTTCGGGTATAGGGGTCCAGGCTACAACCGTGAGCCTGTCATGCTCACAGATATTCCACTTGCCCTTGTCAGCCGGGTCTTCTCTGAAAAAGAAGTCGGTAAAGATGTGACCACCGGCACAGACCAGAAAACGGTTGCCTATGGAATCGTCTACCGGGTTTTGCCGCAATTCTTTGTTAGTGGGGTTTCTGTCCGTTATCCAGGGATGGTTTTGAGGGTCAGGCGGCTCCGGGGGAACAAGACCATCGGTAACCGGAACGCCATTGATTATGCCTGCATTGGGGTGACGTTCCTGGAAGGCTTTAGACTTATTTAGGCACTCACGGGCCTTGGCATCGTATTTGACGGCTCTCTGACGACTGTCAGATGCCTTTGTTATGTACATTTGTGTTGAACCAGCATAATAACACGCGCCGCACCGGTAGGTCTTGGGGTAGCGGGAATAGCCCATGTGGGTGCAGCGCGTACACTTGGTTTTGATTAATGGGGGTCGGTCTTGCATAGTTGATGAAATCAAGTTGGGAATTAAAAAAATTAATCCTGGTCCGTTAGATGATCCCAGACAGTAGTCTCAGGTTGAGGGTCACTTTTCCAGTGGTCTGGAGATGACTGATTAGTTCCGAGGCTTGTTCGACACTGAGGTGCAACGCGCCTCTCTGAGTTCGCTCCTGAACCGAGCCCACACCGCGCAGGACACCAGTTGTGAAGAGCCAACAGTGAGGGGCATCGGCCATTGAGGATTCGAGTACACGCCACCCGATGCCATGTGAGCAGGAGCCTTCACCATATCTGGCGAACCCACGCTTATTGAACTTGAGGTCGTTTCTAGGCATTATTTCGGTATATAGGGCACCCAGTCGGCTTCAGAGTCATTGACGTCCTGGTGGTTGTCGGGGTCAGGATAGGCCCAGGTGTCTCCAAATCTGGCTTGTAGCTCATCTTGCTGCTTTTCCAGAACGGCCCAGTTGTACCCAGTGCCGGGTCGGGCTTCAATGTGGACAAATGTGGAGTTGAACTGCTCTTGTACCTTGGAGACACGGGCTTTGCCGCCATGGAAATCGTCCCTGCCACGATAGACATAGAGACTGTGAGGGACGTAAATAATGTCACCAACTTTGGGCATATTTTCACCATAGGGTGTAATACTTGATATAATCAAGTATTACACCGCAAAATGGTGTAAGCAATAATTATGGATATCTCGCTCAGGAATTTGACCTACGAGACGCTTTACCTTCCAGGGAATATCAAGATAGGGCCAAAGGAGGTGCGGCGTGTGCTTGTTAGGCATTACGCCGCTTTTGAAGAAATCAAGAAACAGGTTAGGCCCCTGGTGCGAGAGGGGAAGCTGGATATGTCGGCTGAGGGAGCGAGCCGCTGCAAGGTGTGTGGCATGATCCTTTGGTATGAAGTCGGGTTCTGCAACACGAAATGTGAAGAGGGTGGGGAGAGGATAGACTTCTCGGAAATGACCCTTTGGGACCATTTGAGAGAGGGCTAGAGGTTGATATCAAGTTCAATGTCGTAGTTCACGGGCTTCATATCCGAGTATTACACCGGAAACTTGATTTAATCAAGTTCTGAAAATTGCAAGCGTGTTTTGAGAAAATTCTGGAAAATCGGACGCAAAAACTTGGCACGATTTTTGGCACGAAAGTCCCGCAAATTCACATACTTAGATTACAGCGACAGCGGTATTTTTGTATGTACACGGACGACCTTTCCCACTGAAAAAATCCGTTGTCACGAGCGCCCACCGAGCAGGTGAGGATTTATTTTTTCTATAAAAATGATAAACTTGATAAAATCAAGTTTCGCGCTATAATAGTAGCACGAAACGCATGTCGAACTTTATATTATCAAGTAGGAAAAATAAAAATCGTAAACTTGATAAAATCAAGTAGGCGAGCAGGAAAGATACCCACGGTATGCTCGACGCCGCGAAGCGGCAGGAGCGCACCGTTGGTCGGATCTCTGCTACCGGATGCTGACGCATCCGAGATCGCCTGTTGGTCCGATAGATCCCTGTAGGTCCAGTCGGCCTATAAACCATCCGGTCACTCCGGTCGGTTCGGTCCAGTCAGTTCGGTCCGATCCAGTCGGTCCTATACAAACCACCCGGTCGGTTCGGTCCAATAAATAAACCTGTCAGCCTGCGAGCGCCCCGGCGTCTATATTTTTGGGAACTTGATTAAATCAACTAGAGGATCGTGTCGCTCAACTGTAATATAAATAGAGGCAACAGTGAACGGTTCAACACAGATACAGTGGGAGCAGAACAAGGTACTTGAGGCTGAAGCCCGTACCCGGCTGGCTGCTTTTATGGACCGGCTTGTCAGCCACCTCGAAAGCAACGGCCACAGCCCGGACATGGGGGAAGCCATGCTTCCGGTCGCTATCGACGGCTATAAGCCGCCTTTACATATTGACGGTGTTGACGTCCGAGAGTTCCTGACTGTCAGGATGCAGAAAAAAGTGGGCATCACCCCATTGATATCGTTTGGAACGGTAAGATGCTCATTTCGATAGGCTACGGCTGGATCAAGAAGGGCCGTAAGAGCTTCAGGGAGCCGAAAGCTGGCTTCAAAGTTGAGGCGATCGCTAACGAGTTACTTCGTATTGTCGAGATTGAGAAAACCCGAAACTTGATTAAATAAACCTAGAGAAACCTGACGCTGATGTGTAATACCAATATGGATCAACACTCAACCGGAGTACGATAACATGGCAAAAAAGAAAAAGGTAGATGTCTCGGACTTCCTCAACTCCAATGCCGGTGCCAAGCCGAAGGCTGGTAAGAAGAACGGTATCCCGGAGTTAACCGAGAGCGGGGAACTGGCCGACAAGATCGTCGAAGCCAATAAGCTGATGAAAGACTCCAAGGCTGCTCACGCTGCCCTGGAAGCTCAGTTATTGGAGATCGTTGCTCCCAAGTACGAATCTCACGCTACCAGCGGGACATTCACCAAATCGTTCAACGTCATTGGTGAAGAGACACCGGGCGTTCAGGTAACTTACAAGGATAAGTTCTCCGCCATTTCGATCGATGAAAAGGACACCATCGAGGCAGACTTGGAAGACGCCGAACAGGAGTTCGACACCTACTTTGAGGAAAGGCGGGTTCTGACTCTGGTCGATACCTCAGATGAGACTGTGCAACTTCTGATCGAAAAGCTCGGACCTGAAAAGTTCAAGCAAATCTTTGAGATCAAGCTTTCCCTGGCTGCAAAGCCCGACATGGACCGTAAGCAGTTTTCGCTGCCTGAAAAGGTCAAGTGGCTTGTCTCTCAAGACAAGGCGAGCGTCAAGGTTCGCAAGTAACCTCTGTCAGAAGACGGGCTCCAAGCCCGTCTGAAGGTTCCAACATGGAACAGAAAATCATCATATCCATCAAAGACGAGACGGTTGTTCCCGGTGAGCGCCGTTATGAGGGCAAGTGGGGCAAAGGCTGTATCACCATCCTGTCTAACACCGAACACAAGGATCTTGTCCTGATGATCCACCTTCCGGACGGTGAGCTTGCCCAGGAGATTATCCTCGACAAGGAAATGTTCAAAACTTACGTCGCCATGATCGACGGAAAGGCACCATGTCAAAGCACTTAACAGTTCTCAGAGGGTTGCCCGGTTCCGGGAAAACTCATATTCTCGCCAGTCTTTCGTACCTCTACTGTGTTTACGGCGACGAGGCGGCTGTTATCTGCTCAGCCGATCACTTCTTTATGAGGGACGGCGAGTACGGTTTTGACCCAAGTCTGCTCCCAATAGCCCACAAGACGTGTTTTCTGAAGTTTGTTGAGGCTGTGGATGCTGGAAAGCAGCACATTATAATTGACAACACCAACATAAATGCCGCTGAATTCGCCCCTTACATGACCTACGCTCAGGCTTTTGACTATGAAACTGAGCTTGTGACCGTTTGGGTTCCGCTCGAAGTTGCAATGAAGCGTCAGACCCACGGGGTGCCTGATCAGGTTATGTTCAAAATGTACACCGACCTTATAAATGCTCAGGTTCCGCCCTGGTACAATCAGCGAATTATTCATAACTAAAAGCTAGAGTTCCGGTCCGCTCGATTGTAATATCAATATGACTACCACAATCGCAAAAATCGCTGAGGAGATGGGAACGGATACTCTACCCGACAACCGTACCCACATAAATCGAATGGAGATCCGCTCCGAAAGCTCAAATCGGGTCTACATTGTTGCTCAGAGGGCCACCAACGGCTCGACTCATGGCCAGTGGGAGTGCTCTTGCATGGGTTGGATTCGACACCGACGCTGCAAACACCTCAAAGCCATGCTGCCAGCCCTGAAACAACTGGGTTCCCCCGGTGAACAGGCCCTGAACAGGAACGGACGATAGGTTCATGTCCCTTAAAATCACAAAAAGCGACCTCAAAATGTTCCGGATCGCTCTGGCCAATAAGAATGACCAGGATGAACTGGCTTATAACCAGGGGCAAGCTCTCACAACCGGCAACGTCCGGGACTTGGCCACCGGGACCGAGATGCTTATCGGTATGTTTACCAGGATCGAGCTAATCTGTTCTGAATGTGAAAAGGAGTGCGACGGTTGTCCGGTGCAGCCTCTGGCAAACTTTTTGGGAGTAGAATAATGGCGACTTCTGACAAAGATAGGCTCCCAGAAATGGCTGCCTTTCACAAAAAGCTGGAAAGCAGCTTCAACTGGTCAGTTCCAGAGGTTGCAGAAAAGTTTGCATGGTTGATCGCCGCTTTGGAGAAGGAACGTCGAAAAAACAAGGAACTCAAAAGCAAGTACCCGTACTCAGCAGGCAAATAAAATGGCTTTCCCACGTCCTGAAGACTACAAAACTTACGATCCAAGCGAAGAGGGCTACGGATCTGCGTCCGACTGGGCTCGAAAAGCCAAAAAACTGGCCAAACTTGCTCTTGAGGACACCAGCGTCTGTGAGAACATGAGGATCTTGGGCCTCTCTTCGACTCCTACCGCTCAAGAACTCAAAGCTGCCTTCAAAAAGGCGGCTTTCCAGGCGCACCCGGACCAGGGCGGCTCTCACGAAGAGTTCATTAAGGTTCAGAGGGCCTATGAAGCTCTACTTTTGGAGTTAAAATAACATGAAATCCAGCCCCATATCTACCGGAGATTGCCTCGTAATGCGCTGCGAGATGCCATATGCCGGGTGGTCACTGGGGCTACCAAATTTTGGGAGTTAGAATGGTTATAATGGAAGAAGAACTGAAGCAAGCCGTCTCCAGTAGCCGGGATCGGGCGACGGAAGATGTCGTCAAGTCCTGCGTCCAGGTTGTAAACATGGATATGAGGGCGGCTCTGACACCTCATACTCCCGACGTGCTCTGTAAGCTGTTCTACATCATGGGTGCGACCGGCCTTACCATCAAGGAAGCGGAGAGACTTCTAGGGGTGTGAAGTGTTCTTTTACCCTAACAAGCCGATTGAGATCTTTGACCCGGAAGGGTTGCTCAAAAAGTTGGGCAATCTAACTCACTGGAGATTACAGCCCAAATGGAACGGCAAAAGGATCGAAATTCATTGTAATGGAGAGGTCCGAACCTACAGCCGTGAGAAGCGAGAATGGTATTTGGATGAATGGAAGTGGCTTTCGGAGCTACCCTTGCCAAAGCCCTGGTTCCTGGACGGAGAATTGCTCAGAGATGGTCGGATCTACGTCTGGGATTACGCCCTAATAGGCGGAGAAATGGTCTTCAAGACCGAATACGGACCTCGAATACAGCAGTTAAAAGGGCTGTCTCTCTCAAAGAACGGTCTGGTAATCGAGTGTGTCAAATCGTTACCGGCAACCGAATATGAAGTGATCATGTCTCAAAAAGACGATGAATTCTTGGAGGGTATGGTCTGGAAAAACCTCAAAGCCACTAACATGTGGGGTCCACATCGGACCAATAAGGTATCAAGTCAGTTCAAATATAGGTTTTGATATGACAAATGTGCTCATGTTTATACTGTTTGTTGCGGTAACCTACCCGATGTTCCTGGCTGGCACGTTTGTTGTAACCAGCATCGGACATCTCGTGTCATTCAACTTCCCAGTGTTCAAAGACCGGCCCTATTGGAAACGGATCTTTCAAGTGGCGGGGCAGATCTGGTTCGTCTGCCTCTTACTTTTTGGGAGCGTCCTTTTGTGCTGCTTACCAGACATCATTATGAAGGCGTTTGGGTAAAATAAGGAGCCAAATCTATGAAAATTGAAATCACGGGAGCCAAATCTATGAAAATCGAACTCTCAAGCGACTTTATTCAGGATGTAGAGCACACCAGTAAGCTCATCAAAGTACTCAACTCATCCATCGACCAGATGAAACAGAAGTTGGAAGAGGCGGACTTCGAAAGTCTGGCCGATCCGGTCGTCATTTCCGTACCTGATATCAAGATCAAGCTTTTAGGGCATTCCGACCGGGATGCCACCTTGACCGTCCGGTTAGAAGTCAGAAGAAAAGAGGACTTTTGACACTTGAGGCGTTCGCACTGGGGCTTTTTGTGTTCCTAACTGTTGTAGGGATAGGGCTCGGTTTTTACATCTTCTTAGGACCGGGGCTCGACAAATTAGAGCGATTAATTGGCGATAAAGACTAGAGTTTCGTGGCGCTCAAGTGTAATATTAATAGAAGGAGGGCCATATATATAAAAAAATAAAACGTTTCATTTGTTTGTGTCTCTGACAAAGGCTCCCCACGGGGCCTTTGTCCTTTTAAGATTAGAGTTTTCCGACGCTGAAGTGTAATATCAGTATGGACAACCACACATGCGTAGACGGGTGGTGGGAATACGATGCTCAGGGCATCCCACTGTGCATCGTTTGTGAGGTCTGCCGGGACGCGAAGCTCAAGCGTTATCGCCCGGAGATCCTTACAGGCTACACTCAAAACGATGTTTGTGAGCCTATCGAGCCCGAACCTGATTTTTAGGCCAAAAGAAAACCCCTGGAACAGGTGCTTTCCAGGGGTTTTAGTCCATCAGTTTGGAACTACTCGGAAGTTAGAACATGGCCAAGCCGTTGTCAAGTTCTACAGCATGGGTGGATCAACACCGTGCTCAGCATCGGTCATGCCGTCGTCACGCTCAGTGTTAGCCAGTTCCCCCGCGCTTCGTCGATTTGACTGTTGACCTTAGACCAGTAGGCATCTTCGATCCTGGAAGACTCGATGTTACAAGCAGTCTCGTAAGCATCTTCCATGGCCTTTTCGACTGCCCACTCAGGTAGATCCTCTTCTTCAAGCTCGACCCGGTTGCCGTGGTCATCTTCCCAGTAGACGCTGTTGAAGTGTGTCTCGCCGGGATAGCACTCTATTACGACCATAATATCGTACATGTGCCCCTGGATGTACTCAGCCGGGTGGTCACTGTCCAGTTCTATTACGCTTTCGATGATCATGTCGCTCCCTCCAATTATATTACAGTTCAGGAGCCTAAAACTCTAGTTTATTACTCGGATTGACGCACAACCAACGTGGAAAAGGAATCCGCAATCGGGAACTGGTCGCCCTGGATTTGACCACAGTCAAGACAGTAGTCAAATTCGACGTAATCACCGCCGCCAATGCCAGCGCCACTCAAAACGTAGCCCTGGTACTCGACCTCATCTGGCGTTTGACCCATGCAGGCATAGAATCGGTCCGAACACTTGGCGGAGATTCGCATAATCCGGATACCTCCACACTGTTTACAGTTATCAACGTCTCTCATTGGATGCTCCTTACTCACAAACGTACCATTCCGACCTTGTGATCTGGTCGCAGTCAAAAGAACCGTGCTCAAAATCGAAGCTGTGACGCCGTGCCTTGTGTTTGTAGACACCGGTCAACCGGGCTCCGGTACGGCAGTGCTCTATTGTTATGGTCTGACCCTCATGCCTTCTTGAGGGATGCTCACGGTCTTCATCGGCCAGTTCTGCGAAGACACCACCGGCTGAGCTATCGTGAAAAACCCGTACAAGGCGCTTACCCGACCGACATGCAACCGCACGTCCCAGTCTTTCGGCCACCTCACACTTAAGGCGAAGACCGCCATTTTCGGTGATGGTATCGCCCATCCGGGCGGCTGAGTAGACGTAACCCATATCGGCTACCATAACGAGGTAGGTTCCGGACTCGGTTACAGTGTGTGTTTCGTGTTTTGACATGGCTCCCTCTGTAGATATTACAAATCAGCGCCCCGAAACTCTATTAAAACTCCGGTTAGAGCTTGAAGTTCCATGGGACACCGTACTTCTTTGTGTACCGTTTCCGACTCGCGGCTGTAGCTTTTCTTACCTGCTCTTCGGCTTGCTCGTAGGTTGAGAGCCATTTCTCGCTCCGTGTGCCGAACCGCTTGGTGTTTCTGGTCGGCTGAACCCTGGCAATGTAGTAGACACCGGGGTTTACGCCCCACGAACCCTTAGCCCTGGTCTCGTCAGTGTGAGGTACATACTCGTGCCGGTCGATACTTATCTGGACACCTACGGTACGCCCCTTCTCGTCTATCAGATCGAAGGGCACATATTCGTCCTTCAGTGTCTCGTGGTCTTGCAGCCAGCTTGAACCTTCGTGTCTCATGTCTCTTCCCTCCTATTGATATTACAAACCAGCGCCCCGAAACTCTATTAAATCGACTCGAAATTCTAGAGTTTTGCGAAGCTGAACTGTAATACAGTTAGACTGTTCTTTGACAAGGTTGGTTGGTTGGTTGAAAGGGATGTAGCTTAACTCCGTAAGCGAAACGGAACGGGCTGGAAAAGCTCGGATTGGAAGGCGTCGTCCGGTCTGAGAAGGTGCCAGTAGGCCGCTGGCAGCACCACCCCGGAAAGCACCCGGATAGAACCGGGAGACCCCCGTGGAAGCCGGGGCACCCCATTTGAGCCAATCAGCCACAAAGAAAAACCCCCTGGCCTTTCCTATGCGGCCAGGGGGTTTTAAATCGCTTCTTCTGAAAAGTCCAACTACCCTCTACTTGATCCCAAGTCTACGCCGCCCGAATTCGGAAGTCAAGAATCAAGCTCCAATTCAGCAAGCGCCTGTTCCAGAGGATCAAGCTCTTCATCGCTCTCAGAAGCGCCCTGTTGCTCCGTAGCGTCAGAAACGGGCTCTGGATCGGGGCTTTCGTCAGCCTCTTGTAGGGCCTTTTCGAGAGCTTCGGCTTCGGCATCAGCGTCCACTATGCCCTGATCTGCACGGGCCTTCATTTCATCAACCATTTCTTGGGTAATTTTGACCGGCTTTTTGGCAGGCTCTGGTTCAACAGGGTCTGGTTCCACTGGGGCAACAGGTTCAACAGGGTCTGGCTCCGGATCTGGTTCAACAGGGGCAGAATCGGCCTCTACAGGCTCGACTGGTTCAACAGGTTCTGGTTCAACAGGCTCGACTGGTTCTGGCTCCGCCTGAAGATCCCGACTGGGAGGCGGCTCAACAGGGTCTGGCTCAGGGGCCGAAATAGCGCCTGTTCCGGTAAGGGTCGCAGATGCCTCTATAACGCGGCCCTTTTTGGCAGGGCTCTCAGCAGGGACTTCTACTACCTGCCCGTTCTGGATCACCTTTTTCGTCTTGCCTTTCTTGGCCTTGGGCTCAGAAGGCCCTTTTTCCTTGGGCTTGGAATCGGCCTTTTTCTTCTTTTTCCTACCTATGGTACGTTTACGCGGGGCCAAAAACCAAGTGCCTGCTTTGGTGCCTGAGACGAAGAGGGGTATGCCGTCTCCCAGGTCATAGAGCTTGTCCTTGCCGTTCTCGTCCAGCAACCCCTTGGCCACATCGCTCTTGAGTTGTTTGCATTTGACTATAGTCTCTTCGAGCTTGACTATATCAGCCGTCAGCTTCTTATACTGTGCCAGCCTCTTCTGTATGGTATCCTCAGACATCTGTCCTCCATAGGGGGTGAGAGTTGATTATATCAAGGTCCATACACCGGAAAAGACAAAGTTGATTAAATCAACCCCCATGGGTACACACGCTCATAGGCAGGGGAGGGGGTAAGGGGGAGGGGGTGCCTGCGTGTCAGCGACCGTCAGCGAACTAGCCATGATTAGAACTTGATAATATAGCATAACGCAAACTTGATTATATCAAGTGCTGTAACGCCCGTGAACTTGATCATATAAAAGATAACTTGATTATATCAAGTATTATCTCAATAGGAAAAATAAAAAAGGTAAACAGAACTCTGTCCACAAGTGAGTGCCGTAGGCACGAACTCGGACTCAGTGTGTTGTCGATCACCTACCGGGGGAGGGGGGTCTGGAACTTGATCAAATTGGGGAAAAACACAGAACCGCTTGCTTATCTTTTTTATGATGCCATTGGCACGGAATTGGCTCGTCCATCATGCGCGTGGACACCGATCGATGAAAGTTTGAAACCTTGATGAAATAGCAATAAAAGTTGATAAAATCAAGGTATGGGGGTCTAAATTATAAACCCACCCCTTATTTGCAAATCTGGAATTTTTTAGCCCCGGCTAAATTTTGAATGAGGGTAAGAGTGAAGTGCCCCACTCCAATCCCGAACCATTGTCAGCCCCAACAGAACATCTTTAAGGTCTTCCCGACCGGAAGCGACAAGAGGCTCAAGCGTCTTTATTGCATTATGGAGATGCCACCTGACCTTTCCTTGTGAAACCCCCAGTCTCTTAGCAGTAGCACTTTGGCTAGTAGTCTCATATAAAGCTATCAATATCTGTATAGATTCCGGTAAGAAATCGGCTGACTCCAAGACTCTCGTGATTTCATCCCTTTCCAGAATAGGAAATTTTAGCAAAAACTCCAATCGTTTATGGGCTGTTTTTAAGCGATATGATACCGCTGCCTGTGTCATATCATGTTTCAGGCTGATCTGTTCCTGCTTCAAACCTTTGATATAATAAGCCCGAATCATATCTTGCTCTGTTTTAGGCAAGAATTTAATCAGTTTCCGCTTTTCGGGCGAAAGACCAACATATAAAATAGTTGGTCTTGCCTTAGGGCCACCAAGTTCCTCCACGAGTTTTGACAATGAAGTCCCTCTGTATTTACGAAGCGTTTCAGCCAAGGATCTGAATTTTAGAGAGGTTTTTGAGCTAGGCCAATTTCCTGTACCATAAAAGTGCTCAAGAATAATGTCTTTCATCTGGTCTAATGTTTTATCCGCCCATACATTGCGAATGGCCTCTCTTTGTGGCTTACACAGAAGTTTGTAATTGTCTTTGATCATGAGCATACCACGCAAAAGGGGCTCGTAGTCCCACGCTCCCGCTGCCACTAATTTATGAAGCAAAGCAATTGTTTTTCGTTGGTTGTAAGCAATTACACTTAGGCCGCAGCCAACTTCTTTAGCAGCACTGGCTTGACTTGTGGTTAAGTACAACGCCGCCATCATCTGTACGGTCTTAGAGTCTACTCCGATTGAGTGAAATAGTTTTTCGAGTTCTGTTTTGGAAAGTATAGGAAAGTACTTCAGAAACTCTAAGCGCTTGGCTATCCTGGTTAAACGGTAATGTATTGTTGACTGCGGCGTATTAAATTTTGCCGCGAGGCTCGCTTGGCTACACTTTTCTTGAAGATAAAAGCGGAGCAATCTTTGATCCTCTATTGGCAAGTAGGGGAATAACTCCTTGTGGGCTGTTAATTCTTTCTGCCGCCGTATTCGAGATATGTGTGCCATTACTGACCAGCTACAATACTCCCAAGAAGCTTCTTGATTTTATTCTGAATTTCTTGGGTACAAAAATCGCCATCTAACACTACCTTCAAAGAGCCTGTCTCGGAATCTATACTCATGTTCCAAGCTCCGTTTTTTGGAACATGAGGGTGGTCCTTTTTCTTTTTGGGCCTGGGCTTTGGAGGAACACTGTTAAAGACAGTGTTTGGGGCGACTTGATACACACCTCTTGAAACGGCCTTAAACTTTCGGCTCCCGTCAGGATTTCTTTGACCGCTGAGGACCGAACAGACATAACCAGGCAAATTATTACTTAAAGGTAGTGTCTCACCACTCGCTTTTAAAGCCTTCACAATCTCTGTATTGTCCATGGCTTTTGTTCCCATTACCTTAGCTATTAGCCCCGGAAAAGATAACCCGCCCCGCTCTTGTGGCTGAACTTGTGGCTGCTCCTCCTTTGTAGCCAGCCCATCGAGCACAGCAGCAGAATTAGTCACTGCTTTCTTTCTTTTCAACTTTTCATATCGCGCCCAACAGCCAGGAGTAGAACGAGGGATTTTTGGGAACCGTTTATTATGTTCTATGGAAATTTTCGGGAAAGACCAGCCCTTCTCACGTAGTTCAGTAATTAGTTGGTCTTCTGCGGGAGTCCATGGTTTCGGTCGAGCACCTTTTCCTTTTTTTGCCCTCGCGCTTGGTTTTGTCTTTGCCCTTTTTAGTCTTCCATAACGAGTATTACACCCGGCAGAGGACCGACCTTTCATACGTTTGGCGATTTGTTCAAATGTAAGACCTTTTTCACGAAGGATGGTAAGCTTGTTATCCTCATGTGTGGTCCATACAGGGCTGTCGTAGTTACTCATAAAAACCTCCTGGGTGAATAGTACACCGTTTTATCAAAAAGTTGATAAGATTGCACTAAAAACTTGATAAAATCAAGTTCTCTCGCTCAGGTGGTCCCAGAGGGTCTTGTAGGAAATAACCCGTCTCATCTCCCTTATCGGAAAGGCTTGGTAGGGACGCTTGCACACCAGAAGGTCTTTACGTACATCAAGTTTGGCTGAGTTCTGAGAAAAATGAGAAAACTCATAAACCTCGCCACTGGGCCAGTGAAGCACCAAATCTCCGGGCTTGAGGCTTTCGGTGGTCAGGACAATATCACCGTTACGCTCCACCACATCGAATATCTCAGCCGTTTCCATAAGTTTGATGAAATAGCGGTTTTACTTGATAAGATCAAGCTTCACTCAGGTGGTCCCACAGGTCTTTATCTTTTGGCAAAGGCTCTCCGGTATTATCGACCTCTTGTAAGTCATCGCCTGCCCAGGTAATCACAATGTCGTGAGAGCGCATCACGTTCTCTTTTTCGTACCAACTCATTTCCACCGCGTGTCTGCCTTTATGACCTCTAGGCAGGTGGCAAGTTAGAGTACGGGCTTTTCTGCCATACTCATCAGTAATCTTAGACTCCGCTGGACACAGTTCTTTATGCGTGTTTTTGAGACTCTGCCGCCATGCTGTGAAGCACAGCAAAGAACAGAATCCCGGCATTATCGGGTCAGAAACAACGGTTGTTCCATATCCTATACAGTCACCGGACACGATGATTGCGGGACGGGCTGCACGTAAGGCTTTCTCGTACATCTTGAGGCCCCACCCCTTTCCTCGAAACTCAGGGTCCAGTTGAACATCGGTTACGTGCCACAGTGGTACAGGCTTACTTCCGAAGACTTCTCTTTGGATCTCTTCTACCAAAGACTCGCATTTGGACTTTACTGACGATACTGGGCCAAGCAACAAGTAGCCAACTTCTGTGTCCGTTCCCAAATTGACAGCGATTTGATCGGCGCTTTTATAAAGGAAGAGCTTGGGCCGGGATGCCGCATAACGGGCCACAATTTTTTGCGGGGTTAGTCTCATAACTTGATTTAATCAACTCTTGTATTTGAACAAACCCAAGGCTTTGAGCTTCGGGAGCACCTTCTTGGATTTGGCAACAAAGCGGAAATCTAACCATTCCATATTTTTTTCCCAGAGGTCTCCTTCATAACGCTCGTGCATTTCACAATTGATAGGCTCATTTCCAAGGTCGAACTTCCAAACATCTCGCCGTTTGTCATAATAGTGTTTCCAGATGTTCCGGGCATCGGCGCTAACATTATCTCGATCGGGTATAATACCTTTGTCCCCGGCCCATTCCATGGCGAGGTCATATAATAATGGCCCAAAGCCAGACGGAGCCTTGCTGTTCATAACCTCCCAACTCTTGCATTCGTTGCGGTATCGCATTCTAAGACCCCCTAGCTCACCGCCTTTTTCTGAAAACAACAAAATAAGAATGGCATAACCTTCATCACGAAGCTCAATACGCCAGCCCTCCCTTTTGAGGTCTTCTGGCCTTTTGGCCCCACCGGTTAAATACCGTTCGGCCACTCGCTGTCGTATCCCGCTCATACAATGGTGTATACTATAAAATAAACACTATGCCTGTATCTTGCGATTTCTGTAGCCGTTTGGCCAAACCACACAGCTTATGTGAGTCTGACTGTAAACACCTCAGCCCCAAAGAAGAGGGGCAGCACAGAGTGGGCGCGGCCTTCCAGCACCACAGGTGTAAGAAGTACGGCAATCGGATTCTTCGCCATTTGGGGCATCACCCGGACGTGGTTGCTCTGATCGAGTGTGAGAGAGGTGACGATGTGACCCTCTGGAGTGTGATTCGGGAAACTTGATTTTATCAAGTTTCTCATCTTGTTTTGGTGTAAAGCCTTGGGTAATGGATACCACCGTAACTCGTAGAGACGAAATTACCGCTGTACGCGAAGCGGCTGAGAAAGCATGGGGTCCGACAGAGATAACTCTGTCCCTGGAGCACAAGCCTGATCAAATCCCTTTCTGGCGGGTGAAGCTCCATCACAGTGAGGATGCTTATATCGAGGTCCCTGGAACACAAGCCTGATCAAATCCCTTTCTGGCGCGTGAAGCTCCATCACAGCGAGGACGCTTATATTGAGGTTACGCACCCGAACCGCATTGTGGCTTTGGGGATGGCTATGTCAGCCTTGACCACAGAGGGCAACGAGCGAAAAGGGTGACATTACATCCCCCATCGCTTCAGAGTCTTAATGGCCGATTTGACCGATTCCTTGACCTCCACGGGTTGGAGCAGCCAAGTTCGGTCATCGCCTTCCCGAATATCAAGATTCCCATTAGGCTTAATGTGATCGATCGTGTATTGGTATTTGTTGTGAGGGCCGTGCCGGGATGTAGATGTAAGCTCTATCCGCACCCAATAGACCGTTTTTCGTAGTTCTGGGGGCCACTCTTCGATCGGTTTCACCTCAATGTCGTAGGTTTTTGTAATCTTTATTGTGTCGGCCACACTGCCTTTGACACCTTTTTTCCAAATCTCATGATCCGTCATTTCGCACCTCACCTATCAATCGTTTTCTCACGCCACGTCATGTTCAGGATTTTGACGATGATTGCATCAGCCTCATCAACAAGCTTCTGGACTTCCCGTATTTCCTTACGAGCAGCCTTGTCCATCTGGATTTCCTGGGCCTTTGTTTCGGACGGACCCCAAAAGCGCTGGCTTCGGAAGTGTTCGGCAATACTCTTACGAATACTATTGAAAAGGGAGCTACTGCTTAGGGTGTGAATTCTTGCGTCTTGTAAATGGTCGTAAAGACGCTTGAGGTTGTCTGCGTAAGGTTCGTAAGGATTGTAGTCCTCTGTCGCTTTCTTTGTTTTCCATTTGTCAGCCATTTTGCACCTCAGTTGTTGATTACCTCAAGCCAGCTTGTTCAATAACCAGACGCTCAATCGTTCTGAAGACCGCTGGCGGCATGGCGTAGTAAAGATCAAAGTCCGGGCCATCGGCTGAAACCCGGAAGTCACGGCGTCTCATATCGAGCACCATTATGAATTTGAGAGGGGTACGTACAGCCTCAACCTCAACTTCAGCCGGGAAATGCCGCTTCTTGCCTGACTGTGGGCCGACAGTGATCTTATAGCCCACCTTCACCTTGGCTGTGGTTCCCCCCCCCCTTGTTTATCAAACGCACGACCATTTCTTGTACTGTTGGAGGGATTATCGGTACGCGGTATAGATGGGAGTTGTAGCCTTTGGCTTTCAAACCACCGCCTGCTTCGGGCACTAATTTATCGAATTTGATGTCGTCATGCCCAACACCGATTACAGCCTTGTAACCCTGTCGCTCCGGTCCAATGGTGATATCCCAGTCCAGGTCCAGTTTCACCCTGGCTGTGCTGTTCGCTGCCTGTTTGGTTTTGGCCTCACTTGTCAGCCATTTTCCACCTCAGTCCAGGCAACTAATAAGAAGTTTCCTTTCCTCATATTTCTAATACACATCAGGGCCAGAAAACTCTAGGTTTTTGGGAAAAGAGTATTAAAATCAACCTTTTTGTTGCGGCCTGACAAACTTCTAATAAGGGAGCCTAAGTATGGAAAAGATAGCCAATCCCCAAGAATTAGCCCAAGAACTACAGACCCTTCTTGAGTATGCCCAAGGCCCGGAGCCAAGCCGCGAAAAGCTCGCTTCTGACTTGAGAGAGTTGGCTAACAAGGTCGCCACAGCCGACATGCCCATCATAAGAGCCATGATGGAATCTTATGAGGCCGGGTTCAAAGCTGCCGATCCTGAAGCCGCTCGTGCGCTTAAAGATATGCACACGGAGTTATTAGTCTCACTCAAAAGAGCCATGAGCGCTACCTCTCGTATGCCTCTCGCTCATACCCGTAATATATCCAGCGCTCTTTGGGAGTTCGCTTACTATTGGGGCGGGGTCGCTGCACAGTCTGAGTAGAGTTACTTTACCAGGGCTTCGTCTTTTATCTCTTCCCACTTCAGACTGGCGGTTTCTTTGAGAGCCAGTTTTAATACGCAAGAGAGCGTTGTATATCATTGTGGGGGTTGGGTAAACATCACGGTAGTTGCCCTTCAGCCACTTGCGGACCGTAGACTCGATAATGCTGTCGGGAATATTACCATCGCCATCCATCGTTTTATTCCTTAATCAAGTGATCCCACAAGTCCCGGAAACACCGTTTACAGGGCCGGTAGCCTCTGGGTTTGACATCGGAGGATCTGAGATTGGTTGGGTAAGCACCACACAGAGGATTACCGTCCTCATTTTTTGCGTGGTAGACACCTCCGATATATTTCCAGGTAAAGCAATAAATCTCTGCGTTGGTCATAGCCATACCCTAATCCTCGCCAAACCTTGCCATACCATAGCTCGCCAAAACGCAATCCTCGCCACACCAAACCAAAGGCAACCCGACCGTACCATACCTCACCCGGCCCAACCATAGCGAAACGAAACGTGCCATACCTTCACCAAACCAGGGTCCTCACCTTGCCGCAGCGTACCAAACAGGGCCAAAGCCAACCGAGTCTCAACAAACCACGTCCCTAACCTCGCTGCCCAACTCACCGGGCCATAATCCTCACCAGACCCGACCGAACCAAAGCGTACCAACCGAACCGTAGTAGACCGCAGCCTACCGTACCCTGGCGAACCTTGCCGAACCATAATCCTCACCCAACCATACCGTAGCGGACCTGACCAAGCCCTGGCTAACCCTGCCGAATCGAAGCACACCCTGCCGCAACAGAATCCTCAGTTTACCGGCTATTCGCCGGTAGGCAGCTTCTTCTGCTCGTTGATGAAAAGCATACGCATCTTTCCGCCTAACACACTAAGAAAAGTGTGTCGTTTCTTATGCTCTTCGTCCAATCGGGTTACGTCTGTCTTGTCGGCTACAGAGATGGAGCGTTTGATGCTATTGGTGGCTTTGTGGATAAGACCTCCTGCCAGATCAACACGCTCATGCGGATTAGCGGCTTTCAGACCCTTGCCGATTTCGGGGATCATTTCGATATTATGGTCCTTACGAAGCTTTTTCCTCCATGCCCCGGTAACGGAAGTGAAACGGCTGGAGCCTTTCTCCTCTCCTATCACCTCTTCGATTTCGGTCCAGTTCAGTAACACGTTTTCCTCAGGCACTCCGAAATGATCCATGAGTTTCTTTACGTCGGGAGCCGTTGGCACCCCGCCGAAAAATACGTTTGTCTTGCCACTCATGCCGCAACTCCTTCCATTTTAATCTCTTTGAGTGTGGTTTCAAACATGCCGAAACTACCGGGCTTCTTGGGACTTCCCGGTCTCCAGTCACACAGACCGCAGCGGTGCCCTCCGACATTAAAGATAGTCTGAAGGACGTCCGTTGTAAGGGTATCGTCCACTACAGTAATGGTTCCCTCAATCTTCCACTGATCGAATCGTGGTCTGACTCTGACCCACTTACTGTTGCCAATTGTTACCCTTTTGACAAAAAGGTCAATCCCGTGCTGGTTCGCCACCTTTTCGTGAACTGTAAAGTCCTCGTCATCATGGAGGGCGTCAAAAGATGACCACTTTATGAACCCCTTGGAGGTCTCCACCGGCCAGCCGATTTGGTCCACAAGGATGCCGCTTTGGGTTATGGCCTTGTAAGATGCCCTACCTTTTCCGGTTGGACATTTCTGTCCAGCGTCTCGGAGCATTGCCATGATCGCGTCAGACTCAACGACGATCAAGTCATTGGCCTTGTACAAACAGCCAATCCAAGTCCAGGCGGGGGAACGGTCGTCACCTTTTACGCTCTTGGATTTGTTGGCCGGGTCGATCTGCCACGCTTTTACCCTTTCCTTCCAGGCGAGATTGTCATTGTTCATAAGTATTGGAGTCACGCCTCTCAGGGTTGCTTGATATTTTCTAGCCTTAGTTAACATTTACATTTTCTTTCTGGCCCTACGCCAAAAGGTTGACAGTATCTACTACACCGAAAACAGGACCGATCTCAACAATTTACACGAAAATAAAAATTTCTGGACAAAAAAGTAAATGATTTCGCTAACAAGCAAAATTGTTCCCGTCAGCATTTGATATAATAAAGTTCCGGATCAACGGCTTTTATCAAAACTCACGTAGCCGAGTTCCACACCTAGAGCCTCAAGGTAGTCATTCATCGCTATTTCCAGGCTGCTGACGGCCTCGTGGAACGTGAATCCTTGGGCGTTGCACCTTGGGATAATTGTATTGCAAAAGGCTTGAAACCCGGATTTGCCGCAATCATGGATATCCAGCGTTCCTAGCTTTCCAATGCGGATTTTATACCAGTTGCTCCAACCCGGCTCGACCTTCCGTTCTTTACCCCCAAACATTATGGTTTCAGGTATCCTGTCCATATCGTTTACAGCTTTCCCCTTCGGATCAGAGTTTCCGGGTCGTACCCCAACCATGTAAACAGTTTTTGTTCATTCTTACGGAGCTTTGAGAAGTCCCTGCGGCATTTCCATCGCTGGTACCTCTTGTATAGGTTTTGGAGGAATGCTCGCATTCTTAATATTACACCGATTTGGCTGGAAATCATACTCTTTTGGTAAGACCGGCTTTGTAGATGACTCCCGCCCATAATATAGTTGCCCGGTATCTTGAGGGCATGGCTACAAAGACCCGGCACATTGGGACTTGCGGGTTCTGTGAGCAGAAAGTCAAGTGTCCTCGCGGCAGATTGGCCCACCATGGCTATAAGCGTCCGGGCTACGGCTAGCGGGGCGATGCCGAGTGGGACAGAGTTTACAAGGATGCTGAGCGTGATCTTAAATGGAGACTTAAAGAGTCCGAAAGATTCCTGGCTCGTTATGAGAAAAAGGTTCGCAACTGGGAGCCAGCCCAGGTCCAGACCATCGAAGAAGAGGAAGTCAAAAAGAAGCAAAGAGCAGAGGCCGTTCGGCAGCAACGGATGGAGCGTTACGTAACTAACCGGGACAAGACCATTGGACGGCTACGAAAAACATTTGAGAAACTCTTGAAAGAGGAAAGAGCCCTGGATGGAGCCAGAGATCCCAGGAAGATAGTCAAAGGACTTCAGGCGACCGCCAAACCCGCTCGTATTATTTATGGTACGTTTTATAACAAGCCAGAGAAACTGGAACAGAACTACCCCGGTCCTATTTCAAGAGATGCTCTTCTTGCCGATTTAGCCTCAGATGACATTTTTGAGTATATGGGTCTTAAAACCCCTTCGGGCTATATTAAGGGATCAAAAGCCTACGACATGGAGAGTAGCGCTTCTTACGGAGATTGGGGCGAAAAGACGTATCTTTGGAGAGGGCTCGATTCCTGGAAACCCTTCTGGCCCGGATGGAAGGGCACAATACATTACCCCGAAGGCTCTACCGGTCGGGATGAAAACCGAACCAAGTGGTAAAGCCTAATCGTCTTTCACACATTCATAATAGTCGAGTTCAGGTTCCGGTGTCGTTTCTGGTGTCCTGCCTTCTCGCTGCTGCAAGTAAGGGACATAATCTTCAATCCCTGGCCTGGGTAGGTCTATAAATCTGACCAAGTGAATAGGGCCAAAAGTGCCAGCGGCACAGCCACATGGTATGTTCCTGGTGATCAGCCGGGTGGGTGTTATCCGAGTAACTTTATAACATCGGTAGCAAGCAACTTCTATTGACTCTCTATCGCCATACACACGACCTTGAAAGTTTACCGATTCGGGGATTAAATCGGAGGAGAACACGTCTAACGATTGCAGCCAGTTGTGCATCTGAACCGCTCTTTGGCCGTAAATACAAAAGAAGGCAAGAACGGTTTGATTGTAAGGATCACCAACGACAAGGCCAGTGTGATGAGTCCACAGACGCGGCTCATCATTACAGGGTGAAACTGCCAAGCCTATGCGGTCTTCATCTTCTAAGAGTTCTTCAAGTTCGTAACGGTTCATTCTTCATCGTTGGTAAGATGGCCCCAAAGGTCGTTTGCCTTTCTCTTCTTAGGCGGCGGTTCACCGGGGGTATCAACATCAAGCTCGTTTCGCAGTTTGTCAATAACACGCAAGAGCAATCTTATATGATCGAGTTCAATGTCGTGGTCCAGTTCTTCGTCTAAGATAACAGCCGCTCTATAGTATTTCTCTACCGTCTCTCCGCGTGGGTAACCTTTCAGCACACTGTGTCTATACTTTTCGAGCGTTTTTTGGGCTCCTTGTTTCTTAGGGCTTAGACGCCTAACTTCGCCCTCTTCCGTTGTATGGAAGGGGTTTTCAGTAGCGTAAACCGTCTGGAAGTCTGTGGCGGGTGTGTAGGCTTGAACCTTAACAGCTTGAGCTTTAACAGCCTGAACAGTCTGCTCTTGAGCTTTAATAACTTCAACAGCCTGAGCGAGGTCTCTGGAGACAGCGGTGTTGAAAAAGTCACTTGTTTTGAGTTTTTTTGCCATTTGAGTCCTCAGATAAATGTTCCCAGAGGTTTTTGGTATCGAAGTGATCTATTGGATAAGATAGATGGCATCTGGTGCAAACGTAGGTCGGGGGTAAAAAGCTTTTTCGGGTTGAGGTGAAGGTTCGAAAGGTATGGTGTCGAGCAGGCCACAGATCAAGAGTTTTTCCGCATTTGCATTTTGGAGGTTCTGACACAATTACACCAAGTTGATTTAATCAACTTTCGGACAAGTGATCCCAGAGGTCTTTCAGAGCCTTTCTTCGTTTTCGTAGACAGTTATGGCAGTATATCTCACTGGGGTTGTCGTCGGGTATTGCGTGGCTTTCGAAAACTTCGATCGCCTGTTTTATATAATCAGAATTTCCGTCAGGGTTTGTGTGCCACCCACAGAGTGCTATTGTCCCGTCGTCCGGGTTGGCTACATGCCACTTAGAAGGTGGGTTTGACAAGCGTCTGAAAACTTCCATTGTTGAGAAATATTACACCGTTTTGGCTGAATTGAAACCATCTCGGCTCCCAGACCCCCTAAATATGTAGGAGGTTCGCCGTGATAACAAACCGAGACAGGCTTATCGCCATAATCGAATTAATCAATGAGATTTCAGCTACTTTCGACCGTTCTTACACTTTGTGCGAGTGGTGTGGAGACAAACGGTGGAATAACTACCCTGAGCATATGGCTGCTGAACGGTTTTCCGCCTGGAGACGTAAGACTGAGAAGCTTTTAAAGGAGTCAGAAGCCGATGGGTGGGTGGGTCGTTGACACATAGCGCTTGCCGTGGTTAACCTCACGGTAGCTCATCTGCCTTGGGTAGAAGGAGTTCTGAGGCCGTCTTTGGTGCCAGGGGCGGCTTCAGTCATTTAGGAACTTTATTCGTCTTTCACGTGGTCCCAGAGGCTTCGGCCCTCCTTTTCTGGCACTGGCGCGTCCAGGGTACAGCCGTCAGGTGTCTTCGTAACCGATGATCCACCCCACTTCCGACCTATGCGAGGGTTTTTCTTACGCAAAGTCCGACCGTTTGAGCAGATGCAATAGCTCTCTATTTCATAGGTTTTTGCATCTACCGTGGGTGCCCACGGTGGTTTCCAGATGGCTTTCACAATCCCGGTATTTCCACAAAGGCCACAGAGCGGGACCGCGTGGGTGTTCATCCCGAAGTCACGGGTAACAAATACCGTGAATTCATCCTGGAGATTGGATAGTGTCGTCATGTTTTACACTTTATCATAACTCTAAAGCGATGGACTCTGAATTTGAGGCCACCGACTTGGGTAAAGAAGATCAAGGATCAGATATTATTATCTCCCGGCCATCCTTGAGTAGGATTCTGCCGGGTTGCTTGCCGTGCCCACAGCACGAGGCTACCGTTTCCATCCCATTCCGATTCAGACACCAGATCAGCTTGTGTATGCACTCGTCAATATAGACAATTTCGCTATTTATCCATAAAGGTCGAGTGCTATTATTCTTGCACATATCGCGTACTTACACCTGTTTAATTGGATCTTTTTATAATCCCTCAAAAGCATGGAAAAGTTAGCTACTCCCGCACAGTTGGCCCAAGAACTGGAAACTCTCCTTGAATACGCTCAAGGATCTAACCCAAGCCGAGTTAGGATAGCTACCGAGTTACGTTCTCTAGCGTCTCGGTTAGGGGCAAAAGCACTTGAGCCCTGGCTTGAGCAAAGCCTAAAAGAGCGGGACGTTCAGAGGGAGTACCGGAAGCAGTACCGTTCTTTGGCCGATGCCGCGAGGATAACGGGGAACCCTGAGTATGACGGGAAAGCCGCTACCATTTGGTACGTGAAAAAGGCGATCCCCATAGAGGACCGTCGCGACATTATAATGGGATATGACTGGCTTAAAGAGCGACGTCCTGATTTGCTGGCAGAGATCCCAGAAAAGACCCACAACATATTAGGAACTGTGGGAGAACGGAACCTTGAAGAGATTTTTCGTATGATGCAAGGTGAGGCTTGGAGTCCTATGGGACAGGCAAGGCAATTGGTTACTCGTAAGGGATTGGATCACACAAGCATGTCTGTCGGTGACGTGGTTCAGATTGGCTCTCAATATCACTTTGTCGATCGCATAGGCTTCGAGAAACTTTAAGGGTTATCAATGGAGTACTCTTACAAACGCACAGCAACGACTGTTTCCATCAAGCAATGGGAACGGGAGCTAAAACAGGCCAAAGAGGTCTTAGGTCAAGTACGCCGCCAACTCGCGCAACGGGGCACCTTGCTCGGCTACCCTGAAAATATGCTTAGAGAGGACGACCTTATAGAGTTGCAAGAGTTCCAAGCGGATATAGATGAGCAATTGACCGAGAGTAGAGAGAGCCTAGATGATGCGTTAGGCAGGCTACACGAAGCTTATCGTTATATTGAGTACAAACTTCCCTGATGCAATATTCTTACGATTGCAGAGTTGCTTCCATAACCAGTAACCAGAAGTATATTTTGTGGTCTGTGTGTAATGAAATCGAACGTAAGCGCACGTTTGGCCACACCCATGAGTCAATACGGCTGCATGAAATACTTCCCTCAGTGAAGAGGAAACAAATCACAACAATAAGAGCTATCCATATCCTTGAGGAAAAGGGTTACGTGAAAGAAAATAACTTCAAGTGGGCACCGACAGATAAGGGGTGGGCGGAATATAATAAAATGGAGAAACGTACTTGATTTATTCCACGTCTTTCCCTTTCCAGACCCCTTTCTTTTCGTCCTGAAGCTCTCTAATAAGATACCGGGCCAAGGCTCTTAGGTTTTTGTACCGGTAAGCGAAAACGAAAAGCTGCCACCACGGAAGCTCTTCATCTAGTTGCGTGTGTAGTTTTTCCAGTTCTGTGTCGGTCATAATTGTTTCACGTGAAACATTCAGTGAGTGCTTGTTTCCCATTCCGCTCTGGCTTTGTCAGATAGCCTGAAGTATTTGCGTTGCATGTGAGGGCCGTTTCGCATTTCGGAAACCAACTCCCCGTCCTGTTCCAAATCTTTGAGAAGATGGTAGACGTGGTTATACGACAGATCACAGGCTTTCATCAAGTCGGTGCTGTAAGCTTCTTCGTGCTCACAGAAATAACGCATGACGTTAAACACTGCTGTAAGACTGTAACGGGCCACAGAGTATAATTACACCAGATCAGCCGTCTAACCACTCTCTCGATCCAGGTACTTTTCCAGGTCCGCAGCAATTTCAAACACGTCGTCTAGTACTCTGTTCAAGTCTCTTTGGACGTTCATTAATTCCTTTGACACCATTTGCCCTCTTCTCAAAAGCGCGTTATCGAGAACAGGTTCTACGTTGGGGAAGCTGAGCCCTAACGTGTCAGCAAGTGCATGGATGACTCCGTTCAAATCAACTGTTAGGCTTCCATTTCCAACTCGAATGCGAAACTTGTTGTGCGTTATAGCTTCCACACAATCCACAAGAGTTGCATGGGCTTCCCACCCGGAAAATTTGGTGAGGATGGCGGCTAGCTTCTTTAAGTCAGAAGACAGTTCCTCTCGGCTTGGATTCGGTTCTTGAACTTTTTGAATCAGGGACCGCAGTTCAGAGGCTAGTTCTTGGGGGTTGGCTATCTTTTCCATAATATCACCTTGGGCCGCGTCTCCGCTTTTCCCCGTCCTTACTTTTTCTTCTGAATCTTAAGTTTGGCTTTTACGTCGTCATCGAAATCTGCTGTCGGGTCTATCTCCGCCGCTTTGAGTGTAGCGTCTGCCTGTTCCGTTACAGCCTTGAGCTTTTGTTGTCGTGTCATGGGCCGCGCTCTTCTTGGCCTTGGCCGGGAAGATGATCCAGCACTACCGCCACCGGCTGATCCTACAGTGATTCCAGAGGTATGAACCGGCTGTATGGCTGTCAGAACGATGCCAGACTCTATTCCGTGCCGCAGTCGAACCTCATTTCTCAGAGCCTCAATAGAATCATGCATTCGTTGTGCTCTCAAATCGCTTTCCTGAACTTGCTCATCTGTAGCTTTGATGGTTGCCTGAAGTAATGCTTGAGTCTGTTCCACAAGTTTTTTCAGATCCTCCACGGACTCTGCGGTCTTACGTGCCGTAGTCAGTTCTTTTTTGACTCCATATTGAACCATCCAAGGCCAGACTTGCGTACCAATCGTGATACATAATGCTATGATGGCTGTAATGGCACCGGCAACCCCGCCCCATTTCTTTATCCAGGGAACATAACCCATTGCTTCAAGCTCTGCCTGATGTCGGGCTTTTATTTGAGCTTTGGTTTCGGAGGGTCTGTCTGAATCTGCCATATCAGCTTTCTAGCTCTAGGTCCGCCAACTCGTCTTCTGTTTCCTCACACAAGTGGAACGTATTCCACATCTCGTTAACTGCATCCCAACCTTGTTTCATAAGGTCATCGATTAAGTCCTTTTGCTCACCCTTGAGTCTTTCTTTTTTGAGTTCCTTCAAGGCGTCTTGGGTAGCATATATACCAGCACTCTCAACAGCGTCTTTGAGGTCATAGATCAGATCACCGAGGTCGGAACCTCTTGCCGTTATCCGTCTGGCTAACTTTTTAAGAGAGCTAGCCAACTCTTGCCGACTCGGATTTGGGCTTTCGGCTATCTTTTTCATGTCTTCTCCCTCGATAGTACGGGTAGTGTATTCATACTACTGACGTTTATCAGTAGGTTCTTAAAGTGGTGTAATTGCGAAATATGGAAGAGCCTTCTGTCATAACGGACGTGTTTTGGTTACTGGTTGTGTTCGGCTGTATCGTCTGGGCAATTTTTCGTAAGAAAGACCAGTAGTTGTCGATTTTGGTGTAAGAGCAATAATGGGTAAAATAACTCTCAAGTTCGATAGCGGGGAACACAAGTGTGAGTGTGGTAGCTCATCTATGGTGTTTAACGTAAACCTCAGAGGCGACATCCGCTATCAGTGCTTTGAGTGCGGAGCCGAAGTTACTGACGGAGAAATGAAAACGGCTCTTGGGGATGCTTTGTTTTCGCCTGTTGTAAATGAAACGGCGTGGGTGGAGTTCTTGACGGGATGCTGGCAGAAAGAGGCACCTACTGCACCAGGAACATACCCCACAGCCGCGCAGACTGGGGAGCGAGCCAAGGATCGCTCTTTGGCGGTGCTACCCGATAAGAGTGTGCGAGATATAACGTCTTTTGTTCAGTGGTCTGGATGGTGGTGGTCCAAGCCTTATCCGAAGCTGCCGAAGCCACCGAATTGGGAGTAACGATGGAATTGATACAGGAAGCCGTAGAGGTCGTTACGAAGCTGAACAAAGAGCTTGAGGCAGGCGACGTTGATCGATGGGTGGTTCGTTTTGCTGTTGAGACAGACGGGATTAATGTAAGTGTCAAATTCGGTCCCTTAAAAGTTTGGTCCTCTGTCACACACCCATTTATTGAGCCGGGAGAGGGGTCCCTTGAAGAGCTAGTCCGGAAAATCACTGAAGAGTGGATCGGGGGTATCCAGAATGTGAGGTTAGAAAAATGAGTAGACCGAAAGTGTTCATTGCAGGCCCAATGTACTCGTCGGGGAGTATGGGGGAGAATATCAGAAAAGCTGTCGCGGTGGCTGAAGAACTTCAGGATGCCGGGTTTCAGGTTTTCCTTCCGCACTTGTATTTCTTTTGGGATCTAATGAGGCCAAGGAAAAGGGAGTTTTGGACAGAACTCGATAAAGGTTGGCTAAGAGAGTGTGATGTCATATTTCGGATCATGGGCGAAAGCTCTGGTGCTGACGCTGAAGTAGAGTACGGCGGGATTTTAGGTATTCCGGTTTGTTGGGATATGGCAGAGATCAAGCAAAAATACCTGTAGCTAATAATTATTTGGTGTAAAGTGTAATTTGAAAAAGGCGCTTTGTAACCCAAGCGTTTCTTTTTTCTAGCCACACGACCCCCACGCGCTGGCTTCTTTAGTCACCTAGTCAGTGTGTGGGGGTTACTTTTGGTGTAGGTTGTATTTATGCCGACTACTGAGTTTAATCCAATAACACCGGACTCTGTAACAACAGGAGCGGTAAACACCCAGACGTTAACTGTGGGAGGGGAATGGGCCTCAGCGATACAGGCCCCTGCGTTTGGCCAAGTAGTCCTTTTTGTAGATGAAGAGGGTGTTCCTTGTTTCAAAGACTACTATAACAATGTATACAGGCTGCTTTCTAAGAAAAAGGAGGAAGAACAGGAACCGCTACCTCCTGGAGAGCAACCGACCGGACCTGATCCGAACAATATGACTTTGTGGGATTACATTCAAGAAGAGGGTTGATGTCGTCTTTGACTATGAAAAAGACCAGTGCCGCCAGTGTTCGAACTCCAGATATGGGGCGTGTTACTATTTTTGTAGACGAAGAAGGTGTCCTGTCAGCAAAGAGTTGGGACGGAACTGTTCACAGGATAGTTGCTACTGAACCTGGAGCACAGTTTGTGCCGCCTTTACCTGATGAACTCGAAGGCCCCAGTAAAACTCTATGGGAGCACATAGAGGAAGACGATGGTTGAAGAACTTGTTTACGGAGATTATGCGTTGCGTGGGCTGATCAAGGATAAATGGCCCGAAGCAGTATTCGAGGATGCGTCCGATTACCTACATCCGGATCGGTTTAATGTGATTATCAAGGACGTGCCAGAGGACGATTTTTACATATTTGCCATACGAGAAGGGTTTAGCGGTCAGTGTCTTCGATTATTATTAATCGCTGGAATGGGAGATAAGAGGGTTTCCGGTTGGATAAAGAAAGCAGATGAAGATGATCAAGTGGCCGAAACTCCAACGCAGGTCTAAGAAATTTCATTGGGGCTTTTTAAACGACAGTAAGACGCCCCTCACTTGGCGGCTTTTATATTTGGTTCAAGGCGAAGAAGCTAAGCGAAAGATCGAACGCCAATGGAAAGTTGATAACACGAGAGGTAAGAAAATGGAGGGGCGAGCACAGACAGCAGCGGAGAAAAGAGTTGTAATTGAGCGTCTTTACAAGGTTTGGGCAGCAAACCCTCATTACCGTCTGGGCCAGTTAATCAGTAATGCGGCACCTAACCTCTTTTACATAGAGGACGAAGGGCTTGCAGAGGCTGTAGAAGGAATTGACAGTGGCCGGGAAAGGACATAAATTTAGCCATAGCTCTTTGCTATTTGGTGGGTGTCGGCTCAGAGAGGCTTACTTTGGTGCCTTTGTACACGACATCAGAAGTTCCGACGTGGGATGTCTGAGATCCTTACCTCCGTTTCGTTTGTCGCGAGATGTCGGAAGCCTTGATGCCTGAATTGAGGAAAGACAGCATGTACCAGACAGGCTGTAAACTGCTGGTAAGCCCCACCGCAAGTGCTTTGATCCTTTCGGCTTGTCGGTGGGGCTCTCATGCAGTTAGAACAGGAGCATAGAGATGAAAAAGTATGATGCCGCCCCAGAGCCCGTGGATAAGGGCCAAGAAATTTTACGAGCCGCCATCGGCGCTGACGACGACTTGTACGTGATAATAAAGCCTTTGGGCAAAACTGCGGAAGAGCATTGTGGGCAGTGGGGATTGGTACTGGCAGATGTGGCTCAGCATGTCGCTGACCTATGCCAGAGAATGAAAGGCATGGACCGAGAGGACGCATTGGAAATGGTGCGGACCATTTTTAACGATGAAATAAAGCGTCCAACTACAACGGCTCAAGGACACACAACGTGTTAGAGTAAGGTTAGTTATAGTTAGATTGGGGGAATGCGCCTTATGGATCTTTTGGTGTAGGCGCATAGGTGACTGCTCATGCTTTTGGGCAGTTACGAAGCGAAACGAATTGAAATGGAGGAAACGAAAATGGCGAAAGAAATAGGCCCACGTTCGAGGTACGCAAAGTGTTTGATTAAGGGGTTGGCGAGTAGTTGGAAAAACAACTACGCGGTTATTCCAGTAGAGCTAAAAAGGTTGTACGAGACTTTTAGCCAAGGAGGATTTGAGAAGAAAAAGGCAGATTCTCTTTATCGGGATACTGTAGAGGGTATTTTGGACTTTATCCCTGGTGATGTTAACACATATCGCACCTTGTCCAAAAGGCTGGTAAACCCTGATTTGGTGGAAGAGGCTTTGGAGGAATCGCCTGAACCTGTGATAGAAGTCCCGGAGGTAACAGACTTAGATTGGATGGACGATGAAAGTGATGTAAGTATGGGTGGACTTTTTGATGATAACACCACACCCGAAAAACTCTCAGAACTTCACCAGGAGCTAATAGCTTACATGGGCAGAGTCGAAGAGGCTTGGGATTATCTGAAGCCCTTTTTCTTCAGGCGGAGCAAGGAAAATCCTTCTACATTATTTGTCGTTACCAGTGTGGGACCGTCCGGGGGAATAAGGACCAATGTGAATGCGGCCATCGGCCCCGTCAAGCTTCCGGAAATAGGAGAGGAATTCTTGTTTTATGAGAACGGCGTCCCTGTTAAGTATGGTCTCGACGGTAAGGATGGCCGAACATACTGGGGGTGGGTGTTCAAAATTATAAACGGAACGAAGCTCAGGTTTTGGATGTCCAGAACCATGGATGGTGACGATGAAGCATGGCAGCAACGAGCAAGGGTTTCCATTAAACTTGATCCGGGTTTACCCAGAGGTTATAAAGTATTATCCGCAAACCATGAGGATCGTAAGAGAGCGGCGGCTGCGGTGTAGAGGTGGACATGAAAAACACTGATGTTGTTGATGCGGTGATAGCCGATCGTATCATTGATGTTATGAATAGCGCTATCAAACTCGATCCGAAAGCGGTTGGAGCTTTGGTGGAAGCACGGGTAGATTGTAATAATGCATTGGCTTCCCACCCGTCTATACAAGTGGCTGGAACTGAAGGGCCAGATGGTAAGATGGGCTATCAGGTAGGTTTGCTCGGAGTCCTTTGTGGCTTAGCGGGAACTCAGACATATAAAGGTGAGCCTGGGTGGGGCAGAGTCGCAGCCATTTTCAAAGTCTGCTGTGAGCAGTGCGGTCACGTAAAGAGTGGGGAAATGGAGGGGGACCCGTGCCCCACGTGTGGTCGTGATCTAAAAACAGGGGCAATCGAATGTTTTAAGAGGCTTAGATGAGCGCGGCCAGTAGAGCACGGAAAGTACAGAAGGCAACAGGGTTAGCTTATCAGACGTGTCTGCAACTTGTGAGAGGCGAACTTTCATTTGTGCCCAAAGAGAATAGCTGTAAGGTTATAACGGCTCTCAAAGAAGCGACAAAAGGCCGATATAAGACTCCAAGAAAGGGGCGTCCGTGCCCGTGTTCGGGATGTAAAAGCGATGATTAAGTTGGGCGTAAAAACTAACGAGGGAAAACCGGCTGTGATCTTGGGCCTCTCCGAGAAAAACCTTGAGCATTTGAGAGAGGGAAAACCAATCTTAATCGATCTGACTCAGTTTGGGATGGAGGGGCAAGCTGTCATAACATACGGCGAGACAGAAGAGATCATTACTCAAGAGCTATCTAAGGTTTTTAAACTACCAGCGTAGGAATACTGATGGCAACAACTCCACAAGATATGATAGAAGCTATTAATACCTGTATTAAATTAGATGATAACTTTGAGCTAACTGAATGGGAAGAAGAGTTTGTAATCAACATTGAAGAGCGCCTTGAAGAGGGGAAAAGCCTTACGGCAAAACAGATGAAAAGCTTGCAGGGTATCTACGACCGTACTTGAAGTTTCTTGGTCGGCTCCCTGAGCTTACCGGCCAGTGCCAGCTTTTTGAGCTTGGCTCCAAGGTCACACAGGGCGTTGTGATACCTGCCGCTCAGGTGGTCGCTGCTGTAATGATGCCCGAACTCGTGAATGAGCAGGCTGTCCAGTTCCTCGATATTATCGTAAGCCTCATCAAACCACGCCTTTTTCTGATAGCGGAGGTTGAATGTGAGGTCACCTGTGTGGGTGCCTCTTCCATAACAGGCTTGGAAATTGTTGGGCACCCTGACATAAGAAACATTCAGGGTCACATCCATCAGCAGTCGAGCAAGCCGTGTCGCATAAACGGCAACCCGCTTCATACCCGGCGACCACTTTTCGTAAGGAATATAGTCAGCAGGGCTTGCATTTGGGTCGTCAGACCACGCCTTGGGGCTAGGTGTCACTTGTCCTGCCGGGAGCACGTGGCCAGACGTTTTTATCGCTTTCCGCGTGGCAGACGGCATTGAGTTGGGCATAACTGTGTAGCCTTTGGATACGGCAATCTTTTCAGCTTCCCGGTCCTTGGGGTCTTGCAAGACAACCTTGTCACCATAACGAGCCGTAATCACATCTCCAAGAGCTTCGTTGGTTACGTTGCCAGACTCCAGGGCTTCATCAATCCAGGGTGCTTTGGCATCCTCTTCGTCAAGCTCCTGGTGTATTTCGTTCAGGACAAGTGTTAGAATCTCACGCATGTAAGCCGGGGTAACATTGTCTCTCTCAACATTGAGAGGCACTCGCTGGCAGACATTAATATGGTAAGGGCAGTCAATCTCGACAACCGGTAGTCCTATTTCGTAAAGCATGGGGGTGTCACCGTCCTGAACATTGTAGACCTCTATGTTGGTCTTGCGTCTGGTGCGGCGAATGCGTCCCTCTTCGTCAGCCTTTTCGGTTGTCAATGTACCCTGGAACGTTGTCTCAGGTTCCCAGTATGGCATTTGGATGCCATTGAATATCAGCTTGGCATCTTCACGGACGATAACGGTACTTACCGCAGCCCTGATACATTCGGCCTGAGCCTTTGTCATTCGCAAAGTCCCGGTGAAGATTGATCCGAAGTCTCGGCGTTTCCGACCATGACGCCTGCCCTTTTCATTGAACAGCACATGCCCGGTGGTGGTCAGAACCGATGCCTCTTGGCAGTTTGCAATAACGAGTTTCTCACCCATCATATAACGTCCAGCCTTGGTTGGATCGGAAGCCTTGGGGGATTCTCCAAACAGTGTATAGACGTTGGCTATGTTTTTGAAGCCTTCTGGGTTGTCGTCTTCGACGGTCAATCGGTACAGTCCTCTTTTATTAGGAACGGGGATGAACTCAACTTCGACCCTGGATGAGTTTTCGTCCAAGGCGTTCTGAATCAGTTCCAGAACGATGAACTCGACGCCCCTCCTGGCCAGTATGTTCGCCAGACCTTTCTTGGAAACGTCGAAGGTGGGTAGATAGTTCTTACTCATATGCCGTCCTTTTATATATTACACTTGAGGTCGGGGAAACTCTAGGAAAAAGTCAAACTAGAGTTTTGTGGAGTTGAAGTGTAATATATAAAAGGAACGAAAGTGAGGTGTAATAGATCTAATAAGACAGATACCCTTGGACATAGAGCTTCGGGGCTGCGGGGATGTTAAACTCGTCTTTGACTTCTTGCATAACTCTAGTGAACGCGGCTAGGTCATCAAGGGTATATGACAGTTCTTGTTTTCGGGATTCATAAACTATGTCGTCTGTTAGATCACGGGAAGCCAATTCTATTCCCAGAGCCATTAACCGCTTACCGCTGGAGCTTTCAGCTAAACTCTCGGAGTCTTCTAGGTAGTTAACTTTGTGCCAACCAAGAGTGTGGCTTGACCCCTCTTCATCAGACCATTCCCATTCGCCTTTTCTGAGTGCATCAAAAGCGTATTCTGGGGTGCAGTCCATCTTGACACAGAAGGCTCTGAATACCTCTGTGGGCTCCATTATTGGTTTGGTCATGGCGGCAGCTCCACACTGTTCACAGAACTTGGCAGTTTCGCTCACGGTGTGCGAAGAACCACTGCAAACGTGTTCTCGTCTGCCGGTGTCGTAGAAGAAAACAGATAAAGGAGCTTCAACTGCAAAGTATACTTTCAAGAAAGGTGTCATGCGGCATCCTTTGCGATCCACTCGGAAAGGTTTGAGTGGAGCTTTTGCTGTTGTCCTGTCGGTTCGATAGCGTCCTCAAAGAAGTACTCTACGAGCGTAGCCAAGGAACGGTACAGTAATCGGGGTTGACTGTGTGGCTCTGTGTCCGCCGCATACTCCACGGGTAAATCGGAGACTACATACAACGGTGTTGATTCTGATCCATTGTCAGCATGAGCCACAACGTAAAGCTGACAGTCTCCTGCCAAGTCGATTTTGACGTCTTCGCTGCAAACCCCATACGACAAGTCCACCTTAACTTTGACAATGGACCCGATCGGGACTTGGTGAGTTGGTTTGTTCATACACATATACCTCCATAGGCCAAAGCTTAGCCCTAATTTAATTACACTTCAGCGTTGGAAAACTTTAGTTTAAGGTTAAACTTTTGTATACTTTCTAATGATTTCAAGTACTTGGTCGTGTGTAACAGTAAGGGTGAGGGACACTTGAGTAGGCGTTTGCGGTAAGCACGTGACCTTCACGCTGTTTTTCTGAACAATATCGGGGTTTTTCGTGGGTAAGGCTCCCATTTCTTTGCAGAGCTTACTGAGGTTTTGCCTTGCTTTTAGAGCTTTCTCTTTCTTTTCTGATTGAATTCGAACCTTTCGTTCAGTGATCTTAATTTCACCGAGAAACCGTTTTAGCACCTTGGACATCGGAAACTTGGCGTTCCGAAGCTCTTTGCCTCGTTCAAGATAGAAGTAACGCTTTCCGTGGTTGAAACTGACCTGGACTCTGGCTCTGGGCTCTGGTGACCAGACCGGGAGCGAGGCATCGAAGTTCATTTCTATGGGAACTCCGTTTCCAGAACATGGGACTTCGATGGGATGATCCGTAGAGTTCAACAGGTAAACCGTAGTAGTTTCAATTTTGATTTTACAAGCTCTCAGGCGTTTGATGAGATCTTGTGTGAATTCCACCAACCGGGGAGCCACTTCATCGAGGCTTTCGGCCCTAAGTTGCCCATATTCCATTGTTTTTGGTAGTGGTGTAGAGTCGTCCATGGTGTCAAAGCGTAAGAAGGTTTCGAAAGTACCTATTACTGTTCGGATTGAACCGCATGTGTTGGAACTGTTGCAGCAAGGAGCAGCATACCACGAAATCAAGTATCAAACATATTTACAATGGTTAGTTGAAGAGGGCCTCAAGTCGGAGGCTCGTTATTATGGTTGGTCTACACCTTTTGGGCGGTTCAAAGTTCAGGGGCCAACCAGGACACAAGAACGCGAAATTCAACGGCTAGTGCGTTTAGCAAAGCGTAAAACAGACTCAGAAACGTAATGCACCATCGACGAAAACCAGATAAGCCGCTTACGACACGGGGAAAGTTGAGTAGGATTGTAACTTTCCGGTTACCTTATGATTTGGAAGAAGCCATTAAAGAGATAGCCGACCGTCGTGGACGCCCCTGGCAAACAGTTATGAAAGAGCTTTTGCAAGAGGCGGTTGAGCTTTCGAAGCCTTGGGCCGAAGTCAAACGCACTTCCGCGAAAGATCTTCAGGAAGCAGCGCGGCAACTTAAAAGGAAATAGGTATGGAAGAAACTGAGTTGCTTTATCAGGCTGGCTTGTCTGCGGAGTGGGTCCATGAATTTGTAACAGAGTCTAACAAGATTGATCCGCAGCCCGGTCTGAGTGAGCCAGGGGAGTTAGTTTACGACGGACACAGAGAAGCTGTAATGTACGCGATCAAAATGGCGTCAGAAAGCCGCTTCGCTTTACCTCATTCTGTACATAGGCTACTACTCCGAGATCATTTATTAGCCGGGAAACTTCGGAGGAGGGAAAAAAAGATCGGCCTTAATCATTTATTGCCGGTTGCTGACGTCCCTTATTTTATGTGGGAGTGGAACCGTTCGGTTCAAAGAGTAGTAAATATGTTACGTCTTCAAAAGAACACTGAATTGGAGCAGAGAGTTTTCGAAGTTTGGGAGCTTCATTGTAAATTTGAAAATATCCATCCTTATGATCTCTATAACGGAAAGGTTGGCCGGGTGCTTACGATCAACCATTCGTTATTGGTTGGCGTCGAGCCTTGTATCATTTTGTGTAAAGGCCGCGAGCAGTACTTTGACTTGATCAGGGACCACTCTAGTGCTGCTTTAGCTGCGAGCTAAAACCATCGGAAGAGCGCAAACTTTTCCGTTTGAAAACCCAACAATTGTCCAGATTTTTACAGTTCCGTTTGCTTTTGAGGCAGGCTTTTGAAGTCGTTTGAGCAAATCTATCTCAGGGTTGTGTCTTTTTAATTGCACGTAGACAGCTTTTCTAGATTTCAGGGATATATTATTGGTATGAGCGTCGATCACTGCTACCAAATCGTCTGAATCTTTGCGCTCAGTCTTCCACAAATTGGTAATTGCAGGGGTTAAATCTTGTATGAGGTGTTCAACTCCTTCTTTGGTAGAAGGATAAACAGACAAATCAGGGAGCACACTTTTGAATTCTCCTAGCATGTCAGTGTGTTCTCAAAAGAGAATCATTGCCAACCGTTGTTTTTAGCGGCGATAAACTCTTCGTGAGTGAGACAACGTGAGACAGTTGACACGTGAATGTCTCCCAGTTCACCTTGAGGGCACACACAGCTATACGAGCGAGTGAAGCGGTAGTTCCGCATGTGTTCGTCTTGATAAGAGGTACGGACGAATTCGTATTCTTCACGTTCGTCTTCATCAAGGTCTTCAAGGCGACGACCACGCAGAGAAAGGGTGGCGGCGTCCAGGATTTCGCTATAGATTGCCAGCCCATGGGCGTAACGGACGCAAAAGTCACCCGGTTCAAGGGAACTCTGTTCTGTTTCTACTTGTTCATCCGCTGCTTTACGGGCCTCAATTTCTTTTTCGAATAAATCTTCCATACTTATATTACACTTGAGACTCGGAGATCTCTAAACTTTTTGTCAAAAATCAAAAACATGCGTTCAGGCTACCACTTTGTTATGAAAGATCATTTGTTGACGGGGCCAAAGCCTTCTCATCGAATTAGACTTCGGCGTGGGGATTGGCTGGTCACTGACGGAACTGTGGTTGGTCGGTTTGATAAAACCCAACAGTTAGATTGGCTGCCCCTGGAATGGGTGAAGGGAACCCCAGTTATATTAGATGAGACAGTGGGACCGGTTGTGGACTCAATGACTGTGAAGATACCTATTTCGAAATTAGTGAAGAATTTTGAAGATCTGCTTTTTGTGGAGCCTGGAGAGTTAACACCGGAGATGCCTTTACCTCCTTTGGGTCAGTTAGGTTCTTATTTGAAAGCCCGGAGGATTCTAACGGCGTATACTTACGATTGCCGTTAGCGGAACCTGTACCTCATTAGACCTCGACTCCGATCTTCCCTTCTCCAGGGTTTTCGCCCATTAGGTCTGTCTTCTAACGCGGACTCTGCCCGTAGCGCTCTTCTTTCCCAATCTCTTGCCTGTGTCGCTATTGCGACCAATTGTTCTATAATATCCATTGTTTTCACCTTTTGGTGACATTTGGAACAGTTCCAATAGGACTCTTCGTTGAGAGGGTTTTGGAATTGGTGGGGTGTTTTACCACATCGGCTACAGAATAGTTCTAACATCGCAGAAGACATCTTAAGAATTCAGAATCATAAGGTTATTTTTTTACTTACACCATTGTAGCCCGTAATTTTTCCTTATGTACCAGCAGGTAGTGATATGCCACTTTCTCCTATCTGCTTGATTCAAGACGGAGTTGGACCGTTTGTACCCACAACGGACGGCGTAGACGTAGGCCCAGGCAATACGATCAGCATCAAGCTACAGGACGCTTCTAGCGTTGTGGAGTGGTATTTGGAGGTCTTGGGAACAGATGAGTTGTCTACAACTCCCGCCCTCACCGATGTCAATCCCATTACCCATCTAGTTCTGACCCCCACAACCGTTGTTACGTTTGTGTTTCCCGCGAGCACGGGCAGGGCTGTAGGCTTCAAAAGCACTGTCACAGGCACCGGAGGGCCGCTAGAAACGTCCTTTGGTACTTTTTCGCTTACCGCCTTCAGCACTCGTGTTGGGTTTGTCTTAGAAACTCGTGAGGGGAACACGGATTATGGGTGGGCCACAAAGTTAAATCCTCTTATCCGTTCGGGAGGGGGTGGCGGAGGTCTTGACAACTTTAGTTACGAAACCGTCCCAAGCGGAACCACCGTAACCATCCCTCAGTACCAGCAAATGATTGTTGTTGGTGGCGTGAATGTTGAGGGAACGTTGGATTCGATTGGCGAATTAATTGTGCTGGAGATTTAGGAGATGGCGTCTAACATCCAACTTACAGGTGAGCTTGCTTCTGCTATTCCGGTAGCGACTGGGGCTGGAAAAGCTCGGTTATTTCGGGACGTTGCGGACGGAGCTTTAAAGTGGAAAGACCACCTTGGCGTTATTTATCCGGTGGCCTCAGGGCCAGAAGATTACCATGACGCTGTTCGGTTCGCCACTGATGCGGTTCTGCCAGCTTACACACGGGTAGATAATGTTATTACGGCGAACGCCAACGGTGCTCTGCCTTCTATTGACGGTGTTGCTCCTGCCTTAACTGATGACCTTCTTCTACAGAACGGGGCGGCTGGCGAGGATAACGGCATTTATACTGTCACTCAACTCGGTGACGGGGCTAACCCTTTTATACTGGAACGGCGCGAAGACTTTGCTGCGTCAGATCAGGTCAATCCCGGTTGTATTACTACCACAGGGCCAGAAGGAACTGCGAACGGCAAGCAGATTTTCATTTTGGCTACAGCGGCTCCAATAACCCTTAACACCACAGCCCTGACTTTTGAGGCCATTGGCGGTGGCGGCTACACTTTGGTTGAGGATGAAGGCGTACCGGTAACCCAAAGAGCCACCATGAATTTCGTGGGGGATGGCGTCACTGTCACTGATACAGGAGGTAAGACTCAAGTAGAGGTCGAGGGCGGTGGCGGCTACAGTCTAGCTGAAGTTACTGATGATCAGACAGTCCCTGAAAAACAGGACATGTTGTTTGAGAACAATGTTGTCGTGGGGGATGGCGGTAACCTCTTTATCGACGGCAATGCTACAGCGGTAAGGACCGAAGACAACTTCTCAATAGCTTATATCCCGCCACGGTCCAGGCGGGTCGTTCAAGAGAATGACCGGATGCCGTATGTGGAGCCGTTGATCGTGGACGGCACTCTGATCGTTGATGGGGATATTGTAGATGTCACTCCTTACGATGGTTACGATATTACGACTGCTTTGGAACTGGCGTATCCAGGGACCACATATATCGATGCCAATATTAGTACCGCAGATGCCACACCTACCACATTATATTCTTACTCCACTCTGGCTGACAATCGAATTGTAGCCCTTGACTTTCTGATAGAGGCTCAATCTAACGATACGTCAGACGTGGCGTTGTTCAAAGTTGCGGCGGCTTTCCGTAGGGGTGCGGGGGCCACAACCGTGACTAACAAAGATGTTAATTTTGTAAACGGTCCTTATAAGGATGCGGGAGCCGCTGCTTGGGACGTCACGTTTGATATTCCTGGTGGCGGTCCGATTATTGATATTCAGGTTACTGGAGACGCCGCAGAAAGCATTGATTGGCGGGTGTCAGGTAAAGCCGTTGAACACGGATAATCATTCATTCATTGAGTGTCGTCTTTTGGAGGCAATAGATTATGGGTCAGATTACGTTAAAGAAACAGAGTGCCGCTAGTGTGGTGTTACCAGCGACAGACCAGTTGAGTCTGTTTGTTGATCTTGCTGATGACATTCTGAAAACCAAAGATGATGCCGGTGTTGTGCGGCCATCTGGGGTTGGAACAGCAGACGAACTGGCTACCACGGGAGCGCCAGTTGATGTTTCAGCATCAGCCCCTCCGGTTGCAGGCGGCGTTTTAACAGCGGACTCGGCTGTGGCAGCTACTTGGAAGGCTCCGGGTTTATTAGGTGGAACGCCTGTACTTCAGACAGCCGTTCAGACCGGAGCTATCGCCGCTGCTCTTGGGGAGCTTATCAGAGTCGATGTTTCAGGCGGTGTTGCCACGGTAACTCTGCCTACAGCAGTTGGCGGAACAAACCGTGAGATTTGGGTCAAGTTGACTACAGCGGCAACCAACAATTGCACGATAAACACATTCGGTGGCGAAACGATAGACGGGGCAGCGAGCCATGTGATGAACACCGATTATGAGTGGGTCAAACTCCGTTCAGATGGAGCAAACTGGATGCAGGTAGGTTAAAGATGACTATAGCATTAAGAAGACGACCTTCTGGGGCGGTGCCGCCGCCGCCTTCGGATATGTATGTGGTGTTTTATATCAACGAGAGCGGCCAGCCAGAGCTTCTGGATCATACCGGCGCTACAGGCCCAGGCGGACCACCGGGACCCCCAGGACCGACAGGGCCAACAGGCGGACCCGGAGCCACTGGACCAACAGGCGGTTTTGGGGCAACCGGGCCTATTGGTCCAACCGGGCCTATTGGTCCAACCGGGCCAGCAGGAAGCGGTCATACAATTGAAGATGAGGGCACCCCATTAACCCAAAGGGACGATCTAAACTTCGTAGGAGCCGGTGTTACAGCAGCGGATGCTGGCGGAAAAACGGTCGTAACAATCCCCGGTGGCGGCGGTGGCGGGTTTGATATTGATGCCGATATTCAGACCAGCTCGGATACGGCAGCGAATCTCGGCACTTTTGATCCCGGCACTGACAACGGAGCATACGTAATTTGGGGGACTATCGTTGCGACCGATAGCACTGTGTTGAAGTATAAGACTTGGGTGTTTTCGGCACTATTCAGCAGAGATGACACAAATGCAGAACGGGTGCATGATCTGCTAATACTAAACGGTCCGCAGGAAAGTGAGAGTCTGATCTGGAGTATCGATGCAGTGGTATCTGGCACGGACTTCGTTATCAGAGCGGTTCCGAATGAAGTTGCAACAATCGATTGGAGTATCGAAGCATTCGTACAGAGGAGTTAGACGATGGTCGCACCTAGAGATAATAAGTGGCACATCCTTAAGCCGTTAGACGGCCTTAGCTGGACGGATGTTAATTTTGCATCAAACGATTCGTTTTTGCGGTTCGGAGCACCCGCGATGACCATCTTCATTGTTCATCTGGTAAGGAAGCAGGGAATTTGGCACCCTCCAACCGGTAAGAATGAGTATTTGTTTGAGTGTGAGGATACTTCGCCATATTATAAGTTATATAGACAAGGCGGGAGTTCTGAGGACCTTCAAGTCACTGGTCAGATGAGCTTCGAGGTTCAGAATAATAGCTCTGATGGGGCCTGGAACGCAGAGGGGTTCGACATTAATAACGAGTATGGCACGTCACATTGGAGTCAGATCAATGCCGGGATTCAGTTTACGGCCATAGTACTCTCTGATGACGATTATATTGAGGGTGGTTTTTATATCAATGGCCGCAGACACAAGAAAGAGCCTACGGTGGACTCTATCACTCTTGATAATGAGGTTGTTCCTCAGAACTTCCACTTCTTCCAGCCAAGCTCTGGTTCAAGCGATCTTCCGACGTCGGACTGGCTTGTAGGCATGGCGTGGCATGAAGATCCAATGACTGAGGAGGAGATATTCATGTGGCGACAGCAAATCGAAATGTCGAAGGATATCCCGCTGGTTCCTACGCTTCCCGGTCTGACCGCGCTGGATTATGTCTGGTCCGTCAAAGCGAAGAATGGATTGTTTTCAGGGACAACCTGGAGTTCAGACGGCGCTAGTTCCCCCAAGACTTTTAGTGCAGCAGGCGTCATTGGCGACTATACTGAGATAATACGTACTGAGTCCACATTTAGATCCCGGTAGTCCTTGCGAGGGGGTAATGATCAAGCCTGTCGGGATTCTTTTTGACAATACAACTTCCAACTTTGGCGATAGGGCCATAGGGCTAGCTTTAGTTCAAATACTTGAAGAGGCGAAGCTGCCGTATGTGGTGCTTCCGAATTCAGTTGAGGAAGTGGCTAAGGTAGAGACATCGACAATTATAGTGGGCGGTGGTCAGTTAATACGAAAAGACTTTCCGTTATATAGAGTCTTTCGGCAGAGCGGTAGAAATATTCTGAACGGTTGTGGGTGTAACTCTAGTCCAGGTGATCTTGGATTTTTACGGGATTATCGTTATGTTACTGTGCGGTCTAAGTGGGACGCGGATATAATCCGTGAAGCGCGGCCAGATGTTGAAGTCGTACCTTGTGTGTCGTTGTGTTTGAAACCTGGACAGGCTACTGTGCCCGATCTGCCGGGTGGGAAGATTTTGTTAATTCATGTCTTCCATCAGGATATGTATAACAGGAGACAGGCGGTGCAGTTTCGTCGCATGGCTCATGCGATTGATCGTGCGACTCCAGACATCAAGAAGGTATGTGTAAACTTCACGTCTTTTGAACCCCAATATGTGAAGGCGCTATCAGAGTATCTTGGGTGGCCTGTCGTTAGTAGCGATAACCCGCGAGATTTGATTGCATTGATTGAACACCCACAAGTAGTTGGGACTGTATCTAGCTCTCTCCATGCTACATTGTTTACCTATAGAGCACAAAAGCCATTTCTGGTTTTCCCGTCAGACCGTAAGATGAAGGGATTTCTTTCTGATCGCGATATGTTATCGAGGGTGTGGTGCCGTGATCTTGATTCTGGCAGGGCGTTGTCTGGGCTATTTGGAGACCAGGAGAAGATTGCTTCTGAGTGGCAAAAGGATAAACTGCGGTTAGACAGGCATATAGAAACGATGATTGCTCATTGTCGCGATGCCATACAGGAGGGACTATGATTAGGCATTTGCTGTTTGACTGTTGTGCGTTGAAAGATACCGCACCAGCATGGGGTGAAAAGTTCAAAGCCAGGGCTGCTGGCGCGGTGGAGACCTACCTGAACGTAAGAAAGATCATACATTATAAGCAGGCTTTCAATGGAAGAAAGATTATTATACTTCGTGTGGGGGAGAATGTTTACTCACCGGATGAAGCCATGCCTTGGTTTTCTGAACTGGAGGGCGTACAGTTTGTCGAGCGCAAAAATGATCCATTTCCAGGGCTGAGAGAGGCTTCAGAGTTCGATGAGAATTTAAGGCTTCTGGAGTCAACAAGCCCGGATGAAGCCTTCTTTTTTGCTCACAGCAAGGGTGTTAGCCGAAGTGACCCTTTGGAGAGGTACGCTATAAGACAGTGGCGAGACACCATGTATGACAAGTGTCTGAAGAACCCAGACAAGATTGATAAACTGTTGCAGACCTATGCGTGTGTAGGCTGCTATCGAACTGGAGGATCGCCAGCGGGTTGTCCACGGGCCACATGGCATTACCCAGGAACATTCTTTTGGATAAAGAGTGACCGGCTTTTTAGTAAACCTGATTGGGATAACATACCCAAGCACCGGTATGCTGCCGAAGGCTTTCCTGGTTATACTTTCGAGTTTGAGGAGAGCGCGGCCTTATACAAGGGAACACCTATGAACTTATATATGATTGCTGCACCGTTTATCTGCGGGAACTGTGGCGCTCGATACGAGGGGAAGCAAAGGTCCAGGCGAAAGCAAGTATGCCCACATTGCCATAAACGTCAGGCCAAGGTAGACATGGACTGGCTAGATGCGGCAGAGCTGAAATCTATTGAGATGGCAAAACATGCCGTTCTGGGCATGTAATGATAAAAGAGTACCCTAGCCGTTCAGCGTTCTATGAATGCTTACCTAAGAACGCTGTTGGGTGTGAAGTGGGAGTGATGGGTGGTGAAAACGCGCAACTTATTCTGGGTGCCGCCACGCCACGTGAATTCCATCTGATTGATTTGTGGGAGGGGCATTCAGGTGATCCTAAAATATGGAGGAAATATAAGAGAGAGACTAAAAAGCGTTTGGCAAAACACATAAGCCGGGGCACGACAAGGCTGCACGAAGGAAGGGTGGAAGAGATTTTACCTACATTTGGTGATAGCTACTTTGATTTTGCATATGTAGATGCTCACCATGATTACGAAAATGTTTCGCGGCATCTACAGTTAGCGATCAAGGCAGTGAAGATAGGGGGTGTGATTGCGGGGCATGACTTTGCTGTCAAGCCGTTCCTATCACCCGGTGTAGAGGGGTGGAAAACGGGAGTGTGCAGGGCTGTTATTGAAGTAATTCAAGCCGGTGCAGGGCCTATGATAGCTTTGTCCAATAAACATTTTGCAGATTATGCCATTCGGTTGGAAAAGAAGGTGGATGTTTCTGGGTAGCGAAATGGTGAGACGATGAAGGTTTTTATATCAGGCATTGCTGGATTTTTAGGTAGCCACCTTGCTGATTGTTTGCTGGAACGAGGGCACCAAGTGGTAGGGTGCGACAATCTTATTGGCGGCGATCCATTGAATGTACCCAAGGGGGTGGAGTTTCATCGTGACGACTGCGCAAATCTGATGGCGATGACCTATGACCTCAAGGGGGTCGATGTGGTCTACCACTGCGCAGCAACCGCCTATGAAGGGTTGAGTGTTTTCAGTCCTACACTGGTTACTAGGAACATAGTTCAAGCATCTGTATCCATGATCACAGCGGCGATCAGGAACAACGTCAAGAGGTTTGTATATTGTTCAAGTATGGCTCGGTACGGGGCAAATCAAGTCCCTTTTGAAGAAGACATGATCCCAAAGCCTCAAGATCCTTACGCAATTGGCAAAGTGGCTGCTGAACAAATGTTACGCAATCTTTGTGAGACGCATGGGATGGAGTACGTAATCGCAGTACCCCATAATATAGTCGGCCCCAGACAGAAATATGACGACCCGTACAGAAATGTCGCCAGTATTATGGCAAATCTAATGCTTCAGGGCCGTCAGCCAATTATTTACGGAAATGGAGAGCAAAAGAGGTGTTTCTCTTTTGTGAACGATGTAACGGCACCTATGGAACGTTTAGGGTTTGATAAGGGGTTGAGTGGCGAGGTTTTTAATGTCGGTCCAGATGAGGATTTCATCACTATTAACGAGTTGGCAAGGATTTTGGCCGATATTGTGGGCTTTGATTTAGACCCTATTTATGTTCCTGATCGCCCGATGGAGGTAAAGGAAGCCACCTGTTCGGCTGAAAAGGCTCGTGACAGATTGGGATATAAGACCACTGTGCAGCTAAGGGAGGGGTTCCAGTCCATTGTTGATTATATTCGGGGGTGCGGCACTAAAAAATTTGTTTACCACTTGGAAGTGGAAATACAGAACGAGCGCACTCCCCGGACCTGGACAGAAAGAATGTTTTGAAATCAGGCAGTTAGGGGTCTAAGCAGCCCAAGTATTCTATTATTACACTATTTAAGAGAAACCACTGCGAACACCCAGTTCCTCTGTGGGGAGATCTTAGATGGCGATAACATTAAAAAAGAAACCTGCTGAGAGTGTTCCAACCCCTACTGAGATGCATACCGCGTTTTTTGTGGATGAGAACGGCAATCCTTCTCTCATGGATCACAACAGGGTTGTAACTTCTGCCACAAATGCGGGAGCGCCTGTTCAATATGATGTGCAGCCGAGTGATCCAGCACCAGTGGCGGGTTCGGTTAAAAACTACGCGAAAACTGTTGACACAAAGAGCGAGCTGTTCTCCATAAATAATGTGGGGGATGTGACGCAGATCACAAGCGGTGGGCACGTCCACCACAATATCACCGTAAGATGGAGGGGCGGCACTCCGGGTGATATTTACGATGTGACTGATACTGCTCCAACTCTAGCTGATGTCAAAAAGGTTCTTACTAATCCTGCTACAACCTTAGAGGATCTGGGCGTTAAAGAGGGCTATGATGTACAGAACGGGGATAGAATTCTTCGGGCGTGTTTGGAAGATCCGGGTGTTGAGGATCAAGTAGCCAATGGTATTTATGTGGCTCAAGCGGGAGCGTGGCCCCGTGCCACGGACGCTGACACTGGGGCTGAAATTCAGGACGCTATTGTTGAGGCGACTGAAGATTTGGCGGCTACAATAATCGGTCAAGTTGATCTTACGGGTCTTGTTTACGGTGGCGGCGGTGACTTGGATGGTTTAGACCTCAATCTAAAGGTAGACGGTGGCGGCACACAAACCGTGACTTTTGCGGCTCCCACTGACGAAAATGATGTCGTGGCTCAGATTCTAGCTCAAACTACAGGGATCACTCCATCGTTGGATGTTGGCGACTTACTTAAGTTAGAATCAGATACGACCGGAGATGGATCTCAACTTGATACACTTGCCAGCACCTCTCTGACAGTTTTAGGGCTTCCGGTGGGCGTGGCTACGCCAGCAGTGAATCGGTGGGCGTTCTGGAACTTGTCTGGTATTCCTATAACGGTTGATACAGACCCTCAGAATTGGGTCACTGTTTGGGCTGGCGGCGTTACTTTCTGGTCTGGCTCTGTTCAGGCTGTAGCCACGGATAATGTCAGTCTAACCGGACCGGTGACAGCAGACGGCGTTGTATTAGGCAACGGCCAGTATATTTTGCTCATTGGGCAAACCGATCCCATAGAAAATGGCCCTTGGGAGGTTAATACTGGCGGTGCGTGGCTCCGTGGAAGTCCAGATAATTTATTCCATGACGGGATAGCCGTCAGTGGGGGTATTTCTTATAAAGCGACAGCAGGCAGTATTTACAAGGATCGCGCTTTTATTTTAGCCGCGCCAGTGTCCACCAGTGTGCTTGTAGGAACCGACCCGCAGATATGGGTCTTGGCAAACACACAGGACATCGACGGGTTTGGGCCTATTCGTATCGATGTTAACTTTTATGATATGGTAATGGGGCGTTCTTTTTATATGCAAAACCCCAACGCAACTAACGCATTTGTTTGTTTGACAATGCCAGAGATTACACCTGAAAGCGCGGGAAAAGAAATTACGTTCGTTAGTTATTTTGGTAAGAAAAATAAGATGAGTAGCACAACTCCATTTTCGGGATTTGGGTTTGTAGCTCACCCGGCTGGATCTGATTCGGTTACACCGTCCGGACCACCAGGAGAGTCCATGTTATTGGGTGCTGCATCAGGCGCTCCACAAGTTGTCAGGTTGATTTCGGACGGGGTAGGTACTTGGGTAACTGATATGCCTAACAATGCTTCGATCAAGAAGTGGAGACGCGCAAAAGCTATACCGTAGAGATTAGGAGAGAGATAATGGCGCTTGTTTATCGTTGGGAAATGACTCCGAATGAACTCTTCGGTTGTTTTAGACCTATACCAAGAGGGCAGGATGGCCCGTTGGCAAGACAGCCTTTTGCGGGGCCGAAGCGCCCTCTTGAAGGCACTCCTTATACCTATCAGCTTGGGGTATCAGACACTTCGGTCGCAAAAGATATTGCACCTATTCATGGTGAGTGCCCTCATATTCCTCTTACAGGAGATACGAGGGCAGGCGTTCTTATTTATGACGGTGACGGGATTATCGCTTCTTACATAATTCCCGGCAACTATAAACAAGTACCCAGATGGATTGTGGTGCGAGACGGGTATCGGAAAAAAGGCATTGCCACTCGGATGATAGAACAGTGGCACAGAGAAGTCCCTTCAGTTATGGATGCGTCCAGGCAACCAATTAATGTAGTAGCGGCAAAGACGTTCATAAAGGCACATACAAACAGCGTCAGTTGGGCTATAAGCCAAGGCAAGCCGGTCCCTCAAAGAGTGAAAGATGCTGTGGCCAAGGGGGAAGAGTACCAAGAAATTCTCAAGAACTTAACGGCTCTTGAGGGAGCGCTCAAGGCTGCACAGGCATCACGGGCAGTATCGGGCCGTCGTGCTTGGCGGTAACTTTGCTGGAGTTTAAACTCGCTTCGGTGTAATGTACCGTATGCGTACAATCGTAGTCGGTGACGTTCACGGGTGCTTGGATGAGTTCCGTGAGTTATTGAATTTATTGTCTTTTTCCGAAGAATCCGATCGTTTGGTTCAGGTCGGTGACCTTATGGATCGTGGTCCTGATCCGATAGAGTGTGTCCGGTACGCCAGAAAAATAGGGGCTGTTGTCATAATGGGCAACCACGAGGAAAAGCATGTTCGATGGCGTAGGCATGAAGTTAAGAGAATTCTTACGGGTAAGAAAAACCCCATGAAGCCCTTTTCTCTCAAACGTGCGGCTCAGAATGCGGACTTGACGGAAGAAGAGATTGAGTGGATGTCTAAGCTGCCTCTGACTTATAAACTTGAGAGTGGTTTCGTAGTTGTTCATGGAGGGTTGGAACCGGCTTTTTCTGTGGACGGGCAAAGTGATGCTGTTCTACGAGTTCGTTATGTAGATGAAGAAGGGAAGAAAGTTGGTTATGCCAGAGGTTCAATGAAGCAACCTGAGAACACGGTTTACTGGGCTGAAAAATGGGGTGGTCCTGAGAGTATTATTTATGGCCATGCTCGGCATTCATTAACTCCGCGTGTAGATAAGTTTGAAGAGGGCTGCTGTTATGGTATCGACACTGGGTGTGTGTTTGGCGGTAGGCTCACAGCAATGATTTTAACATCTGATGGTGATCCTGAGTTTGTTCAGGTCCATGCTCGTAAGGCTTACTTTGACTCAACTCATTGTGATGGTGACGAGTAAATGGAACTGAAACAGATACAGCAGTTCATAGGTGATGTTTACAAAGGAGTCGAGAGGCGTACCAGTCGAGTGTGTAGTGCTCGGACAAATGTTGGAGAAGAACCGCAAAGCTCATATGTTGAATGTCAATTGGATGTGGGCCGCGATCGAGTTGTCCTTTTTTTTCGGCCCGTGGGTGGCAGTGATCGGCACACTCTGGTGGTAAGATCTTCTAATACTCAACATAAAAGTTTCAGGGAAACAAAAGGCGGCGGCTTTTTACTCGAACGTGTCATTGTTCATATCCGCGAGTCTGTTGATATTGAAACAGCCATGCGTCGTGAAGAAGAGCGAAAACGACAACTGATACAATCAGCCGAGAACACTATTGAACATTGGAAACGGAAAGACCGAATACCGGAGGGGGTTGCGCTTAGTGTTAGCGAAGAGTGCATAGGTAAGATCAATATACAAGCCAGGGACTTGCCAGAAGATGTTGTGCTGAAGATTTTAGGAATTATTGAGCTTGCGACAGCGGTCCCTAAGGGGTCGGAACGGGATCTCTGGCGTCATTTACAAGAGAAGGACGAGGAATAAAAGCCTGTAAAAATCAGCAGTTACAAATATTATTAGAGTTTTAGAGAGTTCCGGTGTAATAGTAGCAGGAGGCGTTACTATGAAAATCGAACTTTCCATCAAAACCACATACTTGCCTGAGTGGGGAGCCTTTGAGGGAATCAGAGAACTGATTCAGAATGGCAAGGATGCTGAGACGGAGTTCAATGCTCCTTTGGGCGTAAGGCATCGCGCCGATACGAAGAAGTTACTCATTGAGAATAAGAACACTTCGCTGCCTCACGAAGCGTTACTGTTCGGACATACAACCAAAACCGGCAAAGAGGATTTGATCGGTAAATTCGGTGAGGGGTTAAAGCTCGGTGCTCTAGCTTTGGTTCGGGCTGGTTATGACATAAAGATAAGGTCAGGGGCCGAGGTTTGGGTTCCAAAGATCGAAAAATCAGAGAAGTTCCAGGCTGATGTGCTCGTATTTTATATAAGTAAAGGCCGTCAGCCAAAGAATCGTGTTCAGATTGAGGTTTCAAACGTCTCTGAAGAAGAGTGGTCCCAAATGAAGGGGTGCTTCTTGTTTCTCAACAAGAAGATCAATAAAGAGTATCGGATTGATACAAGGTACGGTGCTCTGCTGTTGGGGGAAGAAAACGTCGGGAGGGTTTTTGTCAAAGGCATTTTTGTTGAGCACGATCCAAAACTGGTTGTCGGTTACGATCTCACAAAGGATGTGAGCGTAGATCGAGACCGAAAGATGATCGCCCGGTACGACCTTTCATGGCGGATGCGCGAAATCTGGGTTCTTTCCATAGGGCAGCGTCAAGAGCTTATGGCAAAGTTCATGGGGCTACTGGAAGACTCTGCCGGGGATGTTTCGGATCTCGACAGCTACGGGGCGCGACAGCTTCCGAGAGAGGTTCGGGAACAGGCAGCCGCATCATTCAAGGAGAAGCACGGTGAAGATGCTGTCCCTGTGGCAACCATGCTTGACTCCAAAGACATCGAGCATTACGGCAAAAAGGGAGTGGTTGTGAATAATAAGCCTCTCCAGGCGGTTCTTGAAACGATATTTGGAACAGCCGATGAAATTAAGCGAGAACTGGCTAATGAGGTTGCTCATGCTTACGGCTGGTCTGAGTTGACCTACGAAGAAAAGAGTAACCTTGAGTCCGCAATCGAGTTGGTGAACGCTGTTGAGCCTGTCACACTTGCTGAAATCGACATAGTTGATTTTCGGTCTGAGAAGATTGAAGGTATGTACAAGGAAGACAGGTTTCTTATAGCCAAAAACAAGCTGAGTCGAAATTCCGCTCTTGAGGTACTTATCCATGAGGTCGCTCATCGCGGAGCCAGCTTTGACGGTTCACACTCTCACGTTTGCCGAATCGAGAAGATTTGGAGTGGGATTGTCGCCAATCTGAGGGATGCCAGCTAAACCTCTTGTCCTCCTGAAGTAGTATGGAGGACATCTGGGCCAAAGAGATCCCGGTAAAGAATAAAGAGACTGGACGCACTGTTTACGTTCTGCCAGAAACGCTCAAAGAAGAGCCAGATCGCTTCCAGAAGCTCCGTCCAAATGAGGCGGGAGATCCACGCTGGAGAGGCAAGGCAAAGCCGCCAAGGCACCCCAGACGGCCAGAAAGACCAGAAATACCCGTGGACCCACCCCCGGCTCCAATCAGACCTCCGGTGCCACCAAAACCGCCGACAGCGCCCGGACCCGCAAAGCCAGTCCCTTTTTTGAAGTTGCCAAAGATTCCGAAGCCAAGCCCGTTTCGCCGCTGGCGAACAGAAAAGCGATTCAAGACCGCTGAGCGTGTGGTCGAACGATACCTAGAATCAATCTAGGTTTCTTCAAATCCTCGAAACGGTCTTAATTATTTGATCTCGGTGGGTGGG